>VOFH01000682.1_pt1 | contig 473545 bp, 417 predicted proteins | sample 5384091 | NCBI WGS metagenome assembly VOFH01 (sample SAMN12384727, study PRJNA508395) | human gut metagenome | isolation source: healthy gut G | host: Homo sapiens
TAGGCTCGCTGAATCTGACTATCAGCGTCTGATAGGTCGTGTTCATCGGTTGCCCTCCTTTCCTGCTTTTGCGTCCAGCCACTTGTCCCTTGCGGTTCGGCACTCGTCCAAAGTGGGTTTGACACAAGATGAGTTCGGCATGGCATTTGGGGCAGGTGCAGCCTTCAATGGGTGTCGCATAGTCCGCTGTCGCTGTGCCACTCGTGACCGCAGTCGGAACAGGTGATGTTCATGCTCAACGCAGTGGCGGTATGCCCAATCTATTTGTGTCGCTGATATGGGGCGAAGGTTGGCGGAAAGTCTTGCCACCTCTTTCTGTATCTTGGTCTTCGGTTTCATAAGCCTAAATCAAATAATGAGGGTTGGGGTTGGTTTTCTTTTTCTCGCTGACGTTCTGTGGCGGTTCTGCAACTTGCGGAGTTCCTCCTCTTGGTATTTGCGGACAGCGTTCTGACGTGCCTCCGCCTTTTCCTCTGCCGTGAGTTCCACAACATGGTTCACAACCACTTGGCAGTCCATCGGTTTGCCCACCTCTATCTCGTTTTCCTCATAGTAGTGGATGGCTTGCCCGAATATCTCTCCGTCCGTGAAACCGTTGCAACCGCTTTTCTGCACATAGTTCAGAATGTGGGTCACGCACTCGTCCATATTCTTGGCAGGGTTGCGGTACTTCTTTGCAAATAGCGCATCTTCCTCCGCACGCTGTTCCAAGTACATATGTATCGTTCTCTTGAAATGGTCTGTTCCTTTCATATCGCTGTCATTTTTAGATTATCTGTTTCAGTATCTCTCTCCAATAGGTCGGCTCTACCTCGCTGAGAAGGAAGTCCATGAAATCCCTCCGTGCGTCCTTGTTCAGTTCGTGGTACAATCTTCGGAAAGTTTCAAAATTGCCGTTGATGTACGTTTCCACCATATACACGAAGATGTTGTCCACCTCGTAATATCTGCACTGCTGCGCTGCCGTCTTGCTGTTTTTTTTGCCATGTCGGTAAGGGGTAAAGGGTCAATAACCAAAGGATGAAGCCGAAGAAGGCAATGGTGGAAAGGATAGCCACGATTACACCTATCGCCACTCGGAACACTCCGTTTACAATCTCTCTGATGATGCCCCAAAGGATGCCGAACACCCCGAAGGCGGTGCGCATCATCAAGCCGCATATCGCCAACCCGATGTGTTGCGCCATTTGTCTGAAATTTGCCGTTGCCGTCATATCTTCGCTGTTTTTGATTTTTTGTTTTTAATGCGGATTCAAGAGCTGAGGGAGTTGAGTTTCAAACTATCTTATCTGCCTCTCGTTTATCCGACATTTTTTTTATGCGTCTTTCTGTCGCATCGGTCGTTTTCGTTTCGGGTGCTTGAAAAGGTAGGGATTAGGGAATGCAAGGTTTTTCTTATCACAAGTAAATTATTATCCAAAGCTATAAGCTAATACACCAAATAACTGACAGATAATCAATCAAACTCGTGATAATAATGTTCTGATAATAATATGCTATATTGTGGAGAGAGTAATGTTGCTCCCTCCAAATATAGTATTATGGACAATAAAAATCATTTTGAATCCAAAGTTTCGGATTTTTAGAAGCGTTGCGTAAAGCCGGATATTCAGAATCGACTATCCGACAGTATAAAAGACCTGTCGTCTTTTTATCGTTTACATGGATATAAACTAGATTTGTTTTTAAAGACTATGCCACAAGAAAAAACGCGGTTGATACATGGAACCAATTATCGATTACTGCTATTCGTTAATTATCTTACGGATAGAACTATCCAAAAACCAGTTGTAAGATACGTTATACGCAAATTCTCAGGAGAAATAGGAGGCATTATGACAAAATACCTTCATCTCTTGGAAGAACAAAGACTATCTCCTAAAACGATAGATGGCTACGAACATGTGTTCAGCTATTTTCTCAGGCATTTGTCTTTGAGGAATGTATCCCGCATCTCAGATATAGGTGAGGATGATGTGCTAACTTTTATATCTTCCAGCCAAAACAGTAAACAAAGAGTATTGGCAACGATGCGTGCATTTTGTCGTTACCTGTACGAACAAAAGCTTATCAATAAGAATATTGATTATGTGATAGGAAGAAACCGTTATATTGTAAAAAGAAAAACTACCGTCGACATACACTTGTGAAGAAGTCTTGCAAATAGAATCTTCGGTAATCAATCCACTCCTGTAGGAAAACGAGATTACGCCATGCTCCTATTAGCAACACGGTTAGGACTACGTTCCTCCGATATTGCCGGATTACAATTCAGTAATTTAGACTGGGATAGAAACATTATCCGCCTGATACAGTACAAGACTAAACGTGAAATAGAATTGCCACTCTTAAAGGATGTAGGAGAAGCTATCATCAATTATGTGAAATATGGCAGACCGAGTTCTTCTTCCAAACAGATATTCCTATCCTCTTTAGCCCCATATAATCCTGTGAATGGGGCGGTGGTTTTCCTTGTCGGTCAGAAAGATTATCTGCCATTCAAGAATAGATACAAGGGATAGAAAAAAAGGTCCTCACGCTATGAGACATACTTTAGCCAGCCAGCTATTGCGTAATGGCATATCACTGCCCGTCATTTCTGAGACATTGGGACACAAAACTACACAAACGACAATGGGCTATCTTCGGATAGACATTGATGGTTTGATGAAATGTGTCCTTGAAGTCCCGGATGTCCCATCCGATTTCTACACACAGAAAGGAGGTTTGTTCTATGTCTGAACAATTCATATATCAAAGCGTGTTCGCACCTTATTTTAAGGATTTTCTTGCGATGAAAGAAAATCAGGTTTCGACATTGGACGGATAAAGTGGATGCTCTTGGAGTTTGACAAGTTCTTTGTTAATAGCAACATCAGGGATGTGTTCATAACTAAAAGCATGATTGATACATGGAAGTGCACCCGCATACATGATAAAAGAAAACCCTCTATGACAAGGTGTCCATGTTCCGACAGTTTTGCCTATACTTATGCCACATAGGAAAAGAATGCTATATACCCAAGTTACCAAAGAAGGAATATTCGGATTTTACTCCTTATGTGTTTACCCGTGGACAGATGCAGGACATCTTTTGAAGCTTGCGACAAGCAAAGGATGCATAGTCATAATATATATTGTAATCTTTTTGCATTACCTGCTTTATATAGAATCTTATATGCTACAGGGATTAGAATCGGGGAAGCCATATCCATTAGGAATCGGGATGTTGATTTGAGAAGGAATTGCATCATTATTCGGAAGACAAAGAACAAGATGGAAAGGCTTATTCCTTTAAGCGACTCCCTGTCCAAGGTTCTACAACAGTATTTGGAATATCGCAACAAGATGCCCTTGCCAGACGTTGATGCCCCGGACAAGTTCTTGTTAATATCCCCATCAGGACGACCGTTATCTTCTTGTACTGTTTTGGGCGGTTTCAAGAAAGTGTTGGAAAAATGCAATATACCTTGTTCGAGCAACCGTTCCGGAGGAGCCTGCATACATAGTCTCAGACATACTTTTGCCGTCCATTCCCTTGCAAAGATGGTGCAAGAAGGAATGGACATATATTGTGCGCTTCCTCTTTTGTCGGTCTTCTTGGGGCATAAGACGTTGAAAGGGACTGAAACCTACGTGCGCCTGACACAAGATATGTTTCCCGATATTCTATTGAAACAAAATACGATAACACGGTTTGTGTACCCTCAAACAAACATAATAACTAATTTAAATGTAGATACTTATGAAAACGACTGACTTTGCGAAGCATTTAACGGCTTTTTTTCACAGAGTACCTTATCGGAGAAAGAGGCGTAAGCCCTAATACCATACGGTCATACAGCGAATCATTTAGCTTGCTGTTAAACTTTCTGGACGAACAGGTAAACATAAAGGCTGATAATCTTAGATTGGAACATATTACCAGAAAAACGGTTTTAAACTTCCTTGATTGGTTACAAGACACGAAAAAATCGAGTAACGCGACTAGAAATCAAAGATTGGCGGCATTACGTTCTTTTTGTACATATATGCAATATGAGGATGTAAAGCGTCTGGAACAATGGCAAGAGATATTATCCATCAAGGTAAAAACACATGAAAAAAGAAGTGTCAATTATCTCAGCATAGATGGCATTAAGCTTTTATTGGCACAAATACCAATCAACACGAAAAATGACTACGGGATTTAGCTTTGATATCCCTGCTCTATGATAGTGGAGCCAGAGTACAAGAATTAATAGACTTGACACCCGCATCTTTGAAATTGGAAAAGCCTTGTCATGTCACCTTATTTGGTAAAGGACGCAAAAAAAGAATTGTCCCTTTACAAGACGAACAAGTGAATTTATTACGCAGTTATATGGAAGAGAATCGTTTAGACCTGTCCGGTTTTAATCAAAGACCTCTTTTCTTTAACAGTTGTGGCAGAAAGCTAACAAACTCTGGCATATCTTATATCTTGAATAATTATATTAATCACGCCCGAATACAAGATCCGGAACTTATACCGGAAAAAATAAGCCCGCATACTTTACGACACAGTAAAGCTATGCACTTGTTACAAGCTGGTGTAAATTTGGTCTATATTCGTGATATTTTAGGACATGTATCTATACAAACTACTGAAATATATGCTCGGGCTGATTCTAAACAAAAAAGAGAGGCTTTGGAATCAGCTTATGTTAATATGATACCAAACGATATAACAGAACGTTCATGGGAAAAAGACCAGGAACTTAAGATATGGCTAAGGAATCTATCTAAATGAAGATGATTATTATCCAAAGCTGTAATATAAAGTAATGTGTTTAAATAGCTGATATACAGACAGACAAAAATAAAGGCTTTGGATAATAATTTACTTGTGATAAGAAAAGTTATCACGAGTTATGATAACTTTTCGGTCAAAATACTACCCGCAGGGCTGGAGATTTTTACCGAAAACAGGAGGCTTGACCTTGCTTTCCCGTCCAATCCCGGAATTACCTTTGCGCCCAGAACGAAAATGACTGACTGATGCGGCTTACTGAAAGGCGCAAAATGGAGGTAAACGAAAACAGAGGCAGATTGGGTAGAAAAAAACTTCAGGGGAAAATCCGTAAAAAAAAGAATCACCAAAAGGAAAAAGACATCACCGGAAGCGTGAAAAGGGCAAACCACAACAAAGGAAGTATGATTGTTTCCGATCCGACGGAACTTGTCCAGCCGGGTGGCAACAATCATTCTTCCCGGTTTGCCCGGCTGTGTGTGTCCGTCTGCTTCATTCATGGGGCAGGCTGACACACTCTGCATTCACTTTCCGAAAATCATTTGAAAACCCGTAAAAGCACCTCTTGGCATAGGCGCAAAAAAGAAAGGGGCATTGCTTCATCTGTCTAAACATCGTTTAGGCGTGAGGCAATGCCCTTTTCTCCGGCTATGCGGTAGTCGGCACACGTTTGTTCCAAACTCGTTTTGGGCAATGGTGTGCCGACGGATAAAACCGCTTTTACGGATAAAAAAAATTCTTATGAATGAGGGGATAAAAAAGGGAGTTTATATCAAAATCTCGAATTAAATAGCTACTTTTGCATATGAAGAGTTCTTTGAAGGTTACGCAACGCGCAGAAGGATAATGCAGTAGATAACTAACTAAATCGTAACCTATTACTATCAAGAGCGATTAACCGCCCGGGCGACGTCTATTCGCCGGAGGTCCTGCGCTCGATGATCCGCACGCTGGCCTACAAGGTCTGCCGCATCATCGGGCGGCACATCGAGTCGCAGCCCGCCCCGGAGACCTCGGCCCGCAGCCGCAACGACGAGTATTTCAACCAGTTTATGAGCGAACTGACCAAACATTACATGCAGGAGCGTTCGGTGGGCTTCTACGCCGGGCAGCTGCACCTGACGCCCAAATACCTCACGACGATCATCCGCAAGACCTCGGGCCGCACCGCCGCCGAATGGATCGACGACTACGTGGTGCTCGAAGCCAAAAACCTGCTGAAATATTCGACGATGAGCATTCAGGAGATCGCCTACTGCCTCAATTTCCCCAACCAGTCGTTTTTCGGCAAGTATTTCCGCAGCCACACGGGCATGACCCCGTCGGCATACCGGATGAGCAAATAGCCGGAGGTTTTGCAGCGGTCCGACTTTTTCGTATCTTTGGTGTCGTAACGACACTTTCCGAAGGTCGGCAGGTTCCACCGAGTCGCACGGCAGTCCGGTATTGCAGCGATCCGACTTTTTCGTATCTTTGTAAATAAAGTGCATTCCGATATGGCAAAATACGATTTCGATCAACTGATCCCGCGCCGGGGAACCAACTCGGTGAAGTGGGACGAGGAACCTGCGGCCGACATCCTCCCGATGTGGGTCGCCGACATGGATTTCCGCACGGCCCCGTGCGTCGTCGAGGCGCTCCGCCGCCGGGTGGAGCACGGCGTCTACGGCTACGCCACGGTCCCGGAGAGCTACTACGGGGCGGTCACGTCCTGGTTTGCCCGGCGGCACGGCTGGGCGCCCGGAGCGGACTGGATACTTCCCGTGACGGGCGTGATCCCGGCGCTCTCGGCCATTCTCCGGGCGCTGACCCGCCCCGGAGACCGGGTGCTGGTGCTGACGCCCGTCTACAACCACTTCTTCATCGCCATCGACAACAGCGGGTGCTCCGCCGCGGAGTGCGAACTGACTTACGGCGACAACCGCTATACGGTCGATTTCGACGCGCTGGAACGCCGGGCCGCCGACCCTGCCGTGAAACTGATGCTGCTCTGCAACCCGCACAACCCCGCGGGGCGGGTCTGGACGCCCGAAGAGCTGCGCCGCATCGGCGACATCTGCCTGCGCCGCGACATACTGGTCGTGGCCGACGAAATCCACTGCGAGCTGGTGATGCCGGGATTCCGCTACACCCCCTTCGCCTCGCTTTCGGAGGAGTTCGCGCGCCGCTCGGTCACCTGCGCCTCGCCCAGCAAGGCGTTCAACCTCGCGGGAGTGCAGGTGGCCAACATCTTCGCCGCCGACGCCGGCCTCCGGGAACGGATCGCCCGGTCGCTCGAAATCAACGAGACGGGCATGATCAGCCCCTTCGCCATCGAGGCTCTGACGGCGGCCTACACGGACGGCGCCGAGTGGCTCGACGCGCTCAACGGCTACCTGTGGGAAAACTACCTTTTCCTGCGGGACTACTTCGCGCGGCATCTTCCGCAGTTCCCGGTGCTTCCGCTGGAAGGAACCTACCTCGTCTGGGCCGACTGCCGGGCCGCGGGGCTGTCGTCCGACACGCTCACCCGACGGCTGCTGGACGAAGGCCGCCTGCACGTCAACTCCGGGTCCATGTACGGCGCCGCGGGCGAAGGCTTCATCCGCCTGAACATCGCCTGCCCGCGCAAACTGCTGGCCGAGGGTCTCGACCGCCTGAAAAGGGTTCTGACGGCCTGAAAAACGGTTGGCTTTCCGAAAAATATTGCTACCTTTGCACAAGTTAATCACACCTGTAACCCAAATGAAGAAAATAGCACTTCTGCTGCTGTTAGCAGCCTCTTTTTCAATGCCGGCATTCGCCGCCGACGGCGCCGAACCGATCAAACTGATCTCCTACAACCTACGCACCAGCCACGGCAAGGACGGCGACAACGTCTGGATGAAACGTCGTCACGCCACTCCGGAGATGATCCGCCGGGAGGCTCCCGACGTGTTCGGCGTGCAGGAAGGACTTATCGACCAGCTGCACTACATCGACGCCGAGTGCCCGCAGTACGCCCGCGTGGGCGTGGGCCGCGACGACGGCGCCGAGAAGGGCGAGTTCATGGCCGTCTACTACCTGCGCGACCGTTTCGAGCTGCTCGACAGCGGCACGTTCTGGCTCAGCGAAACGCCCGACAAGGTGTCGCGCGGCTGGGACGGGGCCTGCAACCGCACGGTGACGTGGGTCGAACTCAAGGACCGGAAGTCGGGCAAGGAGTTCTTCTATTTCAACACCCACCTCGACCACAAGGGCAAGGCGGCGCGCGAAGAGGGCGTGAAGCTGCTCATCGAAAAGATCCACGAGATCGCCGGCAAGAAAGCCCCGGCCATCGTCGGCGGCGACTTCAACACCCCGGTCGACAGCCCGATCTTCAAACCCCTGACCAAATATATGGTCTCGGCCCGCGCCAAGGCCGCGACGACCGACCACAAGGGGACTTTCAACGGGTTCGGCTCGGCTCCCGACACCATCGTCATCGACCACCTCTACTACCGCGGCAAGCTCAAATGCCAGCTATTCGCCACGCTCGACGGCAACTACGGAGCGCCCTACATTTCGGACCACTACCCCATCGCGATGGTCTTCACACTTTAAGAACACGAAAAATCCCGGAGCGCAAACTCCGGGATTTTTCGTATCGCCGCACGCCGGCCGCCCCGGCTACCCTTTCCGGCTGCGCAGGACCACGACCGACACCGCCGCCACGATCAGCAGGATGCCCGCGGCGCCCTTCGCCGTGAAAGGCTCGGCAAAAACCCAGACGCCGATCACCACGGCGGTCAGCGGCTCCATGGCCCCGAAAATCGAGGTCAGCGTCGGCCCGATGCTCTTGACGGCCTGCACCAGCGCCATGTTCGAGACGGCCGTCGCCGGAATGGCCACACCGAGGATATAGAGCCACGTATGCGGGTCGGTCTCAAGACGCACGCCGCCCGTCAGCAGGCCCCCGGCGATGAAAAACAGCGCACCGAAGGCCATCACGCAGCAGGTCAGCACCGTGGAGTCGATCTCCACCGCGCGGCTCCGGCGCACGCCCACGATGTAACCGCCGTAGGCGACGACCGAGACGGTCGCCGAAACGATCCCCAGCGTCGTGTCGCCGTGCGAGAAATCGACGTTGCCCAGCGACAGCAGCACCGCGCCGACGATCGACATGCCGATCGCCGCGAAGGTCCACACCGAACCGCGTTCGCGGAAGAAACACATCATCACGACGGCCACGACCAGCGGATACATGAAGTGAATCGTCGAGGCCACCCCGCTGGCGATGTTCTGATAGGCGATCACCAGGCTCAGCGACGTCGCAGCGCGGAACAGGCTCAGCAGGAACACCGTGCCCAGTTCGCGCCTCCCGAGGCGGAAATCGCACCCCGCCAGCAGGCCGTAGGCTCCCAGACACAACGACGCCACCCCCCAGCGGTAGGTCAGGACCTCGAACGACGAATAACCCACGCCCAGCAACAGCAGGGTGAACAGCGGGGCCAGTCCGAATGTCGACGAGGAGAGAGCCGCCCAGAGAATGCCTTTGACACGCAACATAAAAAACTCGTTTGGAGCCGCAAAAATAAGAAATATATCGCCATTCCGCACAGCCCCGGAGTGAAAAGCGCCGCCGCAAAGCGGTTTTCCCCGTTTCCCGGCCGGGGTTCCGGAATCCGCCGCCGGGACCGTCCCGAACTCTCGCCGCCCGGCCGACTGTCGCCGGGCCTGCCTCCGCCCCGCAATCGACGACGGCCGCTTTTCCGCCGCAGGCCCGGCAATCAGCGCCGAATCGCTTGCCCGTGCGGAATTTAATGCTACCTTTGTCGTATAAACCCCGATCGCATGAAATGGTACTCGAAATACCTCCCCGTCTATGAAAAGCCCTTCGCCGAAGTCCCCGCGGAGACCGTCGCCGAAGTGCGCGCGAAACTCGCCGAACGACAGTCGGACCGGCCGCTGGCGACCGTGTCGGTCATCGCCTGCAACGAGGAAAAACGGCTGACGGCCTGTCTCTGGTCGCTCGCCGAACAGCGATGCCGCTACCCGATGGAGATCATCGCCACGGACAACCTGTCGAAGGACCGCACGGCGGAGATTTTCGAAACCCTCGGTCTGCCGTGGCAGCGCGAAACGACGCCCGGATGCGGCCATGCACGCCTCTGCGGACTGAACCGCGCCCGGGGAAAATACCACATCAACATCGACGCCGACACCATATACCCGCCGCGCTACGTCGAAACGATGGTCGACGCGCTGGAACGCCGGGGCGTCGTGGCGGCCAGTTCGCTGTGGAGCTACATTCCCGACGCAGCCCACTCCGCCGCCGGACTTTGGTTCTACGAACTGGCCCGCGACACGCACCTGTGGCTCCAGTCGTTCCAACGTCCCGAATTGAGCGTCCGCGGACTGGTTTTCGCCTACGACACCGAGCTGGCCCGCAAGGTGGGCATCCGCACCGACATCATCCGCGGCGAGGACGGATCGCTGGCCCTCGGACTCAAGCCGTACGGCCGCATCGCCTTCGTCCGCAGCCGCCGGGCGCGCGCCGTGACGGGCTACGGCACCGTCTCGAAGGACGGCACGCTGCTGGACAGTTTCCGCGTGCGGGCCGTCAAGGCGCTGAAAGGCCTCGGCGGAATGTTTTTCAAAAAATCGGAATACAAGGACGAGGAGGACAACCTGTTGAAATAGCGCTTTGGCCCGGACCCAACCAAAGGCCCGGGCCAAAGTGCGGAACCAGGCAGAAAGCATCAGACCGGGCAGAGAGCGCCGGACCGGGCAGAAAAGCACCGGACCGGAAACGGCCGGCCCCGCCCCTCTACCCGGCCCCTTACAGCGATCAGAACCGCTTGGTGTAGGCGTGGCAATAGGGCTGCGCGCCTTTGCGGTCGTAATAGTCCTGGTGATACTCTTCCGCCGGCCAGAAAGTCGTGGCCGCCGTGACGCGCGTGGCGACGTCGTACCCTTTCGCACGCAGCTCGGCGATCAGTTTTTCAGCCGTCGCGCGCTGGGCCGGTGTCGTATAGAAGACCTCCGAACGGTACTGGTCGCCGATGTCGGGTCCCTGCCGCCCGACCTGCGTGGGGTCGTGAATCTCGAAAAAGAGCCGCGCCAGCTTTTCGTAGGAGACTTTCGCCGGATCGAACGTCACCCGCACCGCCTCGGCATGTCCCGTGCGGTGGCTGCACACCTCCTCGTAAGTGGGATTCTCCGTATGTCCGCCGATGTATCCCGACACGACATCGAACACCCCCGGCTCCTTCGAAAGCAGATGCTCCACGCCCCAGAAACAGCCTCCGGCGAAGATCGCCGTCTCGGTCCGCTCCTTTTTCGCCGCGGGCACGAACTCCAGCGACACGGAGTTGACACAGTGGCGCGTGTTCCGGGGCGTAAAACCCTCGCCCGTGAAAACATGGCCCAGATGGCCGCCGCACCGGGCGCAGGTGATCTCCGTGCGCCGCCCGTCGGCATCGACGGTCCGTTTCACGGCTCCGGGAATCTCGTCGTCGAAACTCGGCCAGCCGCACCCCGCGTCGAACTTGTCCGACGAACGGTACAACGGCGCGCCGCACTGCCGGCAGACGTAGGTTCCGTCCTCCTTGTGTTTGTAATAGCGGCCCGTGAAGGGGGCCTCGGTCCCCTTGTCCACGATCACCCGCTTCTCCTCCGGTGTCAAAGGTTTCATATTTTGTCCATTTACGGTCCCGCACAGGGCGAGGCAAATTATCAGAATAACGGTTTTCATAAATATCTCCAATCAAAAACTGCGCCGCCCGGGCAAAAAGCAGGATTCCGGAGAAGATCCCAAACGCCGATTCGGGTCCGGACCGTTTCGCCTCGCCCGCACCCCTGAAAGCCGGGTTATGACAAGGGCGGACGCCCCGTTCCGAAGCGTATCGGCCAGCCCCTGCCTATAAACCGCACATCTTGCGCCCGCGCAGGAACACCTGCCGGATCAGCGGCGTCTGGTAGGCATAGGAGAAAAATTCGACCGACGGCATCGGTTTGGTTATGAAAAAGTTGGCGGCCTTACCTAAAGTGACGCTTCCGTAGTCGCGGCTCAACCCCATGGCATAGGCGCCGTTGAGCGTCGCGGCGTTGATCGCCTCGGCGGGGGTCATCTTCATGCGGATCGAGGCCAGCGAACAGACCATGCGCATGTTGCCCGAGGGCGACGACCCGGGGTTGTAGTCCGAAGCCAGCGCCACGCCCAGCCCGGCGTCGATCATCGCGCGCGCCGGAGGATAGCTCATCCCGAGGAAGAACGCCGCGCCCGGCAGCAGCGTCGGCATGGTCGCCGCGCCGCGCAACGCTTCGATCTCCTCCCGTCCCATGCGTTCGAGGTGGTCCACCGACAGGGCGTCGCAGGCCACGCCCACCTGCACGCCGCCCGAGACGGCCAGTTCGTTGGCATGGATTTTCGCCCGCAGCCCCAGTTTGCGCGCGGCCTTGAGAATACGGGCCGTCTCTTCGACCGTGAAAAAACCTTCGTCGCAGAAGACGTCGACGAAATCGGCCAGCCCTTCGGCCGCCACGGCGGGCAGCATTTCGTTGCACACCAGATCGACATACTCCCCCTGCCGTCCCCGGTAGGCACGCGTCACGGCATGCGCCCCGAGGAACGTGGCCCGCACCTCCAGCGGCACGCTTTCGCGGATGCGGCGGATGACGCGCAGCATCTTCAGCTCGTCCCCGGTCGAAAGGCCGTAGCCGCTCTTGATCTCCACGCACCCCGTACCCATCGCCGCGATCTCGCGCACGCGCTCCATCGCCTGCGCATAGAGTTCGTCCTCCGGAGTCTCGTGCAGCCGGTCGGCGGAGTTGAGAATGCCCCCGCCCCGCCGGGCGATCTCCTCGTACGACAAACCGTTGATCTTGTCCAGAAACTCCCGCTCGCGGCTCCCGGCGTAGACCAGGTGGGTGTGCGAGTCGCAGAACGACGGAAAGAGCATGCCTCCTGCCGCGTCGACGACCTCGTCGGCGGCGATGTCGCCCAGAGAGTCCATGCGTCCGAACGCCGCGAAACGGCCGTCTTCAGCCAGCAGCCACGCGTCGTCGAGCGTGCCCAGCTTGTTCATGTCGGCGCCGCAGCAGCGCAGACGGCCCGTCGATTCGATGCCGACGATGCGGGCGATGTTCTTCACCAGCAGTCTCATAGGCCGCGGAGGAATCGGACGGAGGCTTCGATATGGGGATACATCACCTCGTCGTTGTCGATGAAGGGAACCTCTTTGCGATAGTCGGCCAGCATTCGCTCCAACTCGGGCGACGTGTGCGCCGGGCGGCGGAACTCGATGGCCTGCGCGGCGTTGAACAGCTCGATGGCCAGCACCCGTTCGGTGTTGCAGACCACGCGCCAGAGCTTCGTGGCAGCGTTGGAACCCATGCTCACATGGTCCTCCTGCCCCTGCGACGAGGGGATCGAATCGACCGACGCGGGCATGCACAGCCCCTTGGACTGGCTCACGATCGACGCCGCGGTATACTGCGGAATCATAAAGCCGCTGTTCAGCCCGGGGTTCGCCACGAGGAATTTGGGCAGTTCGCGCGCCCCGGAGATCAGTTTGTAGGTGCGACGCTCGGAGATGTTGCCCAGCTCGGCCAGGGCGATCGCCAGGAAATCCATCGCCAGAGCGATCGGCTGTCCGTGGAAATTGCCCGCCGAGACGACCATGTCCTCCTCGGGGAAGACCGTCGGATTGTCCGTCGTGGAGTTGATTTCCGTGGTCAGCACGCTCTCCACATAGTCGATCGTGTCCTTCGAGGCTCCGTGAACCTGCGGCATGCAGCGGAACGAATAGGGGTCCTGCACGTGGTGCTTGGGGCGGGCGATCAGTTCGCTGCCTTCGAGCAGCCCGCGGACATTCCGGGCCGTGGCGAGCTGCCCCCGGTGGGCGCGGATCAGGTGCACCTCGTCGCAGAAAGGCTCGATACGACCGTCGAAGGCGTCTAACGACAACGCCCCGATGCGGTCGGCCCACTCGCTCAGCCGCCGGGCGTGGATCAGCGACCAGACGCCGTAGGCGCTCATAAACTGCGTGCCGTTCAGCAGCGCAAGGCCCTCTTTCGACTGCAACCGGATCGGCTCCAGCCCCAGTTCGGCAAGCACTTCGGCCGAGGGACGCACCTCGCCCTTATACTCCACCTCGCCCAGCCCCAGCAACGGCAGGCTCATATGTGCCAGCGGCGCGAGGTCGCCCGAAGCGCCCAGCGAACCCTGCTGATAGACGACGGGCAGGATGCCGCGGTTGAAAAACTCCACGAGACGCTCCACCGTCGCCAGCTGCACGCCCGAATGGCCGTAGGCGAGCGACTGTATCTTGAGCAGCAGAATCAGCCGCACGATCTCCGAGGGCACGCGCTCCCCGGTTCCGCAGGCGTGCGACATCACGAGGTTCTGTTGCAGGCGCGACAGCTCGTCGCGGCCCACCGAAATGTCGCACAGCGACCCGAAACCGGTCGTGATGCCGTAGATCGGCCGCTCGGGGTTCTCCATCTTGCGGTCGAGGTACTCGCGGCAGCGGACGATGCGCGCCCGGGCGTCGTCGCTCAACGCGAGCGGCAGCCGCCGTTCGAGGATTTCGCGGACGCGCCCGACCGAAAGGTGCTCCGCGGTGATATGGTGATGTTCCATGGATGACAATTCAAAATTCATAATTCGAAATTCATAATTTATCCGAAGCGCCGCCCTGTTCGTTCAGCGCCTCGCGGACAAGTTCCTCGTCGGCAAAAACAGGCAGGGTCACACGCAGTCCGGGCGTGCGGTCCATTTCGCGGCGGATGGCTTCGACGGCCCCTTCGTTACGCGCCCAGCTGCGGCGGGCGATGCCGTTGTTGACGTCCCACAGCAGCATTTCGCGGATGCGGCGGCCGGCATCCTCCGAACCGTCGATCACCATGCCGAAGCCGCCGTTGATCACCTCGCCCCAGCCCACGCCGCCTCCGTTGTGGATCGAAACCCACGTCGCGCCGCGGAACGCATCGCCGATGACGTTCTGCACGGCCATGTCGGCCGTCAGGCACGAACCGTCGTAGATGTTCGAGGTCTCGCGGTAGGGCGAATCGGTTCCCGAAACGTCGTGATGGTCGCGCCCCAGCACCACGGGAGCCGTGATGCGGCCCTCGGCGATGGCCCGGTTGAACGCCTCGGCGATCTTCACGCGCCCTTCGCAGTCGGCATAGAGAATGCGCGCCTGCGACCCGACGACCAGCCGGTTGCGCCCGGCCTCGCGAATCCAGTGGATATTGTCGTCCAGCTGCCCCCGGATGTCGTCGGGAGCCGTCTTCCGGATCTCCTCCAGCACTTCGGCGGCCAGAGAGTCGGTCGTTTCGAGGTCTTCGGGCTTCCCCGAGGTGCAGACCCAGCGGAACGGCCCGAAGCCGTAGTCGAAGAACATGGGTCCCATAATGTCCTGCACGTAGGAGGGATAGCGGAAGCGTCCGCCCTCGCCCGTCACCGCGGCCCCGGCGCGCGAGGCTTCCAGCAGGAAGGCATTGCCGTAGTCGAAGAAATACATTCCCCTGTCGGTCAATTTGTTGATGGCGTCTACCTGCCGCCGCAGCGACTCCTGCACACACTCTCTAAAACGCCCCGGCTCCTCGGCCATCATCTTGTTCGACGCCTCGTAGCTCAACCCCACGGGATAGTAACCGCCCGCCCAGGGGTTGTGCAGCGAGGTCTGGTCCGAACCCAGGTCTACCGAAATCTCCTCCGCGGCCAGCCGCTCCCAGAGGTCCACGACGTTGCCCACATAGGCCATCGACACGACCTCTTTCGCCTTGACAGCCTGACGGATACGCGGGATCAGCTCATCCAGCGCTTCATGCAGCTCGTCGACCCATCCCTGCTCGTGGCGTTTCTGCGCCGCCTTGGGGTTGATCTCGGCGACGACCGACACCACGCCCGAAATATTGCCCGCCTTGGGCTGCGCTCCCGACATGCCGCCGAGACCCGACGAGACGAACAGCATCCCGCGCGTATCGGTGCGGCCGGCCGTGAAGCGTTTGCGCGCGGCGTTCATCACCGTGATCGTCGTGCCGTGGACGATGCCCTGCGGCCCGATATACATGTACGACCCGGCGGTCATCTGCCCGTACTGCGACACCCCGAGGGCGTTGAGCCGCTCCCAGTCGTCGGGTTTCGAGTAGTTGGGAATCACCATGCCGTTCGTAACCACCACGCGCGGGGCGTCGGGATGCGACGGGAACAGTCCCAGCGGATGCCCGGAATACATGACCAAGGTTTGATTTTCAGTCATTTCCGAAAGATACTGCATCGCAAGGCGGTACTGCGCCCAGTTCTGGAACACGGCGCCGTTGCCGCCGTAGGTGATCAGCTCGTGGGGATGCTGGGCGACCCGCGGGTCGAGGTTGTTCTGAATCATCAGCATGATGGCCGCCGCCTGCCGGCAGCGGGCGGGATATTCGCCGATCGGACGCGCATGCATCTCGTAGTCGGGACGCAGGCGGTACATATAGATACGGCCGTAGCGGCGCAGCTCCTCGGCGAACTCCTTCGCCAGCACGGCGTGGTGCCTGACCGGAAAATAGCGCAGGGCGTTTTTCAGAGCCAGCGTCTTCTCCTCGTCCGAAAGGATGTCCTTGCGTTTGGGCGCATGGTTGATCTGTTTGTCATAGGGTTTCGCGGCGGGCAGCCGGTCGGGAATGCCCGCGCGAATGTCGTTCTGAAACTCTTCGCGTGTCATATTATCCGATTTTAGATTCGACGATCTGCAAGACCTCCGCTTCGAGACGCACGGCTTCGGCGGCCAGCGCATCGGCTTCGGCGATCAGCGCATCGGCCACGGCACGGTCCTTCAGCCCCGCGGCGTTGATCTTCACATTGAGGCACGCCCCCAGCACCGCGCTGCGGGCCGCCAGCGCACCCACGCCGGCGTCGGAGACCGAATTGGGGTTGCCCTCCGAGGCCATGGCGCGCACGATTTCAAAAACCCGCGAGGCGGCCTTCATCGTCCGCAGAGGAACCTCCGTGGCATAGAGCGTCGCCTCCTGCAACGCGGCGCTGCGCGCCGCCCTCTCCTCGTCGGTCGACTTGGGCATGGCGAAAACCGCCATGATGCGGTTGAACGCCGCCGTGTCCTCGTCCACGAGGTGCAGAAGCTCCGCAAGAACGGCCTGCCCCCGTTCGGCCCAGTCGGAAAACTCCTCCCAGCGGTCGTCCCACCCCGCCTTGTGCGACGAAAGGTTGGCGACCATCGTCCCGAGGGCCGCGCCCAGCGCACCCATGTAGGCCGCGATCGAGCCGCCGCCCGGAGCGGGAGATTCGCTCGCCGTCTCTTCGGCGAACGCCTTGCAGGTCATGTCGATAAGCCGCTTCTTCGGAACCTCCGCTTCAAGCAGGTACTCGATCACCTTCTCGGCAGGATCGAACGGCTTCAGGTCGTCCAATCCCATCGACTTGACGGCGATGCGGACGATCTCCTCCTCGGCGACGCCCGTCGAGCGACGCTGCTTGCGGAGGAAGTATTTGCCGGCTTCGACCAAAGCCCGTTTCGGAACCAGCCCCACGATTTCGGTCCCCGTGACGCGCACGCCGCGGGCGTCGGCCTTGCGGCACACCTCGTCGAAAGCCGCGTGGAGCGGCGTCCGGGAGATGTCGGTGATGTTCATCGAGACCTGCGCGACGCCGTACTCCTCGATGAACCAGCCGATGGCCTTCGTGGCCGGAAGCGTTCCGGGCTGCATCACGGGATTTCCCGCGGCATCCTTCACCACCCTGCCCGTGATGGGGTTGCCCTCGCGGACGGGACGCCCCTTTTCGCGCACGTCGAAGGCGATGGCGTTGGCGCGGCGCGTGGAGGTGGTGTTCAGGTTGAAATTCACGGCGATCAGGAAGTCGCGCGCCCCGACGGTCGTGGCTCCCGTGCGGGCAACCCCCTCGTCGAAGGGACGCGCCCCGAAATCGGGCGCGGATGCCGTGTGCGCCAGTTTCTCGGGCAGGGCCTCGTACTCCCCGGCGCGGCACACGGCGAGGTTTTTCCGTTCGGGCGCAAAGGCCGCAGCCTCGTAGCAATAGGTCGGAATGCGCAGTTCATCGGCGATACGCCGGGCCAGCGCGCGCGCCAGTTCGGCGCACTCCGCAAGCGTGACGCCCGCAATCGGTATCAGCGGCAGCACGTCGGTGGCCCCCATGCGGGGATGCGCCCCCTTGTGGCGGCGCATGTCGATCAGTTCGGCCGCCCGCTTCACCCCGGCAAAAGCGGCCTCGACGACCGCTTCGGGTTCGCCGACGAAGGTCACGACCGTGCGGTTGGTCGCCTCGCCGGGGTCCACGTCGAGCAGTTTGACGCCCCCGGAGGCCTCGATGGCCGCGGTGATTTGCCGGATCACGGCCTTATCGCGCCCCTCGCTGAAATTGGGAACGCATTCAATGATTCTTTGGGACATAGGATCGTCGCATTTAAATTCTTATACTTCAAAGATAAATAATAATCGGGAGAAATCCGAAAAAACCGTAACAAAACAGGCGGCTTTTTGCGAAAAACAGAAAGGCCCGGTGCATTTGTGCACCGGGCCAGGATTGCAGCCGGACCGAAATCCGGGGGCGGAAGCGCCCCGGTCCCGGAAAAGAGAGGTTATTTGCCGATGGTCAGCGTCACCCCGCCCGTACACCAGAAACCCGGCAGGCGGATTCCGCCGATGTCGCAGTAGCGCGTGTCGGTGATGTTCGTGGCGTCGACGTAGAGGCGGCAGATGCCCTTCTCCCACTGGAGACGTCCGTCGAGCAGGAAATAGGGCTTGTAGTCGCGTTCTTCGTTAAGGGAGGCGTTGCCCGGTTCGGGGTAATGCGTATAGCTGCCGTTGCGGTCGTAGACCGAGCCGGTCAGCGCAAGCGACATCCGCCGCAGGAAATGCACCTCCACGGCCAATGCCGCCTTGTGACGCATGAAATCCATCGCGCTTTTGGCGATGACGTCCGCGTTCCGGTCGGTCGTGATGTAGCCGTACGAGAGCGTCACGCGGCGCAGGAAGCCTTCCGAAACCGTATAGCCGCCCGCGAGTTCGATCCCGAAGGTATCGAGGCTGCTCGTCTGTTCGGAATGCCACTTGCTGCCCATGTCCTCGCGCCAGACCCAGTCGATGATGTCGCGCCCGGAGCGGTAATAGGCTTGCGCCGAAAGGTTCCAGCTCCGCTTGAGGTAATCCACGCCAAGTCGGTATGTGACTGCGTGTTCCGGCGTAAGATCGAGGTTGTTGATCTGCGCCGGGGAGGTGTAGTAGAGGTCCGTGAAGGTCGGCAGGCGCATCGACTGCCACGCCCCGGCTTCGAGGCGCAGCCCGGCCGCGGGGGCATAGCCCGCCGAAAGGCTCCACAGGGCCGAAGTGCCGTAGGGCGTGAGGCTCACGCCCGCCGAAGCCGCCGCGTCGAAATGCCGCCACCGCTTGGCGTGCCGCAGCCACAGGTTGCCCGTGTGGCGCGCCTTGGCATGGGTGTAATGGCCTTCGGGAACCGAAAGCTTGTCACCCAGATTGGTGCTGTAAATGTGGTTGAAAGCATAGTCTCCGCCCACGGTGGTAACGCCCGCCGCCCAGTCGCAGTCGGCCCAGAGCTTCGCTCCGACATTGTCCGTGTTGTGGCGGTTCATCGCTGTGCCGCGCGTCCAGTCGTAGCGGTCGAAGTTCTTGCGGTAGCTCGCGGCGGCCCCCAGCGAAAAGCGGCCTGCGGTTTTCAGCCACCGCAGCGACCCCAGGGCCGTGGCGGTATGCTCCCACTGGTCGGGATTGTAGGCCGCATAGAAACCGTTGGAGCCGAAATCGCGGTCCTGCCACCCGGCCTGCAAGTCGAAGAACCCGGCCCGCCCGCCGTCGTAGGTCGCCCGTACGAATGCGTTGTAGTTGGAGAAATCGGTATTGTGCCGGTAGCCGTCGCTGCGGCGGTACGAAGCCGCGCCGAGCACCGAGAAGCGTCCCGCACTCACCGCGCCCGAAAGATTCCCGTAGCCATAGCTGTACTGGCCGCCCGAGGCTTCGAGGCGCAGGTAGGTGGGCCGCAGCGGCGCGGTGCGGATGTTCACCGCACCGGCGTAGGCTCCGACGCCCGGAACGCCGTCGATCAGTTCGACGGCCGAAATGCAGTCGAGGTCGACGGGCAGCGCGTGGGACTGATGCCCGGTGCGGGCATCGGTGAAATCAATGCCGTTGAGAAGGACCATGGTCTGGTCGAAAGAGCCTCCCCGGATGAAGATGTCGGCCTGCGTTCCCTTGCCTCCGCGTTCGCGGACATCGACCGAAGGAGCAAGGCGCAGGGCGGCTTCCAGAGTCTGGACAGGCGCCGGGGCCTGGGCTTTCCGGTCGAAAAGCGGGGTGTGCGACTGGGCGTTGCGCGCGGGAGCCGTCTGACTCCCGGTGACGCCGACTTCCCGTATCCGCAATGTCTTGAGGACAGCGGTCGTGTCGACAGTCTGCGCGGACGCACCTTGCGTCGCAAGCAGCAGGATCGACATCCCGACAGAGAGGACCCCGATAGTCACATAACGGTGGAGGCTGGCAAAAACCGACCAGTTTTTGCGACTCCAACGCTTGAAGCAGGGGTACTGCTTTGTTTGGATGTTTTCCATTTGTTTGAAATTTGGGTTAAAAGTGAAAAAACGTCCGAACCGGGTCCGGCTGCTGATCCCCGGTTCGGACGCGCAAAGGTAACAAAAAAAACGGGCTACACAGGCCCGTTTGTGTAAATCGCACTGAAGCAATCAGTCAACCCGCTGTCATTCAGTTGAACAGCGCCTCGACCTTCTCCACGACGTCGTTTTCGTCGGGTTCGAGCGGGAAGACATGGCTCGGCTTGAGATACCACAGCTCCTTGCCCTCCTTGAAGTGCTCCTCGCCGCCGCCCGTGACATTGAGCATGACGGTGGCGTCCTTCTCGATTTTACCCGCGTTCACGGCATTGACGAGCGACGCCAGCGCAACGCCCGCCGCCGAATAGATGTCGACGCCTTCGAGTTCGTGGAACAGCTTGCGGGCCTTGCGCGCCATGGCGTTCGTGGCCACGAAAACCTCGCCGCCGGTGGCTTTCAGCGCATCGAAAAGACCGCCCGTGACGCTGTAAGGCGGACGGCGGTTCGAAAGCACCTTGGCGTCGATGATCTCCGCGTCGCGGCGCGCCTTGTCGTCGTCGTAAGGCAGCAGCTTGCGCGATGCCGCCTGCCAGGCGTCGTACATCGGGACGAACGGGGCGTTCTGCGCCACCATCAGCTTCATCGTATTCCGCCCGAAGCGGCCGTCCTCCACCAGACGCATGTTGGCCTCCCAGGCGGCAATGGCGCCCGTGCCGCTGCCCACAGCCTGGAAATAGTAGTCGGGAATGCGGCCGATGGTCGTCACGGCCGAAAGGACCGTGCAGGCCATGCCGTCGCGACGCGCGACGTTCTTGGCGCCGCCCTCGGCGTAGAAGCCGGGGCTTTTCAGCGCGATGTCGCTCAAATGGATGGCGTCGAAATAGTCGCCGCCCTTCTCGCACGAAATGAGTTTCACGCAGGGGTTCAGCGGCTGGTCGAACCACAGCGCGCCGATATTGTCGTAGGGAACCGAGAGCAGCAGCCTGATGTTATTGTCCGAGCAGACCTTGGCGAAGGCCCGGGCGGTGTTTCCGGCCGAAGCCACCACCAGCACGCGCCGTTCGTCGGCAGCGGCGCGGCCGCAGACCGAATAGGCCTCGGTCTCCTTGAACGAGCAGGTCGACATCGTGGCCCGATGGCCGGATACCAGCCGTTGAAGGTGATCCAGAGGTTTTCCAGCCCGAGGTGCGCGGCGAGGCCCTTGCTCTTATAGGTCACGGGAGCCGACGAACCTTTGAGGATACGCCGCACGGGCATCCAGTCCGAGAAACGGTACAGGCCCCAGTCGGCGGGCTTCACGTCGATCTGTTTGCGGGCGTATTTGGTGCGCACGAGCGAAGGCTCCTTGCACTGCGGGTCGGCAAGCATCCAGCCGGCGTCTTCGAATTCGCGGCCCGTGGCGACACATTCCAACGTGTAGGGGGTAGGTGTGAAATTTTCCATGAAGAGGTTTCGTATATCTGAATTCAATATTGTCTATGACATGCGGTTCCGGAAGTCCTCGTAGCCGAATTCGCGGATGACGTCGGTGCGGCCGTCGCGGCGCGCGATGACGATGGCCGGATGGTGGACGCCGTTGAACATCGTGGTCTTGACCATCGTGTAGTGGATCATGTCCTCGAAGACGACGCGCTCCCCCACCTTCAGCTCGCGGTCGAAAGCCCAGTCGCCGCAGTAGTCGCCCGCAAGGCAGCTCGTGCCGCCCATGCGCCAGCGCTGTTCGCCGTCGGCAGGTTCATGCGCTCCGATGACGGCGGGTTTGTAGGGCATTTCGAGGCAGTCGGGCATGTGGCAGGCGAACGACACGTCGAGCATCGCCGTCGTCACCCCGCCGTTCTCCACGATGTCCTCGACGGTCGAAACCAGAAAGCCCGTGCGCCACGTGAAGGCGCTGCCGGGTTCGAGAATCAGCCGCAGGTTCGGATGGCGGGACCTGAACGCCTTCAGCAGGGCGATCAGGCGGTCGCAGTCATACCACGAGGCCGTCATCAGGTGGCCGCCGCCCATGTTGAGCCATTTGATCCGGTCGAGATACGCTCCAAAATGCGTCTCGACGGCCTCCAGCGCCTTTTGCAGATGCTCCGGGCGCGATTCGCAGAGGACGTGGAAATGCAGCCCCTCGACACCCGCCGGAAGTCCGCCGTGCGCCGCCAGCTGTTCGGCCGTGACGCCCAGCCGCGAGCCGGGGACGCAGGGGTTGTAGAGGTCCGTCTCGACGGGCGAATACTGCGGGTTGATCCGCAGGCCGCAGGAAATGCCGTTGATAAGGGCTTTCTGGCCGAAGCGGCGGAACTGCGACAGCGAATTGAACGTGATATGATCGCTGCAATTGAGGATTTCGTCGATATTGGAGTCCGTGTAGACCGGGGCGTAGGTGTGGGCGGGACGCCCGAACTCCTCGAAAACGAGACGCGCCTCGGCAGCGGAACTTGCAGTCGCACCGTCGGAATGCTTCGCCAGCTCGGGAAAAATGCTCCACATGGCGCAGGCCTTCAGGGCGACGATAATTTCGGCGCCCGATTCCCGGCGCACACGGTCGACAGTCGCCAGGTTCCGGTCCAGCAGCTCCTCGTCGAGGACGTAGCACGGTGAAGGCAGTTTCAGAAAGTCAATCATCGAATTGTTTTTAGTTGGATTTCATCCTTCGTTTTCTCCGCTCGGCATAATCCGGGCAAGCCCGGCTCTGCCCTCGCTCAACGAAAACGTCCAAAACAGTTGCAAAAGTAGCAAAAACCTCCTGAAAACCACGCTGCGCAGGCTTGGTTTTCGGGAAAATACGCATTTATACTTACGACCGCCGCTTTCGGAGCGAAAAGATTAACAGCATTCCGATTTTTTCGTATCTTTGCAAACACAATCCGCTGTCGCGGGTTGTCTTGGCTGGTGGAAAATCTGGAAAATTTACCCGAAACAGCCAAGCGCATATCCCGCTCTGCGGTGCGGCTCGCGCCGTATGGCATGGGATATGGTTTTCTACGTCATTACGGCGCGGGCTATATGTGCTTGTTTGTTTCAGGGTTTTCCAGAGCCTTCCACCGAATGAGTAACAGTAGTCCGCGTTCGTTTTTACGGGCGCGTCATCCAAAAATTCGCACGATGGAAAACAAGTCCCGACGCCCCCACCCCAACGATTACAGCTACGCCAGCGAACGGCTCCGGTTCGTGATCCGCGCCTCGGGGTTTTACACCGAACTTTTCGCCCGTCAGATCGGGATGCCCGACGCCGAGCTGCTCTACCTCGTCCTGTTCGACAACAGGCCTCTGACGCCCCTGCTCGTGGAGCGCATCTGCGCACGGTTTCCGCAGATCGACGCCCGGTGGCTGCTGACGGGGCGGGTCGGCGAGTAGTCCGGCGGCGGAAGAACGGAACATGGGTTTCAGATTCGGTCCGACGGCGGCGGCAAACGGAGTGCAGTCCTCCGCGGGGCGCGGCGGCGAACTGCCGTTCTGCGGGACCGCCACCGTTTTCGATCGGTGCGGTGCATCTGTCGTGCATCGTGAAAAATCCCCGGATGGGACGTACTTCGGCACTATCCATCCGGGGATTTTGAGGGATGTGCGGCATCTGCGCCGCAATCTTCAAAAACCTACACTTCGAGATTCACATCGAACAGCTCGTGCCACGGCAGGCCCTGCTCGCCCAGCTCGGCGAGGAACGGATCGGGATCGAACTCCTCGACGTTGAACACGCCGGCGCCGCGCCAGAGGCCCTTGGCCCACATCGAAGCGCCCAAAGCCGCCGGAACGCCCGTGGTGAACGACACAGCCTGCGTGCCGGTCTCCTTGAAGGCTTGTTCGTGGTCGCAGTTGTTATAAATATAGTAGGTGCGCTCCTTGCCGTCCTTCAGGCCCTTGATGCGGCAACCGATCGAGGTCTGGCCGTGATAGTTGGCGCCCAGCGACTTGGGATCGGGAAGAACCGCCTTGAGGAACTGGATCGGGACGATCTCGACGCCGTTGTAGATGATCGGGTCGATACGCGCCATGCCGATGTTCTGAATCACGCGCAGGTGCGTCAGGTACTCCTGACCGAAGGTCATCCAGAAGCGCGCACGCCGGATCGTGGGATAGTTCTTCACGAGCGACTCCAACTCCTCGTGGTAGATGACGTACGACTCGCGCTCGCCGATGCCCGGATAATTGAGCGGCTTGTGGATCTCGTGCGGCTCGGTCACCACCCACTCTCCGTTCTCGTAATAACGCCCTTTCTGGGTCACCTCGCGGATGTTGATCTCGGGGTTGAAGTTCGTGGCGAAAGCCATGCCGTGGTTGCCGGCGTTGCAGTCGACGATGTCGAGGTAGTGGATTTCGTCGAAATGGTGCTTGGCGGCATAGGCCGTGAAGATGGCCGTCACGCCCGGGTCGAAACCGCAGCCGAGGATCGCCGTGAGTCCCGCGGCCTTGAAGCGGTCCTGATAGGCCCACTGCCACGAGTATTCGAAATGCGCCTCGTCCTTCGGCTCGTAGTTGGCCGTATCGAGGTAGTTGCAGCCGCATTCGAGGCAGGCGTCCATGATCGTGAGATCCTGGTACGGAAGCGCCACGTTGACCACGATGTCGGGTTTGAACGCGCGGAACAGTTCGCACAGCTGCGGCACGCTGTCGGCGTCGACCTCGGCGGTCTTCACGCGGTTGCCGCCGATGGCGGCCGCAACGGCGTCGCATTTGGATTTGGTACGGCTGGCCAGCATCACGTCCGTGAAGACGGGATTGGCCGCGATTTTCTGCGTCACCACCGTTCCGACGCCGCCGGCTCCGATTATCAGCGCTTTACACATAGAATTATTCGGTTTTAAAAGTTAGATTTCATCTTAACGCCTACAAAAATATCCTTTTATTTCGGCAAAACAAAATCCGCGCGCCAAATTTCACGATCCCGGCCGGCCGAAACCGCCGGAAGATGCCCGGACGCCTATCGCCTGCAGGCGGCATCCGGCAGCCGGAAAGGCAAAAAACACACTTTTGCGCAAAATTTGCAGGCCGGGTATTGGATTTTAAAAATAAATCCGTACATTTGCACCACCAAAACGGAAACGATTCCCATTTTGGCACACGGAGATTCCGTAGCTCAGCTGGTAGAGCACAACACTTTTAATGTTGGGGTCCTGGGTTCGAGCCCCAGCGGGATCACCAGAGAAAGGAAGGTCGAGGCCTTCCTTTTTTCGTTTGCATTCAATTATTGTCCGATGATCTCCGACGACTTGATTCGAATACCCTGGTGTTCGATACCCCCTCAACAGCATTACGACACGATCGGTCGGCTAAAGCAGGATATGCACCGTTATCTGCATGCCCGGTCATCGGAATTCGAAACCGGGCCGTTCGCACCGCCGACGGATAAATTCGAAATCATTCAGGCCTCCGGCAATTCATACATATTGCTGCCCACAGCCTCTGACTACGCCTTTCTTTTTCGGGGCCAGAATGCTTTTTACAAAGACTGTGCGCCTACATTGTATCGCAGGCGAAAAACGCCCGGTGAAATCTTCGAACAGCGGCTCAAATGCGCCGAATTCCAACTTATGGCCGAAGAACTGCCCGCCGTTCAGTACTTCAGGCAGCAAAAATTCAGTATCGATTATCTCGGTCTTGCGCAACACTACGGGCTGCAAACCGACATTTTGGACCTGACGGTCGATCCGGACATAGCCCTGTTTTTTGCCATGTGCGATTACGACCCGCGAAACGACCGTTATACCGCCAAAAGCCAAGAACGGGAATACATCGGTTACCTTTACGCGATAAACGTATTCTCCTATACGGATTACTCTCCGAAGAAATTGGAGAACCTATTCACCTCGAAGCTAAAAGCCATCGGACTGCAACCATTCGACCGACCTGGAAATCAAAAGGCGTTTTCGCTGCATTTGGACGAAGGCGAAAAACTGAAAGCCAACCTCTATTCATTCAATTACACGAAGCAGGATTCGGAGGAATACTGTCGGAAATACGCTTATTTGTGGCGATCGGACATGCTATCGGAACGAACGAAATCAATCCGTGATACAAAAATCTACTCGCACCAGGCTTTGAGCCTGGCAACCAAAAAATGGGGTGACGGCAAAAGCCGGAATTATTGGGAACGACAAATGCGGAATCAACAATGCTCTTTCACCGCCCCGCATAAGTGCCATTGGAAATTCACTTCCGACGAGATACAAAAAGCGGTCTCCGAATGGCAAAATCACGGACTCGGTCAAATCCGGCGGTTGCTGACCCGGCGCAGACTCATCACCGGCAATCGGCAAACCGGCTGCAACACAACCTCCTCGTTATACCATACGCTCGTTTTAAAAAATTTGCAGGGCGGATTTCCGGCTCCCGGAGGATACGATTCCGGCATTGTAAAACTCCTTTCGGAAAAGGACAAGATGCAAGGCTGGGAAACGGACACGGCTTTCGAACACAGCGTTCCGGAGGCCGACGGCAAAATTCACCGGTACAACCAAATCCTGGATTGGTCCCCGACAAGACGGTTACCCGGCGATCGACTGCGGACGTTTCAGATGCGCCCAGACTGAACGCACGAAGGCGCCGGCAAGACCCTCGTCGAAGACCAGCCGGTGTTTCCAGCGGTTCGCCCACCAGCGGCGGGTCTTGAACCGGACCACGCGCAGCAACCCTTCGGGCTGCTCGCCGGAGAACGCCGGGGAGAGGATTTCGTCCAGCACCCGCTTTTCGAGTTCGGCGTCGCGTTCGAAATCCGGGAGCGACGGGGCCTCCAGCCCCAGGCAGTCGACGCAGAGGGCGTTGAGGCAGTTCAGGAACCCGACCATCCGGGTCTCCCGGGCCACGGCGTACAGAGCCGGCCAGTCGATCCGGTCGTGGCAGTGCGCGACGAAGACGCACCAGTCCAGAACATGCCGCAGGCCGATGTTGATCGCCGCGAAATGCACGGCGGCATGGCGCAGCAGGAACAGGGCGTTGAGCTGCTCCGAAGGCAGGTAGACGGCTACGCCCGCAACGGCGACCGACTCGCCGGGCTGCGCGGCATACTGCTTGAACAGCCGTTCGAGACGCGCGTTGGAGGCGTGCGTCTCCTTATTGACAAAGTCGTAATGATTCTCGACCATGATGCCGTCGACGTCGAACGTCGTGTGGTGCTCCTTGTGCACGTCGACCGGAACGCCCCACTCCCGGGCGACCAGCTTGTCGGCCTCGGGCTGACGCCCGAAAAGCCAGATGTCGATGTCCCCGCAGGGACGGTGTTCCGGAACGGGATAGAAAAGGCTCAAGCCGTAGCCCTTGAGCAGCATCATCGGGATCGCATGCTCGCGGTAGAACGCCGCGAGGCGGGCGATGGCCCGCTCCTGCCGGCGGTAGACCTTTTCGATCCGTTCGACGTTGACGGCCCATTGCAGGCGCAGCGCCCTGGGCGGCCGCATCGCTTCGGGCAGGAGCTGCATCCCGTCCCACGCCTGGGCCAGCACGCCCTGCACCGAGGAGAGGTCGTAGATTTCACGCCACTGCGCCGCGTCGGTCCCCTCGAACAGCGATGCGTCGTCCATACGGTTGCGCAGCGTCGCCCGCACGAGGGCGAACAGTCGTTCGGCAGCCCGCGTCATCGCACCATGTCCTCCGGCGCCAACGGCGCATAGGGACCGTCCTTGACCTCGAACAGCACCGTGCCGCTTTCGAGAACCTCCAGCGTGTGCCACTGCCCTTTGGGGACGTGGATGCCGTAGACGCCTTTCAGCGGGTCGAGCGCGAAACGCTGCGTCTGGCGGCCGTGCTCGTCGCAGAAAATCACGTCGAAGCGGCCGCGCAGGATGACATAGGTTTCATCCGTGTGGGGATGGCGGTGCACGGGCAGCACCGTGCCCGGCTCCAGGGCGTTGAGCAGACGCTGGGCCTTGGCGTCGAGCGAGTCGTGAAGGTTGAAATTCATCCGCAGGCGTTCGCTCGTCTTCGCCCGGGCGGTCACTTCGTCCAGAAGTTTATCGTCGAGAATCATACTGTCTATGGTTTGAATTAGTCCCGGTAAAGATAGCGATACTTTGCAAAAAAACAGGCACGGAGATCGGATTTTCGCAAAAAAACCGTACCTTCGATCGAAATTATCCGCCCGAAGACCCGGAGAAAAGGCCCGCGGGCGACGTCAACGACGCAAGAAAATGAAAGGTATCGTATTAGCCGGAGGCTCGGGCACGCGCCTGTATCCCATCACGAAAGGTGTGAGCAAGCAACTGCTGCCCATTTATGACAAGCCCATGATTTATTATCCGATTTCGGCGTTGATGCTGGCCGGCATCCGCGAGATACTCGTGATCTCGACGCCGGCCGACCTCCCGGGATTCCGGCGGCTGCTGGGCGACGGCTCGGACTACGGCGTAAGCATCGAGTACGCCGAACAGCCCTCGCCCGACGGGCTGGCGCAGGCGTTTCTGATCGGCGAGGAGTTCATCGGCGGCGATTCGGTCTGTCTGGTGCTGGGCGACAATATCTTCCACGGGGCGGGCTTCACGGGCATGCTCCGGGAGGCCGTGCGCAGCGCGGAGGAAGCGGGCAAGGCGACGATCTTCGGCTACCGGGTCGAGGACCCCGAGCGGTACGGCGTCGCGGAGTTCGACGCCGCGGGCAACTGCCTCTCGATCGAGGAGAAGCCTGCGCATCCGAAGTCGAACTACGCCGTGGTGGGGCTGTACTTCTACCCCAACAAGGTCGTGGAGGTGGCCAAATCCATCCGTCCCTCGGCGCGCGGCGAACTGGAGATCACCTCGGTGAACCAGGCGTTTCTCGCCGGCGGAGCGTTGAAAGTGCAGACCCTCCAGCGGGGATTCGCATGGCTCGACACGGGCACGCACGACTCGCTGGCCGAAGCCTCGATCTTCGTGGAGGTGATCGAGAAGCGGCAGGGGCTGAAAATCGCCTGCCTCGAAGGCATCGCCTACCGCAACGGCTGGATCACGGAGGAGAAGATGCGCGCACTGGCCGGGCAGATGCTCAAGAACCAGTACGGACGGTATCTGTTGAAGGTAATCGAAGAATCGAAACGATGAAAGCGATAAAAACGGAGATCCCCGGCGTGGTGCTTCTCGAACCGGAGGTGTTCGGGGACGCAAGGGGTTATTTTATGGAGCGTTTCTCGCAGCGGCAGTTCGACGAACTGGTCGGGCCGGTGCGGTTCGTGCAGGACAACGAGTCGAAATCGCGCTACGGAGTGGTCCGGGGACTGCATTTCCAGAAGGGGGAATACGCCCAGGCGAAGCTGGTGAGCGTGGTCAGGGGCCGCGTGCTCGACGTGGCGGTGGACATCCGCCGCGGATCGCCGACCTTCGGACGGCACGTCGCCGCGCTGCTCGACGGAGAGAACAAGCGGCAGCTGTTCATCCCCCGCGGATTCGCCCACGGATTCGCCGTGTTGAGCGACGAGGCCGTCTTCCAATACAAATGCGACAACTACTACGCCCCCGGCAGCGAGGGCGGCATTGCGTGGGACGACCCCGCGCTCGCGATCGACTGGCGGCTTCCGGCCGGCGAAATACTCCTCTCGGAGAAAGACCGCCGGCACCCGCAGCTGGCCGACGCACCGGAACTTTTCGAATACGACAGACCATGAACATACTCGTAACGGGCGCCAACGGCCAGCTGGGCCGTGAAATGCAGCGGCTGAGCGCCGTGTCGCCCAACAACTACACCTTTACCGACGTGGCGGAACTCAACGTCACCGACGCCGGGGCCGTCCGGCAGGCCGTGGCGCAGACCCGCGCCGAAGTGATCGTGAACTGCGCGGCCTACACCAACGTGGAGCGCGCCGAGGAGGACGAGGAGGCGGCCGACCGGCTGAACCGCGGGGCGGCGGAGAACCTCGCCCGGGCCGCGGAGGCGAACGGCGCGACGCTGATCCACGTCTCGACGGACTACGTCTTCGACGGCACGGCACACCTGCCCTACACGGAAGACGCCCCGACCGCACCGCTGGGCGTCTACGGGCGCACGAAACTCGCCGGGGAGCGGGCCGTTGCGGAGTCGGGGTGCAAATACCTGACCTTCCGCACGGCGTGGCTCTATTCCGAATACGGGAACAACTTCCTGAAAACGATGCTCCGGCTGACGGCCGAAAAGGAGCGTCTGAACGTGGTCTTCGATCAGGCGGGGACCCCGACCTACGCCGGGGACCTGGCCATGACGATCTTCTCGATCGTCGAAGGCGGCTATTTCGCCGGAAACGAGGGCCTCTACCACTTTTCGAACGAGGGCGTGGCGTCGTGGTACGACTTCGCCGCGGAGATCGCCGCCGCCGCCGGGCACGACAAATGCCGCATCCGCCCCTGCCGCACGGCGGAATTCCCGACCAAGGCCGCCCGCCCGGCCTACTCGGTGCTGGACAAAAGCAAAATCAAAGAGACGTTCGGGCTGGAAATCCCCCACTGGCGGGAGTCGATGCTCTACTGTCTGAAAAACATGCTGCGATGAAACGCAATATCCTGATCACCGGCGGCGCCGGATTCATCGGCTCGCACGTCGTGCGGCTGTTCGTCGGGAAATACCCCGACTATCGGATCGTAAACCTCGACCGCCTGACCTACGCCGGCAACCTCGCGAACCTGCGGGACGTCGAGAACCGTCCGAACTACACGTTCGTCAAAGGCGACATCTGCGACTACGATGCCATGCGCAGCCTCTTCGCGGAGTACGACATAGACGGGGTGATCCATCTCGCGGCCGAAAGCCACGTCGACCGCTCGATCCGCGATCCGTTCACTTTCGCGCGGACCAACGTGATGGGGACGCTGACGCTGTTGCAAGCCGCACGGGAGCATTGGAACGGCGCATGGGAAGGCAGACGCTTCCACCACATCTCGACCGACGAGGTCTACGGGGCCTTGCCGTTCGACGGGACGCTCTTCACCGAGCAGACCCGCTACGACCCCCACTCGCCCTACTCGGCGTCGAAAGCCTCGTCGGACCATTTCGTACGGGCGTTCCACGACACGTACGGATTCCCGGCCGTGGTGACGAACTGTTCGAACAACTACGGGCCTTATCAGTTTCCCGAGAAGCTCATACCGCTGTTCATCAACAACATCCGCCACGAAAAGCCGCTGCCGGTCTACGGCCGGGGCGAAAACGTCCGCGACTGGCTCTACGTCGAGGACCACGCCCGGGCCATCGACACGATATTCCACCGGGGACGCGACGGCGAGACGTACAACATCGGCGGTTTCAACGAGTGGCGGAACATCGACCTGATCCGGGAGATCATCCGGACGGTGGACCGCCTGCTGGGACGGCCCGAAGGGGCTTCGGAGAAGCTGATCACCTACGTCACCGACCGGGCCGGGCACGACCTGCGCTACGCCATCGACTCGCGCAAACTCAAGGAGGAGCTGGGCTGGGAACCTTCGCTGCAATTCGAGGAGGGCATCGAGAAGACCGTGCGGTGGTACCTCGCCAACCAGGAGTGGATGGACGACATCACCTCGGGGGAATACGAGCGGTACTATCAGGAAATGTATACCGGGCGGTAGACGCATATTTTCGGATCGTTTCACGATCCGGTGCTTATGTACTTTTTGATCGCAAAAAGTACCAAAAACTCTCCGACAGATGCCTTCGCCTACTTTGGGCGGCCTAACGCTGGCTCCGGGCGACTATTCGCGGGTTTGTAAACAAACCGCCCCCTCCGCTCGCGCTTTTAGGCCGCCCTGCGTTTCACGGCTGCGGCATCGAGTCGGGATCAGTCTCCGCTTGTGGCGGCGGGAAGCAGATGCGATAACTCCGTTCAGAAAAAACTACGAAAAACTCCGTATTTATCAAACCTACCCTTTGCGGCTGATCTCGGCGAACGTCGCCCGGACGCAGGCCGCCAGGTCCGAAGGGGCGACCTTGAGTTGCAGACCCCGCACCCCCGCACTGACATAGATGAAAGGCAGGCCGGCAGCCGTGGCGTGGATGTAGGTCGGAAAGGCCTTTTTCATGCCGATCGGCGAACAGCCCCCGCGGATGTAGCCCGTCACGGGCAGCAGCTCCTTCATCGGAATCAGATCGGCCTTCTTGTTGGCGGAGATCTTCGCCGCGGCTTTCAGGTCCACTTCGTGGTCGCCGGGCACGACGCAGACGAAATAGCCCGTGCGGTCGCCCTTCAGAACGAGGGTCTTGAAAACGGTCGCTATATCCTCGCCCAGCTGTTCGGCGACGTGCGTCGCGGCGAGGTGCTCTTCGTCCACCCGGTACGGAACCAGTTCGTATGCGATCTTCGCGCGGTCGAGCAGCCGCGCGGCATTCGTCTTTTCGACTTTGGGATGTGCCATATTGTTCCCTTTATCTTCTTATCTGCCGCAAAGGTAGTTTAAATTACCCGAATGTGTGCATTTTTGCTACATTTGCCCGATCATGACGCAACGGACACTCATATTTCTGGCAGGACTTCTCTGGGCCGCAGGCGCTTCGGCGCAGACCACGCGCGTACGCGGGCAGGTGACCGACGCCGCGGACGGAAAGCCCCTGCAATTCGTCAGCGTCGTATTCCCCGGAACCACGACGGGAATCACCACCGACGAGCAGGGAATCTACGCCCTCGAAACCCGCGACACCGTGAGCCGCGTGCAGGCCTCGATGGTCGGTTACGCCACACGGACCCTGCCGCTGACGCCCGGGACCTTCAACCACGTGGATTTCGCCCTCGAAGCCGTGGAGTTCGGCATCGGGCAGGTGGTCATCACCCCCGGCGAAAACCCCGCCTACCCCATTCTCGACGGCGTGATCCGCAACAAGCCGCTGAACGACCCCGAGCGGTACGACACGTACAGCTGCCGCACCTACACCAAGATGGAGCTGGACCTCACGAACATCAGGCCGCAGTTCCGGAGCCGCCGTCTCCAGCGCAACTTCGGGTTCGTCTTCGATTACGTCGACACCTCGGCGCTCACGGGCCAGGCCTATCTCCCGGCGATGATCTCCGAGTCCACGGCCGACCTCTACCGCAGCAGCCATCCGGCATTCAAGCGCGAGGTGATCCGCGCCAGCCGCATCTCGGGCGTCGAGGACAACTTCGCCGCGGCCCAGTTCACGGGAGGCATGCACGGCGACGTGAATTTCTACGACAACTTCATCGACATCTTCAACGTGCGCTTCGCCAGCCCGCTCTCCGACGGGGGACGCGCGTTCTACAACTATTTCCTGGTGGACAGCATGGTGACCGAGGGACGCAAGGTCTACAAAATCCGCTTCCATCCCAAGCGCCTCACCACCCCGGTGCTCGACGGAGAGGTCAACATCGACTCGGCGTCCTACGCCCTCCAGTCGGCCTCGGCGCGCATGCCCAAGGGCGTGAACGTCAACTGGATCAGGCACCTGATGCTCGACAACGAGAACCGTCCGGCGGACAAGGGCCGCTGGTTTCGCGTCCGCGACCGCGTGTCGGCGGAATTCTCCGTCTCGACGGCCGATTCGTCGAAACTCACCTCGTTCATCGGCACGCGCGAGGTGGCTTACAGCGACGTGCGCATCGGCGAGCCGATCCCCGACGAGGTGCTGCGCATGGACAACAACGTCGTGGTGCGCGACGAGGAACCCGGGCACCGCCGGGAGGAGTTCTGGGAGCAGGTGCGCCCTTACAGTTTGAGCGAAAAGGAGAAAGGCATCTACGCGATGGTCGACTCGGTGCAGCACGTGCCGCTGTACCGCAACATCTACACCCTCATCAACACGGTGATCGTCGGCTACTGGAATACGAAATACATCGGCATCGGCCCCTACTACAAACTGGCCAGCTTCAACAAGCTGGAAGGCTTCCGCATGCAGCTGGGCGGGCGCACGACGACCGAAGTGAGCCGCACGGTGCGCGTCGGGGGCTACGTGGCCTACGGCACGCGCGACGAGGACGTGAAGGGCGGCGGCAGCGTCGAGGTGGCCTTCAACCGCCACCTCACGCGCAAACTGACCCTCACGGCACGGCACGACGTGATGCAGCTCGGCGCCGGGCAGAACGCGCTGACCGAAAGCAACATCCTCTCGTCGATACTCTCGCGCGGCGACCAGCGGCTCTCGATGGTCAACCGCGGCGAGGCGGTCTACGAACACGAGTGGTGTCACGGCGTGAGCACCTTCGCCGGCGCGCGCATGCAGCGCATCTTCGCCAACCGTTACGTGCCGATGCTGCGGCCCGACGGTGTGCCCGTCAACTCGGTTTCCGACGCCGCGGTGCACGTCGGCCTGCGGCTCTCGAAAAACGAAACGGTCTACCGCATGCCCTTCGACAAGCAGTCGATGGGTTCGGTCTACCCCATCCTGACGCTCGGATTCTCGGCGGGGATTCCCGACGCGCTGCACGGCAGCTACGAATACTACCGCCTCGAAGGCGGCATCCGCTACCGTCCGGAACTGCCGCCCGTGGGGTATTCGGACATCACGGTGCAGGGCGGGCGCATCTTCGGCAAGGTCCCCTACCAACTGCTCAAACTCCACGAGGGCAACGGCACCTATTTCTACGATCCCTACGCCTTCTCGTGCATGAATTTCTACGAGTTCGCCTCCGACGCATGGGTGTCGTGGTTCTGGGAGCACCACTTCAACGGCGTGCTGCTGGGCCGCCTGCCGCTGATCAAAAAGCTGAAATGGCGCGAGGTGCTGGTCTGCAAGGGCGTGTGGGGCACGCTTTCGCGCGAAAACAACGGGTCGACGGCCGGAACGCAGGCCGACCTTCTCTTCCCCGCGGGCATGACCTCGGTGTCGGACCCCTATGTCGAGGCCGGATTCGGCGTGGAGAACATCTTCAGGCTCTTCCGCGTGGACTGCATCTGGCGGCTCACACACCGAAGTCCCAAACCCGGACAGGAGATTCAGAACTTCGCCGTCAATTTAAGCCTGCATCTCAAATTCTGACCGGCGCAAGCCGTGCGTGTCGGGGATTTTGCCTATCTTTAGGCCCTGAAAACGAAACCGACGATGAAGAAAGCAGCTATATTCGACATGGACGGCACGCTGGTCGCCAACTCCCCGATACACATCCGGGCCTTCGAAATCTTTTGCGCCCGCTACGGCGTCACCGACTGGAGAGAGAAACTCGCCAACGGGTTCGGCATGGGCAACGACGACATCATGCGGCTGGTGATGCCCGAGGAGGTGATCCGCGAAAAGGGCCTCGCGGCGCTGGCCGACGAGAAGGAAGCCATCTACCGCGAAATATACGCCCCGGACATCCGCCCGGTGGAAGGGCTGAAGGAGTTGCTCGAACGGCTCCGTGCGGCGGGGATTCCGTGCGCCGTGGGTTCGTCGGGATGCAAGACCAACGTAGATTTCGTGCTCGACAGCTGTGCGATCCGGCCTTATTTCGATGCGGCGATCTCGGGCGACATGGTGTCGCGCTGCAAACCCGACCCGGAGATCTACCTCACGGCGGCTGCGGCGCTGGGCGTTTCGCCCGCCGACTGCGTGATCTTCGAGGATGCGTGGGCGGGATTCGAAGCGGCGAGGCGGGCCGGCGCAGGCCGGATCGTGGCCCTCACGACCACTCTGCCGCGCGAAGAGCTGGAGCGCGAACCGCAGGCCGACCGGATCATCGACTCATTCGCCGACATCGACGACATCGGCGCCCTGCTGGCCTAAAACAGCCGGGCGACGGCGGGAATACGCAGCACGCACCGCATCAGCCACGCCGGAACCAGCCGGCAGACACAGACGCAGATTTTCGTGAAAACACCCGGAATGCAGCTGCTACGGCCCCGGAACAAGGCCCGGAGGCCATGTTGCGCCACCCCCTGCGGCGCAGACATGACGCCCCAGCGAAGCAGCCGGCGGCGGCAGGCGGCGTCCAGATCGTACAGCGGCGTATCGACCGCCCCCGGGAAAACACCCGTCACGCGGACGCCGTATTTGCGGAACTCGAAATTCAGCGACCGGGCGAAGGTGCGCAGGAAACTTTTCGTCGCGGCGTAGGCCGCAATCGTCGGATAAGGCATCCACGCCGTCGCCGACGACATCACGAGGATATACCCCTCGCCCCGTCGCCGCATCTCCTCCCCGTAGAGACGGCACAGCAGCGCGGGCGTCGTGCAATGGAGCGTGACGATGCGGCCGATGCGTTCGGGTGGGGCTGCGGCCAGCGGACCGAACAGCAGGACGCCCGCATTGCAGACGAGCACCCCGATTTCGATGCCGCGCGCCGAGGTTTCGGCATGGAGTTTCACGGCGGCATCCGGTTCCGAAAGGTCCATGCAGAGCGGCAGCGTGCGCACGCCGTAACGCGCCGCAATTTCCCGGGCCGCGGCGCGATTCTCTTCGTCGCGATTGCCCGCCATTACCAAATCATACCCTTTTGCCGCCAGCTGCGCGGCATATTCGCGGCCGATTCCCGACGAAGCGCCGGTCACCAATGCGTATTTTCGCTGCCGGGAGGAGATCATATCGAATAATTTGCTACTTTTGCGCGGTTTAAAAATCTGTATCCTATGTTTCGGGGTCTCGCCACCGTTCTGCTGCTCGTCGTCTCCAACGCCTTTATGACGCTGGCATGGTACGGGCATATCGCCTTCAAATCACGGCTCGAACGCTTCGGGCTGACGGCCATCGTTCTGTTGAGCTGGGGCATCGCGCTGTTCGAATACTGCTTCCAGGTCCCCGCCAACCGCATCGGCAGCGCCGAATTCGGAGGTCCGTTCTCGATCTGGGAACTGAAGGTGATTCAGGAGGTCGTATCGCTCTCGGTCTTCACCGTCTTCGCGCTGGTCTTTATGAAATCCGACACCCTGCGCTGGAACCACCTCGCGGGATTCCTCTGCCTGGTTTTAGCCGTCTATTTCATTTTCCGCAAATAGCGCCAGCTCTTCGGCCTTCCCGCCGCGGATCAGGGGCAAAGCCCGGCGGATCGTCTCCGCAGGCCACTCCCACCATTTTATCGCAAGCAGGCTTTCGACCGTCGCCGGATCGAAGCGGTATTTGATGACCTTGGCCGGAACGCCTCCGACGATGGCATAGGGCGGCACATCGCGCGTCACAACGGCCCGTGAGGCGACGATCGCCCCGTCACCGATCGTAACGCCCGCCATCACGACCGCTTCGTAACCGATCCACACGTCATTGCCGACAACGATGTCGCCCCGGTTGTCCCACGCCGAAGCCACCTCCGACTTGTCGATGCCCCACTCCTCGCCCCAGAAAATCGGGAACGGATAGGTGGACAGCGATTTGAGCGTATGGTTGGCGCTGTTGAAGAGGAACCGCGCGCCGCAGGCCAGCGAGCAGAATTTCCCGATGACCAGCCGGTCGCCGTTCACCGGATAGTGATACGGCACGTTGTTGCGTTCGAAATCGACGGGGTCGGCCGCGAAATCGTTGTAGATCGTCCACTCCCCCACCTCGATATTCGGGTCGCTGACGACCTCTTTCAGATAGACCGTCTGCCGGTCCCCCTCGCGGGGATATATCTTATTTTTCATCTCTTTTCAATTCTATGTTGGGTAAAAAGCCCGTGATGATGCCCAGCAGGGGCAGCAGGGTGCTGACCCGGAAAATAAATTCGATGCTCGTCCGGTCGGCCAGCCACCCGAAGAAGGCCGAGCCGAGGCCGCCCAGTCCGAACATCAGCCCGAAGAAGACCCCGGCGATCATGCCGACCTTGCCGGGCATCAGGTCGGTGGCATAGACCAGAATGGCCGAGAAGGCCGACGAGATGACCAGTCCGATGATGACGGCCAGCACGATGGTACCGGTCAGGCCGGCATAGGGAAGCATCAGCGTAAAGGGCGCCGCACCGAGGATCGAGCCCCATATCACGTATTTACGTCCGATGCGGTCGCCGACCGGCCCGCCGATGAAGGTCCCCGCCGCCGAAGCCGCGAGGAAAGCGAAAAGCGCATACTGCGCTCCCTGCACCGACATCGAGAATTTGTTCATCAGGAAAAAGGTGAAATAGTTGGTCATCGAGGCGATGTAGAAATACTTCGAGAAGACCAGTACGCCCAGGATAATGAGCGCATTCCGAATTTTACGTTTCGAGAGTCCGGGCCCCGTGGTATCCGCCGCAACGGCGGGCCTGCGGGCTGCCAAAGCCAGTTGCCGTTTGTACCAGTTCCCGATCTTTACGAGGATGAAGATAGCCAGCAGCGCGGCCAGTGCGAACCAACCGATCGAAGCCTGCCCGAACGGAATCACGATCAGCGCGGCCAGCAGGGGCCCCATGGCGCTTCCGGCATTGCCGCCGACCTGAAAGATCGACTGCGCCAGCCCTTTGCGACCTCCCGAGGCGAGCTGGGCCACGCGCGAGGATTCGGGATGGAAGACCGACGAACCGCAGCCGATCAGTCCGACCGACACCAAAATCAGGGCGAAGCCGGGAGCGGCGGCGAGCGCAAGCAGTCCGCACAGCGTGAAACACATCCCCGCGGCCAGCGAATAGGGCCGCGGATGGAGGTCGGCCAGCCGCCCGGCGACAGGTTGCAGAAGCGACGAGGTTAGTTGGAAAACCAGTGTGATGAGGCCGATCTGGGCAAACGTGAAGCCAAATTTCTCCTTAAGGAGCGGATAGACCGCCGGAATGACAGACTGCATCATGTCATTGAGCAGATGGGTGGCGCAGACCATCAGCAGGATCGGATAGACCGTCCTGCCCGCCCGGTTCATTTCCCGCGGTCCTTTCTCCATATCTGATACGAGTTAACGAAGTTCTGCCACACGATGTACGCCGTGGGGGCGATCGAGGAGATCGGGTCGAGGAACGACTGGGCCATCCACACCGCGAGGACCGTGTTTTTCTGCCCGAGAGACTGTCCGCCCGCAGGAGCGTCGCCGTAACGGCGGCCCAGCATGCGCCCCACCTTGAACTGCCCGAGGCAGATAGCCAGCGCGGCGAAGGCCAGCCACAGTTCCGTCGCGAGCGAAGCGTCGCGCAGGTCGATGATGAAGGCCGTCGTGCGGCCGATGATGACCAGCAGCGACGCCAGCCACATATAGAACGAGATCTGGCTGTGGTCGCCGACCCATTTCGCCGCCTTCGGGATGACCAGCCGGCAGAACTGCGCCGCGGCGAACGGCATCACCAGCAGCGGCGCGATGCGGGCCAGGATCTGCGCGAAGGTGCACGCCCCCGTCCCCGTGAAGGTCAGGATCACGGGCGCCAGCAGCGCGACGGCCATGTTGCAGAGCAGGCTGTACGTAGCCATCGTGGCGACGTTGGCCCCCAGCATGCCGCCGATGACCACCGCGGCCATCGCCACGGGAGCCAGCACGCAGACCATCGCCCCCTGCGCCAGAATGAGGTCCAGCGGACGCAGCAGCAGAAAAACCCCGATGCAGGCCACCGTCTGAACCAGCAGCAACCACACATGGAGCATCGAAGGCTTCATCTGGCTGGGTTTCACGCGGCAGAAGGTGACGAACAGCATCAGGAAGATCAGCGTCGGGGTGATCATCTGCCCCGACAGCTCCTCCAGCGCCGAGATCGGACGGCACAGCAACGCCCCGACAACCATGGCCGTCGGCATGGCGACGGTCTTCACGTTGCGGTGCAGGTGTTCCAGCAGGTGCATTTTAAGCCAGCAGCTCCCTAACCTTGGCCGAAATGTCCTTGCCGTCGGCGCGGCCCGCGAGCCTCTTCGAAGCCACGCCCATCACCTTGCCCATCTCCTTCATCGACGTGGCGCCGACCTCGGCGATCAGGGCCTTGACCTCGGCGGTCAGTTCCTCCGGGGTGAGCTGCCTGGGCAAGAACTCCTGGAAAACGGCCACCTGGGCCAGCTCCTCCGACGCCAGGTCGGGACGGTTTTGCTCGGAGAAGATCGCCGCCGAGTCGGTTCCCTGCTTGGCGAGCTTCGAGATGATCTTCAGCACGTCGGCGTCGGGCAGTTCGGCGATCTCCGGACCTGCGGTCTTGGCCTCGATGATGTATTTCTTCGCATTGCGCAGCGCGCTCAGGCGCACCGTGTCCTTGGCCTTCATGGCCTCCATGATTCCTTTCGAAATCTGCTGTTCCAACGACATGACTTTCTTATTTTTAAGTTAAACAACCAATTTCTCACTCCGCAGGCCGCCGCACGACGACAATCTCGTCGAAACGCCGCTGCGACTCCGTTCCGACAACTTTCCCCTTCGCAGGAAACTCCCGGTCGAAAGCCTCGGCGGCGGAGGGGTCGATGTCGTAAATCGAATCCTCGACATAGCGCCCCCGAATGCCGGACAACGCACCGTCGTACAGTTCACAGACGTGCAGGGCCATGGCATACATGTTATCCGCCGTGCGGATTCCCAGCATCTCGGCGGGAACGAAGCCCTGATACAAATAATAATCCGGGTCGCCGCAGAGCAGCAAGGCCCGAAATCCCAGTTCCCGGGCCAGTTCGCGGGTCCGGGAGATCAGCCGGCCGCCGATGCCCTGACGCTGGCACTCCGGCAGGACCGAAATCGGCCCGAGGCTCAACACCTCACAGACCGTTCCGTCGTCACCGTGGAGAACCGCGCGCAAGGAAACGACATTGCCCACGATTCGCCCATCGCGCTCGGCCACGAGATCCAACTCGGGCACAAAGGCCGGACTGTCACGCATGACATGCAACAGGTAGTGCTCGCAACATCCGGGCGAATAGAGGTTCCAGAACGCCTCCCGCGTAACGTTCTCCGTCTCGCGGTAATCCGCAGGCTGTTCGGTTCTCAATTTCAGTTCCACTGCTTCCATTTTATTTATCGGAAAACAAAAACCGCAGCACGTCGCGCATCAGCCGGTCGCGCTGCACGCCGTCGGGGATCGACTCGAAGGGGAACCCCGCGACGAAAGTCCGTCCTCCGGCATCGCAGGCCACGGCCGCCGTGCGGCCGCTGTCGTCGTAACGCATCACGGCGAAAGCCCCCGCACCCGCGGGCTTCAGCGCATCGGCCCGCTCGACGACGTAACGGTCGCGGCGGTACTCGGTATTGAAGCGGTATTCGCCGCGCGAAAACGACGCGTCCGAAGTCATGACCCGCACCCGTCCGCGCTCCGAGGGATGTCCCCCGTCGGAGTCGATGCGGAGCACCTCCCGGGCGAACGCGCGCCCCTCCTCCGGGGTCCCTTCGGCCCAGAGGTCGGCCGCCACGTAGCTTCCCGATGCAAAAAGCCCTCCGCCGCCGGCCAGATAACGCCGCAGGACGGCCTGCAACTCCGGCGGAAAGGTCCGGAAGGCCGCCTCGCACACACCGCGGCCCAGCGGCGTGGTGCGCTGCTTGCCCAGGATCAGGTCGACGGCCGGATAGGCTTCGAGCGACACCTCGCCCCGCTCCACGGCCCGGGCCGACGCCGAGCAGAACGAGTAGCCCGCCGCCGCGACGGAACGCCCGTGCAGGGCCGGATAGTCGAACGTATTGCCGCCGATCACGTCGGTCTCCCAGTCGCACGCGCAGGCCCCGAGGGCGACGCTGTCGACGTTGCAGCGGGCCTGCGCGAGGTCGAAGACGCGCTGCGCTCCGATGAAGGCGATGTCCTGCCGGTCGGCAACGCCTCCGTCGAGGTCCATGCGGAATCCGGCCAGCGAATCGTTCCGTTCGCTCTGCGGGGCGCTCACGCGGTCGAACCCGTTGACGATCAGCACGCAGCCCTTTTCGTCGGGCACGCGGCAGGCCGCGAGCGTCTCGCTCGGGAAGCTCTCGCCGCCCTCGTTGACGGCGGTGACCCGGTAACTGTACATGCGCCCCGGTTCCTGCCGGACGGTCAGGCGGGGTTTGTCGACATAACGGCCGTTGTCGAAACCGCCGTCGTCCACGCGCGTGTAGACCACATAGCCGTCGGGCGCGGCGGTCGCTTCGAGCGGGTCCATCGCCGGGCTCCACGAGAGCGCGACCTCGCCGGCGGCGGCGAATTCCGCGGCGAAAGCCTCGACCGGCAGCGGCTGGACCACATAGGGCAGATCGTATTGCGAACTGACATAACGCAGGATACCCTTGTAAACAGCCCGGCTCACGAGGAACTTGAAGCGCGGGTCGTGCCCCAGGCGCATGTCGGCGAAATTCTGGTGCGACAAGAGTTCGAGCAGCATCGTCGGGACGCCCGGCACGCGCGCTTCGTAGTAGGCGCGGTTCCACATCCCGCGGCGGCTCCAGGCCGGTTCGCAGGTGCGGCGGATATCCTCGACGATCTGCGTCTGCACGAGGTCCGTCAGGTCGCGCGAACGGTAGCGGTCGGCGCCGCCCCCGAAGCGGCCCTTGTTCTCGCGCGTGAAGAAGATGCCCAGCGTGCCGATCGTCTCGTCGCCGTCGCGAACGCCCGCGTCGGAATGGAACGCCAGCGCCATATCGACCGGAATGCGCAGCCCCGCGGAGTCGGGCATCCGCTCCGAACCGCCCGCAAGGGCATTGACCCAATGCGCACGCGACATGTAGTCGTCCTTGTAGTCGTCGGTGTTGTTTTTCGGCGTATAGACCTCTTCCGGAAATCCCGCCCACTGAAGCCAGTAGCGCGCCCCCTCGCAGAAACGCGGGTAACCGCTGGTCTCCCCGGCATGCTCCGCGCCGGGCAGGCGCAGCGAGTCGCAGGACGTGCGGGCCACGTTGCCGTAGCCGCCTCCGATCTTCACCGCGTCGGCCGAGACGATGCGCCCGCCCGCCCGCGAACGGTTCGAAAGGGTCACGACCTCCTGCCGTCCGGCGGCGAAGGGAAAACGCCCGAGGTAAATCCACGTCCCGCCGCCCATCGTCTGATTGACGGCAAACGAGGTCTCGCCGCCGAGGTGGCGGACCGTATAATGCGCGTCGTCGGCGCTTTCGGGCGTCGATTCATAGCTCACATAAACCGCATATTCGCCCCGTTCGGGAATGTCGGCCTGCCACACGGCACGGCCCGTGGCCCCGCCGGTCACGGTCCGCACACGGCGCGTCGTGCCGTCGCGGAAGGGATTTTCGCCCGTATGATAGACCTGCCGGAGGTGCGCGAAGCCCGCGCCGCCGCTCTCCCACGCCCCCTCCTCCGCATACTGCCCGGCGTTGTCGTTGTCGGCCAGCACTTCGTATTTCTGCACGTCGCGTTCGCGCGGCAGCAGCACGCATGCCCCGGCGTTTTCGAGCATCGGCACGAGGTACGGCAGAACGTATCCCTGCGTATAAAGGTCCTCGCAGGTCTGCCACAACTGCGAACGCTGCCATTTCCAGCGGTTCTTCGGCTGGTCGAAATAGCGTCCGTGGCTCTGCCACAGGGCGATATGGCGTCCCGAAAGTCCCCGTCCGGGGGTCTCGGGAGCCGAAAGGCGCGTCACGAGCGGACGCCCGGAGCGGTTGGTGAAAAGCACGATCTTCTTCTTATCGACCGCTTTGCGCAGCTGCGTGGCGTTGCGGCAGGCCAGCGGAATCAACTCGGAGGCCTCGCGGCCGTCGGTGTAAAGTTCGACGGCGGCCTTGCGGAACTCATGCGGCAGCAGGGCGCGCACCGAGTCGCGCATGGCCCGCAGGTTCTCCTCGCGGAAGGGATAGTTGGCCAACGCCGCCGTGGCGTAGATCCGCACCCGGCTGCGCGAGGCCTTGACGGCCTGAACGCGCACGGTGATCGGCTCCGGTTTCTGGTAACCGCTCGTCACCTCGCGCGAAACGATGCGCGAAAGGGTCCGGCCGATCTCCTGCCGCGTCGCGGAACCGATTTCCGCGGCGGAGACATTACCTAAAGCAAAGAGTGAGATAATAGTGTATAAAACCTTATTTTTCATGGCGTTTCACAAGCAGCAGCATGCCGATCATCGTAAAGGCGGCATTGTAAATCAACAGTTCGAAACCAATCTGATAATCCCAGGTCTTCAGCGCCCACCACTGCACCAGCGCACTCAATGCCGGGGCCGCGAGGGCCACCAGCGGCATCCAGCGGTCGCGGACCTTCAGGCGCGTGAACATCCCGAAGGCGAACATGCCCAGAATCGGACCGTAGGTATAGCTGGCGACCTTGTAGACCAGATTGATGACGCTGTCGTCGGCCCAGTACTCGAAGGCCAGGATCACGCCGGCCATCCCGAGCGCCATCGCCACGTGGACCCCGCGGCGGATGCGCGTGAGGCGTGCGTCGCCATAGCGTTTCGTGCCTTCGAGCATATCCACCGTGAAAGAGGTCGTGAGGGCCGTGAGGGCCGACCCGGCAGCTGAATAAGTACTTGAAATAAGTCCTACAACAAACAGAATGCCAACGATAAGCGGCAATCCGCCTTCGACAGCGACCAGCGAAAAGACCTGATCGCTCTTGGCGGGTGCGGCCATGCCGCTGCGCTCCATGTACAAATAGAGCAGCACGCCCAGCACGAGGAAGAGGAAGATCACGACGATCTGGCTCACGGCCGTCAGCACGATGTTCTTCTGCGAATCGCGCGGGGTGGCGCAGCTCAAGTTGCGCTGCATGAGGTCCTGGTCGAGTCCGGTCATGCAGACCAGCAGGACGATGCCCGCGGCGAACATCTTCCAGAAATAGCGGTCCGAGGCGGGATCGTCGAAGAAGAAAATCCGCGACATGGGCGAAGCGGAAACCTCGCGGGCCGTATCGGCGAACGAGAGACCCAGCCCCCGCATGATGAAGACGATCGACAGCACGAGGCTCGCCACAAGGCAGAAAGTCTTGAGCGTATCGGTCCAGATCAGCGACTTGACGCCGCCCTGCCGGGTGTAGAGCCAGACGAAAAACATCGTGACGAGGGCGTTGCCCCAGAACGGGAAGCCGTAGTGCGAAAAGACCAGCAGCTGCATCACGGCACAGACCACATAGACGCGCAGCGCGGCGCCCAGCATCTTCGAAATGAAGAAAAACCACGCCCCGGTGCGGTGTGACTTTACGCCGAAACGGTTATCGAGGTACTCGTAGAGCGAGACGACCCGCAGGCGGTAGAACGTGGGAATCAGGACGAAAGCCACAATCAACTGCCCCACCGTGAAGCCCGCGACCATCTGCATGTAGGAAAAGGAATCGACGGCCACCGATCCGGGCACCGAGATGAAGGTCACGCCCGAAATGGCGGCGCCGATCATGGCGAAGGCGGCCATGTACCACGGCGTGCGGCGGTTGCCGGTGAAGAATCCGGCATTGTCGGCACGGCGGCCCGAAGTCCAGGCGACGGCGAAAAGAACGGCGATATAGCCCAGGACGGTGGCGGTAACGGCGGCAGGAGTCATAACTTGTATTTGGGTTCGAATTACAAAGGTATAAAAAAAGACGGACACGAAGGCGGGTAGGCGCGGATTTTATAAACCCGAAAACAGGATGCGGAAGATCGTATGTCGTATTGGATTTCCGGAAAAAACAGTTATTTTTGCTACTAATTATACATCAAACCCTTAAACGATATGGCATTTCTCAAAGAATTCAAGGAGTTTGCCCTCAAAGGCAACGTAATGGACATGGCCGTCGGCGTGATCATCGGCGGCGCGTTCGGCAAAATCGTATCGTCGCTCGTGAACGACATCCTGATGCCGCCCATCGGCGCGCTGATCGGAAACACCGACTTCTCGCAGCTGCGGCTCGACATCTCGAAAGTCCGCGACGTGACGTCGAACGCCATGCACTCTGTGGGCGACATGGTGACCGGAGGAGGCGATCCCGCGCAGGCTGCCGCAGCGGCAGAACCGATCTACTGGAACTACGGCGCATTCATCCAGCAGTGCGTGGATTTCACGATCCTGGCGCTCTGCGTGTTCCTGATGGTCAAGCTGATGAACCGGCTGATGAAGAAAAAGGAAGAGGCTCCGGCTCCCGTTCCCGAACCGCCCGCACCGACGAAGGAGGAGCTGCTGCTCACCGAAATCCGCGACCTGCTGAAAGAGCAGAAGAAATAAGCGGGAAAATCCCGGAACCAAACAGCCCGGCTTTTTGAGGCCGGGATATTTTCTTATATTTGTTTTCACCTTACTTGATTAGTTTGCAGAGGCATACAACCAACTAACTATAATTTATGATATGAACATTCCTTCGATTTTCTGGATCGTGCCTGCCGCGTCCGTCGTCGCCCTGTCCTTCGCATGGGCGTTTTACCGCCTGATGAAGCGCGAGGACGAGGGTACGCCGCGCATGCGCGAGATCGCCGCGCACGTGCGCAAGGGCGCCATGGCCTACCTGCGCCAGCAGTACAAGGTCGTCGGCATCGTCTTCGCGGTGCTGGCGTTGTTTTTCGCCTGGCTGGCCTACGGCGCCGGGGTGCAGAACGGCTGGGTTCCCTTCGCCTTCATCACCGGCGGCTTTTTCTCGGGCCTGGCTGGCTTCTTCGGCATGAAGACCGCGACCTATGCCTCGGCCCGTACGGCCAACGCCGCGCGGCAGTCGCTCGACCGCGGCCTGAAGGTCGCCTTCCGCAGCGGCGCCGTCATGGGCCTCGTGGTCGTGGGCCTCGGACTGCTCGACATTTCGTTCTGGTACGTCATTCTGAACCATTTCGTCGAGGTCGCCGGGCCGCAGAAGCTCGTCGTCATCACGACGACGATGCTGACCTTCGGCATGGGCGCTTCGACGCAGGCCCTCTTCGCGCGTGTCGGCGGCGGCATCTACACCAAGGCGGCCGACGTGGGCGCCGACCTCGTGGGCAAGGTCGAGGCGGGCATCCCCGAGGACGACCCGCGCAATCCCGCGACCATCGCCGACAACGTGGGCGACAACGTGGGCGACGTGGCCGGCATGGGCGCCGACCTCTACGAGAGCTACTGCGGTTCGATCCTCGCCACGGCGGCGCTGGGCGCCGCGGCCTTCTCCTCGGCCGGTTCCGAGGCGTTGCAGATCAAGGCCGTGATGGCCCCGATGCTGATCGCCGCGGTGGGCATCCTGCTCTCGATCCTCGGCATCTTCCTCGTCCGCACGAAGGAGGGGGCCACGATGCGCGAACTGCTCCGTTCGCTGGGCGTGGGCGTCAATTTCAGCTCGCTGCTGATCGCCGCCGCCACGTTCGGCATCCTCTGCCTGCTGGGCGTCGAGAACTGGGTCGGACTCTCGTTCTCAGTCATCACGGGCCTCGTGGCGGGCATTGTCATCGGGCAGGCCACGGAATACTTCACCTCCCATTCTTATAAACCGACACAGAAGATCGCCGGGAGCGCCCAGACCGGCCCTGCGACGGTCATCATCGCCGGCGTCGGCTCGGGTATGATCTCCACGGCGATTCCCGTGGTGACGATCGGCGTGGCGATCATCCTTGCCTACCTCTGCGCCATCGGCTTCGACATCGAGAACATGATGGCTCCGCAGAACATGTCGATGGGTCTCTACGGCATCGGCATCGCCGCCGTCGGAATGCTTTCGACGCTGGGCATCACGCTCGCCACGGACGCCTACGGACCGATCGCCGACAACGCGGGCGGCAACGCCGAGATGAGCGGCCTCGGCCCCGAGGTCCGCAAACGCACCGATGCGCTCGACGCGCTGGGCAACACGACGGCCGCCACGGGCAAGGGCTTCGCCATCGGTTCCGCGGCGCTGACGGCGCTGGCGCTGCTGGCCTCCTATATCGAGGAGATCCGCATCGGTCTGATCCACAACGGGGTGACGATGCTCGAAATGTCCGACGGGACGATGCGCTTCGTGCAGGACGCCTCGATTCTCGATTTCATGGAATATTACCGCGTGTCGCTGATGAACCCCACGGTGCTGATCGGCGTCTTCATCGGCGCGATGATGTCGTTCCTCTTCTGCGGCCTGACGATGAACGCCGTGGGACGCGCCGCCCAGAGCATGGTCGAGGAGGTGCGCCGCCAGTTCCGCGAGATCAAGGGCATCCTCACGGGCGAGGGAACGCCCGACTACGCGCGCTGCGTCGCCATTTCGACCCGCGGTGCGCAGCGTGAGATGCTGTTTCCGAGCCTGCTGGCCATCGCCGCTCCGGTCGTTGTCGGACTGGTATTCGGGGTGGCGGGCGTAATGGGCCTTCTGGTCGGCGGATTGAGTTCCGGTTTCGTGCTGGCGGTCTTCATGGCCAATGCCGGGGGCGCCTGGGACAACGCCAAGAAGATGGTCGAGGAGGGGCACTTCGGCGGCAAGGGTTCCGACTGCCACCGGGCCACGGTCGTGGGCGATACGGTCGGCGATCCCTTCAAGGATACGTCGGGTCCGTCGCTCAACATTCTCATCAAACTGATGTCGATGGTCGCGATCGTGATGGCGGGGCTTACGGTCGCCTTCCATTTATTCTGATTTTATAGGGCATCTTCGCACTTGCGCTCGCAGGGCACGAATGGGACGTATTCCGATACTACCCATCCGTGCCCCGCTTCGTTTAAGCACAAATCTGCGTCTCCAAAATCGAATAAAGTCTTTTGTCCTTTTATTTTTTCGACGTTCCGCTTTCGAGGATCGAGACGATGGAGTAGAGCGTGAAACAGATGGCGCCGAATCCCGACAGCACACGCGCCGGGACGAAGAATTTGGCCTGGAATGCGGCCTCCTCGTAGAGAAACGCCGCGAGGAACAGGCATGCCAGCGCCGTCAGCACGGGGATGATCGGAATGCGGTTGGCCAGCGGGAAGTCGGCGTGCCAGATTTTCGCCAGCAGAATCACCTTGCTCGAAATGCTCCAGCAGATCAGCGCCAGACCGATCAGCACGAATCCCACGAAGTTGATCGGATGATCCCAATAGGCGAAAATCAGGATCAGCCCCAGCACGAATGCCAGCGAACCCATCGTCAGCACGAGTCCCGTCCATTTGCCTTTCTCGGCCATCGTGTAGCTGCCGCGGGCCTGGCGGGCTATGCTGGCGACCAGCGCGATGAGCGACGTGCAGACGCAGGCGATTCCGAACATCACGCTCCCGGCGACGATGTGTGCCGGAAGCGTTCCGCGCACATAGAGCAGGATGCACCAGACCCAGGCGATGGCGGCGATTGCCGAGACGATGAAGATCAGCAGCGACGACTCGGCGCGGGTGAATCCGGCCGGGTTGACCGAGAAGGAGTCGTCGGCGGAGTTTTTGGGAATCAGGCTGAAGCGTGTCGACGAGGTCGCCGCCGTGGCCACGCAGGCCGTGATCAGCCCCAGTCCGCAGACGACGTGTCCGGTGACCAGCGCGCCGGGCCAGTGCGAGGCGATGATGAATGCGCCGCTGATGAGCGTCAGCATGGCGAACGTGTAGCCGATCGCCGGGAAGAGGTACTTCGCCGCCGCCGTGTAGGTCCCGATGATCTGGCGGATGATCGTTGCGGCGGTGCAGTAGAGCGCGATGCAGATGGACCCGAGGTAGAAGACGACGGGACCTGCCGTCAGACGAGCCGCGTCGGTTCCGGCCGCGAAAATATAGGCTCCGTAAGCGAAGCAGAAGGCGGCCATTGCGAGCGGAATGGTGCGGAAAAGGATGCTTATACCGTGATTCATAGGCTTGATTGTTTTCCGAACACCCTGCAAATCCCGCACCAACAAAATTTTTCGTATCTTTGGGGGCGTAACGATCCTTTTACCAGTCGGAAGGTTTTACGGAGTTGCGCGCGATTTTGTGTTGCGCCCCATTCGACTTTTTAGTATCTTTGTCCCTATGAAAAACATCGTTTTTGACCTTGGCGGAGTTCTTTTCGCCCGTGATAAAAGCAAGTGCACCCCCGAACTGCTCGAATTTTTCAGTTTTCTCCGCGCCCCGCGCATGCCGCTCTTCTGGGAGGAGTACGACCGCGGCACGTCGACGCTCGAAGAGGTGACCGCCACCATCAGCGGGATGACCGGCCGTCCCGTGGAGACCTGTGCCGCCGTCCTTCGGCTGGCCGTCGACCTGCAGGAACCCGTGAAGCCGACCGAACGGCTCGTCGGCGACCTGAAAGCGGCGGGCTACCGGCTCTACGTGCTTTCGAACATGTCGCGCGAGTTCATCGACTGCCTGCGCCGCTTCCCGGTCTATGCCCTTTTCGACGGCGAGGTGGTCTCCTGCGAGGAGCACACCGTGAAGCCCGAGCCGCGCATCTACGAGATTCTGCTCGAACGCTATGGCCTGACCCCCTCCGAGACGCTTTTCATCGATGACCGGGAGATGAACATCGAGGCGGCCGCCGCTCTGGGCATTCACGGCTTCGTCTTCGATCACCGCGATCCCGACGCGGCGTGCGACGCCCTGCGCCGGCGGTTGTTGCAATCGGACTGCATATAAACAAAAGGAAGAGACCGGCGCAAACCGGTCTCTTCCTTTTTGAGCCTCTTCCGGGAGATCAGTTGAAGGTGTAGCGGATGCTGAACATCGCCGACCAGGTCGAAATCGTGCCGGCGTACTTCGACCATGTGGGTTTGTTGAACGTGTAGGCGCCGTTCTCGTATTTCAGGATGTTGGTCGTACTGATCCGTTTGACGTTGCCCCAGTCGCGGTTGAGCATGTTGGCGATGTTGTTGACATCGAGTCCCAGCGAAATCGTGTTGCGCCGGCCTTTGACGTTGACGTAGAAGTCCTGCGAGAAGCGGAAGTTCAGCATGTGCTGCCAGGGCATCACGGCGCCGCCGCGCTTCGAGTATTCGCCGGTGTGCTTCGAGAGATAGTCGTCGTTCTGGATGAATTTCCAGTACTCCTCCCTGTTCTCGTCCGACGTGAACGGCATGCCGTCGAGTTCCTCGCGGGTCGGAATGTAGATCAGGTTCACCGCGCCGCGGTCGTTCGTCACGGGGTTCTGGTACTTGCCGCTCTGCACGTACATCGTGTAGGAGTAGCGCGAATAGGAGTACGAACCGATATATCCCTGGCGGAACGCCTCGTAGTAAAGCCCGAAGTTCGACGCGCCGCTCTTGTGCGCGAGGCGGTAGCCGACGTTGAGCAGGATGCGGTGGGGCGACACGTAGGATGCGTAACCCAGTTCGGGCACGTTCGAACCGTTCTTGTTGAACGTGTTGGTGCTGAATGCCGAGGTCACCTGGTCGCCGATGCCGTCGATCACGTTCTTGGCGCTCGAATAGGTGTAGGCCGCCGTCAGCGAGAGACCGAAGCCCCAGGTTTTCGACACCTGCGCCGAGACCGAAGCGTAGTAGCCGTCCACGTCGTCGGTGTTGTTGATCAGGTAGGGATTGACGGTCTCGCCGTCCTTATTCCTGATATTGCCGCTTTCCCAATAGGTGCGCGCCTCGGGTTCGCCCGGGAGCCGGATGCCGCCCTCTTTCTCGACCATGCCGAGTTTGGTGACGGTCACCGAGTTGAAGTCCTTGTTGTAGATCCCCTCGATATTGAGGTTGACGTCGCCCGGAAGTTTCAGGTCCAGCGCCAGCGAGCTTTTCCACGTCGAAGGCATTTTGAGGTTCTTGTCCAGAATGGTCGGCTGCGTGTTGGCCGCCAGGTCATGTCCCTTGTAGGTTCCCTTGTACACGTCTTCCAGCATGTCTTTGACATTGGTGTGGAATTTGGGCATGTTGTCGCCCTTTTCGTTTCTGTAAAGCGTGAGTCCGTTCTGGATGGTGTTGCTGTTTCCGGCCACCGATACGAGCCATACGAACGGCAGGCGGCCGTTGAACACGCCCGTACCTCCGCGGAGGATGTACTTGCGCTCGCCGGTCATGTCCCAGTTGAAGCCCACGCGGGGGGCCACCGACAGACGCGCCTTGGGCATATCCGAGGTCTTGTAGCCGCCGTGGTCGGCGAAGATCTCCGTAAAGTCCTTATTTTCGTTGCCCGAGATCGACGGATAGACCGGAACCTCGAAACGCACTCCGACCGTCGCCTTGAAACGATCGCTTACGTTGATCTCGTCCTGCAGGTAGACCGAGTACTGCATGTGGGAGAACTGGGGGAACGCCTGCGACAATGCGTCGTTGTTGCCGTGTGCGATGCGGAACGCCAGCGGGGCCTTGTCGTTCTTGAAGTCGTCCCAGCTTTCGTAGACGTAGTATCCCGCGCCGCCCTGCAAGTAGCCGTTCGTGGTCAGGTTGTGCTCGAACTGCAAACCGGCCACCAGCCGGTGCTTGCCCAGCGTGTAGCCGATCTCGTCGGTTAGGATGTGCGTCGACACTTCGCGCAGGTTGCCTTCGGTGAAGGGATCGAGTCCGAACGAGGCGTACAGGGCGCTCGCGCCGTTCTCGGCAGGCTCCAGAATGTCCACCGTCGGGAAGAGCCGTCCGTCGTAGCTGCGCGGCTCGTACTGGTGCGAGTAAGTGAATCGCAGCGTGTTGGTCAGGCGGCTGTCCATGAAGCGGGAGTTGAGTTCGGCGGCCACCGACGTGAAGTTCTGCTCCTGATAGTAGCGCGAATTCCCGAAATACATGGCGTAGACCGAGGTGCGGCCGTAAACGTCCTTGTCGTACACTTTGCCGGCGTTGAGCGGCGAAATGGACGACGACGGGGCCGACGAATACTTGTTCTGCGTCCGGCTGAACCGCACGTTCAGCGCGTGGTTGCGGTTGATGTTCCAGTCCACGCGTGCCATGAGCTTGTAGCCGGGCGTCTTCACCGAATAGTTCTGGTAGGCACCGGGGTTGTAGCCGTAGTTGTCGATCAGGAACCGGCTCATCTCGTCGAGTTTCGCGGTCGTCGGGCGGTTGTATTGCAGGGCTTTGCCGAAATCCTGGCTTTCGCTCGTGCGGGCCAGCCGGGAGTTGCCCGGCGTGGTGTTCCACTCGCGCTCGAAGTTGGCGAACACGAAGAGCTTGTTCCTGACGATCGGGGCGCCGACGCTGAATCCGAGCGTGTTGTTCCGCATCTCGCTCAGCGACAGTTTGCCGCCGTCGTACTTGTCGCCCTGGAGCTGGTCGCTCTTGGAGTAGAGGTAGGCCGAGACCTTCAGGTCGTTGGTTCCCGACTTGGTGACGGCGTTGATCGCTCCGCCCGTGAATCCGCTCTGGCGCACGTCGAAGGGGGTTATCGACACCGACACCTGCTCCAGCGCGTCGAGCGAAATGGGCGAACCGCCTGCGGGCAGGTTGCCGCCGATGCCGAACATGTTGTTGAACGCCGCGCCGTCGACCGTCACGTACGACTGGCGGTAGTTGCCGCCGCCGATGGCCAGACCCGACGTGGTGCTCGACGCCTGCGGGGTGAGGCGCATGATGTCGTTCATGCTGCGGCTCACGGTGGGCATCAGTTCGATCTGCTCGTTGGAGATGCTGGTGACCGCCCCTGCGCGGTTGACGTTCATCGAACTGTTCTTGCCGTCGGCCGTGATGACCACGGCTTCGAGCTGCTGGCTGTCCTTGAGGAAAGCGTCGCGCTTGAGGGTCTGGCCCAGCGACAGCATCAGTCCCGGGAATTCGACGCTCTGGCAGCCCACGAACGAGAAGGTCACCGTGTAGGGACCGCCGGCGCGGAGTCCCTGCAGATTGTAGCGGCCGTCCTTGTCGGTGACGGCGCCGTACTGCGTGCCCGACGGAGTGTGTACGGCGATGACCGTGGCGCCGGCGAGCGGCTGTCCGTCGGCGTCGGTCACCGTGCCGTTCATTCCCGAAGTCGTCACCTGCGCATCGGCTGCGCAAAATGCGAAGACCGAGAGCATGAGAAGGAAAAATTTCTTCATAAACGTTGGTTTTTGTGAATAAGGGATTTTTTTGGGTTTCGTTGTAGATGGATCGTTTGTTTCCTTTTTCGCGGCGTTTCGGTTTCCGGATTCGGCCGTTTTGAGAAAACGGCGAGAGACATTCCCGTTGCAGGAACATCCCTCGTCAGTCGTATGTGTGTCCTGAAAGAGCTTTTCGCCAATCGTGGGAACTCATTTCCGGGGTGTCTGTGCAGACGATTTCGGCCATTCTTTCCATGGCGCAAATATATATCAAATATTTGTGAGCCGCAATAGAATAGCGCAAATTTTCAGTCGACGATATTTCAACATTCCGGCCTCCCGGTCCGGAAGCCTGCGGCACGTTCCTTGCGCGGGGCCGGGGTATGCTTTCGGTGCGTGAAAAATACTGGCGTTATTCGCTTTTCGTGCTTATCGCGGGGCTGGGTCTCACGATCTTCGCCGAGCTGACGCCGTTTCTGGGCGGCTTGCTGGGGGCCGTGACGATCTACGTGCTGCTGCGGCGTCAGATGTGGTTCTTGAGCGAACGGCGGCGGTGGCGGCGGAGCCTTGCGGCGTCGCTGCTGCTCGGCGAGGCGATCTTCTTCTTCCTCGTTCCGATCAGCCTGATCGTCTGGATGGTCGTCGACAAAATCCAGGGCGTGGCCCTTGATCCGCAGTCGGTCATCACGCCCGTCCGGCACGTCGCCGGACTCATCCAGCAGAAAACCGGCTACGACCTCTGGTCCGAGAGCAACCTGCAATCGGTGCTGGGCTACCTTCCCAGGGCGGGGCAGTGGCTCGTGGGCGGCATCGTGAATTTCGCCGTCAACCTCGTCGTGCTGCTCTTCGTGCTCTATTTCATGCTGATCGGGGGCCTGCGCATGGAGACCTACTGCCGCGAAATCCTGCCGTTCGACCGCTGCGCGGCGCGCAGCGTGATGCGCGAAATCCACATGATCGTGCGCTCGAACGCCATCGTCATTCCGCTGCTGGCCGTCTCGCAGGGCGTGGTGGCCTATGTCGGTTACCTGGCCTTCGGCGTTCCCGAGCCGCTTTTCTGGGGCGTGCTGACCTGCTTCGCCACGATTCTGCCCATCGTCGGCACGGCCCTCGTGTGGCTGCCGCTGGCGGCCTACATGAGCCTCGACGGCAACTGGGGGCAGGGCGTCGGGCTGGTGATGTACGGCACGCTGGTCGTCACGCAGGTGGACAACCTCGTGCGGATGGTCATGCAGAAGAAGATGGCCGACGTGCACCCGCTCATCACCATTTTCGGGGTCTTCATCGGTCTGTCGCTCTTCGGCTTTATGGGCGTCATCTTCGGGCCGCTGATGCTGGCGATGTTTGTCTTCTGCGTCAATGTCTTCAAACGCAGATACCTCGACGGGCTTCCCGACCGGGAACTGTTCCAGCCCGGCGGCAGATCGGGCGGATGATCGTTCTGTTTCCCGTCTTTTTTACGGAAAGAAAGCGGCCGGGGCGTTTTTCCTGAAAATTCCCCGGAAAAAAGTTGCATATTCGTGAGGGTTTATTACCTTTGTTATTCGAATAACAATGGATTCGTGCCAAAGAACCCTTAAATGATATTATAAAATGGCGAGAAATCTCAAAATCAGAGACCTTACGTTGCGTGACGGCCAGCAGTCGTCGTTCGCTACGCGTATGAATCAGGCGCAGATCGACCGCTGCCTGCCTTTCTACAAGGATGCGAATTTCTATGCGATGGAGGTGTGGGGCGGCGCCGTCCCCGACTCGGTGATGCGTTATCTCGACGAGAATCCGTGGACGCGCCTCGAAACCATCCACAAGGCAGTGGGCGATGTCTCGAAACTCACGGCCCTTTCGCGCGGCCGCAACCTGTTCGGCTACTCGCCCTATACGGACGAAATCATCGACGGCTTCTGCCGCAACTCGATCCGGAGCGGTTTGGGCATCATGCGGATCTTCGACGCCCTGAACGACGTGGACAACGTGAAATCGACGGTCAAGTACGTCAAGCAGTACGGCGGCATCGCCGACTGCGCCGTTTGCTATACGGTGGACCCGAAATATCCCGCGCCGGGTTTCTGGGCCAGGCTGACGGGCAAATCGGCCCCCAAACCGGTCTTCACGGACGCCTATTTCCTCGACAAGGCCAGCCAGATGGCGGCTCTCGGCGCCGACATGATCACCATCAAAGACATGTCGGGACTCATTCCGCCGCGCCGCGTGGCTACGCTCGTGCGGCTGTTCAAGAAAAACCTCTCGGTTCCGGTCGATTTCCACACCCACTGCACCCCGGGCTACGGCCTGGCGTCGGTGCTTTCGGCCATCATCGCCGGGGTCGACGTCGTGGACACCAACTGCTGGTACTTCGCCGAAGGCACGGGCGCCCCGGCCATCGAGCTGGTCCATGTCTTCTGCAAGAAGCTGGGCATCGACACGGGCGTGAACATGGAGGCCGTGGCGAAGATCAACGCTCAGTTGCGTGAGATCCGCAAGGAGCTGAACCAGTCGGTCTTCGGCGTCGAGAAACCCGAGCCGAAGGCGTTCAACCCGGTGACCGACACGCTTCCCGCCGAGATCGACGCCCTGTTCGACCGGGCGATCGCCGCGGCGCAGCACGACGACGAGAACGCCACGATCGACGCCTGCCGCAAGATCGAGGCCTATTTCGGCTTCCCGGCTCCGAACGAACTGGTGCAGAAGGCCGAGATTCCCGGCGGCATGTATTCGAACATGGTGGCCCAGCTCAAGCAGCTCAAGGCCGAGGAGATCCTGCCCCGCGCCATGGAGCTGATCCCTTCGGTGCGCCTGGCCGCGGGTCTGCCGCCGCTGGTGACCCCCACCTCGCAGATCGTGGGTGCGCAGGCCGTCAACTGCGCCCTCGACGAGAAGGCCGGACGTCCGATGTACACCAACAAGTCGTCGCAGTTCGTGGGCCTCGTGAAGGGCGAGTACGGCAAGACGCCCGTGAAGATCGACCCCGAGTTCCGGTTCAAGATCTGCGGCGTGCGCGAGGAGACGCCCTACGACACCTCGAAGTACCAGATGCAGCCCAATCCCGAGCTTCCCGAAGCCGGAGGCGTGAAGCTCGCCGCCGATGAAAAGGAGGTGCTGCTGCTGGAGTTGTTCCCGCTGGTCGCCAAGACGTTCCTGACCAATATGAAGGTGAAGGCCTACGAGGCTTCGAAGCCGGCCGAACCTGCCGCCAAGGCCGGGGAGACGCCCGCCGGAGAGACGCAGGCCGTGATCACGGGCAACGTCGTGACGGCTCCGCTGCCGGGCCGCATCATCGAACTCAAAGTGAAGGTCGGCGACGCGGTGAAGGCCGGACAGGAGGTCGCCGTTCTCGAAGCGATGAAGATGGAGAACGCCATCACGAGCGATTTCGCCGGTACGGTCAAGCAGATTCTGGTCCGTCAGGGGCAGACCGTGGCTACCGACGCCGTTCTGATGGAGATCGAATAACACGATCCATTCTTTCCGGACGCCATTCCGTCCGCAGCGCCCGAATGCGTTGCGGACGGAACTTTTTTTCGGAGGCTTCGGTCGTGATCCCGGACGCTTCCGCGACGATGCTGCCTGCCGCATTGCAGTACGCTGTCCCGAGCGCATCGGCCGCCGCGCCCGGGCGCGGGCCGGGGCTTGCCGGGGATGTGGAGGACGCCTTGCGGACCTTGCTTCCGATGCTGCGCGAACGTTCCGACCGGACGTTCCTCCGACCGCCGGCTGAAAATCTGCGGCGTCTTGTGCGACGACATGACCGTCGCGCCCGTGGCCACGGCCACGAGCAATCTGAAACACCTCTGCGAACTGGTCTGACCGGTGCGGCGAGGCTACTCTTCCGGCGTGGGGGCTTCGTCCGTCCGGTCGGTGTAGAGAATTCCGTCGAGATGGTCTGTTTCGTGCTGGAAGATTACGGCCGTGAATCCGTCGATCGTCTCCGTTTTTTCGGCGAACCGCTCGTCGCGGTAGCGCAATACGATCCGCTGCGCCCGCACCACCGTGCCCGCTAATCCCGGAATCGAGAGACATCCTTCCCGTCCCGGGGCGGTTTCGGCCGACGATTCGACGATCTCCGGGTTCAGGTAGAATTCGAACGGCTCTCCGGGCTTGTCGAAACGCTGCACGGCGATCATCCGCCGGAGAATCCCCACCTGCGGGGCGGCGATGCCTACGCCCGAGTTCTGCGGGTCCTGCACCGTCGCGAGCATCCTGCGGCGCAGGACGGCGTAGTCGTCCGTCCGCAGCATCCGCCCGGTCACCGGAGCGGCCTTTTGACGCAGGACGAGCGAGTCGGCCGGGTTTCCGACGGTCAGTATGCGCATGATTTCTCCCTTCCCGGCGTGAATGGTCTCCTCCTCTGCGGCGCTGAACCCTCCGGAGCATCCGGCGAACGCCAGCGTTGCGGCCGCGCAGGCCGCCAGTATCGTTTTCTTTTCCATGATAGCCGCTGTTTCTGTGAATAGGCTTTTTTTTCGGTAATTCGCCCGGTTTTTCCGGATAACGAAAAAACGGAGATCGTTTAGACCTCCGTTTCCTTCCGTAGCGGGTCCGAGACTTGAACTCGGGACCTCATGATTATGAATCATGCGCTCTAACCAGCTGAGCTAACCCGCCATTGCTGAAAGCGAGTGCAAAGGTAATAGAAATTTTCAATCGTGCAAAATCTTTCGGCAAAAAAACGCCGTAAAATTTATGATTCCGGGTTGTGGCATTGATTTTGAGCGCGCTACGGAAAACCCGCAATCTATGTCTCTTACCCAATCGGCGCGTGCCGGAATCCGTGATGCGCTCGGTGTTGTCAAACTCATTGCCGGACTGGTGCTCCTCGTGGCCCTCTCGTGGGAGATCATTGCCGGCGACCATGTCCACGTGTCCCGCACCTATCTTGCGATCCAGTTCGTCGTCTGCCTCGTTTTCCTGTGCGATTTCTTCGTCCGCTGGGCCGCTGCCGAACGTCCGGGCCGTTTTTTCTGGCGCAACCTGCCGTTCCTGCTGCTTTCCGTACCCTACCTGAACATCCTGGCGTGGAGCGGCGTCGACATGACCCACGACTGGGGCGTGCTCGTCGGGCTTATCCCGCTGCTCCGGGCCTTCCTGGCCATGGTGATCATCGTGCGGTGGCTGGTCTCCGAAAACAGGATGCGGAGGCTCTTTTTCGCCTATATCTTCACCGTCGTCATCTTTACCTATATCTCCGGGCTGGTGTTCTACGACTACGAGCTGCCGGTCAATCCCAAGCTCCACGGTTTCGGAAACGCCCTCTGGTGGGCCTGGATGAACGTCACGACCGTCGGCGCGGAGATTTTCCCCGTCACGGCCGTCGGCAAGGTCTTCTGCGTGCTGCTGCCGTCATTGGGCATGATGTTCTTCCCGATCTTCACGACCTACGTCCTGCAGGAGTACACCCATAAGAAGGGGGAGTAGCCTTCTGTAAACCTCCCGGCCGTTGTTACGGCCGGGAGGTTAAAATTGCCGGAACAGCGTTATTTTACGCTTTTCGGCACACGCGGCTCCGTCAGGACCGGGCGGCGATCCCGTTCAACCCGATCAGCTGCACACGCTGTTCCAGGTCGCCGACGTCGGGCCGCGAGTGCCGCTGGGTGAACGAGCGGTAGTTGTAGACGGTGCGGATCGAACAGTGCAGCAGCGCGGCGATGGTCGCCGTGTCGGTGATGCCCAGCCGGACCAGCGCGAAGATGCGCAGCACGGTGGTCAGCTCGCCGTCGTGACGCCCCTCGGTGCGGGCCTCGTCGGCAAGCAGGCCGTTCATCTCGTCGATGAACGAGGGAAAAAGCCCGAGGAAGGTCTTGTCGAAAAGCGCATAGAACTCCTTCAGCTCGTCGTTGCGGACGTTGCTGCGGGCGTATTCGCGGCGGAGTTCGGCGATCCGGTCGTCGCGCAGCATCTTGTTGACATACTGATACGTACCCGAGAGTTTGTTGATATATTCCGAAATCGTCTGGAGAAAGCCCCCGATATAGACCTCCTTGATCCGGTTGGCATCGGCGATCCGGAGGTTCTGCGCGCTCAGGCGGTCGTTCGTCTCGCGCAGGCTCCGGGCCAGACCGTTGAGTTTGTCGTTCGACTCGCGGAGGGTTTGCTGCACGGCGCAGAGCTTCCGGTTGCGGGACAGCACGTAAAGCCCCGCGGCGACGGCCGAGACGAAAAAGAGCAGGATGACGACGATCAGCACGATGTACATCGTGTGCAGGCGGGCGTTGCGCTCGCTGTAAGCCGTCTCGATCTGCGGCAGGATGGCCATGTCGCGCCACGAGCGGCTCGGGGAGTTGAAGAAACGCGTGTCGCGGATCGCCACGCGGATATAATCCATCGCCCGATCGACGTCGCCCCGGTTGAAAAGCTCCTCGGAGACGGCGCACAGCGACCCGTGGTCACGCACGGCGGACTGGATGTCGGCCATGGCCGAACGTATGAACCAGGCGAGTTCCTCGTCGGGACGCCCCGCCTTCCCCTCGAGCTGCGCCTTGTGGTTGGCGGCCTTGGCGTAGGAGTGGGAATCGGAAGGGACCGAGACCAGCAGGCTGTCGCAGAGGGTCGAAGCCTCGGACCAGTCCTTGCGGACGATGGCATCCATATACCCGTAGTACAGGCTCGTGAAGGTGTCCTCGCTGATTTCCGCCGCGCTGACCGCATAATAGTGCTCGCGCCGGCGGAAAAGGTCGCGGCGTTCGCCCGGCTCGGTCAGGGCGTAGAGTTCGCGGTTCATGCGATGCCGGGCGACATAATAGGATTGCAGCGCCCGGCGGCTGACGTGCACCGTGTCGCGGATACCGCTCAAGATCTCCTCGGCCTCGTAGAAACGTCCGCCCAGGCTGTAACAGAGCGCAATCCCGGAGCGGGCACGCATGATCAGGTCGTTGTCGCCGGTCTTCTCGGCCAGCGCAAGAGTTCGCCGGAGGTAGAGAAGCGCGAAGTCGCTCTGGTAGGAGTTGTAATTTTCGGCGAGCCGCTCGGTCAGGTCGAAACGCTCGCGCAGCGAAAGCCCGTCGCGGGCCAGGGCGCGCTTGAGCGAATCAATGCGGGATTCGCGCCGCGCCGTGTACTCGCCGCTGCGGGCGATCACCCGATCGAGACTGCGGAACAGCTCCTGCAGGTCGGTCTTTTCACCCGGGGAAGCCGGAGCCGCGGACAGCGCGGAGAACAACGCTGCGGCAAGAAGGAGGATTTTCATTTCAGGTTTCGGTTTAATGCAAACATAGCGTTTTAATAACACAAAAGCAAATCAGAAGAAAGGGCATGTGTATTACAAATGTATTAAAAAGTAAAATATCAAAGTTTCAGCATTTACATAACGCACGGGGGTGTAAAAATCGAACATGCTGACAATAAACAAGATAAGATTTACATTCATTTACATTTTCGGGCAAGGCCCTTTCCGCATATTTATTAAGGGCTATCTTTGTAATGAAAATATTTTCAATATTCACCCGAAATTTAGCTAAAATTTTCCAAACTTTTTCAGACCAATTAACCTAAATGCTATGAGAACAACTCTATCTCTGAAAATCCCGAAGAGGAGCGTCACCCCGCTGATCGCGGTACTGCTGCTGACCGGCACGGTATCTCTGGGCACAGCCTGCGACGACGACAAGGACTACTCCCGCAGGGAACACATCGAGTGGTCGAACTCGCCCGAGTTCGAAGAAGCGCTGACGGGAACCCTGCACATCCCCGTCAGAGCGTCGAAAGAGCAGGACGCCACTCCGTTCAAAAGGTCCATCTATATCAGAAGCAATGTGGCTTATCAGGTCGGATTCGAAGGCGAAAAGGAAGAGTCCGGAGAACTGCCGGCCGAGGAGTGGCTCAACGTCGACGAAATCAAACGCGGCGTCAGGCCCGGAATCGACGAACTGGTCCTGCTGATCACCCCGCACACGGAGTCCTACGTAGAACGGAAAGGGTGCATCTCGCTGCACACCGACGTCGAATTTCTCAATGAATTCATCGCTGTGGTGCAGGGATTCCCGAAATACACCAAAGATTACGAGGGCAACTTCGACTGGCTGAAGTACGGTTCGGCGGAACCTCTGGAGACCCGGGGCGAAACGCCGATCGACAGCTGGACCGCCGACCAGAAGAAAATGGGGCTGGAATCGACGCCCGCACAGGAGGGAGGCACGGCCTACTGCTACGGCAAAAACGGCTACGTCAAGCTCGGCGACGACGCCGGACACGGAGCCAACCTGCTGACCCCGTACGATCCGGGCATCCGGAACGACACGGCCGCCATGGTCCGTTTCAACGCCATCGCCTATGCGGCGGCCGACGGCACGAAAGACAACGACGAACTGACTGTGCGGATCACGGGAGGCGGGCAGTTCGCCGACGGAACCACCGAGAAAACCGTCCGTGTGGGACACCTCGATCCCACGGCTGCGGAGCTTCCGACGGCCATGTGGAAAAACTCCCAGCAGGAGTTCATCATCTTCTCCCACCCCAAAAATCCCTTTACGAGCAACACGCGCATGGAACTGATGGCCGGCAAATACGAGATGGAGAGCGGCAACACACGCATCTTCATCGACAACCTCTACGTGCTGCGCCTGAAATGGTACGATTTCGAAGACCTGTTCGGCAAACTCCCCTGGGAACAGAATGCCCCGCGACACTAAAAACCCAAACTACGACATACGATGAAAAAATTCTACACCAAGCGCTTCAGCCTGATCTGCGCCTTCGCCGCCTCGGCCCTATTGCTCGGGGGGGGGATGCAGCGAGGATGAAACGGAGCCGGCTATCGGCTCGAAAGGCGTCAGCAGCGAAGTCTTCGTCTCCAGCGACGCAGGCTCCCGCACCATCAAGGTAGAGACCTCCGGACCGTGGCAGGCGCGGCTCACGCCCGAGACCAGACTCTGGGTCTCGGTCGACGGCGCCGACAGCGGCGAAACGGGCGGCTCGCTCAACCTCAATTACCGGACCAACAACTCGCTTCCCCGCAAGGGAACCATCCTCGTCTCATCGGCCCGCCAGCAGGTCGTCGACACGATTTACCTGATGCAGTACGGCACGACGCCGCTCCTGGAGTTCAAGTACATCGGAAAACAATATTCGTCCGTTAGCACGATCGACTCTGTCGCAATAGACACCAACATCCCGTTGTCCAAGAAAATCTACTGGACGGTCGTTTACGACGAGAATTCCGCTGCCGAACCGTGGGCCGACAGCGTCAGCTACGCCCAGGATTTCAAATATTTCCGGTTCCGGATCGCCGACAACAAGAAATTCGAGCCTCGCACGGCGCGGTTCCGGCTCCGATTTCAGGACGACTGGGGCGAAGATCACACAACCTATTTCACAGCCTATCAGGGTATCCCGGGCGGTACGGCGGAGACCCGCGAGATGACCTTCGAGGAGCTGCGCGGGCTGATCGCGGAGGCGGAAGGCGAGATCACCCTCGATCAGGACATCGCCGTAAGCGGCACGGTCATCAGCGACTGGGCCTCGCCCAACATGGCCGGAAGCCCCATGCCCAAGGCCGCGGAGAAACCCGACCTGGGCATCAACGACTGCACGGCCTACATGCAGAACGCCGACGCCTCGCTGGGTCTCGCCCTCGTCACGACCGACGCCCAGCAGAACAACCTGCAACGATATGACAAACTCAAACTCTGGTGCAAGGGCCTCACGCTGACCAAGCGGAGCAACCCCGAGCGCTACACGCTCAGCGGCGTGACGCAGGACCACATCGTCACCAAAGAGGCCGGGACGGCCGAAGAACTGCCCGCGAAGCGACGCTTCATCGACCAGCTGACCGACGCCGACATCTACACCCAGGTGACGCTCAAACGCTGCCAGATGGCCGTGCGCACCGGACGTTTCATCCCCGTGCACATCAACTACACCAACAGTTTCAACAACTACTACCCCGCGGCCGTACTCGACCGTCACGGCGACATGATCTACCTGATGACCAACCACGGCTGCGACTGGCGTTTCAAGGAGATGCCCGACGGCGAGGGAACGATCACAGGCATCATCGTACACGAGCCTTACACCTTCTTCGAGCGGGGCGGCGACATCGGCCGTTACCAGATCCGCAACGTGACACGCGAGGACATCGCGCTGGACGAGTCGGCCGACAACGTCTTCTCGGCCGTGGCCGTGGAGTGGAGTCCCGACGGCAGCAAGGACCCCCGCGCCTACGCATTCCCGCAATATCCGCATCCGGCAACCGACAGCGGTCAGGCGCATTGCGTGGCTGCAACGACGGGTTCGGGACTCTCGTTTATGAGCACCTACGCCTGGCTGGCCGTCGGCAGCGCCTACCGGGCCGCCGAAAACGGGCTGACCATCAACAACGCCTCGTGGGGCCACAAACAGCTGTGGGACACGGCGAAGAACACGGGAAACTCCCTGATCTTCGAGTTCTCGACGCAGGGCGTCAGCTCCACGCAATGCTCCTTCGTCTTCACCTGCCGCTACCACTCGGCACAGGGCGGACTGCGCTACTGGACGGCGGAATATTCGCTCGACGGCGACAACTGGAAGAAGCTCACCGATTTCACGGTTCCCGACAACGGCAACTGGGGCAACATGCAGCTTGAGCAGCTTTCGGGCGACAAGAACGTGTGGATGCAGGTTCCCACCGAGATTCTGGGACAGAGCGTGGCATGGATCCGCCTGCGCCCCGTGCAGAACAAGATCGGCACGGCGACGACCTACGACACCGCGACCATCGCATCCAACGGACAGGTAGCCAACGCATTCACCGTCTCCTACGCAGCCCTGCGTTACAACAAATAAACCAGCGAACGACATGAAAACATACGACACGATACAGATGCTGCGCCGGCTGGCTTTCGGGGCGACGCTGCTCACGGCCACGGCCCTGCTGCCCGCCTGCGACGACGATCCCGCCGCACCGGACGAGGAACTGACGACCGATCCGGGAACGAGCGTCCAGCCCGAAACCCTGCGTTTCATCAGTTACAATATTCTCGAGGGCATGAAGCTCGACAAAGCCCAGAACTTCGACAACTTCGTCGACTGGGTGAAGGAGAAGGACCCCGACTTCATGGCCCTCTGCGAGTGCAACGCATTCACCGAGGAGTCGCTCACGGCCCTTGCCGGCCGCTACGGGCACCCCTACGCCATACTCTGCAAGGAGAGCGGATTTCCGGTGGGGCTGACGTCGAAATACCCCATCGAACTGCGCAACCGCCTGCTCGAAGACGTTCCCCTCTGGCACGGAGCCATCCACACCCGCATCAAGGACATCAACGTCGTGGTGCTGCACCTCTATCCCTTCGGAACCTATCCCAACGGGCAGGGCGCAGCCGGGACGGGCAACACCTACCGCGACCGGGAGATCAACTGCATCCTCGACAGCACCATCCGCCGCTATCCGGTGGAACCGCTGTGGCTGATGGCGGGCGACTTCAACTCCTATTCGCCCAAGGATGCCGACGCGATGCCCGCGAACACCTATTTCGAGACGCATTCGATCGTACTCAAGAGCGGCTACTGCGACGCCCTGCGCGACCGCCACAGCCAGTTCTTCCACACCGTTCCCACCCCCTACAACGGCGAATCGACGGCGGATCAACGGCGGATCGACTTCATCTACGCCTCGCAGGCCGTGATGCGTGAAATAACCGACTCGCGCATCATCTACGACGAATTTACCGCCACGCATTCGGACCACTACCCGGTGATGATCGAATTCCGCCACTACCCCTCCGGGAAGCAAGCATCAGGAGTTGCACTTAAATAAAAATTCGCATGAAACAATATATCATATTACTGATCCTGCTGGTTTCGGGAGTGCTGACGGCAGCGCCTGCCTTCGCGCAGAAAAGCGGAACCAAACATACCGTAACGGGCAAGGTTACGGACCAGAGCGGCGAGCCGCTGATCGGCGCGACCGTACTGGTGACGGGCACGACGAACGGCGCCAGCACCAACGCCACGGGCGATTATTCGATCCAGGTTCCCGAAGGCGCTTCGCTGACCTTCCAGTACATCGGCTATGAAGCCAAAACCGAAAAGGTCGGCGCGCGCACGAAGGTCGACGTGAAACTCGAACAGAGCAAGCAGACCATCGACGAAGTGGTCGTGATCGGCTACGGCACGGTGAAGAAAACCGACCTGACGGGTTCGGTGGCCAACGTCAAGATGAGCGACATCAAGGACGTGCCGGTGGTTTCGGTCGACCAGGCCCTCCAGGGCCGCATCGCCGGCGCCGACTTCATGGCCACGACCGGTGAGCCGGGCGCCACGACCACCATCCGCATCCGCGGCACGCGCTCGATCAACGCGTCGAACGAGCCGCTGATCGTCGTCGACGGCGTGATGGACGCCATCCACGACCTGAACGACATCAACTCCGCGGACATCGAGTCGATCTCGGTGCTGAAGGACGCCTCGTCGACGGCCATCTACGGCGCACGCGGCTCGAACGGCGTGATCGTGATCACGACCAAGAAGGGCCGCGGCATAGACGGACGCCCCAACATCACCTTCAAGACCGACCTGGGATTTTCGCAGCTCCCGCGTCAGCTCGACATCATGGATGCCACGGAGTTCGCCCGCTACCGCAACGACTACGCCTATTTCTTCTCAAGCGCCGACGGCAACGATAAAATCGAACCCGACTCACCGATGTCGAAATACCCCTTCCCCAACCCCGAGGCCAAAGGCGTCGGCACGAACTGGATCGACACCATCACGCGCACGGCGCTCTATCAGAATTACGACCTTTCGATTTCGGGAGCCTCCGCGAAAAGCTCCTACTACGCCTCGGCCGGATTCAACGAAACGCAGGGAATCATCGACAACAGCGGGCTGAAACGTTACTCGGCGCGCCTGAAGGTCGACCACGAGTTCGCCAAATGGCTCAAGGCCGGACTGAACCTGAGCTACACCTACCGCGATCAGGACGAAAACCTGGCCACCATCGGCGGAACCAACTGGTGGAACGCCGCCGTGTTCCTCAGCCCGTTCCTCTCCCCCACATCCGACATGAACGACCTGTGGTACTCGGGACAGAAATTCAACAACCCGCGCATCATGCTCGACCACTGCCTCAAGAACGCCCGGCGCATTTCGCTCAACAACAGCGCATTCGTCGAAGTGACCCCCGTCAAGGGGCTGAAGCTGCGCAGCCAGTTCACCTACTACTCCTACCAGCGCCACGGACGCTACTACGAGCCGGGATACCTGCCGGCCAAGAAGGAGAACGAAGGCGGTTACGCCAGCCGCGACGAGTACGACGACACGAGTTTCTCAAGCGAAAATACGGTCTACTACGAATTGCGCCCCAAGAGCGGCCACAATTTCGACGTGCTGGGCGGATACACCGCGCAGATCAAGTACGACAACAACCTGAGCATCACCGGGCGCGGCTACACGCTCGACGAACTCACCTGGAACAACATGGCCGCGGTTCCCGACAAGCAGAACACCTCGATCAGCACCAACCACACGGACTGGACCAAGATGTCGGTGTTCGGACGTCTGAACTACAACTACAAGGAGCGTTACTACGTTACGTTCACGGCCCGTTACGACGGCGCCTCGAACTTCGCCGCCAACAAGAAATGGGGATTCTTCCCCTCGGCGGCCCTCCGCTGGAACATCGCCAACGAGAAGTTCCTGCAAAAAGCCAAGTGGATCGACGAACTGGCCCTGCGCGCCAGCCTCGGACGCACCGGTAACGACGCCATCTCGGCCTACCGTTCGCTGGCAGCCGTCGGCAACTCGACGAGCGGCTACCTGATGGGAGGCACGCAGCAACTGGCGGTCTACCCGTCGCGTCTGGCATCACCCGACCTGACGTGGGAAACCTCCGACCAGTATACTCTCGGAGCCGACATCTCGCTGTTCGACGGACGGCTCAACGTCACGGCCGACGCCTATCTGATCAAGACCCGCGACCTGCTGCTGACCGTACAGGTAGCCTCGCAGACGGGTTACACCAACTACTTCGCCAACGCCGGACGCACCACCAACAAGGGGTGGGAACTCACCGTCGAAAGCCGCAACATCGTCCGTCCGAAATTCCAGTGGTCGACGACCCTCACCCTGTCGCGCAACAGGCAGATGGTGGACGACATCGCCTCGGAAGACTTCGTGACAGCCTACTCGTCGCCGTCGTCGTCGGGAACCACCTACATGATGTACGGCTACAAGAAGGGCTACACGCTCAACGCCCTCTGGGGATTCCGCTACGGCGGCGTATGGCACAACCAGGAAGAGGTCGAGCGCAACAAGATCACCAAGGCCTACGCCTCGGCCAGCGGCAACACCTTCAAGCCCGGATACGCCCGCTATCAGGACATCAACCACGACGGAGCGCTGAACAGCGACGACCTGGTCTACCTCGGATCGGCCGACCCGGACCTCTACGGCGGTATCCAGAACACGTTCAACATCCATAACTTCACATTCAGCTTCTTCTTCAACTACTCGATCGGCGGCAAGATCTACAACGTCGCCGAACTCTGGATGGGCAACGGTTCGCCCTATACCAACCAATACAAGTACATGCAGAACTCCTGGCATCCGGTCCGCAACCCGAATTCGAACCTGCCGATGGCCGGCAGCTACGACGCCCTGCCCAGCGACCGGCTGGTGCACGACGCAAGCTACCTGCGGCTGAAGAACATCTCCGCGAGCTACACGTTCGACATGCGCAAGGTCACCAAAAACCGCCTGCGCGACATCCGCGTAAGCGTCAGCGGCGAGAACCTCTACCTGTGGAAGAAATACAACGGATTCGACCCGGACGTTTCGACATCGAGTTCCAACTCGGCCCTGCGGCGCGTCGACATCGGCGCCTATCCCAAGCCCCGGACCATTATTTTCAGCCTCCAGATCAGATACTAACAGCCAAGACCATGAAATCATACAGTTTCCTGAAAAAATACCTGCTGGCAGCCACGGCAACCGCCGCCCTGCTGTTCAGCGCGTGCGACCTGGACGAACACCCCACGTCGTTCGTAGGGCCCAAGGAGTACTACAAGACCCGGGCGCAATGCCTGGCGGGCCTGAACGCCTGCTACATACCGATCAACAGCATCTACGACTACTGTTTCCTGATTATGACCGAAGGCGTCACCGACCTGATGTACATCGCTTCGGGGACCAAGGACGCCCAGCTCGACATATCCCCCGCGAAGCCGCTCAACGGCCAGAAGATATGGACCCAGTGCTACAAGGGCGTCATGTACTGCAACTCGACCATCGCCGCCATCGAACGTTCGCCCCTGAACGACATCAAGGAGTCTTCGGAAGCCGACAAGTTGCCGCTGCTGGCCGAAGGCGTGGTCATCCGCTCGTTCTACTACTGGCTGCTGACCTGCATCTTCGGCGACGTGCCCTTCTACACCAAGGAGGTCGCCGACCAACAGGTGATGCAGGAGATCGCCCACATGGGCCGCATGTCGGCAAAGGAGACCCGCGACTACCTGATCGACGAATTGCAGCGTTACGTGCCCTCGATGGACCAGGTGCGTTCGTCGGAGGTCGCGGACAACCGCATGGGCGCCGCGATGGGCTGGATGATGATTGCCAAGCTCGCGCAGTGGAACCACCGCTGGGACGACGCCCTCGAGGCGCTCGGCGAACTGGAGAAAATCTACGGCGACCTGCAACAGTATCCGCTCGAAGACATCATGTTCCGCAACAAGAACACCCCGGAGTCGATCTTCGAGGTGCAGCGCACCTACACGCCCGGCGGACTGTCCGTCACGACCAACGTGGCAGCCATCACCACTCCGTACCACAACGGCAAGGGCATCTACGACGGCGTGGAGATTCCCGAACTGGGCACGGGCATGACCACCTGGACCTCCATGCGCCCCAACAGCTACTTCTGCGACGGTCTCCAGACCAAAAAAAGCAACGACAAGCGCAAAACGCTGAACATGGCGTGGGAATACGACGGCAAGCCCTTCTCGGGCGTGGGAACCCGTCCGTGGCTCGGCCCGAAATTCTGGTGTCCGGGGATGCAGAACACCGCCGACTTCTCCAACCAGAAGGTATTCCGCTATGCCGACGCCATCCTGATGATGGCGGAGTGCTACGCCGAGACGGAGGACTCCGACGAGGCCGTCCGCTACCTGAACATGGTCCGGGAACGCGCCGGAACCACCGCCTACGTCTTCAAGAACAAAGATGCGCTTCTGGAGGAGATCCAGAAGGAGCGCGGACGCGAACTGCTGGGCGAATTCCAGCGCAAGTTCGACCTGGTACGCTGGGGAATCTGGTATCAGATGACCTACGAATACACCAACTACCCGACGCTCAAGGACAACATGCTCCCCTGCCACGAATACTACCCGATCCCCGACAAGGAGGTCGTCTATTCGGGCGGCGCACTCGACAACAAGGCCTATAACGAATACGGCATGTAAGGCCGACGGAACGAACAAAAAAACACAACGATGAAAAATAACCTTACAGACAGCATCTACAAAGCGTGGCGCACGGGCATCCTGCCCCTCGTCACGGCGCTGCTCCTGCTGACCGGATGCGAAATGGATTCGGACATGAACCTGCCGCTGAATGTGGATTCCAACAAATACACGCTGACTTCGGACGCCGGCTCCACCCAGGTGCGGATCTATTCCACTGGCGAATGGTCGGTCCGTCTGTCGGAAGACGTGGAATGGGCCTCCATCAACCGCCTGAACGGCTCGGGGAACACCCCCGTACTGTTCAAATACGGCGCCAACTACGGCGTGCCGCGCACCGTGGACATCATCTTCACCCGCGGCGGACTCGAACAGGCGGTACGCATGACGCAGGAGGGCGAAGACCCCATCCTGTCGTTGGAGGAGAGCCGCATCGAGATTTTCAGCAACCCCTGGGACCTCCGCATCGGGCTTGACAACAACCTCCGGGAGGATTACAAACAGATCCGGGACACCATCGTCTATTCGGTGATTCCCGACGAGGACGACGACGAAACGCCCGAGCCGGACGAGGAGTGGATCGAAAACCTGGCCGTCGGAACCGACGCCGTCACGTTCAGCACCCTGAAGAACAACTCGCCGCGCAAACGGCAGGCCGCGATCACGCTGACCTATATCGACGCCAAGGAGAAGAAACACGCCGTCACGCTGACCGTCACGCAGGCGACCGAAGAGGCCTGCATGACCTTCACGCCCTACCGCGCCAAGACCACGCGCAAGGCCACGACCATCAAGGCCGAGCTGAAGCACAACCTGGGCAGCCTGCTCGGCAAGGTGGTCTGCACGCCGACCTACGAAGGCGCGTCGGCCGACTGGATCGAGAACATCACGCTCGAAGACAAAGTGCTGTCGTTCGACGTGAAGGAGAACGACTCGGAAGGCCCGCGCAGCGCGTCGATCGCCTTCTCGCTGCCGGGAACGGCCGGAGAGCTTACGCCCGCGGCGCCGTTCGTCGTCGAACAGACCTACGAAGCCGACTACCGCACGCTGATCAAGGGCGAGAGCGGACAGGTCGTGATCAACAATCCCGAAGCCAGCTTCGAGGGCATCGTGATCAGCGACAAGGACAACGCCAACGTGGAGACGACGCCCAACACGGCACGCAACGCCACCGACTACACGGTGAACGCCAAGACGGCCTACGTGCAGATGCTCGACGGCAGCTACGGATACCGCCTGCAATTCGACGCGGCGGACGACAACACGCTGAAACGCTACTCGCAGGTGAAAATCTCGCTCAACGGCGTGACCCTCACCAAGGAGGCCGATCCCGAACGCTACACGCTCAGCGGACTGACGGCGGCCAACATCGTCAGCCAGACGCCCGGAACGGCCAGCGACCTCATCCGCAAGGAGAAGTCGATCAGCCAGCTCACCGACGAGGACATTTACACCTACGTCTCGCTCCGGGAGGTGGAATTCGCCCTGCCCGACGGCAGCTACACCAACGTCAACGAAGGCTATTTCGGAACGGCCAACCACACCAGCTGCGTGCCCCGAACGCTCTGTGACAAGGACGGCGGCGCGATCTCGATGCTGGTCAACAACAAGACTCCCTGGCGGCGCGACGGCAGCGGCATGCCTAAAGGCAAGGGCACGTTGAGCGGCGTCATCGTCCACGACCTCCAGCCCCGCTACGGCTACACCAACGAGGGGTACATCGGCCGTTACTCGGTCCGCGTGCTCGAAAAGGAGGAGATCGACCTCGCCGCTTCGGAATCGAGCTCCAACCGCCAGACGCTCGTCGAGTGGAACTGGAACAACGCCGAGGTCAGGACCAACGCCGACGGAACGATCGCCCCGGATAGGGGCAACGGCTCGCTCTGGTGCACCGACCCCGCAGCCAAATACCTCCTGGACAACGAGTACAACGGACTCACGACCAGCGCCGGGCTGAACAGCAAGAACGCCCTGAAATTCGAGAACACCTACTGGTGGGACTTCGCCGAAAACACGGGCTACGCCGTGGCGCTGAAATTCTCGACCGAGGGCGCCGGCGCGAACCTCTCGCTCAACTTCACCAACTCGCAGGGCAACGCCGGCGGCACGAGCATCTACGGCCCCGTCTACTGGCAGGTGGAGTACTCGACCGACGGGGTGAACTTCACCGTGCTGCCCGAATCGGGCTTCTGCTGCCGGCCGTTCGTCTATTGGCAGGGAGCAGGCGGCAAAGACCTCTCCTACTGCGCCGTCCCGGGCTACGCCGACCGCGTGTTCATCCTGCCGGACGCCCTGCGCAACCGCCCGGAGGTCACGCTGCTGATCAAGGCCCGGAGCACGCAGTGCATCGCCTCGAACACCGCCACGGTGGACCAGGGAGACACGGGCACGATCACATCCGACATGGCAGCCAACAAGCGTTCGCCGATGCGTTTCGGAACCATAGCCGTAAAGAGTAACAAATAAACCGCTCAGGCGGGGAGGGCGCGTCCCTCCCCCGCCGATGCGCGAAACCAAATTCAGACCACGATGAAACAGATAAAATCATTGTACCGAAGGCTGCTGCTCCCGCTGCTGGGCGGGCTGGCGCTCACGGCCTGCGAAAAAGACAACGGCGAAGAGACCCGCGTCTCCGAGTTCGGCCCCTACAAGAAAGAGATCATAGCCCCCTGGAAAGGCGGCACGGGGAGCATTCCGGTCCTCGCCAACCAACCCTACGACATCGAACTGATCAATCCCGACAACGGATGGCTCACGCTCGACACCGAGGGTCGCGGAACGCATTTCACGGGCGACGACTATTTCAAATTCCAGGCCACGACCAACGACGGCTTCCCCCGCATGGAGGGCATCCGCCTCTGGACCCACAACCGCGCGGATACCGTATACATCAAACAGGAGGGCTTCATCACCCCGAAACTGGACTTCTCGACCCGCAGCATCATGGTGCTCGGCGACGGCGGACAGGCGACGGCGCAGCTCTCCACCAACCTCGAACTGGAGGACCTCCGGCAGTCGATCGTCTACACGAGTGCCGACGAGGGCGGATGGATTTCGGACCTCGACATCAGCAACGGGTTCCTGATTCTCCAGACCGACCCCAACGCCGACCCCGAAGCCCTGCGCAACGCCCGCATCACCCTCAGCTACCGCGACGGGTGGAACCGGACCATCTCCTCGACGGTCTACCTCACGCAGGCCAACGCCAAGAACGAGTTCGGGCACGAAATCTCGTTCAGCGAGGTGCGCGACCTGGTGGGCATCGTCAACAAGGACGTCTACATCGAGGGACGCATCATCAGCGACATCGGCAACGGCAACAACGGCGAGAACATGATGACGGGACAGACCTCGATCGACTACACCGAGACCTACCGCACGGCCTACATCCAGAGCCTCGACGGTTCGCAGGGCTTCATGATCAAGACCGTGACCGAAGACGACAACATCTTCGAACGTTACAGCAAGGTCCGCATCCTGCTCAAGGGCGTCACGGTCGAAGCGGAGTCGAACCCCGAACGCTACATTCTCAAGAAAGTCACCTCGGCGATGGTCATGTCCTCGGTGTCAGGCTCGGCGGCCGACATTCCGCAGAAGGTGAAGCGCTACAACGAACTGACCGACATGGACGTATACACCTGGGTAACGCTGGCCGACTGCGAACTTCCCGTGCGCAAAGGCAGCCTGACGCCGATCAACGAAGGCTATGCACGCAGCACCAATGCCAACCGCGAAACGAAATACCCGATGCTGGTGCGCGACAAGAACGGCGACAGTTTCTACATGCTGACCAACACCACCTGCAAATACCGCCGCGACGGCAGCATGCTGCCCTACGGTTCGGGGAACATCTCGGGCGTACTGGTTCACGAGACCCACGACCGCTTCGTCTGGATGGGATCGAAGGACATGGGCGACATCGGCCGCTACCAGATCCGCCACCTCACCCGCAAGGACATCGCGCTGGAGAAGGATTTCGAGAACAGCTTCTCGGCCCTCCTGACCGAATACCGCTACGGCAAGCTCGAAAGCCACATCTTCCGCCCCACGACCGGCGACAACGGCTACCTGACCTTCACCCATCCCGACGAGAAATCGGGCGACGCAGGCTGGGGCGTGAGCGACCCGAGCTACCTCGGCCCCATCGGCAACGAATCCAACCCCGACAAAGAGAAACCCTGGGGCGGCACCAATAAAGGCAACATCAACGGAAACGGCGTCGTCGAAAACGGCAAACAAATGTGTTCTGACCCCGGAACCAACCACGACGGCAAGGGAAACCTGACGAGCACGGAATTCTCGGCCTGGACCAACAAGTGCCAGTGGTGGAACACCGAAACCGACCGCAGCGAAGCATGGCTGCTCCACTTCTCGACGCAGGGCATCTCGACCGATGTGCTCTCGATGCAGGTAGCCATGCAGAACCGCAGCATCGGAGGCCCCCGCTACATCAGGGTCGACTGGTCGGAACACGGCGACAACAACCGCGACGACTGGAACCCGATCACCGAATTCCAGGTCCCCGACATCGTGAACTGGAACTACACCCTCTACTGGCAGTGCGCCGGCTACAAGTACATCAACGTACCTCTGCCGCTCGAACTGCTCGGCAAGGACGACGTATGCATCCGCTTCTCGGCCGCGAACAAGAAAGCCGGCGGCAAGGAAGACGGCGAGTTCGACGACCAGATCATCACCACCGGAGAGATCGCCTTCTCCTACATCGGCGTACGTTACAACAAATAACCCTATCCGGAAGCACCCCGCCTGCAAACGTTTTGCAGGCGGGGCTTCCCTAACCGCTCAACCAGAATCCAAACCGTGAAACACCTTCTATTCCTGATTTTCGCCGTCCAGGCCTGTCTGCCGGGATTCGCAGCCTGCGACGGACGCGTCCGCATCGTACCCCGCCCCGCCGAGGTCGAAGAACTGCCGGGATCGTTCCGGCTGACGCCCCGAACGCCCGTCGTCATCACGGACGAACAGCTGCGCACGCCCGCGGAGATTTTCGCCCGCGCCGTCGGCAAGCTCACCGGAACCGAACCCGCCGTCACCGCCGCACCCGAAAAACACGCCGTGACGCTGCAACTGCAACCGGGCTACGAAGCCGAAGAGTACCTTCTGGAAGTCGGCAGACAGCGCATAACGGTCACGGCATCGACGCCCCAGGCGGTGCTGCACGGGCTTCGAAGCCTCCAGCAGCTGGTCGCCGGAGGAGAGATTCCCGCCTGCGTCGTCCGCGACAAGCCCACGTTCGCCTACCGCGGGGCGATGCTCGACGTCTGCCGCCATTTCTTCCCGGTCGAGGACGTGAAGACCTACATTGACATCCTCTCGCTGCACAAGATCAACAAATTCCACTGGCATCTGACCGACGATCAGGGCTGGCGGATCGAGATCAAAGAAATATCCGCTGCTCACCCAGATCGGGTCCCGGCGTGCGGAAACGCTCGTCGGACGCTACGACAAGAACAAAGAGGGCGTTTACGACGGCAAACCCTACGGCGAGTTCTACACGCAGGAGGAGATCCGCGAGATCGTCAGCTACGCCGCAGAGCGGCATATCGAGGTGATTCCCGAAATCGAGATGCCCGGACACGGGCTGGCGGCGCTGACCGCCTATCCGTGGCTCGGCTGCACGGGAGGTCCCTATGCCGTATGGACCCATTGGGGCATCAGCGACGACGTTTACTGCGCGGGCAAGGAGACGACGTTCGAATTCATCGAGAAAGTGCTCACGGAGGTGCTCGCGCTGTTCCCCTCGAAGCTCATCCACATCGGCGGCGACGAGTGTCCCAAAGGACGCTGGAAGGCGTGCCCCCTCTGCCAGCAGCGCATCCGCGAGGAGGGGCTCAAGGACGAATACCAGTTGCAGAGCTACTTCATCCACCGCATCGAACGCTGGATGCACACCCACGGCCGGGAGATCATCGGTTGGGACGAAATCCTCCAGGGCGGCATTTCGAAAACCGCGAACATCATGTCGTGGAACGGAAGCGACCCCGGAATCAAGGCCGCACAGCGGGGAAACCCGGTGATTATGACGCCGAAATGGTACTGCTACTTCGATTACAGCCAGACCTCCGACCCGGAGCGTTACGAACCGCTGGGCAACACCCGCTACGTCTCGGTGCGGCAGGCTTACCGCCTCGACCCCTGCGACCGGCTCACGCTGCCCGACCAGAAACGGATCAGGGGCGTGCAGTGCAACCTCTGGACGGAGTACATCGCGGACATCCGCCACGCACAGCACATGGTCCTGCCGCGCATGGCGGCTCTCGCCGAGACGGGCTGGGCCAACGACCGCAAGGATTACAACGATTTCGTGCGCCGGATTCCGGCACTGGTCGCCGTCTACAAGGCCGAAGGCTACAACTACGCCCCCTATCTGTTCGAGGGCATCGAATGACGCGCCGGCAGCGCTTCCGAAGCCGAACACCCCGCAGGTCCTGTGACCTGCGGGGTGTTTTTCCATGCGCCGCCCGCCCAAAGCCCCGGCCACGCCCCGGACGCAGCCATGGGAACGTCGGCACGTGAAAGCGGCCCGGCCGAAAGCGGCTATTTCTCCGACACGTAAAACCACCGGCCCGTATCGAACTCGGCCCGGACCTTCCGGTTCTCCCAGTGGACGGAAAACACGAACAGGTAGTCCCGACGCCCTCCGGCGGTTTCGATCGGCAACAGTATTTTTATCTGCGTAAGCTTATCCGCATCCCGCAGGAGATTCTCGAATACCCACCGTTTGAGGTCGCGACTGTAAAAAACCCGGTTCTTGACGGCAAGCGACTCCGAAACACAGCTTCCCTTCACGACCACGGAAGGAACCTGCGCGTCGTGTCTGTCGAGCAGCTTCACACCCCGGTGAAACACCCCCTCTGCGGCATTCGAAACTCCATCCACGAAGACGGCCTCGTCCCAGATGATTCCGAAGTCGGAATCGCTCTCGTTGGTCAGGGAAAAATCGACATGCGTCGGCTCGAAGGTGAAAACGACGCGGATCGTGGAATCCCGGTAGCCGGGCGTGGTGAATCCCTGCTCATTCTCGGGATTGCCGATAACGCCGCCCCAGGCGCCATCGGTCTCGACAGATTCCAGACGAACCCGATAATAGTCCAACTCATATCCCTTCGGCCTTGCCTGCGGGGATAAGGGAAGCGACAGCAACAATGCGACAAACGCCAGGACAAGTCTCATAGCACCCTATTTGAAGTTTATCCGAATTTACGGTTTTATTTCCGATCCGCCAAATTCCGAGGCTCCGAAAGTTCCATTCGCGCCCTCATTCGCCGTAGACCATCCCGCCTCCGTCATCGCCGATTTTCGCCCCGCCGCCCGTGACTTCGGCCGCGTTCGGCAATGAATCCTCACCCCGAGCGCAAGTTACGTCGCATCGCTCGCCTCCGCTCGTGATAACCGCGCTCCGTGACTTCGGCCGCGTTCGGCAATGAACCGACAATCCCTGCGGGATCAATAAAAGAGGAAGGACGAAAGTTTCGAATCAATTCGATCTTCCGTCCTTCCTCTTTTATTCGCCTACGGCGTTTTGGTGGTCATTGCACTCACTAACTGCCGAAGTTATCGTACAAGATATTCTCCGGCGGCACGCCGAGGTTGTCGAGCATCTTGACGACCGAAGCGATCATCATCGGAGGTCCGCACATGAGGTAGATGCAGTCCTCGGGAGCCTGGTGGTTCTTGAGGTAGTTTTCGTAGAGCACGTTGTGCACGAAGCCCGGCGTGTACTTCACTCCGGCGGCGTCCGCCTCGGGATCGGGACGGTCGAGGGCCAGATGGAACTTGAAGTTGGGGAAATCCTTCTCGATCTGGTGGAAATCGTCCAGATAGGGAGCCTCCTTCAGCGCACGCGCGCCGTACCAGAACGACACCGGACGGTCGGTCTTTTCGGTCTTGAACAGGTGCATCAGGTGGCTGCGCATCGGAGCCATGCCCGCGCCGCCGCCGATGAAGATCAGCTCCTGCGTATCGGGCAGGTTGTCGGGCAGGAAGAATTCGCCGTAGGACCCGAGATCGTGATCTTGTCACCCGGCTTGCGCGAGAAGACATACGACGAGCAGATACCCGGGTTGACCTTCATAAAACCGCCCGTGGCCTTGTCGAACGGAGGCGTGGCGATACGGATGTTGAGCATGATGATGTTGCCCTCGGCCGGATGGTTGGCCATCGAGTAGGCGCGGAACGTCGGCTCGGGGTTGGTCGTCACCAGATCCCACATCTTGAATTTGTCCCAGTCGGCGCGGAACTTCTCGTCCACGTCCATCGACGAGAACTTGATGGCATCGTACTTCGGGATGTCGATCTGGATGTAGCCGCCGCTGCGGAACTTGAGGTGCTCGCCTTCGGGCAGCTTCACGACGAACTCCTTGAGGAAGGTCGAGATGTTGCGGTTCGAGACCACGGTGCACTCCCATTTCTTGACGCCCAGCACGGCTTCGGGAACCCGGATCTTGAGGTTCTCCTTCACTTTAACCTGGCAGCCCAGACGCCAGTGGTCCTTGGCCAGCTTGCGCGAGATGAAGCCCGTCTCGGTGGGCAGGATGTCACCGCCGCCCTCCAGCACCTGGCATTTGCACATGCCGCACGAACCGCCGCCGCCGCAGGCCGACGGCAGGAAGACCTTGTTGTCGGCCAGCGTCGAGAGCAGCGTCGAACCGCTCTCGGTGGTGATGACCCGCTCGCCGTTGTTGATGTCGATCGTCACCTCGCCCGAGGAGGTCAGTTTCGCCTTCGCATAGAGAAGCAGTGCGACCAGTACCAGCGTGATCACCAGAAAGGCTGCGATCGCAATTAAAATCGTTGTAGTCATTTTCCGAATCTCTTTTTAAAGGTTAGAACTGAATGCCCGAGAAGATCATGAAGGCGATACCCATCAGACCGGTGATGATGAAGGCGATACCGGGTCCCTTGAGCGCCGCCGGGATATGCGAATAGGTCGTCTTCTCGCGGATGGCCGCCATCATGACGATCGCCAGCCACCAGCCCAGGCCCGAACCCAGACCGTAAACGATCGTCTGCCAGAGCGACGTCAGCTCGCCGCCGTCCACCTTCTGCTGCATGAAGAGCGAACCGCCCAGGATGGCGCAGTTCACGGCGATCAGCGGCAGGAAGATACCCAGCTGGCTGTAAAGCGACGGCGAGAACTTCTCGACGATCATCTCCACCAGCTGCACGAACGCCGCGATGGTGGCGATGAAGACGATGAACGACAGGAAGTTTAGGTCCACGCCCTCGACGAGCGCATTGGCCTTCAGCACGTATTCGTACAAGAGGTAGTTCAGCGGAACGGTCATCACCATCACGAACGTAACGGCGGCACCCAGCCCGAGGGCCGTCTTCACGCTCTTCGATACGGCGATGTAGGAGCACATGCCGAAGAAGAAGGCGAAGACCATGTTGTCGATAAAGATCGACCGGATAAAGATATTCAATGATTCCATACGTTATCCTCCTATTTTTCCTGTAAGTCCTTGTTGCGCGAACGGTGCACCCAGATGATGCAGCCCACGATGATCAGCGCCATCGGCGGGAAGAGCATCAGTCCGCAGTTCGAATAGAAGCCGCCCTCGGCCATGTACCAGCTCTCGGGGATGATCCGGTAGCCCAGGAGGCTGCCCGAACCGAAAAGCTCGCGGAAGAAGGCCACGATGACGAGAATCAGACCGTAGCCCAGACCGTTGCCGATACCGTCGAGGAACGAAGCCCAGGGCTTGTTGGCCAGCGCGAATGCCTCGATGCGGCCCATGACGATACAGTTCGTGATGATCAGTCCGACATAGACCGACAACTGCTTGGAGACTTCGTAAACGAAGGCCTTGAGCACCTGATCGACGAGAATCACCAGCGCGGCGATCACCACCAGCTGGACGATGATGCGGATGCGCGAGGGAACGCCGTTGCGCAGCAGCGACATCACCAGGTTCGAGAAGGCCGTGACGACCGTCACGGACAGGGCCATGACGATGGCCGGCTTCAACTGCACGGTGACGGCCAGCGCCGAGCAGATACCGAGGATCTGCACGATGACCGGGTTGTTCGCGGAGAACGGCCCCGTCAGATATTTCAGGTTCTTGGCCGAAAACAAAGGCTCTTTTTCGTTCTTACTCATTGTTTCCTACGTTTTCTTCGTTAGACACTTCGGCCGGAGCGGGAGCCGTAGCGTTGCGCTTGGCCTCCAGCAGGGGCAGATAGTTTCTGAGACTGTTTTCGAGCATCAGCGACACGCCGTCGGAAGTCTTCGTACCGCCCGAAATGGCATCCACCTCATGCAGCGGGGTCCTTGGCACCGCCCTTGCGGAGTTTCACCGAGACGAATTTGTCGCCGTCGAAAATCTGTTTGCCGACGAACAGCGCCTGATACTTGGGCGTCGAGATCTCGGCTCCCAGACCCGGCGTCTCGCCCTTGTGGGCCATGATGATGCCGGCGACGGTGTTCATGTCCTTCTCAAGAGCCACATAGCCCCAGACGGGACCCCAGAGACCCATGCCGGTCACGGGAATGACCACCCGGCCGTCCCGGGCCTCGAAGATCGGGAACTTGCCCGCCTCGAAGGTTCCCGGCAGGTCGTTGAGCAGCGCGAAGACATCCTCGCCGTCGACGCGCCTGCCGTCCTTGTCGACGACATAGGCGTCGATGAACTCGTCGTAGGACCGGTCACCGGCCGACAGCGACGCGAGGATGGCGTGCTTCTTCTCGTTGAGTTCGTTCTCGTACTGGCGTTTCTGGAGCCCCAGCGCGGCCAGCGCGAGCAGCGTGGCCACGATGACGACCATCACCGTCGAGTACATAATAATATAGGCATTGCCGTTCTTGTCGCTGAACAGGCCCTTCTTCTCCGGCTTCAGCTCGGTGAATTCCGAGGCGGGAACTCCGCAGACGGGGCAGTTAGCGGGCGCGGCGTCTCCTTCGTGGATGTAGCCGCAGACGTTGCATTTGAATTTTTTCGTTGCCATAACAGTCTCCCCTATTTTGCGAGTTTGACACGTTTGCGGCGGCGCGAGATGTTGGCCTCAACCACGTAGTAGTCGACCAGCGGCGCCAGCGCATTCATGAAGAGGATCGAAAGCATCATGCCCTCGGGATATGCGGGGTTCACGACGCGGATCATCACGGCCAGCGCGCCGGTCATCAGACCCACGATGTACTTGCCCGTGTTGGTCTGCGACGAGGTCACGGGATCGGTCGCCATGAAGACCGCGCCGAAGGCGAAGCCGCCGACGATCAGGTGATACCAGGCGGGATAGGTCGTCACGCCGAGCGCCTGGAAGAGGTAGCCCATCGCCAGTCCGCCGACGAACACCGACGCCATCGTGCGCCACGAGGCGATGCCCGTGAAGAGGAGAATCGCCGCACCGATAAGGATGGCCAGCGTCGAGGTCTCGCCGAACGATCCGGGGATGAAGCCCAGGAAGGCGTCCAGCGGCGAGTAGTTCATCGCGCCGGTCGTGCCGAGCTGTTCGAGCGCCGTGGCGCCCGTGATGCCGTCCACCTTAGCGCCCATCATCGTCCAGTCGGAGTACCATACGGTCTCGCCCGACATGGAAGGCGTGTAGGCGAAGAAGGCGAAGGCGCGGGCCAGCAGCGCCGGGTTGAAGACGTTCATGCCCGTACCGCCGAAGACCTCCTTGCCGAAGACGACGGCGAAGGCCGTGGAGAGTGCCACCATCCAGAGCGGCGTCGAGACGGGGAAGATCATCGGGATCAGCAGACCCGTCACGAGGAAACCTTCGTTCACCTCGTGGCCGCGCGCCTGCGCGAAGCCGAACTCGATGCCCAGACCCACGACATAGGAGACGCAGACCATCGGCAGCACGCGCACCAGACCGTAGAAGAAGGCCGTGAAGCCTTCGAGTCCGACCTGGATGCCCGTGTTGTAGCAGCCGAACAGGAAGGCCGGCATCAGCGCCAGCACGACGACGATCATCGTACGCTTCATGTCGTTGCAGTCGCGGATGTGCGCACCCTTCGAGGTCGTCGTGTTGGGAACGAAGAGGAAGGTCTCGAACGCATCGAACGTCGATTCCAGGAAGCCCAGCTTTCCGCCCTTGGAGAAGGTGGGCTTGATATTGTCCATGAATTTACGCAATCCCATCGGTTATGCCTCCTTAATCATTAAGTTAATACCGTCGCGAATGATCTGCTGGATCTCGATCTTCGAGGGATCGACGAACTCGCAGAGCGCGAAGTCCTCCTCGGTGACCTCGTAGATGCCGAGGTTCTCCATCTTGTCGATGTCGCCCGCAAGGCAGGCCTTGAGCAGATACATGGGATAAATGTCCATCGGCAGGTACTGCTCGTAGAGCCCCGTCACGACGAACGGACGCTCGCCGCCGTTGAGGTTCGTGTCGAGGTTGTACTCCTTCTTCGGGCAGAGCCACGAGAAGTAGGCGCGCGACACGGAGAACTTCCCGACGCGGCATCGCCCAGCCCAGCAGCTCGTACTTGTCGCCTTCGGGAATGGCCGTGAGCTGGTTGGCGTAGAAGCCCATGAAGCCGTCCGGCGCGGTCCGGGTGCCGGTGAGCACGTTGCCCGAGATGAAGCGGACGCGGTCGCCCTCCTTCTGTCGCTTCACGTTGCCCTTGACCAGGGAGTCGACCTTCGCGCCGCCCACCATGCGGACGTACTGCGGACGCTCGATCTCCGAACCGGCCACGGCGATGATCTTCGTCATGTCGACGCGGCCTTCGTTGAACAGGCGGCCGATGATGGCCAGATCCTGGATGTTCACCGTCCACACGATGTCGCCCTTGTTGATCGGATCCACATGGTGGATCTGCACGCCGACGTTGCCCACGGGATGTTTGCCCGCGAAGGCGTGGAGTTCGGCGCCCTGGAGCGACGGCATCCGTCCCTCGGCCTTGGCGCGCACCGAGAGGTGCACCTTGCCCGGAGTGAGTTTGCGCATCACGTCGATACCCGTCTGGAGGTTCTTCTGTTCGGCTTTCAGCACGAAATTGTAATCCGGGGCCAGCGGCGCGGAGTCGAAGGCGGAGATGAAGACCGCTTTCGGCGTGTCGCTGGGGTCGGCGATGATGCCGTAGGGCGCTGCACGATCATCGGCCAAAGGCCCGACCGGAGCAGCAGGGAGACGATCTGCTCGCGCGAAGCCGACCCGAGGTCGGTCTTCTCAAACTCCTCGTACTCCTGGGAGGCGTCGGGAGTCACCGTCACCGAGAGCACCTTGCGCTTCTCGCCGCGATTGACCGCCGCCACCGTGCCGCTGACGGGCGACGTGAAGAGGACGCGTTCGTTGTACTTGTTGAAGAACAACGGCGTGCCGGCTTTCACCCGATCGCCCTCCTTAACCAGCAGCTTGGGAGTCACGCCCTCGAAATCGAGGGGCGAGAGGGCATACTCCGAAGCCTGCGGCGCGTCCGCGAGCGACTCCTGGGGTTTGCCCACCAGATTGATGTCTAAACCCTTGCGTAGTGTAATGATTTTCGACATGGTTAATGATTTTGATTGTTATGTTTGGAATTCAAGTTCGGCTGTTAGTGAGCTAACAATTAATTCGCGTGCGAAAGTACGAAATTTTTCCCGAAATTCCCCATGCGCAAACCATTATTTCTTAAATTTAATTAAGATTTGGAACGCCCGCTTTCGGGACAAAATAAGAGCCTTACGAATACTTCCGATGCGAAAGGGTTTCGAAAGAATCCGGAGCGGAAACAACCTCCGGAAAACATCCCCGCGTCCCGCCGGCCGGCAGCCGGAAGCGAAGGTTAAAAAATTGGCTCCAAATTCGCAATGCTCCCGCTAAAATTCCTACATTTGCAATCCGGATGCTCCCTTACGTCAACATACACACCCATCGCCCGACCGGTTCGGGGATCGAACTCCGCACGGCGGGCGTGCACCCGTGGGACGCCGCGACGCAGGACGCCGCAACGCTCGGCCAGCGTCTCGGCGGGGCGCAGGCCGTGGGCGAAACGGGACTGGATTTCGTGCGAGGCGCCGACCGTGCGGCCCAGCTGTCCGCACTGCGGACGCAGTTGCGGCTGGCCCGCGAGCGGGGACTTCCCGTGGTGCTCCACTGCGTCAGGGCCTTCGAGCCGCTGATGCGCGAACTGGCGGCCTCGGAACCCCGGGCCGTGATTTTCCACGGCTTCATCGGCTCGCCCGAGCAGGCGCGGCAGGCCCTGGCGAAAGGTTACTGCCTCTCGTTCGGCGAACGCACGTTCGCATCGCCCAAGACCCTTGCGGCGCTGCGCGGGACGCCGCTTTCGCAGCTCTTTCTGGAGACCGACGACAGCCCCGTGCCCATCGCGGAAATTTACGCCCGGGCGGCGGAGGCGAAAGGGGTGCCGGAGGAGGTGTTGCAACGGGCAATTTTAGATAATTACAAACGAATATTCACAGGCGGCGAGTACGAAGGACCGGGCCGGACGAAGGGCGACAAATGACAATGACAAATGGAAACGCATACGCATAACTGGCTGGAAAGAACCGAATTGCTGCTCGGCAGCGAAAAACTGGAGCTGCTGCGCAACGCCCACGTGCTCGTGGTCGGGCTGGGCGGCGTGGGAGCCTATGCCGCGGAGATGATCGCCCGGGCGGGCGTGGGCCGCATGACCGTCGCCGACGCCGACACGGTGAACGCGACCAACATCAACCGCCAGCTGGTGGCCCTCCATTCGACCGTCGGCCGCCCGAAGGCCGAGGTGCTGGCCGAACGCCTGCGCGACATCAACCCCGGAATCGGACTCACGGTGGTCGACAAATATATCAAGGACGAGGAGACCTATATCTTATTGGACGCCGCGCGCTACGACTACGTGGTGGACGCCATCGATACCCTCTCGCCGAAACTGGCGCTGATCGCCGCCTCGCTGGAGCGCGGGCTGCCGCTCGTCAGCTCGATGGGCGCCGGAGCCAAAACCGACCCCACCAAACTCGAAATCGCCGACATCGCGAAAACCCACCACTGCCCGCTGGCCCACATGCTGCGCAAACGGCTGCACAAGATCGGCATCCGCCGCGGATTCCGGGCCGTATTCTCCCCCGAGCCGATGCGCGAAGGGGCCATGATCCTCTGCGAGGAGCAGAACAAGAAGTCGAACGTCGGAACGATCTCCTACATCCCCGCGCTGTTCGGAATCGGATGCGCTTCCGTGGTGATCAGGGATTTAATCGGCGAACTGGAGGGCTGAAAGCCCTCTTCAAAGGGCGGCGGACCGAATCCGCATCCGGGAACCGAGTCCGCGCCGCCGAACGCAATTTACAAAAACACAAAGGATATGCAACCGAACATCGTATTTCTGGACGAATACTCGCTCGGCGACGCCGACCTCGGGTCCATCCGCGCGCTGGGCAACTACACGGGTTATCGGACCACGGTCCGCGAAGAGGTCGCCGACCGCTGCCGCGAAGCCGACGTGGTGATCACCAACAAGGTGGTTTTCCGCCGCGAAACCCTCCGGCAGCTCCCCCGCCTGCGGCTGATCTGCGTGGCGGCGACCGGCATGAACCACATCGACCTCGAGGCCGCGGCCGAACTGGGCATTGCGGTGAAAAATGCCGTGGGCTACTCGACCCACTCGGTGACCGAAACCACGATCGGCGCGGCGATCGCCCTGCTGCGCCAGACGGTCTATTACGACCGCTACGTGAAGAGCGAATACGCCGGATCGCCGCTGCAATACCATTTCGGGCGCACCACACACCAGCTTTACGGCTCGAAATGGGGCATCGTCGGGCTGGGCAACATCGGCCGCAGCGTCGCCCGCGTCGCCGAGGCGCTGGGATGCCGCATCGCCTATACCTCGACCTCGGGCGTCGTGCGCGAGGAACCCTATCCCGAAAAGCCGCTCGACGAACTGCTCCGATGGGCCGACGTGGTGTCGGTCCACGCCCCGCTGAACGACCGCACGCGCAATCTGATCGGCGCGCGCGAACTGGCGCTGATGAAGCCTTCGGCCATCCTGATCAACGTGGCGCGCGGCGGCATCGTGGACGAAGCGGCGCTGGCCGCGGCCCTCGACGCCGGACGGCTCGCCGGAGCGGGGCTCGATGTTTTCACGCACGAACCGCTCGAAGCGGGCAATCCCCTGCTCTCGGTCCGTGAACCGGACCGCCTGCTGCTCTCGCCCCACAACGCCTGGTCGCCCGTCGAGGCGATCGAAATACTCGTGGAGTGCATCGCACGGAACATCCGGGATTTCTATACTCCTCAAAACCAATAGCCGATGTCCCAGCCCGAACCCAACCTCACGGTCGTAATCCCGGTCCACAATGCAGCGCCCCACCTCGGCGCATGCGTGGAGAGCCTGCTGGCCCAGAGCTACACCGATTTCGAACTCATCCTGGTCGAAAACGGCTCGTCGGACGATTCGCGGGAACGCTGCGCCCGCTACGCCGCGGAACACCCCGGGCGCATCCGCACCCTGACGCTCGACGAAGCGTCGGTCTCGGCGGCCCGCAATGCGGGCATCGACAACGCCCGCGGGCGTTTCATCACCTTCATGGACGCCGACGACTGGGCCGAAAAGGAGTTTCTGGCCGAATTTTTCCGCGATCCCGCCCCGGGTCCCGGAACGATCGTCATGCAAGGCATACTGCTCGACTTTTCGGAGGCCGAGCCGCCGGGGCCGAACGAGGCGTTTTTCAGCTACGACGACGGGGCGCTCGCCATCGGCGACGATCCTTCGGCAGCCGTGGGACAGCGGTTTCTGCAGGACGGATGCAGCGTCTGCAAACTCTACCACACGGAGACGCTCCGCCGCCTCGGAATCCGCTTCATCGAACACCTCTGCTCCCGCGAAGACCACCTTTTCTTCTTCACCTGCATCAGCCGGATGCAGTCGGTCGTCTGGCGCAGCGGCCTCTACATGCACTACATGCGCCGCGGACGGAACACGCTCAGCACACGCCCCATGCCGGCCTGCGAACTCGTCGAGGCCGCCGAGCGGCTCGACCGCTTCATCCCGCAGCTGGCCGAACGCTTCGGCATCACGGACAAGGCCTATCTCTTCGCCCTGCGGCAAAACCTGGTCCGCGACACGCTGCTACGGGCCGCAAACAACATCCGTTTCGGCGACCGCCGGAGCGTCCTCGGAGCCATTGCCGCCCGCCCGGAGCTGTTCGGCGCAGAGACCTACACGCCCCGCTGGCATCCGCTGCTGAAACGCCCGCTGCTCGACCGCATTCTGAAGGGAAGGGAGTGTCACACGCTCCTCTATCTCCGAATCGCGCTGCGCAGGTCGTCGCTGCGCCTGCGCGGACGTTTTAACGCCTGAATCATGGACCGCAAACAACCTGTTTTCGACTTTCTCGACGCCCGCGGCATCCGCTACGAATGGTATGAACACCCCGAGGCCCCGACCATCGAAATCGCCCGCCAGTGGTGGCGTGACGACGGTTCGAAACACTGCAAGAACCTCTTCTTCCGCAACCACAAGGGCGACCGCCACTACCTCGTGTGTTTCGATTCGGAGCGGTCGCTGGCCATCCGCGACCTCGAAGCCCGCCTGCGCCAGGGCAAACTGACGTTCGCCTCGCCCGAGCGCATGGAACGCTGGCTGGGACTGCGCCCCGGCTCGGTCTCGCCCTTCGGGCTGATCAACGACCCGGAGAACCACGTCCACCTGTTCCTCGACGTCAACCTGCGCGACTGCCCCGCCTACTCGTTCCACCCCAACGACAACCGCGCGACGGTGGTCATCCCGCAGGAGGAGTTTCTGAAATACCTCGCCGCCGTCGGCAACTCCTACGAATTCATCGAACTGTACTGAAACGAAAAACCCCGGCCTTCCGGCCGGGGTTTTTCGCAATGCAGGGAGCGGTTATTTCATCTCCACCAGCGCTTTGCCCGTCATTTCGGCAGGCTGCTCCAGCCCCATCAGCTTCAGCACCGTGGGAGCCACGTCGGCCAGAATACCGCTGCGGACGGACTTCACGCGGTCCGACACCACCACGATGGGAACCGGATTGAGCGAGTGCGCCGTGTTGGGCGTACCGTCGGCATTGACGGCGTTGTCGGCGTTGCCGTGGTCGGCGATCATCACCACCTCGTAGCCGTTGGCCCTGGCGGCCTCCACGACCTCGGAGACACACTTGTCGACAGCCTTCACGGCCTTCACGATGGCGTCGTAGACGCCCGTGTGGCCCACCATGTCGCCGTTGGCGAAGTTCAGGCAGATGAAGTCGAATTTCTTTTCACCCAGCGCAGCGACCAGTTTTTCAGCCACTTCCGGGGCCGACATTTCGGGCTGGAGGTCATAGGTCGCCACCTTGGGCGAGGCGACGAGGATACGCTCCTCGCCGTCGAATTTCTCCTCGCGGCCGCCGTTCAGGAAGAACGTCACGTGGGCGTACTTCTCGGTCTCGGCGATGCGCAGCTGTTTGAGGCCCTGCTTCGAGACCCACTCGCCGATGGTGTCGGGCACGTTCTCCTTGTCGAAGAGGATGTGCAGACCCGTGAACTTGGCGTCGTAGGGGGTCATGCAGCAGTAGTAGAGCGGCAGCGTGTGCATCCCCTCGGCGGGCATATCCTCCTGCGTGAGGACGATCGTAAGCTCCTTGGCGCGGTCGTTGCGGTAGTTGAAGAAAACGACCAGATCGTTCGGACGGATCAGACCGACAGGCTGTCCCAGCGCATCGACGCGCACGACGGGCTTGATGAACTCGTCCGTAACTCCCTCGTCGTAGGATTTCTGCACGGCCTCGACCATGTCCGACGCCTTCTCGCCGACGCCGTCGACCAGCGCGTCGTAAGCGATTTTCACCCGCTCCCAGCGTTTGTCGCGGTCCATGGCGTAATAACGGCCGATGACCGTGGCCACCTTGCCCGTCGATGCGGCCATGTGCTTTTCGAGGTCGGCGACGAAGCCCTTGCCGCTGCGCGGGTCGGTGTCGCGGCCGTCCATGAAGCAGTGCACGAACGTATTTTCGATCTTATATTCGGCGGCGATGTCGCAGAGTTTGAAAAGATGCTCCAGCGACGAGTGCACGCCGCCGTCCGACACGAGGCCCATGAAATGCACGTTCACGCCGTTTTTCTTGGCGTATTCGAACGCGGCTTTCACCTCCGGGTTCTGCATGATCGAGTTGTCGCGGCAGGCGCGGTTGATCTTCACGAGGTCCTGATAGACGACGCGGCCGGCGCCGATATTGAGGTGACCGACCTCCGAATTGCCCATCTGTCCGTCGGGCAGGCCGACGTTCTCGCCGTCGGTGCGCAGCTCGGCATGGGGGTATTTTTCGGTCATGGCCGAAATGTATTCGGGATGCACGGTCGAAATGACGTCCGCCTTATCGTGACGGCCGTTTCCCCAGCCGTCGAGAATCATAAGTAATACCTTGTTATTCATATCTTACTCTGTTTTAATTACTACCGTTTTATTGCCTCCGGAGGCTGCATTCGTCGCCTGTGGCGCCGTTTACAAATCTGACCCCATCCCAAACCCTTCCCTCGGGAAGGGCTTATCGCATCGCGACCGGAATGCGGACGGAAACCACACAATTATTTCACCTGCGCCCCGATCAGCTCCACGGCCTTGTCGATGGCGGCCTGCAACCCGTCGGGGTTCTTGCCGCCCGCCGTCGCGAAGAAGGCCTGACCGCCTCCGCCGCCCTGCATCAGCTTCGCGGCCTCGCGCACCACCGCCCCGGCATTCACGCCGCGGGAGGCGATCTCGTCGCCGAGCATCACCGTCAGCGTCGGCTTGCCGTCGCAGAGCGAGCCGACGACGAAGACCAGCCGCGGCGAACGGGCCCGCAGGCTGTACGCCAGATCCTTCACGAAGTCGGGCCGGCGGTCGGTCTGCGTGGCGAAGAGATGCATTCCGTCGCGCTCGGGCGTCGAGGCGGCGATCTTCTCGGCCCACTGCGCCACCTGCTCACGGCGCATGGCCTCGACCTCTTTCGAGAGGGTCTCGTTGCTTTCGAGCATCTTCTTCACGGCCTGCACGACCTGCGGGTTATTGAGGTATTCGGCGATGTTGCGCATCGTGTCCTCGGCGGCATAGAGCACCTTCTCGGCCTGCTCGCCCGTAACGGCCTCGATACGCCGCACGCCGGCCGAAATGGCGCTTTCCGAGAGAATCTTGAAGAATCCGATATTGCCCGTGGCGCCGGTGTGCGTACCGCCGCACAGTTCGACCGAATCGCCGAAGCGGACCATGCGGACCTTGTCGCCGTATTTCTCGCCGAAGAGCATCATCGCACCGCACTTCTCGGCCTCCTCCTTCGTAGCCTCGCGGTTCTCCACGAGCGGATAGTTGGCGCGGATGGCCCGGTTGACGAGTTGCTCCACCTTGCGCAGCTCCTCGGGCGTCACCTTCTGGAAATGCGAGAAGTCGAAACGCAGCACCTCGGGCGTCACGAGCGACCCCTTCTGCTCGACATGCGCGCCGAGCACCTTGCGCAGCGCCTCGTGCATGAGGTGCGTGGCGGTGTGGTTGTTGGCTGCGGCCTGCCGTTTTTCAGGGTCCACCCGGGCCGTAAATTCGGCCGCGGGGTTCTCCGGGAGCTGGTTCACGATATGGATGATCAGGCCGTTCTCCTTCTCGGTGGCCACGACCGGAATGCGCTCGTTGGCGCTCTCGATCATACCGATGTCGCCGACCTGGCCGCCCGAATTGCCGTAGAACGGCGTGCGGTCGAATACCAGCTGGTAGGTCGTGCGGCCCTTCGACACGACGCGGCGGTAACGCGCGATGCGGACCTCGTCGGTCAGCGTGTCGTAGCCCGTAAAGACACTCTCGCGGATGGGCAGCAGCTCCACCCAGTCGTCGGTCGAGACGGCCGCGGCGTTGCGCGAACGCGCCTTCTGGGCCTGCAACTCCTCCTCGAAGGCCGCCAGGTCCACGCCGACGCCCTGCTCGCGGGCGATCAGCTCCGTGAGGTCGATCGGGAAACCGAACGTGTCGTAGAGCTCGAAGGCGTCCTTGCCCGAAATAAGCTCCTTGCCTTCGCCTTTGGTTCTGGAGATCACGCCGTCCAGCAGGTTGATGCCCGTGGCGAGCGTGCGCAGGAACGAGGACTCCTCCTCCTCGATCACTTTTTCGATCAGTCCCTGCTGGGCCTTCAGCTCGGGGAACTGGCCGCCCATCTGCCCGACCAGTCCGGGAACCAGGCGGCAGAGCGTGGGCTCCGTGAAGCCGAGGTAGGTGTAGCCGTAGCGCACGGCGCGGCGCAGGATGCGGCGGATGACGTAGCCCGCCTTGACGTTCGAGGGCAACTGCCCGTCGGCGATCGAGAAGGCGATGGCGCGCAGGTGGTCGGCCATGACGCGCATGGCCACGTCGGCCTTCCGGTCCTCGCCGTATTTCTTGCCCGACATCTCCGCGATGCGGCCGATGGTAGGCTGGAAAACGTCCGTATCGTAGTTGGACTTCTTGCCCTGCAGAATCATGCAGAGGCGCTCGAAGCCCATGCCCGTATCGACGTTACGCGCCGGCAGCTCCTCGAGCGAACCGTTGGCCTTGCGGTTGAACTGCATGAAGACCAGGTTCCATATCTCGATCACCTGCGGATGGCCCGCATTGACCATCTCGCGGCCCGGACGGGCGGCGATCTCCGCCTCGTCCCGCAGGTCGAAATGAATCTCGGAGCAGGGACCGCAGGGTCCCGTCTCGCCCATCTCCCAGAAATTGTCGTGCTTGTTGCCGCGGATGATATGGTCCTCGGGAAGGAACCGCTTCCAGAAGCCGTAGGCCTCCTCGTCGAACGGCACGCCGTCCTCCTCCGAACCCTCGAAGACCGTGGCGTACATCCGCTCGGCGGGCAGCTTGTAAACGTCGTGCAGCAGTTCCCACGCCCACTCGATCGCCTCGCGCTTGAAGTAGTCGCCGTAGGACCAGTTGCCCAGCATCTCGAACATCGTGTGGTGGTAGGTGTCGTGTCCCACCTCCTCCAGGTCGTTGTGCTTGCCCGAGACGCGCAGGCATTTCTGCGTATCGGCCGCCCGCGGATACTTGCGGGGCGCGTTGCCCAGGAAAATATCCTTGAACTGGTTCATGCCCGCATTGGTGAACATGAGCGTGGGGTCGCCCTTGACGACCATCGGAGCCGACGGCACGATAGCATGCCCTTTCGACTCGAAGAAGTCGAGAAAGGCCTGACGAATTTTATTTGACTCCATGATATATTGATTTATCCTATTTTCACGTTCTTGATTTCGGGTTGCAAAATTACACATTTTAAACTAAATTTGCATCCTATTAAAGGAGATTTTTCCGCGATGGGCGAAAAAGGACACAGATTCGGAACCGAAACGCTTCGGACAGGCGCAGAGGAGCTGACACACGAGGCGCAGGTTCTCACGCACGGCGTGATGACGGCCCCGTTCCGGCTCCGCACCTACCGGCTGATCCGCAAAATCCTCATCGGATTCATCCTCGTCTCGATCGCCAACGTTCTCTTCTCCTACTTCTTCTACACGCCCAAGATGTATCGCATCCTGAGCGACAACCGCGAGACGGTGATCAAATACCGCATTCTCCAGGACCGCATCCGCACCGCCCAGCAGCGCGTCGACGAAATACGCCACCGCGACAACTACGTCTACCGCGCGCTCTTCTCGACCGACACGCTCTCGATTCCCGGGGTGTGGCAGCCCTACCCCGATTCGAAATACGCCCCGCTCGCCGACGACGACTACGCCCCGCTGATGGTCGGGACATGGCGGCAGCTGGACGCACTGGCCCGCACGATCTACCTCGAATCGGTCTCCTTCGACGAATTGCAGCGGCTCTCGAAGAACAAGGAGCAACTGTCGGCGGCCGTGCCGGCCATCTGGCCCATCGACCGCGCGGCGCTGCACAACAACCACATCGGCGCCTTCAGCGCGCGCCGCATGCACCCCGTGCTGGGCTACATCCGCCCCCACACGGGCATCGACTTCGGCTGCGACCGCGGCACTCCGGTCTATGCCACGGGCGACGCCGTGGTCGAAACAGCCTCGGCCAGCGGCTTCAACGGCGGCTACGGCAAGCAGGTGCTGCTCAACCACGAATTCGGTTACAAGACGCGCTACGCCCACCTGAACGAGGTGCTCGTGAAACCCGGCGAGCGCGTCACGCGCGGGCAGCTCATCGCCCGCACGGGCAACACGGGCCGTTCGACCGGTCCGCACCTCCACTACGAGGTGATCCACAAGGGCGTACCCGTCAATCCGATCAACTATTTCAACCGCAACATGACCGCCGAGGAGTACGAACGCCTGATGGAGAACATGCGCGAGACCAACTTCGAAAAGCTCTGACATGGCAGGTAAAAAGGATTTAGAGCGTCTGCGCAGGCGCAGGCGGCGCAAGCAGCGGATCATCCGCGCCACGGTCCACCTTTTCGTGTGGCTGGGGATGGCGGTGCTCTACTACGTGGGCTTCTCGGTCTTCTTCGACACGCCGTTCGAATACCAGATGAAGCACTCGACCGACCGCCTGCGCCGCGAATACGAGGCGCTGTCCGCCCGGTACGACTCGCTCTCGACCGTTCTGGGAAACCTTTCGGAACGCGACCGCAACGTTTTCCGCATCCTCTTCGAGTCGGAGCCGTACGACTTCGACTCGGAGTACGAACGGCAGCAGAGCCTGACCTACGAAAAGATCGTGGACCGCTCGACACGCCGCCTCAAACGCGAACTGCGCGAGAGGGTGAACGAGATGGAACGACAGCTCGAAACGCTCAACGCCTCGTACCTCGAACTGCAGGCGCGCATCGACACGGCGGGCCGCAGGTGCGACAACATCCCCTCGATCCAGCCCGTGATCAACAAGCAGCTCACGTTGCTCACGGCCTCCTACGGAATGCGCATCCACCCCTTCTACAAGACGCTGCAATCGCATCAGGGCGTCGATTACACCATTCCCGAAGGGTCCCGCGTCTTCGCCACGGCCGACGGCGTGGTGCGCGACGTGGCCACGCGCAACTCGACACAGGGGCGGACCGTAGTGATCGACCACGGCAACGGCTACGAAACCTCGTACAGCCACCTCTCGAAGATCAACGTCCGCAAGGGCCAGACCGTGCGGCGGGGCGACATCATCGCCCTCTCGGGCGACACGGGCCTTTCGCTGGCCCCCCACCTCCACTACGAAGTGCGGCTCGACGGCATGCGCGTCGACCCGATCCACTATTTCTTCATGGAGCTGACCCCCACCGAGTACCAACGCCTGATGCGCATCGCCCAGACCGGCATGCAGTCGTTCGACTGACCCGGCCAAGAGCCGGGATTCAGGCGGCAACGAGCCTTTGGAACGAGTCATAGCCGATACACGCCTTCGACCGAATAGCAAACCGAAAAATGGAAAATTCTGAAATCCGCCTTCTTCTGCTCGATTTCGACGGCACGCTGGCCGACACCCGGCGGGCCAACACGCTCTCCTACGTCGCGGCCCTCGGCGAGGCGGGCTACACGCTCACCGAGGAGGAGTACGCCGCCAATTACTTCGGAATGCGGTGCAACGAGTTTCTCACACGCTTCGGAATCGCCGACCCCGCCGAACGCGAGCGGCTGCGGCTTCGCAAGATCGCCCTCTACCCCCGTTTTCGACACCGTGCGGCTCAACGAACCCCTGTGGACGTTCTGCCGGCAGTTCCGCGCCGGCAGCGGCCGCGTGTGGGTGGTCTCGACGGGCAGCCGGGCCAACATCGACAACGTGATGCGCCACCTGGGAATCGGCGGCCCCACGGCAGAGGGCGGGGTCTCCGAAACGGGCTTCCATTCCGGCGTAACGGACCCCGCAGCGCCGCTGGGCCGTGTCGACGGCATTCTCTCGGGCGCCGACGTGGAGCGTCCGAAACCCGCTCCGGACTGTTTTCTGGAGGCCATGCGCCGCGAAGGCTGCACGCCGCGCGAGACGCTGATCTTCGAGGATTCCGCAATCGGCATCGAGGCGGCACGCCGCAGCGGAGCGTCCTATTTCGTGGTGAAATTGTAGACTTAAATCTTGGAGACAATCCGATCCCGACTCGATGCCGGGGCCGTTAAGCGACGGACCGGCTAAAAGCGCAAGCGGAAGGGACGGGGCGCGTGCGCCCCCGCGAATAGTCGCCCGGAGCCAGCGTTAGCCGGTTCGTCGCAGGCAAAGGCATCCGTCGGGGAGTTTTTGGTACTTTTTGCGGAAAAAAGTACATGAAATCCCGCGGCCGCAGGCCGCAAAAACTACCTCTTGCAAATCACGTTGAAATCGCAGAAGTTGCAGGTGTCGGCGTCCTCGCACTGGCGGAAGGGCACCGAGGGATCGTAGAGCTCCGCCAGCGTTTGGCGCACCAACTCCTCGAACCGTTCGGCATAAAGCGTGTAACGTCCGCCGCGGACGCCCGTTTCCCGGTCGTCGAGCGTCGGCAGATAGTCGGGACGGTTCATCGCCCGCACGTAGTAGAGCGCGGGTTCGGCGTCGACGCCCCGCGTACGGTAGAGCATCATGGCGTAGAGCAAGGTCTGGAGGATGTTCGACAGCCGCTGTTTGCCCTCGCCGCGGAAAAGGCTCTCCACCCCGGCGAACTCCAGATGCGGCGAACCGGTCTTGTAGTCCACCACGCGCAGCGACCCGTCGTCCAGGCGGTCGATGCGGTCGGCGATTCCCGCGAACTTCATGCAAAGGGGGCGACCCGCCGCCGTGAAATCGAATCCGTATGCCACTTCCCGCTCCAGCCCCGTGACCGTGAAACCGTCGTGCGCCGCATCGTAGGGCATCACCCCGCCCCGCAGATAGCGTGTAACGATGTCTTTGACCAGCAGCAGGTTGCCCGTATAGTCGTCGGTCGTGGCCGCGGGGTCCTGCAAATAATTCTCGTTGATCGCCGCCTCGACCGCCGCGGCGATCTCACCCGTGCGGATCATCGCCCGCAGGGTCTCGCCGGGGTGCGCCTCGCCCACGATCCGGGCATAGAGTTTCTGCACCGCGGCGTGAAGGATCGTGCCGAACATCGGGGCGTCGACCTCCTCGGCGATCTCGTCGTCGGCCTGGAGACGCGCCACGGAGTGAAAGTAGAACCGCAGGGGGCAGGCCACGTAGCGGAAGAAGGCCGTGGGCGAGAGCGTGGCCTTCGATTCTGGGTCGGTGAAGCGTCCGAGACGCTGCATGATCCCCTCGTCCTTGGCCACCTCGATCGGATCGGTCTCGGCGAGGTTGACATCCACACCCACCTCGACCTTCCGGACGGGAAATCCGCTCTCGTAGTCGAGCTGGTAGATGTAGCGGCTCGGTTCGCCCGTCGATTTGTCGTCGGCGTGGGCGCAGTAGAGCATCCACACGCGGCGGGCGCGCTGCACGAGGCGGTAGAAATAGTAAGCGTAGACGCCCTCGTGGTGCTCGGGCGTGGGCAGCGAATAGGCCGCGCGGAGGTTGTAGGGCATGAACGACGCCTGCGCCATGTGGTTGCCCGGGAAGTTGTCGTCGTTCATCGAGAGCAGAACGACGTTTTCGAAATCGAGGTTGCGGGTTTCGAGGATGCCCATGACCTGCACCCCTTCGAGCGGCTCGCCCTCGTAGGGGATGCGCACGGTCTGCAAATGGCGGCGCAGCAGCGAGGTGTAAACCTCCGTCGTCAACTCGATGTCGCACTCGTCCAGCGAATTGCGGAGTTTGGAAATCTCCTCCGAAATCACGGCCAGAAACTCCACGCGCTGACGCCGGTCGTCGCCCTCGTAGGGCGTCCGGGCCACGGCGGCGACGACCCGCAGCAGCCAGTCGGACAGCTCGCGCCACGCGGCGGCGGGCGAAAAGATCATCCGCAGCAGGTCGTTGCGTCCCAGCCATGCGGCGTCGACCGAAATGCGCCGTTCGCGCACGATCTCGTCCTGCATGGCGCGGGTCTCGCGGGCATCGCTGTCCGCGACGTAGGGGTGCGCGAGAATGCCCACGGCGTCGGCGTGGTAGAAAGTGCAATCCGCACCCTTCGTCCGGCGGCGGGCCTGCAACTCCACGAGGCGCTCGACGAAGGTGTAGGCCAGACTGGCACGCAGCGGATAGCCCATCGTGACGTTGACCGGCCCGATCTCGGGCGGCAGGGCGTAGAGCAGCGGCAGGAGCAGGTTTTCATCGGTCAGCACCACGGCGGTGCGCTTGTCCAGCGGCCCCCGTGCGGCCAGTTCCCGCAGGATCGCAGCGGCGTGCTTGCACTGCACGGCGTTCGACACGGCGGCCACGGCGGTCAGCTCCTTCGGACGCTCCATGTTGTCGTGCGACACGTCCCCGCGCGGCGGGAACTGCACGACGTTCTCGCGCACGAACATCCCGGCCTCCTGCTCGGGGCGGTCTTTATAATAGGAGTCGTAGTCCCAGTAGAAATCGGTCTCGGCAGCCGTCGAGAGGAAGCGGAATAGCTGTTTCTCGCACTCCGACAGGGCGTTGAATCCCGCCACGACATATTGCCGCGCCTCGGGAAAGGCATACCCCTCGCCGCGGATGCGGTCGGCGGCGGCCCGCTGGACCATGCCGTTGTAGGCGATGCCCAGCTCGGAGAGCCGTTCGCGGAAGCGGGCGTAAACCGGCCCCAGGGTCTTCCAGATCGCCAGGAAGCGGCGCTTCTCCTCCGAGAGATCGGTTTCGTCGGCGAGCGTCGACCAGAAACGCAGGATTTGCAGCTGCGCGGGAAGTGAGGTACGAAATGTCGGCCTCGATCTCCCGGATCTCCTCGATATTGCGGAAAAGCATCGCGGCGTCGATCCGGTATTTGTCGATCGTGTCGAAATCGGCGAGGAGCATGTCGCCCCAGAAGTAGAATTTGTCGAACGGTTCGGCGTGGTACTCCGAATAGATTTTGTAGAGTTCGGTGATCAGCCGCACGCGGTCCCCGGTGCGGAGTCCCGAAATCTCGGTCGTCAGATCGTCGACCGTCACCCACCGGGGCTGCCACATCGGACGCCCGGCGATGCCCGTCAGGGCGTCGACGAAGAACAGCCGCGCACGCCGCGACGGAAAGAGGATCGCCCTTTCGGAAAGCCCTTCGCCGTAACGGGCATAGAGGTCTTCGGCAACTTCGTGGAGAAAGGTTTTCATATAATGCAAAATTCACAATTCACAATAATTTAGTTTGCAGACGTTCAAAACCGACTTCAGCAAAGTCAAAATTGTGAATTATGAATTATGAATTGCGAATCACTCCACCCTTGTGATGTCGCCGCCCATGAACTTCGCGCCGCTGCGCACAATGGGCGGAGCGCCCTTGTAGGTGATCTTGCCCCCGGTCGAGGTCTTGCCCTGGAAACGGTCGGTCACCCACAGCGCAGCAACGCCCGAACTGGTGACGTTGGCCTCGGCGGCCATCACCTCCAGCCCCGCTGCTTCGAGTTTTCCGGTCGAGACGAACAGCGAAAGGTAGCGCACCGCGCCCGTCAGCGTCGCCGTGCTCTTGCCCGTAAGCTCCATTTTCAGGTCCTTGACATCCATCCGGGCCGTCACCTGCGCCATGCCGCCCACGGTCAGGTCGAGGACCGTGGCCACCAGCGTGCTGTCGAACGTCGCCACGGCGTCGGCAATGGCGACGCGCTCCAGCGAATTGTAATAAACCGTCACCGAAGTGCGGTCGGGCCGGCGGGCGTCGGAGCGTTCCGTGATGCGCAGCACCTTGTCCTTCACCTCGGCGCGGAATTTGGTCGTATAGGAACCTTTGGTGTCGTAGACGATCTTGGGGGCTTCGGTGTCGGGAACCTGCACGAATTTGACGTCGAGCGGCGCCGACACTTCGACGGCTGTAAACGACGTGAGCCATTCGCGGCGTTCCCCGGTTTCGGCGGGCTGCTGCGCCCGGCAGAGCGCTGCGGCGGCCAGCATCACGGCCGTCAGAATCATTTTCTTCATAACAAGATCTTGTTTTAGCTCCGCTAAATTACAAAATTATTGCGAAGTTCGGGATTTGTTTTGTATTTTTACCCATTAAAACGAAATTTCGGACAGTGAGAGCGAAGATTCTGAATGCAAGCGCCGGATCGGGAAAAACCTACCAGCTGGCCTACAAATACGTCCGCGACGTGATCGACCAGCCGGGCCTCTACCGCCACATCCTCGCCGTGACCTTCACGAACAAGGCCACCGAGGAGATGAAATCGCGCATCCTGAAGGAGATCCACCGTCTGGCCTCGGGAGGCGCAAGCCCCTATCTGGAAAACCTCTGCCGCGAGCTGTCGCTCGACGAGCGTTCGGTGCGCAAACGGGCCGCCGAGGCGCGTTCGAGAATCCTGCACGACTACTCGCGCTTCACGGTGCTGACCATCGACACCTTCTTCCAGCGCATCCTCAGAGCCTTCATCAAGGAGCTGGGCATCGACCTCAATTACAACGTCGAGAGATCGAGACGGCGTCGGTGCTGTCGAAGGGCGCCGACACGCTCATCGAGCAGATCACCGTCGACCGCGACCTGCAACGCTGGCTCACGGAGTTCGTGCAGGAGCGCATCGACGAAGGCCGCAAATGGGACATCCGCGACGGCATCCTTTCGCTCGGCGGCGAGTTGTTCAAGGAAAAGAACAAGGACGCGCTGTCGGTGCCGCGGTCGCGCGAGGAACTGGGCCGGATCGTATCGCGCGCCGCGGCGCAGGCCGAGGCGACCAAAAAGCAATTGCAGCAGACCGCCGCCCGGGCCGTTGCGATCATCTCCCGGGCCGGACTTACGGCCGCCGACTTTTCGGGCAAGAGCCGCAGCTTCGCCAATTATTTCTTCACCGTCGCCGCGGGCGAACTGAAACCCTACGGCGCGACGGTGGCCAAGATGGCCGCCGCGCCCGAGGGCTGGGGCGCCAAGGGATCGCCCGCGCAGGCGCTGGCCCCCGAGCTGCAACCCCTGCTGCGCGAAATGTGCGACATCTACGACGCCAACCGCAAGAGCTGGAACACCTGCGACCTGCTGAAGGAGAACTACCGCAGCTTCGCCCTGCTGTCGGACCTCTACAAGCGGGTGCAGCAGCTGTGCGACGAGCAGAACATGATGCTCCTCTCGGAAACCAAATACGTCCTCTCGGAGTTCATCGGCCACAACGACGCGCCGTTCATCTACGAGAAGGTGGGCAACCGTTTCGAGCGTTTTATGATCGACGAATTCCAGGACACCTCCCTGAAGGAGTGGGAAAACTTCCTGCCCCTGCTGCAAAACGCCATGGCGCAGTCGGAGGAGACCTCGGTGCTGATCGTGGGCGACATCAAGCAGTCGATCTACCGCTGGCGGGGCGGCGACTGGAAAATCCTCCACGGCGAGGCCCAGCAGGCGCTGGGCGCGGGCGACACCCAAGTCGAGGTGCTGCGGGAGAACTGGCGGAGCCTCCCCGCGGTGGTCGCCTTCAACAACCGCATCATCGAACGGATCGTCGCCGCGGACAACCGTGCGCTGAACGAAACCCTCGCAAAGGCCTCCGAGGAGGGTTCCGTCGATCCCGCGGAGGCCGCCGCGCTGCGCGACACCCTCGCCGACGCCTACCGCGGACATGCCCAGCTCCCGCGCCGCAAGGCCGAACACCCGGGCTACGTCTCGGTCGAGACCTTCGCCGAGCGGCCGCCCGTGGTGGAGCGCATCTGCGAGCTGATCGACAAGAGATTCCGGCCGTGCGACATTATGATCCTCGTGCGCGGGGCCACGGACGGCGCGAAGGTCGCCGCCGAGCTGCTGGAGTTCAAGCGCCGCAACGAGGAGCCGCGCTACCGGTTCGACGTGATGACGCAGGAGGCGCTCATCGTGGGCAATGCCCCCGTGAGCTCGTTCATCGCCGCCGCGCTGCGGCTGGCGCTCGACCCCGACGACACGCTCAACCGCGCCGTCTACAACCACTACCTCGGCCGCCCGTTCGACCGGCCGCTCGACGATTCGGAACGCGATTTTTTCCGCTCGGTGCGGCTCCTGTCGCCCGAGGAGGCGTTCGAGCGGATCGTCATGCGGCACGCCCTGCAAGGCGACCGTCGGCAGACGGCCTACCTCCAGGCCATCCACGAGCAGATCATCTCGTTCTGCGCGACGAAAATCGCCGACATAGCGCTGTTCCTCCGCTGGTGGGAGGAGACGGGCAAAAACCGCTCGCTGTCGGTCGAGGAGAGCGCCACGACGGTCGAGATCACCACCATCCACAAGGCCAAGGGGCTTGAAAAGCGGGCCGTGCTCATCCCCTACTGCTCGTGGTCGCCGGACCCCAAGTCGAGCGGTACGGTGCAGAACATCGTCTGGGCCGAGGCGCGCGGCGACGGAGCCGAAGCGATCGGCCGCTTCCCGGTGAAGTACAAGAAGGCGATGGCCGAATCGGGCTTCTCGTCGGAGTACTACCGCGAGCTGGTCTACGCCCACGTCGACAACGTCAACCTGCTGTACGTGGCCCTCACGCGCGCCGCCGAGTCGCTGCACGTCTTCATCCCGCAGAAGGGCGGCCGCACGGTCGGGGGGCTGCTGCTCCAGAGCATCGCAACCGACGGCGACAAGGCCCTGCTGGGCGACTTCGAAGGCCGCTGCACCATCGACGAAGCGGGCGAACACTTCGCTTTCGGGGAGTTCGCAGGCCCCGTCGCGGGCGGTTCGAAACGCTCCGAGGCCGAGCACGTCATTCTGGAGGAGTACCCCACGGCGCAGGCCGACCTGCGGCTGCGGCTCCCCTCGCAGCGCTATTTCGAGGACGGCGGCGAGGTCGAGCTCTCGCCCCGGAACCTCGGCATTCTGATGCACAGGGCCTTCGAGCAGGCCGAGGACGAGGCCGGAATCCACGAGGCCGTGCGCGGCATGCAGGCCGACGGCACGCTGTCCGAAGCCGATGCCGCGACCCTGCGGCAGATGATCGCCCGGGCCTTGGAACACCCCGAGGTGCGCGAATGGTTCGGCGGAGGCTGGGAGCGCGTGCGCAACGAAAACGAAATCATCATCCCCGGAAGAGGGTCGACGCGGCGTCCCGACCGCGTGATGATCGACGGACGCCGGGTCGTCGTCGTCGACTACAAGTTCGGCCTGCGCGACGCCGAACGCCACCGCCGGCAAATGCGCGAATACCTCCGCCTGCTGGGCGAAATGGGTTATGCCCCGGCCGAGGGGTATCTGTGGTATGTGAAACTGGGTAAAATCGAAAAAGTGGAGCCATGAGAAGCATCCTCCGAAGCCTTCCCGCCGCATTCCGCCGCCGGGGTCTCCGCATCGCCGCGACCCTCGTGCTGCGCGCCGTGCTGAACCTGGCGGGACTCGCGGCCCTGCTGCCGGTGCTGACGCTGGTGCTCGACCCCGCGGGATTCGAGGGCGACGGGCCGCTGGCGACGGTCTACGTCTGGTCGGGCGTCGCCTCGCCGCGCACGTTCGCACTCGCGGTCTGCGGGGCCGTCGTGGGGTTCATCGTCCTCAAATGCGGCGTCAACTTCCTGCTGGCACGCGCCGAACGCCGCTACATCTACGACCTCTACCGCACCCTTTCGCGCCGCCTCTACATCGCCTACCACGACCGGGGTCTGGCCTTCATCAACAATTCGAACTCCTCGGTGCTGGCGCGCAACGTCAACGTCGTCTGCCTGGCATTCGCCGCCGGGGTCCTGCGCCCCGCCGCCGCGATGATCGCCGAGGCGATGCTCTTCGTCCTGCTGTTCGCCTCGCTGGCTCTCTACACGCCCCTCGCGGCGCTGCTCTCCGTCGTGATCTTCCTCCCCGCGGTGTGGCTCTACTACGCGCTGGTCCGCAACCGCATCAACCGTTACGGCGAACAGGAGAACCGCGCCCAGCGCGAGAAGTCGCGCCTCGTGGCCGAGACCTTCCGGGGATACGCCGACATCGAGTTGAGCGACGCCTTCCCGGGGATGCTCCGCGCCTTCGACCGCACGATGGACGAAGTGGTGCGCACCCGCTCGCGCGAGGCCGACATCGGCCAGCTGCCCCAACTCTTCACCGAGATCGGGCTTGCCGTGGGCATGGCCCTGCTGGCGGCCGTGAGCTTCGGCGGCGGGCAGTCGCAGCTGCTGTTCGGCGTCTTCGCCGTGGCGGCCCTGCGGCTGATGCCCTCCGTGCGCGGCATCATGTCGGGCTGGGCCACGATCCGCTACAACCGCTACACCATCCCCATCCTGCGCGAAGCGGCCCTCCACGAGCCGGCCTCCGCGCACCCCGGGGTCCCGACGCGCGAAACGCTGCCCTTCGAGCGCGAAATCTCGGTCCGCAACCTCTCGTTCCGCTTCACCGAAGAGAGCCGGGAGCTTTTCCACGGCCTCACGCTGACCATCCGCAAGGGCGAACGCATCGGCATCCGCGGGGCGTCGGGCGCAGGCAAGACCACCCTTTTCAACCTCCTGCTGGGCCTTTACGAACCCACGTCGGGAGAAATCGCCGTCGACGGCACGCCCCTCACCGCCGCAAACCGCCGGGCATGGCAGAACCGCATCGGCTATGTCTCGCAGCGTCTGTTCCTCACCGACGGAACATTCGCGGCCAACGTCGCACCGGGCGTCCCGGCCGCCGAAATCAACCGCCGGCGGGTCACCGAAGCCCTCGAAGCGGCCCAGCTGGGCGAATTCATCGCTTCGCTGCCCCTGGGGATCGACACCCCCGTCGGCGAATGCGGCAGCCGCCTCTCGGGCGGACAGCGGCAGCGCATCGGCATCGCACGCGCCCTCTACCGCCGCGCCGACGTGCTTTTCTTCGACGAGGCGACCTCGGCGCTCGACAGCCGCACCGAAGGGGAGATCAACCGTTCGATCGCCGCGATCGCCGCACGGAATCCGGGCCTTACGCTGCTGGTGATCGCCCACCGCGAAACCTCGCTCGAATACTGCGACCGAATCATAACGCTGGAAAAATAAGATGAAGAACCGGAAGCCGTCCCTTATTCCCATCTGCCAGCCGCGACCCACTCCCAGCGAGGGAGAGGGCCTACGATTCACCCGGCTCGTACGGCAGAGTATATCCTTGCACCGCCGGCGCGAAAAAAAATGAACGCTAACAACCGCTTTATGAATTATACGATCGCCAATATCCGCGTCTCCCTGCCCGACGCCTGCACGGGAGAGCATTTCACCCGGGCCCTGCGCCCGTTCCTGACACTCGGCGCCGGCCCTGCGGACCTCGCGCTGGAAATCGTCCCCCGGATTCCGGCCGAAGCCGATTACCGCGAACTCGACATCTTCGAGTTTCCCGACGCCGACGCCGACTGCCGTTTCGGGACCGACGCGGCGGGCTACCTGCTCGAAATGACGCCCCGCGACGGCAGCGCCCCGGCCCGCTACCGCATGGCCTACGGCGCGGCGGCCCGGAGCGACATCACCCCCCGGACACAATCCCGCGCTGTTCCGGTTCGGGGTCTGGATCCTTTTCAACATCGCGGCGCTGCCCCTCGGAGCCGTGGCCTTCCACTCCTCGGTGATCAGCTACCGCGGCCGGGGAGTGCTGTTCCTCGGCGAATCGGGAACAGGCAAAAGCACCCACACGCGGCTGTGGCGGGAGCATATCCCGGGTGCGGAACTGCTCAACGACGACAGTCCGATCATCCGGGCCACGGACAGCGAAGCCCTCGTCCACGGATCGCCGTGGAGCGGCAAAACGCCCTGCTACCGCAACGAGAGCTGCCCGATAGCCGCCGTCGTACGGCTCTCGCAAGCCCCGCACAACCGCATCCGCCGCCTGCGGCCGATCGAGTCCATCGGAGCGTTGCTCCCCTCCGCACCCCCGGCCTTCGCCCGCGACGAACGGCTTTCGGACGACACCTGCGGCCTGCTCTCCCGGCTGATCGCACAGGTTCCCGTCTACCACCTGGAGTGCCTGCCCGACGCGGCGGCGGCGCAGCTCGCCTGCCGAACGGTTTTCAACGACGCGACGCTATGATCCTGCTCCCCAACCAACTCTTCTTCGCCGAGGTCGAGGCGATGCTCTCCGAAGGCCGCGAGGTTCAGATCCGCATGAAGGGCCACAGCATGCGGCCCCTGCTGCGCAGCGAGCGCGACCAGGTCGTGCTGACGCCCTGCACCGACCCCGCGCGCCTGCGACCGGGCGACGTGGTGCTGTTCCGCTGCTGCGGCCGCCACATCCTCCACCGCATCGTCCGCCGCGACGGCGACCGCCTCACACTCGCGGGCGACGGGAACTACCGCATCACGGAACAGTGCACGACACGCGACGTCGCCGGCATCGCCGTCCGGATCATCCGCGCCTCGGGCCGCGTCGTCGGCTGCGACTCCCCCGGCTGGCAGCTCCGGTCGCGCCTCTGGCTCGCGATCCCGCCCTGGCTGCGACGGCAGGTGCTGCGCGTGCTCTGGCATTCGGGCTGGAAATGAAAAAGGCAGGGCTTTCGACAGCCCTGCTTTTTTACGGCAGCCCACGGAAGAGACCGGGAGAGAAAATCCCCGGACGGGTAACGCCGGAGTGCGTCCCGTCCGGGGATTTCGAGGGATGTGCGGAAATATCCGCCGTGGTTCCTGCGGAGAACCGCAAATGGCAACAAAAAAACAGACCGGATCGCTCCGGTCTGTTTTCACATAAATCGGCCTGGACTATTCGCCCAGAGCGAACCGCTTGTAAGCCACGACCGTGGCATCCTTGTCGGCCTTGTGGATGTAGTCGGCGATCGACTCCTTCTCGCCTACCACCGGCTGGGCCAGCAGCGTGTTCTCCTCGAAGAACTTGCGCATCTTGCCTTCGGCGATCTTCTCCAGAATGGCCTCGGGTTTGTTGGCGTTCTTGGGGTCCTGCTTCATGGCCTCCACGGCGATCTTGCGCTCGTGCTCCACAACCTCTGCGGGGCAGTCCGCCTCCGAGATCGAAACGGGAGCCATGGCCGTAGCCTGCATGGTCACGGTGTGTGCGACCTCGGCGGGAATCTCCTTGTTGAAGCCCAGGATCGTACCCAGCTTCTTGTTGAAGTGCACGTAAGCGGCGCAGTAGGGAGCCTCGATGCGGCCGTAGTAAGCCAGCTCGATCTTCTCGCCCGTCTGTCCCGACTTCTCGGTGACCATCTCCTCGACGGTGCGGCCCTCTGCGTTTTTCGCAGCCATCAGCGCGTCGCGGTCGGCGGCGTCGTTCTTCACGGCCACCTCCAGCATGGCCTCGGCCGAAGCCGAATACTCGGCGTTCTGAGCCACGAAGTCCGTCTCGCAGGCCAGGCAGAGGATATAGGCCTTCTGGCCCACGATCTTCGTCACGACCACACCCTCGGTAGCGGTACGGTCGGCACGCTTGGCCACGACGAGCTTGCCCTTCTCGCGGATAATGTCCTGGGCACGCGCAAAATCGCCTTCCGCCTCCATGAGGGCCTTCTTGCAGTCCATCATGCCGGCGCCGGTCATCTTGCGGAGCTTCATTACATCAGCAGCTTTGATTTCCATAATCTTGTCCTTTCTCTATAAGGTTCGTAAATACAATTATTCTGCCTTTTCCTCGGCGGTCTCGGCTGCTTCAGCAACAACTTCGGCTGCTTCTGCGGGAGCGGCAGCAGGCTCCTCGTAGGGAGTCTCGACAGCGGCGACAACCTCTGCCACGGCAGCCTCCTCGGCGTCCACCGTAGCCTTCACGGCCTTCTTGATGCGGGGCTTGCCCTCCTTCTTCACGGCGCCTTCGGCCTCGGCCTCCTGCGCCTCCTTCTCCTTCTCGAGCTTGCGCTCCTCCGAACCTTCGGCGATAGCGGCGCACATGGCCTCTACGACCACGGCGATCGACTTGGCGGCATCGTCATTTGCAGGTATAACGTAATCAATGTCGGTCGGATCACAACAAGTGTCTACCATGGCAAATACGGGGATGCTCAACCGTTTGGCCTCCTTCACGGCGTTGGCCTCCTTCTGCACGTCCACGACGAACAGTGCGGCGGGAAGACGCGTCAGGTCGGCGATCGAACCGAGGTTCTTCTCGAGCTTCGCGCGCTGACGGGCGATCTGGAGCTTCTCGCGCTTGGAGAAATTATCGAAAGTGCCGTCGTTGGTCATCTTGTCGATGGTGGCCATCTTCTTGACGGCTTTACGTATGGTGGGGAAGTTTGTCAGCATGCCGCCGGCCCAGCGCTCGGTGACGTAGGGCATTCCGACGGCTGCCACCTTTTCGGCAACGATCTCCTTGGCCTGCTTCTTCGTGGCGACGAACAGCACGCGGCGGCCGCTCTTGGCGATCTGCTTGATGGCGGCGGCGGCCTCGTCGATCTTCAGCACGGTCTTGTGCAGGTCGATGATGTGGATGCCGTTCTTCTCCATGAAGATATACGGAGCCATTTTGGGGTTCCATTTGCGCTTCAGATGACCGAAGTGCGCACCGGCTTCCAGTAATGTATTAAAATCTGTACGTGACATTTCAATTCAATTCGTTGATTAATTTTAATTCTCTTTTCTTCAACCCTCCGGGTAGCGGCCTGGCCGGTCCCGGGGAGTTTTCCGCGGCGCGGCAACCAGATAGTAGACTAATTAAAAATTAAGAATTAAAAATGAAAAATTCCCAATATATAATAAGTATCCATGTGGTTTGAGAACCGTCGCCGTGCGTTGCCGAAATTCCGGTCGTGCGTATTAACGCTTGCTGAACTGGAACTTGCGGCGTGCACCGGGCTGACCGGGCTTCTTACGCTCAACCTCGCGGGGATCGCGCGTGAGGAATCCGGCCTTCTTGAGCACCGGACGCATCTCGGCGTCGATCTCGCACAGTGCGCGTGCGATACCCAGACGAGCGGCCGAAGCCTGTCCCGTAATACCACCGCCATCGAGGTTGATGACGATGTCGTAATTCTCCGCCGTGTTGGTGGCCAGCAGGGGCTGCTTCACCTGGTACTGGAGAATTTCGAGCGGGAAGTAAACTTCAAGCGCTTTGCGGTTGATTGTAATCTGACCCTTGCCCGGCTTCACGAATACGCGAGCCACAGCGGCCTTACGACGACCTACGGTGTTTACAACTTCCATAACTCTTACTTAATCTCGTTTAACTTAATGGGCTTCGGGTTCTGGGCGGCGTGCGGATGCTCGGCGCCGGCATAGACCTTCAGGTTCGACAGCAGCTTGTCGCCCAGACGGGTCTTGGGCAGCATGCCTTTGACGGCCTTCTCGATGAGGAAGGTCGGTTTCTTGGCCAGATAGTCGGCGGGGGTGGCGAAACGCTGGCCGCCCGGATATCCGGTGTGACGCGTGTAGACCTTGTCGGTCATTTTGTTGCCCGTGAGCTTCACCTTCTCCGCGTTGATGACGATGACGTAGTCACCACAGTCGACGTGGGGTGTGTAGCTGGGCTTGTTCTTGCCTCGGAGGATCTTCGCGATCTGCGATGCAAGACGTCCCAATACCTCGTTCGTAGCGTCGATCACCACCCATTCCTTGGTGACGGTCGCAGCGTTCGCCGAGATAGTCTTGTAGCTTAATGAATCCACTGTTTTTACGTTTAATTTAACTTATTGTAATCCGTTCCCCGCACATTGCGGGTGCGCAAAGGTACGAAAAAGTTTCTGATCTGCAAAAACAAATGAAAATCAAAATCGAAAACCGCGCAAAAAAACCGCAACGGCCCCGTATTCAGGAGAGTTGCGGCATTCCGAAGCAGGAGCGCGGCGTTAGCGGGCGCCCTTGGCAGGCAGGCGGCAGGCGGGCGGCTGTGTCAATACGAACGGGATGAACCCCGGTTCCGGCCGGCGGCGCCGCTCGGGAACCGCAGTTCCGAGCGAATTTTGAAATCGACCGGCAGCGTGTATTCCACCCGGACGAGCGCACCGTCCTGCCTGCCCGGCGTCCACCGCGGCGCACGTCCAAGCACGCGAGCGACCGCTTCCGAAAATTGCGGATGCGGCGACTCGAGGATCTCCACCATCGTAATCCGCCCCTCCTTGTCGACGACGAATGCCGCGACCACACGCCCCTGCACGCCCCGTTTCAGCATGTCCGACGGGTACCTCACTTCAGCCATCACCCAACTCCGGAATTTATCCAGCCCGCCTCCGAAGAACTTCGGCATGACCTCGACCACCCGGTAAGCGTCTTTATCGCTGTATTCCGCTCCGGCGGCCCCGGGACCGAAGGCGACCGGCATCGAGACCCCGAAACGAACCCGCTCTCCGTCAATCGTCGCCGGAGTCCACGCAGGAGCCGCGGCAATGGCCTGACGCACCGTCTGTTCCAAAGCATCCTCGTCCCGGTATTTCGGTTTGGGGGCAGGAGTCACCCGCCCGTCCTTTCCGACGACAAACCGCAGGATCAGTTTCCGCGGCTCCGTGAGCGCACCCGGACCCATCAGGCTGTCGACCTGCCGCTGCACCCACGCACGAAACCCGTCCGGACCGCGCCGCAGAACAGGGGCATCCTATCGGCCGTCGTATGGATGTCGCACTCCTCGGCGCAAAGCCCCAGCTCCTCCTGTCCCGCAGGAGGGGCGACCAGCCGGAAGACGAATCGCATCTCCAGCTCCGTTTTTACAGGTTTCCCCTTCGTCCGTCCGGGCGACCATTTCGGCGACAGGGCGATCGTCTTGCAGAGCCGGTCGGCAAAATGCCGCTCCTCGCAATGCGTGACCTTCAGATCGGTCAGCGTCCCGTTTTTGTCGATGGCGAACACAACTTCAACCTTCGCCTCATCCCCGACATCGTAGCGATCGGCCGGAAACCGCAGGTTGCGGATCACCCAGATTTTGAAGCATTCCGGACGGCTTCCCTGAAAAGAGGGGTCCATCTTTTCGGGCCAAAGGCTGGCCGCCGCACCGGCGTTTTTTCCGGGGGTCTTTTCCTCTCCGGCGGTTTTCGCGGCGGTCGCAGCCGCATGCAGCGACGCAAGGCCGAAAAGCACCATAAACAAGCGTTTCATAATAAGGCAGGAGTTTTAGGTTTCATAAATATAGCGAAAAATGCGAGACTTGCAACGGCACAGGCGCAAAAAAGAGGGTCCGGCGAACCGAAACCCTCTTGCAACCGTATCGGGCCGTGCGGCCCGGAACGCGATTCCCTATCCGAGGAACGAAAGCAGAATGCCCGCGGCGACCGCCGAACCGACCACGCCGGCCACGTTGGGACCCATGGCGTGCATCAGCAGGAAGTTCGAGGGATCGGCCTTCTGGCCCTCGGTCTGCGACACGCGGGCGGCCATCGGGACGGCCGAAACGCCGGCCGAACCGATCAGCGGGTTGATCTTGTTGTCGCCCTTCGAGAAGAGATTCATCAGCTTGGCGAGCAGCACGCCGCCGGCGGTTCCCATCGCGAAGGCGATCACGCCCAGCACGAGGATGAACAGCGTCCGCGGATTGAGGAACGCCTCGGCCGTAGCCGTAGCGCCCACCGTGAGACCGAGGAAGATCACCACGATGTTCATCAGCTCGTTCTGCACGGTCTTCGACAGACGGTCCACCACGCCGCACTCCTTCATCAGGTTGCCCAGCATGAGGCAGCCGATCAGCGGTGCGGCGCTCGGCAGCAGCAGCGCGATGATGACGGCGATGACGATCGGGAAGAGGATCTTCTCGGTCTTCGACACCGGACGCAGCTGGCGCATCTTGATCTTACGCTCCTTCTCGGTGGTCAGCATGCGCATGATGGGCGGCTGGATCACCGGCACGAGAGCCATGTAGGAGTAGGCGGCCACGGCGATCGGGCCGAGCAGCTCGGGCGAAAGCATCGACGTCAGGTAGATGGCCGTGGACCGTCGGCGCCGCCGATGATGCCGATCGAACCGGCCTCGGCTGGCGAGAATCCGAGCGCATAAGCGCCGATGAACGTGAGGAAAATACCAAGCTGCGCCGCGGCTCCCAGCAGGAAGCTCTTGGGGTTGGCGATCAACGGGCCGAAGTCGGTCATGGCGCCCACGCCCACGAAGATAAGGCAGGGATAGATGCCGAGCTTCACGCCCAGATAGAGGTAATCGAGGAGTCCCGCCTGGGCGACGAAAATATCCCAGTGGACGTGCCCCCCGGCAAAAAGTTCCGTATGGTAGAGGTTCGCTCCGGGGAAGGTTCGTCAGCAGCATGCCGAACGCGATGGTCAGCAGCAGCAGCGGTTCGAACTTATGTTTGATGGCCAGGTACAGCAGAAAGAAGGCCACACAGATCATAATCAGACTGCCCCACCCCATGTTGGCTATCAGACCGGCCACGCCCGTCGATTCGGCAAAGGTTTCAAGGCTTTCCAGCACGAAATTGGAGCTGGAAGTCAATGCATTCCACATAGTCCTACCCGATTACGATTAAAACGTCGCCTTCCATGACCGTAGCGCCCTGCTGCACGAGAATCTGCTTCACGACACCGGCGCGGTCGGCGTCGATGTTGTTCTCCATCTTCATGGCTTCGAGCACGACGAGCGTCTGTCCTGCCGCGACGGTATCGCCCACGGCCACCTTCACGCTCAACACGGTGCCCGGCAGCGGGCATTTCACGCTGGAACCCGACGTCGAAGGCGCGGGAGCGATGCGCGGCGAAGGAGTGGCCGTCGAGGGAGTGATCATGGCGCTGTTGGCCGACTTGGGGGCCGGGGACACCTGGGGTTTGGAGACCGTCGAGGCTTTCGCGCCCTCGATCTCGACTTCGTAATCCACGCCGTTGACCACGACGTGCGCTACCGTCGAGGCCTCGTTCACGTCGTCGATCTGGACGTTGTAATTATGTCCGTTGATTTTCAAAGAGTAATCTTTCATTTTCTTTTTTGGGTTGTCTTGTTCCGACGCAGGGTCCTATCTCCGGTCGGGAAGCTGGGTTAAACCGTGAATTTTCGAATTCCAGGGCGAATAGGCCCGCTTGATGTTGAGAATGGTCAGCACCTCGGACTCGCGGTCGTGCAGGGCGCCCTTGTAGATCTTGAGCGCCGTAGCGATGGCTGCGATCTCCTCCTCGCTGATCATCGGCTGGGCGTCGACCTTCCTGCCGCTCGCCGGACGGACCCGGAAGCAGGCCCCGAAGGCCTTCATAATGAAGATCAGCGCCACTAGCAGGATAAACACCAGGCTGAACCCGATCAGCGACACCCAGAGTATCTCGGACCATCCCCAGTTCATAACTGTCAGTATTGTCATCTTTTCAGTCTGTTAGAGAGGAATGTTCGAATGTTTCTTCGCGGGGTTCTGCAAACGCTTCGTAGCCAGCGACTGCAAGGCGCGGATCACACGGAAACGCGTGTTGCGCGGCTCGATCACGTCGTCGATATAGCCGTAGCGTGCGGCGTTGTAGGGGTTCGAGAACTTGTCGTTGTACTCCTTCTCCTTCTCGGCCACGAACTTGGCGCGCTCCTCGGGCTTGTCGGCCAGCTCCTTGAGCTCCTTGCCGTAGAGCACCTCCACGGCGCCGCTGGCACCCATCACGGCGATCTCGGCCGTCGGCCATGCGTAGTTGATGTCGCCGCGGATATGCTTCGACGACATGACGATGTAGGCGCCTCCGTAAGCCTTGCGCAGCGTGACGGTGATCTTCGGAACCGTGGCCTCGCAGTAGGCGAACAGCAGCTTCGCGCCGTGCGTGATGACGCCGCCGTACTCCTGGGTCGTGCCCGGCAGGAAGCCCGGAACGTCCACCAGCGTCACGATCGGAATGTTGAACGCATCGCAGAAGCGCACGAAACGCGCCGCCTTGCGGCTGGCGTTGATGTCCAGCACGCCGGCCATGAATTTGGGCTGGTTGGCGATGATGCCCACCGACTGGCCGTTGAAGCGGGCGAAGCAGGTGATGATGTTCTTCGCATAGCCCGCGGCCGATTCGAGGAACTCGCCGTTGTCGACGATGGCCTTGATCACCTCGGTCATGTCGTAGGGCTTGTTGGCGCTGTCGGGAATGATCTCGTTGAGCGAATCCTCCAGACGGGTGATCTTATCGGTGCAGATGGCCAGCGGAGCGTCCTCCATGTTGTTCTGCGGCATGTAGGAGATGAGCTTCTTGATCAGCCCGATACCCTCCTCCTCGGTATCGACGGCGAACTGCGCCACGCCCGACTTGGTGGTGTGCATCACGGCGCCGCCCAGCTGCTCCTGCGTCACGTCCTCGCCCGTCACGGTCTTGACGACCTTCGGGCCGGTGAGGAACATGTTCGAGGTCTCCTTCTTCATGATGATGAAGTCGGTCAGCGCGGGCGAATAGACCGCACCGCCGGCGCAGGGGCCGAAGATGGCCGAGATCTGCGGAATGACGCCCGACGACATCACGTTGCGCTGGAAAATGTTGGCATAGCCGGCCAGCGCATTGACGCCCTCCTGGATACGCGCGCCGCCCGAGTCGTTCATGCCGATGCAGGGAGCGCCGTTGCGCAGGGCCATGTCCATGACCTTGCAGATCTTGTCGGACATCGACAGCGACAGCGAACCGGCCGTCACGGTGAAATCCTGTGCGAAGACATATACCAGACGTCCGCCGATCGTGCCGTAGCCGGTCACCACGCCGTCGCCGAAGGTGTGCTTCTTCTCCATGCCGAAATCGTAGCAGCGGTGCGTCACGAACATGTCGAACTCCTCGAACGAGCCTTCGTCCAGCAGCATCTGGATACGCTCGCGCGCCGTGTACTTGCCCTTATCGTGCTGTTTGTCGATCGCCTTCTGGCCGCCGCCGAGACGCGCGGTTTCGCGGTTCTCGATCAGTTTGTTGATCTTTTCCTGTATCTGGCTCATAATCCTATTTGTTTTTGTTTTCGCAAAGCTCGGTCAGAATGCCCTGGGTCGATTTCGGGTGCAGGAAGGCGATGGTCATGCCCTCGGCGCCCTTGCGCGGCGTCTTGTCGATCAGACGGATGCCCTTGGCCTCGGCGTCGGCGAGCTGCTCCTCGATATTCTCGCAGGCGAGGGCCATGTGGTGGATGCCGACGCCGCGGTTCTCGATGTACTTTGCGATCGTCGAATCCTCCGACGTCGGCTCCAGCAGCTCGATCTTCGTCTGGCCCAGCATGAAGAACGCCGTGCGGACCTTCTGGTCGGCGACCTCCTCGATCGCATAGCACTTCAGGCCCAATACGTTCTCCCAGTAGGGAATCGCCTCGTCGAGACTCTTCACGGCAACGCCAAGATGCTCGATATGAGAAACTTTCATAGCAAAATTTAAATTTAAGTTAGTGGATATTCGTATGTTGTTTCGTTCGTTGTTATTTTGCGAACACAAAGATAGACGAATCTTTCAGAACCGCCAAAATTCGGAGTACTTTTTTTGGCAATAACTTCGGGTTCGGAATTCGCAGGAAATGTCCGGAAAGGCGATTCGTTCCGGCGGAGCCTCCGGCGGCCTGCGGTTTGAAAGCCGGGGTTACAGCGACGTGTAAATCTGCATCAGCCGTTCCGCCACGGCGTATTCGGAGAACAGTTCGGCGCGGCGGCGTTCGCGCTCCTGCATCGTGCGGCGCCACGACACGTCTTCCAACGCGTTTTCGAGCGCCGCGAGAACCTCGCCCCGCGCCTCCGGACGCACATAGGCGGCGGCCTCTCCGGCGGCTTCGCGATTGACCTGCGTGTCGCTCAAGACCATCGGCAAACCCGCCCGCAGGGCCTCGACCACGGGGACGACCGACGCCTCGGCATCGGCGTCGGGCAGATAGGCGAAGACCCGCGCCAGACGGAACAGCGCCGGAAGGTCCGAAGGGGTCAGTTCGTAGATGAAATCCACCCGTGCGGCGATGCGGCGGGCGCGGGCATAGCCCAGCAGATAGTCGGACCAGGCCGTGCGGCGGCCGCAGACGACCACCCCGGCCGGGGACGCAGCGTCGGCCAGAGCCGCGAAAACCGCCTGATGGTTGTGCCGCGGCTCGACGGTCCCTATCATCAATATAAAATGCTCTGGAAGAGCATACTTGCGGCGCACGTGTTCAAGTTCCGCTTGAGATGGATTTCCGCGCGGAGCCGGAACCGCCAGCGGCACCATGACCTCGATCTTCGAAGGGTCGATATTGAGGCGTTCCGACAGCTCCTCGCGGGCCGGAGCGCTGACCGTGATGACCCGGCCCGCCCGCCGGAGCGCACGGCGGTAGAGCGTCAGGACGAAAAGCCGTTCGGCAAACGTATAGAGATGCGGATAGCGCAGGAAATTGAGATTCGGGACCGTCATCACCGAAGGCACGCGCCGCAGATGCACGGACAACGGCAGCGACGACCTAAAGCCGTGGTAGAGGTCAACACCATCATTCACCTCTGCGCCAATGATATATTCATGCTCCGGAGCGTAGCGCGCCAGCACGCTGGCGAGGTGCTGGAAGTAAGTCCCGCGGAGTGCGGCGGGAGCCGTGTCGAGTCCTATTTTCATAACTTGATTCTAAAAAATTGGTCCATATGCCAAATAATTGTTATCTTTATCGAATAAAACAAGGCTCTCTTATGAAGAAAGTGCTGCTTATATGGCTGTTGGCCGCAGGTTTCGCATCCGCGGGAGCCACGGCCCAGAACATCGCCCTCGGCGAACGCGTTCCCGAACTCAAAATCCAGACGTGGCTCGACAACCGCCAGCCCGAACCGGCCCCGACGACCTACATCGAATTTTTCCATTCGACGAATCCCGCGTGCAAAACCTCGCTCGAACGCCTGAAGGAAATCACGGGCAAATCGGGTACCAAACTGCGCGTGATCGTCGTGACGAAGGAGGACCCCGCGAAAATAGCCCCGCTGCTGCGCCCCTACCTCTCGGAACGGATCTCCGTGGGCCTCAACGCCGAAAAGAGTTTCACGGCGTTCGGCGTCAGCTACCTGCCGTTCGGCGTGCTGACCGACGCCAAGAACCGCACCCTCTGGATGGGCAATTCCCTGCAAATCAACGAAAAACTGATCGAACAATCAACACGCTGACACACCATGTCGTTCACCAGGATAGACCATTACGAAAAAGAGTACGCAGACACGCATCACGACACAGCCCTCAACGTCACGCAAGGCGTTGAAGAACAACCGATAGTAAGCCCCTACTTCAAGCGGCGCAAGAAGCGCGCGCTCTCGACCGACGAGTACGTCGAGGGCATCCTCGCGGGCAACATCACCACCCTCTCGCAGGCCATCACGCTCGTCGAGTCGGCCAATCCGGCCCACTATGCCCAGGCGCAGGAGATCATCGAGCGCTGCCTGCCCCACGCCGGGCATTCGGTGCGCATCGGCATCACGGGCGTCCCGGGAGCCGGCAAATCGACCTTCATCGAGGCCGTGGGCAACATGGTCACCTCGCTGCGCCACAAGCTCGCGGTGCTGGCCATCGACCCCTCGTCGGAGCGCAGCGGAGGCTCGATCCTCGGCGACAAGACCCGCATGGAGAGCATCTGCAACAACCCCGGTCTTCGTGAGGCCCTCGCCCTCGGCCGGGTCGCTCGGCGGCGTGGCGCGCAAGACGCGCGAGACGATCGTGCTGTGCGAAGCCGCCGGCTTCGACGTCATCTTCATCGAGACGGTGGGCGTCGGACAGTCCGAGACGGCCGTGCATTCGATGGTGGACATGTTCATGCTGTTGCAGATCTCCGGCGCCGGAGACGAATTGCAGGGCATCAAGCGCGGCATCATGGAGATGGCCGACACGATGGTCATCACGAAGGCCGACGGCGAGAACATACACAAGGCCGAACTGGCACAGACCCAGTTCCAGGGGGCCTTGAGGCTTTTCCCCGTACCCGAATCGGGATGGCGGCCCAAGGTCTATACCTGTTCGGCCGTGGCCGGAACGGGTCTCGAGGAGGTCTGGAAAGGCGTGGAGGAGTTCCTCGACCACATTCACGCCAACGGCTATTTCCAGCACAACCGCAACCGGCAGAACAAGTACTGGATGTACGAGACGATCAACGAAGCGCTGCGCGGCAGTTTCTACCGCGATCCGGCCGTCGAGGCGTGCATCGGAGCGTACGAGAAACGCGTGCTGGAGGACAAAATCTCATCGTTCATCGCCGCCAAGGAGTTGCTGGAGATCTATTTCAAGGACGCCCGGACGCTGGAATGACCCGTGTCACAGTCCGGCGGGCGGGTTGCCGGCAGGTGGATATGCCCATAATACAGCCCTTATAATCGTTAAAATTTCGAGCCATGAAACAAGGACGCTTTTACCTGGCTGCGGCGATATTGCTGCTTGCTTCAGGTTGTGAAAAAGAGGACGGAGAGAACACAGACGACTCTAAATGGACACACCCGCTGACAACGACCCTTCACAGAACCGATCCCGGAGGAGAGCAGAGTACATATGTGATAACGTACACCTACGACGCAAAAGATCGGCTGACCGGAACCCGGAACTCGAGAGACGGCGTTACGGAAACGACAACTTCGGACTACGTATATGACGGCAAAACGGTGACATACACGGAAAAAACATGGGCCGGTGAAACCCTGTGGAATTCGCAAAAATTCAAACGCACTTATCTGGATGACGCTCTCGAAAAGGTTTTGGAAGAACGGATAACGGACAAGGACGACCATATCATCCAACGGATTTGCAACGAATACGACCAGCAGGAACGGCTGGTCCACAGTTTGGAATATTCCAGAGGGAATAGTAAAGTATCCGAAACAAAATACACCTACGACGGAAAACTGGTAATCTGTGACAAATATTGGCTCAAGAATACAGGCGAAGTATCGGCTGTAAGCAAATACATAATCACATACTCCGACGATGAACTGACGAAACTGCTTATTCACGGCTGTCTGGCTGCCGAAGAAACGGCCGAACGCCCATGGGATTGGGTAAGACATTACAGTTACGATTACCGGGGACGCCTCAACGGAATTACGTACGAAGCGGAAGGTAAGCTCGTCTGGGAGACCCGCAACTACGTATATGGGAACAAATCCCTCACTTGCGAAAACCGGGAGGTGCATTATGGCACGGATATTATAACCATATCTGAAACAACCTACAAACACTGACACCGATCTCCGGCAAAACAGCCCCGCCCTCCCGGAGATTTCCGGGGATAAAAAACAGAGGTGTAAAAAAGTGTAAAGCAAAAGATAATCAAATAATTATACACTTTTCTTCAGTGCCTTTGTTTTAGAGAAAAAGTAGAATAAGGTAATGTTAAACGAGGTTTCGGTTTCCAAATCGTTACCTCGTTTCTTTCGCTCTATTATTCATAGAAACGTGATTTTCAGTTTCTTGCATCGTTATTCATCTTGACATACGACTCTGCTGAAATTATTTTTGCAACCCTAAAAAGCAGAGTTTATGCGCAGCACGTTCAAGGTTCTGTTCTACCTTAAAAGGAACAAAGACAAAGATCAGAAAGTCGTCCCTGTCATGGGTCGCATCACGGTCAACGGTAGCATCGCCCAGTTCAGCGCGAAGCTCTCCGTTCCGGAGATGCTTTGGGAGGTCAGCGGCGGCCGCGCCAAAGGCCGCAGTCTCGAAGCGGATCGCATCAACCGTCATCTGGACAACATCCGCACCCAGATCGGCAAGCACTATCAGGATATCTGCGACCGGGAGTCATACGTTACGGCCGAAAAGGTCAAGAATGCCTATCTCGGCTTCGAGAGAAATACCGGCTGCTTCTCGAAGCGTTCGAGAAATTCACCGGCGACCTCAAGAAACGTGTCGGCATCGACCGCTGCCACGGTACATGGAACCGCTACTATAAATCCATCGACCATCTGCGGACTTTCATGCGTAAGGAGTATAACGTGAGCGATATGCCGTTGGCGGAGTTGGAACAGTCGTTCATCGAGCAATACCACGTCTACCTTAAATCCGATCTGGGGCTCAAGCCTACGACCGTCAGCGGTTATCTCAAATGCCTGAAATACGTTGTCAAAATCGCGTTCAACAACGGCTGGATGCCTCGCAACCCCTTTTCCCTCTATCAATATACGGCTCCGAATCCGGAACGTAGTTTTTTAACGGAAGATGGACTCCGGCGTATGATGACTACCGAGCTGCGGTATAAGCGTCAGGACTATAACCGCGATATGTTCCTGTTCTCCTGCTTTACGGGCATCTGCTATGCGGATATGGCCTCGCTGACCTATGACCGGATCGAGCAGGATGCGCAGGGCGAGTGGTGGATCAGCGGCAACCGCCAGAAGACCGAAACCAAATACGTTGTCAAGTTGCTGCCTTATGCGTTGTTCATCCTGAACAAGTATCGGGGTCTGACCGGCGACGGACGTGTTTTTGCCATGTCTACACTCGATTCGATCGACGACAGCCTGAAAAACATCGCCCGGGAGTGCGGCATTGACAAACAACTCTCATTCCACCTTGCCCGGCACACGTACGCCACGACGATCTGCCTGTCGAACGGCGTGAGTCTGGAGACGCTTTCGAAGATGCTGGGACATAAAAATATCACCACCACTCAAATCTATGCGAAAGTCACCCCGCCGATGATCGACCGTGAGGTTACCATGCTCCGGGAGAAACTGGCAACGAAATTCTCCGTGTAGACACTTTGCAATAAAGTATATAAATATATTATGTATTTACATACTTGTATCAACTCATTATTCGGTCATTGCATCTTTGCGGCGAAAACCTACTGCAACCCGATTATGGAACGACTCGATGAGATTTTGGAAATCATTCGTGAGATCCGCGAGGATATCGCCTATATGAAACGTCACCGGAATATGCTTTGCGGTACGCCGGTCCTTGAAGTGAGCGAGGTCTGCGACCTGCTGAAGATCAGCGACCGTCAGTTGCGCCGTTACTGCGTCAGCGGTCAGCTCACCGGGTTCCACTTCGGGCGCCGTCTTATGTTCTCCGCTGCCGAGATAAACCGTTTTGTCGAGCGGATCGACACGGAGTGCCGGCAGCGAAAAGAACTTAAAAACCGGATCAGGAACCTTTAATTCATAACCCTATGCCTAACAAGTATTATTTGGTGGAGTCCGGAGCCTTGGAGCACCTGCTCCGCACGCATTTCCTGCTGACACAATCCCTATTGCTCTTCGAACACCTGTTGAGCCACAGCGACCGCCCGATGTTCCTCTCGGCCCGCAAGGTCTGCGAGGTGCTGGGTCTGGACCGTCACCAGCTCGAACAATGCCGCAAAAAGCGGATGATCCGCGCCCGTACCGTCAACGGACAGATGATGTACGATACCTACGAGTTGCTTGCGCTTACTGAACTTTTCTACCGCCGGAAGCTGCGGAAGACCCTCTCCCGGATACCGCAGTTCGAGGTGCGCTGATCCGTTCGTGCTGAAAGGGACTGACTGCATCCGCAGCAGTCTCTTTTTTGTTTTGAGACAGCACGAATAATAATTAAAATCCCTTTGTGAACGCCGGCCTCGGGGCAAGATAGCGCCGGACACGTTCCGGCGTCAAATTTTTGCGGCACGATCTCCACCCTTCGGGTCGTATCGCCCCTCAAAAATTTGCCTTGTCCGTGCCGTCGCTGAATATCCCGCCCCGAAGCCGGCTTCTCTCTTTCATAGCGGGATCTGCCGGCCTTATGTCAAACTAAAATCCATTTCGAATATGAAGAATCAGAAATTCGAGATTGCGGTAGCGGGTTACGACTACCGTTTCAAGACCTACGCCCGGGACGGCGTGGAGGCATCGGTAAAGGTGAAATGTTTCCTCGGACGACCCGATGCCGAGTGTACGATCCTTATTCCGACGTTGAACGACGACCTGCGGGAAACTGAATCCTGCCGCAGGCAGGTGGCCCGGCGATGAGAAAGTGGATCGATCAGTCGACCTTCGACGAGCTGCTGCTCGCCAATGCCGAGGATAACATAGAGCGGGCTATTCAAAGCGCATCGGCCGTATTGGAAGCGGTGCAGGAGTTCGTTCGGAGGCAGCCTTGTTCTATCGTGTTACACACGCCGCAGACAGCCTGAAGAACTATTTCGAGGAAGCCTGCACCGGTTTCCGCAGGAACGGTATCCTGTTTCTCGTCCGCAAATACACCTATCCGAAAACCTATTACGAGCTCCGTTGCGATTGGTCGTTCTTCCGATACGCGGACAACTACTCCTACGGCAAGGCTTTCGACAAACAAACCGCTCCGAACCGTATCGGGGTCTTCACCAAAAAGAAGATCGACGACTGGGTGGAATACCTCACGCAGGGTTTCCGGAATCTCGAACGGATCGATGCGGAGAACGAACGCAAAATGACCGGGTACCGCAACCGGTTGGAGGCTCTGTCCGATGTGGTTTGGGTTCATGACAAAAGTCACGGCCAGATCATTCGTAACGGTCTGACCTATACTTTCGATATCCGGCAGACGGATTACAGCGAAAAGATCTCTTTGGACTATCGGTGCCGCACGCTCGACGATTTCCTTGCACTCTCCGACAATAAATTCACACCTAAACCTTAAACGACTATGGAACGAAACATTATTATCGAAAATATCTGCACTGCGTGCCGCTGCGGCGAACGTCGCGCCGAGGAATATTTGACCGCGGAACTTCGCAACCTGCGGGAACTGCGGGATGCCGGGGCTCTGTGCTACGGCGATCTTGAAACGGCCTGTTCTGGGCTGGGACTGGACTTCGATTATACGGACTATTTCTGTCAGGCCTTGTCACTGAACTAACTCCGATTTACGATGAACAATCTTTGTTTCAACCGTTTCACACTGCGGACGGACGATGCGAAAACCCGCCGTAAAATCCTTCGCTGGCTGGCGCTCAATTACCGCTTGTACGAATACCTCCCCTCGGAGGCAGAGATCCGCGGACGGTTCATCTCGCGCAAACCCTTTCCCGCCGAAGCGCTCCGGCGCCAGATCGGGAAACTGCGCGGCGACAGGACTCTGTTCCTGCGGATTGTCTCTACGGACTTATACTCACTCTATGTGGAAGGTAATGTCTATCTGCTCGGGGCGTGGTACCGAATCTTTCTTTAATAACCTGCCGCCTGCTCCGCAACGAGCGGGCGGCGTCATTTCCATATCATGGCATACGAATCATCCATTCCTTTCGCGGATATCAGGGATTTCCGCGAGGCCGAGATCAACGGCCTCTCTGCTCTTTTCACTATGTGTCGCCTCGATTCCGAAACCCTTCCCGCCGATTTTCACTCGTGCGAGGTCATGGGCGGCGGGGGCAGCGATTTTCAGTGGCTCGTTCCGCTGGCTTTGGCAAACTTCACCGGAACGTTCGTCTCCCGGCAGCCCCTGCTCCGGGAAGGACAGGCGTACGCTGAAATACGCCGGTACGGCATCTATGACGCGACGACAGTCGACGAATGGTCTGAAAACAACAACGATAACTCTTAAACACTATGCGACGAAAATTCAAACTGAAGGTCAGCTATACCTTCAACGGCTGTTTTACCCTGCGTGCGGCTTCCGGCAAGGAGGCCGCACGTCTTGTTTCCGAACAATGCGGAACGGTTCTGAGTGCGATTCAAACGACTCTCGGCGAAGAATCCGAGGTAGACTGGCATTTCGACAAACATCCCCGGCTTGCAATCCGGGAAGTAATCGCTCTTCCGGAGACCCTTGACGGGGAGAAGCTGCCGCGCGTGCAGGTCTTTCACCCCGGGCAGCGTGTCTTCCGGAGCGATCCCGACTATGAAATGTCCGGTTGTTGTGTCGTCTGTTCGGGTAATGACGATAAGGAGACACCCTCCGACAAGGATCTTATCCTGATCTGCTGCTCAGACTCGGAAACTGAAGTCTATCCATGCGAACTACGTTCCATATCCGATAATCATTAAAGACACCTGTCCCGTCCTGAAAAAGGTTTACAGTGATTGATAATTAAAGATAAACATTTTGGTTCAAAAAATATTGTCCTGATATAAGTTTACATATGCCTTCCGAACAACCGTCTTTCGGCCCCAATGATGTTTGAGTTTCCCGGTTCTAAGTTCCGCTTCCAAGGGCGTAAGCCAATCGCAGCTGGCATGAGGTCTGAATGAATTATAAAGGATAACGATCTCATCGATGCGTTCTTTTGCTGCCTGAAAACTTTCAAAACATTCCTCGTCGATCCATTCGCTCTTCAGAATACCGTTCACCCGTTCGGCAACGGCATTCTCATACGGATCGCCCTTTTCAGTCATGCTGATGCGAATCCCATTATCGGTCAGTAATTTCACATATTCTTTCGAACAATATTGGCATCCTCTGTCCGAATGATGGATTAACCCTTGCCGTTTTTGCTGCGGAGTCTGGTCTATGGCCATCCTCAGTGCACGGAGCGCTCCGTCCCGTTCCAATGTCGTATTCAGATCATAGCCTACGATCCGTTTGGAATAGGCATCCGTTATCAAAGCCTGATATGCAAATCCTTCTTTCAAAGAAATGTACGTAATATCTCCGACCCATAAACGATGCGGCCGCTCGAGGTCGAAACCCCGGATCAGATTCGGATATTTACGCATCCAGTGCCGCGAGCAGGTCGTAACGCTGTATTTCTTCCGACGTTTGACCAGAAGATTGTTTTCCGAAAGCAGCGTAAATAACCGATCCCGGCTGACCGGAAATCCGTCTTGTTGTAGCAAATGCCACAGTTTGCGACCGCCGAGCCTGGGCATCAGTTTCCGGTAGCAACCCACCCGCTCCAAAAGAAGGGTGTCGGACAAGGATCCTTCCCTATTACGCCGTAAATGTTTATAATAGGCCTGACGGGTATAGCCGAACAACCCGCACAGAAACGACAGGCTCATTGCTGTGTGTCTTTCTTTGAGACGCTGGACTGTCCGGCTGCGGATTTTTTTAGCAGGTCGATACCGTATTCTTCTTGGAGGATATCTCCCATGATCTCATAGCCTTCCAGACGTAATAAAGCCTCTTCCAAGCGCCGCCGAAGGGCTTTGTTCTCGGATAATAATTCACTGGCTTCTTCACTCGTAACGCGGGACATGATCGGATAAGGATTAGGGGTACTCACAAAGCTACAACTATTTTTCGCTTTCCACCGCTGACCCATCTTATGAATCGTAGACATGGGAATACCATGTTCTTCGGAGAGTTGGCGAGCCGTCTTGACTCCGCTCAAATACTCCTGTAAAATCAGATGACGCAACTGACGCGGTAAATAATGACGTGATAAGTCTGAATTCGTTTTTTGCTGCATAAGATTTACTCTTTTCTGTAAACCTTTTTCAGGACGGGACAGGTCTCGAAATCCTATCGGTGCGGACTGGAACGGATAGGGGCGGACACCGGCAACGTTTTTTCTGTCGCTGGTGTATTTTCAGGGCTTTAATGTTTCGATCATGCAGCAGGAAGATGATTTAAGAGCCCTTGAAAGTATCGTACAGTTCGCCCGTGGGCAGGGCGTGTTTTTCCTTATCCTCCATCTCTATTGGTTTTGTTACGAGTGGTTGTCCGGAAGCGGCCTGACATGGGCTTTCGTCGACCGCCTTCTGCTGAATATCCAGCGGTCGACGTCGCTGTTCTCTTCTCCCATGGTTACCAAATTCTGCGCCTTTATGTTTCTCGCCGTCGGTTGCTACGGAACCAAGAGCGTCTGTAACGGCAAGGTCGGCAGGCGGCATATCGTCGGTGCAGTCTGTCTGGGACTCCCGCTGTTTTTTCTGAACGGCTTCCTGCTGTCGCTGCCCGCGGACATCGGCTTGCGGGCGTGGTGCTATGCGCTGACCCTCGGTGCGGGCTACCTCTGCCTGCTGGCCGCCGGCGTGTGGCTGCGGCGATTGATGAAACAGCCGCTTATGGACGATCCTTTCAATGACAATAACGAAAGTTTTCTTCAGGAGGAACGTTGTATTGACAACGATTGCTCGGTGAACCTACCTACGCGTTACCGCTATAAAGGACAATGGCGGAACGGGTGGATATCGGTTGTAAACGTTTACAGATCGACGGCGGTCCTCGGCCTGCCCGGCTCCGGAAAAAGCTACGCCGTACTGAACAACTATATCAAACAGCATATCGAGAAGGGTTTCTCGATGCTCGTCTACGACTATAAATTCGACGACCTTACACGCATTGCCTACAACCACCTGCTCCGGCATCTGGACAAATACGCCGTCAAGCCGAAGTTCTGCATCATCAACTTCGACGATCCCCGCCGCTCGAACCGCTGCAATCCCATCGACGCCCGCTTTATGGACGATATCTCGGATGCCTACGAAAGCGCCTACGTCACGCTTCTGAACCTCAATAAAACATGGGTTGATAAGCAGGGCGACTTCTTCACCGATTCGGCCGTCATCCTGCTCGCGGCGATTATCTGGTACCTGAAAATCTACGACCGAGGCCGCTATTGCACTTTTCCGCATGCCATCGAATTTTTGTGCCAGCCCCTCGATAAGATTTTCCCGATCCTTTCATCTTATCCCGAACTGGAAAACTACCTCTCGCCTTTTGTCGATGCATGGAAAAGCAATGCGCAGGACCAGTTGCAGGGACAGGTGGCATCGGTGAAAATCCCGCTCTCGCGTATGATCTCTCCGCAGCTCTATTGGGTGCTTACGGGCAATGACTTTACGCTGGACATCAATAACCCTGAGGAGCCGAAAATCCTCTGCATGGGCAACAATCCCGACCGTCAGAGCATCTACGGCGCGGCGCTGGGACTCTATAACTCGCGCCTGATACGGCTTATCAATAAAAAGGGGAAATTAAAATGATGTGCACCCCAAAGTTTGGACTGATTAATAATTCAGATAGCATGAGTTCGGTATTGTACCGGGCTCATGTTGTTTAAAGCGGTCTTTATTCGCTTGTTATTGTAGTAATTTATGTATTCCTCCAGTTCCTTGCGGAAATGATCGACAGACTCGAACTTCTGCAAATATAATAATTCTGATTTTAACAGTCCGAAAAAGTTTTCCATAACCGCATTATCCAAACAGTTTCCCTTACGAGACATGCTCTGACTAATACCTTTTTCACGCAGCCGATATTGATAGCGTTTCATCTGGTACTGCCAACCCTGATCCGAGTGAAGTATAAGTTCCGGAGTATCGGGCAGATCCTTTATGGCATCTTCAAGCATTTTCATTGTTTGGTAAAAGGTCGGATGTTCAGCTATATTATAACTTATTATTTCCCTATTATATAAGTCCATAATAGGCGACAGATAAAGCTTCTTGCCGAACAGAGAAAATTCAGTAAGGTCTGTAACCCACTTTTGATTAGGACGTTCCGCCATAAAATTACGTTTCAGCAAGTCGGGCACCACGGCACCAACCTCTCCTTTGTATGAACGATATTTTTTTAGGCGCACCTGGCATTTAACTCCACATTCGTTCATTAACCTCAGTACCGTTTTATGGTTTATAGAATATCCGCGATTGTGCATCTCTACTGTGATACGGCGGTAACCATAACGTCCCTTATGATCGTGGTATATACTTACAATCTCGTTTTTCTCTTGTTTGTATTTATCGGGGAACTTTAACTGCTTCAGATGATAATAGAACGTACTACGCGCCATCCCCGTAACTTCCAATAGCGTGGGAAGGGTATGTTCCGGTCTTAGTTCTTCGATGGCTTTTGCCCGTTCCCGTTCTCGCGGACGATGCGTTCCTCGACTAAGATCCTCAATTTTTTTAAGTAAGCGACCTCGGCGCGAAGACGTTGGTTTTCGACTCGCAAGTCATTTTCTTCCTGTGGTTGTAGTTCCTGTTTATTAGGTTTGGTTCTCATCTTACCCCGATTATCACGGTAAAGACCGGATTCACCTTCTTCATAATAGATACGCTCCCATCTGCTCAGCGTACTCTCATTGTAAATACCGAACTTTGCCGTTGTTTCCGTTAAAGATAAGTGATTCTCGTGCATGTGCCTGATAGCTGACAACTTAAAATCGCCGCTGTAAGTATATTGCCGTATACGAAGACCTGCTTCGCCGAACTCTTTATAACGCGCAATCCAACGCGACAAAGGCGTATAGCTTATTCCAAAATGCTTGGAGGCGGACGATACGGAATGTTGGCCATTGACAACAGACAAAACTGCTGTTAATTTCTCCTCATAACTGTACTTCATAAAACACCCCAAAAGTTATGTCCAACTTTTGGGGTGCAGTTCATGATGATCTTCCCCTTTTCACAGACCGCATCAGCGCTGCGCTTTCATATAATGCTGTTCCAGCAGTTTATAAAGCGATGACTGCGGATAAAGAATCTTTCCACCAAGAGTAGTATAAGGGATTTGGCGGTTGTCCCGGTAATTCTGCAAGGAGCGTTTCGAGATGCTGAAGATGCTGCAAATCTCCTCACTGGTCAGGTACAGTTCATTTCCGATGGTCGGGCGGTGCGTGTCGATCAGAATATCGACGGCACGGATGGCTTTGACGATGTCGCGGCGCAGTTCCTTGAACGCGGCGCTGTCGCGGGTAATGATCTCTTCGGTCATGCTACAGGCTTTTTATCAGGTTCTTTTCCAGAAGTTGCCGGATGTCGTCGTCCCGGAACAATACTTTATTCCCCAAGGCCGTATAGGGGATGATGCCGGCGGAACGATAGTATTGCAAGGCTCGCTTGGTGATGCTCAAAGCCTTGCAGACCTCCTCGGCCGTAAGCCCCGGACAGTTGTCGGTTGGACGGAGAGAGAATGGAGCGCAGCTATTCGCTCCAGAAGACGTTGAAGGTGCGCCTGCAACTCTTTATAGGCGCTCGTTTCCATAAGGACGCAATCCATAATTGTTGGGTTTAGGTGATTTCTGCGGTAAGGATGTGCAAGATAATCCAAGCCTTCAGAAAACGATTTCCATGTCCGCTCCAGACCGTTCCAGTCCGCTCAAATGAAAAAATGATCCGCGATGACGCTGATGTCCGTCATAAATCGGCAAATAGAGAGATAAAAATTCTATTTGCTTTTTTATCAGATATTTCGTATATTTATATAGAGTTGTTTGACAGGATGAACCTCGATGTAAGTTTATTCGAGACTTACGTTTCTAAATCATTACCTCATAAAAAAACAACGCTGTAACTTATTAGGTTACAGCATTGTTTTGTAAATCCCCGGAAACCGCGGGAGAGGGCGGGGATTTTCATGCAGGAACGGCCGCAGGCACACCGACCGGACCGAAGCCGACAGCATTACATAACCGCATCGTTACACGGAACGGACAGACGTGCAACCGCGTAATGGGTCGCAGAGCGCGACCAGACGAGGCGGTGCGAAACGGGCCGGAGATGGAGTGAGCCGGATCGGAATATGAGTGAATCCGAGCAAGAGCCAACCGGAACCGCAGCGTGCGGCCGGGAAAAGCCGGAAACGGAAAGCGAAAGACAGAGGGAGGGCCGAAAGCGGGAAAACGAGAACGGAGAGCAAACCGGGATGGGCCGGAAGCGGGGAACCGCCGGGAAGGGCGGATCAGGCTTTTCCGGGCAAAAGCGATTCGGACCGCCCTTCCGCACAGGCCGCGCGCAGGCGGTCGGCCAGTTCGGGAACTCCCTCGGCGGCACGTTTGCGGATCACTTCCAGCGGATTGCGCACGCCGCGAATCGCCGGCCGTCCCGGGTCGACCACGTAAACCGGAATGTCGGGACGCACGCAGCGCACCAGCGACGCCGCAGGATAGACCGCCAGCGACGTTCCGACCACCATCAGGATGTCGGCCCCGGCGGCAAGTTCCGCCGCACGGTCGAATTCGGGAACCGGCTCGCCGAAGAAGACGATGTGCGGACGCAGCAGCGAACCGTCGGGAGCGCGGTCGTCGAAACCCTGCTCGACGCCGTCGAACGGCAGGATGAGCGACGGATCGTCCGTCGAACGAAGTTTGGTAAGTTCCCCGTGCAGGTGAAGAATATGCGTCGAACCCGCCCTTTCGTGCAGATTGTCGACATTCTGGGTGATGACCCGGACGTCGAAATCGCGTTCCAGACCGGCAATCGCCCGGTGGGCGGCGTTCGGCTCGGCCTTGAGCATTTCGGCACGCCGCTCGTTGTAGAAACGGATGACGCCCCGACGGTTGAAATCAAGCGCTTCGGGAATGCAGACCTCCTCGATCCGGTAATTCCCCCATGTTCCGTCGGAGTCGCGGAACGTCGCCAAACCGCTGTCGGCGCTGACGCCGGCGCCGGTGAAGACAACAAGTTTTTTCATTGCATGATGTAGTTTCGCCCGGTAAAGGTAACAAATTTATGGCATAGTTCGTGCAAGATCGGTCCGATGTAAACCAAATAAATATTTTTACGCTATGGATCAACAGAAACACACCACCGAAGACACCCTGACCGACATTTTCGGCTCGAAAGAGATGCGTTCGCCCGCTCCCACGGAATTCATTCCCAAGAACAAGACAGCACCCGAAATCGCCTATCAGCTGGTCAAGGACGAGACCTACCCGCAGACGCAGCCGCGCCTGAACCTGGCCACCTTCGTGACGACCTACATGGACGACTACGCCACACGGCTGATGAACGAAGCGATCAACGTCAACTACATCGACGAGACGGAGTATCCGCGCGTGGCCGTCATGTGCGGCCGCTGCCTGAACATCGTGGCCAACCTGTGGAATTCGCCCGAGAAGGCCGAGTGGAAGACCGGCGCGCTGGGAATCGGCTCCTCCGGAGTGCATGCTGGGCGGAGTGGCCGCATGGCTGCGCTGGCGAGCGCGCCGCAAGGCCGCCGGCAAACCCTTCGACAAGCCCAACCTGGTGATGAGCTCGGATTCCAGGTCGTCTGGGAGAAGTTCTGCCAGCTGTGGCAGATCGAACTGCGCACCGTGCCCCTGACGAACAGCACCCCACGCTCGACATCGACGCCGCGCTGAAGGCCTGCGACGAGAACACCATCTGCATCGTGCCGATCGCCGGCGTGACGTGGACCGGACTCGACGACGACATCGAGCGCTCGACAAGGCGCTCGACGCCTACAACGCCCGGACCGGCTACGAAATCCCGATCCACGTGGACGCGGCTTCGGGCGGATTCATCCTGCCGTTCCTACAGCCCGAGAAGAAGTGGGACTTCCGGCTCGGTGGGTGCTGTCGATCTCCACGTCGGGCCACAAGTACGGGCTGGTCTATCCGGGTCTGGGCTGGGTCGTCTGGAAGGACAAGAAGTACCTGCCCGACGAAATGTCGTTCTCGGTCAACTACCTCGGCGCCAACATCACGCAGGTCGGCCTGAACTTCTCGCGGCCGGCGGCTCAGATTCTCGGCCAGTACTACAACTTCATCCGGCTGGGATTCGAGGGGTACAAGGAGGTGCAGCAGAACTCGATGGACATCGCCAAATACTGCCACGAGCAGATCGGCAAGATGCCGTGCTTCCGGAACTACGCCAAAGAGGTCGTCAACCCGCTGTTCATCTGGTCGATGGACCCCGCCTACGAGAAGAACGGCCAAATGGACGCTCTTCGACTTGCAGGCCAAACTTGCAGCAGAGCGGCTGGATGGTCCCCGCCTACACGATGCCCGCGAACATCGAACAGATGATCGTCATGCGCATCGTGGTTCGCCAGGGCATGTCGCGCGACATGGCCGACATGCTTCTGGGAGACATCCGCAACGCCGTGACCGAGTTCGAGAAACTCCGGTACCCCACGCCCTCGCGCATCAAGTACGAGAACAAGGAGCACCAGAAAGGCAAGGTCTACACGCATTGATGCGGCCGGAGATCACCGGACCTCCGACTGCCGGAACGCTGGCGGGAAAAGCGGCCTTCGGACCGCAATTTCGGCCATAGCATCCAAAAGAGGCTTCTCAAGCCGCCCCTGAAGGGCGCTTTCTCGCGGCCGGCAACGGCTGACCGAACATTCAGGGACCTTCCCCGCGACACGCGCCCCCTCCGGGCGGCAGAACGCCGGACGGCTCACGCTTCACCCCCGAAGCGGAGCCGTCTTTTTCATTTGCGGCGGGAGGCTCTTCCGGACCTTCGGCGGCGGCCTACGCAAGCCCGGCGCTGCCGCCACGGACCGGAAAAACGCCCCCGCAGCGACACGACGCAACGAACAAAACATTGGGCGCAAAGGACTTGCCGGGACCGGAAAAAATACGTATCTTTCGTGCGTTTTATCCCCAACGTCTATGAAAGAGAATTTCGACATTTTCCTGATCGTCATGGCCCTTCTGGCCGCCGTGGTCTACGCCGCGCTGCACTTCTTCGAGGCGGGTTACGGCTATCTCTTCGACCGCCGCTACGGACCTCCCGTGCCCAACCGCGTGGGCTGGATGGTGATGGAATCTCCGGTTTTCATCCTCATGTGCGTGCTCTGGGCCTGCTCCGACCGCATGTGGCAGGCCGGGCCGCTCGCGCTGTTCGCCTCTTCCAGACGCACTACCTCCAGCGGGCCTTCATCTTCCCGCTACTCATCCGCGGCAAGCCGAACATGCCGCTCGGCATCGTCCTCATGGGTATGGTCTTCAACACGCTCAACGCCCTGATGCAGGGCGGCTGGATCTTCTACGTCTCCCCGCTGACTACTACGCCGGGTGGTTCTCGCAGCCCTATATCTATATCGGCGGGGCGTTGTTCGTGGCCGGGATGGCCGTGAACCTCCATTCGGACAGCATCATCCGCCACCTCCGCCGCCCCGGCGACACGAGGCACTACATCCCCGCGGCGGCATGTTCCGCTACGTCTCGTCGGCCAACTACTTCGGCGAGCTGCTCGAATGGGTGGGATTCGCCGTAGCCTCGTGGTCGTGGGCCGGGGCGGTCTTCGCCTGGTGGACCTTCGCCAACCTCGCGCCCCGCGCCGCCTCGCTGCGCCGCCGCTACGAGAACAGGAGTTCGGCGAGGAGTTTTCGCGCCTTCGCCGCAAACGGATCATCCCCTTCATCTATTGACCCGCCTAAAAGGCGGGGTTCAGGTTGCGGATGGTCCGTTACAACGTTTTTCACCCAGTTCTGCGCCCGCCGGATTAAGAAGACGACTTCAGGGACGACGCAAGAATTTCACGTTTCGGAACGAGGTCTGCGCATCCGACTTTCAACCCTCAACTTCTAACTCTCAACTTTCAATTCAATGTCCTCTACACTTTTCACCCCTTACCAACTAGGCCCCGTGACGCTGCGCAACCGCACGATCCGTTCGGCGGCCTTCGAGTCGATGGGCCGGGCTTCGGTCCCACCGAACAGCTCAAGGAGTACCACGTCGCGGTGGCCCGCGGCGGCGTCGGCATGACCACGCTGGCCTATGCCGCCGTGTGCCGCAGCGGACTGTCGTTCAACAAGCAGCTGTGGCTGCGTCCCGAGATCGTGCCCGGGCTGCGCGACATCACCGACGCCGTCCACCGCGAAGGGAGCCGCCGCGGCCATCCAGATCGGCCACTGCGGCAACATGACCCACTACTCCACCGCCGGACAGATTCCGATCGGCGCCTCGTCGGGATTCAACCTGTACGCCTACACGCCCGGTGCGGGGCATGCGGCGGAGCGAGATCGCAGAGGTGGCGCGCGACTTCGGCCGCGCCGTCCGCACGGCCCGCGACGCCGGGTTCGACTCGGTGGAGGTGCACGCCGGGCACGGCTACCTCATTTCGCAGTTCCTCTCGCCCTACACCAACCGCCGGCACGACGAATACGGCGGATCGCTCGAAAACCGGATGCGCTTCATGCGCATGTGTCTGGGCGAGGCCGTGGAGGCGGCCCGGGCGTGCGGCATGGCCGATCACCGTCAAGCACAACATGTACGACGGCTTCCGGGGGCATCGAAATCCCCGAGAGCCTCGAAATCGCCCACGAGATCGAACGCTTCGGCGTGGACGGCATCGTGCTTTCGGGCGGATTCGTTTCGAAGGCCCCGATGGCCGTCATGCGGGGGCTGATCCCGATTTACACGATGAGCTATTACTCGCCGTGGTGGCTCCGCTACTTCATCCGCTGGTGCGGTCCCTTTATGATAAAACAGTTCCCCTTCGAGGAGTGTTATTTCCTCGAAGACGCCAAGAAATTCCGGGCCGCCCTGAAAGGTCCGCTGATCTACGTCGGGGGCTCGTCAGCCGCGAGGGATCGACCGGGCGCTCGACTCGGGTTCGAGCTGGTGCAGATGGCCCGCGCGCTGGTGAACGACCCGGCCTTCGTGGAGAAGCTCCGCACGGGCGACGCCTCGACGCGCAGCGCCTGCGACCACCGCAACTACTGCATCGCCCGCATGTACTCCGTGGACATGAAGTGCTGCAAGCATTGCGACAACCTCCCGCGACGGATCGTCGAAGAACTCAAACGCCTGCCGTGATGAAACGCGAAGCAATCACACCGTGCGGGGAGCGCAGCGCCTCGCCCGCAGCCGTTTCCGGAAGCGGCCGCAGCGTCGGCCGGCGGGGAGCCGTCGCCCCGGGAAGCGCCTGGGCGCTGGTCACGGGAGCCGGGTCGGGCATCGGACGCTGTTACGCCCTGCGGCTGGCGGCGCTGGGCTACAACCTGGTGCTGGCGGGCAACCGCCGCGAACCGCTGGAGACGGTATGCAGCGAAATACTCGCCGCCGGAGCGGGTCCGGACGGCGGCGTCCGGAAAGCGGCATCCCCCGCCGCCGGGTTCCGGCCCGAGGTGCGGATCGTGGAGATCGACCTGGCGCGCATCGAAGCCGCTGCGGAGCTGTGGGAGGCCGTGCGACGCGAAGGAGCCGCCATCGACGTACTGGTGAACAACGCCGGGATATTCTCGTTCCGCGACATCCTGCAAACCCCCGCCGAGCGCATCGAGCGCATCATCCTGCTGCATGACCTGACGAACACCCAACTGTGCCGGATGGCGGCGGCCGACATGGTGCGCCGCGGCTGCCGGGGGCACATTCTCAACATGTCCTCCTACTCGCTGTGGATGCCCTTCCCCGGGCTGTCGCTCTACAGCGCTTCGAAAGCCTACCTGCGCGCCTTCTCCGTGGCCTTCGCCAAGGAGGTCCGCGACGAAGGCATCCGCGTCACGGCGGTCTGCCCGGCGGGCGTGGCGACCGACCTCTACGGACTGACTCCCCGCTGGCAGCGCATCGGCACGCGCCTCGGGGTGCTTATCACGGCCGACTCGTGCGCCCGGCGCGGACTGCGCGCCCTGTGGCGGGGACGCCGGTGCATCGTCCCCGACTGGTGGAACCGCGTGTGGATTCCCCTCTGCAAGATGCTGCCGATGTGGGTGCTGCGTCCGGTCCGCAGGTTCACGATGAAGTTTCAGAAATAGGCTCTTCGAGCACGAAAAAACAATAAATTATGAACACAATCAAAACCGTCGTCTTCGACCTCGGAGGCGTGCTGGTCGATCTGGACATAGACCGCTGCACCGGAGCCTTCCGGAGCCTCGGAATGGATGCCGTGGCCGATCTGATCAACCCCTACTACCCCGCCGAGATGATCGGACGGCTGGAACACGGCGTCATTTCGTTCCACGAAGCCTGCGACGAAATGCGCCGCCTGTCGGGCACGCCCGAGGTAACCGACGCGCAGATCGCCTGGGCCTACGGCCAATTTCTCGTGCGCATCCCGGTCGCGAAACTCCGCCAGATAGACGCCCTGCGCGAGCGCGGAATCCGGACCTGCGTGCTCTCGAACAACAACCCCGCGTCGATGAAATACATCCGACGGATGTTCACGGCCGACGGCAAGACGATGGACGACTATTTCGATGCCGTTTTCCTCTCCTACGAACTGCACGAGCTGAAGCCCTCGGAGGCGATTTTCCGCAAGATGATCGCCGCAGGCGGCATGCGCCCCGAAGAGACGCTTTTCATCGACGACGGACAGAAGAACGTCGACGCCGCGCAGAGACTCGGATTCGCGGTCTACATGCCCGGTCCGGGGGAGGATTTCGGCCACATACTCGACAATCTCAACCGTTACGAAGAGATACTGTAAAATCGCGCAGGCCGACTGATGCCGCCCGTCGCCGCGGCCGTGTCGCCCGTGAGGAAAAGCCGCGTCGAAAAGCACGGTCGCGAACTTGCCGTGGGCGGCTCGGTCGGCCGCCGGACGCAACGGAAACCGCGCCGTCGGCAGGGAGCGCATCATCCGCGTCATACGCAGAAACCGCGCCGCCAGCCGAAAGCCCGCCGATCCGGCAAAGACAGGAACAAAACAAAGCACCCCCTCCGGTCGCAGGACCGGAGGGGGTGCCTCATTTCATACATCGTCTGTCGGAGTGACAGGATTCGAACCTGCGACCCTCTGGTCCCAAACCAGATACGCTACCGGACTGCGCTACACTCCGAACGCCGCGGCTTCCGCCGGAATTTCAATAAAAAAGCAGACCACCCTATCGAGCAGTCTGCCGATTTGTCGGGGAGACTGGATTCGAACCAGCGACCTCCAACTCCCGAAGCTGGCGCGCTAACCGGACTGCGCTACACCCCGAACAGTGCCCTTATCGTTTTAAGAGCGCACAAAGATAAGTTTAAAATCCGAAAAGACAAAATTATTTCCGAAAAAAACATTCTTCAAAAATAACGGACCGGACTCAAAAGCCCCGCAGCGGACGATCGCGGCCGCCTCGCAGCGCCCGGTCCGCCCCGGCGGCGGAGGAGGCGGAGGCGGAGGAAAATCCCGGCTTCCGGAACAAGAGACCGATTTTTTCGTATATTGATACCGCAACAACGCTTTCACGGGCCAGGAGGCGCAACCGCCCCGGATGCAATCCGGTTTTGCGGCCGCCCGTTTTTTCATGTTTACAGACAATGACCGCCAAACTGCTGCTCATACTCCGCTTCTACCGCTCGGCGATGCTCCTCTTCTGCGGAGCGGCGAGCCTCGCCCTGGCATGGGTCGCCAAGGTCCACGGAACGCCGATCGTCCCGGCCCTGCTGTTGGGAAAGGCTTTGATTTACCCGCTTTTCCTCTACGTGTGGATCATCCCGCGCTATTCCGATGAATTCTACTATTACCGCAACCTCGGCATCTGCCGCCGAACACTGCTGGGCGTAAGCTGCGCGGTGGATTTCGGGTTATGCTGTCTTTTGCTGAACTATTCCGCCGCCCTGCTGCATGCCGCCCGCTGAAAAACATATTCTCGAAATCGACTCCGCAGAGCTGGCGTTCGGCGAACGGCGCATTCTCTCGGGTGTTTACCTGCTCGTCGAAACAGGCGGCGTGACGGCTGTGCTCGGGCGCAACGGATGCGGAAAAAGCTGTCTGATGAAGATTCTGTCGGGGTCGCTGAAAGCGGGATTCTGCTCAATGCGCATCGACGGGAAATGGCACAGACGGTTTACCGAAAAGGAGATTCGCTACCTTCCGCAGCATCCGTTCATTCCCGGATGGTTGCGGCTGGAACGCGCACTCGGCGATTTCAGGCTGCAAAGGGAAGACCTGGAACGGTGGTTTCCGGAGTTCATTTCCCTGCGCGGAACCCGCATCGGGGAGCTGTCGGGCGGGGAACAGCGGATTCTGGAATGTTTCATCATCCTGCGCAGCCCGGCCCGGTTCATCCTGCTCGACGAGCCGTTCTCGCAGATTGCACCCCTGCACGTTGCAACGCTCCAAACACTCATCCGGCAGGAAAAGGCCTCGAAAGGGATTTTGCTCACCGACCACATGTACCGCCACGTGACCGGCATTGCCGACCGGCTGTACGTAATGGCCGACGGGCAGGCCTATCCGTGCGAAAACGACGAAGACCTGGTCCGGCGGGGCTATCTGAACCATCTCTGAACGGTCACAGCCGGTGGTAGTGGCAGTAGAGCAATTCGCCGTCGTCGCCCCGCAGGTGCATGCCGCCGCCCTGGCAGTAGCGGAACATCGAGCAATCGGCGCATTCGCCCCTGCGCGCCCATTCGCGGTCGCGGAACGGCTCGAAGCGGTTCTGCCACACGTCCCAGAACCGATCCCGGTAGATGTTTCCCTGATGGTAGTTGGCGCGGATCGACGTGCACCCCGAAATGGCCCCGTCGACACGGATCGAAGCCACCGAAACACCCGCGGCGCATTGGTAGAAATGGTCGCGCACCTCCGCCTCGTACCCTCCCAGAAAGCCCTCGCAGGCATAGCTGACCTCGATCCGGCCCTCCTGCCGCGTGCGGCGGATGAACTCCAGCATCTCCCGGAACTGGGCGTCGGTCATCCGCAGCGTCGGGTCGTTCTTGGCACGCCCCATCGGGAAAATCGAGAAGAGCCGCCAGTGGCGCACCCCCTCCGAAAGGAGCATGTCGCGGAAGGCCTCCAGCTGCGGGACCATCGCCCCCGTGACACAGGTGACCACGTCGTACGACAGCGAGGGTTCGCGCACGATCATCCGCACGGCCTCCAGCGCGCGGTCGTAACTGCGGGGATTCCCGCGGATATAGTTGTGTTCGCGCTCGAAACCGTCGAGGCTCACCGAAACCGATTTCAGCCCCGCGTCGAGCAGACGGCCGAAACGTTCCGGGGTCAGGGCCATGCCGTTGGTCACCATGCCCCACGGGTAGCCGCGGCGCGTGACCTCGGCGCCCGCCTCCTCCAGGTCCGCGCGGACGAGCACCTCGCCGCCCGAGAAGATGACCAGCACGTCGGCGGGATCGACGTGGGGCGTCACCTCCTCGTCGAGCACCTTCAGAAAATCAGCCAGCGGCATGTCCGCCACGCCGGGGTCCACCCGGCAGTCGCTGCCGCAATGGCGGCACGAAAGGTTGCAGCGCAGCGTGCACTCCCAGAATAGCGTATCGAGACGGTGTTCGCGCACCGTCGAAGCATAGAGTTCGGAAAAAATATTGAGGGCCAGTCGTTTGCGAAGCCCCAGCCGGCGGCGTGACATGGCTTATTTCCTGCCGACGGAAGGGTCCTCCTCCTGCGGACGTTCGGCCACGGGAGGCAGCGAATCGGGACGTTCGCGTTCCAGGCGTTTGAGCCGCTCGTTGCGGACGCTGTCCTGCCGGGGCGTCCGCACGCCGTACATGACCACCACGCGGCGGGGAAATTCGGGGTATCCCTTTACGGCCGTCGTATCGGCGCCCTGCGTCTTCGCGGTGTCCTCCTTGGGAGCGTTTTTCACCGACGTACAGGCTGCGGAGAAGCCCAGAAGGGCTGCCAGCGCGAGTTTCAGATTTCTGTTCATAACGCCATGAGGTTTAACATTCTCAATGCAAAGATAAGAATTTTCCGCACAAGACGAAAAAACATGCCAAAAAGTTTTGAAAGCCAATGTTTTTTATTTTACTTTGCCGAACACATTAACACTTTAATTCTCTATTTTTATGACAGGTAAAGTAAAATGGTTCGATAGCAAGAAAGGCTACGGATTCATTACGGCGGAGAACGGAAAAGAGATTTTCGTACACTTCTCGGGCATCGCAACGGACGGCTTCAAGTCGCTCAACGAAGGTCAGGCAGTCGAGTTCGAAGTTGGCTCCGGTGCCAAGGGAGAACAGGCTATTAACGTAACTGTAGTTGAGTAATCGCGCAAACTATAATTACAGAGAGCAAAAAAAGGAGGTCCCCTCGAACCGGAGGCCTCCTTTTTTCTTGCCCGTTTGAAAAAAAGCAGTACTTTTGGGCGTCCGAAACCGAAAAAAAAGGTTCTCAAAAACATAAAAACCCTATCAAAACCATGAAAGAAGCAATCGCAATCCTGACCGGCGGCGGACCGGCTCCCGGCATGAATACCGTGGTGGGCAGCGTCGCCAAGACGTTCCTGCGCAAAGGTTACCGCGTAATCGGCCTGCACGAGGGCTATACGGGCCTGTTCAACCCCTCGCCCCGCACCGTGGACATCGACTACCCGATGGCCGACGGCATCTTCAACCAGGGCGGTTCGTTCCTGCAGATGAGCCGTTTCAAACCGACGGACGCCGATTTCGAAAACAACTTCAACCTCAAGTTCTTCACCGACAACAACGTGAAACTGCTCGTGACGGTCGGCGGCGACGACACGGCCTCGACGGCCAACCGCATCGCCAAGTTCCTCGAGGCGAAGAAATACCCCATCGCCAACATCCACGTGCCGAAGACCATCGACAACGACCTGCCGCTGCCGAAAGGCACGCCGACGTTCGGTTACGAGTCGGCCAAGGACAAGGGTGCGGTCATCGCCCGCGCCGTCTATGTGGACGCACGCACGAGCGGCAACTGGTTCGTGCTGGCAGCCATGGGACGTTCGGCCGGCCACCTGGCATTCGGCATCGGCGAGGCGTGCCACTACCCGATGATCGTCATTCCCGAGATGTTCGACAAGACGGAGATCACCGTCGAGAAGATCGTCAACCTGGTGATTTCGTCGATCATCAAGCGTAAGATCATGGGCATGGACTACGGCGCAGCGGTGATTTCCGAAGGCGTGTTCCACGCGCTGTCGGACGAGGAGATCCGCAAGAGCGGCATCCACTTCACCTACGACGAGCACGGACATCCCGAGCTGGGCAAGGTGTCGAAGGCGCACATCTTCAACGAGATGATCGAGATGAAGCTCAAGGAGCTGGGTCTCAAGGTCAAGAGCCGTCCGGTGGAGCTGGGCTACGAAATCCGCTGCCAGACCCCGATCGCCTACGACCTCACGTACTGCTCGGAGCTGGGTATCGGCGTGCACAAGCTCTTCGCCGAGGGCAAGACGGGCTGCATGGTTTACGTGGATTCGGAGGGGAACGTCTCGCCGCTCTACCTCAAGGACCTGCAAGACCCCGCGACGGGCAAGATTCCGCCCCGTCTGGTGGACATCAACTCGGACAAGTTCACCTCGGTGGTGGAGAACATCCTCAACGCCGTCACGCCGGCCGACTACGAGGCCGCCAAGGCTTACGTTCCCAATCCCGAGGAGTACGACTTCCACAAGATCCTGAACTGGAAATAATCCGGTCGCAATCCCATACTCTGATCCCCGCCTCAACAAGGCGGGGATTTTTTTCGCAAAATATTTGCTCGGGGGGGGATTTCGTATATTTGCATCCCAGAATAACCCAATTCATCATGGAAAAGACCGAAAAACCGGTGTTCGAGCCGATGCCCGAAACACCTGCGGAGCCGGCATCCACGGTCTCCGAATCCGCCGGACAGCCGGCGGCATCGCTCGCCGAAGCGAAAAAGAACATCCTCGTCGGACTGCTGTGGTGCGTCGGCGGACTGGCTTTCAGTTTCATCTCCTACTATTTCACCGAAGCCGGAGGCCGTTACGTCATCGCCACGGGAGCCATCCTCTGGGGTGTCTGGCAGGCAATCATGGGATTATACGTCTGGCTGAAAATCAAGCATGGAGCCGGCGAATACGCCGCCTTTTGGCGCATGCTTGCAACAGCCGTCTGCACCGCCCTGCTCATCGGATACCTCACGGTGCTCTCCACGCAGCTGGTGGACGAAGGCGGCGAGCTGCCGCTGCTCGACACCGAACAGACCTATGATTGCACGGACCTCGGGCTGCGAATCCGAATTCCGGCCGGATACTCCGCCCTCGAAGAGAGCATTGAACCCGAAACCGACTCAACCTACGCCCGCTACACGATGTACGTCCTCGACGGCGAATGGGAATTCAACATCGACGCCCTGCAAGATGTCTTCGATCCCGAGGCAAAGAACATCGCCGACCTCTCGGACTACTGCGCGAGCCGCGATTCGGCCTACTACGACGGCGGGATCATCAAGGCCTCGCGCCCCCTCGTATCGAACGGCACCGACATGCTGTACAGCGAAGGCCGCCGGACCGAATATCCGGGATTCGTATTCACGGCCTACGACCTCAAACAGGGGCAGTCGCTCATCACCGTCGGCATCAGCTACCCCTCGAAGGAATACGGCAAGACGAGTACCCTCCGACGCGTCGAAGAACTGCTCCGAGGCATTGAGCTGACGCAGCCGGAGGAGACGGCAGGAACGGCAGAATAAAAATGATTCGCACGACAGAGAAGGGCAGCCTCCGGGCCATGAGTGGTCAAAAGATCGCAATCAACAGATATTCAGAATAATCCGACAGAGGGGTTGTTATTTTTTCTTGCAATGCAAGTCCGGCAGCCCGAACCGACGCAGCGACCGAGGGTAAAACAGCTCGCTGATTTTACCGAGGTGCAAGGAGGAAGCCGAAGGCAAGCCCCCGGCTGCGGAGGGCTGCAACATACATGTTTTGCCACTCCGCTGGCTTCGGGTTGAAAAACAGAGCGATTATTCAAGAGTAAAACTCAATGTAACAGCTTGTCACAATCTGCCGACCACGCGAGGCCTCCGGGCCGCTTTTTTATCCGAAGAGCGTCGGTTCGGGGGCGGGCGGCACGGGAGCCGCCGGACAGAGGTTGACGACCTCCAGTCCCCGGCCGAGGGCGCGGCGGACGGTGTAGCGGGTGCCGCCGGGCGAACCGTCGTACCACGCCACCAGGACGCGGGCGTTGTACACCAGAAAATCGTTGCGCACGGCATAGCAGCCCCGGTGGTAGGCCGGCGCAAGCACTTCGACGGAATCGGCCTCGGCCAGCACGCGCCGGAAGCGTTCGCGGTCGGCCGGGGAGAAGCGCATCTCCTGCCCCCGGAACGGAACCGCAGCGACGAGCCGCACGCCGGGCGCACGCTCCCGGAGTTCCAGCACCGCCTCGGCGGCGGCCAAATCGAAACCCACGGCCATGCCGCTCAAAAAGTTCCGGAAACCCCGCGCGTACAACTCCCCCACCGTCCGGCGCAGGGCGTCCGCAGCCGCGCCGCGATAGGTGCGATGGCCGGTAAAGGCGACGGATGTGCGGGAATCGGCGATCATGCGTCCAAAGGTAAGGCTTTGGCCCGGACTTTGCAAGCCCCATTGCTGAATTTAAACTTTCAGCAACTATGAAAAACACAGGAATTGCCATCGTATCGCTCGTGGGCGGCATGATCATCGGTTCGGCCCTCACAATGCTCTTCACGCCCCAGTCCGGTCCGGAACTGCGCCAGAAAATCAAGGATTCGATCGACGACGAGATCGACAAGGTGAAAGACAAACTCGGCAAAGTCGAGAGGGAGATCGAGGAAGCCCGCTGCAAATGCGACGAAAAATGACCCTCCCGGCACGACGCAACAATGGAGAATAAACCTTCCGGCGGCCGTTTCATAGCCGCGCTGCTGTTTTTCGCAACGACTGCGGGCATTGCCATCCTGCTGCTGCTCACGGCGCTGGTTATCTGGCTTTCGTCCGTTACGGGTTCGTTCATCGCCTCGGCGCTGATCGCAGGCGGCTTTTTCGCCGTCCTCGCACTCCTCGTCTACCTGTTCGCGATCCGCGACGCCGTGGAACAGATCCGCAGGCAGGCCGAAACGGTTTACGAGGTGGCCCATGCAGCGCAAACGGGCTACGAATGGCTCGCCGGAAAGGTTTCTCTGTTTCTGAAGCTCCGCGAGGAGTTGCAGAAAAAATGAAAAGCCGGAGCAGCATGCTGCTCCGGCTTTTTCGATAACGCCACTGCCGAGTGCGTCACAACGGAACGTCCGCTTCGACATATACCCGCGTATAGCTCTCATTGATACGCAGAAAGAGTTCGAAGCGATTGCTGAACCAGTCGCCGAGCCGGAATACCAGCTTCCCGCCGCGCCGCTCGCATTCGATAGCATAGCCGTCGTCGTCGAAAACGTGTTCGACATCGCCGGCCGGCAGCGACAGCGACACCTCCTGTTCGAGATGGTCGTAGTTGGAACGGTCGATCCGCAACACCGTACTCCCGTATTCGGGCAGTTTATAGGGCTTGGGCAGGTCGGTAACGTACCGGATCGCTGCGCCGACGGTCCTGGACTCCTCCGTAAGCGGCGACACCACGTAGATCTTCAGGTAATTCATCTTCTGACCCCCGATGGGCATGGCATGCTTTCCGGAGGGAAACGACATCAACACCCCTGGACGCACGGCCACGTAACCATGACCGGCCTGCACGGCAGCTGCCGACGCTCCCGTCACCAGCGACTTGGGCGCAACGGCCCCCAGACCGCCGACCTTGCCGAGCGCAAAAAGAACGCAATTGTCTCCGCTCACGAAATTCTGCGCCTTGTCGATATAGATGCCCGAATCGTCCAGCATGGTTTTGCCGTTGCTTTCATCCATCATATTGAGGGTGACGGTCCCTTCGGGATCGCCGGGAATCTTGTCGTCGGAGCAGGAAGAAACGCCGACAGCGAATGCCGCAAGCAGCAGCGGCAGAAGGAGCTTTTTCATTTCAAAATCGTCTTGTGTGAAGTGTAGCCGCGGCAAATATACGCAAAAAACAGCACTTACTCCCATCATATTGCATATATCTTTGATAGCATCATCACGAGACGATAATCCAACTATTTCAAACTCTTCTCCTTTAAACGGACATACTCCTGTACCCCAGCTTCGTTCATCTGAACGGCATAATTTTTTGGCCGTTTTCTCTATACGAAGCCGCAATATCTCCCGTTTGTAGGCTTCTTCCGTACGGTCTTGCCTTCAGGAAGCACCTCCTTAAACTCAGCATCAGCACGGATCAGCCCCTCCAGACCGCCTTGTTCATCCTGCTTTAACCATTTGCGAAAAGCGGCATCAGACACGTAGTGAAGCGTACAGAAATCACTCTATTTAAGTCGACCGTTCAACTTGAACTGGCGAATCAGAAACTCTTTTTCAAGAGGATTCAGATGTGCCATAAAAATTTCTCCTTACCGGTGGATGAAATTGAGGGCTGCCTTTTGTCCGTCAGAAGTCTCCTCTGTAGTGAGGGACATAGCCCCTCACTACAGAGGAGACTTTCAATAAACACCAAAGATACAACTTAACCCGTTGTGCATTTAGTATAAATGTATAAAAAAGATGTTCATGTTAGATAAAATCCGTACATTTATATATCTATCAATCACACAAATATAAAAAAGCAGTTTTAATATAAGTTACGAAAAAATGTTGGAAACCTTACAAGGCATAGAGCAAAAATCAAATTTTCGCAATCAACATCGTCTGCCCCGTATGAGCGATATCGAGGTTCCCACCCTCTTTCTGACGGCGAAATATATGGGCATAGATTCGGAATACCGATTGTTTCGTATGCTTCCCGATTATTTGCGACCCCGAATTGAGCGTAGCGTCTACAACCGCTGTCACAGAGCCTTACCCCCCCCCATTTGTCCGCTCTTCGCAAACGTATGGGCTAAAACATCTCCTCGGCTCCAGACTATCTGATTGTAGACAGTATGCCGCTGGAAGTATGCAGGATCAGTCGTAGTTTACGCTCAACGGTCTGCAAACAGGAATATTATTCTGCTCCTGACAAGGGATTCTGTGCTTCGCAACAGACTTGCTATTATGGCTATAAGCTGCATGTCGTCTGCTCGTTGGAGGGAGTGATCCGCAGTTTCGACCTCTCGAAAGCTTCGGTACATGATATTTATTATCTGAAAAATGTCAAGGAACTTTATCGGGACTGCGTCCTGTTGGACGACAGAGGCTATCTGAGCACCGACTACCGGTTGGATCTGTTCGAGAGTCAACGAATTGTGTTGGAAGTGCCCATACGACGAAATCAGAACGATTACAAGCTGCAACATCCTCTATTCCGACGCTGTCGAAAAAGAATCGAAACGCTTTTCTCGCAACTTTGTGACCCGTTTATGATCCAACGAAACTATGCCAAATAATTCAACGAATTCAGAACCAGGATAATCGCTTAAATGCACAACGAGGAACTTCAATCTTTTTCTACCTTCTCTTGTCTACTTTTTCGGCAGCAACAGCGTTTACCGAAAATATTTCGCGTAACTCAAAACACAGCTTGCACGCAAGTCCCGAACATGCAATGTCTCAGAGGCTCAAAAACGGGTCGAATAGCACGCCCCGTTGCCGCTTGTTCGCCGGCCAGCATAAAGAGGCGAACTAACTGTTCCCAAAGCCGACTTCGGGAACAAAACAGGTATAAAACGGAGGTCCTCTGCGGTCAATCCATCATGAATGATTGACGTCTCGCCTTTCGAAGCGGAATAGGCCTCGGTTCCGGCTTCGCTATGCAGGTAGCGGGTCGAGCAGAGGTTGATGATGCAGTCGCATTGCTGATTGCCGTTCTGCTGGCGGTGGAGAGCCAGTTGGCGGGAGGTGATGAAGACCGGGCGTAGGTTGGTGGCCATCAGCCGGTCGAACTCCTTGATCGAAAGTTCGGTGAGGGGCTTGAAGTGGCTGATTCCGACGTTGTTCACCAGGATGTCGATGTTGCCCAATGTCTCGAAGATCTCCTGCATACATCTTTTGAGGCTGACGGCATTGGTAACATCCAACAGATAGAAACGGGCACCGGCCTCTGCTGCGGTTTGGGCCCCGAGGACGGGATCAAGGTCGCAGAAGACTACTTGATCGCCTTGTCAGGCAAAGACTTCAACGATTCCTTTTCCGATTCCGTGGGCACCGTCCGTAACGAATACGCGTCTTTTCATGGCTTTCGGATTTTTTCTAGAAAAAAAGTGCAAGCCGGCCGCAGAGACAAAATTTTGTCGTCGATTTTGCAGTAGACGCGCCGGGTGAAGCGGATTCCGCTGGGGATGCGCCTGCAGGGGAGTTGCTTCGAGATTTTGACTGGTGCATGAGATTCCCCGGATCAGCGTAGATAATGTTGCGAGAAGAAAAGACGGATTACCGTTGCTTTCGAAAATGGGGTAAGCATCCAGCTTACAAGGTCCACTTCTCCTATTTAAACATGGGGTCCGGATTCAATTGATACTCTACACGATGAATAAGATCAAGCATCTGTAGAAAGATTTTCGGCTGGTTATCTACCCTTTAGGCACCTGGATCGCAGGACAGTCTCCGCCGGCACGAAGAATAAATTCAGCCGTCTTATGCCTTTGGGCATCATATAATTCCTTTTTGATAGTGCTACGGCAGATGACCACTGTCTCGGAAGTGTCCGTATGCCGATGGATAGGAATCTCTGTGTCACACATCAAGACATTGAACATCTTTTGAGAGGAATCTTCGGATGCAATCTTCAGATCATAATTCATCCTACGGCGGGGGGCTTCTGCCTGTTTCTGGATGCTGTCAATAGGTTGCTGTCAAGTCGCATATGTTAGAGATTGTTCGGATCCCAATCTGCTATTTAACAATCGCTTCTTTAATGCAATCAACTATGTAATGGACGTCGTCATCTGATACATATGGGCCGGCAGGGAGACAGAAGCCAACCTTGAACAGATCTTCCTCAATACCATTGGTGTAAACCGGAGCATTGGCATATACAGGCTGCTTGTGCATGGGTTTCCATGTCGGGCGAGTCTCGGTCTTCTTGCCATGCATGAAAACGCGAAGAGCCTCGACATTATCGTTCGGCTGGCAATCTGTTGTTGCGCTTTCAACAGCATGAATTACTCCGGCAGCACCTCCGACTGCTGTTTTAATTACCTCCTTATATGCATTCTCCTGTCCCTGGATATGAACCGACGGGTCGAGTGTCGCTGCACAGAGCCAGAAGTTTCCATCGAAACGAGGATCTTCCGGCTGCTTGTGGATGTGGATACCGGGTATATCAGCCAACAACTCCTCGTATAATTTCTGTACATGCTTGTGGTGAGCGATATGCGAGTTAAGTACGGTCATCTGACCGCGACCAATACCGGCACATACATTCGACATACGGTAATTGTATCCGGTAGCAGTATGCTGATAATAGGGATATGCATCACGGGCCTGAGTAGCATACCACATGATTTCATTTGCCTCTTCTGGATTCCGACAGATAAGTGCACCTCCACCTGAGGTTGTAATCATTTTGTTCCCGTTGAAAGAGAGTACTCCGTAGCGGCCGAAAGTGCCGAGGACTTGTCCATCAAAGCGAGATCCCATGCCCTCGGCAGCATCCTCAACCACCGGGATACTATATTTGTCAGCAATCGCCATAATTTTATCGATATGGTATGGCATACCATAAAGAGCAACCGGAATGATGGCTTTAGGATATTTGCCGGTCTTCTCTTTACGGTCAATTATGGCTTTCTCCAGCAATTGAGGGTCCATATTCCATGTCTCGCCCTCTGATCCTATGAAAATCGGTTTGGCTCCGAGGTAGGTAATCGGATGAGATGAAGCACAGAATGTATAGCTCTGTACCAATACCTCATCTCCGGCCTTTACGCCACACCCGATAAGAGCCAGATGTACAGCTGCTGTCCCGGCAGAAAGGCAGACTACCTTCCTGTCAAGCGGCTGACTGCCATCGCTCTTGCTATTGGCAAATGCTTCCAGATCCTTTTCGAAGGCATTCACGTTCGGTCCCATGGGAACCACCCAGTTTGTGTCAAAGGCCTCTTTGACATATTTCTGTTCCCATCCCTCTTCTGACATGTGAGCCAGACAGAGATAAATCGTTTTTCTTTCTTCTGACATAATTTTGATTTTATGTTTGGCGTATTAGTTCATAGTTATCAGATATATACAGCGTTGTATTGTTCGCTATACTTCCTCTCCTGCAAACTTAACCTTGAAATGAAGTACGGTTGCTAAGATTATTTCAATGTCCTTGAGGAAAGAATAATGTCTATAGTAGTAACAGTTCAGTCGAACCTTATCCGGATAAATTACGTTGTCATTATACTCTGTAGCAATTACCTGCATTGGGCGAGAGTCTCCTTCAGCCTGTTTTTTCTTTACATATTCGGATATCATTTCATCTTCCAGACGGTATTTCAACGTTGCAGGACCTGTTATTCCGGGACGGAGCTTGAGTACATCACGGTCGGCACCTTCGAGTTTGTCTGCATATCCGGGGACATCCGGGCGAGGGCCAACAAAGGACATATTTCCAATCAGTACATCCCACAATCCCGGTAGCTCGTCCAATTTATAGTGGCGCAGCGTTGCTCCGAAAGGCGTGATTCGAGAGTCGCCCGCAACGGATACAGTTGAACCGTTGTGATTGACAGTCATAGTACGGAACTTATGGCAATTGAATAGTTTCCCGTTTTTACCGACACGCTATTGGACGAAGAATGCAGGGCCTCCAGGCATTTTAATTTTTACCATGATGGCTACGATGAGTAGTATGGGCCATAAAAAAAGAAGACCGAGAAATGCTACGGCCCTATCAAAATCCATTTCAGTACCATATTATCAGTTTTCAAGATTTCGTTTTTGCTAGGCTAAAAAACTGTGTAGGCTTTTATCGTTTATTATTTAGTCCAAATTTACTTTTTGAAAGAATATCATCCGTCTTTTCTTCAAAGACTTTCATTACAATTGCTATTTCTGTCCTTCTTCAATTTGGCCAGATACTTTGTTTATGTAATTAATATGCTTTGAAACAATTAGATATATCCCATTAGAACTAATTCTGCTCAATGCATTTAGATGACCATTCTTTGTCCAATAGGTCAAAGGGATAACATCGAATTTAGCACACTCTTTCTCTTCCCTGATGCTAGCAAGGGGGGTCTCATTCACATATGTCACCTTTATTTCGGCATCTTTTCCTACATAACTTTTCAGTACTTTGAGCATCTCTTTTTCGCGATGATAAGTGTCGCTTGTACAATTAATTTTCATTTCGAATTCTTGTGGTGCATGCTGGATGAACTGCCATTGTAGCAAATCGGAGATATTCCCACATCGCATTTATTATTGTTATAGGAGAAAGCAGATCCCCGTTGGTTGCTGTAATAAAATCCACTCGTCTGTCTTCAACCCTCTTCAATACTTTACCGTGGATTCCGCATTCACACTCGTGAGACATTACACCAAGGTCTCCTGTATCATATCTTATCATAGGCATGGCCTTGTTATAAAGATCTGTTACCACGATACGTCCAAGCTTTCCATCTTCTACGGAAATATCCTTTTCCAAGTCTAAAATCTCAACATAGAAGCTAGCTGTATTGATGTGATATTCCGTTCCTAATTTACATTGTTGAGAGATAAGTCCACACTCCTGGTTAGAATAGCGCGATATCACCGGACAACCGAATAAGTCTTTAATACCTTGGCGTGCATCATCAGGAAATGATTCAGACATAGTGATGAAACATGCCACCCTTGCCTTTGTTTTACGTCCTGTGCGTTTCATCCATTGGTACAAAGCTGTTATTGATGAGGCATAAGCCAAGATACTTTTTTCCTGATAATCATTTTCTAGTTTTTCAAGAAATCTTCAAGGCTCTCGTCTGATAAGTTATCACTTGACTGCATCACCATATTTGTTAGAAGAGTCTTTAGTTTGCTTTTCCTGTTAAGATGATTCCAGACTCTTATGTAATAGAGTCTTGTGCCAAGATGAAAGCCTGCAAGATCTGAACAGACTAGTAAGTCAGCTTGCGCCTGCAAGCGTTTTCCCGGGTCTTGCAACACCGCAAATGGAGTGCCGGTTGAACCGGATGTTGTCTCACGATGTAAAGGTTTTCCTAACCAACTTTGCGCTATGAAGTTATTTCCTCCGGCTTTAATAATGCTTTTATTTACAATTGGCAGTTCTTCAAACTTGTAATTAATGTATTGCTTATAGTAAAGGGACCTCTTGTGTTGCCCATCTCACAAGGGCCTCACGCTGGTAGATGTTCTCCTCTCCAGTTTTAAATCCGTTGCTTACTTGGTCATAAGCTTTTTTAATTTCCCCCCCCCAAGGAATTTGTCTTTTAACCAGAATACTTTTGCGCATAGTGTCATAATAGTTGTATAATATGCTCTTATTTTTCTATCTTTATTTTTGGTAAAAACTCGATATAGTAATAACCATTTTCTAAGGTTTTATGTATTTTTATCTCATTTGAAGCTTTGGCCGAAGCCATAGAGGCATAGTTTTCAGATGAGATGGATCCGAACATGCGCAAATCTAAATGTTGAGATACCTTTGTCATTGCAACTCCCATTAATTTTGCAATGCCACGGCCTTGCAAATCTTTGTGTACCATCTTTCCTCGAAAGCATTTCCCATTCACAAATGCTCGCAGGAAGAAATAGCCTACGAGCTCGTTGTCGGATAAAACCAAAAATGTCAAGAATGCCTTATTATTCACCACCTTCCTGACCGCTTTCTCATCAAATTCATGAGGTCGAAAGAATTTAAAAGCTCCTTCGGGTTGCTCTCTAAAGAAATGCACTAAAATATCTACATCATTGTTCGTTGCCAAGCGGATGATATACTTTGGGCTTATACCTTCCAATATCTTATTAACTTTGGCTAATTGTTTCTTGTGTAACATATAGAATAGAGACGCGTTTCCCCATTCTATTGCCTCCCACAAGAAACTGAATTTGTCTTTTATTATATGTGCTAATTTGTATAACATTTTAGTTGCTTATATGCAGTATTTCATTATGATATTGTATGTATGTTGTACGGTATAGTTATTTAAATAGAATTGGTAGCCGTTTTCTCCCATTTGCTTGATGTCTGAGTTTATCATTTTGTTGAGTTTCTCGGTAAAAAGTATTCACATCGTTACTTGGAGCCCAAATACCATAGCCATTCTTTTCGCAATGCTACCTGTATCGCAGTTTGGATCTGTGCATGCAAGGATAGGCTTACGGCTCATTAAATAAGATAATAGACGACTTGGATAATTAGGAATTGTAAACCGATAATCCAGAAAGATCAATCCTACGTCACATGCTTCAGTCAAATAATAGTAGTCCTCTTTGGGTAGCCGCCTAAAAAGAGATACGCTCTGTGGCTTCTCTTCATTCACAAATTTCTCCAATTTGTTGTATTCAGTACCATTACCTACCACAAGAAAATGACAATCGGTTCGGTCTTTGTTGGCTCGAAGGCATTCAATTAGAAACGGAATGCCTTGAGGTTTTCCAAGGTTCCCACCATAGATGAAGATTGGACAATCGATAGGTAGGTTGTACTTCTTGCGAATCTCGACTCGTTGTTCTTCGGAGAGTGAAATCGATGCAACAAGATTGCAACTGTTCGGACAAATCTCCACTTTTTCAGGTTTGATTTCGGGATTATGAGCCAATATAAACTTTACATTGGCCGGACTCATGCAGCCAATCACATCCGAAATGGCATAGAGTTTTTTCTCTTTTTTGCGGAATGAACGGTACAACATACCCTTCAGCCCATTCTTTTTAAGTAGCCCCAGATCTACAGCATTTTGAGGAAAGATGTCCTTCAGCATTAAGTACGATACAGCCTGCGGGTTTTGTCTCTTTGCGTATTCTATCACTTTAGCAAACGTGATGGGTGGGGTAGAGTACAAGATGAGGTCGAATCTCACATGGCCAAGATACTTCTTTAAGGCCGCTTTAAACTGTGCTTCCAACATAACCTGCCCAAGACCTTTCTCAATAATATTAGTTTTCTCGACGTTAAGAGTTTGTACGCCTAAGATATGTATACCAGCCTCTTTAAAGAGAACAGTCTTTCTACCAGACCTTCGTTCAAAAGGCATCATTACATATACCTCGTGTCCTTCATCATAGAACCTACGTGCCAGATCTGTATATATGCCATTTGCCGAAATTTTCAGCATCTGGTTTGACATTGTCAAGAACAATACATTCATATATTTTTATGTTTTATTTTCATTGTGGTAACTTCCTCCCAACGCCAATGATAAACAGTCAAAACACGAGTTTTTATTATAGGAAGTCTATCAATAGCCAAGGCCTCTGATTTTGTGTTCTCTAAACTTTCTCTGCTGTTTTTTGCTTTTCTGTGATGCGAAATATTACCGTAAACAATCTGTCTCTGAATAGAAGAAATCGGAGGAATACCCTGTTTACAAGAAGCAAATCTATTGATTTCTATGTGTTTATTTACTTGTTAAGTAAACATTCGTATAGGTCAATATATTTATCGAAGCACTTGTTCTTATCGAAATGTTCTTCTGCCCGTTTACGGCAGGCTGTCGAAGAAAGAGGCTGCTCTTTCAGATTTATAATAGCTTTTGCCAAAGCTGCCACATTCCCTTGCTCAATTACAACCCCCGTCTTCTCATCTACAGCCTCTGATGCACCACCCGTACGATAGGTTATTATAGGAATACCACATGCTAAAGCTTCAAGATTGACTGTTGGGAAGGTATCGGCATATGTAGGGTTGATGAGAACATCTGATTCAGAGTAGAGTTGTGCCAATTCTTGCGCGGTCTGTGTCCGCAGGATGCCATGAATGCCTGCTGGAAGATTCTTTACTTGATCAGTAGAGAGACCTACCATCGTAATCTTATACTCCTCCTTTGGTAACATCTCTCGAAGTTTGTAAATGTCTAATTCTCCTTTATATGCCATCCATACATTCGAAACGGCAATAATGCGAAAAGGACGGTTGAGGGGTGATGATTGAGTGTTGGATGTTGTCTGCTTGAAGACAGACAAATCCACACCATTCTTTATTACCTCAATGCGTTTATCCTTAAGGAATGATTTTTTCACGAGACTGCTCATCCAATCTGAGCATGGCACGATAGTTAGGTTCTTGCATTTGCTAAAGAGGCTTTTTTTAGCAAAAAGTTCTCACGAGAGCGATCAACAAATCTATTCCTCTGTACGCATTTGCCACATTCCGTTTGCCACTTCATGCAGTTCTGCTGGACGAAGTGATAGCAATGACCGGTAAATGCCCAGCAATCGTGGAATGTCCATACCACCTGTATCTCAGTCTGGTTGAGGTATTCAAATAGGATAGCATAATTTAGAAAATGGTCGTGGATGTTATGTAATTGCACTACATCTGGCTTTATTTCGGTTATCCGACGAACAAGAGCCTTTGTGGCTCTATCGGAACTACGCCCTTCCATATCCAGTAGATAGTTGTAGGCAAAGTGGATGTAGTTATCCATCTTTGAGCCTACTTTTACAAGATTGCTCTTGAAGTGGTCATCTTTCGTCCATATGCTATGTACGAATTCCATCCACGTTTCATCGCCGACTGTCCGATAGCTTCTGCTATCTTTCCCGTTGAACCCCAGTTAGCTGTTACGTTAATCTGTAAGAGTGTTGGCATATTATTTATATTGCTTTAGAACAAGGACCATGCGATATTGAACAATCCCGTCCTTTCTGGAGGTCATCGATTAATAAGAGAAGGTTTTTGGCTGCATTGGCTGGAGACCAAACATCTCGCATATTCTCATAGCCCTGAATTGCGATTTGCTTTCTTTCTATTGGATGATTTAGTAACAATTCTACCTTTTCAGTAAGTGAAGACAGCGCCTTTTCATCTATTTGGAGTTTTTCCCCTATAAAACCTGAATCCGTATTTGCACTCTTGAATGTTATGCCAGAAACTCCATCTTCAACAAGGAACGGAATAGATCCAATACCATCGGAGCCCACAAGTATACATCCGTTGCTCATAGATTCATTGGAAACTGCACCCCAGCCTTCATTTCTATCGGATGTAAATAAGAATATCTCATGCTTGCGCATTTCTTGAAGTATTTTTGCATTCGGCATGTTTCCCTTGAATGTTATCATGTCTGTGACCCCTAAGTCTGATGCGAGTCTCTTGGCTTCTTTAAGTTTCTCACCGGAGCCGAACATGTCGAGAGAGAAGCGATAGCCTTTTTCCTTGAGTCGTTTTGCCATTAAGATAGGTAGTTCCGGATGTTTCCATTTCAGAAATCTACTGCACCACATAAGTGATGTAGTTTCTGATGAACGAACATTTTGTGACGCTTTAACGTCAAAATTTTTATCCACTGTGGTGAAATACCCCCACTTGTAACAACGATTCTTGTAAGTATGCAATTTATATTGATCACTTGCCCCGAAAGCGCTTGCGCATAACTTGTAAAATGGCTTTCTCCAGAACAGAATACGATAGTAGCATAATGATTTGATGAGTCTTGGAGAAAGTAGGTTAAGCCAACCTCGTTTCAACCAACGCTCAGATACTTCAAAAGAAATCTTGTCTGTGTTTTTGGCGCGAATTACTTCAAGGTACAGCACCTCCGGACCACCAAAAAGAGCTACATCTGCAGTCTTTGCTAACTCTATCGCCTTTTGCCGATTTTCTTCATTTTCCCAGGCCCTCAATACATATGACACCTGCGAGTAGTCGGTATAACCTCCTTTCTTTAGCCAGTCGTACATCGGAACAGTCTCAACGAAGATGTAATCAATGCCTTCCGTTGAAGCCAGTTCGTCTGCAACAAGTTTCTGATGGTGATTGAGAAAATTGGAGAAATATGCTATTATCATATATTACAAGCGGATTTTATCAATTTAGCATAATTCTTAACCATACATTCGGTTGTAAAATGAGTATAAGCAAAGTTATAGGCCGCCTCGACATTGTTTTTGTTAAAAGATGGATTATCCAATAAACTGCAGACCACCTTGAAGTAAGCATCGGCATTGTTACTTTCAACTAAATGGCCATATTTCCCGTTGTCTGTTATATCTATAGGACCACCTGCTCCTCTCCAGGCAATGATAGGTTTCCTTCTTAACATGCCCTCAACCAAACTACGGCCAAAACCTTCTGTACGTGAGAATGATATCAGGATATCAGTTTCTGCAAAGAGATTTTCCCCTGATACAAAACCGCAAAAATTTATATATGGTTTTATTCCGAGAATCTTTATCTCATGCGCAATCTTTGTCTGATATTCGTTATCACCATCAGGATCTCCATACAAATTTAAAATGGCATTAATGCCGTGATCTCGCAAAAGTTTTATCAATCTAATGCCCTCAATCTGATTTTTTAAATCGGATATAAATCCCATTGTGCTGATTCTCAGATAATCCTTTGAGAGATCTTTATGAGGGTAGTCAAATGCAGGCATTGGTAATCCATTATGAATGAGAGTTACTCTATTTTCTGGCATACCGCATTGGATTAATAAGTCTGTTTGCTTCTTTGAAATACCTACAGCAAAATCAATACAATGGTGTTTTAATTTCTGGATAATAATTTTACTTGCAATACCTTTATCTTGAAAATTACCACCTCTGTTAATGTAAATCTCATTTATATGTTTTGATGGTATTAACGACAATAGAGCAGATGTAACAGGCTGATTTGTAATAACCCAGGTGTCTCTGTCTAAGAAGGGCCTTATAGTTCTATATAAATCTAGAATAGTATAGAGAGTCTCACAAACCTTATTTTTGGACATTGTCCATACGGATTTCTTAGTTGTCTTTACAATAACATTCAAGGGAAAGTCTGTTGTTGACATTTCGCTACCATTGGGGCATACAACTATTATTTTAAACTCAGAAAAATGACTTAGGCCCTTGACAATTGATATCGTACTTTGAGGAACTCCTCCTCTATTGTCAATGAACTCGCTTGGAAATATTAATGTTTTCATTTATAATGATATATCTATACATGATTGCACATAAGATACAGTAGAAAATAGAGTTTATTCCAATAATAAATCTTGCATTGGTAATAAAATCATTAGCAAACATTGCCATTGTAACAATAAATAAGAAGAGATATTTTCCTTTAAATTGGAAAGCCCAGTTGAGTAATTTAATGTTAGTAATGAGATAACATAAGCAGCCTGCGATGCCAGTTGTAATCAGAGAATGAGAGAGGAAACTATGCTGAATAGCTGATGGCTTTCCGATGAACAGAAATGTAGATCCTTCAAACTCGAGCATATGCTGTATTGGTTTTACGTTAATGCTCATAATTCGAGAGTCCCAAAAGTCATTACCAGCGCCATTTATCTTCTCGCTTAAGTAACTTTGACTGTATTCATAAAATGAAGAATCTACAAAAGTTAAAATATACTTATAAAGTATGGGACCTATGATAATTAATAATGAAATTGCAAATATCTCGGATCCATATACTTTCTGGTGTGATAAGAATCTGAATAATAAAAAGCTAATTACGAGCATCATCATAGCATATCTACTTGAACAAAATACAATAATGACAGCCATAATTATAATACCAAGCAGTACGTATGATTTCAATAACTTTGTATAATATAGAAACTCAAATAAGATTGAAAATAATAAAGCTGTGAATGCAACATTATTACGTCCATATCCGAAGTCTAGAGTCGCAAGATTCTCAGAGTATGTTTCCTGCATCATTGTCCGATAATTGAGCAGGAATACAACAAGGAAAGCTGAACCTATTACAATAAGTTTCTTTATATCTTGTATGGATTTAATATTATTGGATAATGAAAAATATATGACGACCCCCATAAGTAATTTCTAAAATAGTTGATAAATATTGTATTTGTTAAATCCCCATTTATAAGTGCTGCGGCAATCATAAATGGGACATATATTGCGGTTAATGTAAAAAACGATCTGTTAACCATTGATGAGTTATAAACTTATATGACGATATTATTAATAAAAGTGCACATGCTATATCGGCGTATGTAATACCTGCAGCAATACTATAATAACTGCCAATTAAAGCTCCGACAGATAATGCATATACTAAGAATTTCATGCGTACTTTATTTTTTCTTGAATAAAAGATTGACATAACATCTTCTCTTGAAGGAAGAGTATAGAAGTCTTTCATAGATAATTCTGTAATTCTTGTAATGTTTATCTGTAATAGGAAGGCCGTTGTAAAGGTTACTAATACAGTAACAACAGAACATCCGATAACGCCAAACTGAGGGATGATAAAATAGTTTAAAATAGCGCTTAGAATTATACCTATAACAAGATTCTTCATGATGCTTAATGGCGAGCCTTGTGATGATAAGATTCCGTAGCTAACTTCTTTTTGCCCCGTTCGCAATCATTGTAAGTGCCAATAATCGGAGAACAGGGGCGGCTGTTTGGTATTCTGTACCATATAATATTCGGATAAAAATAGGGGCGAAAATGATTAGGCCTATTGCCAATAACGTATTTACAAAGGCTAATAGGAGGGAGACTCTTCTGACCTGTAATTTAAGTTCTTTCCCTTTACCAGACTCCATTTTGAATAAAGGAGAGGCCCGACCGAAGAGGCTATTACAGTGCCTATAATCAATAAAGAATTTGCTCGACTATAATAACCAACATTTAGGAAGCCTTCCGATATGGAGAACCATGTTAAGAAATATACAGGGATACTCGTTAGAATAAGTGATGCTATATTATTGCCTGCTAGTTTGACGCCCCATTTTACTATGTTATAAAACAATTTTTTATCTATTCCATCTTGAAAAGAAAAACGTCTATGAAAATAATGGTAAAGAATTGACAAGGACAAGATGCTTCCAATGCCAGACAAGGCGAGAAGGAACCCTACATTCAACTTATTCCAGATAAATAATGCAACTAATAGAATAATAAAGGTAAATACTTTTGTTGAATATTTTACTACTTGGTTTTTTACAACATCCATTTTTGCCAAAAGGACAGGTGTAAAGATATTGTTCAAAAAGCAAAGCATTTGTTCCCAAACAAAATAGAGTAATACACCAAACATTTTCCTTCCCAAAGTAGTCTGGCTTGAGCATTATTATTGCAAATAATACTAAACTTGCAAAAGATGCAATTGGGATCGTTGCATTTATGGTTGTAGATAATACCTTTCGTTCGTCAACTTTCAATGCATTTATAAAATAAATACAAGACTGACCAAGTCCTAATGCGCAAAATGTTGCAAATAGATTTTGTGTTGTAATGAATATCTGGTATCGTCCGATTTCAGAAGGGCCTAATACTCGAGATTCAATAACGTTTATTAACATATTGAATATAATAAGGCCCAAAGATGCAGCTATGCTAAAAATAGTTGACTGCTTAAAGTTCATTTTTTGATATGGTAATAGTCAAAAAACCGCTTTTATCTGTCTGTCATTTCCTCCATTTATGACATTGATATTTTGCAATGAGGATGTCTCATCTATATCTAACGGTATAAATAAACTATCGAAGTGAGGTGTTGGAATATGCTCACACAGCGTACCTTTGAGCATGGTCATTACTTTGAACCATACATCATCTGCATGAGGGCATAATTTTAAGAATAAGTTTTTATTTGTCATATCCTCATGATAGCAATGAGGAGGATAGATAATACCAGATACTCCCGTTGGGAAATTGTATATATCACAACCTTTTGCACCTCTAACTACCCACTCAAGATAAGGTCTTGGTGAGCCGTCTTCGTTGAACAAGATATAATGACCTCTATAAAAATAAATCTTGCTAGAGTCTTTTTTGTAAGCACGATATAAACGCTCAACGAAATCAATTGGATATATGATATCGTCATCGACAGAGATGATTACAGCATTTGGAAAATTGATAAGAGCAGGAACGAGCTTTGTGTATGATTTTATATCTTCACACAATCTAATCTCAAGACCTCTTGCCTCTTGCCTATGGAGTGCAATAGGGATACTCTCATATGTATTGTACGCAGTCTGATCAAGCCATAATATAATCTTATTAGGTTTTATTGTTTGATGAAGCAAACTTTCAATTGTCAGATATAATAATTGAAGTTTATTTCCGTATGATGTCAAAGAAATTATTAGTTGGCCTTCAGGATATGATTCATCTGTAGTGCCTATTTCTTGGGAGGTTAAGTACAGATTATGATAATTTTGACGTACTACTCCATTGTATATTTTATTATCAATATTTGATAACTTGCCGTATAAGTTCTTGATTTTTTGAAATATTGGCATCTTAATCTGCTTTTATAAATGTATTGTAAATAGATTTCTCTTTTGCCTTAGAATACATCTCTTTGTTCTTAGTTTTTATCAATTTTGCAGGATTCCCGCCTATTACAGAACACGGAGGAAAATTCTTAGTAACTACGGAGTTTGCGGCTACGACGCTCCCCTCTCCAATTGATACTCCTGGACAAATAAAAACTCGAGCTCCTATCCAACAATTTTCTCCGATAACAACAGGCTTCAACGATAGTTCTTCAGCAAATGGGAGAATTTCCGAGTCATAGATATGATTTACCGAAAATATCATTACATCTGGTCCAGTTATAGTTCCAGAACCGATTTCCACTCCACCCTGAGCATTAATGAAGATATTCTCTCCAAGTACAATATTGTCATGAAGAATTAGATTCTCAGTATGCCCTAGTTTGAAATTTGGACAAATCTTTATATTCGTACCGAAATATCTAAATTTAAGTTTTTTTAGCTTGTATTGATTCCAATATCGTACAATAGCCGAATGTAATGAAAGTAACGAAATCATTTATTCACAATAAAAACCTTGATATCCATATTTGACAAACCACTTCCTCTTTGACACTGCGAATGGATCATAAAGCATAGAATGTGGTTTTATGTCTCTTTGTAACTGTGATATTTGCGCCAATAATTGAATCATGTCCTATTGTTACAGGTCCAGCCACAACACTATTGGGTGAGATCTGGACATTATCCTCGATTATCGGTAATGTATGTTGTTTTATCTTCCCTGATTTATCAATATATTTACCAGATTTTCCGCCGTTCCCGCCAATAGTTACATTCTAATTTATTTGTACATTGTTACCTATGGACTGTGCTGCTATTATTATATTGAAAGGATGAGGTATTCTTAATGGAATTCCAATAGAACTACAACTACACTCAATATGATATGAGTGATGTAACCTATGTCGACAGAATTTACCTATGCTTGAATACCTATATCTTATTAGAAATAAAACCGAAGTGTTCGGTGAAAAGAGTATCCGAAGAAATAACTTAATCTTGGATCGTAACCCATTTTGTTGATCATTAGCATAAAGGCAATTATAATCTTTCAAAAACGCATTCCATTTTTCCATATTACTATCCTATAATGTATTTCTTTACCGTTGTCTTTGATATTAAATACGTTGCGATTGCGGATATGATAAAGACGATAGAACTAGAGACTAAACAATTCCAAGTTTCTGTTTGGGGAAAGATATATAATAGCTTAAAGAATAGCCAGTGCGTCAAATATATACCGAATGTTAATCCTCCGAGCCTGCATATGAATTTATATGTAGAATCATTTATTGTAAGTTTCTCAAATAGTCTTTTTGTTAGAATAAAAATTGAGACGCTGATGAACAAATTCGAGATAGAGCAGTATGCTATAATCTTATCCATCGAGATGCCAAAAGCTAAAAGTATCAATACGAGTATACAACCAGAGCACATCAGAATAATAGGAAATAACTTACCTACTTCAAACCTGCGAAGATATGCGCCAACTAATATATATCCGAAATATCCATAGAAACTTATGAGTGCCGTAATGGGGTTTGTAAACAACATACCGTTGTGGTCGGTTTTAAATGTAAGGAACTCATCAAAGAAATTTCCATTAAATATTAAAGTCAAGGACCAGATTAGTATATATAGTTGGAGCTCTTGCTTTGTGGCATTACTTATAAAACTAGATCCCATTGGAATTAGTAAAGTAATACCAATGAGTGCATATAAGTACCATAAATGAGGAGCTTGAGTTGCATGAGCCAAATCATATATCATTGATTTTGGGCTGCTAAAACACAGTGTGTATATCACAAGCCAGATAATTAATGGGTAAATTATTCTTGTAAGTCGTTTTTTGAAGAATGTAAAAGTGTTGTCTTTTATGGGAAAAGAAAAATAACCGCTGATAATAAAAAACAATGGTACGGCCAACCGGCCTATGACGAAACAAGCATTAAGGCAATAATTGCCCAAAATACTGACTTTCCCCCCTGAAATGAACTCATAAATCTGATAGCGAGAGTGATAAAGTATAACAAGGATGCAGGCTAATAACCTAAGGATTTCTATAAATATTTCTTTTTTTCTTTCCATTTAATTTTGTATAATGATTTAACGTAATCTTTTCATCTCATTCTTTCTAGTTCTAATATCAATTTGCTCAATATCCTCCTCTCCAATAAGCGGATTGCCATTCTGTACCTCAATAAAAAGGGTGAGAGTAAAACCCTTTATGGCATGAAAATGTTCAGCGGGAATAACAATCAAGTCGCCTGCTTTTTTTTGTGCTTTACCGTTTATTACGAAAAAGTCTGCACTTCGCTAAATGTCCAGACGTTACTTAAGGTAGTGGTGGTAAATTTGATAAGAAATGGCCTTGCCTGGTTTTAGAGCGATACTCTTGGTGAGTTGATGCTACTTATTTTTGTAGATAGAGTCATCAAGCACACGATGTTCTAGACGTTCTTTATACGTAGCTAGTTAGGTTTTCTGCCGTTTTTTTGATTTCTTCCGAATATTCTTTACTGCACACTAGGATTCCATTGGGGCTTGCTGCAACAACAACATCCTTGATCCCTTCAACGTAGATGGGGCACTGAAGCTCGTTAATGATATGTGTATTCTCACAATGTGGGCCCATGATGGCATTGCCAATAATGTGGTGTTTGAGTTCTTCGGAGAGAGAGTTCCATGTTCCAAGGTCTTTCCACTGACCAGAAAAAGGAACGACAGCAATGTCTTGAGCTTTCTCGGCTACTTCGTAATCAAATGATATTTTGGGAAATTCTTGATAGCGGTTTCTTATGTCTTCAAAACAGTTACTTTGAATGTGCTTGTGAATTATATCCATCATGTAGCCAAGGCGGAAGGCGAAAACTCCACCATTCCAAAGAGCGTTTTGCTTGAGGAGTTCCTTGACAACTTTGGTAGATGGTTTCTCTGTAAATCTCGATACCTTTAGAAATTCCTTTGATTCTTCTATAACTTCCTCTTGTGGGATTATATAACCATATTTTTCGCTTGGGTATGTAGGCTTTATTCCCATCAATACCAAATCTGCGACATTTTGCTCTACGCACTCAATCATCTTGGCGATAGCTCGGAAATAACCTGCATCTGTATAAGGATCACATGGCATGATGACTATTACCTCATCGTTATTACAGCCTTTAGAGAATTTGAGGTAGCTTGTAGCGAGGGCAACTGCCGGAAAGGTGTCACGACGTTCTGGTTCGGTTACTATTGAGATTGTATCACCTAATTGCTGGGTGATGATATCAATTTGACTGGCGTTTGTTGCTATGGTGATTGCATTGATTTGCATTATTTCCTTTGCCTGTCGCACTACTCGTTGAACCATAGATTCCATAGTACCGTCCTCCTTCTCAATAAGAGGTAAGAATTGTTTGCTACGAACATTGTCTGAAAGAGGCCATAGCCGCTTGCCGCTGCCGCCGGAGAGTAATACTAATTGCATATATTAAATTGGGCATTCGTTTAATGTTGATTGGGTGTTTTTTATTCTTACAAAGAATATATTTACACTATGATAGTTAAAGTAAGAGCCCTAAGAATTTGAAAGATTTTCTGCGAGATTTTTAATTAATCATATTGTATTTATTTTGAAGTGCGTGAGAGTATTGAACTCTGACTTTCGCCCACCTGTGCACGCACTTAGCCATATTGCCTAAATTATTTCCTCTTCACCTCGGAAGTGTACGTTGAGTTCATGGAGAGGTGCAAGAAGAACACCGAGAGGGGTCCCTTGGGTCATCTTTGCGAATGCATTAACATCTTTAGGGAAACATTTGCCTCCGTAGCCGAACTTACCATCAGGACCGGGAACATAGGTGTGTGTGTCGTTGATGTACCCAGAAAGGAGTACGCCGGTATGAACTGTACGCCAATCGGCACCCATTTTCTCACAGTATTCACGACAAGCGTTAAAGTAGGTCACTTTGTATGCTCCAAACACATTGTGCATATATTTCGTGAGTTCTGCCTCAAGAGGGGTCATAACGGTAAACTTCTTACCTATGAAAATCTTTGTTAAGAGCTCTAAAGCTCCAGTGAAGACCATGGTCTGTTTTTTGAAGTCCTCGATGTGAGTGCGTTCGGTAAGGAACTCTGGCATGTAGTGTACGTGATGACCTGTTTCCTTTGAGAGCAGTTCACTACTACCTGGAAGGATAGTGGTACGCACGAAGACTGGTACGTCCGGGAGCGCAGAGATGAGTTCTTTCATGAGGGAGAGGTCTTGTGTTCCATCGTCCTCAGTACGGACATGAATCTGCAGAAACGCAATGTCTATGTCTTTCATGTCATCATGGTATCCCTTGGCTGGATCGCTGATGAATAATTTACATTCAGGATTATTGTGTTCCAACCAATCTTTCAGGGCTCCGCCAACGAAGCCGCATCCGATAATTCCAACGTTGATCATAGTTGTGATTTTTTATTATTGTTTGTGGATCTTGGTTTATGGATAAAGTCCTACTATCTTGTAGCAAGAGAGCAATCTGTGAGGTTTGCCTATATCCTATGATTATATTGTACTCATCTCTATAGACATCTGTAAGATTGTGTTTTGCAGTGTCATTTCCTCCACACCATCTTGTTCACTACGCCAACGTAGCTCTGGATGATTTTCACCACCTTGGTGGAGACATTTTCATCCGTGTAGTCAGGAACCGGGGTGCCGTAGTCGCCGTTCTTGACAAGTTCTACTGCAGTGTCGACGGATTGGAGAAGTCCTTTGGTGTCGATGCCGGAGAGAATAAAGCCTGCCTTGTCGAGAGACTCGGGACGTTCGGTCGAGGTACGGATGCAAACTGCCGGAAAAGGATGTCCTACGCTGGTGAAGAAAGAACTCTCCTCGGGAAGGGTGCCGGAATCGGAAACGACAGCGAATGCGTTCATCTGAAGGCAATTGTAGTCGTGGAATCCGAGCGGCTGCTGGACCTGTACTCGCGGATCAAGCTTGAACCCTGTAGCCTCAAGGCGGTGACGGCTCCGGGGATGGCAGCTGTAGAGAATCGGCATGTCATACTTTTCGGCCATTGCGTTGATCGCATTGAAAAGGCTGAAGAAATTCTTCTCCGTGTCGATGTTCTCTTCGCGGTGAGCGCTCAACAGGATGTAGTGCCCCTTCTTGAGTCCGAGTCTCTCGTGTACATCGGATGCCTCGATCTCGGTAAGGTTCTGATGGAGCACCTCGGCCATGGGTGAACCGGTGACGTATGTACGCTCACGGGGAAGTCCGCATTCAGCAAGGTATCTTCTTGCATGCTCGGAGTAGGCGAGATTGACGTCCGAGATGATGTCCACGATACGGCGGTTCGTCTCCTCCGGAAGGCATTCGTCTTTGCAGCGGTTGCCGGCCTCCATGTGGAAAATCGGAATGTGGAGCCGTTTTGCCCCGATGACACTCAAACAACTGTTGGTGTCGCCAAGAACGAGTACGGCATCCGGTTTGGTTGCAGCGAAAAGCTTGTAGCTGCAGTTGATGATGTTGCCGCAGGTCGCACCGAGGTCATCTCCGACTGCATCCATGTAGACCTCCGGTTCGGCGAGTTTCAGGTCGCGGAAGAAGATACCGTTGAGGTTGTAGTCGTAGTTCTGTCCGGTATGGGCCAGAATCACATCGAAATATTTGCGGCATTTGGAGATGACAGCAGCAAGCCGGATGATCTCCGGACGGGTGCCGACGATGATGCAGAGTTTGATTTTGCCGTTATTTTGCCAGTGAATGTCACTGTAATCGAATTTCGTAGTTTTAGTTTCCATAGATCGTTTTGATTATTCAGCCATCTTGCGGCTTTTATTCGCTTGCTACGGGGTCGAAGAAAGTATCCGGCCGCTCCGGGTTGAAAACCTCGTTGCAGTACATGACAGTTACAAGATCCTGAATCTTGGAGAGGTTTATGATGTTGTGCGTATATCCGGGCAGCATGATGACGCTCTGAATCTTGTCGCCCGAGACTTCGAACTCGATGACCTCGTCCGTACCCTCTTTCCGCTGCTGGATCAGGCCGTGGCCGGAAACAACGATGAACTGCTCCCATTTGGTGTGGTGCCAGTGCTGACCTTTGGTGATACCCGGTTTGCTGATATTGATACTTACCTGTCCGCAGTTGAGTGTGCGAACCAGCTCGGTAAAGGAGCCACGGTCGTCGCAGTTCATCTTCAGGTCAAAAATGGCCTTGTCCTTGGGAAGGTAGCTCAGATAGGTGCTGTAGAGTCTCTTGGCAAAGCTGTCGGCCGGAATCTCGGGGATCATCAGCGTCTTCGGCATGTCGTGGAACTGGTGCAGAAGGTCGACGATTTCGCCCAGCGTAGCCTTGTGAGTGACGGGGCAGTAGCAGTAACGTCCTTCAGCCGAGGGCAATACGGTCAGTCCTTCGAACTCGCAGTGGTGCTCCTGGCCTTTCAGCGCGGCGATCATCTCTTCAACAAGGTCGTCGATGTAAAGGACCTCGAGCTCCACTTTTGGATCGTTGACCGTGATGGGCAGCTCGTTGGCGATGTTGTTGCAGAACGTGGCGATGGCGCTGTTGTAGTTGGGGCGGCACCATTTCCCGTAGAGATTGGGGAACCGGTAAACAAGAACTTTTACGCCGTTTTCCTCGCCATATTGGAGGAAGAGATCTTCGCCCGCCTTCTTGCTGCGCCCGTATTCGCTGTTGCCGAAACGACCGGTAAGAGAGGCCTGGGCCGAACTCGAGAGCATGACTGGGGCCTTGTTCCCATGCTTCTTCAGCGTGTCCAGAAGCGTTGAGGCAAAGCCGAAGTTGCCGGTCATGAACTCTTCGGGGTTCTGAGGCCGGTTCACACCCGCAAGGTTGAATACAAAATCGCATTCGGAGCACCAGGCATCCAGCTGCTCCATGGTGCTGTCCAGGTCATACTCAAAGACCTCATCGATCTGAAGGTCTCCGTAGTACTTGGCCTTGCCTGTTTTGATGTTATTAAGTTGGGAGCAAAGGTTCCGACCAACGAAACCCTTTGCTCCGGTTACCAGAATTTTCATCTGTTATTCGCTTCTATAGTCGCGGGACTTTGCTTTGGGCTGCAGACCGAGGTCTTCGCGGATGAAATTGAGCTTGAGGAGCAGCGCCTTCATGCCTTCGACATCGAGTCGCTTGGTGTTGTGGCTGTGATAGTCCTCCATGCGGCTGATGGCATCGTCGCCTTCCGTGAAGAATTTGTCGTAGTTCAGGTCACGGGCGTCGCAGGGAATGCGGAAGTAGTTGCCGCAATCTTCCGAACGAAGCATCTCTTCACGCGTAACAAGCGTTTCATAGAGTTTCTCACCGTGACGGGTGCCGATGATTTTCACCTCGGTCTCTCCGTATTTGGGATTCACCTTGGCGTAAACCTGCTTGAGGGCCTCTGCAAGCACGTCGAGGGTTGCGGCCGGGGCTTTCTGAACGAAGAGATCGCCGTTGTTGCCATGCTCAAAGGCATACATGACAAGATCGACAGCATCATCAAGCGTCATCATGAAGCGGGTCATGTTGGGATCCGTGATGGTGATCGGCTTGCCCTCTATCATCTGCTCAACCCAAAGCGGAATCACGGAACCACGGCTGGCCATTACGTTTCCATAGCGGGTGCAGCAGATGGTGGTCTTTGCATCCGGCCCCAGTGCACGCCCCTGGGCAATGGCAACCTTCTCCATCATGGCCTTGGAGATACCCATGGCGTTGATTGGGTAGGCTGCTTTGTCCGTAGAGAGGACGACGACATTCTTAACACCATGAGCTATAGCGGAGAGAAGTACATTGTTGGTGCCTTCTACATTCGTACGCACAGCCTCCATCGGATAGAATTCGCAAGAGGGTACCTGCTTCAGTGCGGCCGCCGAGAAGACATAATCGACTCCGTTCATTGCAAAATCTATAGCCTCACGGTTGCGTACATTTCCAATATAGAATTTTACTTTGTTCGAAACGTCCGGACGATTAGCCTGAAGGAAGTGGCGCATGTCATCCTGTTTCTTCTCGTCGCGGGAGAAGATACGAATTTCCCGGATGTCAGAGTCGAGAAAACGACGCAGAACTGCGTTGCCGAAACTTCCCGTACCGCCTGTGATTAACAGGACTTTGTCTTTGAAAATGCTCATAATATCTATATGTATTATAATTATTTTTTACTGTAGAGTTTTTTGCTCCGAGTCTTGAGACCGCATTAAGTCGGCGCACAAGACGCCAATTCGAGTTTATTTTGGAGGGGCTATTTTGTTTCTTTGTCGAATTCCTCAAATCGCGAGTTCTTGGATTTGAACTCGGGGACGATCTTCTTCATCAGGCGAACCATATCCGGAATGATGACGGCACGCGAAAGCTCCTCCAGCTCTTGTGCACCCTTGAGGGCATCGATATAGTCGTACTCGCGGACCTTGGCGATGCGGATGCGGTCGTGCGATGTCGGAAGCGTGTTCTCCGTGTTCGACAGCACCTCTTCGTAGAGTTTCTCGCCCGGGCGTAATCCCGTGTATTCGATCTTGATGTCCTTGTCGACCTCCAGACCGGCCAGTTCGATCATGCGCTTGGCCAGATGGGCGATCTTCACTGACTTACCCATGTCGAAGACAAAGATCTGGGTGCCCGTCGACATCGTGGCGGCCTCCATCACCAGACGGCAGGCCTCCGGAATCGTCATGAAGAAGCGCGTGATGTCGGGGTGCGTCACCGTAACCGGACCGCCCTTGGCGATCTGCTCGCGGAAGCGCGGGATCACCGAGCCGTTCGAGCCCAGCACGTTGCCGAAACGCGTCGTGACGAACTTCGTTTTGCCCTTCACCTTGCCGGCTTCGATGGCCAGACCGAGCGACTGCACGTAGATCTCGGCCAGACGTTTCGTACAGCCCATGATGTTGGTCGGGTTGACGGCCTTGTCCGTCGAGATCATGACCATCTTCTCGACGTCGTATTCGATACACTTGTCGGCCACGTTACGCGAACCGGCGACGTTGGCCAGCACGGCTTCGCAGGGGTTCTCCTCCATCAGCGGCACGTGCTTGTAGGCTGCCGCGTGGAAGACCACCTGCGGGCGGTAGGTGCGGAAGGCGAAGTCCAGACGCGGGATCATGCGCACGTCGCCGATTACGGGGATGAACTTCAGATTGGGGAAGCGGTCCTCCAGCTCGAGGCGGATGTTGTGCATCGGCGTCTCGGAGTTGTCGAACAGCACGAGTTCCTTGACTCCGAACGTCGCCAGCTGGCGGCACAACTCCGAACCGATGGACCCCGCCGCGCCCGTAACCAGGATCGTCTTGCCGCGGAAGTTGGCGATGATCTCGTTCATCGAGATCTTGATCTCTTCACGTCCCAGCAGGTCCTCGATCCTGATCTCGCGGATTGCCTGACGCTGCACCTTGCCGTCGACCACCTCGTCGATCGAGGGAGCGATCAGCACCTTGAGGTTGCAGTCCGTACAATAATGGATTAGGCGCTCCTGCTCTTCGCGAGCCTCATGGACGTGGGCGAAGAGAATGGCGTCAATATCCTTGCAGTTGTGCAGGTACTTGACATTCTCTTCGGTCTCGAAGTAGTAGACCGGGAGATCGGCCAGCATATGATTCTTCAGTGTTTTGCCGTAGGTCAGGAAACCGACGACCTGATACTCTTGAGAATTTTGGAGTTGGGTCACCAACGAAACGCCCTTGTCGCCGGTTCCGTAGATCAGGATCCGCTGGCATTTGCAATGCCTTTGACGGCTGTCTTTGAGCCAGTCATAGACGACAACCATGGCAACGCGCATAATCACCAGTCCTGAAAGGCTCAACAATATGTCAAACAACAGAGTGATCCAGATCGCTGGAAATGTCGGGCCAGCGACACCCAAAGCCAATATAACTGCGATCCCAATTCCCTTGAAAACAACGGCGACACTCAAACGGCCCAAACCCCGCAAGGTGGCGTGACGGATGATTGATTTGTGGGTTTGGAGCAACACGAACGCGATCCAGGAAAAGACAACGGATCCTCCGAGCCACCAGCCGATTGTTTTCCAGATAAGGGCTTCAGCACCCAAAAGAATGCTTGCAACTAACAGCGAGATGATAGAGGCCCCGACCGAAACCAACAGGTCCAATGCAAAAATCAACCGTGAACTGATATAACGATCCAGTCGCAGTTTTTCAATTAAACGATACATGATTTGATGTATGAATATTTTATTTGTTTGAAATTCGAAGACCGAAAACGGCCTGCTCGGATCTCGAATCCATGCCCCCCTCTCCTCCGTGGCCAAACTGACGGTCGAAATCGGCCAAGAGGCGAATCAGCTGTGCCTTGCTCTTTTTGAGTGATTCTTCCGTGAGCCAAGGATCAATCAAGGCGTGTGCTTGGTCGCATGTGACTACTTTGGCCTCAATTTCCGCAAAACGATACGAACATCGGGAATCGTAAAGAATTACAAAAACTCTTTCACCGCGTGTTCATGCCATGCACGATACTCTGCGGCGGAGAATTCTGCCGCCAGCAGTTTCTTGTAATCGTGCTTGTCACAAACCGGAATATGCTGCTGGATGTAAGCCCGCAACTCGCTGTCGGGAATGCTGACCATCACCACCGGAAAAGGATAGTCCTTATGGCTGAACAAGGTGGTTTCTCCTTTCCGGAAGAGCCGCTCCAACTGGAAGGCCGACTCTTCGAAAGCATGCCAATAGTCTTCCGTCCCGTATAGCCGGATGTATCTTTTGTTGTCCTGTTCCTTGCGGAGTATCTCGATCATACGGGTCTCGACCAGACGTTTCAATGACATCCACGCAGGCTCGACATTCGGTTTGCCGTTCATAGTTTTCTAATTCGATTGTATCTGCTTTGCTTGACGGATGACCTGCAATCAGGAAATAACCTCGATCAAGTCGGGATGCACCTCTGCGGCAACAGCCATGACACCTTCCAGCAGGACGACGACCCGGCGGTTTCTTTTGCCCTGCACCTGCATGAATACACCCGTTACTCCATTGAGCTTACCTCCGTGGATGCGCACCCGGCATCCTTTTCGAAGGTCGAGTTCATCCGGATTGTAGTAGGAGATATTTTCTCCGTATTGGGAGGAAACCTTGATAAAACTCTCCATCTGGTCATCTGGAACAACAAGATATTCCAAACCCGTACTTTTCTCCCACATCACGAATTGCAGGAAATTGTAGCGTTTCTTGAATTCAGTGATCTGCGTGCGGCTGGCATGTACGAATACGAGATTCGGAATGACCGGAACAAGGCGTTTCGATTTCACTCCGTGATAGACTCTTACGGCATAACATTTCGGAATAAAATATTCCAAACCATCTTTACCTTTGAGTTTCTCCTCCGCTCTTTTTCACTTTTTGTAGGCCCGCATGACGAACCAGCGGGCGGTCGTGACTTCTTCTGTATTGGGCGAGGCGATATCCATACATACTTATGCCCGTTTTTTCAATCAGGGCACATATCTTTAGTTCATGCCAAATTGCATATTGACATGTATTACAGTCGTTTATATTTATCTCTGCCGGAATAATCATTCATTTATTCCGCAAATCCGCAAAAAATATTCTACTTATTTTACGCTCTTTCTCTCTGTAAGAGAAATATTAACGGATGCAAAGTTATGCAATTTAATGGAAATAACGACCTAAAACAGATGGAATTTTCGTCTGCCGGACTTGCCAAAAGGTTTCTGCCCAACAAATGTTGCTCAAATGAACAGTCTTTTGAGTGTAATTTCCGCTTGTTTCCCAGATCGTTATAACCAATTACATCCATCACTCTTTCTCTTACAGAGAGAAGTAGTCTGTTGCACAACAATTTATCTTTCGCCTCTCCCTACCGATCAGTTGGAATCGTTCATCGAAAACGCCGCTCCGCTCCGTTCTTACCGATTACAGGCTGCTTACGATTTCCTTTGGTGGATCCCATTAACGATATATCTCTTTGCAAGAGAAATGGCAGAGCGAAAAATATTTTATTATTAACATCTTACATCAGCCAAAGCCTGGATTTGCACAACAAATCACTGCATCTGCTTAACATTTATTGAACTGGAAAGAGGTCGATAATTCTATTTTTCATCGGATTCTATTGCTGTATCCCATATTTTTCATAACTTTGTAACGATGTACTATTTCTCTTGCAAAGAGAACTTGTATTTGTCGATTAAAATCCCCCGGTTTATTCCGAAGACTTATTCGTAGCTTATTTATCCAACTATCAATATGCGATAGCCGACTTCTGCAAAAAAAGGAATCTACAAACGGCTCAATTCGACAAAAAGAGCATCTCCTTCAAGAGATATATCTTTTGAAGGAGATTTTTGATACTATTCCCAAAGTAAGCCCCTTTAATGTTTACAGGGCTTTCAGAATTCGGCTGTTCGCCTTGTCCACGGAGGTGGTGTCCAAAGAGGCGAGATAGATCCGCGTGGTCTTCTCCGAATCGTGCCCCATTGCTTCGCTGATAATCGCAAGCGGAATGTTTCTGCTCCTGGCGATGGATGCCCATCCGTGGCGGGCGACGTAACTGGTCAGGGGAACGGTCAGTCCCAATTTCTCGCCCAGTTTCTTCAACTTATCGTTTACCAGATGCGCGGCGTTCTTATACTGCCGGCGAATGTCGGCATTCATGTCCCGGATTATCGGCAGCAGATAAGGAGTCCCGTTCGTATTGTATTTGTCGACGATTTCCTGCATGGGTTTCTCCCATTTGACGAACAATTGCTGCCCCGTCTTCTGTCTGCGGTAGGAAAGAGTTCCGCCTTGCAGATCTTTCTTTTTCAAGTAAGCCATGTCGATAAAGGACATCCCCCGGGTGTAGAATGAAAACATGAAGATGTCGCGTGCAAAATCCATCGTCGGAAACAGTGTCAGGTCCAGATCTCGGATCTGACGAATAACTTTCAAGGGTACGGCCCGTTTAATGGTTTTGTCTATGCCCGTGTAAACATACTTGAACGGCTCGCGCTGTACGGTCATTCCTTTTTCAACGGCCCGGTTGTAAATGGCCCGCAGTCCCCGCATGTAGTAGGAAGAGGTATTCGGACATACGCCTCTCGACTTGAGATAAGTTTCGTACTCGACCATTAGGTCGGAATCCACTTCTTCCCAAAGTAGCTCGTTTTCCCTGTGAAAACGTCCGAAACTATTCATGACTGTCACATACCGCTCGGCAGTGTGCGTTTTACCTACTTGTCTCAACTGTCCAATAAGCATCCGGGTAAAAGTGAAAAAATCCTCTCGATTCGAGGGTGTAAGATACAATTTCACCACATCCTCGGCGGTGTAACTTTCGCCGGCACGATCCAACCGGGCGACAAGACACTCCAAGCGGGCTTTGTCTTCCGCAATTCGGCTCTTCAATGTCGCAAGATAAGCGTGTCGCTTGTCTTCGCTGTTCAATAAAAGCCCTCCCGCATACAGCCCGTCCCATTCCGACGGAAACAGTTTATAACCGGTGCTGATTTGCCGGGTTACGCGGTTATGGATTATCTGATAAAACAGTCGGCCTTCACGATCCGCAACGGACGAGGCCCGGAATTTTACTTTTACGGTTGCCATACGTTTGTTGTTGTTAAAGTTGACGGGCCAAGGTAACGAGCAAGCGTGCAATTCTATATTTGACTTTGATAACGCTGTCGGCCGAACAATCTATCAGAGCGGGTTACTGTATGAGGAGCGTCATTAACATGACGGCAGAAGTATAAATACCGTCAGGCATATTCATTGAAGACCGTATCTTCGGTTTCTGAAACTGGAAATAAAAGTCGTTCAAACGGGCGACGAACCGTGTCTTCGAGAGGGTGCGTTTAATGACGACGAACTCCTCGCCGAAGATGCGTTTGACGATAAAACAGCTGCGGTTTTGCTCCGATCCGGCTTTGCAGAACAACCCGTTGAAGCGGCTGTTCAGCTCTTCATTGAGCCGGAAAGAGTATTTGTAACTCGCAGTTTCAGGCTTCCGGGGCCGGGTTGGTTCCCGGTGCAATATTACAACCGTCTCGGGGCTGTCCCGTCCTGAAAAAGGTTTACAGTGATTGATAATTAAAGATAAACATTTTGGTTCAAAAAATATTGTCCTGATATAAGTTTACATATGCCTTCCGAACAACCGTCTTTCGGCCCCAATGATGTTTGAGTTTCCCGGTTCTAAGTTCCGCTTCCAAGGGCGTAAGCCAATCGCAGCTGGCATGAGGTCTGAGTGAATTGTAAAGGATAACGATCTGGTCGATGCGTTCTTTTGCTGCCTGAAAACTTTCAAAACATTCCTCGTCGATCCATTCGCTCTTCAGAATACCGTTCACCCGTTCGGCAACGGCATTCTCATACGGATCGCCCTTTTCAGTCATGCTGATGCGAATCCCATTATCGGTCAGCAATTTCACATATTCTTTCGAACAATATTGGCATCCTCTGTCCGAATGATGGATTAACCCTTGCCGTTTTTGCTGCGGAGTCTGGTCTATGGCCATCCTCAGTGCACGGAGCGCTCCGTCCCGTTCCAATGTCGTATTCAGATCATAGCCTACGATCCGTTTGGAATAGGCATCCGTTATCAAAGCCAGATATGCAAATCCTTCTTTCAAAGAAATGTACGTAATATCTCCGACCCATAAACGATGCGGCCGCTCGAGGTCGAAACCCCGGATCAGATTCGGATATTTACGCATCCAGTGCCGCGAGCAGGTCGTAACGCTGTATTTCTTCCGACGTTTGACCAGAAGATTGTTTTCCGAAAGCAGCGTAAATAACCGATCCCGGCTGACCGGAAATCCGTCTTGTTGTAGCAAATGCCACAGTTTACGACCGCCGAGCCTGGGCATCAGTTTCCGGTAGCAACCCACCCGCTCTAAAAGAAGGATATAGGATAAGACTCCTTCCCTATTACGCCGTAGATGTTTATAATTAGGCCTGACGAGCATAGCCGAACAACCCGCACGGAAACGACAGGCTTATTCCTGTGTGTCTTTCTTTGAGGCGCCGGACTGTCCGGCTGCGGATTTTTAGCAGGTCGACACCGTATCTTCCTGGAGGATATCTCCCATGATCTCATAGCCTTCCAGACGTAATAAAGCCTCTTCCAAGTGCCGCCGAAGGGCTTTGTTCTCGGATAACAGTTCACTGGCTTCTTCCTCGTAACGCGGGACATGATCGGATAAGGATTAGGGGTACTCACAAAGCTACAACTATTTTTCGCTTTCCAGCGCTGACCCAGCTTATGAATCGTAGACATGGGAATACCATGTTCTTCGGAGAGTTGGCGAGCCGTCTTGACTCCGCTCAAATACTCCTGTAAAATCAGATGACGCAACTGACGCGGTAAATAATGACGTGATAAGTCTGAATTCGTTGTTTGCTGCATAAGATTTACTCTTTTCTGTAAACCTTTTTCAGGACGGGACAGTCCGTAATTTTTGCCTCGGTGCGGACTGGAGCGGTCTGGAGCGGACATCGGGGCCGAAGCGATTCGATAGACTTATATATTGCAAGAGAAAGAAATATTCGGATAAGGAAACAGATGGTTGGCCAAATATTTATCGGAATCATTACCCGGACATGCGGATGATTCGATGCAGAAGCGGAGAAATATATAATTCAAAAAAATAAATATGTAAATAAATCTGCATATATGACAGTTTATCGAAGTCGGCATCTAAAGAAATCTCTATTTCAACTATTTGGTTTCTGGTATGCGTGTGTTGTGAAACGGCTACCGTTCGGGCTGCAAAAAGCCACTTATTCCGACGGTAGCGACCTGCAAAACGCCGGGGATGAAAATACGCAAGGCTCGCTCTCGAGCGATTCGCATGGCCTTGCGTATTTTCATCTCCGGCGATAAATTCCCTGTCGGCGGAAATAAATTCCGAGGATATTAGATATGCGCTATTCCGGGATCGCGCCGGGTTACTGCGCGATCTTGAAGACGCTGTCGAGCCTCTCGCTCAATGCCGCCATATCCTGCCCGATCTTGTCATTGGTGATTTTAGCATAGATTTGGGTCGTGGTGATCCGTTTATGTCCCAGCATCTTGCTGACGGTTTCCAGAGGTACGCCCTGCGCAAGCGTAACCGTCGTGGCGAAGGTGTGCCGCATGTTTGGCAACATGTCGTAAGGACATGTTCATCGTCTTGTAGTAGCGTTTGATCGGGAAGACCTTATTACCTTCCAGATGCAGGTCTTTATAACGGTCGTAGATCATTTCGGCGACGGGAAAAAGTTTTACCCGAAATTGCATACCTTTTCGGCCGTAACATACGGTCGCAGAGGCGTTGATACTACTTGTGGATATTGGTCTTGATATTTTCCAGTTTCTCGTTGACGCACTGCGATTCGAGGCTTTTGCCGGAGGCTTTGTTCGCCTTGGCATTCCAAAGAGAAGAACGAACGGTGAGTTTGCAACTGAACTGCGACATCGTACCGTTGATCGTAATGCGGCTCATGACGGGAACCTGACCCGATTTTCGGACTGCCTTTTCACGTAGAAAAGGACTTTGAAAGTACTGCGTTGCATAATAACCTGAACTTTGTGGCTTGTTAAACGTTAAGTCAAGTTATTTGTTATGCGGAAATTCGATGCAACAAACTGAAAAAAGCACATTAATGCAAATAAAAGCATTTCGGGTAGGTAACGGATAAGTAACGAAACTCACCGTCAAACCTGCCCGATTCTGCTTTTTTATTGCTCGGAGCATATGCAGAAGAGAAAATTAAATACCTGTAACCAAGTTGTTTACTCTTTTCTGCACTTTCGTTTACCTACAAATACCGGACCGCATGCGATCCGCCCCGTTTTCTCCCGATCGGGAGATTATTTGCCGAAGTAGCGTTTGTACAGCCCCTCGAAACCCTTGCCGTGACGGGCCTCGTCCTTGGCCATCTCGTGCACCGTGTCGTGTACGGCGTCGAGGTTCTCCTCCTTGGCCAGACGTGCCAGACGCATCTTGTCCTCGCAGGCGCCGCACTCGGCGTTCATGCGCTTGAAGAGGTTGGTCTTCGTGTCCCATACCACTTCGCCGATCAGCTCGGCGAACTTCGAAGCGTGCTCGGCCTCCTCCCATGCGTAACGCTTGTAGGCCTCAGCGATCTCGGGATAGCCCTCGCGGTCGGCCTGACGGCTCATCGCCAGGTACATGCCCACCTCGGTGCACTCGCCCATAAAGTGATTCTGCAATCCTTCCCACAGCTCCTTGCTCGCGCCCTTGCCGTCGCCGAGCTTGTGGACGGTCACGAAGTCGAGGTCGCCCTCCTGCTCCACGACTTCCACGAATTTCTCCTTGCCGACCTTGCACATCGGGCACTGCTCGGGTGCCTCCGGACCTTCATGAATGTAACCGCATACGGTACAACGCCATTTCTTTGCCATAATCTTCTACTGTTTAATGTGTGTGATTGTATTCTGTTTGTAGTGCAAAGATAGCAAATCCGTTCGGAATCCGTATAGGTTTCCGATTGTCTTTTCTGATGGCGGGATAGGCTGCGCTTATAGCCGCGCCGCAGAACCGGGCAGGAGGCGTGTGAACCGCCGTTCGCTCCCAAAACCGGCTTTTTAAGCCGGGGAGCGCAGAACAGGACAAGAGGCGCCGGGTCATCCATCGCCCATAAAGCCCGTCTATCAAGCGTTTTACGCCCGGCGGTCTATTATCTCTTCGATCTGCGCCACGTCGGTCGAATCCTTCACCAGCACCCGCTTGCGGCTGTCCAGCAGGTAGAGGGCCGGAATGGCGTGGAGGTCGTACAGGCTCTTTTCGCGGACGACGCACCCCTTGTCATAGGCATTGATCCACGAGGCCGGAATGTGGTCGCGGTACTCGCGCCACGCCGCGAGGTCCTCGTCCGGATAGAGCGCCAGCACGCGGAGCCGGCCGCGCTCGATCATCTCCGAAAGCATCGGCGAGGAGGTGATCGCCTCGCGGATTTCACGGCACATCGCACAGCCGGGATTGTTGATGAACAGCAGCACGTATTCGGCTTGCAGCCCGTAGAGCGTCCCCGAGGCGCCCGAGGCGAGCGTGTAGCGGAAATCGTTGGCAGGCTGGCCCAGGCGGTTCTGCATGGCCATTTCGAGGTCGTACTGCGGGGCGATGCGTTCGTACTCGTCGTAGAAAGGGCTGGCGAGCTGCGCCCGGAGCACGGGAATGTAGAACTCGTCGTTGCGCAGCGGCGAGTTGGGGTCGTGCAGTACACCGTCGGCGAGCATCGCGAAATAGTCGAGCATCGGCTTCGACGACGAAACCCGGCGCATCAGCGAATCCATCGGCGCGGAATCCGCCGGACGGTCGGAAAGCACCGCAATGTAGCGCGCAAAGGCCTCGATCATCTGCACGGTATCGGCCTCGGAGACGAAAAGCGTGTCGGTGAAGTCGAAACGGTCCCAGTAGTGCCGGCGGAGATAGTCGCGCTGCTCGTCCGGAGAGAGTCCCGCGGGGGCGATGGCCGGGAGAAAAACCCGCGGACGGGATGCGGAGACCGCGGTCTCCTGCGAGGGAGCGCTCCGGCGGCGGCCGCACGCGGCGACGCACAGGGCTGCCAGGAGGATGATCAGGATGCGTTGCATGGGCATGGAGATTATTTATACGCAAAGATAGAAATTTCCGGCAACAATCGTACACCCGAAGGCTGCAAAGGCGACTTCCCGGCGGTTTTGCACGGTAGTTGCAACACCCAACAGCGACAAAAAACCAAATCAATTCATTATGGATGTAAAGAAAACTACCACAAGCACAGGGTTCAAATTGAGTGTTATGACACTGGCGATCATGAACGTGACTGCCGTAGTGAGTCTGCGCGGACTGCCCGCCGAGGCGGTCTACGGACTTTCGTCGGCATTCTACTACCTGTTTGCAGCCATCGTGTTCCTGATTCCGACGGCGATGGTCGCCGCCGAACTGGCCGCGATGTTCGCCGACAAGCAGGGCGGCGTATTCCGCTGGGTCGGCGAAGCCTACGGCGCACGCACGGGATTTCTGGCCATCTGGCTGCAATGGATCGAATCGACGATCTGGTATCCCACCGTCCTGACCTTCGGAGCCGTGTCGATCGCCTTCATCGGCATGAACGAGGCGCATGACATGACGCTGGCCTCGAACAAGGCCTTCACGCTCTGCATGGTGCTGGCCATCTACTGGATCGCCACGCTGATCGCCCTGAAAGGTCTCGGATGGGTCGGAAAAATCAGCAAATGGGGCGGCATGATCGGTACGATCATTCCCGCGGGCCTGCTGATCGTGCTGGGCGTCATCTACATTTCGACCGGCGGACACAACCACATGGACATGTCGCAGGGCTTCTTCCCCGACTTGTCGAAATTCAACAACCTCGTGCTGGCGAGCAGTATCTTCCTGTTCTACGCGGGTATGGAGATGATGGGCATTCACGTCATGGACGTGAAGAACCCGTCGCGGAACTACCCCAAGGCCATCATCATCGGCTCGCTGGTCACGGTGCTGATCTTCATTCTGGGAACCTTCTCGCTGGGCCTGATCATCCCCGCCAAGGACATCAGCCTCACGCAGTCGCTGTTAGTCGGGTTCGACAACTACTTCCACTACCTCCACATTTCGTGGGCCGGCCCGATCATCGCCATCGCCTTGATGTTCGGCGTGCTGGCAGGCGTGCTGACGTGGGTGGCGGGTCCCTCGAAGGGCATCTTCACCGTCGGCAAGGCGGGCTACCTGCCTCCGTTCTTCCAGAAGACCAACAAGAACGGCGTACAGAAGAACATCCTGCTGATCCAGGGCTGCGTCGTGACGCTGCTGGCGCTGCTGTTCGTCGTGATGCCCTCGGTGCAGTCGTTCTACCAGATCCTCTCGCAGCTGACCGTGCTGCTGTACCTGATCATGTACATGCTGATGTTCTCGGCCGCCATCGTCCTGCGCTACAAGATGAAGGGCACGCCCCGTCCGTTCCGCCTGGGCAAAAAGAACGGCCTGATGTGGTTCCTCGGATGCCTCGGTTTCTGCGGCGCACTGCTGGCCTTCATCTTGAGCTTCGTGCCGCCCAGTCAGATTTCGACCGGCAGCAACACCGTCTGGTTCTCGGTGCTGATCATCGGCTGCGTGGTGGTCGTGGGCGCCCCGTTCGTCATCTACTCCATGCGCAAGCCGTCGTGGAAAGACCCCGAGGCCGCCGCCGATTTCGCTCCCTTCCACTGGGAAGCGCAGGCCAAGGTCGCAGCCCCCGAGGCAGCCGCACCTGCACAGCAGAAACCCGGTAGCAACAAATAACAGCCGAAGAAATGCCGCCGAACTCCTTAAACCCCCGCCTCGGCGGGGGTTTGGGGACGGGGCGGGCCTGCAAACACGGCGGAACGCCGTGACTACGGCCTGCCACAGCGGAAAGAGGATACAAACCATTTTACAAATTTCATAACATGATTCAGAAGATCGACAAAAAAGCGGTTCAGGATGCCGTGCAGATGGCATACGACCGCTGCAAAAACGAAACCGGCGGCAAAAACGCCGACTATATCCCCTATCTGGCCGATGTGCCGTCGAACTTGTTCGGCATCGCGGCCTGCCTCCCCGACGGCGACGTCGTGGCGGTCGGCGACACGGACTACGTCTTCGGCATCGAATCGGTGTCGAAGGTCCCCACGGCGATTCTCGCCATGAACCAGTACGGAGCGAAGGAGATCCTCGACCGGATCGGCGCCGACGCCACGGGGCTGCCCTTCAACTCGATCATGGCGCTGCTGCTCGAAAAGGAGCACCCCTCGACGCCACTGGTGAACGCCGGAGCCATTTCGGCCTGCTCGATGATCAAGCCCGTGGGCGACAGCGACGGCAAATGGAAAGCCATCGTCTCGTTCATCGCCGACCTCGCGGGATCGGACGTCGCGGTGATCGACGAACTCTACAAATCGGAGACGGCGACCAACTTCAACAACAAGTCGATCGCCTGGCTGCTGAAGAATTACAACCGCATCTACGACGATCCCGACATGGCGCTGGACATCTACACGCGCCAGTGCTCAATCGGCGTGACGGCCCGGCAGCTGGCCACGATGGCCGCGACGATCGCCAACAGCGGCGTGAACCCCGTGACCGGAAAGGCCGTGTTCAAGCCCGAGCTGACGCCCAAGATCGCCTCGATGATGGCCACCGTGGGATTCTACGAGCACACGGGCGACTGGCTCTTCACGACGGGACTTCCGGCCAAAACGGGCGTGGGCGGCGGCATCATGGGCGTCGTGCCTGGCGTGATGGGCGTTGCGGCGTTCGCGCCCCCGCTCGACGGGGCCGGCAACTCGGTGAAGGCCCAGAAGGCGCTGGCGTTCATCGCCGGACACCTCAACCTCAACGTCTTCGGCACGACGCGCTGCGTGATGGCCGGAAAAGAGCCTGTGAAGGCGTAAGAACTCCCCTGCGGGGAGACCCGCCGACGAAAAGGGGCGCATCCTGCGAGGAATGCGCCCCTTTTCCGTATCCGGACAGGGTGTCAGAAGCGGTAGCGGACGCCGACCAGCAGGCAGCCCGACGTACCGATACCGGCCTCGGCATAGGCCGCGACGCGTCCCCCGACTTCGACGCCGACGGGCGACACCTGGAAGGCGAACTGCGTGGATTTGTCGCTCTCGCCCCCGACCTCGGATCTGGAGAACGAGGCTCCCGCACCGAGGCGCGAATAGAACGAAACCACCTTGAGGTTCATCCAGTTCCACTTCACGTTGGGCAGCAGCGACCAGTAGCGGTTCCGGATCTCCGAGCCGGCGTCCCTGACCTCCTGCGTGTTCGAGGAGTAGACGACCTGCGCGCCGAGGCGCAGGCTGCCGATCAGGCGGAAACTGTAACCCACGGTGACGGCGCCCCACCCCTCGAGGTCGGTATTCGCATTCGTGAAAAGCCCGGTCAGCATGTCGCTGTACGAGTCGATCCAATCGGTGACGGGAGCGACGCCGTAGGACACCGAAACCTCGCTGCGGCGCGATCCCTGGGCGGCGGCGGGAACGGCCATCACGACGACGGCCGCCGCCATCAGCAATTTCTTGATCATTGTTCTCTGTTTTTCAGGTTTTACGACTGCTAATATAGCAAAAATCACGCAACGAAATCAATCCGTTCGGCGGACAGGCGCGCGACGGGCGCGGAACGAGCATGCGACAGGCACAGAACGGGCGCGCGACAAGCGCGGAACGAGCATGCGACAGGCACAGAACGGGCGCGGAACGGGCAACGCATCACGGACAATCACTCGTCCATCACCTCCCGCCGGATGGCTTCGAGATACCCGCGACCCCATTTCAGGTCCGGCTCGACATAATTTCCCTCGGCCCATTCGTTCCAGGATTTCAGCAGGATGATCCGGTGTTCGGGAGCCTTTCCCCGGACCATTTCCACAGCCTCCCGGAGGTGTTTCCCGAACAGCTCGGGCGTGGAATCCGTCACGATCCACCCCTCTTTTCCGCTGCGCGGCGTGTGGTCCCAGTTCGGAATGACCGAGGGGAACACGTTCTCCCGGGTGTCTTCGTCCCCGTTGAGAAAATAAGCGGCCATCCGTTCATAGGGATAATTGAGCGGAATCTTCCGCCAGCGGTCGAATTTTACCCGCTGCCGTTCGAAAAACGAATGCCTTACATTGAAATACCCGACCAGCCGCAGCGGATTGACGGCGTCGACCCCCGTAGAGAAAATGGCCCCGACGTTCGGAACCGGGGCGTTCTCGTGCCCGACGAAGTAGATTCCCGGCAGGCCGTTCTTTTCGGCCAGCTCCCGCCACGTGGCGATGAAAACCTTCACCTCGGGGTCCGCCAGCGGTCTGTAGATCATAAACAGCGGCTTGCCGTCCACCGTAATGTAACGATGGTCCCGGAAAGCGGGCAGCACGGCCCGGAAATGCGCCGTATAGTCTTCGACGCCTCCGTAGAGCTGTTCGATCAGCATGTTCCGGTTCGTGATCCCGTGGGCGAAGCCCCGCCAGCTCTCATTGGCCCAGGCCAGCGCGAACGGAAAATCGGGTTCGCCGCTGGCCAGCACCTCGTTGAAGGGACGTTCCAGCAACCGCTTGCCGTTGCCAAACCAGTAATGCCAGTAGACGAAGCCCTCGACGCCGTATTCGCGGGCCATATCCGCCTGCGCCTGGCGCGTCTCGGCGACCCGCAGGTCGTAATACCCCAGATCGGCCGGAACTCGGGGCTGATAGTGATTTCTGAAATACCGTCGGGCCTTACCCACGTTCGTCCATTCGGTAAAACCCTTTCCCCTCCACAGGTCGTTCTCCGGGATGGGGGGGGGTGAAATTGAGGCAAATACAATGCCAATAATCTCGCTTTCATACATTGATCCGACAATCGGACCCGGATACCGGAGCAGACTGCAAGACCCTGCACAGCAAGGCTGTGCCCCGGCATGAAAAACGATGCGGAGGATTGTTCAGGGTCCCCCGCATCGTATCCGGTCCGGTATGTTTAAACCTCGTTTTCGACAGCCTTGAACAGCGCGACGTCCTCCGTCGTGGAGTTCATCACGTAGGTATAGGCCTCCGCGATCTTCGCCTCTGCAAGCTTGCAGAACACGCGCGCCGAAGCGGCATACTCCTCCGCCTCACCGGCCTGACGGGCCAGCAGGTAGGTGATGATGATGTGTCCGGCGGTCTCCACCAGGCGGCGGGCATGGAAATCCTTGAATCCGCAGACCTCCTTGTCGCCGGCCTCGACGCGGGCCTGCATCTCCGAGAACTTGACGGTCAGCTCCTTGAGCTTCGTCACCACGGGGCACATCGCCTCCGTGTAGCTTTCGGCGGCGTAGCGCTCGATCTGCTCCATAAACGTCCCCTTCGTCACGGCGTTGATGGCCGCCACGACCTGCAACTGCGAGGTTCCCTCGTAGATATTCATGATGCGGGCGTCGCGGTAGAGCCGCTCGCAGGGGTAATCCTTCATGAAGCCCGAACCGCCGTGAATCTGAACGGCGTCGTAGGCCAACTGGTTGGCGTATTCCGACGAGAAGAGTTTCACGAGGGGCGTGAAACCGTCCGCCAACCGGTTGTAGAACTTCATCTCCTGACGCTCCTCCGGCTCCAGCGAACGCTCGTGCGAAATGTGGCCGTACTGCTTGTAGATCTCCACGAAGCGCGTCGTCTCGTACAGCAGCGCACGGGCGCCCTGCAACTTGGCCTTCATGTTCGAGAGCATCTCCGAAACGGCGGCGAAGCGGATGATCGGCTTGCCGAACTGCTCGCGCTCCTGCGCATACTTGAGCGCCTCGCGGTAGGCGGCCTCGCACAAGCCCACCGACTGCGCGCCGATGCCCAGACGGGCGGCGTTCATCAGCGACATCACGTACTTGATCAGGCCCATCTTCCGGTCGCCGACGAGCTGCGCCGGGGCGTTCGTGAAGACCAGCTCGCACGTCGGCGATCCCTTGATACCCAGCTTGTTCTCGATGCGGCGCACCTTCACCCCGCCGTCGCGCTTGTCGTAAACGAGCATCGACAGGCCGCGCGCGTCGGTCGTACCCTCCTCGGTGCGCGCCAGCACGAGCGACACGTCGCCGTCGCCGTTGGTGATGAAACGCTTCACGCCGTTGAGCAGCCACGTCTGCCGCTCCTCGGACCACGTGGCCTTGAGCATCACGGCCCCCAGGTCCGAACCGGCGTCCGGCTCCGTGAGGTCCATGGCGCACGTCGCGCCGGCCGACACCCACGGCAGGAACTTCTGCTTGATCTCCTCCGAGGCGAACTCGTTGAGCGTCTCGGCGCAGTCCTGCAACCCCCAGATATTCTCGAAGCCGGCATCGGCCCGGGCCACCATCTCGTTGGCCATGACGAAGCAGACGAGCGGGAAATTCAGACCGTCGTACTTGCGCGGAAGCGTCATGCCGCTCAACCCCGCGTCAACCACCGCCTTCATGTTCTCGACCGTACCCGAAGCGTACTCCACATGGTCGTCCACCACGCGCGGGCCCTCGTGGTCCACCCCCTCGGCATTCGGGGCGATCACGTCGCCGCACACCTCTCCGGCGATCTCCAGCACGCGGCGGTAGCTGTCCATCGCGTCGTCGAAATCCTGCGGCGCGTAGTCGTAGAGGTCCTTCTCCGCGAAGCCGCGCTCCTTCAGCTCCACGATCTTGCGCATCAACGGATGCTGGAGGTGGAACTGCAAATCCTTGTTATCTGAAAAGAAATTAGCCATAATTAGTTGTTTTTAAGATTCGTAGGCTCCTGTTTTGGGGTAAATTCAATACCTATGACATAGAAGTGGGGAATGTTGCCGACAATTTCGCCCGACAGGTCGGGCGCGATCTCGTTCTCGCCGCAGAAACAGAACAGATTGTGCTCCGCATCGAACCACATCGAACCGTAAAAGACCAGCGGAATGAACTTTCCGGCCTCGAACGAGTCGATCCCGAACGGACGGGTGCAGTACTTGGTAAGCGTATAACCGCTCGACGAAGTCACGCTGCGGAGCTTGAGCCGCTGACTGGCCTCCCGCATCTCCGGGATACTGAAATTCAGCATCGCCGTCGAATCCGTCCCCGAAGGATAGAATCCAATCGTCAGTTTTTTGGCCAGCATGTAAATGCCCGCCTGCGGATCGGCCATCTCGCCGGGCAGGATTTCGCCGCGCACCTTCTCGGGGAAATCGCTTACGAGCAGTTTGTTCGGCCCGCAGGGAAACTCCCGGGAACGAATCTCCACGCCCGATTCGTACTCCTTGATATATACCGTCATGTCATAGCGGCCCGGTCCTTCGAGCAATTCCGACAGGTCAAAACCGAACGCCTCGTAACCGGCAGCTTCCAGCAGGGAGCGGAAGTCGTCGAACCCGACAGGCCGGCTCTTGATCTGCTGTCCGGAAACGGACGCAGAGAGGAGAAGCGTACAGATTACCGTCAGAAGCCTGCGCATCGCTATTTCGAGTTTTGTTTGTAGTACTTGATCATCTTGGGGAATAATCTCATTGACATCGCCCGTGATGGCGTAGTCGGCGATCCTGGCGATCGGCGCTTCGGGATCCGTGTTGATCGAAATGATCATCGACGACTGGTCCATACCGGCCGTGTGCTGAATCTGGCCCGAAATGCCGCAGGCGATGTAGAGTTTCGGACGCACCGTGACACCCGTCTGGCCCACCTGACGCGCATGCTCCGTGAAACCTGCATCGACGGCGGCGCGGCTGGCGCCCACTTCGCCTCCCAGAACGTCGGCCAGTTCGTGCACCAGCCTGAAGTTCTCTTTGGAACCCATGCCGTAGCCGCCGGCGACGATGATGCCCGCACCCTTGATGTCGATCTTGCGCTCCTCGATCTGACGGTCGATGATCTTCACCGCGAGGTCCGCGTCCGTGACCATCTTCTTCCAGTCGATCGCCTTCACCTCGCCCGCGCCGGGCTGTGCGGCGTACTCCTTGCGCATCACGCCCTCGCGGACGGTGGCCATCTGCGGCCGGTGGTCGGGATTGACGATCGTGGCGATGATGTTGCCGCCGAACGCCGGACGGATCTGATACAGCAGGTCCTTGTACTCCCGGCCCGTCTTGGCGTCCCTGTGGTCGCCGATCTCGAGCTGCGTGCAGTCGGCCGTGAGGCCGCTGTGCAGCGCCGACGAAACGCGCGGCGCGAAGTCGCGGCCCACGGGTGTCGCACCGAACAGCGCGATCTGGGGCTTTTCCTGCTCGATCAGACCGCACAGGACCGCCGTGTGGGGCAGCGTGCGGAACGGAGAAAATAACGGATCATCGGCAACCCAGACCGTATCGGCGCCGTATTTGGCCAGTTCCTTTTCGATGCCGGCGAGGTTGTGGCCCAGGACGACGGCTTCGAGTTTCACGCCGAGCGCGGCGGCCAGCTCGCGGCCTTTGGTCAGCAGTTCGAGACTCACGTCGGCGATCCGGCCGCCCTCCATCTCGATATATACGAATACGTTGTTCATCTCAATAAAGCGCTTTAACCGAGCGTGTGGCTCGCGATAAGTTCAACCATAAGTTCATTGATGTCGTTGTCGGCGGCAGTGAGTTTCTTGGCCTCCTTGGCGGCGAACACCACGTTTTCGATCTTCTTGACCTTCGTGGGCGAACCCTGCAGGCCGAGCTGCGTCTCGTCGGGATCGACATCGGCGGCGGCCCACTCCACGATGCGGAGGTACTCCTTCGCGGCGGCGCGCTGCGCGGCGGGCGATTCGGGTGCAGCGGCGATCTCCGAACCGGCCAGCGCGCCCTTGTACTTCATCACGCGCTTGGCGTTGCGCGGGCGGCACTCGGCGGCCGAGGCATTGACCGTCACAACGGCCGGAATCGGGCACTCGACGACCTCCGTGCCGTGCTCCAGGCGGCGCTTGATGACCAGCGCGCCCTCCCGGACTTCAAGAATCTCCTCGGCATAGGTCACCTGCGGAAGGCCGAGCTTCTCGGCGACCTGCGGACCCACCTGCGCCGTGTCGCCGTCGATGGCCTGACGGCCTGCGAAAATCACGTCGGGGGCGATCTTCTTCAGCGCGCACGAGAGGGCGTAGGAGGTGGCCAGCGTGTCCGAACCGGCGAACTTGCGGTCCGAAAGCAGATAGCCTCCGTCGGCGCCGCGGAACATCGCGTCGCGGATGATGTCGGCGGCGCGCTGCGGACCCATCGTAAGGATATGAACCGTGGAACCCGCCACACGGTCCTTGAGCCGCAGAGCGGCCTCCAGCGCATTGAGGTCCTCGGGATTGAAGATGGCCGGCAGCGCCGCGCGATTGACCGTCCCTTCGGGCGTCATCGCATCCTTGCCCACATTGCGGGTATCGGGAACCTGCTTGGCCAAAACAAGAATTTTGAGGTTTTGTTGTTGCATATAAGTAAGTAATGGTTATATATTGAATCCTTTTCCTTCTTTTACCGCTGTCGTCGCGGCGTTCCGTCGCGTTCGCGAATCTGCCCCGCCCCAAGCCCTCCCGCGGGAGGGACTTACGGCGTAAAAACACACCTCGTTTCTGCTTTGGCGGTTCGGCAATCCGCAAGCGACTGCCCCCGCCTGTCGCCGCAGTTGTCGCAATGCGACCGGGTCGTCAACCGGGATTTCGGCCGAAACGCGGACGGGCGGAAATCACACAAAAACGCATCCCTAACCTGCCACTGGGCAGCCGGGATGCGCGGTTGCTTATCGGACGATCGTTTCGCCGCGGTCGGGACCCACGGAGATGATTTTCACGGGCACGCCCGTCTGCCGCTCGATGAACTCCACGTAGCGTTTGAACGCCTCGGGGAACTCCTCGTAGCTGCCGTACCGGCGCAGGTCGCATTTCCAGCCCTCGAACTCGGTGTAGACCGGACGGAGGTCGCCGGTGATTTCATAGGGGAACTCCGAGGTGGTGCGGCCGCCGATCTCGTAGGCCGTGGCCACGCGGATCGTGTCGAAATCGTTCATCACGTCGGATTTCATCATAATCAGCTGCGTCACGCCGTTGACCATGATCGAATATTTCAGGGCCACCATATCGAGCCATCCGCAGCGGCGGCGGCGGCCCGTGACGGCGCCGAACTCGTGGCCGATGTCGCACAGCCGCTCGCCCGTCTCGTCGAACAGCTCCGTGGGGAACGGTCCGCTGCCCACGCGCGTGCAATAGGCCTTGAAAATGCCGAAGACCTCGCCGATGCGGTTCGGGGCCACGCCCAGACCGGTGCAGACGCCCGCCCAGACGGTGTTCGACGACGTGACGAAGGGATACGACCCGAAGTCCACGTCGAGCAGCGTGCCCTGCGCCCCTTCGGCCAGCACCGACTTCTCCTGCGCGAGGCAGCCGTTGATGAAATATTCGCTGTCGATGATGCGGAACCGCCTGAGGTATTCCACGGCCTCGAACCACTGCTTCTCCAGCTCGGCAATGTCGTATTGATAGTCGAGACTCTTCAGGATCTTCTCGTGGCGCGCCTTGGCCGCAGCGTAGATGCTTTCGAAATCGGGACTCAACAGATCCCCTACGCGCATGCCGTTGCGGCTTACCTTGTCGGTATAGGTGGGACCGATGCCCTTGCCCGTCGTGCCGATCTTGGCGCTGCCCTTGGCCGCCTCGTACGCGGCGTCGAGCATGCGGTGCGTGGGCAGAATCAGGTGGGCCTTCTTCGAAATGCAGAGCTGTTTGGTCAGGTCATGGCCGCTGGCAGCCAACGCTTCGGCCTCCTCGCGGAACAGGATGGCGTCGATCACCACGCCGTTGCCGATGACATTGGTCTTTCCGCCCTGAAAAATGCCGGAAGGGATCGAACGCAGAACATATTTCTCACCGCCGAACTCCAACGTGTGACCGGCATTGGGACCGCCCTGGAACCGGGCCACCACCTCGTAACGGGGCGTCAGCACGTCCACAACCTTCCCTTTGCCCTCGTCACCCCATTGCAGGCCGAGGATAACGTCAACTTTTTTCATTGTATCCGGTTCTGTTTTATGTTTGCAAAAGACATTTTTTGCATCCAAAGGTACGAATTATTATCCGAAAAGCCCAAGGCCGCCGCCGGACTTTTCAACAAATTATGAAGAAAAACCGTCCTTTTCGGACGGTTTTTTGCCGTAAATGGGGAAATAACGCACTCGGAAGCGGGGCCGTTCCGCCCGGAACCGAAATCCCCGCAACGGCCCGCCGGGCCGTTTCATGCCGGAAATCACTTGCGGATGAGTTCCGTCGGTCCGTTGAAGTCGACGCTTTGCGAGGCGAGGCAGTAGACCGTGGCAAGGGAGGGGTTGCCGCGCACGTCGGCACGCAGCCCCGAGGCGCAGGAGGTCACGTCCAGCGACCCCGCGAGGGCATTGTCCGGACAAAGAAGCGTTGCGAGCGAGGCGTTCGACTGCAAATCGAGGCGCGGCAGCGAGTTGCCGCCGCAATCGAGGTATGCGAGGCCGCGCAGGCCGTTCACGTCGAGCGACACAAGGCCGTTGTCCGAGCAGTCGAGCCATTCGAGGCGCGTCATCGTGACGTCCAGCCGCGTGAGCGCGTTGCCCCGGCAGTCGAGCCGTTCCAAACGCGTGAACTCCTTCAGGTCGGAGAGCGACGCGACGCCCCGTTCCGGACACTCCACCGTGCGGACACGCTGCGCCTCGTAGCGCGAGATGCGGCCGTCGCCATCGACGTCGAATTCGCCCAGGCAGTAGGCCTCGAAGGCCTTGTCGTAAAATGTCAGGTAGATGTATCTGTTCTTCTCGTCGCGCTCGTCCTCGGCAAGGCCGCAGGCCGCCGAGAGCAGTAGGAGCAGGACGGGAAGGGCGCGGACCATAGGCGGCGTCAGATGTTCACGTCGTCGTCGGAGGCGTCCGAAGCGTCCGAGCTGTCGTCGTCGCCCTGAATGTCGTCGGCCCCCTTGATCTCGTCGTCGTAGTAGTCCTTGTCGTCGTCGTCGTGCGAATTGTCGTCGACCTTCACGTCGATCTTCACCATGTAGGCTATCTCGTCCGTATCATAGGGAACGGCATAGAAAAAATCGCCGTTGGGCTTGTCGACACGGATCATCGCATCGGTGAATCCCAGCGGGTATTTCGCCTTCACAGCCTCCTGCAACTCGGGGCTGAGGTTATGAAAACTCGTCGCAATATGTTTCTTCACGATATTCGGTTTAGTCATGGTAGTGTCTCGAAATTTTTTGCAATTATAAGCAAAATTTGAATATCGCACCACATCTGCAATTTTTTTTATTGCATTTTTTTTGATTTTACACCAAATTCACCCGTTGTTAAGGACAAAATATGTAACTTTACACACGTTATTTAAGGATTATGGTACGCGAACGGATCGAAGAGCTGCGCCGGCAGCTCGAACTGCATAACTTCAAATATTACGTCGAAAACGCCCCCGAGATTTCGGATTTCGAGTTCGACGCGATGATGCGCGAACTTCAGGATCTGGAGCGCGCACACCCCGAATACGCCGACCCCAACTCGCCTTCGGTGCGCGTGGGAAGCGACCTGACGGCCGAGTTCCGGACCGTGAAGCACCGCTACGCGATGCTGTCGCTGGGCAACACCTACTCGCTCGACGAGCTGCACGAGTTCCTCGGACGCATCGAACGCGAGGCAGGCGCGACGGACTACGTATGCGAGCTGAAGTTCGACGGCACGGCCATTTCGCTCACCTACGAACACGGGCGGCTCGTGCAGGCCCTCACGCGCGGCGACGGCGTCGAGGGCGACGACGTGACGGCCAACGTCCGCACGGTGCGCACGGTGCCCCTGCGCCTGCGGGGCACGGACTGGCCCGAACTGTTCGAGATCCGCGGCGAGGTGCTGATGCCCTACGCCTCGTTCGACCGCCTCAACGCCGAGCGCGAGGCCAACGGCGAACAGCTCTTCGCCAACCCGCGCAACGCCGCCGCCGGAACGCTCAAGCAGCAGCAGTCGGCCGTCGTGGCGCGCCGCGGGCTGGACTGCACGCTCTACCAGCTCACGGGCGACGACCTGCCCTTCGCGACCCATTGGGAGAGCCTCGAAAAGGCCCGCCAGTGGGGGTTCAAGGTCTCGGACGCGGCGCGCATCTGCCGCAGCGTCGCCGAGATCGACGCATTTATCGAACACTGGGACACCGCACGGCGCCGCCTGCCCTTCCCGACGGACGGCGTGGTGATCAAGGTCAACGACTTCGCCGTCCGGCGCCAGCTGGGATTCACAGCCAAGGCCCCCAAGTGGGCCGTGGCCTACAAGTTCAAGGCCGAACGGGCCGCCACGCGGCTCGACAGCGTGTCGTTCCAGGTAGGACGCACCGGGGCTATCACGCCCGTCGCCAACCTCGAACCGGTGCTGCTGGCCGGAACCACCGTGCGCCGCGCGACGCTGCACAACGCCGAACAGATGGCCCTGCTGGACATCCGCCCGGGCGACATGGTCTACGTGGAGAAGGGCGGCGAGATCATCCCCAAGATCATCGGCGTGGACCTCGCGCAGCGCCCGGCCGACAGCCGTCCGTTCGAGTACATCACCGTATGCCCCGAGTGCGGCACGCCGCTGGTGCGCTACGAAGGCGAGGCCAAGCACTACTGCCCCAACCAGAGCGGCTGCCGCCCCCAGATCATCGGACGCATCCTCCACTTCATCCGCCGCAAGGCCATGGACATCGAGGGCTTGGGCGAGGAGACCGTCGAACTGCTGTACGAAAACGGACTCGTGCGCGACGTGGCGGACCTCTACGACCTGCGGGCCGAACAACTGGCCCCCCCTGCCCCGGCTGGGCGAGAAGTCGGCCGACAACATCATCCGCTCGGTGGAACGCTCGAAGGCGGTTCCCTTCCAGCGCGTGCTGTTCGGACTGGGCATCCGCTTCGTGGGCGAAACCACGGCCAAATACCTCGCCGAGCACTTCCGCTCGCTGGAGGCCGTGATGCACGCCTCGCGCGAGGAGCTGGTCGAGGCGGACGAGGTGGGCGGGAAGATCGCCGACGCCATTCTCGAATACTTCGCCGAGGAGGACAACCTGCGGATCATCCGCCGCCTGCGCGCCGCGGGGCTGCAATTCGAAGCCGAGGCGCGCCGCCTGGCGTCGGAGGCGCTGGCGGGCCGGAGTTTCGTGGTCTCGGGCAAGTTCACGCGGAGCCGCGACGAAATGAAGGAGCTGATCGAACGGCACGGCGGGCGCAATCTCGCGGCCGTGTCGGGCAGCGTCGATTACCTCGTGGCGGGCGACAAGATGGGCCCGGCGAAGCTGAAGAAGGCCGAGAAGCTGGGTGTAAGGATCATCTCCGAGGAGGAGTTCATCGCCATGATCGAAGGCGGAGGCCCGGTGGAAAAGGCCGCACAACAGGAATTATTCTGACAGGCGCAAGACGCCTGCTTTGAGGACTGACGCAAAACGACAACAGATAAAACGACAATCAGAGACATTATGCTACGACACAAACTTTCCGGCGTGGGCGCCGCGATGATCACCCCTTTCACGGCAGACGGCCGCGTCGACTACAAGGCGCTGGCCCGCATGATCGACTACGTGATCGACGGCGGCGTGGACTACATCGTCGCGCTGGGCACGACGGCCGAAACCCCCACCCTATACATGCCCGAACGGGCCGTGATCGCCATGTTCATTACCAACCAGATCGCCGGCCGCGTGCCGCTGGTGATGGGCTGCGGCGGCAACTCCACCTCCGAAGTGCTCGACCAGTTGCGCGAGTTCGACCTGCGGGGAGCCGATGCCATCCTCAGCGTCACGCCCTACTACAACAAGCCCTCGCAGGAGGGGCTGTACCAGCACTTCCGCACCGTCTCGGAGCACTCGCCGCTGCCCGTGATCCTCTACAACATCCCGGGCCGCTCGGGGGTCAACATGACCGCCGAGACCACGCTCCGCTGCGCCGCCGACTTCCGCAACGTCATCGGCATCAAGGAGGCGTCGGGCGACATCGGGCAGATGCAGCGCATCCTGGACAACCGTCCCGAGGGATTCCTCGTGCTGTCGGGCGACGACGGCATGGCCATCGAGCTGATGCGCCGCGGAGGCGACGGCGTGATCTCCGTGGCGGCGAACGCCTTCCCGCAGCGGTTCATGGAGTGCGTGAACCATGCCAAGGCGGGCGACTTCGACGCGGCGGAAAAGGCTTATGCCGCGCTGGACGAAGCCGTGCACGCGCTCTTCGAGGAGGGCAACCCCGTGGGCGTGAAATGCGCCCTCTCGGTGATGGGACGCATCGGCGACACGATGCGCCTGCCGCTGGTCGCCGGATCGGGAAAACTCCGCGCGAAGTTCGAAGAGCTGATCGCCAGATACGATTTGCGCTGATTTTGCGTTTGTACCGGAAACGACCGCTATGAAACGATTGCTGCTTCTCTCACTGCTGGTTCCGGCGCTGGCCGCCGCCGGAGTCCCCGACGAGGACATGATCCTCGACCGGACGATGGACGCCCAGTCCGCGTTCTACTACCCCGCGCTGATGATGCGCTACAACGCGGGCGACGAGACGCTGACCGACGAGGATTACCACTACCTCTACTACGGATACGCCTACCGCGACGAATACAAGCCGCTGGCCGTGAACCCCGATCTGGACAAAATGCTGATGCTGGCCTCGGGCATCGACCCCGACAAACCCGACAGGGCCACGCTGGAAACGATGGTCTCGATGGGAAACGACGCCCTGAAACGCGATCCGTTCAGCCCCAAAATCCTCAACCTCATGTCGTTCGCCTACGGTGCGCTGGGCGACAAGGAGCAGGAAAAAGCCTGGTCGGACCGCATGAACGGCGTCATCCGCACGATCCTCGGCTCGGGCGACGGATTCACGCAGAAGACCCCGCGCCATGTGCTGATGTTCGACCACGCGCTCGACGTGCTGGCCGCCGAAGGGCTTTCGTTCGGCAAGGCGCGCATCGTCAGCCGCACGGTGGAGTTCGTGCCGCTGGTCGTTCCCTATGTGGTCGAGGGCAAGAAGCGCAAGGGATTCTATTTCGATTTCAGCCGCGTCTACTGGAACAAACCGGAGGGTTACACCTACCAGCGCGACCGCACGTGGCAGTTCAACAACCTCAAACCCCGCACCTATAAATGATCCGCATTCTCCGGCATACGCTCTGCCTCGCCCTGCTGCTGACGCTCGCGGCCTGCGAAAAAGACCGCGAGCCGCGAATCGAGGTCTCGACGGGGAGAGATTCACCTCCCGGGCGACGCTTCGTCCGGAACGACGTTCACCGTGTCGGCCGAAGAACCGTGGACGCTGTCGTATACCGGCGAGGGATTCGCCGTGACGCCGGACGGCGGCGCCCGCGGGGAGACGACGGTCACGGTGACCGCTTCCGAACCCAACTCCGCCAAGGCGCGCCGGAAGCTGGGCACGATAACCGTCCGCCACCCCGCCAACAAGGACGGCTATCCGGTCGAGGTCTACCAGCGGCCCGCCGTGGCGACGCAGACCCTTCTGCTGTACATGCCCGGACGAAGCCTGATCGACTATTACGAGCGCAACATCGAGGGCGTCAGTGCGGCCGTGACGAACCAAATCCCGGGCGACGGGCGCATTCTGGTCTGCTACCAGCCCGAGAAGCATTCGTCGGCCGTCCTGCAGGAGATCCGTTACGACCCGGCGACGGAACGGTGCGAACGAACGACGCTCAAAACCTACGACGGCTTCAACGCCGGAAACCCCGAAAAGGTGCGGCAGCTGTTCGCCGATGCCGCGGAGCTGGCTCCGGCCCAAAACTACGGGCTGATCATCGGCTGCCACGGCAAGGCGTGGATTCCGGTCGCCAGCGGCTCGCTCTCCTACTCGATGCGGCGTTCCGCCGAGGACGACCTATGGGCCGCGCCCCCGGGGGCCAAGCAGACCCGTTCGTTCGGCGACAAGGGCTACGAACTGAACATCACGGAGCTGAAGGAGGCGCTCGAAGCGCAGCAGTTCCGTTTCGACTACCTGATCTTCGACGACTGCTTCATGGCCAACATCGAAACGCTCTACGACCTGCGTTCGGTCATCGGCTACATCGTGGCGTCGCCCTGCGAGGTCATGGGCGACGGATTCCCCTACGACCGGATCGTCCCCCACCTGTTCGAAACGGGACCGGTCGCGGACCGGCTCGCGGAAACCTGCCGGGAGTTCTGGAACCTCTACGAAAACGAATACCAGAGCACGACCTGGAAAGAGCAGTCGGGCTGCATCTCACTGGCCGTCACGTCGCAGCTGGACGCGCTGGCGGAGGTGATGCGCCGCATCAACGAAAAAGGCAAACAGCCGTTCGAACTCTCGCAGCTCCAGTACTACGAGGGACTGATGACACACCTTTTCTACGACTTGGGGCATTACGTCGAATTGAGCTGCGGCGACCCGGCGCTCGTCAAGGAATTCACGACGCAACTCGACCGGGCATTTCCCCCCGAAAGCCGTCTGTGCACGAAGCAGTTCTATTCCCAATACAACAACGGGTCGAACCCCGTGCATTTCTATACGGGCGTCTCCGTGAGCGAGCCTTCGACGAAGTACGTCGCCGAAAACCGGATGACGAACTGGTATCGGGACACGCATTAAATGAAATGAAAAGAGCGATTCGTGAGAATCGCTCTTTTCATTTATGCATACAGCCCGGACTTCCTATTCATACTGCCCGGACTTCAGCCGCTCGACCTCCTCGCGCGTCAGGAACCGCCATGCGCCGCGCTTGAGGTTCTTCTTCGTCAGACCCGCATAATAGACGCGGTCGAGTTTGGTCACGGTGTACCCCAGGAACTCGAAAATACGGCGCACGATGCGGTTGCGGCCCGAGTGGATCTCGATTCCCACCTCCTGCTTGTTCTCCTTCACATAGGAGATTTCGTCGGCGTGGATCTCGCCGTCCTCGAGCGTCACGCCCTCGGCGATCCGGTCCATGTCGGCGCGCGTCAGGGGTTTGTCGAGCGACACCTGATAGATCTTCTTCTTGCGGTACGACGGGTGCGTGAGCTGCTTGGTCATGTCGCCGTCGTTGGTGAAGAGCAGCAGCCCGAGGCTGTTCTTGTCCAGACGCCCCACAGGGTAGATCCGCTCCGTGCAGGCTCCCCGGACCAGGTCCATCACCGTCTTCGCGGCATGGGGGTCGTCGAGCGAGGTGACATAGCCCTTGGGCTTGTTCAGCACCAGATAGACCTTCTTCTCGCCCTGCACGCGGCTGTCGTTGAAACGCACCTCGTCCGTGGGCATCACCTTCGTTCCCAGCTCCGTGACGATTTTGCCGTTCACCGAGACGAGCCCCGCCGTGATGAAGTCGTCGGCCTCGCGGCGCGAGCAGATGCCCGACTGGGCGAGGAAACGGTTCAGGCGCATCTCGCCCGTCTGCTTCTCGGGATTGAATTTCGGATACGACGCCGGTTTGTCGTCGTGTTTCTTATAGGCAGGTTTGAACGGTTTGTCGACGAACTTCCGGTCGCCGAATTTCTTATCCCCGAATTTTTTCTCGCCGAACTTCTTCTCGCCGTAGGGCTTGTCGCCGAACTTCTTGGGTCCGAATTTCTTCTCGCCGTAGGCCGGCTTGTCGCCGTAACTGCGGCGCGGACGCTCCTCGTCGCTGCGGTGACGGTCACCGTCGTAGCGGGGTTTGTCGCCGAAGGAACGCCGCGGACGGTCGTCGTCCTGACGCTGACGGTCGCCATACGAACGCGGCTTATCGTCATACTGACGCGGACGGTCGCCATAGGGACGCGGGCGGTCGTCATACGAACGGCGCGGGCGGTCGCCCTCCCCGCGGGATTTGTCGCCGTAGTGCGGCTTCTCGAAGACCGGACGGTTGTCGGCCGTGAAATGGGGGTTATACGAAGCCCGGCGTTCGGGCCTGTTTTCAAAGGAGGGCTGCTCCGAATCGGCGGCATCACGCTGCAAACGCGGGCGACGCTCGACACGCTCCGCCGTAGCCACTACGGTGCGCTTGCGTTTGTCGCGTCCGAAGCGTTCGAGCACCGGGGTCGAGTCGTTTTTAGGATCTTTCATTTTCTATTCTCTACTAATAATATTGTCGCAGGCAAAGATAGCGCAGAACGGGAGCGATGCCGAATCATCGGGGCATTGCCGGACCGCAGTCTATCCAGGCGGGCGTCTGTTCGCCCGCAAAGATAGTGCAAGTTTCGGGGATAACAACACATTGCGTGCCCGAATCGGAGATAAAAACCACCCCGGACGATAAATACCCCGGTTAAAACTGTTTCGACAATGGAATTTCACATTCTTCCTCCATCTGACAAAATAACGGCAACACTCCGGAACACCGCCGTCCGCGGCCACCCCGGGATAAACCCATACCCAAAAAACGCCGCCGGAATCAGGTCTGCATTCAACCCTTTCCGGCGGCGATGAAACATCACGGCTCAATGCCGCTTACCTCCGCACATAATACTCTACAGTCACATACCCGTCTTCATCGGCCGGATACGTCCATGTCATCCGGGTAGTCGTCACCTCTGCGTGACAGACCTGCGGGTCGGAACCGTCGGAATAATCGACATCGTCGCTCCGCATCGAAAGGGTTTTCGTCGACTCCTCGTAAGTGTACGTTCCGTTGTAATACTCCTTCGGCGGATAATCGTAGTAGCGATAGGTACCGTCTTCCCGGAAGATCGCTATCATCTTGTCGGCCGTTTCGACCGCCGTGAAACTTTCGGCGAGTTTCCCATTCCGATAGACCTCGTTTTTCTCGAATACCCATTCGCCGATAATCGGACCGGGCTGTTCGTCGGTCCCCTTCTCATCGTCCGAACAGGCGGCAAAAGTCAGCAACACGGCCGACAGGCAAAACATCCATTTCTTTTTCATCTTTATTTAAATTGGGTTTATAATCCATCGCTTTATTATTTATAGAGTATCCGCACATTCTCACTGTCACAACTTACACGGGTTGTTTGCCCTTTTTTCAGCCAAATCTCTTCCAGTTTAGGATTACCCCATGAGCACCCGAGACTTTCCAGCATCGGACACCCCGACACATCGACAATCCGCAGATCGAGGTTGTTCCATTGCGATGACATGTCGCTATAAACGCCCAAAGTTGTCATTCTGGAACTGATTATCTCAAATGATTCCGAGGTCAACGCTTCAAAATGCGGATCTTCACCCCACGAATAACCTCCTGTATACCGGGTCGGAAGCGTTTCCCCGAGATTGAGCCACTCCAGCGGATTGAACCGGGAACCCAGGGAGTTCAATTTCGTATTGCGGCTCAAATCGAGTCTCCGCACTTGATTGTTGGAAAAATGCAGCGAGGTCAGATTCGGAAAGTATTCGATTCCTTCGAGCGATTCTATCTCCATACCACCACACGAAATCGTTTCCACTCGAAGCGCCTCCTGCCGCGATATTTCGCCGTCCCCCGTAATATCGTACCGCATAAGATAAGATTTGAACTTCGCATCGGGGAAACGGATTATTTCCGACGGCGCGAATTGCGTGACCTCCGCTTTTGCGGAAACGCCGCCTCCGGAAACGACGATTGTCCCGGTACGTGTGTCTCCAACGTTAACTTTTGCCCTGAAGGTAAGCAGCGATTCATTCTCCGGGGAGGCCAATTCGATCCAGTCAGCCTCTATTTTTACCTGATAGACGACATTCGCCTGCACCTGTATCTGAAACTCACCGGCCGCAGCGTCGAGCCAGAATTGCTGCGACGACAAGGAGACCGAATTCTGTCGGGCCTGCCCGATTTCGATCGTCGTCTGCGAATCTCCCGCCATGATTCGCACAAAGCACTTCCGGTCCGCAAGCGTTGTATTGGATTTCAAGGAAATAAATATCTCACCGTCGCCCGAATCGCCCGACATCGGAGAAACCGAAATCCAATTCGCCGCGGAATCCGTATAGTAAAGCGCGACGAACCAATTTTCCCGGGAGGAAAACCGAACGCCATAAGTTCCACCCTGCGAGGGGACTGTCTCCGGAATCCCGCCCCGGTCGATAATGGATATGACTTCATCGGGTTTTTCCGATTGCTCCGGGCTCTCGCTGCATGCGCACAATAGCAGGCACATTCCCAACAGCATCTTTTTCATAGCAACATGTTATATAGATTGCCACCCGGCTCCTGTACGGCAGATTCATAAAAAGAAAGTGTGGAGCCGTTCGTTTATCTGAATGGAGGTTCTGGAATACCCGTGAACAAATAAACAATACCCCACACCGGATAGTATATCGGGAATGATATAGCTATACACGGCAATGAGTGTTTGTATTGCTTATTCCTGTTCACGAGAAATTTTCCAGATTTCCATTCAAGAATAAAAGCGAAACACTTCTACCAAATATGTCGCCGTCCGTGTGGACAGCAAGACAAAGATAGAAAATGTTTTTCAATACGCAACGCTCCCGGGGTATTGTCCCTGCAAATTTCGAAAAAAGGTTGCTGAAAATCAATATTGATCTGAAACTATGTTATTTCAATTTAGGGTAGTCTGCGAATAAACACACCACAAATACGCTATCTTTGCATCCGGTTATGAACATGAACCGCGAAATACTGCGCATCGCGCTGCCGAACATCGTCTCGAACATCACCGTGCCGCTCATGGGCATCGTCTCGACAGCCATCGCGGGACACTGGGGCGACGACTCGGCGGCGGCCATCGGCGCGCTGGCCATCGGGGTTTCGATCTTCAACTTCATCTACTGGAACTGTTCGTTCGTGCGGATGGGCACGAGCGGCCTGACGGCCCAGGCGTTCGGCGCGGGCGACTTCCGCGAGTGCGCCAACATGCTGGCCCGCGCGCTGTCGGTGTCGGCGGTGATGGGTGTGCTGATGATCCTGCTCCAGTACCCCGTGGGCGAGCTGGCGCTCTGGGCCATGCACGGCGGCGAGATGACCCGCGACTACTTCTATGCGCGTATCTGGGCCGTGCCGGCGGGCATACTGCTCTTCGGCTTCAACGGCTGGTACACGGGAATGCAGAACGCCGTGTTCCCCATGTGCACGGCCATCACCGTGAACGTCGTCCACACCCTTTGCAGCCTCTGGTTCGCCTTCGGCATGGATCTGGGCATCGTGGGCATCGCCTACGCCTCGGTCGTCGCCCAATGGACGGGCGTGGCGCTCTCGGCGCTGCTGCTCGCCGCCAAATACCGTCCGATCCTCACCGGGATCGACTGGTCGGAGGTGCTGGACCTCAAACCGCTGAAGACGTTCTTCATCATCAACCGCGACATCATCCTGCGCACGTTCTGCATCGTGGCGGTCTACACCTTCTTCACCGGCTCGTCGGCACGCATGGACGACCCCGCGCTGCTGGCCGTGAACGCCCTGCTGCTCGAACTCTTCACGCTGTTCTCCTACATGAACGACGGCTTCGCCTACGCCGCCGAAGCGCTCACGGGCCGCTTCATCGGGGCGCGCGACAGCGTGTCGCTGCGCGACTGCCTGCGGAGGTGCATCGCCTGGGGAACGCTCGTATCGGTGGTCTTCGTGGGGATTTATCTCGTCTGGTGGCGCGACCTGGTGGGCGTGTTCGTAGATCACTCGGCACCCAACGCCGGGGTGATCGAGGAGCTGGCGGGACGCTACATCGTCTGGATCATCCTCATCCCGATCGCCACGGCCATGCCCTTCATCATGGACGGCATCATGGTCGGCGCCACCGAAACGCGCGTCATGCGCGACTCGATGTTCTGGGCCACGGCGGCCTATTTCGCCATTTACTACGCCTGCTACCCGCTGATCGGCAACAATGCCCTATGGCTGGCCTTCACGCTCTACATGTTCCTGCGCGGAGTGATCCAGTTCTTTATGACCCGCCGGCTGAAAACCATCTACGACAAGATCGCATAGGACCCGGACAACCGCCAGTCGCGCCACCCCTCGGGACGGATCGCCGCGGGAAATTCGCACTCCAGCCACACGGTGCGGGCCGCCGATTTCCACGGACGCCCGAGGTAAACCCGCGTCACCCCTTCGGCCGCCGTCACACGGCAGCAGGAGAAGACGAATCCGCATTCGTTGCGCTCGGTGGTCGAAGCGGCCGTGATGAAACTGTCGGCCTTGCAATGGATCGTCGAACACTCGAACAGCACGATCGAAGGGCCGAAAATGAAGTCGGTGGTTCCCTCGATATAACAATTCTCGACATGTACGCGCGAAACGTAGCCGCGAGCAAAGAAGGTGTCCTGATCGCCGATGAGCGCACAATGATACAGATGGATGCGGTCACCGCGGGTTTCGAGCGCCACGGCCTGCCCTACCCTTCCGGCATCGTTCTCGACGGTCAGGCAATCCAGATAGACATCGTCGGCCTGAACGGACATCGTATAACTGTCGTAGGTGGTCAGCTCGCGGCCGTCGACGACTTTGCCGGCATAGTCGCCCCAGACGATGCGGGTTTCAGCCATTTCATCGCCCAGAATCCGGACCTTGTCCTTATAGACGTCGAGCGTCACCTTCTCGCGATAGACGCCGGGCATAATCCGCACCGTGCGCCACTCCGCAGGCTTCGACGGCAGGGCGTCGAAACACGCCTGAATGGTCCGGAAATCCCCGCCGCCGTTGCAGTCGACGGTATAGACCGTCTCTGCCGAGGCGACGAACGAGGACAGGAGAAGGATCGTTATGATTACAGCGGATTTCATCATAGGTTCGGTGAACGCAATTACACGCTACAACGTCACCCCCGTCTTGAAGATGGCGATCTCCTTGAAACCCGTCTCCTCGTGCTTGAGACGCTCGCCGCCGGCCGTGGCCAGCACCTTGCCGATGAAACGCTCCAGCACGGCCTGCGGCTCCTCGTCCTCGACCAGCGTGCCGGCGTTGAAGTCGATCCAGTTGGCCTTGAACTCCGCGAGCTGCGTGTTGGTCGAAATCTTCATCGTGGGCACGAACGACCCGAAAGGCGTGCCGCGTCCCGTGGTGAAGAGCACCAGCTGGCAGCCCGAGAGAGCCAGCGCCGAAGCGGCCACCAGGTCGTTGCCCGGAGCCTGCAAGAGGTTCAATCCCGGCTTCGTGACGGGCTGTGCGTAGGTCAGCACGTCGACGACGGGCTGCGCCCCGCCCTTCTGCACGCAGCCGAGCGATTTCTCCTCAAGGGTCGTGATGCCGCCCTTCTTGTTGCCCGGCGAGGGATTTTCATAAATCGGCTGGTCGAACCGGCGGAAATAGCGCTTGAAATCGTTGATCAGCGAGACCGTTCCGTCGAAAACCCGGCGGTCCGCGGCGCGGTCCATCAGGATCGTCTCGGCGCCGAACATCTCGGGAACCTCCGTCAGCACCGTCGTGCCGCCCTGCGCGATCAGCCAGTCGGAAAACAGCCCTACCAGCGGATTGGCCGTGATGCCCGAGAAACCGTCCGAGCCGCCGCACTTCAAGCCCACCTTGAGGTAAGCGAGCGGAAGCGGCTGACGCTTATCGGCTTTGGTCTTTTCCACCAGCCTGCAGCAGATTTCGAATCCCGCCTCGATCTCGTCCTCGACCTCCTGGGCGACGAGGAACTTCACCCGCTCGTCGTCCCATTGGCCGATCACCTCTTTCAGGGCCGACACCTGGTTGTTCTCGCACCCGAGGCCCAGCACCAGCACGGCGCCCGCATTGGGGTGACGCACCAGCGCGGCCAGCGCCCGCTGCGTATTGGCGTGGTCGTCGCCCAGCTGCGAACAGCCGTAATTGTGGGTGTAGACCCGCACGTCGTCGAGGTGCGAGCAGTCGCACTCGCGCTTCACACGCTCCGCGATGGCCTGCGCCTGCCCGTTGACGCACCCCACCGAGGGCACGATCCACAACTCGTTGCGAATGCCCATCGTATCGTTCCCGCGCAGGTAACCCATCACCCGCACGTCGCGCTTCGGGCACCCGACATCGTAAACCTTGGGGGCATAGGTGTATTCGAGGTCGTCGCGGAGGTTGGTTTTCAGGTTGTGCGTGTGAATCCACCCGCCCTGCGGCACGTCCTGCGTGGCGTGACCGATGGGATAGCCGTACTTCACGACGTTCTCGCCCGCGGCGATGTCGCGCAGGGCGAACTTATGGCCGCGCGCAACGTCCTCGCGGAGCGTCACGGCGACGCCCTCGACATCGAGCGTCTCGCCCTCGTGCAGGTCGTCGGCCAGTGCGACGGCGACATTGTCCGCAGCGTTGATTTTCAGAAACCGTTTCATATCAATAAAATAAGCCGCATGTCCGGGTCCCGCAAAGCCCCCGCCGAGGCGGGGGTTCGGGGTGGGTCGGACTTGTGAACACGACCGGAGGCCGTGCCACGAACCGTCCGAAACGCCGCACCGGAACAGCTGACTGGTTACGCTCCTAAAAACTTCTTCAAGGCATCTTTCATGCCCAGCGTCTCGATGTCGCGGACATAGCCCGCAACGGTCCCGATGAAGCCCGGAACCTCCGAGAAATCGACGGTGAAGATGCCGCTCTCCTTCACGATCTTCGCGATCGTAGCCTCCATGTCGGCCGAATCCCAGTTGGCGCGGATGTAGTCCACGAACTCCCTCGTGTCGTCGGGTTCGAAACCGCTGTTCGGCCCGTAGAGGGTCATCAGCGCGGCGAACGTGAATGCTTCGCGTTCGGCCAGCCGCTGCGCCTTGAACCAGTTGTCGCGCACGGTCGGATAGTTGCGCGCCTCCCATTTCGAAAGCGAGTTGAGCGAAATGGACCGGAGCATGTGCTTGATGAAGGGGTTGTAGAAACGCTCCAGAATCCCGGCGGCGAACTTCTTCAGCTCGTCCCGGTCCTCGTCGATCATCGGGATCACCTCCTCGGCAACCATGTCGTTGACGAACCGCTCGATGTCGGGCGTATTGAAAGCGTCCATCACCGTCTCGCAGCCCATTTGCAGGGCGATGGGCACCATGCCCGTATGCGACCCGTTCAGGATGCGGACCTTCTTGTCGCGGAACTGCTTGATCGACGGCATGAAGATCACATGCAGCCCCGCCTTGTCCAGCGGCAGCTCCTTCATCACCTCCTTGTAGCCCGGGCCGCCGATGGCCCACAGGTGGTACAGCTCGGCCTTCACCACGAGGTTGTCGTCATAGCCGATCTCCTCCCTGATCTCGCCGATCTGCTCGCGCGGGAAGCCCGGGACGATGCGGTCCACGAGCGTGTCGCAGAAGTGGCAGCTGTTTTCGACCCAGTCGATGAAATCCTGCCCGAGCTTGTGGTATTCGGCATGTCTGATGACGTATTCGTGGAGCGTCGAGCCGTTGTTCTCGATCAGCTCGCAGCAGATGATGCAAAGGCCCTTGGTCGGGTCGCCGTTGAAATGTTTGAACCGCTTGTACAGCAGCGCCGTCATCTTGGCGGGATACGACTTCGGCGGACAGGCCGTCAGATCGTCGCCCTCCTCGTAGCGGATGCCCGCCTCGGTGGTGTTCGAAATGGTGATCTTCAGCTCCGGCGAGAGGAAATACGCCTCGTATTTCGCATAGTCCACATAGGGATTGAACGAATCCATGATGCTCTTCACCAGCCGCACGTCCTTCTTGGGCCGTTTGTTCTCGATGCCCTCCAGATAGACGTGGTACATGTTGTCCTGCCGGTGCATCAGGTCGATCATCCCCAGCACCTTGCGCTCGGGGTCGATGATCGGCTGGCAAACGGCCACGCCTGCATCCATGACGCCCTTCTCGTTGGCGATGTCGATCTGCCAGTCCACGAAGGCTCTCAAGAAGTTGCCTTCGCCGAATTGCAGGATGCGAACGGGGCGGCCGACCGTTTCGACAGTCGACTTGTTCAGTTGCTTGATCATTGTATGTCCGGTTTTTAAGTTAATCCAATACAATCGGTTTGTATTTCGGAACCAGCGTCTTCATCACGATCCAGCCGATGAGGTAAGCCACGGCGCAGATGCAGAAGACGACGAAATATCCGGCGGGCTTACCCTCGAAACCCATGAACTGCATCGCCGTTTCGTCGGCATATACGAACAGCCAGCCGGCGAACCATTGCAGGATCATCGAGCCTACGCCGCCGGCCATGCCGCCGATGCCCGTCACGGTGGCGATCGCCGACTTGGGGAACATGTCGCCGATGGTCGAGAAGATATTGGCCGACCACGACTGGTGCGCCGCGCCGCCCAGACCGATCAGGATGATCGGGAACCACGGCGAGATCGTGCCCATGGGCTGCGCCAGCAGCACCAGCAGCGGAATGAACGCGAAGATCAGCATGGCGCGCATGCGTGCCGCATAGGGGTTCAGCCCCGTCTTGTTGATGATGATCGTCGGAAGCTTGCCGCCGTAGATCGACAGCATCGTGATGGCATAAAGCGTGAAGATCAGCGCCACGCCCAGCCCTTCGGACATCTTGATCCCGAACTGCGAATTGAGGTACGAGGGGGTCCAGAAGAGGAAGAACCACCACACGCCGTCGGTCATAAACTTGCCGAAGGCGAAGGCCCACGTCTGTTTGAACGAGAGCGTTCTCCAAAACGAGATCTTCTCGCCCTCCTGCTCCTTGCCGACCGTCTCGCCGTCGACCACTTCGTGCTGGTCCTGCTCGATATACTCCAGCTCGGCGGCATTCACCTTCGGGTGGTCCGAGGGCTTCTTGTACATGAAGACCCAGAAGCCCATCCAGACGAAGCCCAGGGCGCCGATCACGATGAAGGCCATCTCCCAGCCCCAGGCCTTCGCCAGCAGCGGAATGGTCAGCGGGGCGAACAGCGCGCCGATCGAAGCGCCGGCATTGAAGATCGAGGTGGCGTAGGCGCGGTCCTTCTTGGGGAAGTACTCGGCGGTCACCTTGATGGCTGCCGGGAAGTTGCCCGCCTCGCCCAGGGCGAGGATGCAGCGCGCGGCGATGAAGAAATACATGCTGACCATGGCGATGGTCGCGGCCAGGGCCGACCCGGCCTCGACGGCGCGCAGCGCGGCGGCGTCGGGAAGCCCCACCCATGCCTCGGTGGCGATGCCGCAGAGGGCGTGCATGCAGGCTCCCATCGACCAGACGCCGATGGCCCACAGATAACCTTTCTTGGTGCCCATCCAGTCGATGAAACGGCCCGCGAAGAGCATGCAGACGGCATAGACGATCGAGAAGATCGAAGTGATCAGCCCGTAGTGGTACTCGTTCCAGTGGAATTCGGGCTTGATGAACTCGTCCCACGTCAGCGAGAGCACCTGACGGTCGAGGTAGTTAACAGTCGTTGCGAAGAAGAGCATCGCACAGATGACCCAGCGATACTGCGTCATCTTCCCAGCGAGAGTCGATTTGTTGTTTGTCATTATGGGGTTTAATTAAGTAGTGTTCAGGAATTGGTGAGCCGTAGGAACGGCGTCCGGCGGCGGAGCGGGGCCGCCGCCGGACTACCGAACTTACGGAATCGGTTTTAACGCACCCGGGCGATCACGTCCAGAGCGAAACGGCATTTTTCGGTGATCGCCGCCCAGTCCTTCACGGCGACGACCTCTTTCGGGAAGAGCTGCGAGCCCATGCCCACGCAATAAACGCCGGCCTTGAACCACGCCGTGAGGTTCTCCTCGGTGGGTTCCACCGCTCCGGTGGCCATGATGTTCGACCACGGCAGCGGGGCCTTGACGTTCTTGACGAACGACGGGCCGCCGACGTTGCCCGCGGGGAAGACCTTCGTCAGGTCGCAGCCCAGTTCCTGCGCCGTGCCGATCTCCGTCACCGAACCGCAGCCGGGGGTGTAGGGAACCAGATGGCGGTTGCAGACCCTGGCCACCTCGGCGTTCAGGTAGGGACCCACGACGAAGTTGGCGCCGTACTGCATGTACATCGCGGCCGTCGGGGCGTCGACCACCGAACCGATGCCCAGGATCATCTCCGGGCACTCCGCGGCGGCGAATTTCACCAGACGGATGAACACCTCCGAAGCGAAATCGCCGCGGTTGGTGAACTCGAAAGCGCGCACGCCGCCTTCGTAGCAGGCTTTCACGACCTGCTCGGCCACGTCGGCGTCGGCATGATAGAATACGGGAACCATGCCGGTCTTACCGATGGCCTCCAGAACTTGCATTTTATTGAAGCGAGCCATAATTTTTAATTCTTAATTTTTCATTTTTAATTATCTCTGCACCCGTCCGCTGGCATTGCCTCCGGCCAACGACTCGACCTCCTCGGCCGATACGAGGTTGAAGTCGCCGTTGATCGTGTGCTTCAGGGCCGATGCCGCCACGGCGAACTCCAGGGCCTCGCCCTGCGTCGGCTTGGTCAGCAGGCCGTGAATCACGCCGCCCGAGAACGAGTCGCCGCCGCCCACGCGGTCGATGATCGGGTCGATGTCGTAACGCTTCGACTCGTAGAACTCCTCTCCGTTGTAGATCATGGCTTTCCAGCCGTTGTGCGTCGCCGAGAACGACTCGCGCAGGGTCGAGATCACATACTTGAACCCGAACGTCGCGGCCATCTGGCGGAAGATGCCCTTGTAGCCCTCGGCGTTGGTCTCGCCGCCCTCAACATCGGCGTCGGGCTTGAACCCGAGGCACAGCTCGGCGTCCTCCTCGTTGCCGATGCAGACATCGACGTACTGCATCAGGGGCTTCATAATCGACTGCGCCTTCTCCTTGGTCCAGAGCTTCTTGCGGAAGTTCAGGTCCACCGACACCGTCACGCCGTGACGCCTGGCGGCCTCGCAGGCCAGACGGGTCAGTTCGGCGGCCTTGTCCGAAATCGCGGGCGTGATGCCCGACCAGTGGAACCAGTCGGCGCCCTCCATGATGGCATCGAAGTCGAAATCCTGCGGATCGGCCTCGGCGATCGACGAATGCGCACGGTCGTAGATCACCTTCGAGGGACGCATCGAAGCCCCGGTTTCGAGGTAGTAGATACCCACGCGGTCGCCGCCGCGGGCGATGAAATCGGTCCTCACGCCGTATTTGCGCAGCGCATTGACCGCCGACTGGCCGATCTCGTGCTTCGGGAGCTTCGAGACGAAGTAAGCCTCGTGGCCGTAGTTGGCGCACGAAACGGCCACGTTGGCCTCGCCGCCGCCATAGACGACGTCAAACGAATCGGACTGAACGAAGCGCGTGTTTCCGGGCGTCGAAAGACGCAGCATGATTTCACCTAATGTTACGATTTTCATGGTATTATGACAGCTTAAAATTTGAAATAGTCCTTGGCGTTGCGGTAGCAGATGCCCTCGATGATCTCCCGGCCGATGAAGTCGATCTCCGAGGCGGGCAGCAGGCCCTGCTCGATGTCGTTGCCGACGAGGTTGCACAGCGTGCGGCGGAAATACTCGTGGCGCGGGTACGAAAGGAACGACCGCGAGTCGGTCAGCATGCCCACGAAGCGGCTCAACAGACCCAGCGTCGAGAGGGCGTTCATCTGTTTCTCCATGCCGTCCTTCTGGTCGAGGAACCACCACCCCGATCCGAACTGGATCTTCCCGGCGCCGTAGCGGCCGTCCTGGAAATTGCCGATCATCGTGGCCACCAGCTCGTTGTCGCGCGGATTGAGGTTGTAGATGATGGTCTTCGCAAGGCGGTCGTTGCGGTCGAGCATGTCGAAGAATTTCGACATCTGCCTGCCGACCGCGAAGTCGCCGATCGAGTCGAAGCCCGTATCGGGACCCAGCCGGCCGAACATGCGGCTGTTGTTGTTGCGGATGGCGCCGTAGTGGAACTGCTGGGTCCAGCCGGCCTCATGGTCCATCGTGGCGAACTCGACCAGCATGGCGGTCTTGAACTTGCGGATCTCCTCGGGCGTCAGCGTCTGCCCGCCGTATACCTTATTAAAAATAGCGTCGATCTCGGCCTGCGTATAATCCTCGGCGTAGAACTCCTCGATGCCGTGGTCCGAAAGGCGGCAGCCGACCGACCCGAAGAACTCGTGACGCACGCGCAGCGCGTCGATCACATCGGCGAATTTCGTGATCGCGACGCCCGAAACCTCCGAAAGCTTCTCCATATAAGCGCGGAAATCGGCCGGAACCTCCACGGCCATCGCCTTGTCGGGACGCCACGTGGGGAGCATCCTGGTCGCAAAACCGTCCTCGCGGACCTTGATATGGTGTTCGAGCGAATCCACGGGATCGTCCGTCGTGCAGACCGCCTCGACGTTGTAGCGGCGCATCAGGCCGCGGGCGTGGTATTCGGGACGCTGCAACAGCGCCGTGCAATGGTCGTAAATTTCGCGGGCCGAAGCGGGGTTGAGCAGTTTCGTCACCCCGAAGGCGGTCTTCAATTCGAGGTGGGTCCAGTGGTAGAGCGGGTTGCGCATCGTATAGGGAACCGTCTCGGCCCACTTCTCGAACTTCTCCCAATCGGTCGTATCCTTGCCCGTGCAATACTTCTCATCGACCCCGTTGGTGCGCATGGCGCGCCATTTGTAGTGGTCGCCTTCGAGCCAGATCTTCGACAGGTTGTCGAAACGGTGGTCCGAAGCCACGTACTCGGGAATCAGGTGGCAATGGTAGTCGATGATCGGCATCTTGGCCGCATGGTCGTGGTAAAGACGCTGCGCAGTCTCGGTCTGCAACAGGAAGTTGTCGTCGTTGAACTGTTTCATAAAAAATAAAAGGTATCGCGGTTAAATTCTATACGTATCAGGCTCTTTTTCATAACGTAAAATTAGTAACTTTCCGCCACTCGGAATATGAAAAATTACCGAATTAAATAGAATATTTACCGTTTTGGTTGACCAATATACGGAAAAATTGTAAATTTGCCTACAAACAACGGAAAAACTTCAATTCTAATTTTATGAAAAAACCGATTATGTGGGTTGCAGCCCTCCTGACGGCCTCCTGCACACCCGCTTTGAAGGTCGAAGTCGCCAACACGACCCCGACCGAACGCGATGACGAAACCGTCGAAATCGCCTGGTCCGAAGTCGCCGCGCTCAAAGGCGTGACGCCGGACAACATCGTCGTCCTGAACGACGACAACGAGCAGATCCCCTCGCAGGTCCTCTTCCGCGGCGGAACGGAGCCGCAGGCGCTGATCTTCCAGACCGACGCCGACCCGATGGAAAGCAAGCGGTTCAAACTGGTCACAGGCCAGCGCGAGAACTACCCCGCCGAGGCGTTCGGCCGCACGGTTCCCGAACGTTACGACGACTACGCCTGGGAGAACAACAAGGTAGCCTACCGCCTCTACGGCCCGGCGCTCGAAACCTCTCCCGAGAAGCTCGTCACTCCGGGCATCGACGTATGGGTAAAGTGCACCGACAAACTGGTGATCGACGAGTGGTACGCCCGGGGCAACTACCACCACAACTACGGCGACGGCATGGACTGCTACAAGGTGGGCGTGACGCTCGGTTCGGGCGCATCGCTGCCCTTCGCCGGCGGTAAATTCTGGATGATGGGCCACAACTACGCCACGGCCCGCACACTCGACAACGGACCGATCCGCACTTCGGTCGAATTGACCTACGCCCCGTTCGATGTCGACGGCACGCCCGTAACGCTCACCAAGATCATCTCGCTCGACGCCAACCAGCGCTTCAACCGCATGGACAACATCTACGAAGGAGCATTCACCGAGATGCCGATCGCCGCGGGCTTCGTGCGCCACGACGTGAAACAGATACTCACGGGCGAAGGCTGGATGGCTCTATGCGAGGCTGTTTCGGACTCGAAGGATCCCGCACGCGACGGCGACATCTACCTGGGCGTGATCCTGCCGGGAGCCGAGATGCTTACGGACACGCTGGGCCACGCCGTAGCCGTCAAGGCCGTGAAACCCGGCCGGACGCTGACCTACTACGCCGGTTCGGGCTGGAGCCAGGGCGGCGTGGAGGACATGAAGGAGTGGATCGAAGAGATCGGGCAGGCGCAGGCCGCCGCCGTGACGCCGCTCAAAGTGACGGTCCTCAACTAAAAATCCGTCCAAAAAGGGCAGGCATGCCGTCCTGCTTTTTCCGAAAGGCCCGGTCCGACGACCGGGCCTTTCTCTGTCGGAACCCTTTCCCGAAGCGGGCGCAATCCGGCTTGCGATTGTCCGGCTTTTTATGTATATTTGTTGTTTTAATGTCTCAGAAATGACGGGCAGTGATATGCCATTACGCAATAGCTGGCTGGCTAAAGTATGTCTCATAGCGTGAGGACCTTTTTTTCTATCCCTTGTATCTATTCTTGAATGGCAGATAATCTTTCTGACCGACAAGGAAACCACCGCCCCATTCACAGGATTATATGGGGCTAAAGAGGATAGGAATATCTGTTTGGAAGAAGAACTCGGTCTGCCATATTTCACATAATTGATGATAGCTTCTCCTACATCCTTTAAGAGTGGCAATTCTATTTCACGTTTAGTCTTGTACTGTATCAGGCGGATAATGTTTCTATCCCAGTCTAAATTACTGAATTGTAATCCGGCAATATCGGAGGAACGTAGTCCCTAACCGTGTTGCTAATAGGAGCATGGCGTAATCTCGTTTTCCTACAGGAGTGGATTGATTTACCGAAGATTCTATTTGCAAGACTTCTTCACAAGTGTATGTCGACGGTAGTTTTTCTTTTACAATATAACGGTTTCTTCCTATCACATAATCAATATTCTTATTGATAAGCTTTTGTTCGTACAGGTAACGACAAAATGCACGCATCGTTGCCAATACTCTTTGTTTACTGTTTTGGCTGGAAGATATAAAAGTTAGCACATCATCCTCACCTAATCTGAGATGCGGGATACATTCCTCAAAGACAAATGCCTGAGAAAATAGCTGAACACATGTTCGTAGCCATCTATCGTTTTAGGAGATAGTCTTTGTTCTTCCAAGAGATGAAGGTATTTTGTCATAATGCCTCCTATTTCTCCTGAGAATTTGCGTATAACGTATCTTACAACTGGTTTTTGGATAGTTCTATCCGTAAGATAATTAACGAATAGCAGTAATCGATAATTGGTTCCATGTATCAACCGCGTTTTTCTTGTGGCATAGTCTTTAAAAACAAATCGATGGATTCTACATTACAGTCTTGTATGTAGTTTATATCCATGTAAACGAAAAAAGACGACAGGTCTTTTTTATACTGTCGGATAGTCGATTCTGAATATCCGGCTTTACGCAACGCTTCTAAAAAATCCGAAACTTTGATTCAAAATGATTTTTATTGTCCATAATACTATATTTGGAGGGAGCAACATTACTCTCTCCACAATATAGCATATTATTATCAGAACATTATTATCACGAGTTTGATTGATTATCTGTCAGTTATTTGGTGTATTAGCTTATAGCTTTGGATAATAATTTACTTGTGATAAGAAAAGTTATCATAACTCGTGATAACTTTTCTGCAATGATTGTCTTCATATTTTTCTGTCGTTTTGAATTTTACAAATGTTACTTCGGATTTAGTGGCGGACACCGGATTACATCTTCATGCCCTTATTGTTTTTCTTTTGCGGCTTCTCCTGCTGCTGTTGCTGTGCGGTGTCCTTCGGGGCGGTCTGTCCCTTCCGCAACGGCTCCTTCAGGTTCTTGGTAGCCTCGTTGGTCTTGCCCTCGCTGTTCACCGCCACCTGCGTGCGGCTCTCGTTGGAAGGCGCGACCTTCTGCGCGTTATCGGGGTTGGTGTCGTAGCGGTACGGGCGTCCCTTCTCCGGGTTGAACCTGATGTACATCGTGGCGTGGAAGCCCTGCTTGTCGGTCACGTTCTCCAGTTTCACGGCTTTGCCAGCCACGTAGTCGGCTTTCTGCTGCTCGGTGAAGTCCACGCCGCTCCATTTGCTGATGGGGCGGATGCTGCCGTCGGCGTTCGTCCACGTGTTGCGGCGTTGCTCCTTGTTCGTGTTGGCTGTGTTTTCCGTACCCTGCGCCTGTCCCTGTGTGGGGTTGTTCTTGGCTTCCTGTGCTTGTGCGGCACGTGGCGACCTGCCGGTTCCCGGCACGAACTCCACGCCGCGCTGCTCTACGTTTACTTGCAGGGTGGTGACGAACTTCCTGCCGTCCTTGCGCTCGATGAGCTTGTCGCGCACAGGCAGCCCGGCACGCAGCATGTCCTGCTCCTGCTTGGTGATTTCCGTCTTGCCGATGCGCTCCGGTATGCGCACCTTGTTTGCCGGGACATCCGTGATTTCGTTCGTCTTGCGGTCGATGCTGACGAACGAGGGGATGATCTCGCCCGTTTCCCTGTCCACGAGGTCCACGACCCTGCCGAGGTTGCCCGTTTCGCGCAGGTTCTTCCGGTCGTCGTCGGAGAACTTGTGTTCCTTGTACTCGTCGAGTTTCTGCTCCTTGCGGATGAAGTGCGGCACAAGGCTGACGTTGCCCTCGCCGTCCTCCTTGAAGGAGAGGCGGGCATCCAGCTCGAAAGCCTCTCCGCCGAAATTGGGCGCCACCCTCACCAAGTCGGACTTGCCGTAGTTGAGCATCCGGTCAAGGTCGCCCGACTTTTCAAGGTCGTCGCGCTTCACGCCCCATTTCTCCTCCAACTCCTTCCAGTTGATCTTGCTCTCGTCGATGGGTTGGTAGCCCCGGTTGCTCTGCGCCTGCTGCGGGTTTTCCTGATTCTGTTCGTTTTTCTGTTCCATTTCTTCCTGTTTTTTAGGTTCGTCATCTTGTTTCTGTTCCGGTTGTTCCTGCTTTTCGGCGGACTGCTCCTCCTGTACTTTCTTTTCGTAGCCGGAGGTGTCCACCTTGTGGGGCGCAAGCATCTCCTTGTTGCCCTCGGGGTCTTTCAGCAAGTCCTTGATAACTTCCAGCAGCTTGTCGGCTTGGTCCGCCGCGACACGGTAGAAACCGAAGCGGCTGGGCTCCTTGCACTGCCGGAAGAAGTTCTTGAAGAAGTTGTCCAGCACGTCCCCGTGCCTGTCGAATTGCAGGAAACTCTGCGCGTTCTCCGCCTTTGCGGGGGTACGCTTGGGTGAGCCGTCGACGTTAAGCCCGGCTACCACGCTAATCTCGCCCGTCTTCTCGTCGCGGACTATCAGCACGTCTTTTTCTGTTGTTTTCTTTGCCATTTGAAAAATGTTTTAATGGGTTATTTATTAAAGAAATTATGGATACGCGCCTTGTAGAAGGCTATATCTTCCTTGCGGAAATTCTTTACGTGTTCGGAGAGGAATGTCAGTACGTCCTCCTCGCTGTAATAGGTCTTTTTGCCGAGCGTCTTGTACGGCAATGCACCGATGCTGCGGTAGCGCTGCAGGGTACGCTTGCTTATCTGGAGCAGCATGCAGAGGTCTTGGTTGTCGAACATCCTGATACTTTCCATCGGGTTCGGGGCTTTGTCGGACAGCCGCAGGGAGAGCAGCATCTCGTCCTGACGGTCGAGCCGTTCCATCAGCTTCTGCATCCAGTCCTCAAAATTGTTTCGTGTAAGCAGTTCCATATCTTATGTCCTCCTTCCTTTGGGTTTGCCGCCCGTGCGCAGCGTGTGGTTGCGTTTCAGCTGTTCCGGTGTCGCTGCATCTTCTGCCACGGTGCAGTCTGCGAGCAGGCGGTCTATCTCCGACTGCCGGTAGCGGCACTTGCCGCGCAGCACGACATAGGCGATGCGCTGTTCGCTGCGCATGCGCTGGAGGGTGCGGCAACTCACGTTCAGCAGGTGCGCCGCCTCGCGGGTGGTGAGCAGCATGTCGGAAAACTCTCCCTTCCTCTCACCGGAAACGGCACGCACATAGACCGCTATCTCGGCTATCTGTTCCGTCAGGGCGGTGAAGGCGGAACTTTCCATCGTTATCACTTTCATATTCAGTCCTTTCTTTTGGTTTCTGCGGCAAAATTCGGCAATAAACAAAAGGAGCTTTAACAACTCACTACGTGACTCACGTAAGATTTTCTTTGAAAGTGACTCCGTAACCCGGACAACCGGCGCAACAAACTGCCATATAGCGGAAAACGGCACGCATTCAAGGCGGCTGCGTTACCTTTGCGGTAAATCATTAAATGTTTTGGTATATGGAAATCGTATCTATCGAGAAAAAGACCTTCGAGATGATGCTGGCGTCATTCAACGCCCTCTCGGAGAAAGTCGCCGCCCTAAGGCGCAAAAGCGACGGCGGGCGGCTGGAAAGGTGGCTCACGGGCGAGGAGGTCTGCGGGCAGTTGAGAATCAGCCCGCGCACGTTGCAGTCATTGCGTGACAGGCGGCTTATCGGCTATTCGCAGATGAACCGCAGGTTCTATTACAGGCCGGAGGAGGTCAGGCGGCTTATTCCGCTTATCGGCACGATCTATCCCGATGGAAAATGACTCTGTTTTTATTAACCACTTAATCCGATGTTATGATGAACGAGAACAACGAGGTTTTCTCAATGGAGGACGAGCAGGTTGCCACCGCGATACAGAATATGCTCAAAGGCTCCAAATGGCTCTCCGCATTTTTGGAAAGTTACCGTCCGCCACTGGACGGGGAACATTACCTGACGGACAAGGAGGTGGCGGAAATGCTCCGGGTAAGCCGCCGCACCTTGCAGGAGTATCGCAACAACAGGATGCTGCCCTTTATCCTTCTGGCAGGTAAGGTGCTTTATCCCGAATCGGGACTGCGTGAACTGTTGGAGGCGAATTACCTCAAGCCGCTGGAATAAGGCGGTTGCATGAAAAAAAAAGGAAACGGACAGCACCCGATGGCGTTGTCCGTTTCCTTTTTCGTTGTCTGTATGCGTGTTCAGCAATATCCGGTTTTCCCGTTCTGTATGAACATCACGTATGCCTGCCTCTTTTCCTTTGAGAGTGCCTTCTCCACCAGCCACATGCGGAACACGTGTGTATAGTATGTGTTCAGCCGGAAGGCTACTGGAATGATGATTTCAAGCGAGTAAACATCCGCGTACAGGCCGTTTTCAAGCTGTATGTAGCGGCATACCTCGTAGTCGTTCAGCACGTCCGACTTGCGGATGGCTTTGATGGCGGCGTTCACTGCCGGGACGGTGGCATGGAACTCTTCGGCGATTTCCCCGGCGGTCATCCATACCTCGTTACCGGTTACGCTGACCGTCTTGTCCTCTATAATGATTATGTCACGTTTCATGGCGTCTCTGTTTTAGATGGTACATCCTGCAAATTCCTCGATTTGGTTCAATCTTGCGGCAAGGTTCTCCATGTCTTGGTTGAGCTTCTCTTTGGTTATCTTCGCGTATATCTGCGTTGTCTTTATGCTCTTGTGTCCCAGCATGGAACTGACCGTTTCGATGGGTACGCCGTTGGAGAGGAACACCGTCGTGGCTGCCGTGTGACGGCTTTGATGCCATGTGATATGCTTGGTGATACCGCAACGCTTGGCGACGGCACGGATTCCGGCAAGGCACGTGTTGTAGTGGGGAACAGGGAAAATCCTGCCGTTTTCGCACAGCCCACGGTATTTGTCGATGATGCGCTTCGCTATGTCAAGCATACGGATGCTGGACACCACACCCGTCTTCTGGCGGTTGATGTTTATCCACTCGTGTTCGTCAAAGTAGGTGCGGATATTCTCTTCCGTAAGGTTGCGCATATCGGCGAACGACAAGCCCGTGAAGGCACAGAACAGGTAGAGGTCGCGGTATAGTTCCTGTTTGGCGTTCTTCAGCTTACCTTCCATCAGCAGGCGGATTTCATCTTTGGTCAGGAAGCTGCGGGTCGTTTCCTCCTTCTTGATTTCATACTCGCGGAACGGGTCGCGTGTGAGCCATTCGTTGTTGATGGCGATGAACACCATCGTCCGAAGTGGGCATACATACAGCCACACGGTATTGGTGCAGCAGTGTTTGTCCGTGCGCAGAAACATCTCGAAGTCGGAAATGAAAGCGGGGGTAAGCTCTTTCAACGCGATGTCCTTCACGTGGTAACGGATGTTGAGAAACTCTTGCAGGTGCTTGTAAACGGTCTTGTATTTCAAGAGTGTGCCTTTGGCTTTCATGCCTGCTTCCACCTGCTTGGCATAGTCCTCGTTGTGTTGCTGGAACACCTGCATCAGCGTGTGATAGCGGTGTTCCAGTCCGAGAAAGGCGTTCTTCACCTTCTCTGCCGTGACGAAGTTGTCACGCTCCATGATTTCCTGATAGTGCTTGTTGATGCGCACCCGCATCTTGTCAAGCATGCGGTTCGTTTCGAGTGCCGCCGTGCTTCTGCCCGTGACACGTCCCCCTTTGGTGTCCCACAACTTGGGATCGATGGTCAGTTTGCAACTGAATTGCGTCTGGCTGCCGTCCACCGTGATGCGTCCCATGACGGGAACCGTCCCGTCTTTTTTCACTACCTGACGTTTGAGGTAGTAAATAACTGAAAATGTACTCTTCATCGTCCTTAATTTTTTTGTTCAAAATTAGTTGGTGAAGAGCCCTCCTCTGATACGCAAATTGCGGAAGAACGGCGCAATCTTTTTTCGTTACCGGATTTTTTGCGTGAGTTGTCAGTAACTCACTAATCCTTAAAGCCTTGTTTCGTTATTCGTGTCCATTTCGTCACCTATTGAGCGTGGTTACGAACAAGTAACGTAGCTCCGTCTTGATTTGGCTTCGGCATGGATTGTAATGGCTCTCGGAATAATTGGCAGCGTAAATGAAACCCCTGTAAATCAAATCCATTACCATATTCTTCCGCATTTCACTTTTTTGTAGTAACTTTGTGGGATCTATTTCACAAAAATCATGGACAGACAAAAGATCGTTACCTTCGGGGAGATCATGCTGCGGCTCACGCCGCCCGACTACCTGCGTTTCAACCAGACGAACCTCTTCCGCGCCAGCTACGGCGGAAGCGAGGCCAACGTCGCCGTATCGCTGGCCAACTACGGCCTGCAAAGCGAATTCGTCACCCGCCTGCCGGACAACCGGGTGGCCGACGCCTGCATCGACGACCTGCGCCGCTACGGCGTACGGACGGACGCCATCCTGCGCGGCGGCAAGCGGCTCGGGATTTACTACATGGAGGAGGCCGCCGCGATGCGCTCGTCGCACGTCGTATACGACCGCGCCGACTCGGCCTTCGACACCCTGCAACCGGGGATGATCGACTGGGACGGAATCTTCCGCGGCGCCTCGTGGTTCCACTGGTCGGGAATTTCGGCCGCGGTGAGCGCCGGCACGGCGGCCGTGTGCGCCGAGGCGATTGCGGCGGCGCACGCGGCGGGACTGACCGTCTCGTGCGACATCAACTACCGCAAGAACCTCTGGAAATACGGCAAGGAGCCGCAGGAGGTGCTCCCACCGCTGATGGAGCAGTGCGACGCCTTCTTCGGCACGGACGACGAATACGAAAAGGTGCTCGGCATGCAGCTGCCGCAGTTTGCGGCCCGCGACGCCGCCTACCGTCCCGATACGGCGGGTTACGAACGGGCCTCGGCGGAGGTTGCGGCGCGCTTCCCCCGCTGCCGGAGCATCGTCTTCGGACTGCGCAGCGTATTGAGCGCCAACCACCACCTGATCTCGGGAACGCTCTACACGGGCGGACGTCTGCACTCCACGCGGGTTTACGACATCGACCCCGTGGTCGACTGCGTCGGCGTGGGCGACGCCTTCGTGGGCGGATTGCTCTACGGAATGGCCGCGCATCCCCACGACGCCCAGTTTGCGCTGGACTTCGGAACCGCGGCCTGCGCGTTGAAAAACACCGTGCCGGGCGACTACAACCAGTTCACGGCCGCAGAGGTCGAACAGCTGGCCCGCGGCTCCGTCTCGGGCCGCATCGCCCGCTAACCGGCGTAAGACGCCGGATTCAGGGTGCGGCCTTTTGGCCGGAACGCTGCTCCCCGGCCCCGCGCCCGCACGGCAAAAAGGCGGGATTGGCAAAGCGGCCTTTTGGCCGGAACGCTGCTCCCCGGCTCCGCGCCCGCACGGCCAAAAGGCAGGATTGGCAAAGCGGCCGGTTGGCCGGAACGCTGCTCCCCGGCCCCGCGCCCGCACGGCAAAAAGGCGGGATTGGCAAAGCGGCCGGTTGGCCGGAACGCTGCTCCCCGGCCCCGCGCCCGCACGGTCAAAAGGCGGGATTCAGGGTGCAGGGCGTTTCGTAATGCCATTTACCCCCTCCATATGCAAAAAACCCGGCTGGAAAGCCGGGCTTTTTTCATAACGCCTGCCGAACGGGCGGCAGCGCAACTCCGTTCAAAGAGCGGGACCGGCGAACCATCGCCGCTGAATCCCCGCCCGTCAAGCGGCTATTCGATGCCTTTCACCTGCTTGTAAAGGGCATTGTAGGTGTTGTACTTCTCCATGATGCCGGCCTCGTCGCGCAGACGGAAGCAGATGGATTTGAGGAACTCCAGCGTATCAACATCGTCGGGTTTGATCTGGTGCGCCTTCTCGAACCAGGGCACAGCCTCCTTGTAGACATCGTTGACGACTTTCAGATCGGCGTCGTAAACCGCCTGGCTGCTGTACTGCTTCTCGTTCATCTCCTTGTTGAGCGCGTCGCCCTTGATCGTGTAGAATACGCCGAGATAGTAGTTGCCCTCGTAGAGGTCGGGCTTGAGCTCCACGACCTTCTTGAACGAGTCGATGCTCTGGTCGTAATCCTTCAGCGCATAGAAGATACGGCCGCGGCCGAACCAGAGGTCCACGTTCGACGGATTGTCCTCGATGGCCTTGTCGATCAGCGCGATCAGGTCGGCGGGGTCGCCCACGCCCTGCTCCGCGGTGTAAAGCTGCATCAGGCCGTCGAGAATGCGCTCGTTCTTCGGGAACTTCCCGATACCCGTCAGCAGCACGTCCTTCGCTTTCATAATATTTCCCTTGTCGAGGTCCTTCTGTCCGTAGAGGCAGTGGAAGAGGTAGTAATAGATATTACCCTCCTCGTCGGCATAGCCCAGGTCGATGGCCTTGGTCAGGTACTCGCCGCCCTTGGCGAACGACTTGGGGTTGTTCGAGCCGTCGACGGTCAGCAGGTAGCCCGCATAGTAGAGCAGCGCGGGGTCGGCCTTCTCGTAAGCCGGGCTGGACTGCGCCTCGAAAGCCGTCACGTAAGCGTCTGCGGCCTCGACGTAGTTGCCCGAGTCGATGCCGACGTTGCCCACCTGCGAGCAGAAGTCGCTGACCTGCTTCAGACCCTCCTTGACCTTCTCGGCCGTCTTGGGATCGAGTTCATAAGCCTTGTTGTAAGCCTCGATGGCCTTCTTGGGAGCGTCTTTCAGCACCCATTTGCTCTGCTTCCACGTCACGACCTTGTTGTCCTTGACGTAAGCCGTGAAATAGGGATACACCCATGCGTCGTACTCCGTGCCGTTGAGCGTCTCCTTCGTCGTCGACTTGGGTTCGCCGACAGCCAGTTTCAGCATCGTCGGTTCCATGTTGGCGAAGATGCTCTTCGTAGGCTCCACGGCCACCTCGTAAAAAGCCTTGCCGCGGGCGAGCCACGTCGCGGCCTTCGCCGCCTTCTTCTCGTTGGCGATGTCGGCGTCGCTCTTTTCGATCTTGGCGAGAAGGGCTTCCTTGTTCACTTTCTGGGCTTTCACGGCGGGAACTGCCACGAGCAGCGCCGCAAGAGCCGTCAAAATCGTTTTCTTCATGGTAAACTGAAATTTTAAAGTTTTTGTTGTTTCTTTTTCTTATTCCTCCGCGGGGGCGGCTCCGGGGGTTTCGCCTCCGGTCTCAACGCCTTCCGCGGGCTGCACTTCCTCCTCTTCCCCGGCAGCCGGCACGGCCATCACCGAAGCAATGGCATCGCCTTCGCGGAGGTTGATGATACGCACGCCCTGCGTGGCGCGGCCCGCCAGACGGATCTGTGACACGGCGGTGCGTATGGTGAGTCCCGAACGGTTGATGATCATCAGGTCGTTCTCGTCCGTCACGGCCTGTATCGAAATGAGTTTGCCTGTCTTTTCCGTAATGTTGATGGTCTTCACGCCCTTTCCGCCGCGGTTGGTGATGCGGTACTCGTCCAGGTCGGTGCGCTTGCCGTAGCCGTTCTCGCTCAGCACGAGCACGTCCTGCTTCGACGAGGGTTCCACACAGATCATGCCGATCACCTCGTCCTCCTCCTCGATCGAGATGCCGCGCACACCGGCGCCGACGCGCCCGATCGGACGCACCGTGTTCTCGTTGAAGCGGATGGCCTTGCCTTCGCGCGCGGCGATCATCACCTCGGCCTCGCCGCTGGTGAGCTTGGCCTCGATGAGCTGGTCGCCCTCGCGGATCACGATGGCGTTCACGCCGTTCTGACGCGGCCGCGAGTAGGCTTCGAGCTTCGTCTTCTTGATCGTGCCGTCCTTCGTGCACATGATGATGTAGTTGCTGTTCACGTACTCGGCATCGTTCAGGTTCTTCACGTTGATATAGGCGCGCACCTTGTCGTCCGGCTCGATCTGGATGACGTTCTGGATGGCACGGCCCTTCGACGAGCGGGCGCCCTCCGGAATTTCATAGACTTGAGCCAGTAGCAGCGGCCCTTCTCGGTGAAGAAGAGCATCGTGTTGTGCATCGACGCCACGTAGATATGCTCGATGAAGTCCTCGTCGCGCGTGGCGCTGCCCTTGGCCCCCACGCCGCCGCGGTTCTGCGTGCGGTATTCGGCCAGCGGCGTGCGCTTGATGTAGCCCATGTGCGAAATGGTTATCACCATGTCGTCGTCGGCGTAGAAATCCTCGGGATTGAACTCCTCCGAGGCATAGACGATCTCCGAGCGGCGTTCGTCGCCGTACTTCTCCTTCATCTCGAGCAGTTCGTCCTTGATGATCTGCATCTGCATCGGAACGTTCGCAAGCACCTCCGTCAGGTGGGCGATCAGCTTCTCCAGTTCGTCGCGCTCGGCGAGCAGCTTGCCCCTTTCGAGTCCCGTTAGGGCGCGCAGACGCATCTCGATAATGGCCGAAGCCTGGATGTCGTCCAGTTCGAAACGCGCCATCATCGTCTGCTTCGCCTCGTCGGGCGTCTTCGACGAGCGGATGATCCGCACGATCTCGTCGATGTTGTCCTGCGCGATGAGCAGGCCCAGCACGATGTGCAGCCGCTCCTCGGCCTTGCGCTTGTCGAAACGCGTGCGGCGCACCACCACGTCGTGGCGGTGTTCGATGAAATACCGGATCAGGTCGCGCATCGACAGCAACTGCGGCCGCCCGTTCACCAGCGCGATGTTGTTCACGGCGAACGACGTCTGCAGGGGCGTATTCTTGAACAGCGTGTTGAGCACCACGCTCGCCACGGCATCGTGCTTGAGGATGATGATGATCCGCAGGCCGTTGCGGTCCGACTCGTCGTTGATGTAGGAGATGCCGTCGATCTTCTTGTCGTTGATCATGTCGGCGATCTTCCGGATCATTTCGGCCTTGTTGATCATGTAGGGAATCTCCGTTATCACGATGCACTCGCGGCCCGACGGGGTGTGCTCGATTTCGGTCTTGGCGCGCATGACCACGCGGCCGCGGCCGGTGAGCATCGCCTCCCTCACTCCCTCGTAGCCGTAGATGATACCGCCCGTGGGGAAGTCGGGCCCCTTGACGTAGTGCAGCAGCTCCTCGCCCGTGATCTCCGGGTTATCGACATAGGCACAGCAGGCGTCCACCACCTCCGAGAGGTTGTGCGGGGCCATGTTCGTCGCCATGCCGACGGCGATACCGCTGGCGCCGTTGACGATCAGCAACGGGATCTTCGTCGGCAGCACCGTGGGTTCGGGGATCGTATCGTCGAAGTTGAGCGTCCAGTCCACCGTCTCCTTGTCGATGTCGGCCATCACCTCGTCGGTGATCTTCTTCATGCGCGCCTCGGTGTAACGCATCGCGGCCGGCGAGTCGCCGTCCATCGAGCCGAAGTTACCCTGCCCGTCCACGAGCGGGTAGCGCATCGACCACTCCTGCGCCAGACGCACCATCGCGTCGTAAACCGACAAGTCGCCGTGGGGATGGAACTTACCCAGCACGTCGCCGACGATACGCGCCGACTTACGGGTGGGCTTGTCCGAATAGAGGTTGAGCTCCGCGCTCATATCGTAGAGGATGCGTCGGTGCACGGGTTTCAGGCCGTCGCGCACGTCGGGCAGCGCACGCGAGACGATGACCGACATCGAGTAGTCGATATAGGCCGACTTCATCTGCTCTTCGATATTGATGGGGATGATCCGCCCCGTCAAACCGGCATTCTTTTTCTTCTTCAGTTAACATATTAATACTTAATTCTGTTATTCTTCGTCTTTCCGTTTCGAAGCGGGCTTTCGCGGCGTCCCGCCGCGTTTACATACTTGGCCCGCTCCGGCGCCCGCCAAGACGGGAGCCTCGTCGCATCGCGACCGGAATTTCGACCGAATTATCTCCAATTCAAATTTTCAACGCTCACAAGCGCCGCAACCGGCCCGTCGACACCCGTCGAAAATTACCGTTCTTTTAACGAACAAAAATACGATTTATTTCCGGTTTGAGCAACTTTAGGGGAATAAATCTGCTTCGTGCGCGCGATATTTTCAGCGAACCACCCCGTTTTTGCCCCTTTTCCGGCGATCTGACGGCCCGAAAAAAATCTCCCGGCAAACTGCCGGGAGAAAAGGCCGAAAAACACGATGCCGTCCGACATTCGGAAATTACATAAACATAACTTTTTTGGATAAAAAAAGCACTTCAAACCATAGAAATTATCGCCTTTTTTCGCTATATTTGATTCAAATTAAAATTCATATCCATTTAGTTTAATTAAGTAAAACAAAACGGCAACACCCATGAAGAAACTTTTGTGTGTAACTATTGCTCTCTTGTGCACCGCGACCATGCAAGCACAAGACGAAAAAGCAGGTGTGACGAAATTTCTCGGCATTCCGGTTGACGGATACAAACCCGCCATGATTGAAAAGCTGAAAGCCAAAGGGTTCACACCCTCCATAGCGGACAAAGATGTTTTGGAAGGCGAATTCAATGGAGTTGATGTCCATGTGTACATCGCAACAAACAACAATAAAGTCTGGAGAATTATGTTGGCAGATCAAAATACTTGCGGTGAAACAGATATTAAAATCCGCTTCAACAGACTCTGCCGACAATTCGAAAACAATCCGAGATATACGTCCATGACCGACGAACAAATAATCCCCGACGATGAAGACATTTCCTATGAAATAACAGTCAACGACAAACGCTATGAGGCTGGTTTTTACCAAACTCCAGATTCCATAGCCATATACAACGAATCGAAAAAATCATTACTATCTAAATATACACAGGAACAACTGGACAATCCGACAGAAGAAATATCAAAGGTAATTCTAATTCAATATATTGCCAATAAAATAAACTATCGCTTTAATAATAAAGTTTGGTTTATGATCGCAGAATACGCTAGGAAATATTACATTTGTATGTATTACGACAACGGTTATAATAAAGCCGACGGCGAAGATTTGTAATAATAGTCAGACCGAAAACACACCGGGCCGCCATGCGATTGCGTACATGGCGGCCCGGTGTTTCATTTCATCAAAAATTACCGAAAATCTATGAATTCATATCCGGCATAGGCATTTTTATCGAACCGCCGGACGTGCCCAGCGAGGGGCGCGACCTCCAGCACGTTCACCAGCACCTGTTCGCCGTCGTAGTCGTACGAAAGCGAGCGGGGGCGCATCGTAGCGGTGTCGACCGTCAGCGTGACATCGCCTGCCGGGGAGTCGTTCCCGGCGGCGGGCGTCAGCCGCACGACGGCGCGACCGTCGGCTTCGGAGACGAGCGACGGCGTATATTCGCTGCCCAGAAAATCGAAGGCCCGGACCGGATTGTTCAGGATGTTGCGGCTCGCGGTGTCGACCTCCGTAACGGTCACCTCACGGCGGCGGTTGTCGACCTCGCGGCGCACGGCTCCGTCGGCGAAAACCTCCGCATCGCCCAGCACGAGGTAATAGCTGTCGCCTTCCACGACATAGCTGCCGCGGGCTTCGTAGTCGCCCGAGACGACCCCGAACTTCACGCCGTAGCCGTCCATCGCACGGAATCCCGCCGCAAGGCGTTCCAGTATCTCCGTGGCACGAGGCTGCGCCGCATTGCCTTGCAATATGCCGCAAAACAATACGGCAATGAAACAATGAAAAATGAAAAATTTTCGTCTCCCCATAGCGTCAGCTCCCGCAATTTTCAATTCCTAATTTTTAATTCTTAACCACAGGAACTGGGATTGTTTTAAGCCGAGGACTTAAAACAATCCCAGTTCCTGCAATTTCGCCTCCAGCGAAGGCAAGTCGTGGTAGAGGATGTCGCGCGGTTTGGCCCCCTGCTGGCGGCCGACGATGCCGGCCCTTTCGAGCTGCATCATAATGCGGCCGGCGCGGTTGAAGCCCACCTCGTAGTTGCGCTGGATCATCGAGGTCGAAATCTGTCCGCCCGACACGGCGTCGCGGGCGATCTCGGCGAAGAGCGAGTCGTACTTCACCGGCGCCGAGGACTCCTCGCTGCCCATTTGAGCGTCGCCGCCGTCGGGCGTATAGTCGGGCAACGTGTAGGCCTCGGTGTAGCCCTGCTGTTTGGAGATGTATTCGCAGATGCGCTCGACCTCGCGGGTCTCGACCAGCGCACACTGGATACGGGTCAGCTCGCCGTCCTTCGAGAAGAGCATGTCGCCGCGGCCGATCAGCTGATTGGCCCCCGGCTGGTCGATGATCGTGCGCGAGTCGATCATCTGCATCACGCGGAACGCGATGCGGGCCGGGAAGTTGGCTTTGATCCCGCCCGTGATGACCTTCACGTCGGGACGCTGCGTGGCGATGATGAGGTGAATGCCGATCGCGCGGGCCTTCTGCGCGAGGCGCATGACCGGTCCCTCGACCTCGCGGGCCGTCATTATCAGGTCGGCGAACTCGTCGACCACCACCACGATATACGGGAGGTAGCGATGTCCGTTCATCGGGTTGAGCCGCCGCGCGGTGAACTTCTCGTTGTACTCGGCGATATTGCGCGCTCCGGCCTTCTTGCACAGCTCCAGCCGGTTGTCCATCTCCGTGCAGAGCGAGTTGAGCGTATAGACCGCCTTCTTGGGATCGGTGATGATCGCCTCCTCCTCGGATTCCATCTTGGCCAGGAAGTGCCGCTCGACCTTGGCGTAGAGCGAGAACTCGACCATCTTGGGGTCGATCATCACGAACTTGAGCTGCGCGGGATGCTTGCGGTAGAGCAGCGACGTGATGATGGCGTTCAGTCCGACGGACTTGCCCTGTCCCGTGGCTCCGGCCACGAGCAGGTGGGGCATCTTCGCCAGGTCGAAGACGAAGTTCTCGTTCTGGATCGTGCGGCCGATCACCACCGGCAGCTCGGCCTTCGACTCCTGGAAGCGCAGCGACCGGACGGCCGAGTACATCGACACGACCTGCTTGCTGCGGTTCGGGACCTCGATGCCGATCGTTCCGCGCCCCGGAATCGGCGCGATGATGCGGATACCCAGTGCCTTGAGGCTCTGCGCAATATCGTTTTCGAGGCCCTGCACCTTCGAGATCTTGATTCCCTGCGCCTGCACGATCTCGTAGAGCGTCACCGTCGGGCCGACCGTGGCCTTGATACGCTGGATCGGGATGCCGAAATTCCGGAGCGTATCCTCGATTTTGGTCTTGTTCTCGAAAATCTCCTCGTCCGAGACCTCCGAATCGGAAATGTAGTCCTCGAGCAGCGTCACGGGCGGCTTGCGGTAGTTCACCAGGTCCTTCAGCGGATCGTAGCTCTCCGTGGGGATCGCCTTCTCGTCGAGAAGTTTCGCCTCGTTGGCCTCGACCGTCACCACGACGCCCTCCGGCTCCGCGGCGGGCGCGTCGTCCAGCACGGTGATCTCGGTAAAGGGCGCATCGGGATCGGACTGTGCGGCCTCTCTCTCCGGAACCTCCTCCGGGGCAGGCTCCGCAGCCACGGCGTCGCGCACCGCAGGGCGTTCCAGCTCGACCAGCCCGCTGCGGCCGATCACCACACGGCCCTCGGGACGCGAAAGGTCCACCTCGATGAACTCCCCGTCCTCCGCGGGAGGGGGCGTCTGCTCCGCGGCAGTCTCCCCGGCGACGGGTTTCCCGTCGGGCGTCAGTTCGAGGAAGGGATTTTCGTCCTCTTCCGGCACGGACTTCCGAGCCGCAACGGGCTCCGACGGACGTTCCACACGGATCGGGGCGGGTTTTTGCGCCGCGGGTTCCGCCGCTTTCGACGGCGCGGGCTGCGGTGCGGCCGCCTTCGGCCCGGGTTTCGGAGCCGGTTCGGGAATATCCTCCGCAGCCCCGTCCTCCCCGGCCGCACGTCCGTGCAGCACGACTTTGTGCTTGAGGATCTCGACGACCTTCCCGCTCTTGTCGACCACCACGTTGCCCGCCTCGTTGACCTTGTTGATGAAGTTGCGGTTGATGAAAACACCCGTCAGTATCCAGCCGCCGACAAGCAGGATCAGCGTTCCGAAAGCCCCGATATGCGTGCGCAGCAGGGCCGAAGAGGCGATGCCGAAAGCGCCGCCCCACCCCGTCGAGCAGCAGAGGCTCCAGCGGTTGGCGAAGGCGAATCCCAGCGTCAGCGACCCCAGGATCATAATCAGAAACAGCGAAAGGATCGAATGGTTGAACAGCAGCGGCCGCTGACGGACGATCCGCACGCCGACCAGCACGATCATCGCGGGGATCAGGATGCCGAAAAGCCCGAACGAATGATCGACCAGCAACATCCCCAGCCGCGCTCCGGCCCAGCCGCAGAGATTTTCCGGTTCGATGCCGAGCGTCACCCGTTCCTCGACCGATTTTTGCAGCCCGCTCTGGTCGGCGGCCCAGCTGAAAAACGAAAAGAACACCGCAGCGGCGGCGAACAGACCGATGAACAGCAACAGCAGTCCGGCGATCCAGCGCGCACTGTCGCTGTTGGAACGCTGAACGGCCTGCCGGCTGTTGGAGGATGTATTTTTAGATGCCATTCCAGAATGTCGCTATTATCGAGCGAAGGTACGAATTTTTTCCGACAATTCCGAAGGCGCCGCAAACTTTTCAATCGCCCGGAGCGATTCCGGCCGGAAGCGTTCCCGCCCGCGAATGAGGGGAGGGTATGGAGCCGGGAGCGTCTTACAGGTACGCCGCAACCTTCCGTTCGAGACGCAGGCGGTAAAGCTCGTCGGCGAAGGTGCGGAACGTGAGCGCGGGGCGGTTATCCGCCGAAGCGCGCAGGCCGTAGCGGTCCAAAAGCTGCCCGACGCGGCGGGCGACGGCGGGCGACGGGTCGACGATCGCGGCCCGTCCGTCGACGATGCGTTCCATCACGGGCGTCAGAAAGGGATAGTGCGTACACCCCAGCACGATCTGGTCGGCGCCCCGCGCCAGCATCGGCTCCACGGCGGCGCGCACCGCGGCTTCGGCCTCGGGCGTATCCTCCCGGTCCCCCTCGACCAGCTCCACGAAACCCGTGCCCGGGTAGGTCAGGACTTCGATGCCGCTGCCGTACCGGGCGGCCGTGCGGCGGAACAACTCGCCGTCGAGGCTCCGTTCGGTGGCCAGCACCCCCACCACCCCGCTGCGGGTCGCCAGGCAGGCCGGTTTCACGGCCGGCTCCATGCCGACGATGGGCATACCGGCGTATTTTTCGCGCAGGAAGCCGATGGCCGCGGCCGTGGCGGTGTTGCAGGCCACGACGACCATCTTGCAGTCCAGCTCCACGAGCCGCGCCACGGCGGCGTCGGCCAGCGCCTGCACCTCCTCGCGGGGCCGCGAGCCATAGGGGCAGTTGGCGCCGTCGCCGAGGTAGGCGAGCGATTCGCCGGGCAGCGCACGCCGGACCTCGCGCCAGACGGTCAGTCCGCCCAGCCCCGAGTCGTAAATGCCTATGGGTCTGTTGTCAGCCACGGTCGGAGAAAGTTTGCACGATATGTTCGACCAGCTCGTCGTCGGACATCGGGTCGCAGTCGACGACGAGCGAAGCCTGCGCGTAGAACGGTTCGCGGGCCGCCATGTCGCCGCGCATGAAGGCCACCAGCTGTTCGTCGTCGAGACCTTGCAGACGGGGCCGCTTGCGGCGTCCGTAGGGGCTTAACCGCCGGGCGATCTGCTCCGGCGAGCGGCGCAGGTAGACCGTATGCCCGACGGCGTTCATGCACGGCATGTTATCGCGCCACGTGGGCAGCCCGCCCCCCGTGGAGACCACGGCGAAGGAGGCTCCGGCGATCACCTCGTCGAGGACCCGGCGCTCCGCCTCGCGGAAACGCTCCCTCGCCCTCGTAACGGAAGACGTCGGCCACGGAGGCGCCTTCGCGCTCCTCGACCAGCGCGTCGGTGTCGATGAAATCGACGCCCAGACGCCGCGCCAGCTTACGTCCGAGGGTGCTCTTGCCGCAGCCCATATATCCGACCAGAAAGAGAGGTTTCATCGCAGGCGGTTCGTTAAAACAGGTTCAGCTGTTCGGGGTCGATCATCTCGCCGGCGTCGCCTTTCGGACGCTCCACCTCGAACTCCACGCCTCCGACGATCGTTCCGGCCGAGGGCTGGCCCGCCGAAGCCTTTCCCGGGGCGGGCTTGGCGCCGAGCGGCTCCTTCAGGGCGGATTTTTCGGAAGCTTTCCCCTCTGCCGCAGCGCGTTGCGCCGCGTCAGCTGAAGCGTCCGTCAGCTGACCGTCGTCAAGCGACTCATCCTCCGGGGGAAGGTTCCGGTTCGGGAGGCAGTTCGGGTTCGATCATCCGCAGCCGGTCCACGTCGTAGGTCGTCAGGCGTTTGCCCTTGGCGCGGTGGCTCTTGACGCCCACGAACTCGTCGACGTCGATCACATCCGCGGGCCGCGAGGCGTGCGCCCCCTTGTAGGTGATCTCCAGTTTGGCCCCGGCGCGGTCCGTCACGCAGATGAAATCGGCGTCGGCGTCGAGGAAATCCTGAATCTTGTCCGACATCTCGGCCGTGAAACGCTTCATGTAGTAATACTTCTGGCCGCGGTCGTAGTAACACAGGCTGTAAACCCGGTCGGACTCGTAACGCGCCACGAGGACCGTGTCGTCGGGGAAGTGCTGCATCAGGTCGTAGCCCGTGATGTAGTACTGATTCTTCGAGGTCCAGACGATCAGCTTGTCGTCACCCTTGAACTCGCCGAGCCACTTGCCGCGGCCGTCCGAATTGAGACGCCGCACGTCCTCGTCGAACCAGACGTTCAGCCCGCCGAGCGTCGAGGCGCCGCGCTCCTTGAGCACGATCTTGTGGATGCCGTACCGCGAAAAGAGGTTGCCCTGGCTCTGACGGCCCTTGATGGCGAGCGTCGAGAAGTCGAGGTCCACGATCACCTTCTTCAGGCGCGGACGCGGCTTGAAGTAAACCTTCAGTACCTCGGCCTCACCGTTCGGATTGACAGACATATAGAGTATCTCGCTCTTGGCGGTTCCCTGGTGATGTCGTACTCCTTGTCGCGCGTGATGCCCTTGATGGCGCAGCGCTTCATCATAATCGCACCGTTCTTCCCGTCGCGGTAGAGAACGTTGTAGATCGTGCGGTCGTCGTTGCGCTTGAAGACCCCGATATAATAGATGTTTTTATCGAAGAAGGCCTTGTCCGAAACCTTGGTGATCACGTAACGCCCGTCTTTCGTGAAGACGATCACGTCGTCGATGTCCGAGCAGTCGCAGACGGGTTCGGCGTCCTTCATCGACTTGCCGATGCCGAAGAACCCCTCGGCGCGGTCCACGTAGAGCCGGGCGTTGGTGACGGCCACCTTCGTCGCCTCGATCGAGTCGAACTCGCGCAGTTCGGTGCGGCGTTCGCGCCCCTTGCCGTACTTGTCGCGGATGCGCTCGTACCAGGCCACGGCGTACTCCGTCAGGTGCGCCAGATGGTACTGCGTCGACTTCAGATATCCTCCTCGATCTGGCGGATTTCGTTGTCGGCCTTCTCCGTGTCGTAGCGCGAAATACGGATAAATTTCAGCTCGGTGAGCTTCTGCACGTCTTCAAGCGTCACTTCACGTCGCAGCCGCATCTTGAAGGGTTCCAGACCCTTATCCACGGCGGAATAAGCCTCCTCGCGGCTCTTGCACCCCTCGATCAACTGGTAGAGCCTGTTCTCGATGAAGATGCGTTCGAGCGAGGCGGCGTGCCATGCCTCGCTCAACTCGCCCAGCCGGATTTTCAGCTCCAGCCCCAGCAGCGACTTGGTGTGCTCGGCCGAGCGGCGCAGAATCTCCTTCACGCCGAGGAAATGCGGCTTCTCGTCCCAGATGACGCACGAGTTCGGAGCGATCGACACCTCGCAGTCGGTGAAGGCGTAGAGGGCGTCGATGGTCTTGTCCGACGACTCGTCGGGGGCGACCTGGATCACGATCTCGACCTTGTCGGCCGTGTTGTCGTCCACCTTGCGGATCTTGATCTTGCCCTTGTCGTTGGCCTTGATGATCGACTCCTTGATCGACTCGGTGGTGGTGGTATAGGGAATCTCGGTGATGGCCAGCGTGCGCTTGTCGATCTTCGAAATCTTCGCGCGCACCTTCACCGTGCCGCCGCGCAGACCGTCGTTGTAACGGCTCACGTCGGCCATGCCGCCCGTCGGGAAGTCGGGGTAGAGCTGGAAATCGCGCCCTTCGAGGTGGGCGATGGCGGCGTTGATCAGCTCCACGAAGTTGTGGGGCAGGATTTTCGAAGCCAGTCCCACGGCGATGCCGTCCGATCCCTGGGCCAGCAGCAGCGGGAACTTGATCGGCAGCGTCACCGGTTCCTCCTTGCGGCCGTCGTAGGAGCGCATCCACTCGGTAGTCTTCCGGTTGAAAACCACGTCGAGCGCGAATTTCGACAGGCGCGCCTCGATGTACCGGCCTGCGGCGGCCTCGTCGCCCGTCAGGATGTTGCCCCAGTTGCCCTGGCAGTCGATCAGCAGGTCCTTCTGCCCGAGCTGCACCAGCGCGTCCTTGATCGAGGCGTCGCCGTGCGGGTGGTACTGCATGGTCTGGCCCACGAGGTTGGCGACCTTGTTGTAACGGCCGTCGTCGACGACCTTCATCGCATGAAGGATACGCCGCTGCACGGGTTTCAGGCCGTCCTCGACATGCGGCACGGCGCGTTCGAGGATCACGTACGAGGCGTAGTCCAGGAACCAGTTCTTATACATGCCCGTGAGCTTGCGGACGCCGCCCTCCTCCTGCGTCAGGCGGTCGAATTTGCCCGCCTTGGCCGGAGCCTCGGCCACAGGCGTTTCGTCCGTCGCGTCGTCCGCGGTTTCGGGAGTCGAGGCGTCCTCGTTGAGCGCTTCGTCGCGCCCCGTCTTATCGTTCTCTTCCGCCATGAAATCGGAATTTTTAATTTTTAATTCTTAATTTTTAATTAATCGCAAGGTCCTGCTCGACGATGTCCTCCTCGATGCGCAGGTTGTCGATGATGAAGCCCTGACGTTCGTAGGTGTTCTTACCCATGTAGAACTCCAGCAGGTCGTGGATCGGGTCGTCCTTGGTGATGCGGACCTTGTCCAGGCGCATATTCTCGCCGATGAACTCCTTGAACTCGTCGGGCGAAATCTCGCCCAGACCCTTGAATCGCGTGATCTCGGCGTTCGCGCCGCACCGGGGCCACAGCCTTCAGGCGCTCCTCCTCGGAATAGCAGTAGAGCGTCTCCTTCTTGTTACGCACGCGGAACAGCGGGGTTTGCAGCACGAACAGATGCCCCTGGCGGATCACCTCGGGGAAGAATTGCAGGAAGAAGGTCATCATCAAGAGGCGGATGTGCATGCCGTCGACGTCGGCGTCGGTGGCGATGACGACCTTGTTGTAACGCAGGTTCTCCATGTCCTCCTCGATGTTCAGCGCCGCCTGCAGGAGGTTGAACTCCTCGTTCTCGTAAACCACCTTCTTCGTGAGTCCGTAGCAGTTGAGCGGCTTGCCGCGCAGCGAGAAGACGGCCTGCGTGCGCACGTCGCGGCGGTGATGGAGCCTGACGCCGAGTCGCCCTCCGTGATGAAGATCATCGACTGTTCGGCCAGCTCGCTGCGGTCGGTGAAGTGAATCTTGCAGTCGCGCAGTTTCTTGTTGTTCAGGCTCACCTTCTTGGCCGTCTCGCGGGCCTTCTTCTGAATGCCCGAGATCGCCTTGCGCTCCTTCTCGTTCTCGACGATCTTCCGCTGGAGAATCTGCGCCGTCTCGGCGTGCTTGTGCAGGTAGTCGTCGAGGTGCTTGCCGAGGAAGTCGGCCACGAAGTTATTGACCGAGACCCCCGGTTCGACCTCCTTCGAACCGTACTTGGTCTTCATCTGGTTCTCGAAGATCGGGTCGGTGACCTTGACCGAAATGGCGGCGATGATCGACGTGCGGATGTCCGACGGGTCGTAGTCCTTGTGGAAGAACTCCTTGACGGTCTTGGCGATGGCCTCGCGGAAGGCCGCCTGGTGCGTGCCGCCCTGCGAGGTGTACTGCCCGTTCACGAACGAGAAATAACTCTCGCCGTAGCCCGTGCCGTGGGTGATCGCCACCTCGATGTCCTCCGCCCGTGAGGTGGATGGGCGGGTAGAGCGGGTCCTCGGTCATGTTGTCGTTCACGAGGTCCAGCAGACCGTTTTTCGAAACGTAGCTCTTGCCGTTGAAATTGAGCGTCAGACCCAGGTTCAGGTAGCTGTAATTGCGGATTTTCTGCTCGACGTATTCGAGGTTGTAGGCATATTCGCCGAAAATCTCCTTGTCGACGCGGTACGAGATGAACGTGCCGTTCTTCTCGTTGACGCCGCTCTCCCACCTGTCGCTCACTTCGAGACCCTTGGCGAAGGTCACCGTGCGGGCCTCGCCGTCGCGGACCGAGCGGGCCGTAAACTCGCCGGAAAGCATGTTGACGGCCTTGACGCCCACGCCGTTCAGGCCCACGGTCTTCTTGAAGGCCGAGCCGCCGTACTTGCCGCCGGTGTTCATCTCCGAGACGGCCGCCGCGAGCGACTTGAGGGGGGATGCCGCGGCCGTAGTCGCGCACCGTAACGACGTTGTCGGCCAGCGTGATGTCGATCTGCCGGCCCGCGCCCATGATGAATTCGTCGATCGAGTTGTCCACGACCTCCTTGATCAGCACGTAGAGCGCCTCGTCGGGCTGCGAACCGTCGCCCACCACGCCGACGTACATGCCGGGGCGCAGGCGGATGTGCTCCCTCGGCGAGAGGGTCACGATGGCGTCGTCGCCGTAATTGTTTGCGTTCGAGTTGGTATTATTGAGTAAATCTGCCATAACTTAATTAAGGTGAAAAGTGAAAGGTGAAAGGTGAGAAATTAAAAAATCGGCGGGAAGTTCAACGCAACTTTTTTTGAATTTTTCGTGTTCCAACCTTTATTTGCGACATTTCACTTTTGATCTTTCACTTTTAACTTTTCGTTTCTCACTTCTCCCAGCGCCGTGCACATCCGTTCATGCACCTCCTGCATCAGTTCATGCGTCTCCAGCGCGGCGACCCGTTCGGCCGGAACGGGAGACAGCACGCGGACGGTGATCCGGTTGCCCCAGTTGAATGCCAGGTTCTTTTTGATCAGCGTCTTGGTTCCGTCCAGCACCACGGGAAGGATATCCGCGCCGGCCTCCTTGGCCAGCGTGAAGGCCCCGGCCTTGAAGCGGTGGATCTCACCGTCCTTCGAGCGCGTGCCCTCGGGAAAAATCGCCACCGAAGCCCCGCGCGAAATCCACTTTTTCCCGTCGCGGACCAGCTGTTCCAACGCCTCGGCGGCGTGGCCGCGGTCGATGCAGATGTCGCCGTGCAGCAGGAGGAACTGGCCGAAGAAGGGCGTTTTGAAGACCTCGCGCTTCGACACCCAGCGGAAATTGAGCGGAATGTAGTAGAGCGCCGGAATGTCGATCACCGTGTTGTGGTTGATGACGATGACGTAGCGCTTCTTCCGGTCGATCAGTTCGCGGCCGATGACCCGCTGCCGCCAGAAAGGCGGCAGAAAGAAGAAAATCCGCACCAGGATGCGCGACAGTTCATGCACCGTCCGGCGCCCCCGGTCGAAGGGATAGCAGACGACCAGCGCAAGGGCCGACAGAATCATAAAAAGCGTGCACAAAAGCACCAGCAAAAGGTAGTATAAAGCACTTAACATACGATCATCGTTCTATTACAGCATTTGTAAAACAGACTGTCCGAACCCGCGGCCGCGGGCCGCGTCCACAAATCCGGCCCGCCCCGGATTCCAGCCTCCGGGAGGGACCCGGCAAAGGGCGCAGCCGGTTGAAAAAAGCCCGTATCAGACGTCCGGGGACAATTAGCCACATTAATTCAATCTGCAAATTTAGGAATTATTTCCCGGGATTCCTACCCCGCCAGTCGGCGAATTTTCAACAAAATATTCACTGCACCTGTTTTCAGGAGGCGAAAAAGCGGGACCGCGAAAAAAAGTTGCGGAAAAATTTGGTTCGCAGCCGGGGGGGGGTATCTTTACACCCGGAAAACACCCCCGCAAGAACCGCGGGCCTCCATATACATAAGTATCGAAAATTTTCTGAAATTTACAGTACTATGTCTTGCATAGTATAAATATTATTACATATCTTTGCACCGACAAATAAAGTGCAAAACAGAATATTATGAAAAGACTGATCCTCCTTATCGTAACGCTCGCAGCGGCCGCGACCCGGCTCTTTGCGGCGCATCTCTGCCCCTCGACGGGCCGCGTGGTGGACGAACAGGGAAAAGCCGTCGAATACGCAACGGTCGTCCTGCTGAAAGGAACCGAGCAGGTGGCCGGCATGGCCACCGACGCCGAAGGACGTTTCGCGCTGAAAGCAGCTCCCGGCGAATACACGCTTCTGATTCAGTACCTCGGATTCGACCCCGTGAAAAAGCCGGTGCGCGTGGAGCAGGAGAACCATCTGGGCGATTTCGTGATGCGGACCTCGGCGACCGGCATCGAAAGCGTGGAGGTAAAGGCCCGGCTGGTGCGCCGCGAGGCCGACCGGTTCGTGGTCGACGTGGCGAACGCCCCGGCGGCCATCGGCAAGGACGGCATCGAACTGCTGGAACGCGCCCCCGGCGTATGGATCGACGGGGAGAAAATATCAATCAACGGCAAGAGCGGCTCGAAGGTCTACGTCAACGACCGCGAACTGCGCATGGAGCCGGAACAGCTGCTGACCTACCTGCGGTCGCTCCGGGCCGAGGAGATTCAGAAAATAGAGGTCGTGCCCACCTCGGGCGCCGACTACGACGCCGACTCGGCGGGAGGCATCATCCGCATCACGCTCAAAAAACGCCGCGAGAACGGCGTCAACGGCTCGGTGGCGTTCAACACGACGCAGGGAGAGATCGTACACAGGTACAATCCGTCGGCCAACATCAACCTGCATTCGGGCCGCGTGGACTTCTACGCCTCGGCATGGGGATCTTTCGGAAAGGACGAGACCACCACCGGCGAGCAGACGCGCTACGAGGCCGCGGACAAGGAGCTGAACGCACATTCGTCGATGAAAGGCCGCAACCGCAGCCTCGGGGCCAGCGCCGGCGCGGTGGTCGAGATCGACGGCAGGAACAGCGTCGGCGCGGAGTTCGAGTACTGGCGCAACCGGAACGGGGAGCCGAACGACACCTACACGGATTTCCGGAACGCCGGCACGGTGACACGCACGGACAGCCATTTCGACAAACTCGACATCCGCAACAACTACTCGGCGACGTTCAACTACATCCGCAAGATCGACACGCTCGGCTCGACGCTCAAACTCCTTGCCGACTACACGCGCCGCGAAACCGACTCCGAGAACGACAACTTCAGCCGCATGACGGCTCCGGGAGCGACGGCGGATTCGACCTACCGCGACAACACCGAGAGCGTCTACAACATCGCCACGGCGACGCTGGCCCTCGAAAAGAGGTTTTCGCCCCGCTGGACGCTCAAGGCCGGAGCCAAATACACCTACAACGACATGCACAACGACGCGCTCTACGAATACCTCAAGGGCGACGCATGGACGCGCAACGACAACCAGAGCTTCACGATCGACTACACGGAGAACATCGCGGCGGCCTACGCCGTCGCCTCGGCGCAGCTCGGCCGCTGGGGCCTCGTGGCTGGTCTGCGCGGCGAATACACCCACTACGACGGGAAAAACGTCGGACAGGATTATTTCTCGCTCTTTCCAAACGCCAACGTCTCCTTCGCCCTTTCGAAGGAGAAAGGATGGTCGCTGATCGCCCAATACGCCCGGACCATCGAACGGCCGCGCTTCTGGTGCCTCAACCCCAGCGGATGCAGATTTCGGACTACACCTACCAGACGGGAAACCCGTCGCTCGACCCGGCGTTCAAGCAGGACGTGAACCTCACGCTGGTGGCCTGGCCCACAAATACACCCTCACGGCCGGCGTGCAGCTCGTCAGCGGGATTCACAGACGAACAGGCCGACCCGGAGAATCCCGACCTGCTGCAACTGGCATGGGTCAACTACGACCGCACCAAAAACTATTACGTCTCGGTCAATCTGCCTTTCCAGCCCGCGAAATGGTGGCAACTGAACGCCAACTTCACCTACATGCGCCACGGTGAGCGCGTCGAGCAGCACGGCGCCGAAACTTTCTACATACTGGGCATTGGCAATGCATCTCGACGACCTTCACGCTCCCGGCTAAATTCTACATCGACCTCTCGTACAACTATCAGAGCCGCATCGACCTGGGCAACTGCTGGGTCGAACCCGACCACCGGTTGCAGGCCGGCGTGAAGAAACGCTTCGGCGACCGGTTCACCGCCTCGTTCTCGGTGCAGAACCTTCTGGACCAGGGACAGGTGATCGGAGCGCACGGCGACGGATTCGTCCGCACGATGAACGCCCGGCAGACGTGGAGCAACCGCTCGTTCCGAATCGGGCTGACCTACAACTTCAAGTCGGGGAAGGCCTTCAAGCGCAAAGCCGTCGAGGCGGGGTCGGCCGACGAAAAGAGCCGGCTGTAACGGTACGAAGACAAACGCGCCGGCGTCGGAGGAGATTCCTCCGGCGCCGGCGCGTTTTTGCAAAATCCGTCAGCGGGTACGGCGGATACGCGGCAGCGGCAGGCGGCGCGCCCAGCGCACGGCCCAGCGCGGCAGGCGCGGACGGGCCATCCACCGGGCCAGGTGCGTGACGGAGGTGGGGATGCGGATTGATTTGCCGGCGATGATGAGCGTCACGGCGACGAGGATCAGCAAAACGCCGGTTCCGATGCGCAGCGTGAACCGCTCGCCGAAGACCGCGACGCCGAAAAACAACGCCGTGACGGGTTCCAGCGCCCCGAGGATCGCCGTGGGCGTGGAGCCGATGCGGCGGATGGCCCCGGCCATCGCGACCAGCGAAACGATCGTCGGGAAAAGCGCCAGCGCAACGGCGTTGACCCACATCAGGGGCGAAGGGACGGGTTGCAGATCGGCACAGCCCCGCAGCCGAACGACATAGACCAGCGAGCCGAAAACCAGACAGTAGAAGGTGAGTTTCTCGGTCGGAAGGTCCTTGAGCGACGAGCGGTTGACGGCGACGATCCAGACCGCATAGGAGAGCGCCGAAAGGAAGACCAGCACGACGCCCGCGAGGTTGAGCGTCGCGCCGTCGCCCCCTTTGTAGAGCAGCGAGATGCCCCCGCACGCCAGGGCGATCGAGACGACCGTGGCGGCGGTGACCCGCTCGCGGAAACCCACGGCCATGATGACCGCGACCATCACCGGATAGACGAACAGGATCGTCGAGGCGATGCCGGCGTCCATGAGGTTGTAACTCTCGAAAAGCAGCAGCGACGAGACGGAGAAGAGCACGCCCATAGCCGCAAGCGGCAGGACGTCGCGCCGCCGCAGGGCGAACGACTGCCGCCGGAACAGCATCAGCGCACCCAGCATCACCACAGCCAGCACATAGCGGTAGAACAGCACGGAATCCACTCCCAGGCCCGCGCCGTAAAGCGGCAGCGCAAAGAGCGGATTCAGTCCGTAGCTGGCCGCGGCTATGGCTCCCAGCACATAACCGCGGGAACGTTCCGAGATCATTTAGAAGGTGACCTGCGGAGCGGCCGCGGCCCCTTCGGCCGACTCGAAATAGGGCTTCTGCGCGAAGCCGAACAGCCGCGCGACGAGGTTGGCCGGGAAGCGGCGCACCGAAACGTTGTACTGCTGCGCCGCGGCGTTGAAGTCCTTGCGGGCGACGGCAATGCGGTTCTCGGTCCCTTCGAGCTGGGCCTGCAATTCGAGGAAATTCTGGTTGGCCTTCAGGTCGGGATAGCTCTCCGACACGGCGATCAGGCGGCCCAGCGCGGAGCGCACCTCGGCCTGCGCCCGCTGGAACTGTGCGAGCCGCTCGGGCGTCAGGTCGTCGGCCGAAAGGTTGATCGACGTGGCCCGGGCGCGCGCCTCGGTAACCTCGTTCAAGGTCTGCGTCTCGTGGGCCGCGTAGCCCTTCACGGTGTTGACCAGGTTGGGAATCAGGTCCGCACGCCGCTGGTACTGCGTCTCGACATTGGACCAGGCGCTTTTAAGCCCCTCCTCCCTGTTCACAAAACCGTTATAGGTCGCATAAAAGAAGATCGCCACCACGGCGACTACGCCGATCCAAATCCATTTTTTCATAACAGAAGCTATTTATATATTTAAACTCATTTCGCATCAAACCGCTGCAGCCGCCGCCTCCGGCGCCGTTTACAAGCCAGACCCCGTCCCAAACCCTTCCTTCAGGGGAAGGGCTTGTCGCGACGCAACCGAATTGCAGACGCTTTTCAGCCCAACATGCAACGCCCCGGAACTCTGCACCTTAAACTACCAGCGCGAACCGGCTCCGCCGCCGCCGAAGGAGCCTCCTCCGAAGCCGCCGCCCATGCCGCCGCCCATGCCGCCGCCCATGCCGCGTCCGAAGCCGCCGCCGATGATCGTGCCGCCCCCGGCCCCGCCGCCGAAATTGTCGTCGCGCAGGTTGCGCGAACGCCGCTTCACGACCGCACCGCAGTTCGGGCAGACATACGTATATTCGACCAGCCGGTAGTTCCGCGTGACGCTCAACACCTGCTGCGACTGCTGTTTCAGCGTCAGCTTACGGCACTTCGGGCAACGGCGGGAGAAATAGTAGTTCGCCAGCACCATGCCCAGCGGGAAGATCACGAAGCCGAAGACGATCGTGAAGATCATCCATGCCGGAAGGTCCTCGTCGGCGTCGCCGCCCAGATCGACCTCGCCGCCTTCGAGGATCGTGGCCGCAGCCCCCACCCCGGCGACCATGCCCGCGCTGTAATCCCCCTCGCGGAAGGCCGGAAGCATATAGTTGAGCTGGATGCGTTTGCAGAGCGCGTCGGGAAGGATGCCTTCGAGGCCGCCGCCCGTGACGAAGCGTATCTCACGCAGGTCCTTCACCAGCAGGATGCCCAGTCCGTTATTGCTTTTGGCCGAGCCTACGCCCCAGCTGCGGAACAGATCGACGGCGAACGAGAACGTATCGCCGCCCGCGATGTCGTCGACGGCGACGACGGCGACCTGCGCGAGGCCCCGCTCACGCAGCGAGGCGCAGACGGAGTCGATATGCGCCACGGCGGCAGGCGACAGGATACCGTCGGGATCGGAGACATAGCGCCGCCGGTCCATACGCTGAACATTGGGAATCTCGTCCGCGCGGTAGGTTCCCGCAAGCGGGCAGCGCACAGGCGAGCAGCAGGCAAAGGATCGCAATGTTTCTCATGCGGCAAAGATAAAGAAAATGAAGAATTAAAAAATGAAAAATGAAAAATTATAACGCAGACTGCATCACAACGGCCCGAACAGTCGGGCTGCAAAGAGCATTACAACAGCCAATCATTCGCAAATAATAATTTTTAATTCTTAATTCTCAATTTTTAATTACACAATATCCGGTAGCTCCACGGGGCCATATCCTCCTCGACGCGGCCGCGAAGCTCGTAAGGCTCGCCCGTCATGGCGTCGGTGTACATCCCGGCGTAGATGCCCGTATAGTAATCGGCATGGATGGCGTAGGGCGAGAGGTTCATCACCGCAACGACACGGTTGTCAGCCGTCTCGCGGACCAGCGTCATCAGGCAGTCCTCGGCGTTGTTGCGGATCTCGGTCATCGCGCCGCCCCGCTCCCCCGCCGCCAGGGCCGGGTTGTCGTGGCGCAACGCCGTGAGGCGGCGGTAGAACCCGGTGAAAGCGTTGGCCTCGTAACGGGGAATCGGATCGCGGTCGAAGAAGGCGAACGAATGGTCGTAGCCGATCTCCTGCCCGGTGTAGATCAGCGGCAGGCCGCGCGGCACGACGAACGTGAAGACCGCCATGATCTCGCGCGCATCGCCCAATCTGGAAAATTCGGAGCCGTTCCACGAATTCTCGTCATGGTTCGACGTGAACGCCAGCCGCATGGCCGAGTCGGGATAGTCGTCGCGGTCGGCGTAGATGTAGTCGCGCAGAGCCGTGACGCGGGTGCGCTGCCGGGCCACGTCGTTCATCAGGTGGTGCATCCGCCAGGCGTAGCAGGCGTCGAAAGCCCCCTCCTCGAAAAGATTCCGCTCCTCGGCCTCGGCCAGCATGAACAGATCGGGCTTCACACGCCGCAGGCGCAGCGAGGTCTCGTTCCAGAACTCGATGGGAACCAGCATCGCCATGTCGCAGCGGAATCCGTCGACGTCGTGCTGCGTGAGCCAGAACTCCATGGCGTCGGCCTGCGCGCGCCACACGTCGCGGTCGGCGTAGTTGAGTTTGGCGGTGTCGGACCAGTCCCACGGCACGGCGGGCCCGCCCGAGGCGTCGCGCTCGTACCACGAGGCGGGCTTCCCGGCGATCCACCGCGCATCGCGCGACGTGTGGTTGGCCACCCAGTCGAGCAGGACCCGCATGCCGAGGCGGTGGGCCTCGGCGACGAAGGCGTCGAAGTCGGCCATCGTGCCCAGCTCGGGGTTCACGGCACAGTAGTCGCGGATCGAATAGTAGGAGCCGAGCGAGCCTTTGCGCCCGGCCTCCCCGATCGGATAGACCGGCATGAGCCACACGGCGTCGACGCCGAGGTCTTTGAGGAAAGGCAGTTTTGAAGTTGCCGCGCGCAGCGTGCCTTCGGGCGTGAGCTGGCGCACGTTCATTTCATACAGGACAGCCTGCGGCCAAAAACAATTCATAATTCACAATTCATAATTACCTTGTCCGCGATCAGCCGGCGCACGCCGCGGATTTCAAGTTCGACGGGGGCACCTTCGTTCGCCACCTCGACCGCATTGCGGGTGATCCGGACCGTCAGGACCCGGTCCTGGAAATTGACCTTGAACGAGAGGGACTCCCACGCGGCCGGCAGCTGCGGGTCGAACGACAGCACGCCGTCGCGGACGCGCATGCCCCCGAAACCCTCGACCACCGAGAGCCACGAACCCGCCATCGAAGTGACATGGCAGCCCTCGCGGACCTCGCGGTTGTAGTCGTCGAGGTCCAGGCGCGCCGTGCGCAGGTAGAGTTCGTAGGCCTTGTCCAGATCGCCGATACGCGCGGCGAGGATGGCGTGGACGCAGGGCGAGAGCGACGATTCGTGGACCGTGCGCGCCTCGTAGAAGCGGAAGTTGCGGCGGACGGTGTCGAGGTCGAAATCGTCGCCGAAGAAATAAAGCCCCTGCAACACGTCGGCCTGCTTGATCAGGCACGAGCGCAGGATGCGGTCCCACGACCAGCGCTGGTTGATGGGGCGATCCGCAGGGTCGAGGTCTTTGGCCAACGTCTGCTCCTTGTCCAGATAGCCGTCCTGCTGGAGGAAGATGCCCAGTTCGCGGTCCTCGCCGAAGTACATGCCGTCGGCGATTTCGAGCCACCGCTTCGTCTCGGCCGTCTCGTCGAAACGTCGCTTCGCGCAGATGCGCGCGTAGTCCGCAGGCCGGTTTTCACGCACCCACGCCGCCGACTCGGCGGCATAGCGCATCGACCAGCAGGCGATGTAGGAGGTATACCAGTTGTTGTCGACGTTGTTCTCGTACTCGTTGGGACCCGTGACGCCCAGCATGACATATTTTTGCCGCGCCCCGGACCACGTGATGCGCTGCGCCCAAAAGCGCGCCACGGACAGCAGCACCTCCAGCCCGCAGTCGGCCAAATACGCCGTGTCGCCGGTATAGCGGATGTAGTTGAAAATCGCGTAGGCGACGGCGCCGTTGCGGTGGATCTCCTCGAAGGTGATCTCCCACTCGTTGTGGCACTCCTCGCCGTTGACGGTGACCATCGGGTAGAGCGCCGCACCGTCGCGGAAGCCCAGCTTCGCGGCGTTTTCAATGGCCTTGTCGAGCTGGTTGTAGCGGTAGACGAGCAGTTCGCGGGCGACGGCCCGCCCGGCGGTGGCCAGGTAGAACGGCAGGCAGTAGGCCTCGGTGTCCCAGTAGGTCACGCCGCCGTATTTCTCGCCCGTGAAGCCCTTCGGACCGATATTCAGACGGGTGTCCACCCCGGTATAGGTTTGCAGCAACATGAAGATGCAGAAGCGGATGCCCTGCTGCGCCCGGGCGTCGCCCCCGATTTCGATGTCGCAGCCGTGCCAGCGGGCGGCCCAGGCGGCCGTCTGCTCTTTGAGCAGGGCCTCGAAGCCCGCCTCCTGTCCCGAAGCCGCGACGCAGCGCGCCGCGGCGATAAGGTCCGCCGGAGCGTGGTTGAGCGACGAGCAGATGCCCGCATATTTATATAAGACGGCGGCGCAGCCCTTTTCACGGCTGACCGCTGCGGTGGCCCGGACCTTCTCGGGGCGGGTTTCGCAATGCCACTCGGCGCCGTCCAGCTCGACGGCCTGCGCCCAGGCCGCCTCGAAACCGCTCTTTTTGGTACGGCTCTGCGTGGCGTCGGCCTCGGTCGAGACCTCCTCCCAGAACTTTTCGTCGTAGTTGGCGTCGGCATTGCGCACGTCGGCGTCGACATAGGGCGAGAAGGTGATCCGGGCCGCCCGGTTGAGCGGCGTGACGGCGTATTTCACGACGCCCAGTTCGCGGCGCGCCAGCGAGAGGAAACGAACCGTCTCGACGGCCACCTCGACGCCGTTTTTCAGCACGACCCTCATGCGGCGCGTCAGCACCGAGCGGCGCATGTCCGTCTCGCGGTAAAAGCTCTTCACCTCCGCGACGGTCGCCAGGTCGAGCGGCTCGCCGTCGACCGCGACATCGACCCCGATCCAGAACGCGGCGTTCGGGACCTTGGCGAAATACTCCGGGTAGCCGTTCTTCCACCACCCCACGCGGGTCTTGTCGGGATAATAGACCCCGCCGATATAATTGCCCTGAAGCGTCTCGCCCGAGTAACGCTCCTCGAAATTGGCCCGGCCGCCCATCACGCCGTTGCCCAGCGCGAAGAGCGACTCGGAAGAGAGCGCCCGCGAAGGGTCGAAGCGATCCTCGACGAGGCGCCAGGGATCGGTTTTTACATATCCGTCGTTCATAATCTATACTCTTTATCGCTCGTTTCACCGCCCCGGCCGCAGCCTTCCGCGGCGTTGCGCCGGGGTTGCAATCAGTCCCGGTCGATCTTCATCGCCAATTGTTCAAACGTAAACCCCGCGAAGGTTTCCAGCCGCATCGTGGCGGCCGAAAGCGACGCACCGCCCCCGACGCCCACCGAACGCATGCCCGCACGCGAAGCAGCCTCGATACCCGCGGCGGCGTCCTCGAAGACCACGCACACGGAAGGCGCGGCGTCCACGGCGGCGGCACCCTTCAGGAAAACCTCGGGATCGGGTTTGGCCCGCGAAACCTCGTTGCCGTCGACCACGGCGTCGAACAGCGGCCGAAGGCCGCACCGGTCGAGGATCGTCCCCGCGTTCTTCGACGCCGAGCCGAGCACCGTCCGCACGCCGCGGCTGCGCACGTCGTGCAAAAACGCCGCCACGCCCGGAAGCACCTCGGCGGGTGTCATTTGCGAAACAAAACGCAGGTAACGCGCATTCTTTTCGGCGGCGAGACGCTCCCTCTCGGCGGCGGAAAAACGCCCCTCAAGTCCTCCGGCGCGCAGGACGATCTCCAGCGACGCCATGCGGCTCACACCCTTGGTCGCTTCGCCCTGCACGGGCGTGAATTCAAAGCCCAGTTCACGAGCCAGCGCGGCCCACGCCAGATAGTGGTAGCGGGCCGTATCGACGACAACTCCGTCCAAATCGAATATGCAGCAGTCTATCATTTTTTGAATTTCGGATACCAAAGATACGATTTTTTTGCAAAAAAAACACGTATCCGGCAACGCATTACCTACATACTTGTAAAATATCACCTTCGAAAAGCGGCTGTTTTTCAGAATTAATTTATATCTTTGCGCACGTAATTACAATCAACGCCTTATTAAAAATGAAGCAACTCTGCCTTCTCATCGGGACAGCGGTCCTCGGCATACTGCTCGTTTCGTGCTCCGCACAGAAGCGCGTATGGTATCTGCAGGACGCCCAGCCCTTCACACCCGAACAAATCGCCGAAAACGGACAGATCCGCATCAAGCCGCTCGACCGGCTGACGATCGTCGTCAACAGCAAGGACCCCGAACTGGCAGTGCCGTTCAACTCGGCGACCTCCTACAATTCGCTCACGGGAACCAACGTCTCCAGCGCGGCAAACTCGCAGGCGCTCCAGATGCGCACCGTCGACGAGAACGGCATGCTCGAAATGCCCGTGATCGGCAAGATCGAATGCAAGGGCAAGACCCGCAGCGAACTGGCCCAGGCCATCGCCAAGAAGATCATCGACGGCGGATATATCAACGACCCCACGGTCAACGTACAGTTCGCCGACATGAAGATTTCGGTCATCGGCGAAGTGGCCCGCCCCGGATTCTACGATGTCACACGCGACAAGGTTTCGATTTTCGACGCTCTGGCGATGGCCGGCGACATGACCGTATACGGCGTGCGTTCGGAGGTGGCCGTGACGCGCGAGGTGGACGGCGTGCGCACGATCGAATACCTCGACCTCACATCGACCGACATCTTCAACTCCCCGGCTTTCTACCTCCAGCAGAACGACGTGGTATACGTGAAACCCAACAAGTACAAGGCGCAGACGGGCGAGATCAGCCAGAACCGCAATTTCTACCTTTCGCTGGTGGGAACGGCGATTTCGGTGGCGACACTCATCGTAACCCTCACCAAATAGCAAGGCTCCATGGCAGAACAACAGATCAATTCACAGATACAGACCAACAACGAAGAACTGACGAACACGATCACCCTGCACGACATCATCCGCATGGTGATCGCCAACTGGTATTGGTTCGTGCTTTCGACCGTATGCTGTCTCTGCGCGGCCTACTACTATCTGGCCAGCACCCCGAAGATTTACAGCCGCACGGCGACCATTCTGGTCAAGGACAGCCGCAAGGGCGGAGACGTGGATCTCACGGCATTCAGCGATCTGGCGGGATTCCAGAACCGCCGCAACGTCGACAACGAAGTATTCATCCTCCAGTCGCGGCGTCTGATGACCAACGTGGTCAAGCAGCTCAACCTGACGGTCAACTATTCGGTGAGCGACGGGCTCCGCCGGCGCGACCTCTACGGCCAGGCCCCGATCGACGTGAAGTTCATCAACGACAACGACAACCAGTCGCTCGCAATGGAGATCACGCCGATCGACGACGACAAAATCCGGTTGAGCGAATTCAAAGACCAGTTCGTCACCAAGCACGAGAGCCGCAGCGTCATCACGGCGGCTTACGGTGACACGATCCCGACTCCCGTGGGTCAGGTCGTGGTGCAGAAGTCGCTCTACATGGCCCCCGACTACATCGGGGTTCCGATCCGCGTGACCAAGAGTTCGCTGGGACGGACCACTAACGCCTACCGCGCAGCCGTGAAAAGCGACGTGGCCAACAAGCAGGCTTCGGTGGTGACCATCTCGATGAACAACACCGTCCCCCGGCGCGCCGAAGACGTGATCAACACGCTGATCGAGGCCTACAACGAAGACGCCATCGAGGACAAGCGCCGCGTGTCGGTCGCCACGGGCAAGTTCATCAAGGCCCGTCTGGACGTTATCGGACGCGAGCTGGGCGACGTGGACCGCAATATCGAGGACATCAAGAAGGACAACCGGATGGTGGACATCACCTCGGAGGCCGCGCGCAGCGTGTCGGAAAGTTCGCGCTACAAGACGGAAGGTCTTTCGCTCGAAAACCAGATCAACGTGGCGGAGTACATTCGCACCTACCTGAACGACCCGAAAAACGTCGGTGAACTGATTCCGGCGATGGCGGCCGCGGGAACCAACACGGCCATCGCCAAGCAAATCGAAGATTACAACTCGGCGATCCTGCGCCGCGAGAAACTGCTGGAGAACAGTTCGGAGCGCAGCCCCGTCATTCAGGACCTCGACAACCTGCTGGCCGCCGTGCGGCGTTCGATCATCTCGTCGCTCGACTCCAACATCTCGACGCTCGAAATCCAGCGCGACGCCATGCGCAAGGAGGAGACGCAGGCCAACATCCGCATCTCGACCATGCCTTCGCAGGAGAAGATCATCCTGGGCATCACGCGCCAGCAGAAGATCAAGGAAGAACTGTTCCTCTACCTGCTGAACAAGCAGGAGGAGAACCAGCTCAACTACGCCGTGGCAGAGAGCAACTCGCGGTCGATCGACTACGCCTACGGCAGCAACGCTCCCGTATCGCCCCGACCGATGATGATTCTGGGCATCGCCCTGATCGTGGGTCTGGCCATTCCCTTCGGCCTGCTCTACCTGATCGGCATGCTCGACACGACCATCCGCGGTCGCAAGGACATCGAGGACAATGTCAACGCCCCGTTCCTGGGCGACATCCCCTACCACGAGGGCGGCGGCAAGGCCGGGATCGTGGTGCGCGAAACGGGCCGCGACGCCCTGTCGGAGGCTTTCCGCATTCTGCGCTCGAACATGACGTTTATGAGCGTCTCGGCCGGAACCGACATCCGCACCATTCTCTTCACCTCGTCGGACCCGCACGCAGGCAAGACCTTCGTGGCGACGAACCTGGCCATGACCCTCGCCATGGCCGGCAAGCGCGTGCTGCTGATCGACCTCGACCTGCGCCGCCATGCCCTGTCGTCCCAGCTGGGCCACAGCAACAGCAAAACCGGCATCACGAGCTATCTCGCAGGAACGGTCTCCGATGTGGAGAGCATGATCCAGAACTCCGGATTCCACCAGAATCTCGACGTGATTTACGCAGGAGTGCAGCCGCCCAACCCGGCGGAGATGCTCCTTTCGGACAAACTCGACAAGCTCATCGCCGAAATGCGCGGCAGATACGATTATGTCTTCCTCGACAGTACGCCCGCCATGTCGGTGGCCGACGCAATTATCACCGACCGGCTTGCGGACCTCTGTATATACATCGTACGCGAGGGTGTGCTCGACCGGCGCCAGCTGCCCGACATCGAGCGGCTCTACCGCGAGAAGAAGCTCCACAACATGTGCATCGTTCTAAACAGCACCCGCGCCCGCCGTCACGGATATGGATACGGGTATGGCTACGGCTACGGTTATGGATACGGCTACGGAGACGATTACAAGGAAGTAAGCTACCGCAAACGCATCAAGCACTTCTTCCGGTCGCTGGCACATAAAGTAAAACGGTAACGATGGCCATTCACGACGCAACAATAGCCATCGACTTCGACGGTACGGTCGTAACGCATGCCTACCCGGAGATCGGTGAGGATGCGGGAGCGGCGCCCGTGCTGAAAGAGCTGACGGACAACGGTTGCCGACTGATCCTCTACTCGATGCGGCATGGAAAACTGCTGGACCGCGCGGTGGAATGGTTCCGCGTCCGGGGCATTCCGCTCTACGCCGTGAACGAAAATCCGTCGCAGAAGCGCTGGACCTCGTCGCCGAAGATTCATGCAGACCTTTACATCGACGACTGCAATCTGGGCTGTCCGCTGCGGTTCGTCGACGGAGAGAAACATCCCGTGGCCGATTGGGCCAAGATCCGCGAGCAGCTCGTCCGGGAAGGTTTTCTGGACTGACGCGCAGAAAGTCGGGGGGGGGCTGACGAAGGCCCAAACCGGATAATAAAAAAGCGAGACTTTGGAAAGTCTCGCTTTTTTTGCAGGCGGGCTGGAGCGGCAGAGCGGCAGAGCGGCGGGCAGAAGTATACAGGCGGTGGCAAAAACAGGCAGAGGTAGGCCTATAATGACAGAGACAATAGGAGCTGGCAAGTTCCGGGCATCGCGAAGAACGGGACGGATGGGTAGTACTCGAGTACGTCCCATTCGTCCCGTTCGAGGGAATTACGGAAATGACTGCATCTGAAGCGGAACCGGTTTTTGATTATCGCGGAGCAGATTTTGCCATAACGCAGTTCGGCCCGGACGGGACATACCGAAGTATTTCCCGTTCGGGCCGGACAAGGCAGGGCGAAAGATGCCCGTGAGAATCGAAAACTACGCCCAGAGATTCCGGGGATATTTACCCTCGGCAATCATCTTCTCGATGGCGGCCATGAGCGCCGGCTTGTCCTCCTTGTAGGTGACGCCGTGCCACTGGGCCGCGGAACGCAGCACGCGCAGCGAAGCCGTACCGTCGCCGATCAGCTTGTTGACCATCGTCGGGATGTAGAACTCCGACTTGATATTGTCCTTGTTGGCCTCGAACCAGACTTTGAAGTACTCCTTCGAGTAGGTGAAGAAGTCGGGCGTGAAGCCGAAGAGGTTCATCGACACGGGGGTGTTCTCCGCCAGCGGCTCGTCGGCTCCGCCGTCGTGGAAGACGATGCGGCCGTCGGGCATCCGCTCGATCTGCGTACGCTCGACCATCGACGTGAGGTCGCCTTTCGGATCGACGCCGCAGACGCCGCGCGAAACCGTACCGTTCTCCGAAAGCGTCTTGTTCAGGTCGTAAGCGACCATGCAATAGCTGTTGCGGCTCTCGCCAAGCTGCGCCAGGTAGTCCCCGATGGTCTTATAGGCCTCGGCGCCGTAGAAATCGTCGGCGTTGATCACGGCGAAGGGTTCGTGAACCGCATCGGCTGCCATCATCACGGCGTGGTTCGTGCCCCACGGCTTCACGCGGCCTTCGGGAACGGCAAGACCTTCGGGCAGGTAGTCGAGTTCCTGGAAAACGAAATCCACGGCGATGCGCCCGCCGAAGCGGTCGGCCGAGAAGACCTCGCGGAACTCGTCGGCGAAGGAGTGGCGGATGACGAAGACCACCTTGCCGAAACCGGCGCGGATGGCGTCATAGACCGAATAGTCGATGATGGCCTCGCTGTTGGGGCCGACACCGTCCATCTGTTTGAGCGACCCGTAGCGGGAGCCCATGCCCGCGGCGAGTACCAGTAATGTGGGTTTTACCATGTTATTTTATCTGTTTATGACATTGGTTCAAAACATCCACAAAGGTAAAAAATTAAGCGCGCCCCGCAAAGGATTTATGCAAATTTGCCTATCTTTGTAGGGTTAACAAAGAGAAATCGTACCCGGAGAGATGAAATTTCTGAAAACCATACGGGCATGGTGGCGCGGCCTGTTCCGCAAACGCCGGTTCAACATGCTCAACGCCACGGACAACACCGAAGAGTGGCACATGCACCTCTCGCCGGCGAGTATCCTCGCGGGACTGGTGGCGTTCGTGCTGATGCTCTTCATCCTCACGCTGTCGCTGGTGGCGTACTCCCCCATCCTGGAATTCCTGCCCGGCTACCGCACCGAGGCCGACCGTTCGCGCGAGAGCCTCGTGCAGAACATCATCCGGCTCGACTCGATGGAGCGCATGATGAACGACATGCTGACCTACAACGAGAACATAGCCCTGATCATGGAGGGACGCACGCCCGTGGCGCGCGTGCTCGCCTCGTCGGACTCGTCGCGCATCAGCAAGGTGCTGGTGATGCCCTCGCACGAAGACTCGCTCCTGCGGGCCCAGATGGAGGGCGACGGCGAATACGCCATCGCCGGACAGGGCGGCTCGCGGCGCAAGGTGCGCGAGGCCATCGAGCTGGCGACGCCCGTCGAGGGAATCATAACCGGAAAATTCGACATCCGGCAGGGAAATTTCGGTGTGAAGATCGCCGCGACCGCCGCCGACCGCATCACGGCCATCGACAACGGCACGGTGGTTCAGAGCCTCTGGACCCCGGAGACGGGTTACATCGTGGTCCTGCAACACGCCGGGAACCTGATCTCGGTCTACAAGAACCTCTCGCAGTCGCTCGTAACGACCGGCCAGACCATCCGTTCGGGCGAACTGATCGGCTACAACGCCGAAGTGCAGGACGGAGAGGTCCGGCTCTTCGAATTTGAACTCTGGAACAACGGCAAACCCGTGGACCCCGAGGGGTACATCGTCTTCTGACAAACGCATGAAACAAAGACTCGCAATACTGGGTTCGACCGGCTCGATCGGCGTGCAGACGCTCGACATCGCCCGCGAAAACCCCGGCCGCTTCGAGGTCCGCGTCCTCACGGCCAACCGCAACTGGGAACGACTGGCCCGGCAGGCCCGGGAATTCGACGCCGACGCGGCGGTGATCGCCGACAAACAGCACTACGCGCAGCTGCGCGACGCACTCGCGGGAACCGACACCAAAGTATATGCCGGAGAGGAGGCCGTGGCGCAGGTCGCGGCCGGAGGCGGCACGGACGTGGTGGTGAACGCCCTGGTGGGCTACGCCGGACTCGCGCCCACGGTGGCCGCCATCGGAGCGGGCAAGAAGCTGGCGCTGGCCAACAAGGAGTCGCTCGTGGTGGGCGGCGCCTGCGTGATGCCGCTGGCCCGGGAGCGGAAAGCCCCGGTGATTCCGATCGACTCGGAACATTCGGCCATCTTCCAGTGTCTCGTGGGCGAGCGCGCCCCGGTCAGAAGGCTGATCGTCACGTGCAGCGGCGGCGCATTCCGCGACTTCCGGGCCGAAGAGCTGGCGAACGTCACGGTGGAGCAGGCCCTGCGCCACCCCCAGTGGGACATGGGCGCGAAGATCACGATCGACTCCTCGACGCTCGTGAACAAGGGCTTCGAGGTGATCGAGGCCCACTGGCTCTTCGGAACCCCGGCGGAACGGATTTCGGTGTTGCTCCACCCGCAGTCGATCGTCCACTCGATGGTCGAGTTCGAGGACGGTGCGATCAAGGCCGCCAGCTCGGAACGCCCGACATGCGCCTGCCGATCAGCTTCGCGCTGCTGTACCCCGACCGGGCGAACCGTCCCGGCGAGCGGTTCAACTTCCTGAACCATCCGCAGCTGACCTTCGCCGAAGTGGACCGCGCGAAATACCCGGCGCTCGACATCGCCTACGACTGTCTGCGGCGCGGCGGCACGGCGGCCTGCACGATGAACGGCGCAAACGAGGTGGCCGTGGCGGCGTTCCTCGCCCGCAAATGCGCATGGCTCGACATCGTGCGCGCCATCCGCTACGCGCTGGAGCACGCCGCATTCGTCCCCTCGCCCACCCTGGCCGATTACGCCGAGGCGAACGCCGAAGCCCGCGCGCTGGCGGCGGAGTTCCTACAATTAAAAAATTAAAAATTAAAGCTTGTGGACATTCTTGTAAAAATCATTCAGTTCTTCCTCTGTTTCACCATCCTCGTGGGCATTCACGAGCTGGGGCATTTCATCATGGCGCGCGTGTTCCGGATCCGCGTCGAAAAGTTCTACATCTTCTTCGACCCGTGGTTCTCGCTCTTCAAATTCAAACGCGGAAACACCGAATACGGACTAGGCTGGCTGCCGCTGGGCGGCTACGTCAAGATCGCCGGCATGATCGACGAGTCGATGGACAAGGAGCAGATGAAACGCCCCGTGCAGCAGGACGAGTTCCGCGCCAAACCCGCGTGGCAGCGCTTCCTGGTGATGATCGCCGGCGTGGTGATGAACGTCGTGCTGGCCGTGGCGATCTACAGCGGCATCTGCTACACGTGGGGCGACACCTATTTCTCGAACGCCGACGCCAAGTGGGGCTACAACTTCAACGAGGCCGGGCACAAACTCGGATTCCACGACGGAGACCGGCTGGTGAGCATCGACGGCGAAGAGGCGGACGACATCAACAAGGTCGTAAACTCGCTGATCATCACCGAAAGCGACCGCAGCGTCGTGGTCGAACGCAACGGACGGCAGGTGGAACTGATCCTCCCGCTCGACGAGCTGATCTCGATGCGCCAGCAGAAGGGATACGAAAATTTCCTCCTGCCCCGCATCCCCTTTCTGATCGACAGCGTCGTAAACCCGACCGTCGCACAGTTGCGGAAGGGAGACGAGATCGTAGCCATCGACAACGTTTCGGGTCTCGACTTTGCGGGCTACGGCCAATACCTGAAGGCGCACGCCGGAGATTCGGTGCTGCTGACAGTCCTGCGGGAAGGGGACATGCTCTTTGAATTCAAAGCGCCCGTCTCGGAGAACGGCACGCTCGGAGTCATCCGCAAGGGCCTCGCGCTGCGCACGCAGAAATATACGTTTCTGGAGGCGATTCCGGCCGGTATTCAAAGGACGGGCAAGGTGATCTCCTCCTACTGGGACCAGCTGAAGATGATCGTGCAGCCCAAAACCAAGATGTACGAGGAGCTGGGCGGATTCATCTCCATCGGCAGCATCTTCCCCTCCACGTGGGACTGGCAGGACTTCTGGATGAAGACCGCCTTCCTGTCGATCATCCTCGCGGTGATGAACATTCTGCCGATCCCGGGACTCGACGGCGGGCACGCGATCTTCACTTTCTGGGAGATGATCTCGGGCCGCAAGGTGAGCGACAAGGTGCTCGAAGCGGCGCAGTATGTCGGACTGATCATCATTCTGTTCCTGCTGCTCTACGCCAACGGCAACGACATTTACCGGTTCTTTATCAAATAAATGCGGAGCCGATGACAAACCGAACTGCGGAAAAAACGGAAGCCTGCGCCGCGGCGCTGCGGAGACACCGTTTCGAGGCCGAGGTGGTGAAGGACGCCGAAGCGGCCTTCGCCCTGATGAAGGCCGTCGTGGAGGCCGAAAACCCGCAACTCGTGTCGTTCGGCGACTCCATGACGATGCGCGGAACGGGCATCGTCGAGTGGCTGCGGAGCAACGGGCGGCTGACGCTGCTCGACGGGTTCGACGCCTCGAAGCCCTACGAGGAGCGGCTGGAAATCCGCCGCCGCGCGCTGTTGTCGGACCTTTTCATCACGGGCGTGAACGCCGTGACGGAGCAGGGAACACTGCACTGGCTGGACAAGGTGGGCAACCGCATCGCACCGGTGGCGTTCGGTCCCCGCAAGGTGCTCCTCGTGGCGGGACGCAACAAAATCGTGGCCGACCGCAGAGAGGCCGAAGAACGCATCCGGCGCATCGCCGCCCCGCAGAACGTAGCGCGACACCCCGGATTCCGCACCCCCTGCGCCAAAACGGGCGTCTGCGCGGACTGCAACTCGCAGGACCGCATCTGCAACACCCGGATGGAAATGCTGCGATGCTGGCCCGACAAACGGGTGTTGGTAATACTGATCGACGAAGATTCCGGATTATGATGAAACAACTGAAATACGGCACGGCCTGCCTGCTGTTGCTGGCGGCCGCCTGCGGAGACGATTCCGACGCATTTTACACGGCGGTTTATCCCGTCGTGCGCGTCGAGGCCGAAATCACCCTCCCGGCCCCCGAACCGGGCCCCACCGATCCCACCGACCCCACTGATCCCACCGATCCAACAGATCCCACGAACCCCACCGATCCCACGGAACCGGAGACGAAGGCAGGGGAAAACGAAACGGACCCCGTGGTCGAACGGATCAGGGAGGAGATCGAAGCGGCGGCTCCCGTGAAGGCGGGCGGAAGCTACGTGCTGGAATTCACCAAATACAACGGCGGGCGCCTCCGGATCAGACAGACGGCGGAGGCGGACCGGGTGCGGGGCGTCTTCTTCAAGGACCCGGGCGCAACCGACATCCTCGTCTACTGTCCGGAACCGGCGATGAAGTACACCTGCGTCGTCTCGGCCTACAAGGCCGAGGACGGCACGAGCAAGACCCTCCTGACGGTCGACCTGACCGAAGAGTACCAAGCTCTCTACCCCGAGGCCGGAATCACGAAGGCCGTGCGCCGGGAGTACACCTCGGCAAACGCAAAATAGGAGGACGTATGGCAAAGGTCAAAAAGGCATTTTTCTGCAAAAACTGCGGGTTCGAAGCCCCGAAATGGCTGGGACGCTGCCCCTCGTGCGGCGAATGGAACACGTTCGCCGAGGAGATCATCGCCCGCGAGAGCGGTTCGGTCCCGGCGGTCGCGGCGGGTCCCCTGCCCGCGGCGAAGCCCCAGCGCGTGAGGGACATCCGCGAAAGCGAGCACGTCCGCCTCGATCTGGGAAACGCCGAGGTAAACCGCGTGTTGGGCGGCGGGATGGTCCCGGGGTCGCTGGTCCTCGTGGGCGGCGAGCCGGGAATCGGCAAATCGACCCTCTCGCTGCAAATCGCACTGGCCGCGAACGGGCTGAAGACCCTCTACGTCTCGGGCGAGGAGTCGGCCGAGCAGATCAAGATGCGCGCCGTGCGGATCGGGATCGGCAACGACGAGTGCCTGATCTATCCCGAAACGCTGCTGGAAAACATCGTGGCGCAGATCGCCGAGCACCGTCCCGACCTGGTGGTGATCGACTCGATACAGACGATTTACACCGACCTCCTGGACTCGTCGGCCGGAAGCGTGTCGCAGATCCGCGAATGCGCCGCGACGCTGCTCAAATACGCCAAATCGACCGCCACGTCGATCGTCATCATCGGCCACATCACCAAGGACGGGACCATCGCCGGACCGAAGATCCTCGAACACATCGTGGACGTCGTCCTGCAATTCGAGGGCGACAGCAACAACATATACCGCATCCTGCGCGGCATCAAGAACCGCTTCGGCGCGACGTTCGAAATCGGCGTGTTCGAAATGCTGGACACCGGACTGCGGGGGCGTGGACAATCCGTCGGAAATCCTGCTCACGCACTACGAGGAACCGCTGAGCGGCATCGCCGTGGGCGCTGCGGCCGACGGCGTGAGACCCTACCTGATCGAAGTGCAGGCGCTGGTGAGCGGCGCGGCCTACGGCACGCCCCAGCGTTCGACGACCGGATACGACGCACGGCGGATGAACATGCTGCTGGCGGTGCTCGAAAAGCGCGTCGGGATGAAGATGTTCCAGAAGGACGTCTTCCTGAACTTCGCCGGAGGGTTCAAGGTCGCCGACCCGGGGCTGGACCTGGCCGTCGTGGCGGCGGTGATCTCCTCCTACTACGACCGTCCCGTGGCCGAGGGGGTCTGCTGCGCCGGTGAAATAGGCCTGTCGGGCGAAGTGCGCCCCGCGCCCCGCACCGAACAGCGCATCAGCGAGGCCGCAAGGCTCGGATTCAGGCGCATCATCGTGTCGGGCTATCTGGCCAAAGGCGGCAAGCGTCCCAAAGGCATCGAGGTAGTCCCGATAAACAGCGTCGACCAGCTCCCGAAGGCGCTTTTCACAGAATAGGCCGACATCAAAAACAACAGATAAGGAAAGGAGCGGCTTCTGGCAGCCGCGGCCGGAAGATTTTCGATTCGCCTCGGGTGAATCGGCAGGCCGCAGCTCTGCCCTGCGGAGGCCTGCTCGTAACTGCCCTTCGAGCGGACCACCGCAAGCTGCCGCCTGAAAACGCGACAGAAGTTCCGGAGAGCGAATCTTCCGACCTCGCATGGGCTTCCGGCCGGATTGCCGCCGGTATGGAATGGATTTTGCTTTTTCCCCGGTAAAAGGGAAGAAAATGCAAAAGAGAATAGTCGTACTGGGCGGCGTGGGATTCATCGGCTCCCACCTGTGCCTGCGTCTGTTGAACGACGGGCACGAAGTCTTCTGCGTGGACATACGCGACACCGCCGATTCGCCGCTGCTGCGCGACATGCCGCCGCACCCGGAATTCCGGTACGTCCGCCACAACATCGTCAACGCATTCGGCATCCGCTGCGACGAGATTTACAACCTCGCGGCGCCCTCGCGCGTGCGCTACAACAAGGCGCTGCCCGTCGAGTCGCTCAAGGTCAGCATACTGGGGTCGATAAACGCCCTCGACACGGCCCGTTCGGAGCACGCACGCATCCTCTACGCATCCACCGGAGACATCTACGGCACGGGATACCGCGACACCTCGGTCGAGGCGGCGGACGGTTGTCCGACACACCGCACCCTCGCCGAAGGCAAACGGGCCGGAGAGGCCCTGCACCGCGCCTACCAGTATGAATTCGGGGTCGACGCACGCATCGCGCGCATCTTCAACACCTACGGCAGCGGCGCCGACCTGATGGACCAGCGCGTGGTGATGAAGATGATCGTGGCGGCGTTGCAGAACCGCGACATTCCGATCAACGGCAGCGGCGAGCAGCTGCGGACCTTCTGCTGGGTGGAAGACGTGGTCGACGGACTGGTGCGGCTGATGGAGGCCCCGCCGGCCGAGACGACGCGCACGGCCAATTTCGGCAGCAGTCACGAGGTGACGATCCGCTCGCTGGCCGAGAAGATCATCGCCCTGACGGGCAGCAGCTCGCACATCGTCCACGCCGAAGCGCGTATCGACGACATACGCCGCCGCACGCCCGACATCTCGGCGACACGGCGCGAACTGGACTGGGCGCCCCGCACACCGCTCATCGAAGGCCTGCGGCGCACGATCAGCTACGTCGAAAAGGAACTTGCGGAGAAGAACTATGCGGGAATATCGTGGGTGGAAATAAACTGATCGGAAGATATGACCATGACGGACTTTGACAAGATCATCTGGCGGGACGCGCTGACGTTCGTAGACTTCTTCGCCACCTGGTGCGGGCCGTGCCGGATGATGATGCCGGCCATCGACAAGTTTCGGGAGCGGATGAACGGCCGCGTCGACGTCTACAAAGCGGACATCGACGACCCCTCGATGCGTGAAATCATACGGCGCTACAACATCATGTCGGTCCCGACGCTGATGTTTTTCTGCCGCGGAGAGGTATTGTGGCGCGAGAGCGGCCGCGTGGGGTACGAACACCTGATCAACGTGCTGAACGAACTCGAAAAGCGCGAACAGGTGATGCAGCCCTAAACCTCCAGTCGCCAGGCCAGCTCCTCGTGGACGCAGGCTTCGGCAGGGAGCTGACCCAGAGAGCCGGCCGCGCGGAGAACCGCCTGCCGGTTCTCTTCGTTTCGCGTCCCGAGGGCCGTGAACAGCGCCACGGCGCCATGAGCCAGCAGGTGCGCTTCCGGGATGCTGGCCGCAGCGGCCCCGTGCACGACGGCCGCAGCCGGAACGGCCCACGCCGGAGAAGGATGCGGAACGCGGGCCGCGGCCATCAGGGCCGCATACTGCCGCAGCCACCCGGCATCGGGCGCAATCCACGCCGCGAACAGTTCGGGGAACGCCCCGATGCGGCTCAACAGCGCGAAGGCGGCCTCCGCGGCGATTTCGGAATTGAGAAGCCCGTCGCCCCAGAAGGCGAACTCCCCGGGCGTAAGGCGCGCCGGATCGGCGATGTGCAGCGCGGCAAGGCGCAGGCAGCGGACATCCTGCCGCCAGAGGTATTTGGCGAAATCGTGATCGGCGGCCTCGGCACGCGCCAGCGTGCGGAGCGTCGGCAGGCTCACGCCGTAGTTCAGGCCGCAGGGTGCGCCGTAGAAGCGCATCGAATCGGCAACGGCGCCGTTGCGCTCGCGGCGGAATGCCCCGAGCAGCGCCGCCATGCGGGAGGTGAAATCCATCGGAAGGTTATTTGCGGCGCGGCAGGGCGACGTTGATCGTACGGCCGAATTCGAAAACAGGAAGCACGGCGCGGGCATACTCGCGGCCTCCCGAGACGACGATGCAGGTCGAGGGATCGGCCACGCGGCACGCCACGACCTGCGTCTCCTTCGGACCGGCCTCGAGGTCGCTCTTCGCGACGCCCGAAGGTTCGATCTGCAACAGCACGATGTCGCCCGAAAGGTCCGTGTCGGGAAGCAGTCCGGCCGCAGGGCTGAAGCGGCAGACGATATACTGTTTCTTGTCGGCCTGCGGGCAGACCACGTAGCGGCGGGTCTCGGTCGAGACGATCCGCTTGCCGAGGAACAGCTCCAGATAGCTCTGCTCCAGACGGTCGATCTCCTCCAGCGCGGCCTTCAGGCCCTCGCCGAAGACGTTCTCGCCCGCTTCGCCCGTGACCAGCTCGATGCGGTGGCGGCGCAGCGAGAAGATTTGCGCGGCGGCGGTGCGCGCGGCGTCCTCCAGCGCGGGCGTCGTCATGTCGGTCTTGTCCGGCTGCAAGCGCGCGAACTTGTTTTCGGAGGCGGTGTGCGACAGCACGCGGGTCGAGGCCGGAGCCGGAGCCGCGGCATTGAGGTAGGTGTCGCCGTCGAGCAGGGCGATCTGCGCCCCGGTGACGCTCCACACGGTCTTGTCGGTGAGCGGAGCGCGCACCCCGAGGTATTTCTGCGCATAACGCGCATAGGGTCCGCTCAAGGTGACGTCGTGTTCGACGGTGAGGTCGACGGCAAGGATCGTGCGCGGCTGGGCGACGGTAAGGCCGCCGGCGGTTTCGTTCGCGCCCTGAAGGGAGATGTATGGGTTCTGGGCCGAGACGCCGCCCGAAAGCAGCAGGGCAAATGCCAAAAGTCTGAATTTCATGGTCCGAAAATTTTATTGCGATTTCACAAATGTAGCTTATTTTCGCGTGCCGTCAAAATTTCAGGTAAAAATCACGGGTCAGGGCGCGGTATTCGGGCGTGTAGCATTCGTGCTCTCCCGTGCCGACGACCAGTTCCGAGACCTCGGGCGCGGCGGCGGAACAATCGGCAGAACGATCGGCGGGGCGGTCGGCGCGGACGAACTCCATCAGCGCCCGTTTGACCGGGCGGCGGGGCGTGGTGCGCACGTCGGTGCGGCGCACGAGGGCCAGTCGTCCGGCACAGACCGCGAGGAAACGCTCCGCTTCGGCCGTGGGAAGGATGACGGCAAACCGGCCTCCGGGAGCCAGCAGGCGGAGGACGGCGTCGCGCAGGTCGCCGAACGGCAGGTGCACGGCATGGCGGGCTGCGGTGCGCCCCCGATCGGGGCAGGTGAGCGAGTCGACGAAAAACGGCGGGTTGGAGACGATCAGATCGAACGGCTCCGGGGTCTCGAACTCCTGCACGGGGCATTGAGCGAACGCCACCCTTCCGCTCCAGGGCGAAGCGGCGGCGTTCTCGCGGGCCTGCCCGACATCGTCGATGTCGACGCCCGTGACATGCGCCTCCGGGGCGCGCTGGGCCAGCATCAGGGCGATCAGCCCCGTGCCCGTGCCGATGTCGAGCATCCGCCGGTCCTGCGGCCGCACCGCGGCCCATGCACCCAGCAGAACGCCGTCGGTCCCGACCTTCATCGGGCAGCGGTCCTGACGGACCGTGAATTGTTTAAACCGAAACCCGCTTAAGAAGCGGGATTTATGAGTATTATTCATTGTTCATTCAAATAGCCGTCCATGCCTGCGCCGAACAGCGAGAAATCGTACCGCGCAGGATCCTCCGCATCGAATGCGCGCAGGGCGTCCGTCAACTCCTCGACGGCCCGCCAGTCGTTCTGGCGGCGGCCAAGCAGTCCCAGCGCACGCGCCGTCTCGCCGACATGGACGTCCAGCGGCAGGTAGAGGGCCGACATCGGGATACGCCGCCACAGACCGAAATCGACACCCCGGTCGTCGCGGCGCACCATCCACCGCAGATACATGCACAGCCGCTTGCAGGCCGCGCCGCGCTCGACGGACGAAACATGCTTCTCGCAGCGCGGAGCGTGCTCCCCGGCGAAAAACTCGCGCCGGAAGTCGACCAGCACGGCGGGCATGCTCTGCGCGGCCTCATAGCGCGTCTCGAAGAAATTCCCGATGCCGCCATGGCGCTCCTCCATACGCCGCAGGGCCAGCACGAAATCGCGCAGGTCCCCGCCGTTGAACGTGCGGTGGACGTAGGACGAAAGCAGCGCCAGTTCGCGCTGCGAGGCGTTGCGCACGAAATCCGCCGGAGCGTCGTCCATGAAGTGCATCATGCGGTGGCCACTGCGGACAATGGCCTTACGGTTGCCCCAGGCGATGGTCGCGGAGAAAAATCCCGCGATCTCGCGGTCGGCGCGGTCCGTATAGCGGTGCGGTACCGAAATCGGATCGTCGGCGATGAAGTCGGGGCTGTTGTATTTGTCGTGGAGCGCGTCGAGCAGCTCCTTCAGATCGGTGTTCGTCATGGCGTGCGGAGCATTCGGAGCAAGACATCGGTTTGCGGGATGCCGTAACCCAGTTCGCAGCCGGGAGCTGCGGCCCGCGTGCCGGAAGCGTGCAGCAGTCCGATGAGTTCGCCGCGTTCCATAGGACGGTATTCGAGCAGGCAGGCGCAAAGCCCCGCGATAACCGGCGTCGAAAACGAAGTTCCCGACGGCGAGGCTCCGGCGACGAAATCGGGCTTCACATAGCCGGCATCTTCGCGTCCGACACCACTGGAGCGGGAGCGGGAAACACCGTCGGAATCGCACGAACCGACCGTGATGACCTGCCGGACATCGGCCGGAAAGGAGACATTGCGCCACGCCTTGTCGCCCTCGTTGCCGGCGCTCTGCACGAAAACGAGCCCGGGACGCGCCGTGAGCAGGCTGTCGAGGTAGCGCGAGAGCGTCGAGGTGCGGCCGTCGAGCATCGCGGGCGTATAGCCGCTGAAATCGTCGAACGTCGTATAGCCCAACGACGAGGAGATCACGTCGACGTCATGCGCCAGGAGCCACTCGATGCCGCGGATCAGCTGCCGCTCCTCGGCGCGAGGCTCCACTTCGGCGCGGTCGGTTTTCGCAAGATAATACTCCGCGCCCCATGCCAGCCCGCGGATCGTATCGCCCGAACGGCCTCCGAGGTTGGTGCAGACCCTTGTGCCGTGGTCTGTGGCGTCGTCGAAGAATGCCGTCTCGTCGCCGCCCGTGAAATCGCGCCAGGCGGCGACGTGCAGCCCCCGCGTCCAGCGGTCGGTGCGGAAGCCCCCGAAACCCGCGTCCAGCACCCCGATGCGGACGCCCCGTCCGGAGAGGTTCAGCGAATCGAACGCCCGGGACATCGTCTGCCCCACGGCGCGCGAATAGGTCCGGGAGTAGTCCGAGGTCCACGCCCCGCGCACCTCGCGCACGAGGTCCCACGCACCGTAGGCGGCAAGAGCCGGAAGAAGCAGCCAAAGCAGTTTTTTCATGTTACCGGACCGTTTCGCAGCCGAGGATCAGACCGTCGGACATGGTGATCTTCCGGTCGGCCATTGCGGCGAGGTTTTCGTCGTGGGTGACGATCACGACGGTCTGGCCGAGCCGTTCGCGCAGGTCGAAGAACAGACGGTGGATCTCTTCGCGGTTGCGGGTGTCGAGGTTGCCCGAAGGCTCGTCGGCCAGCAGCACGGCAGGCGCATTGACGATGGCCCGGGCGATGGCCACGCGCTGCTGCTCGCCGCCCGACAGCTGGCCGGGCTTGTGGTCGCGCCCGCGCCGCGAGGCCCATCATGTCGAGCAGTTCGGCGGCACGGCGTTCGACATCGACGCGCGGACGCCGGCCGATCAGCCCCGGAATGCAGACGTTCTCGAAAGCCGTGAACTCCGCAAGCAGGTGGTGGAACTGGAACACGAAGCCGATGCGCTCGTTGCGGAACTGCGACAAGGCCCGATCGCCCAAGGCCGAGACATCGCGGCCGTCGATCTCCACGCGCCCGCCGTCGGGACGCGACAGCGTGCCGATGATCTGCAAAAGCGTGGTCTTGCCAGCGCCGCTGGCCCCCACGATGGAGACCACCTCGCCCTGCGCCACGTCGAGCGAAACGCCTTTCAGCACCTCCAGCGTGCCGAAACTCTTGTGTATGTCGGTAGCCCGTATCATTGGCGGAACATATTGAACAGTTTGACCGTGTCCACAGCTTCCCGCACGTCGTGCACGCGGAGAATCGCCGCACCCTGGCGCAGGCACTCCCATCCCAGGGCAACGGACCCGGCGAGCGATTCGGCTGGAGTGGCGTCGAGGACCTTATAGATCATCGACTTGCGCGAAAGCCCCGCAAGCACCGGGTAGCCCAGCGCACAGAGGCGGTGCAGACCCGCGAGCAATTCGTAGTTCTGCTCCGTGGTCTTGGCGAAGCCGAAGCCGGGGTCGAGGATGATGTTTTCACGCCGGATGCCCGCGGCGAGCATCTCGTCGGTGCGGCGGCGGAAATAGCCGACGACCTCGGTGACGATGTCGCGCCGGTAGTCGGTCTGCGACTGCATGGTTTTCGGATCGCCCTTCATGTGCATGGCGATGTAGGGTACGCCGCAGTCCGCAACGACGGAGAGCATCGCAGGGTCGAGTTCCCCGGCCGAAATGTCGTTGACGACGAGCGGCCCGAACGTTTCGACAGCCTTCGCCGCGACTTCGCTGCGGAACGTGTCGACCGAGACGGTCATGCCGGGCGCCAGCCGACGCACGGTCCCGACGCCCAGCCGGACGCGACGCCACTCCTCGTCGGCGGGGACTTCGTCGGCCCCGGGACGCGAGGAGTAGCCCCCGACGTCGATCAGCTGCGCCCCTTCGGACACGGCTTCGCGGACGCGGCGCTCGACGGATTCGGCCTCCGGAGTGCGGCTGCCGGCATAGAAAGAATCGGGGGTGACGTTAAGAATCGCCATCACCTGCGGCGAGGAAAAATCAATGTTCATGGGCTTCATGGCTGAAAATTCGGTGCAATTCCGCGACAGCGGGTTCAAGGTCGGATTCGAGGATGTTGACAAGGGTGTAGTCGGCCTTCGCGCTCAACGTATCGTCGTCCGTCTGGGCGGCGATACGGAGGCGGACCTCCCCGGGTGTGCGCCCGTCGCGGCGGCAGGTGCGTTCGATGCGCAGCGCCTCGGGGGCGAGGACGGCAACCGTGCGGTCGACGCAGGCATCGAACCCCGCATCGAAAAGAAGGGCGCTTTCGAGGATCACGTAGTCGCCCTCCTGCTGTTCGGCCCACGCCGCGAAATCGGCCCGGACGGCCGGGTGGACGATGGCGTTCAGGTCGGCGAGGGCCTGCGCCTCGGAGAAGACCCGCCCGGCAAGGTAGGTACGGTTCAAGGTCCCGTCCGCATAGGCTTCGGCCCCGAAACGGTCCGTGATGCGCCGGCGCAGCTCCGCATCCTCCGTCATCAGCCGTTTGGCCCCGGCATCGGAGTCATAGACCGCGACGCCCAAACGCGCGAAAAGACGGCAAACGGTGCTTTTGCCGCTGCCGATGCCGCCTGTGATTCCGACCTTCATCATGGGTTACGGGGAACGTCGATTTCGGGAATGTCCCCGATGGAAATGATCTTGATGTCGCTGAACCGCGGCGCAAGGGCGTTTTGCAGCGACTGGGGGTCGATGATGAGTTTACCCTCGTGCCCCTCCTCATACGAACGCTTCGTCTTGAGTTCCGCAAGCGGAATGCGCAGCGTCTTGTTCATGTAGACCCGGTAGCCGAAAAGGTTCGTACCGACGCCCTCGACCACGCAGGTAACCTCGAAAGGCTGTCCGTCGACACTCACCCTCACGGTCTGCTCGGTGGTGTACGTATAGCTCAATTTCGCGATATACCAAAGGATGAACGACGCGACGAGCAGCGCCAGAAAAACCGGCGACACGTAGCGGTGCATCCATTTCAACCAATTTTCCATCATGGGAACCTATAATATCCGTATGACAAAGATAGTGCAAGGCGGGGCAATATCAAATTTATTTTGCACATTGCCGAGCCGCAGCCTGCCCAAGCGGGCGTCTGCTTGCCCGCAAAGATAGTGCAAGCCGGCCGCAATGCCAAATTTATTTGAAAAAACGGACCGCACCTCTCGGTGCGGTCCGTTTTTGTCGGATCGGGAGTCTATCCATTACTTCTCCACGTCGGTCTTGGCGCGCTTCGTCATCAGATCGTAAGCGATCGGCGTGGCGATGAAGATCGTGGCGGCCGTACCGACCACGACGCCGATGATGAGCGCGAAGATGAAGCCGCGGATCGTCTCGCCGCCGAAGAAGAAGATCGCCAGCAGCGTCACGAGCGTCGTGCCCGAAGTGTTGATCGTACGCGACAGCGTCGAGTTGATGGCGTTGTTCACGGTCTCCTTCAGGTTGCGCTTCGGGTAGAGGCCCAGATACTCGCGGATTCGGTCGAAGACCACCACCGTGTCGTTGATGGCGTAACCGATGATGGTCAGAATGGCGGCGATGAAGGCCTGGTTCACCTCGAGGTTGAAGGGCAGCAGCCCGTAGAACATCGAGAAGATACCGATGATGAGCAGGGCGTTGAACGCCAGTGCGGCCGTGGCTCCCGTAGCCCACTGCCAGCGCTTGAAGCGGAACGTAATGTAGAGACCGATGGCGATGAGCGAGAAGAGCACCGAATAGATGGCGTTCCACGTCATGTCCTTGAGCGATCGAGGGACCGATCTTGTCGGCGGTCAGGATACCGTTGGCGTCGGTCTGCGTATTGCGGAACTGCTCGAAGGTGATGTCATACGAGTAGAGCGGTTTCAGAGCGTCGTAGATGATCTGCTCGACCTCCGAGGTAGCCTCGTCCGACGTGTCGTCGTAACGGTACTGCGTCACGATGCGCATCTGGTTCTCGTTGCCGTACTGCTTCACCTCGAAGCTCACGGACGAAGCGTCGGCGTCGGCGAACTGCGAGAAAGCCTTCTCCACATTCTGACGAACCTCTTCAGCCGAAACGGGCTTGTCGAAACGGATCACGTAAGCGCGGCCGCCCGTGAACTCGGCTCCGAGGTTCAGTCCGCGGACGGCGAACGAAACGCACGACAGAACCATCAGGGCAACGGCGATGCCGTAAGCCAGTTTGCGCTTGGCGATGAAGTCGACGCGCGTGTTATTGAGGAAGTTCTCCGACCAGCGGCGCGAGAAGGTGATGTGACCCCATTTGCCGACGATCCACTCGATCATCAGGCGCGTGATGAAGATGGCGCAGAAGACCGAGGTGACGATACCGATGATGAGCGTCGTAGCGAAGCCCTGCACGGGACCCGTACCGAAGACGAAGAGGACGATACCCGTGATGATGGTGGTCAGCTGACCGTCGATGATGGCCGAGTAGGCCTTCGAGAAACCGTCCTTGATGGCCAGCGAAATGCCCTTGCCGCCGCGGAGCTCCTCCTTGATGCGTTCGTAGATGATGACGTTGGCATCGACGGCCATACCCATCGTCAGCACGATACCGGCGATACCCGGAAGGGTCAGCACGGCGCCGAACGACACGAGCACGCCCATCAGCAGGAAGACGTTGGTCAGCAGCGCGATGTCGGCCATCCAGCCCGCCGTCTTATAGAAGAGGCCCATGTAGAGGAGTACGAGGATGAAGGCGATCACGAACGAAAGCATACCGGCGTTGATCGACTCCTGGCCCAGCGAAGGACCGACGACCGTATCCTGAATGATCTTCGCGGGAGCGGGACCTTGCCCGAGTTGAGCACGTTGGCCAGGTCCTTGGCCTCCTGAATCGTGAAATCGCCCGTGATCGAGGACTGGCCCTTGTCGATCTTGCCGTTCACACGGGGCGCCGAATAGACGTAGCCGTCGAGCACGATGGCGATGCACTTGCCGATGTTCTCGCCCGTCATGCGCGCCCACTCCTGCGTACCCTCGGCGTTCATCGTCATCGAGACTTCGGCCGTGGCGCCGCGCTGGGCGTACTGCTCGGTGGCCTCCGTGACGACCGAACCGTCGAGCGGAGCCTTGCCGTCGGGCGTAGAAACCTTGATGGCGTAGAGGTAGAAACGACCGTCGATCTTGTCGTCGCCCTTGACGCCCCACTTGAACATGATGTCGGCGGGGAACAGCTCGCGGACGGCCGGCTGGGCGAGGTACTCGTTGACGGCTGCCATGTCGGCCTTGTAAGCGGCTCCGATGGAGGCGCCGCCTGCGAAGCGGGGATTGAGGACTGCAAAGAGCGGGTTCTGCGAGTGGTCGAAGTTGCCTTCCTGAACGGCGGTCTCGGCCGTGGCGGTCGAATCGGCGGCGCCGACCTCGGCGATCAGGCCCTCGGCCTCGACGGCGGGAGTCCCGGCGGCAACGGCAGCCTCGGCGGCAGCGGTCTCGGGCGCAGCGGCGGGAGCCTGCGCCAGTTCGGCCTTGATGAGTTTGTCGGCAGCGGAAAGCGCGGGGAAGATCTCATTGGCGTCGTAGGTGGTCCAGAACTCCAGCGAAGCGGTTCCCTGCAACAGGTCGCGGACGCGCTGCGGCTCCTTCACGCCCGGAAGCTCGACCAGAATGCGGTGCGAGTTGGGCAGACGCATGATGTTGGGCTGCGTCACGCCGAAGTGGTCGATACGGCTGCGGAGCACGTTGAACGAAGCGGCGATGGCGGCTTCGGTCTCACGCTTGAGGATCTTCTCCACGTCGGCGTCGGAGCTCTCGAGCGTGATGTCCTTGCGGTCGGGGCTTACGAAAAGCTCGGCGATGGGACGGCCGTTCGAAAGGCGCGAATACGCCTTCACGAAGTCGGAAATATAGTCGGTCGAAGAGCCTTGCTTCATCGCCTCGTTGGCCACGCCGATCGCCTCGATGAAAGCCGGGTCGTTCTGGCTGTCACCGGCGAGGGCCTTTACGACGTCCTCGACCTGCACCTCCAGCATGACGTTCATGCCGCCCTTCAGGTCCAGACCCAGATTCAGCTCCTTCTCCTTGCACTCCTTGTAGGTGAACTTGCGCAGCCCCATGTTGTAGACCGGCAGGTTCTGCACCGAGTCGAGATAGTGCTGCTCGGCCTCGCCCTGCTGGTCGAGGGGGAACTGCGCGGCATAAGCGGCCGCCTGCTTCTCCACGCTACGTGTCTTGAACGTAAACGAGAGTTGATAAACGCACGCGAGCGCCAGCAGCACCGCGATGAGTTTAATAAAACCTTTACTTTGCATTTGAGTGAAAAATAGTTATTGTTATTTGTTGTAATTATTGTCATTACGCACAATAGCACGCAAAGATAGAAAAATAAAGTGAAAAGTGAAAGGTGAAAGGTGAAAAGTAGTGCGCCGGCGCAAAAAAATCCGTATTTTTGGAGCCGTATGATAAAATACACGGAATACAAATACCACCTCGCGGCGTTGTTCACGGTGACCGTATGGGGCGCGACGTTCGTTTCGACGAAGGTCCTGATCGCCAACTCGCTGACTCCGGCGGAAATTTTCCTGCTCCGGTTCGCGATGGCATACGTCTGCATCCTGCCCTTCGCCCGCGGACGCATGTGGGCCGCGAACCTGCGCGACGAACTGCTGCTGGCGGCCGCGGGGCTGAGCGGAGGGTCGCTCTATTTCCTTACCGAAAACATGGCTCTGGAGTACGCCCCGGCCTCGAACGTTTCGCTGATCGTCTGCACGGCGCCCGTGTGGACCGCCGTGGTGATGAGCCTCTTCTATCGCGGCGAGCGGATGTCGCGGCGGCAGATCGCAGGCTCGACGCTGGCATTCGCGGGGATGGTGCTCGTGGTACTCAACGGGCATTTCGTGCTCCGCCTCTCGCCGCGGGGCGACATGCTGGCGCTCTCGGCGGCGATGCTATGGATGGTTTATTCGCTGGTGATCAAACGCCTCGGAGGCCGCTACCCCGCTATCTTCATCACCCGGAAAGTCTTTTTCTACGGACTCGTGACGATCCTCCCGGTCTTTGCGTTCCGGCCTTTCGGCGCGGACTGGGAGGTGCTGTCGCGGCCCGTCGTGTGGGGCAACCTGCTCTTTCTGGGCGTCGTGGCCTCGATGCTCTGCTACGTGCTCTGGAACGCCGCGATGCATCGTCTGGGAGCCGTCAGGACAACCAACTACATCTATTTCAACCCGCTGGTGACGATCGTCGCGGCGGCACTCTGCATCGGCGAGCGGATCACCCTCGCCGCTTTGGCCGGAGCGGCGCTGATCCTCTACGGAATGTGGCGGGCGGAGCGGGCCTAATGCACCATCTTCAGGCCGACGATGCCGACGAAGACCAGCGACAGGAAGAACATCCGCCAGAAGGTCACGGCGTCGTGGAAGAAAACGATGCCGAGGACCACGGTTCCCACGCCCCCGATACCGGTCCAGATCATGTAGGCCGTACCCATCGGGATCGTCCTCTGGGCCACGTAGAGCAGCCAGCCGCTCACGCCCATAGACACGACCGAAAGGGCCAGAAAAAGAAAATGGTAACGCGGGCAGAGGTTCGCAAGTTTGAACCCCAGCGGCCACCCCATCTCGAAAAGTCCTGCCAGAATCAGATACAGCCAAGCCATCGGAAACGATTTTTACGGACGAAGATAGCAAATTTTACATCCCGGGCAAAATAAAGAGCGCGACTCCCGCAGGAATCGCGCCCTTTCGCGTCGAATTAATTCTTAATTTTTAATTGGCGAAGCCCTACTTCACCTCTTCGAACTCCACATCCTCGGGCTGCCCGTCGCCGCCGCCCTGCTGGCCGCCGGCGTTCGACTGCGACTGCTGACCGGCATCGGCTCCGGGCTGTGCGCCCTGCTGTGCCTGCTGCTGCGCGTAGATGTCCTGCGAAGCGGCCTGCCATGCGGCGTTCAGCTCGGCGATGGCCGTGTCGATGGCAGCCACGTCGGCGTTCTTGTGCGCCTCCTTCAGCTTGCCGAGCGCCGTCTCGATGGCGGTCTTCTTGTCGGCCGGCAGCTTGTCGCCGTACTCCTTGAGCTGCTTCTCGGTGGCGAAGATGTTCGAGTCGGCGGCGTTGATCTTGTCGATACGCTCCTTCTCGGCCTTGTCTTTCGCCTCGTTGGCCTTCGCCTCGTCGCGCATGCGCTGGATCTCCTGCTCGGTCAGACCCGACGAAGCCTCGATACGGATCTTCTGCTCCTTGCCCGTGCCCTTGTCCTTGGCCGATACGTTCAGAATGCCGTTCGCGTCGATGTCGAACGTCACCTCGATCTGCGGCACGCCGCGCGGCGCGGCCGGAATGCCGTCGAGGTGGAAGCGGCCGATCGACTTGTTGTCGCGCGCCAGCGGACGCTCTCCCTGGCAGACGTTGATCTCCACCGAAGGCTGGTTGTCGGCGGCCGTCGAGAAGACCTCCGACTTGCGCGTCGGGATCGTCGTGTTGGCGTCGATGAGTTTGGTCATCACGCCGCCCAGCGTCTCGATGCCCAGCGACAGCGGCGTGACGTCGAGCAGCAGCACGTCCTTCACCTCGCCCGTCAGCACGCCGCCCTGGATGGCGGCGCCGATGGCAACGACCTCGTCGGGGTTCACCGAATGGTTCGGGGTCTTGCCGAAGAACTCCTGCACGATCTTCTGGATGGCGGGAATACGCGTCGAACCGCCCACGAGAATCACCTCGTCGATCTGCGAGGCGTCCAGACCCGCGTCACGAAGCGCCAGCTTGCAAGGCTCGACGGTCTTGCGGATCAGATGGTCGCACAACTGCTCGAACTTGGCGCGCGTCAGCGTCATCACGAGGTGCTGCGGAATGCCGTTCACCGGCATGATGTAGGGCAGGTTGATCTCCGTCGTGGTCGAGGACGAAAGCTCGATCTTCGCCTTCTCGGCAGCCTCCTTCAGACGCTGCAGGGCCATCGCATCCTCACGCAGGTCGATGCCGTGCTCGGCCTTGAAGGCCTCGGCCATGTAGTCGATCAGCACGTGGTCGAAGTCGTCGCCTCCCAGGTGCGTGTCGCCGTTGGTGGACTTCACCTCGAAGACACCGTCGCCCAGCTCCAGAATCGAAATATCGAACGTACCGCCGCCCAAGTCGTACACGGCGATCTTCTGGTCGCTGGACTTCTTGTCGAGGCCGTAGGCCAGCGCGGCGGCCGTAGGCTCGTTGATGATACGGCGCACCTTGAGGCCCGCGATCTCGCCCGCCTCCTTCGTAGCCTGGCGCTGCGATCGGAGAAGTAGGCCGGAACGGTGATGACGGCCTCCGTGACCTCCTGGCCCAGGTAGTCCTCGGCCGTCTTCTTCATCTTCTGCAAAATGATGGCCGAGATCTCCTGCGGGCGTATAGAGGCGTCCGTCGATATCGACGCGCGGCGTGTTGTTGTCGCCCCGGACGATCGAATAGGGAGCGCGCGCGATGTCGGCAGTCACCTTGTCGTAGGTCTCGCCCATGAAACGCTTGATCGAGAAGACCGTGCGCTTGGGATTCGTAATGGCCTGACGCTTCGCCGGGATCGCCGACCTTGCGCTCGCCGTCGGCGGTGAACGCCACGACCGAAGGGGTCGTGCGGTGTCCCTCCGAGTTGGGGATGACCACGGGCTCGTTGCCCTCCATCACTGCCACGCAGGAGTTCGTAGTTCCTAAATCAATACCGATAATCTTTGCCATAATAGTAAATATGTTTTAATTGTTTATTTTTCGGTTGCGTATCCGCCGGTCCGGGCTTTTTCCGACTCCGGCCGCCGGTTACGCCCTCGAACCGAACAAAGGTCGTGCCGATCGGCAATCCCTGCCAAATTGTCAGCCCGATGGCAGAAAAATGCCGTGCAACGTCATGGCGCACGGCATTTTGTCACCCGCCTGAAAAGCGGTTTTTGAGGGGCGCGGCGCACTCGGGGGTGTTCGCAGTCCGGCGACTTGCGTTTTTTGCCGCTTTTTGGTCAGCGGTTAACCGCGGTCTCCGCCCGCGGAAACTTATGTACTTTTTGACCGCAAAAAGTACCAAAAACTCCCCGGCAGATGCCTCCGCCTACTTCGTCCCGGCTAACGTTCGAAACGGGCGCCTATTCGCGGGGGCGCACGCGCCCCGGCCCCGTTTCTTGCCACTTTTAGCCGGGCCTTCGTTTCACGGCTCCGGCATCGGGCCGGAGTCGTTCGCCGCGTTCCGCGGCGGGAAGGATGCGTCCGGGACAAGCAGAAAGCACAGAAGCCTACGATCGCCCCTGGAAGCGGGTTTCAACCGCCGCATTATCGCTTGGAGCGGAAGAAGAACAACCGACAGCCCGCGTGCCCGGAGCGGGAGGCTGTAAAGGCTTGATCTTACTGCGCCCGCTCAACGCGGGCCGGAGGTTGTTCCCGCGAAAAGCGACATGCGGATGGTTTTGGTACTTTTGCCATCAAAAGTACAGAGAAAGCCGCGACGATGTCGCGGGTGTTTTGTACCTTTTTTCCGCAAAAAGGTACCCAAAAACTCCCCGGCAGATGCCTCCGCCTACTTCGTCCCGGCTAACGTTCGAAACGGGCGCCTATTCGCGGGTTTGCAAGCAAACCGGCCCCGTTTCTTGCCACTTTTAGCCGGGCCTTCGTTTCACGGCTACGGCATCGGGCCGGAATCGTTCGCCGCGTTCCGCGGCGGGAAGGATGCGTCCGGGACAAGCAGAAAGCACAGAAGCCTACGATCGCCCCCAAGGGGGGGGGCTGGGGAGAACGCAACGGCAGCAAAAAACCCGCAGGTTGCCGGGCTGCAAACAACCCGCGCCGCTCAAGCGGACGCTCCCAAGGGCTGGGGCGAACGAAAAGACTAAAAGGACCCGCCGTCGCCGGACTGCGAAGATCTTTGCCACCAAAAGGCAGCGATACCCCGCGGGCGAGGACCGCGGAATGTTTCATGTACTCTCGGTGACAAAAGCACAAACAAAAAGGCCTGCAAAACGCAGGCCCTTCTTCCGGCGGATGCCGGACAAATCGCTATAACTCCGTTACTGCTCGCTCAAGATGCGCATTGCAACATCGAGAATCGTCGTATCGTCCAACGTAACGACACCCCCGTCCGGTCCCGGTTCGAAGTGCACGCCGACGCACTCCTTCGATTCGTGCTTACCGCCGAAGTAATTGCGGACAGTGTCTACGTCGATTCCTAACTCATCTGCAATGCGCTGCGAGCTGCCGCTGGGCAACCGGTCCTTGATACGGCGCAACTCGTTAAATGTGATAATCATATCCGTTGAATTTTTGGTTGATGCAGTTCTACACAACTAAATTAATACAATTTTACGGAACTGCAAAATTTCTGCCTGAAAAAGTGTAATAAAAATGCAACGCGAAAGAAAAGAAGCGAAAGTCCCCTGTTCCAAAACAAAAGCCCCCGCCGAAGCGGGGACTTTTCAGATTTCACGGTGCATTCCACACCGCCGGAAAAGCGGATCATTCGCCGTCAGGCTCGATGTAGATCTGGAAAATCAGCGGCGAGAAGGACGGAATGTCGGTATAGACCTCGGTCGTGGTTACGGTCTCGCCCGAATCGTAATTGCCGCCGTAGCCCCCGTAATAACCGCCGTAATAGCCGTAGTTGCCCAGACCGCCGTAGCCGTAGTAATCGTTGTAATAACCGCCGTAATAGCCGTTATTGCCGTAATACATCTGCGAATAGTTCAGGTAGTTCAGGTAATCGTAATAGCTCGACGTGTAGCCGTTCGAGGAGGTCGACGTACTCGAACCGCCGCTCTTGCCCGTCGTGCCGTAGGCATTGGTCGACGTGGTGACCAGCGTCGCCCACTGCCCGTATTTCAGATGCGGGACGATGTAATAGAACGCGGTTATCAGATCGGGATTCTGCACGTCGTACGAGTGCGCCGAACCGGTTTTGCGCACCTCGCCGTAGATGATCTGCTTCACCTCGTCGATGTTCGTGTCGAAGATGAACCCGTCGAGGAAACGGCCGATATACCAGATCTTGGCCGTACCTTCCATGCCGACCGAATCGGCGTCGAGGTCCGCAACGCCCTTGTAGGCTTCGTAGTCGTCGCCCTCGCCGTGGAAACGCTTCACGAGCGCCTCGGCGATCTTCTTCTCCAGATCGGAGCCGTTGTAGGGTTCGAACCCGACGTTATACGGCTCGTTGCGTTCGCTGCCGACGGGAAACGAGAAGGTGAACCTGTCGCCGGCAAGTTCCTTGGCCGGGTCGTAGCGCACGTCGACATAGAGCTGCGCCACGGTATCGCAGGCGCTCACCCACCGCTCGGCACGGTTGTAGGGATGTTTCGCATCCTCGGGATCGGTCGGGCGTTTCTCCGAATCGTCCTCGCCGTCCTTGGTGAACATCACCATTCCGCCGTTGGCCTCGCAGAAGGCGTCCACCAAGGAGCCTTCGGCCTCCAGCGGGTTCTTCACCGTATCGCAGATCTCCATATCGACGATGAGCGGACGCTTGGCGCTCAAGTCGAACTGCCCCTCGTAGCCGCCGTCGCCCTCCACGCCGTTGCCGACGATGCGCGAGGGAAGGTAGAGCCGCACCCTGGAGCCTTCGCGCAGCAGGAACTCGGGATCGACTCCCTTGCCGGCGGCATAGTCCGGATCGAGGTGCAGCGTATTGCGCATGGCCAGGAAAGTGCCCTCCATCAGGCTCGTATTCTCCGTGCCGCAGTAGCGGTAGAAGGGAACGTAGTGGGTGTATTTGGTGAACGTGCCGAGCTGGCGGGCTTCATTGGCACGGCGCGTAAGCACGATGTTGCCGCTCAAATCGCGGCCCGAGAAGTCGAACTTCACCCAGCAGGCAGTGTCGTTCACCGGCTTGGCGTCGGGATTCCCGGCAGCGAGGATTTCGACGTAATAGCCGCCTTCGGGCTGGTAATTTTTCAGCAGCTCCCGGCGGTTCTGCGTCATCCACGCCTCAAGGGCCTGGTTCTCGAATTTGTCATACGACTCGGTCTGCTCCTTGGCGCAGGATGTCAGCAGCATGATGCCGGCTGCCGAGAGGTAGAGAAAACGGGTGATCAACTTCATATCTTGTTATACAATTCTATAAATTCGGTGTTCTGTCTATTCGTCGTACTCCACGCTTTCGACCGTGAAAAACCACGCGACGGGGCTTTCTCTCGGAATCGTGCTCACATATTTGTCCCCGTAAGCCATATTGTAGGTCATGTAGGCTTCGACGACGTCGCCTTCGCGACAACCAAGTAACGCATGCCGCAGCCCGTTTAGTATGTCGCCGCGCATATCGAGCGTCAGCGGTTCGAACGACCACGCTCCGGGCGTCAGCCCCATGTCCTCGTAGGCCTGCTGCAAGGCGGGATCGTTCGAGTAGAACGGAAAGGTCGAATCGGTGATGTTCGAGAAGGCGAAGACGTAGGCCCGGAAGGTGATGGTCGCTTTCGCGGCGGCGGTGATCTCCGGAAGCTCGTTCCGCCCGTCCCGGTAGAAATTGTCGATATACCGGTAAACCGTACTGCCCGACATGGTGTAGAACCGCTGCTGGCTCCCGGTCTCGACCTGCGACTCCGGGATCAGCGCCGGGGAGTGCGTCCTCTCAAGATACGAGACGATCTTCTGGCGCTGTTCGGGAAGGATGTCCTCCTCCTCCGAGCAACCGCAGAACAGCAGGGGCAGGGCGAAAATCAATGTGGCGAATATTCGTTTCATCGGCATATAATCGTGCAAATTTACAAAAACAATCCGATTTACGAACAAGAAACGTAAAAAATCGCCCGCTTTGCATGCGGGCGTACTTGAAAAGATCAGAAAAACCGGCTATCCCTTTTTCCGGTAATAGTCCTTGTGCGGGTCCTTAAGCCGCTGCAACCTGCGCTGCTTCCACACGATAACGATGGCTGTCAGCACAATAGCCGCGACAAAGAAGCCGAACAGAATCAAAATGAATCCAAGCGGAATGTCTTCCATAGAGGCGAATTAAAATGAGGCGTTTTGTTAGGCGATGTAAATATAAGACAAAAATAGATCCAAAACAAAATGCCGGGAGACTTTCAGACCTATTTTCCAAAAGTTTACGATTTCCGACCACACATGCGGCATATCCGCACTTCCGGAATGGCGGATTCAGAGCTTTTTCAACGCCATTCGGATCAGCTCCTCGACCGGAGCCGCGGGAGATTCGCGCAGAACGCCCCGCAGAACCTTCTCGGCCGGGGCGCGGGCGAAGCCCAGCATGGACAGCGCCGCAAGGGCCTCGTCGAAGCTCCCGCCCGCCCCGGGCTGGGCCCCTCCGTCGTCGGCGCCCGGCGCCATGAGCTTGCCGCTCAACTCGACGATGATCTTCTGCGCCGTCTTGAGGCCCAGCCCCTTGACGTTTTTCAGCAGCACGGCGTTGCCCGCCGTGATGATTCCCTGCAACTCACGCGGCGAATAAGTCGAAAGGATCATCCGCGCCGTGTTGCCGCCCACGCCCGAAACGCTGATCAGCAGGCGGAACAACTCGCGCTCGGCTTTGGTCGAGAAGCCGTAGAGCAGCTGCGCATCCTCGCGCACGACGTAATGGACGTAGAGCCGGGTCTCGGTCTCGTGTTCGATCGCGGAGTAGGTTTCGAGCGAAATATGGAGGTAGTAGCCCACCCCGCCGACGTCGATAACTGCGTAAGCGGGAGCCACTTCGGCGACTGTGCCCTTGATGTATTCGTACATGTGTTTCAAATTTTGCTGCGGGTTGGGCAAAAGTAAAGATTTTTTTTTACCTTTGTGTCTCAAATGCTGAATAATTAACTAAACAAACCAAAAAACGATATGAAAAAAACTCTCTTTCCGGCGCTGGCTGCGGCTCTCGTCCTCGCGGCCTGCGGCACGAAGACCACCGGGCAGGCCGAAGTTGCGGCCGAGGCGGCGGCGCAGCAGGTTGTTTCGAGCGACATCGCATACGTTCAGGTCGAAGCCGTGCTGGCCCAGTGCGACCTCTACAAGAACGAAGGCGTAGCGCTTCAGGAGAAGACCGAGAAGGCGCAGAAGAGCTGGGCGCAGCGCGAACAGAACCTCCAGGCCGAAGCCGCCCAGTTGCAGCAGAAGTACGAAAAGGGACTGATCACCTCGCGCGACGCGCAGGCACAGCAGGAGAGCATCCAGAAGAAGGTGGCCTCCTACCAGAGCAACGCCCAGAAGGAGGCCCAGACGCTCGACGAGGAGAACTACGTGTTCACCAACCGCGCCCAGGACCTGCTGCACCGCGCCGTGCAGGAGATCAACAGCGGCAAGAAGTACAAACTGATCCTCAACGCCTCGGCGCTGATCGACGCGGACACGACGCTCAACATCACCCCCGCCGTGCTGGCGAAGGTCAACGAGCTGTATGCCGCCGACAAAAAGGCCGAGAAGAAGTAGCCCCGCCCGCGAAAAACAAAAAAACCGGCTTCCCCGCACGGCGGAAGTCGGTATTTTTTATATCTTGGGCGTCGTAACGACACTGTCGGAAAGTCGCGGCGTTTTGCCGAATCGCATGCGGTCCGGTTTTGCAGCGGCCCAACTTTTTCGTATCTTTGTCCGATAACTGAAACCTGATAAATTTTCTGATACACGATGGGATTCGTTCCGTTCACATTCGTCGACCTGATAGACATCATTCTGGTGGCCGTGATCATGTACTGGATTTACCGCATGACCAAGGGAACCAATGCGCCGTACATTCTCTCGGGAATCATCGCCGTCTACCTGCTGTGGGTGGTCGTCCGGGCGCTGAACATGGAGCTGCTGTCGACGATCCTCGGACAGCTGATCTCGGTGGGAGCCATCGCGCTGATCATCGTCTTCCAGCCCGAACTGCGGCGCTTCCTGCAGATGATCGGCATGCGCCAGAAACATTTCAACTTCATCACCCGCATCTTCTCGACGGGCGAGGACACCGTGCAGACCAACGTCGTGCCGATCGTCACGGCCTGCCGCGAGATGTCCGAGACGAAGACCGGGGCACTCATCGTCATCGGTCAGCAGAGCGACCTGCGGCTGATCGCCGAAGGCGGCATCGCCCTCGACGCCAAGGTGTCGACGTCGCTGATCAAGAACATCTTCTTCAAGAACGCCCCGCTGCACGACGGCGCGGCGCTGATCGAGGGCGACCGGATCGTGGCGGCCAAGTGCATCCTCCCGGTGACGCAGAGCGACGTGCCCAAGTCGTTCGGCACGCGGCACCGCGCGGCGATCGGCATGAGCGAGATTTCGGACGCCATCATCGTCGTCGTCTCGGAGGAGACGGGCGACATCTCGATCGCACAGGGCGGCGAAATCCGCCTGAACATCGACCCCGTGCGGTTACAGCAAACCCTGCAACGCTACCTGACGATCAACACGCGCAAACGCTCGAAAAAGGAGGTCGCCGAATAAGCGGCGCCGGCGCAAGACGCCGGATTCAGGGGCGGCGGAAGGTTTCCGGACCGGCGATTCCGTTCCGCGCTTCCGCGACACTCCCCGAACACCCAAAACAAGCAAGTATGCTTTACCCGTCCCGAACGGCCCGCCTCGCACTGCGCGCATGGCGGGAGGAAGACCAGCCGGCTTTCGCCGCCATGAACGCCGACGAGCGGGTCATGGAGTATTTCCCCGCGACGCTCACCGCCGAAGAGTCGGCCGACCTGCTCGACCGCATCCGCGACGAGTTTTCGACCGAAGGATTCGGTCCGTATGCCGTCGAACGTCTTTCGGACGGAGAGCTGCTGGGATTCACCGGACTGCACCGCGTGACGTTCTCCGGCGGGCTGGAGGGCCAGGTCGAGATACTCTGGCGGCTGCGGCACGACGCCTGGGGCCAGGGTTACGCCACCGAGGCGGCCCGGGCATGCATCGCACACGCCGCGAAACTCGGCATTCCGGAACTGGTCGCCTTCACGTTCGTCGGAAACGGGCGTTCCCGGCGCGTGATGCAGAAGCTCGGCATGACGTGCGTCGGAGAGTTCGACCACCCCGCCCTGCCCGAGGGGCATCCCCTGCGCAGGCACGCCCTCTATCGCATCCGGACCGAACAATGAAAAAGTCCGCGACCTGTCAGAGGTCGCGGACTTCTCCTTTCCGGCTGCGGAATCATTTCAACTCGAATTCCACCGTGCCGCGAATATCGTCCGACGCGGCGCCCACATAGGCCGTGAACGCGCCCGGCTCGGCCACCCACGCACCCTTTGCGTCGTCGTAGTACTGCAACATCCCGGGGGTGATCTCGAAAGTCACGGTCCGCGTCTGCCCGGGATTCAGCGAAACTTTCTGAAAACCTTTCAGCTCCTTCACGGGACGCGGCAGCGACGACTGCTCGTCGCCGATGTAAAGCTGCACGACCTCGGCGCCCGCACGGTCGCCCGTGTTGGTCACGTCGGCCGAAATACGGATGCTGCCGTTCGGGGCGAGCGTCGTACGGTCGGCCTTCACGTTGCCGACGGCGAAGGCGGTGTAGCTCAACCCGTGGCCGAAGGCGAACAGCGGCTTGAGCTGCTCCTTGTCGTGCCAGCGGTAACCGACGAAGATGCTCTCGTTATACTTCACCTTGTCCGAGCCCGGGTATTCGCCCAGCGCATGCGCGCCGTTGTCCTCCAGCCGCACGGGGAACGTGAAGGGCAGCTTGCCCGAAGGGTTCACCGCACCGAACACCACGTCGGCAAGCGCATTGCCCGCCTCGGAACCCGAGAACCACGCCTCCAGCACCGCCGGAACACGGTCGATCCACGGCATCGCCACGGCGTTGCCCGAGACGATCACCACCGCCAGATTGGGATTGGCTTCGGCCAGCGCCCCGATCACTTTGTCCTGCGCATACGGCAGGCCGTATTGCAGGCGGTCGTCGCCTTCGCAGTCCTGGTGGTTGCTCTTGTTCAGCCCCCCGACGAAGATCACCGCGTCGGCCTTGCGGGCCGCGGCCGCGGCATCGGCGATCAGCTGCGCCTCGGAACGGCTCTCGCTCAAATCCTGCCCGGTCTTCACCCCGTTGTAGTCGCCCGTCACGTCGCCGACGTAGCCGCGTTCGTAGATCACCTCGGCTTTGCCGGCCGCAGCGGCGCGGATGCCTTCGAGCGGCGTATATTCGTGCCGCACCTTGAGCGACGAGGAACCGCCGCCCACGGTCATCATCTTGATCGCATTCTCGCCCACGACGGCGATGGTCTTCGCACGCCCGAGGTCGATGGGCAGCACCCCGCCCTCGTTTTTCAGCAGCACCATGCCCTCGCCGGCGATACGGCGTGCAGCGGCCAGATGTTCGGGCGAATTGAGCGACCCGAACGGTTTGCGGGTGTTCATCGCCGTGCGGAAAATCAGCCGCAGCACCCGGCGCGCCTTGTCGTCGAGCGTCGCCGTCGAAGCCTCGCCCTTGCGGAGCATATCGAGGTAGGGGGCGGCGAGGTAATAGTTGTCGTAGGCGTTGCTGGCACCCCAGCTCAAACCGTCGGTCCACGAACCGAACTCCATGTCGAGACCGTTCTCGGCGGCCTGCTTCGTGTCGTGCGTGCCGCCCCAGTCGGAGACGACCACGCCGTCGAAGGCCCAGTCGCGTTTCAGAATGTCGTTCAGCAGGTAGCGGTTGTGGCAGCAATGCTCTCCCTTGTATTTATTGTAGGCGCCCATGACGGCCCATGCGCCGCCCTCCTGAACGGCGGCTTTAAACGCCGGGAGATAGATCTCGTTCAACGCACGGTCGTCGACCTCGACGTCGATGCCGTGGCGGTGGGCCTCCTGATTATTGAGTGCGAAATGTTTCACGCAGGCGGCAACGCCGTTCTTCTGCACCTCCTCGATGTAGGGAACGACCATCCGCAAGGAGAGGTAGGGGTCCTCGCCCATGTACTCGAAATTGCGGCCGTTGAGCGGCGTGCGGTAGATGTTCACGCCGGGTCCCAGCAGGATGTCCTTCTCGCGGTAGCGCGCCTCCTCGCCGATGGATTTGCCATACAGCGCCGACATTTCGGGATTCCACGTCGCGGCAAGGCACGTCAGCGCCGGGAAAGCCGTGCAGGAGTCGTTCGTCCAGCCGGCCTGGTCCCATTCGTCCCACAGGACCTCGGGGCGGATGCCGTGAGGGCCGTCGGTGCACCACACCTCGGGAATGCCCAGGCGCGGAACGCCCGCCGACGAGAATTTCGACTGCGCATGCAGGATGGCGACCTTCTCTTCGAGGGTCATGCGCGAAAGGGCGTCTTCGACCCGCTTTTCGATCGGCTGCGACTCGTCGAGGTAGACGGCGACGCTGCCCTGCGGCCCCGGCCCGCCTCCGCAGGCGACCGCCGCCAGGGCGCACAGCCCGGCGAGACTCTTCAACAGAATTTTATTTTTCATGTCTGGAATGGATTAGTGCATATTCACAAACGGAGTGCACAGTCGAGAGGCCGCGCACTCCGTTTGCAAAATTAACGATTATTTCTTAACCAGCGACAAAACGGGGTTGTCTTTTCCCGCCGTCACGTCGAGTGTCAGACGATAGGTCGCGCCCTCCTCAAGGGTGACTCCCGAGGCGATCTCGATGTTGCCGTCCCCGGCGATCGAGAAGAACGCCTCGGCGCCCGGCGCCAGCGTGAAGGCTCCCAGACCGTCCCAGCCGCGGTTCCGGAAGAACTTGCCGCTCCAGCCGCTCACGCGGAAACGCTGTCCGAGGGTCGTGCTGCCTTCCAGACCCGCCTGGGCCGTCATCGTGTAGATGCCGGGAGCGGATTCGGGCACGCAGACGCCCTTTTCGGTGGTCCAGCCCGGTTCGTTCACGGCCGCGGGCGAACCGATGCCGTAGCCGATGAAATAAACCGCCCCGTGGCCGTCGTCGCTCAACGTGGCAAGCCCCGAGCCGTCGGCGTTGAGCACCAGCGCATCAATCACCCGGGTCGCCAGATTGGCCGTGATGCGGTATTTGCCCGTGACGGGGACCAGCTTGACGCTCGTCGCGGAGGCCGCCTCGAAGAAGTCGGGATTGATCCACGCCGGCGTGAAGGCGTCGGCGCCGCCCAGCGTCAGCGTCTGGCCCTGCGTCAGGTCGAGGTCCAGCTGGTAGTTGTCCACGTCGAGCTGGGCCATCGGCGTTCCGTTGACGGTGATGTCGGCGGGCGGAAGCTCCTGCTCGCCCACTTTCTCGACGGTCAGCACCGCGGCCATCGTGCCGCCTGAAACGTCGATCGTGAAGCGGTAGATACCGCCCAAGTCGAGCGTCTTGCCCTCGGCAAGCCCCAAGTTGCCACCGTCGGAAATCTCGATCAAATCGCTGGTAGTGGTCAGGACCCCGTAGGGATTGGCAAACGAGGCATCCGTCTTACCCAGGAATTCGCCCTTGTCCCAGTCCTTCGGCCAGAAGAACTTGAAGTCGAAGTTCGAAGCGTTGATCGAAACGCCGGCCACCAGCGAGATCTGGAATTTCTTGTCCGCAACGCGAGCCAGACACAAGCCCGTGGAGCCCATATCCCAACCGTCGCCGTTCTTGATGACGGGTTTGCCGATACCGGCTCCGACCGTCCAGATCGCATTGCCCGAACCGTCGGCGGCGAGCGACGCATACTCCGTGGCCGACTTCATGGCCTCGATACGCAGGTAGCTGTGTTTGAAATTGGCCGTCACCTTGTACATGCCCGTCATCGGCAGGAAGGTCAGCGTCTCGGGATCGGAAACATCGGCGCGTTCGAAGAAGTCGCGGTCCACATCCCAGTCGGCGAAGTCCGAAACGCCCGTCAGCGTGTAGGTCCGGCCCTCGGTCAGCGTGGTGACGATGCTGTAATTGTCATTGTCGACCATCGTCATCTCCGTCTCGCCGAAGAGCAGCTTGATGAAAGGAGACCCCTCGAAGGTCAGCAGGTTGAAGGTGATCGTGAACTCCCCGGCATTCGAATTGGCGAAGGGAATGGCGTCGGTGGAATCGGAGACGATGCCGCCGGCCCCGGAGTCGTAGCCGAAGGTCACCACCGAGCCAGCGGCGTCGAGTTCGGGCGTCGCGATGTAGCCCTGCGGCTTCTGCGGGAACTCGTCCGTCACGGCGTATTCGTAGTCGTTACCCGTAGGCTCCATGCGGTACTCCGCGTCATCGAGGAAGAACGTCAGGTAGGCGGGCTTGGGACGCGATACGGCGAGCGGCCGGTCGACGGTCGTCGTTCCGAAGCGCACGTTCTGCCCCACAAAGCGCAGCGTGGCCTCGCCGTCGGGAATGTTCTTGTAGAAGGGAAGCGTCACAGCCCCCGTGTAGGTTCCGTCGCTTTTGGTGCGGATCACCTCCTCGGCGACCATCTCGTCGTCGAAGAATACCTGCGCCTTGAGCGTCGAGAGCGCATAGCGGTCGGTCATCGTCACCTCGAAGTCGACCTTGCCGCCGTAGACGCCCGACGCATCGGCCGAAACGACGGTCATCTCGGGACCGACGTCGGTGGTGAGCAGTTCGGGATCGTCCTTGCACGCCGTCGTCGAGGCAGCGACGAGCAGCGACAGTGCGATGTATTTCAGCGTTTTCATGTTCTGCGAATTTTAAAGGTTAGTTTTCGGCTCCGGCGCCCCAGCGGAACGAGGCGATCGACTTGGCCGGGATGGTGTATTTGAACGAACGGTCGGCGTTTTCATACACGGCGACGGTCTGTTCGCCGGCGCTCCTGTTGAGCGCCACGAAGGCTTTCGATCCGTCGGGATTCCGGAAGGCCAGGTAGGTCAGCCCCGACGCCGTGTAACCCGACGCGCCGATGCGCACGGCACCCGGCCGGATGACCTTGGCGCACTGGGCCAGGTCGTAATAGTGGCTGTTGTACTTGAGCGTCTTGTAATCCGACGAACTGATCTCGATGGCCCCGTAGCAGGTCGTACAGCCTCCAGGACGGTTCGGAGCGCCCTTGTCGTCGAGCATCAGGTTCCACAGCAGAACCCCTTTGCCGTAGCGGCTCAGCGTCCCCAGGAAGATCGACTCGAAGTCGTCGATCACGCAGCTCTCGAAATTGTAGTTCCACGTGCCGATCGAGGCCTCGGTGAAGTAGATCGTCTTGTCGGGCGCGGCGGCGCGGATGTTGTCCAGCTCGCTCACGCTGCCCCCGTAGTTGTGCCAGGCCGAGCCATCAACCCACTGCGCAGCATCGGCGTCGGCGTAGATGTTGAGCGGGTAGTTCTGCTGGCCGGCGACGTTATCGTAGTTGTAGTTGTGGTCGTAGCAGAGGATCTTGGTGTCGATGCCCGCCTTGCGGAATGCCGGGCCGAGCTTCTTGACGAAGGCCAGCTGGTCCTCCCACGGCATGTAGAGCGACATCGAATTGCCCTTGTTCAGCGGCTCGTTCTGCATCGTGATGGCGTAGATCGGGAATCCGTTCTCCTCCATCTCGGTCACCCACTGCACGAAATACTCGGCGTAATCGTCGTAATAGGCGGGATTGAGACGCCCGCCGGTCCACGAATCGTAGGGTTTCGAGGGGTCGGCGACCGTGCCCTTCATCCATTTGGGGCACGACCACGGCGAACCCATGATCTTGATTTCGGGATTGATCTCCAGAATCTCTTTCAGCACCGGAAAGATGCCATCCTTCTCCACGGCGGGAATGGCGAAGAATTCGATGCCCTCCCGGTCGCAGCAGGTGTATTCGTCCATCGAGAAGTCCGAGCCGCCGATATGCACGCGGATAAAGCTGAAACCGGCTCCGGTCTCGGGGTCGAAGCACTTCCGGAGGATCGCCGTGCGGTCGGCCTGCGACATTTGCAGCAGGTTGTAGCACGTGGCGCCGGTGATGGCCGGGCCGAAACCGTCGACGGTCTGGTAGGTCGTCGAGGGGTCGATCGTGACCCGGTAGGGCGACATCGAGACCTTCGAGTAGTCGAGTCCCTCCTCCGTGAACAGGCGGTTGCCGTCGGCCGAGGTGACGTAGGCGAGAACATCGCCCGTCACGGGCGAGGGATCGGGGCCAGGACCGGGAGCCGGCGTGTCGCCATCGTTCCCGCTGGAACAGCATACGGCTCCGGCGAGCAGCAGCGGGCAGGTCAGCAGGCGCAGGTTGTTATTGATCGTAAATTTCATGGCAGAATCGCAATTTTAAGGTTAATAGCCCAGGTTTTGTTCGATGTTGGTGTTATCCTCCAGCACTGAAGTCGGCACCGGCATCAGCACGCGGTTGTCGTTCATCGCGCGGCGGGTCTGGAAGTAGGAGTCGTAGGACGCCGAGCCTTTGATGTTGACGCCGTCGCAGATTTCGAACAGTTTCGAATAGTCGTCGCCGTAACGCATCAGGTCGAACCAGCGGAAGCCCTCCATGGCCAGTTCCAGACGGCGTTCGTGGAGCACGGCTTCGCGCATCAGGTCGGCCGACGCGCGCTGCGCCGCAGTCAGCTTGCCAATGCCGGCGCGGCCGCGGATCTCGTCCACGATGTCGGCGGCGCCTCCCGGATCGTCCGTATTGGCCAGCGCTTCGGCATGCAGGAGCCGGATCTCGGCCAGACGCATCAGGTAAACCGGGGTCACGTTGGTCGGGAACTTGTGCATGAAAGCGTATTCGTCGCTCGGATAGTGGTACGACCAGCCGCATTCGTCGTAGACGACCGACGCATTCTTGCGCTCGGTGTCGCCCTCGGCGTCGTAAGCCTTCGTCAGGTTACGCGACGGCGTGCACCACTTGGCCCACGAGAAACTGTCGCCCGGGACATAGGCGTTGCGGTGGAACATCATCCACATCCACGAACCCGAGGTCTGGCTGGTCCACTGCACCTCGAAAATCGACTCGCGGGTGTTCATCGCAGCCATGCCCGTATCGCCGGTGGTGTAGGCCCACAGGTCGCCGTACTTGTCGCAAAGGCTGTACCCCATCCCTTCGACCGCTTCGCAGGCCGAGACGACCTTCGACCAGTCGCGGAACTCGCGCATGGAGTAGAAACGGGCCATCAGGCCGTAGGCGAAACCCTTGGTGATGCGGAACTTGTTCGAAGCGTCCATGTCGGGGGCGTATTTGCAGGCATACTCCTCGATGTCCTTGACGATCTGCTCGCCGACGGTCTGCTTCGACACGCGGGCCGGGAAATAGAGCGGATAGACCTCCTCGACGTTCCCGGCGTTGATGGCGGGCGGGATTTCGGTCAGCATCGGGATTTCTCCGAAAAGCTGCATCATGTTCATCCAGATATAGGCACGCCAGCAGAGCGCTTCGGAGAGCCACTCCTGATACTCCTTGTCGGTGAGCGACGGATCGTTCTCCTTCACCAGATCGATGTTGCAGATGACCTGGTTGGCATAGTCCACGGCGTTCATCGAGTAGTTCCACAGGTTCGAGGCGAATTCGTTGTCGCTGTCGATGTGGTTCGACTCGACGCTGACGACCTTCGTCTCGGCCATGTTGCCGCCGTAGGCATTGTCGGCGCGCGCCTCGGCGAGCGTGGTCAGCTGATACCAGTAGGTCTGAAGGTCGCCCTTCATGTAGTTGTACATGGCCGTAAGCTGGCCTTCGAGCAGTTCGCGGGTGTTGATGGCCGTCTCGCTGTCGCCCGTGCCGGAGGTGTTGTTCTCGGCATACATCGTCTCGGGGAATTTCTCAAGGCTGCACGACGTGGTGGCAACCCCCAGCGAGAGACCCGCGGCAATTAAAAATATCTTTTTCATAATCGGTTCTTTTTTCAGCGGTTAGAAAGTAAGATTCAGACCCACGACGACCGTGCGCACGTTGGGATAGGTTCCCCAGTCGATGCCCATTTGCGTGGCGCTTTCCGACTGGCTCACCTCGGGATCGTAGCCCGAATAGCCGGTCCAGGTGATGAAGTTCTGGAGCGAAATGTAAGGCTGGATGCGCGTGATGTTGATGCGCTTGAGCTTCGGCGAGGTGATGTCGTACGACAGGGTGATGTTCTTCACCTTGAGGTAGGAGCCATCCTCGACCCAGTAGGACGAATTCTTCACGTTCCAGGCGGGGTTGTCCGAGCGGAACACGTCGGTCTGCTGGCCCGGAATGCGCCAGCGCCGCAGGACCGTGGTGGTCTGGTTGTTGGCCGAAGCCATGCCCTCGGTCTCGATGCGCGAGGCGTTGAAAATGTCGTTGCCGTAGGAGCCCGTGATCAGAATGTTCAGGTTAAGCCCCTTCCACGAGAAGTTGTTGGTCATGCCGAAGGTGAACTTGGGATTGGCGTTGCCGATCCAGGTCTTGTCCAGCGGCGTGATCTCGCCGTCGCCGTTGCGGTCCTCGTAAACCAGGTCGCCCGTCTCGGGATCGACCCCCTTGGAGACATAGCCCCAGAACATCGAAAGCGGGTGGCCCGGAGTCATGCGCACGACGTTGTCGTTGGTCGCGTCGGAGGTCGTGGCGTAGTAGTATACCTGCTTCAGGTTGAGTTTTTCGACCTTGTTGCGGTTGAGCGAAACGTTCAGGTCGGTCGACCAGTTGAAATCCTTCCGGGCGATGTTGACCGACGAAAGGGTGATCTCGAAGCCCTGGTTCGACATCTCGCCGTCGTTGCGGTAGATGCTCGGATAGGGCGACGGCAGCGGCACGTCCATCAGCATGTCCTTGGTGTACTTGTAGTAATAGTCGAGCGACAGGTTCAGGCGGTTGTTCAGCAGCGCGAAATCGAGTCCGACATTGGTCTGCGAAGAGGTCTCCCACGTAAGGTCCTGATTCTTGATGTTCTTGCGACCGCCGACCGTCGGCACGGCCTGCGCGTTCTCGGTCAGCGTCCAGTCGTAGTAGTTGGTGCTGTACTGCTGCATCCAGCCGTACTCCGCCAGGCCCGCCTGGTTACCGGTCTGTCCCCAGCCGGCGCGCAGTTTCAGGTCGTTGATCCACGACACGTCGCGCAGGAACTTCTCTCCCGAGATACGCCACGCGGCCGAGAACGAGGGGAAGTAACCCCAGCGGTGGCCGGGAGCCAGCTTCGAGGAACCGTCGGCGCGGAAATTGGCCGTCACGAGGTACTTGCTGTCGTAGTTGTACGACACGCGCGCCAGATAGGACATGATCGACCACTCCGATTTGCCGTAGCTCTGGCCGCGGACGCCGCCGTTGTTACCGCCGTTCAGGTTGGGAATGGCGTTGTTGTTGGTCGAGGAGAAATAGGAGCGCGAGCCGCTCAACTGCTCCCACACGGAGGTCGTGGCCGACGTGCCGGCCATCACTTCGAGGCTGTGGCGGTCGAACGATTTGTTCCAGGTCAGGATGTTGTCGTAAATCATGCGCATATCGTCGGAACGGGTGTCCGAGGCGGTTCCGTGCTGCGTCCGTCCGTAGGAGGTGCGGATCGGGTCGAGGAACGACGACGAGTGGACCCAGCGGCGGTCCATCGAAACCGTCGACTTGAAGGTCAGATCCTTGGCCAGGTAGAACGTCAGGCCGCCGGAGAGCAGCAGGCGGTCGGTGACATCCTGGTTGTAATCCGTGCGGGCCATGTTCTCACGCGGCGAGGTGAGGTTGGCGCCGTAAAAATTATTGTAGAACTGCTGGGGATTCTCGGGGTCCCAGATCGGCGCGTAGGTCGGGGTCGTGATGGCCGACACCACCACGCCGGCGCGGTTGGCGCCCTGACCCGAGATGATCGTGCCCTTGGTGGTGTAGTGCGAGAAAGTCGTCGAGGCGTTGGCCGAAACCCATTTGAAAATCTTCTTGTCGAAGCTGGCCTTCACGTTGTAACGGTCCGAAGAAGTGGTGTTGATGATGCCCTTTTCGTTGGTGTAGCCGCCGCCGAGGTAATAGGACGAGTTTTCATCGCCGTTGGAGACCGAGAACTGGTAGTTCTGGTTGACGCCCGTCGAGTAGGTTTCGTCGAACCAGTCGGTCCGGTCGGTCAGATCGGCCGGAAGCCCCGACACGGCGCCGTTCTCCTCCATCAGGTCGCGGTACTGCCGGGCATTGAGCACGTCGTAGCTCTTGGTCACCTTCGAAATGCCGACGAAGGTCGAGAACGAAATCTCGGGGCCCCGTTTCCGGCTGCCCTGCTTGGTGGTGATGAGCACCACGCCGTTGGCGGCGCGCGAACCGTAGATGGCGGCCGACGAGGCGTCCTTCAGCACCTGCATCGACTCGATTTCGTTGGGAGAGAGGTAAGCGATGGCGTAGTTTCCTTCGCCCACGGGAACGCCGTCGACCACATAGAGCGGGTCGTTGCTCGACGAGATGGACGAAGCGCCGCGGACGCGGACCACCATGCCCTGTCCGGGCGAGCCGTTGGGCTGGATGACCTGCACGCCGGCGGCTTTGCCCTGAAGGGCGCCCGAGGCCGAGGTGATCGGGCGGCGGGCCAGGTCGTCGGTCTTGACGACCGAAACGGCCGTCGTGAGGTCCTTCTGCTTGACCGTGCCGTAACCGATCGCCACCACGGCGTCGAGGGCCACGGCGTCTTCGGCGAGTTTCACGTCGATCTTCGTGCGGCCGTTCACGGCGACCGTCTGCGAAACGAATCCGAGCGACTGGAAAATCAGGTTAGCAGAATTCCCCCCCCCTCGCAGTTTGAGGGAATAAGAGCCGTCCACGCCCGTCGTAGCGCCGTTCGTAGTTCCCTGCTCGATGATCGTGGCTCCGATAACGGGCTGTCCCGACTGGTCGGTGACCGTTCCCGTCACTGTCGGCGCCGACTGGGCGAAGGCCGCCGGCGCAAAGACGATCAGCATCGCCGTCAGTGCCAGCATCCACCCTCTCCGGCAGTCCGCTTGCAGTTTCTTGCAAAAATGTGCCATAGGAATTTAAGGTTTTTAAGTTTTAAGTTAATATTATAAATAGGTAAGGCGCAGTTCTTAAAAAATCGACACTTCATCGCCTTATTTCCGTTTAAATAAAAGTAACTATCCTCCGCGACATGAAAAAAAATTAAACAGCAAATTGTAAACTCAAAACCCGTTTATAAAAATACACCTACTTGATATTCAATATATTAATTATTTGACGATTGCAAAAAAAAGTAGATTGATCGGAATTTTCACAACCGCCTCGGAACCCTGGAAACGGCATATAATAAAATATTTTAAATAAATCCGGCTCCCGGAGCACGTTCCGTTCGCCGGGCCGGCCGCCTGTCCTGCCGGGAAAAACGGCCGGACGGTCCGACCGGCGGAAAGCGCGCCGCCCGGTATTGATTTTCCCGGGATTATTCCTATCTTTGGTGCCGTAACGACACTTTTATCAGCCGGAAAGTACCGCACCGTACCCGATTCGGTCTTGGAACCATCCGTCCTTTTTCCGATCTTTGTCAGGAACAAACCGTGAACCGTCCGCACATGAGAAACCTTCTGTCAACCGTACTGCTGCTCGCCGCAACGCTCGCCGCCTCGGCACAAAACGACCTGAAAAGCGTGCTTTCACAGCTCGACGCCACCCTTTCGCACCGGGACTCCTACATCGCCGGACGCGAACAGCGGATCGAATCGCTGAAAAACATCCTCCGGAAATCGGATTTCTCGGACGCCCAGCGCTACATCCTCAACCAGCAGCTGATCGACGAATACACCCCCTACCAGGCCGATTCGACCATCGACTACCTCTACCGCAACATCGCCCTGGCGACACGCATGAACGACGCGGGGCACCTCAACGAGAGCCGTATCCAGCTGGCCTACCTGTACAGTTCGGCGGGTATCTACCTCGAAGCGGCGAACATGCTGAAACTGGTCGACACCACGGCGCTGGACCGCAGGCAGCTGGTCGACTACTACATCGCCCGCCACAAACTCAACGACGAACTCCAGCTCTACTCCCACGACTCGGCGCAGGGACACGAATCGTGGCGGCTTACGGTGATCTACGCCCAGCTGATCGTGGAGAACACCGAACCGGAGTCGGTCACGCACCTCAACTTCCGGCTCCGCCAGGCGATCGGCGCCCGCGACTACCCGCAGGCCGTGGAGATTTCCGAACGGCTGTGCAGCACCCTGCAACCCCTTTCGCGCGAATATGCCGAGGCGTCGTACATGCGCGCCCTCGTGGCGGACCTGATGGACGACACGCCCACGGCGCAGGTGTGGTTCGCACGCTCGGCGATGACCGACATCCAGCTGGCGATCCGCGACAACGCCGCACTGAAAAGCCTCGCCAACACGCTGCTCGACGACGACAACATCCAGCGCGCCATGCGTTACATGCGGATCGTGATGGACGACGCACGGTTCTTCAATTCGCGGCTCCGCCCGTGGCAGGACGCACTGGCGCTGCACGTCATCGAAGAGGCCTACCGGGTCCGGCGGCAGCGGATGGACGCCATGTACAACATCTTCGTCGTGTCGATCGGCTGCTTCATGCTGCTGGCCCTCGGGGGCGTGGTCTTCGTCCTGCGGCAGAACCGCAAGCTGAACCTCGCGCGGCTCGAATTGCAGCAGGCCAACAACCGGCTCAACATCTCGAACAAAGACCTCCAGCACATCAACAAGCGACTGGCAGGACTGAACAGCCAGATTTCAGAGGCCAACGAAGTGAAGGAGGAGTATATCGGCATCTTCCTGACGATGTGCTCGGAGTACATCGACAAGATCATCGACTCGCGCCGCCACGTACGCCGCCTGCTGCGCGACGGCCGCGTCGACGAACTGCGGAAGGAGTACTCCCCGACCGACGGCGACAGCCGCGAACTGGAGGAGTTTTACCGCAACTTCGACACGACGTTCCTGCAACTCTACCCCACGTTCATCGAGGATTTCAACTCCCTGCTGGACAAGGAGGCGCGCATCGAGCCGAAAAAGGGCGAGCTGCTGACGACCGAGCTGCGCATCTTCGCGCTGATCCGGCTGGGCATCAACGACTCGTCGAAAATCGCCGCGCTGCTGCGTTACTCCGTGAGCACGATCTACAACTACCGGTCGAAGATCAAGGGGCACACGCTCGTCTCGCGCGACGATTTCGAGGAGCGGATCAAGACCATCGGGGCTTTCAGTCCGCAGCATCTCTGACCGTTTTCGCCCAAGGGGGGGGGCATCCATGAGTGGTCGGAAGATTGTAATCGACAGATATTCAGAATAATCCAACGCGTGGGGGGGGGCCTCCCGGAGCGATTCGAAGCGGCACAAAAAAAGCCCGCGGAGCATCCCGCGGGCTTTTCCAATACATGAATCGGAGAGGTTCCGGCCGGGCGCAAAACACGGGCGGGAATTCACCGTCCCGTTCCGGGAGGCAAACAACCTCGGAATTTCCATTGCAAGGCGCCCCTCCGGGGTCTCTGCTGCGGGACCGTTCCGCCCCGATGAATCGTCCCATGCGGGACCTCCTCCGGACGGGCGAAAAAAAGACCGCGGAAAGAATCCACGGTCTTCTATAACGGCGAAGTCTCCCCCCCCCTCCGGCGTTTCCGGACGGAGCGCGGAGGCTACTCGGCCTGCTGCTGCTCGGTCTGTCCGGCAGAGGGAATCTCGGCCTGCGGCATCGTAGCGGCGGCCTCGGATTCGATAACCCGCTCCTGAAGCGCCTTGGCGTCCTTCGAAATCTCCAAATTGCTGTCGGCGACCAGACCGCGGTCCATGGCCAGCGTAGCCGCAAGGCTCAAAACCACGATGGCAATAGCCATCGACCAGGTGAATTTCTCCAGGAAGTTCGTAGTCTCACGCACACCCATCACCTGGTTCGACGCGCCGAAATTGGCGGCCATGCCGCTCTTGGGGTTCTGCACCAATACCGCCAGGATCACCAGTACGCTCGCAACGAGTATCAGGGCAATGCAAATCGTGTATAACATATTACCTTAAATTTTAATATTGTTTTCTATTTTGCCAATAAGTTCGGCAAAGTAAACACTTTTTTCGGGATTTCGCAAACTTAATTTGCGATAAATCGCCACGGACTTGTCCCGAAGGCCTTGAGCGAGATAGATTTCGGCCAGCTCCTCGGTGACCACCTCGTCGTCGTCGTCCAGTTCGGGCTGCAGAACGACCTCCTCCTCGGGTTCGCCCTCGCCGGCGACGATGCGCAGGTCCTCTTCCTGAAGGAAACGGTCGATGATCTCCTCCGAGGAGAGCTGCGTGAGCGCCGAGGCGTCGACGGCGGCCCTGCGCAACGAACTCTCGGCCCGCCACGGGGCCGTCAGCGCCACCCGCGGATCGGATTCGCCCGTAAGCGTCTCGCGCAGGATACGCCCCGGAAGGAACCACGGGAAGCGCACCGCAAGGTCCCCGGCTTCGGCAGCGGAAGGCGTCTCCGCCCGGCCGGGCGCCGCAAAGTATGTTTTCAGGTCGGACATCGCGCGTCGGAATTACCAGTTGGAGGCCGCGGCCTGGAAAATGTCGGTCACGATCTTGTCGACGATCTGGGGGATAAGCTCGCCTTCGACCTCCGTAAGCAGTTTCGTGGAGTCGTAGTCCTCGTAGGCCTGGAAGGTGCGGTTGAACGACATCTTCTCGTCGAGGGCATTGGTGAAGCGCACCTTGACGGTGATCGTCAGGCGGTTCAACAGCGCGTATTCGTCGCTCGACACCGAGGAGGTCGTCGAGGTGTAGTTCGTGATCTCGCCCTCGAAGGCGAAATCGCCCCCCTCGTCCACCTGCGTCAGGCGCGTCCGGCGCGTGAACATGTCGACCAGCGCCTCGGTGAGCGTGGAACTCAGAATCGGCGACACCATCGTGGCGTTGTTGGGGAAGTAGGCCACCGAAAAGGTCTTGGCGTCGGGCGGAATCGAGGCGCCCGACAGCGAGTATTTGATGGACACGCCGCAGCCGGTCATCACCGCGGCGATAGCCAGCAATGAAAAACGGAAAATGAAAAATGAAAAATTATCTCGGAATCTGCGCATTCTTTTAATTCTTAATTTTTAATTGGAGTCAGGAATTGTCTTCAATTCCTAACTCCTTTATCTTGCGGTATAGGGTGCGTTCGGACATGAAAAGTTCGGCGGCGGCCTCGCGGCGGCGGCCGTTGTTGCGGCGCAGGGCGCGGATGATCTGCTCGCGCTGCATGTCGGCCTTGGTCCGCTCGCGCGGCGGGTCATCGGTCACCTCCTCGCTCTCGGCATAGACCGGAGGCTGGGGATAGGAAGCGACGGCCGGAACGTAGCTGCTCTGCGCCGTGGTCGGCAGCAGGGCCTTGACGTCACGGACCGGCTCGGGGCACGGCACGCCGCCCTTCATCAGTTCGGCCATCATGCGCTTGAGGTCGTTGATGTCGGCGCGCATGTCGAAGAGCACCTTGTAGAGCAGCTCCCGCTCGGTGGACATCGTGTCGTCCATGCGCATCGTCCCGGCGGCCATCGGCGCGCCCCCGCCCTGCGGGGGCAGGTACTTCGACAGCACCTCCGCGGTGATGACCCGCGCCTGCTCGATGGCCGAAATCTGCTCGGCGACGTTTTTCAACTGGCGGATGTTGCCCCGCCAGTAGTAGTTCTTCAGCATCTCGCGCGCCGCATCGTCGAGCGTCACGGCGGGCATGCGGTACTGCACGGCCACGTCGGCGGCGAATTTGCGGAACAGCAGCGGGATGTCCTCCGGGCGTTCGCGCAGCGAGGGAACCGTGATGGGGACCGTCCCCAGGCGGTAGTAGAGGTCTTCGCGGAAACGCCCCTGGGCAATGGCCTCCTGCAGGTTCATGTTCGTCGCGGCGACGACGCGGACGTTCGTCTTCTGCACCTTCGACGACCCGACACGGATGAATTCGCCCGTCTGCAACACGCGCAGCAGGCGCGCCTGCGTCGGATGCGGCAGCTCGGCCACCTCGTCCAGGAAGATCGTGCCGCCGTCGGCCTCTTCGAAATAGCCCTTCCGGGCCTCCACGGCGCCGGTAAAGGAGCCTTTCTCGTGGCCGAAAAGTTCCGAGTCGATGGTTCCTTCGGGAATCGCCGCGCAATTCACGGCGATGTATTTGTTGTGCTTGCGCGCGGAATAAGCATGGATGACCTGCGGGAAAGAAACTCCTTGCCCACACCGCTCTCGCCCGTAACGAGCACCGTCAGGTCGGTAGGGGCCACACGCAGGGCCACCTCCAGCGCCCTGTCCAGAAGCGCGAAGTGCCGATGATGCCGAAGCGTTGTTTTACGGTTGCGATCTCTGTCATTTATTCGAGTTGTTCGGGTTGGGACGCGGCGGACGGGAGTTCCGCCGCCTGCGGAAGTTCGATGTATTCGTTTTCGGCCTGCTTCTCCCGGGCGTCGCGCCAAAGTCCGAAGGCGATGGCCGCCACGGCCAGCAGGGCGGCGATCACGGCGATCCAGATGAACCGGTCGGCGCGGCGGCGCGGCACGCGGTCGACGTAGCGGTAGGCATCGGTGTTCTTCGGCGGCTTGCCATAGCGCAGCCCCCGCACCGAAGGATCGGGATTCATCTTCGCCGAAGTCGACACGCGCGGCTCCGTGAAAGCCGTCTTGACGGCCTCGGCCACCTTCTCGGGTTGCAGCGGCTGACGTTTCCCGGCAGCCGGTTCTTGCGCGGGGGATTCCGACGCGGGTTGCGGCTCGTAGACGAAGGCGATGGTCGCATTGGGACCGGGTTTCATCACCCCGAAGCCCTCCAGGCGGTACTCCGAGCCATGCTCCACGGCGTGGCGGATCTCGAAAACGAAGCGGTCGATCTCGCCCGCGGCCTCCAGTTCGCCCATCCCCCCGGCGCGGAGAAGCCCCCGCAGCACGCCGTCGTCGCGCTTGAGCAGTTCCGAAAAGACGACGCTCCGGCCCGGCTCCTTGACGATGAACGTTCCGAGTTGGGGTACGACGAGCCGCCTGTGCGACTCCAGATATTGTATCAGGGTATGAATCAGCACGGTTGAAAATCCTTTAAATCCGGGTTCAAAATTACCCTTTTTCAGCGGAAAAAGCAATATTCCGGAGGGCTTTTTCAAAATAATCGGGCAAAGTGTTGGTTATCCGAAAAATATTCGCCTATTTTGCATCCCGATTTTTTCCAAAATCCGGGCGAGCTACTTTCGCCCGAAAATTGCAAAGTAACCGGGCCGGATTGTAAAAACTTTACCGAACGAGCCATGAAAGACAAGTACATCGACCTGATCGAACAATCGTTCGATTTTCCGCAGGACGAGTTTTCCGTCGAGGACAGCGAGCTGCTCTTCCACGACATTCCGCTCATGGAGCTGATAAAACAGTACGGGACACCGCTGAAAATCACCTATCTGCCGAAAATTTCGCAACAGATCAACCGCGCCAAGCGCATGTTCAACGTGGCGATGGCCAAGGTCGACTACAAGGGTTCGTACAACTACTGCTACTGCACCAAGTCGAGCCATTTCTCGTTCGTGCTGGAGGAGGCGATGAAGAACGACATCCACCTCGAAACCTCGTCGGCATACGACATCCACATCATCAACGCCCTCTACGACGGCGGCATCATAGACAAGGACCGCTACATCATCTGCAACGGTTTCAAACGCCCGCAGTACGTCGAGAATATCGCCCAGCTCGTCAACGACGGATTCACCAACACGATTCCCGTCCTGGACAACAAGGAGGAACTGGACCTGTTCGAGGACGCCTTCACCAAGAAGTGCAAGGTCGGCATCCGCATCGCCTGCGAGGAGGAACCCAAGTTCGACTTCTACACTTCGCGGCTGGGAATCCGCTACAACGACATCGTGGAGTTCTACAAGGCCAAGCTCAAGAACAGCAAGAAGTTCCAGCTCAAGATGCTGCACTTCTTCATCAATACGGGCATCAAGGACACGGCCTACTACTGGAACGAGCTGTCGAAGTGCATGAACGTCTATTGCGAGCTGAAGACCGTATGCCCCGACCTGGACAGCCTCAACATCGGCGGCGGATTCCCGATCAAGAACTCGCTCAACTTCGAATACGACTACGAATACCTCACCGAGGAGATCGTGGCCCAGATCAAGAACATCTGCCAGCGCAACGGCGTCGAGGAGCCGAACATCTTCACCGAATTCGGCTCGTTCACCGTGGGCGAAAGCGGCGCGGCGCTCTACTCGATCGTCAATCAGAAACAGCAGAACGACCGCGAGAACTGGTACATGATCGACTCGTCGTTCATCACCACCCTGCCCGACACGTGGGGCATCAACCAGCGCTACATCATGCTGGCGATCAACAACTGGGACAAGGAATACCAGCGCGTGCTGCTCGGCGGGCTGACCTGCGACAGCGAGGACTTCTACAACTCGGAGTGCCACACGAACGCCATCTTCCTGCCCAAACTCGAAGCGGGCAACACGCAGTATATCGGATTCTTCCACACGGGAGCCTACCAGGAGTCGCTGGGCGGCTTCGGCGGCATCCAGCACTGCCTGATTCCCCCGCACCCAAGCACGTGATCATCGACCGCGACAAGTCGGACAACGAGTATTACACGCGCCTGTTCGCCAAGGAGCAGTCCTACCGCTCGATGCTGCGCATACTCGGGTACTAAATCCGAACGCCCCGACGGGGCGCGTGCAATACACCGCACAGACAATCCCCCCCTAAATCCCCCTTTGAGAAGGGGGACTTACACTTCGGGCGACCTGTTCGCCAGGGAGCAATCCTACCGCTCGACGCTGCGCATACTCGGGTATTAAGCCGCATATTCCGCCACTAAAAAATCCACCTCTTCCAAGGTGGATTTTTTAGTGGCATTCGGCCGGATCGCTACCGCAAATAACGCCAGGCGATCAGCAGTAATGCAATGACAAAAAACGAGAGAAAGACGACATTGCCCATCACCTCCCGGAAACGAACCGACCGGGCGGACTCCCGCGACAATTCATCACCCCGGCGGACACGGACGATCACACAGCCGATCCGGATCGCCACAACCAGCATAAGCCCCGTAACGATGAAATCAACCAAGAAATCCACCGTATTCCGCGGAACGAACCAACTCGCGATGAGCAGGAGAAACCCGACGCTCACGCCCCAATCGACCCACTTGTCCCCAAAAATGGCTTGCAGGTATTTATACGACTGCATAGTATCCGTCTCTTTCATCTTGCTTCCCGATATTTTGCACTGTATGAAGCGACACCCACGCCGATACATACAGCATATTTATCTTCTGTAAGAATAACTGTTAGCGGGATGTCAGGCTCGCCGTCTCCCTCCCGGTCTCCAGTTGGATCATCAAAACCCGTACAGGCGCTTATACAAATATAAATATTCAATTACACATTTCAACTAAAAATAATCCGTTATTTCACATAATAGATAAAAAACTTCGCGACAATTCCGGCCGAAACGGTCTCGATTCCGGGGAAAATTTGTATATTCGCCGAAACTTTCGAACTTCTACCCTGCTATGAAATTTGCCTTGCGGGCCCCGATTCTGAAATATACGCTCTTCGGCATGTTGTTTCTGAACAGCCCGGCACAGGCTTCGGAACCGCGTTCGGAGCGAATGGAAAAAACGGCGGCCGAAGTGATTGCGGCGGACAGCGCAGCGATCCCCAAAGGCTGGGACAACGACTGCCGCGCAAGCTACAAAGCCGGATACGAGGCGGGATACCGAGCCGGATACCTCCATGGGCGGCGGACAGCGACGCAACCCCACAGTTCCGGGCGGGCGTCAGCCACCCGCTACGCCGACGGATCAATCGTCCCGACCCGCGACACGACCGCTTCCGGGCGTCGTTTCATGCACCGCATCGGCGCGGAGTTCCGCCCTGAATACATCTTCCCGACCAACCCCTTCGTCGAAGGCGAGAACCGCGCCGGACAGCCCATCGACCTCTCCCTCTCGGGACACCTCCGCTACTCGTTCCAGTTCCGCCCCGGATCAATCCCCGACCAAATTTACGGCGGCGCCTATCAGGGCATCGGGGCCGCTTACTACGACTTCGGAAACCCCGACGAACTCGGAAACCCGATCGCCGTCTACCTGTTCCAGGGCGCGCGCATCGCACGGATCAGCCCGCGGCTGTCGTTCAACTATGAATGGAATTTCGGCCTCTCGTTCGGCTGGAAACCCTACGACGACGCCGTGAACCCCCTCAACAAGATGATGGGTTCGAAGATGAACGCCTATCTCAACGCCGATTTCTTCCTCGACTGGCGCGTCACGCGCGAGGTGGACTTCACGGCGGGCCTGAGCCTCACGCACTTCTCCAACGGCAACACCAAATTCCCCAACGCGGGACTCAACGCCGTGGGACTGCGCGCGGGCCTGACCTACAATTTCGGACGGAAGTCGTCCGAAATGGCCCCGCGGACGGTCTGCCCCGCATTCCCGCGCCATTTCAGCTACGACCTCACGTTCTTCGGCTCGTGGCGGCGCAAAGGCATCGAAGTGGGCGACAAGCAGTATGCCGCGCCGGATGCCTACACGGTTCTGGGATTCAACTTCGCCTCGATGTATAACTTCGGCTACAAGTTCCGTGCAGGCGTGTCGCTCGACGGCGTGTACGACGGCAGCGCCAACGTAGCCATCGCCGACCAGATCGTGGAGATGGGCAGCAGCGCCGACCTGACGGTGGAGAAACCCGGCGTCGACAGGCAGCTGGCGCTCGGCGTCTCGGCCCGTGCCGAGTTCGTGATGCCCTATTTCAACATCGGGGTCGGTCTGGGAACCAACTTCCTGCACAAGGGCGGCGACCTGAAAGCCTTCTACCAGATGCTTACCCTGAAGGTGGCCGTGACGCGCAGTTCCTACGTCCACATCGGTTACAGTCTCCGCGATTTCCACATGCCCAACTTCCTGATGCTGGGCGTCGGATACCGGTTCAACAACAAATACCCGCGGCTCCGCTGAACAATTCACAATTCACAATTCATAATTCACAATTATTTAGTTTGCTGACGTAAATATCGTGCAATTGTTTCAGCGAAGCCGAAATTGCGCATTTTACGTTCCCCCTAAACTCCGAAAAGAAAGACGAAGGGCTTGGCCGATTTCCGTAATTTCGCCGTGGCGTCGCCCGCATAGGTCTGCCCGCCGGCAAGCGTGAGGATGCGCTCGCCGCTGCCCTCCGAAAAGTCGATCGCCGCCAGGTCGACCCAAAAGGTCTCCATGGCCAGCGTCGGTTCGAAATAGTAGACCCGGTTCTTCTGGTCGCAGACCGTGCGCCAGCGCGTCGAGGCGATGTGCGGCTTGTCGGGCGTGGAGATGCCGTAGGGAACCGAGACGTTGCGCATGACCGACATCACGGCCGGCACGGCGATCTTCGGGTCGGAGGTCTGCACGACGGCGTCGATGTAGAACGACGCCCGCACGAAGCGGTCCGAAGCGCGGTTGGTCCCCGGCAGCATCGTCAGGCCGCCGATCTGCCGCCAGTAGCCGAGAATCGCCAGCTGGTCGTCGTAAAAGGGCGAATTGGTCATCACCTGACACTGCCGTCCGTGGTGGATTTCCAGTTTGCCGTCGCGATACTCGAAGATCGCGCTGTCGCCCGAAGGATCGGAAATCGCCAGGTGGAGCCGCGACTGCACGCCGTTGGGCAGGTCGGGAGCGTCGATGCGGAACTTCTCCTTCGAAAGTTCGGCCACGGCCTCGTCCACGGTGGCGAAATTGTCGAGCACATACTGCGTCCAGACGCTCAACCCCATGACGGGGCGCGTGTCGCCGGGACGTTCGTAGACCGACTCGGGCAGGAACAGCAGGTTGGCGACCAGCCCAGCTTCGTTCATGCCGTCGGTGATGCCGATGTCGTAACCGGCGGCCGAGAGCGACCCGTATTTCGAGGTCCAGAAGACGGTCTTGTCCGTGTTCGCACCGCGACGCACGACGCCCCGCGGGAAGATGTAGAGGTTGGTGAGCGGATCTTCGCGCCAGTCCATCGTCCGGCCCGTGACGGTCATGCCGTCGGGTCCGAGGTAAACGGCGCGGGTGCAGGCTTCGGCCTGCGGAGGGAAGACGGCCAGCGCAGCGGCGCACAGCATCGTCAGGAAAGGTGTTTTCATAGACTGCGAAAATTTTGGAATCACACGTCGTCCGCTTCAAATCGGATGCTAAACCCGCATTTCCGGAGGAAATAAATTTGATCTTTCGCGCAGGTTGCCTTATCTTTGTGGAAAATTGACTTTCCCGACATGAAACCCTTTCTGCGCATTCTCCTGCCGGCCGCCGTGTGCGGCCTGCTGCTGGGCGCCTGCACGCAGCGGCAGACGACCCTGAAATTTATGAGTTACAACATCCGCAACGGCCGCGGCATCGACAATGTTCAGGATCTCGGCCGCGTGGCGGAGATCATCAACCGCACGGCCCCCGACATCGTGGCCCTTCAGGAACTGGACAGCGTGACCGGACGCATGGCCGGACGCTTCATCCCCGGGGAGCTGGGTGAAATGACAGGCATGCACGCCCGTTTCTGCCGCGCCATCGACTACGACGGCGGCGCCTACGGCGTCGGCCTGCTGTCGCGCGACGAACCGCTCGCCGTGCGCCGCATCCCGCTTCCGGGACGCGAAGAGTCCCGCGTACTGTTCGTCGCCGAGTTTCCCGACTACGTGGTCTGCGTCACCCACCTCTCGCTTACGCCCGAGGACCAGCGCGCGTCGCTGCCGATCATCCGCACGGTCACCGACACCTGCCGCAAACCGGTGCTGCTGGCCGGGGACTTCAACATGAAGGTCGCCAAAACCGTCCTCGACGGGCTGGGCGGCACATTCCGGCCCCTTTCGGACACCACGCAGATGACCTTCCCGTCCGACAAGCCCTCCATCCGCATCGACTACATCCTCGGCCGCGGACTGCCCGAATCGGCCGTCGTCACCGAGCGGCAGGTGGACACCTCGACCGTCGCCTCGGACCACTGTCCGCTGTGGGTGTCGCTCGCGTGGAAAAAGTAGCCGCCCCCTGCGTTACGCAAATCGCAGGCGCAATCCGGACTTTTCCGCGGCCTTAAGGAGGTAACGCCCCTTTTATCAGCCGGAAGGTTTCACGGAGCCGCACGCAACCCAGGTTTGCAACCATCCGGCTTTTTCGTACCTTTGGGGTCGTAACGACCCTTTTAGCAGTCGGAAGGTTTCACGGAGCCGCACGCAATCCGGTTTTGCAGCCATCCGGCTTTTTCGTACCTTTGTATAAAACCAGATACCGATGCAGATCACCAAAGCCGAATTCAAATGCTCGTCCGAGCGCATTTCGCAGGTCCCGAAGGACGACCTGAAAGACATCGCCTTCATCGGGCGCAGCAACGTCGGAAAGTCGTCGCTCATCAACATGCTCACAGCCCGCACAGGGCTGGCCAAGGTGTCGGGGACGCCCGGAAAGACACGTCTCATCAACCACTTCCGCATCAACGATGCCTGGTATCTGGTCGACCTGCCCGGCTACGGCTACGCCCGCACGTCGAAAACACAGCGCAGCGAGTTTTCGAAACTGATCACCGACTACGTCATCAAGTGCGAGAAGATGCACTTCCTGTTCGTGCTGGCGGACATCCGCCTCGAACCCCAGAAGATCGACCTGCGGTTCATCGAGATGCTGGGCGAAAACGGCATCCCCTTCGGCATCATCTTCACCAAGGCCGACAAGCTCTCGAAAACCCAGCGCGAAAAGAGCGTGGAACGGTTCCGGACCGCACTCGCCCAGCAGTGGGAGGAACTGCCGCCGATGTTCGTCTCCTCGTCGGAAAAGGCCGTGGGGCGCGAAGAGATCCTCGACTTCATCGGCGAATGTCTGCGACAGAACTGACCCCTGCCGTCACGCAACGGGAAGAAACGTCCCGGGGCTACGGAATGAAAACCGGGCCGCAGCGGAAAAGTTTAACCGAATGTTGAAAAAACACGCCCGGGCGGGCGTGTTTTTTCATCGTATTGTTCTATATTTGCAACGTCAAAAAAATCCTCGAAATCTATGGCTATCCACAAAATCAAAATTTTCACCGGTCGCGATTCGGAGTATCTGGCCAAAAAGATCGCCGCGAGCTTCGGCACGACGCTCGGACAGTCGGAAGTCCTGCGCTTCAGCGACGGCGAATTCCAGCCCTGCTACAACGAGTCGATCCGCGGCTGTACGGTCTTTATCATCCAATCGACCTTCCCGCCCTCGGACAACCTGATGGAACTGCTGATGATGATCGACGCCGCGCGCCGCGCCTCGGCCCATCAGGTCGTGGCCGTGATGCCCTACTTCGGCTGGGCGCGTCAGGACCGCAAGGACCGTCCCCGCGTGCCGATCGGCGCCAAGCTGGTAGCCAACATGCTGATGGCCGCAGGTGTCGACCGTGTGATGACGATGGACCTGCACGCCGACCAGATCCAGGGATTTTTCGACGTTCCGGTCGACGCCCTCTACGCCAGCGGCATCTTCGTGCCCTACATCAAGAGCCTCAACATCGAAGACCTCTCGATCGCAGCGCCCGACATGGGCGGCGCCAAGCGGGCAAACACCTATTCGAAACTGCTCGGCACGCCGATCATCATTTCGCACAAGGAGCGCGCCAAGGCCAATGTCGTGGGCAAGATGACGGCCATCGGCGACGTCGAAGGCCGCAACGTGCTGATCGTCGACGACATGATCGACACGGCCGGTACGATCTGCATGGCCGCCGACATGCTCATGTCGCGCGGCGCAAAGAGCGTCCGCGCGGCCATCACCCACCCGGTGCTCTCCGGCCCGGCCTACGAGCGCATCAACGAAAGCGCGCTGGAGGAGGTGATCGTGACGGACACCATTCCGCTCAACCCCAACAAGGACCTGCACAAATTCACCGTCCTGTCGGTCGCCGACCTCTTCGCCGACGTCATCGAGCGCGTGCACAACTACAAGGAAATCTCGTCGATCTTCTCCAAATAGGAGAACCGGCTTCCACCCAGAAAATTCCCCGGAACCTTTCCGCAAAGGTTCCGGGGAATTTTCCGTTCACGGAAGAAGGACTACCCCGCCTTCTCTCCGCCCTTGGTGCGGCTGCGGACATACTCCGTAGGCAGGCAACCGCCCCCGCCCGCCCGCCGAAAAACGGGTCCCGCGGAAAGGGTGCAAAAAGGCGGGAACCTTTCGTAAGTTCCCGCCCCTGTCATCCGACTTCCGGCTACTTGAAAGGCGAATCCGGCTCGCGGGACATCACCAAGTAGAACATCCGGTCGAGAAACGCCGGGGCGAACTTCTTGACGAAGTGCGTGGCGCGCCCCTCGCTCTCCATCAGGCAGAGACGTTTGCGCCGGAGGATGCCCTTCGCCACGATGCGGGCCACCTCCTCGGGGGTCATCATCTTCGACTCGTTGCGCGGCGTGGCGCCCTGCTGCTTCCCGTCGGCCGTGAGGGCCGAGAAGCGGACGTTCGAAGCGGTGAAACCCGGACAGGCGATCATCACGTGCAATCCCTTTTTGAGGTTCTCAATACGCAGCGTTTCGAGGAATCCCGTCATGGCGTATTTCGAAGCCGAATAGCCCGTGCGGCCCGGCAGTCCGTGCAGCCCGGCGACGGAGGAAATGCCCACGACGGAGCCTTTCGACGCCTGAAGATACGGCAATGCGAACTTGCAGCAGTTGACCGTACCCCAGAAGTTGACGTCCATCAGCCGGTGCAGCACCCCGAGGTCCACGTCGTCGAAAATGGCGCGCATCGAAATACCCGCATTGCAGATCAGCACGTCTATGCCGCCGAACTCCCGCACGGCGGTTTCGATCAGCTCCCGGCACTCCTCGGGCTTCGTCACGTCCACCCCGCAGTAGGCCGCCTGCCCGCCCCGGGCGCGAATGTCGCCCGCAAGAAACTGCAATTTCTGCACGTTGCGCGCTCCGAGCACCACTTTTGCGCCCTGCGCGGCGTATACCTTCGCCATCGCCTCGCCGATACCCGACGATGCGCCCGTAATGACGATTACCTTATTTGCCAATGTCTTCATATCTTTTTTATTCATGTTTTGCATCTCCGCCCGCCGTTTTCGCGGCGTTCCGCCGCATCTACAAGTCCGGCCCCGCCCCCGCCTTGACGGGAACTTACCGCATGCGGCCGGAATGCGAGCCTAAATTTCCACCTCCAACCCGTCGTAAGCCAGGTGCACGCCCGGCGGGAGCGTCGCCTCCGTCTCGGCATGCAGGCCTATTTCGTGGGACATATGCGTGATATAGGCCTCGCGCGGCCCGACGCGGCGGATCAGCGCCAGCGCCTCCGCGAGGTTGAAATGCGACGGATGCGGGGCGAAACGCAGCGCATTGACCGCCAGCACCTCCGTACCGCGCAGTTTTTCGGCCTCGGCGTCCTCGATGGTCTTGAAGTCCGTCAGGTAGGCCAGCGTCCCGATGCGGAAGCCCGTGACCTCGAAGCGTTCGGAATGGTGGCCCGACACGGACACGATCTCCACATCGCCGACACGAAACGGCCTTGCGGTGTCGATTTCGTGCAGTTCGATCTCCGGCACGCCGCGGTATTTGTCCTGCGCGAAGGCATAGTCGAAATCCTTGCGCACGCACTCCAGCGCCCGCGGGGCGGCCCAGATATGGACCTTGTGGACGGTCGGCGGGTAATCGACGAAATTGAAAGCCCGCACGTCGTCCAGACCGCCGATATGGTCCTTGTGCTCGTGAGTCAGCAGAATGGCGTCGAGATGCCGCACGCCCGTGCGGAGCATCTGGTAGCGGAAATCGGGTCCGGCGTCGATGACGATGCGCACGCCCCGCGTCTCGACCATCGCCGAGGTGCGCAGACGGTTGTCGCGCCGGTCCGCCGACGTGCATACCTTGCAGCGGCAGCCGATGACGGGTACGCCCTGCGAAGTACCGGTTCCCAGAAAGGTGAGTTTCATGGATGCAAATGTAGAAAAAATAGCGCAATTCCCGGCACTTTGTGATGCATTGCTTCATTTTTCGCACCGCATTGCCGCATACGTTTCAAATACGGCTTCCGGTCTCCGAATATCGCGGAACCGACGAAACCGGGATTCCGGTCCGTGCGGGGCAGATGCCGGGCGTCGTGAAAAACGGGGCGAACGGATCGTACCCGAGTACGATCCGTCCGCCCCGCCGGAAGGATGTGCGGCAGGTGCGCCGCAAGCAGCGGAATCAGAATCCGCTTTCGATATTCCAGACAAACGCCCGGGCCCCCTGCATCCTGGTCGCAGCGTCCATTTCGCGGAAGGCGTCCATCAGCGGAGCCACCTTCTCGTCGTCGACGATGGCCAGGATCGAGGCGTTCATCGAAGGCCACGCATGCGTGCCATAGTGGGGTTCGCCGTCGACCGAGCCGCGGCCCTCGGTCAAGGCCCATTTGGTGAAGCCGCGGATACCCTGCTTGTCGAGGATGGCGTTCACCCGGTCGGTCAGCGCCTGGTTGTATGACAAAAATACTGCTTTCATAGTACCGATCAATTTTAATTCAGCTTTTCACTTTCAATGCTTGCTTGCCTGGTGTTCGGCCGAGAGGCGCGCCAGTTTCTCACGCTCCTTGCGCTGCGAACGGTTCACGAGGATCGAGTAGAGCACCGGAACGATGAACAGCGTGAGGATGGTCGAGAACGTCAGACCGCCGATCACGGCAATGCCCATCGGCTGCCACGTCTCCGAACCCGCTCCCGTGCCGATCGCCAGCGGCAGCATGCCCAGAATGGTCGTGAACGAGGTCATCAGCACCGGACGCAGACGGCTCTTGCCGCCGGCGATCACCGCGTCGAAGACGCCCGAGCCGCGCTCGATCAGGAGGTTCATGTAGTCGACCATCACGATACCGTTCTTCGTCACGATGCCCACCAGCATGATGGCGCCGATCAGGGCGATCAGCGACAGCGGCGTGGAGGTCATCCACAGCGCGAGGAACACGCCCGTGAAGGCGAACGGAATGGTGAACATGATGATGAACGGGAATTTGAGCGACTCGAACTGCGTGGCCATCACGATATACACCAGAATGACGATCAGGATGAGCAGCGTTCCCAGGTCGCCGAAGGCGTCGCCCTGATCCTCGACCGTACCGCCCACTTCGAGGTCCACGCCGTCGGGCGCGGGATAGTCGGCGAGGAGCTTTTCGACCTCGGCCACCACGTCGCCCAGCGCGACGCCGGCCCCGAGGGTCGACTGGACCGAAATGACGCGCTGGCGGTTCTCGCGCTCGATCATCGGCGCGGCGTACTCCTCCTCGACGGTTCCCACCTCCTTGAGCTTCACGGGGCGGCCCTGCGCGTTGTAGAGCGTGATGTTCTCGACATCCTCGATGCGGTTGCGGAACGGCTCGGCATAACGCACGATGATGTCGTACTCGTCGCCGTCCTCGCGGTATTTCGAGGCCACGAGGCCGTCGATGCGGTTGCGCACGGCCTGCGACGCCGTGGCGCTGCTGATGCCGTAGTACGACAGCCGGTCGCGGTCGAAGACCACGTTGTACTCGGGACGCAGGTCGTCGCGCGAAAGTTTCACGTCGCGAACGCCCTCCAGACGGCGCATCTTCTCCTTCAGGTCGTTGGCAACGGCGTTCGTCACGTCCATGTCATAACCGAAGACCTTGACGTTGACCGTCGCCGAACCGCTCATGCTGCCCGACTGTCCGCCGGGAGTGACCGTGTACTGGCGGATCTCGGGAATCCGGTCGAGATCACCGCGCAGCAGGTCGGAGATGACGTAGATCGACCGATCGCGCTCCTCCACGCCGGTCAGGCGCACGTTGTAGTTGATGATGTGCGAACCGGTGGTCTGCATCGCCGCGAAGGCGTTGTCCGACGAGTTGGCGCCGGCCGACGCCGAGACGAGCACGATCTCGGGGTATTTCGCATAGATGATGCTGTCGATCTGCCGGGCGATGCGCGCCGTGTAGTCGACGCCGACGTTCTGCTCCAGCTCGACCATGGCCGAAATGCGGCCGTTGTCCGAGGGCGGGAAGAACTCGGTGGGAACCCGCGTCAGCAGCCCCAGCGACACGACGAAGACCGACATCATCGAGAAGAAGGTGATCCGGCGGTGGCGTACGACCCAGTCGAGCGAACGGGCGTAGGCGTCATCGAGCCATTCGAGCGCCCGGTCGATCGGCTTGTAGATCACGCCGAGGCCCTTGTAGTCGTGCTGGCCGCCTTCGAGTTTCAAGAGGTAAGCCGACATCATCGGGGTCAGCGAAATGGCCGCCGTAGTCGAAACGCAGACCACGATCGTCACGATCCAGCCCAGCTCGCGGAACAGGATGCCCGCCATGCCCGGGACCATCGTCAGCGGCAGGAACACCGCGACGACCACCAATGTCGTGGCGATGACCGACAGCCACACCTCGTTGGTGGCGTAGATGGCGGCCTCCTTCGGGTTCGAGCCGCGCTCGATATGCGTCGTAATGTTCTCCAGAACCACGATGGCGTCGTCGACCACCATACCGATGGCGATGGAGAGCGACGAGAGCGAGATGATGTTCAGCGTGGAGCCGGTGGCGAAGAGGTAGATGAACGAACAGATCAGCGACACGGGGATCGTCATACAGATGATCAGCGTCGCGCGCCAGCGTCCGAGGAAGGCCATCACCACCAGCACGACGAAGATGAAGGCGTAGAGAATGGTTTCCGAGAGCGACCCGATGGCGTCGGTGATCTCCTGCGAGCCTTCGAAAATCAGCTCCATCTTGACATCCTTCGGGAGGGTTTTCTGAATCTCCGGCAGGCGCGACTGGATTTCGTGGACGATATTCACGGTGTTGGCGCCCGACTGTTTCTGGAACATCACGCGCACGCCCCGCTGGCCGTTGACGCGCTCGTCCATCGTGGCTTTTTCGAGCGTATCGCGGATCTGGGCCACGTCCGAAAGTCTCACCGTGCGGCCCCCGGCGTTCGACACCACGACCTTGCGCATCTCGTCCGAGAGTTTGAACTCGCCGTCGGCCTTGATGTTGAAGGTGTTGTTGCCCACGTCGATCGTGCCGCTGGGGATGTTGACGTTCTCGGCGGCGATGATCTGCCCCAGCTGCTCGACCGTGAGGTTGTAGGCCTCCAGTTTGGCGGGGTCGACGTTGACCTGCACCTCGCGTTCGGGTGCGCCGATGATCGACACGGCGCCCACGCCGTCGACGCGGTTGAGCACGTTGACCAACTTGTCGTCGAGAATCTTGTTCAGCGCCGGATAGCTCTCCTCGGCCGTGACGGCAAGCATCATCACGGGGATCATCGAGGTCGAGAACTTGAAGATCGTCGGATAGTCGATGTCGTCGGGCAGCTGCGACTGCACGCGCGACACCACGTCGCGGATTTCGTTGGCCCCTTCGTTCAGGTCGGAGCCGTATTCGAACTCGACGGTGATCATCGAGACGTTGTCCTGCGACTTGGAGGTCAGTTTCTTGAGGTTGCTCACCGTGTTGAGGTTGTCCTCCAGCACACGGGTGATGTTGGTCTCGATGTCGGCGGCGTTGGCGCCCGGATACATCGTGATCACCGAGATCTGGGGTATCTCGATCTCGGGATACTGGTCTACGGCCAGGTTCATCAGCGAGAAGAGTCCGAAGACCATCACGCCGACGAACAGCAGGATCGTTGAGATCGGTTTGCGGACCGCGCTTTCGTAAATTTTCATTGGAAAGGGGCTGTTTTAGTCTTTTTTAATATCCACTTTGGCCCCGTCGAAAAGTTTCGACAACGCCGTGACGGCCACCGGCTCGCCCGCTTCGATCCCCGAGAGGATGTCCACGCGGTCGCCGACCTGGCGTCCCACCTTGACCGAGCGACGCTCGGCAACCGAGTCGCCGACGATGACGTAGAGATAACGCTCGGCCGAGCCGACCTGCTTCTGCACGGCCACGTCGGGAACCATCACGCCCTCCTTGCTGCCCATGTCGAAGGTCGTGCGGGCGTACATGCCCGGGCGCAGCGTGCGTTTGGCGTTGGGGACCTTGACCTCGACCTTGAAGGTGCGGGTCGTGGGGTCGAGCGCCGGATAGATCAGCGACACCGTGCCCGTGAACTCCTCGTCGGGGAAGATGTCGACGGCCAGCTTCACCGGCATGCCCACCTTCACGTTGGGGAAGTACTGCTCCGAAATGTTGGCGATGACCTTCAGCGGGTCGATCTGCATGATGTGCAGGATCGGCTGCTGGGCGAACAGGTCGCCGGACTCGTAGTTGCGGGCCGTGACGACGCCCGAAATGGGCGAACGCACCTCGATGTTCTTCTTGAGGTTGGCGACCACCTCGCGCTGCACGTCCAGCTGGGCCTTGGCCTGCTCGATCTGCTGGGTCGAAATGCCTCCGGCCTCGTAGACCGGCAGCAGGCGGTTGTAGTCGTCCTCGACGGTCTTCAGCTGCACCAGCTGCTGGGTGTACTGCGTGGGATCGAGCGTCACGACGAGCTGCCCCTCGCGCACCGGATCGCCCACCTCGACGTAAATCCTGTCGATGTGCACGCCCGAAGCCGCCGGAGTGATGTCGTTCTCCTTGTAAGGCTCGATCTCGGAGGTGAAGACCTCCGTAAGCTGCACCGAAGCCTCTTCGGCAACGGCGCTTTTGGTCAGCACGCCTTTGTCTTCCGCAACGGCGGTCACGCCTTTCTTACCCGTGCAGCCGGCGAAAGAGACGGCGGCGATGCACAAAATCACGATTTTTTTCATACGTTCTTTATCCTGTTTTTTATTTATTTCCGTGTTCGCGGCCGACGATGCGGTCGTACTCGGCCTTGGCCGAAAGGTAATCGTAGATCGCCTGCGAGAAGTTCAGCTGCGCCTGCGTCTGCGAGAGCTGCGCGCTGTTGAGTTCGAGGATCGTCCCCGCGCCCGCCCGGTAACGGGTGTCGGAGATCTTGTAGGCCTTGCGGGCCTGCTCGACGGTCAGCTCCTGGGCGTACATCGTCTCGCGGGCGGTCAGCAGGTCGTTCAGCGCCGAGCGCACCTGTACGTCGATCTGCTGCCGGGCGTAGCTGCGCTGGAGCGACAGCTGCGAAATCTGGTTTTTCAGCTCGCGCGACCTGTTCATCTTCGTCAGGCCCGAAAAGATGGGGACCGACAGTTGCAGGCCGACCGAAATCGGATGGGTCCAGAAATACCGGGAATCGTCCGTCGCGGCGGCGCCGCCGAAATTGAAAGGCTCCATGTCGTTACCCGTATAGGAGGCCGACCCGAAGGCTGCGAGCGTCGGCATGCGTCCCGCATTGGCCGCCTTGAGCGAACGCCGGAGAACCTCCTCCTGCAATTCGAGCGAACGCAGGTCGGAGTTGTCCGTCACGTCGGTGGTCAGCCCGTCCGTCCCGGCCAGCACGTCGTCGCGCAGGGCGTCCAGCTCGCCCACCACCTCGATCTCCACGTCCTCGGGAATCGAGAGGTACATCTTGAGCATCAGCTTGGCCAGCTTGATCGAATTCTCGGTCTGGAGGATCGTGGGCTTGAGGTTGCTCAACTGCACCTGCGCGGTCAGCAGGTCGTATTCCGAGGCCAGCCCGTGCTTGTACTGCACCTGCGTATCGTCGACCGTGCGCTGCACCGTGGCCTCCGACTCGCGGAGCACCGCGAGCGACTGCTCGGCGAGCAGGATGTTGTAAAAGGCCTTCTTCACCTCGGCCGTCAGGTCGATGCGCGAGGCGCGTGCGGCCTCCACGGCCGTGGCCATCTGCGCGTCGTTCATCTTCAGCGTGCGGTAGACCGACGGCGCGAAGAGCGGCAGCGACAGGTCGCCCTGCACGGCGAAGGTGTTATCGGCTCCGAACGAAATGCCGCCGCGCATCTCGGACTTCACGATCGAACGGGTGTAGCTGCCCGACGCCGAAATCTGCGGCAGCAGGTTGCCCCACGTCTGGCGCTTCACGTAGTCGTAACGCTGCACCTCCATCTCCGCGACCTTGACGGTCGGGTTTTCGCTCAAGGCGAGATCCAGCGCCTGGGGAAGCGTCAGCCGCATCTGCGCCGAAGCGCCGGCGACGCCCGCCGCCCAAAAGGCGATGATCAAAAAAAGTCGTTTCATCATTATTCGGTAAAATTATGTTGTCATTATCATTTATGCGGACGAACGGAACGGACGGATATTTCAGTCCCCGCCCCCTTCGCGCCGGCTATTGCATCCGGTGAACGGCTTTGGCAGGCTCGTAGCGTTTCAGGTAGTCGTCGACGAGCAGCAGCCCCTTGGTCGTGGAGATGCCGCGGAAAAAATTGCTGATGATCTGCACGAACGCCTCGCGCTCGGTCATGCCCGCGGGCAGAATGAGGTCCTTGCGCACGGTGATGGCCGAAGCCGTGTAGTAAAGCACCGAAATGGCCAGATCGAGATTGATCGTGTCGACGAACAGCCCGTCGGCAATCCCCTTTTCCAGCATCTCCTGCAGGTCGCGGCGGCTCTTGGCGGTGCCTTCGCGCGTCATCTTGTCGTGCACCGCCGGGTAAAACTTGCGCAGGTTGTTCAGCAGCCGCTGGATGACTTCGGCGTTGTCCATCACGCCGCCCAGCACCATGAACATCGCTTCGAGCACGTTGCGCGCATGGGCGCACACCGCGGCGCGCTCGATGCGTTTCTTTTCGAAATAGCGGTCCATCGCCAGGTAGAGCAGCCCCTCCTTGTCGCCGAACAATTCGTAGAGCGTCCGTTTCGAGACCCCCAGCTGCTGCGCGATGTCGTCCATGCGCACCGACTTGATGCCCTGCGAGACGAACATGTGCATCGCCTGTTCTATGATTCGTTCCTTCTGATCCATGATCCAATCCGATTGATACGGATGCAAATATACGTGCCAAAACTTATAAAACAAAAAAAGTTTTCTGTTTTTCCCGGTTTTCTGACGAAAACAACAAAAAAGGAGCCTATCAGGACTCCTTCATGCAAAACCGGACGCGGGAAATCGCCCTTCGGCGGGCAGACCGCACGGCGCTTCGGGGATCATGCGGCGGCCGTCCGCATAACGAGCATGCCAGCGCAGACCGGAGCAAAAAAGCCGCCGCAGAAATTCTGCGGCGGCTTTGTCCAAAACGGGAACGCCCCGTCTATTTCGTGACCCGTTCGAGCCATTTGACCATGGCCAGCATGGCGAACATCGAGATGGCGCAGACGATGACGAAGATGCTCCACGTCGCGGAGATCGAGATGCGCTTGTAGAGGATCGGGCCGATGAACAGCAGGCCGTTGCCCAGCGCCGTGGCGCCCAGCCAGCAGCCCTGCATCAGGCCCTGGAGTTTCTGCGGAGCGACCTTCGACACGAACGACAGGCCCAGCGGCGAGATGAACAGTTCGGCGATGGTCAGGATCAGGTAGGTGGCCACCAGCAGCCACGGCGTGACGCGCTCGGCGAACGAGAGACCGCCCTGCGCCTGCACTTCGGCGAGTTTGGGAAGGCCCAGCGACCCGAAGACCATCAGCACGTAGGCGAATGCGGCAATGCCCATTCCGATCGCGATCTTCATCGGGGTCGAAGGCTCCTTGCCGCGGTTGCGCAGCCAGGCGAACACGGCGATGATGACCGGCGTGAGGAACACCACGCAGAAGGGGTTGGCCGACTGGAAAATCTCGGCCGTGATGGGCATGCCGAAAATTTCGAGACGGGTGTAATCCTGCGCGAAGAGCGTCAGCGTCAGACCGTTCTGATGGAACGAGAACCAGAAGAAGATCACGATGGCGAACACGGCGAACAGCGCATAGAGACGCTGTTTGATCTCACGCGCATCCTGCTGGATTTCGGCCTTCGAAGGCGTCGTCCTGGAAGCGGCCGCAACCTTGGGATCGGGCAGCTTCTTCTTGTTGGCAAGGAAAACCACCAGCGAGAAGACCAGCGCCACGATAGCCACGCCGAACGCATAGTGGAATCCGGTGTTGAAGGCGTTGAGATAGCTCTGCGCGAAAACGCCCATGTCCGCCGGGACGCCGCCGAGGCTCACTTCGGCAGCCAGCTCGCTGAAACGGCCCTGGGCCACTTCGGGACTCATCGTGCCGCCGATATACTGGTGGCAGAGGGCCGAAAGGTCGGAATTGTAGAGGAATCCCTGCGTGCGGAGCCACCAGTTGCGCACGCCCACGGCGGCGAACGGTGCGAACATCGCGCCGATGTTGATGAACATGTAGAAAATCTGGAAGCCCGTGTCGCGCAGTTTGGCATACTGTTCGTTGTCGTAAAGCTGCCCCACGAGCGCCTGGAGGTTGCCTTTGAACAGACCGTTGCCGAAGGCGATCACCATCAGTGCGCCGATCACCACGGTCTTCGACGTAACGGTGGGAACCATCAGCGCGGCATACCCCGCCGTCATCACCAGAATACCCGCGATGATCGTCCCCTTATAGTTGCGCAGCCGGTCGGCGATCAGGCCGCCGACGAGCGCCAGGATGTAGATCGAGGTATAAAAAAACGAATAGATTTTCCCGGCCTGCTCGCCGTCGATACCGAATTTCGACATCAGGAACAGCGTCAGAATGGCCATCATGGTGTAGAAACCGAAACGTTCGCCCGTATTGGCGAGAGCCGCGGCAATCAAACCTTTAGGTTGCTTGAGCATAGTAGAATTGGGTATTAGTAATGGATACGTTTTTTTGTTCGTGGACAAAGATAGAAAAATTTTTCATATATTTAGTGTCGCAACGGCACTTTTATCAGTCGGAACGCATAACCGGACCCGGGTGCGATTCGGTTTTGCTCCCATCCGACTTTTTATTACCTTTGTAGAAAATCGACTCCCCTATGGAAAAAACGACCCGAAGACTTCCGATCGTCGAACGCGACGAATGGTTACAGCCCGTCGAGGCGCAGATGAACCTGCGCCACGAGCGTTACGAGCGGAAAATGGCCGACATCGGACGCTCGGCGGGATCGCTCGTCGACTACGCCAACGGCTACCGCTATTTCGGCTGGCAGTGGGACGACGTGCTGGACGGCTGGTGGCTGCGCGAGTGGCTGCCGGGGGCGCACGACGTCTACGTCTTCGGCGACTTCAACAACTGGCAGCGCACCGAAATCCGCATGCACAAGGATGCCGCGGGGGTCTGGAGCGCCTTTTTCCCCGCGGCGATGTACCGCGACCGGCTGCGGCACGGCTCGCTCTACAAGATCCACGTCCACGGCGACAACGGCTGGCTGGACCGCATCCCGGCCTACGCCCGGCGCGTCGTGCAGGACGACGAGACCAAAAACTACACGGCGCAGTTCTGGAACCCCGCGGAACCGTTCGACTGGCGGGGCGACGCGTTCGACGCCTCGAAGATCGGCAGTCTGCTGATCTACGAAGCCCATGTGGGCATGGCCCAGGAGCGCGAAGGCGTGGGAACCTACCGCGAATTCACCGAAAAGATACTCCCGATCATCAAAAAGGACGGCTACAACGCCGTGCAGCTGATGGCCGTGGCCGAGCACCCCTACTACGGGTCGTTCGGTTACCACGTGTCGAGTTTCTTCGCCCCCTCGTCGCGCTGCGGCACGCCCGAGGAGCTGAAGGAGCTGATCCGCCGCGCCCATGAACTGGGGCTGGCGGTGATCATGGACCTCGTGCACGCCCACTACGTCAAGAACCTCAACGAGGGGATCAACTCCCTCGACGGCACCGACCATCTCTACTCGCCGCCGGGCGACGCGGGCTACCAGCAGTACTGGGATTCGAAACTCTTCGACTACGGCAAGGAGGAGGTGCAGCACTTCCTGCTGTCGAACGTCAAATACTGGCTCGACGAGTTCCATTTCGACGGCTACCGCTTCGACGGCGTGACGTCGATGATCTACCGCCACCACGGCTACGTCACGTTCGATTCGCGCGACCGTTTCTTCGACGAGGGGGTCAACGGGGACGCTCTCACCTACCTCACCCTGGCCAACCGCCTCGCGCACGATTTCCGGCCTTCGGCCGTGACCATCGCCGAGGACGTGAGCGGCATGCCGGGGATGTGCATCCCGATCGCCGACGGCGGCATCGGATTCGACTACCGCCTGGGCATGGCCATCCCCGACTTCTGGATCAAGCAGCTGAAGGAGGTGCCCGACGAGCAGTGGGACATCCGGGAGATGTGGTCGGTGATGACCGACCGCCTGCCCGAAGTCAAGACCGTGGCCTACGCCGAGTCGCACGACCAGGCGCTCGTCGGCGACAAGACCATCGCCTTCCGGCTGATGGACAAGGAGATGTATTTCCACATGGACCGCGCTTCGGAGAACATCGTCATCGACCGCGGCATGGCCCTGCACAAGATGATCCGCCTGATGACCATCTCCACGGGCGGTCAGGCCTACCTCAACTTCATGGGCAACGAGTTCGGGCATCCCGAGTGGATCGACTTCCCGCGCGAGGGCAACGGCTGGAGCTACGCCCACGCCCGGCGGCAGTGGTCGCTCGCAAAAAACGGATTCCTGCGCTATGCGTGGCTGGGCGATTTCGACCGTGCGATGATCCGGCTGGTGAAAAAATACAAGGTTCTTGCCGACGGTTACCCGTGGAATCTGCTGATGGACGAGCGCAACAAGACGATGGCCTTCTCGCACGGCGACCTGCTGTTCGTCTTCAACTGGCATCCTTCGGCCTCGATCCCCGACTACGAACTTCCGGTGCAGGCCCCGGGCAAGTACGTCCCGGTGCTCTCGACCGACGAAAACCGCTTCGGCGGACAGGAGCGGCAGTCGATGGCGGCCGAACACTTCTCGTTCGACGCCGGGGAGGGCGACGGACAGCGGCAGCCCCATATCCGCATCTACAACACCTCGCGCACGGCGACGGTCTACCTGCGAAAAAAGTAGTTACGCAACGACTATATTTTCCTTTTTATTCACCAAAACAGATTTACCATATTTCTTTAAAGGAGTTGAGAGAAGGATTCTACCAATGCCGGCGGTTCGAAGCCACGAACCTGTGGCGGAGATCGTTCCTTCTTTCCATTTTTCTGGTCTTTTGTTTCGCCGTCTACGGAGCGCTGGCGTCCGAAATCCTGACCGCCGGACCCGGAGCGGCCAATTTCCTGGCGCTGAACGAAGCCGCCTGCGCGGTGGCGCTGCTCGGAACGTCGTTCGCCCTGATCTGGATCATGATGGCCAAGGGGTCGAAAGCCTGGTACGAGGTCTACGAACGCTACATATTCGAGATCGAACAGGAGGAAGCCGAAGGACTGAAAATTCCGGAGCGCTATCGGCTGGGAGCCTTGTGCCGCCCCTGGGAGATGAACGGCAACCTCTTTTCGAAGAAGGCGGGCCGCTACTCCCCCTCGCGGCTCAACATCACGATCGGGTCGGTGACGCTGACGGCCTGGCTGACCGTCGGACTCATCCACTATGCCGCCAGTGTCATCCTTTACGCCGAAGGCCCTGCCCTCTGCTGGCAGCCGCTGATCCTCGCGCTCATCCCCGCCTCGTTCCTCGCCGTTCTCGTCACGGCGGCTCGCAACATGTGGGGCCGGAGCCGGTCGCTGGTGAAGCCCTGACCCCGGATTTCCGGAAATGACAAAAGCGGACCCGAGAAAGGGTCCGCTTTTTTTCGGCCGTCCCGGCGGCTTACTTCGCCAGTTCGCGCGCCACGGCCAGCGCCTTTTCGTAGTCGGGCTCGTGGGTGACCTCGGGCACGTACTCCACGTAGCGCACCACGTCGTCGCGGTCCACGACCACCACGCCGCGCGCCAGCAGGCGCAGGGAGTCGATCACGAAGCCGTACTTCATGCCGAAATCCAGCTCCCTGTAATCCGAGAAGACATGCACGCGGTCGATGCCCTCGGCGGCGCAGAAGCGTTTCTGCGCAAAGGGCAGGTCGACCGACAGCGACACGACGACCACGTCGTCGCCCAGTTTCGACGCCTCGCGGTTGAAGCGGATGTTCTGCAACGAGCAGACCGGGGTGTCGACCGACGGAAAGACGCTGTAAATGCGCACCTTGCCGTGGAAAACGTCCGACGACACGGGTTGCAGACCCGCATCGGTGACCGTAAATACGGGGGCCGTCTCCCCCACTTTGCAGCGATTGCCGACAAGCGTCACGGGCTTGCCGCCGAAAGTTACCTTGTGATCCATAATTCGATAGTTTTTATAATCAGGTGGTTCAACGCAATTCCGATGCCACCCGGCTGCGAGCCGGATCTGCGGGACGGGACGCCCCGCACCGCGCCCCTCCGCATCTGGTCATCGGCCGGCTTTAATTCGCGCGACGGCCGCCGCAACCCCGGCATAGAGCGCCGGCAGGTCGACGCCCGCCACGCAGCGGTTCTCGACGACGATCCGTCCGTCGACGACCACCGTATCGACATCCGAGGCCTTGCCGCAGTAGACCAGATTCGACACCACGTCGTTGACGGGCTGCAAATGGGGTTTCTGAAGGTCCACGACGATCAGGTCGGCCAGCGCGCCCTCGCGGACGACGCCCAGTTCGCCGTCGGCATAGCCCATCGCCCGCGCGCCGTTCGCCGTCGCCAGCCGCAGCGCCTCCCAGGCCGGAAGGGCCACGGGATCGCCCGTCGCGGATTTTTGCAGGAAGGCCGCCGTGCGCACCTCCTCGAACATGTCGAGATCGTTGTTCGAGCAGGTTCCGTCCGTGCCGACCGTCACCAGCGCACCCGCGGCGCGCATCCGCTCGACGGGCGCCACGCCGCTCGATATTTTCATGTTGCTCTGCGGGTTGTGCGACACGGCGACGCCCCGCGCGGCGAGTGTCTCGATGTCGCTGTCGGTCACGTGGATGCAGTGCGCGCCGATGGTCTTCGGCCCCAGCAGTCCCAACCCGTCGAGGTGTTCGACCGAGGTTTTCCCGTACTTTTCGCGCACGATGCGCACCTCGTCCTGCGTCTCCGAGATATGGATCATCAGATGCAGGCCGTATTTATCCGCCAGCCGCTTGCCGCGCAGGAGGTTCTCGGGCGACACGGTATAGGGCGAATGGGGCGCCAGGGCGATCTGCACCCGGTCGCATCCGGCGGCCAGCCGCACGGCCTCCTCCACCTGGGGCATCACCTCGTCGACATTCGAATCGAAGTAGTTGCAGCCCAGCATGGCGCGGATGCCCAGCCGTTCGACCGTCTCCACGCAGCGGTTTTCGAAATAGTACATGTCGACGAACGACGTCACGCCGCCCAGCAGCATCTCGACCACGCCGAGCGTCATGCCCAGCGCCACATCGTCGGCTGTCTGACGCGCCTCGAAGGGCCAGATATAGTCGTGGAGCCACTCCATCAGGGCGATGTCGTCGGCAAGGCTGCGTTGCAGGGTCATGGCCGCATGGCAGTGGGTGTTCACCAGCCCCGGCATCACGAGTTTGCCCCGGCAGTCGAACTCCCGAAGCCCGGGGTGCGCCGCGCGGAACTCCGCGGCGGCCGTTTCCGACTCCGTGACCAGCGCGATGCGGTTGCCGTCGACGCCTACCCAGCCCGCAAAGGTGCGGGGGGCGTTCCCGGCGGCCGTCATCGGCAGCACCGTCGCGTTTGAAAAAAGAATTGCCATATTTCGGTTCATTATGTCATTCGGTCCCGGACAGCGCCTGCCATAAGCCCCCGCCGAGGCGGGGGTGTTTGGGGGTGGGTCAGACTTGCCAACGACGCCAAAGGCGGCGAAAGCGGCAGTCGACAGCACTGCGGGATGCCGATGACTCGTTCATATTCTTACTTATACTTCACTTTCACCTTTTCGGTCTTGACCTTTCCGCGGGGCTGCCCCTCGATCGAGTTGCCCTGCACGGTGATCACGTCGCGGCCGTCGACCGAATTGGAGTAGACCTGGATCACCTTGTTGAAGGCTCCCGGCTCGCTCTTGTGGGGTTCGTAGATGATGCGGATCACCCCCGAATCGGCCGGCTCCACGGGACGCTTCGAGAACGACGCCTTGAGGCACGAACACGAAGTGATGACCCGCACCAGCACCAGCGGGGCCGTACCGTCGTTGACGAACCGGAATTCGCGGACCAGGTCGCCGCCCTTACGGGGCACGTCGCCGAAATTATAGGTCGCGTTCTCCAGCCGGAGGTGCGCCCCCTTTACGGGTTTTTCGGCATAGCCCGCAGCGAACGCCAGGCAGGCGAGGATTGTCAGCAGTAGTATTTTCATCGTTCAAATTCTATTCCGCAGTTAACTTAAAAATATATGTTATCACGCCGCCTTCAATCACAGTTCGACTTTCGGTAAATCGCGTTCTAAGCGCAGCTTTTCGCGCTTCGGCCACTAACTCTACATCGGATGTTGTAGATCCTTTCGGCTCATAAGCTGCACTTGTAACCCGCCCCGAAGCATCAACCGTCACACGAATAAGCACCACACCGCTCTTATTTTCAGGCTGTTCCGGCAGAGGCAGCACCCCTACCAGTCCGCGCTTTTTCAGATCCTGGTCCAGCTGGTCCAGTCCGTCGGGGTTCAGTCCCGGACCCGTGCCGCTGGCCTTGTCCTCGCCCTCGGGAGCGCGGGGATTGCCCGCATTGTCGGGTTCGTCGGCCCCGCCCTTGTTCATCTTGAACAGCGCCTTGGGGTTGGGCGTCTGCGTCACAGGGTCCTTGCCCGCAACCTGCGCCGTCTGCTCCACGGGTGCCGCGACATCGTGCACGCGCGGCTCGTTGGCCACCTTCACGGGCGGTCTGGGCGGCTCGGGAACGGGCGGCTCGGTGAAGTCGACGAGAATCGTGTCGCCCGGCTTGTCCGTCACCGGCGAGAAATCGAACGACACCAGCGCGAACGAGCCGGCCAGCAGCACGCCGTAGACCGCCGTCGCGATCATCGCCCACCGTCGCGGGGATTTATTATCGGGATCGTAGTAATACATTGGTTTCCCAATTAAAAATTAAGAATGAAAAATTAAAAATTGCCCCTGCGCCAGGGTGGCACGGATTTCATTTTTAATTCTTAATTTTTCATTTTTCATTGAACTTATTTCGGCGAAGTCGCCAAAATAAGTTTATAATTATTGTCCTTGGCGATGTTCATAACCTTCACCACCTCATCCACCGCAACGGTCTTGTCGCAGTGGAGCGAGACGGTAGCGTCCTTCTGCCCGTCGAGCCGCGCCTTGAGCGCCCGCTCCACGCCGCCGATCGAACCCACGTCCTGCAATTCGACATAGTAACGATACTTGCCGTGACCCGCATCCTGAACCGACACCGTGGTCATCGCCTTGTCCTTCAACTGGTTCGAACTCTTCGGAAGCATCAGTTTCAGGGCGTTGGGGTTGATCAGCGTCGTGGCGATCAAGAGGAACAGCAGCAGCAGGAACATCAGGTCGGTCATCGACGAGGCCGAGAACGATTTATCGACTTTCGATCCGTGTTTGATTGCCATAACGCGCTATTTTTGAACGGGTTGATTCAGAATGTCCATAAACGCGATCGAGTTGGCCTCCATCTGGAACACCAGCTTCTCGATGCGCGCCACGAGGTAGTTGTAGCCGAAGTAGGCCGGAATGCCGACGATCAGACCCATCACGGTGGTCACCATCGCCACGTACATGCCGCTCGACAGCAGCCCCAGGTCGACCGTGCCGCCCGCGGCGGACATGTCCATGAAGGTCTGCACCATACCTAACACCGTGCCGAGGAAACCGATCATCGGCGCGCCGCCGGCGATCGTGGCCAGGAACGGAAGGCCGTTTTCGAGTTTCGAGACTTCGAGGTTGGCGACGTTCTCGATGGCGGTCTGCACGTCGCTCATCGGGCGTCCGATGCGCTCGATGCCCTTCTCGATCATGCGTGCGATGGGCGTGTCGGTCTTCTTGCAGAGGTTCACGGCCGTCGAGATCTTGCCGTCGGAGATGTAGTCGCGGATGCGGTTCATAAAGTTCATGTCCAGCACCGAAGCCTTGCGGATGGCCATGAAACGCTCCACGAAGATAAAGATCGTCACGCCCCCCAGCGCCAGCAGCGGCCACATCAGCCAGCCGCCTTTGGTAAACAGGGTCCACAAGCCCATACGGGTCTCCTCACTTACGGCCACCGCCTCGGCAGCCTGCAAAAATGTTGTCATAATGGTTTAGAAATATTTAAGTTTACAAATTTTATCCTTCCAATTTCGTTTCCGAGCGCCGGTTTTGCAGTCTGCGCCCGCGGGGGCGCACGCGCCCCGGCCCCTCCGCCCGCGCTTTTAGTCGGGTCGTTGTTTCACGGCTCCGGCATCAAGTCGGATTCAATCACCGCAGGGACATCTTTCACTTTTCAAGCAGTCTCTGCTCTCGCTTAACCGCAAAGTTCACCTTCTATTCATCCTCTTCCTCTTTAACGTATCCGAACGGCGAAAGCGTATCCGCCGGTTCGCGCAGACGGCTCCGGTCCGCATCTTCGGCCGCCTTTTCGGCCGCGCGGGCCGTACGGCGGGCGATGCGCCGCGCCTTGCGCTTCTTGTTCGTAAAACGCTCCTTGATCCGCTGCCGCAGGTCGCGCAGGTTGTCGAAATCCTCCTTGAAGTAGACGCCGATGCCGGTCTCCTGCAAACCCTGGTTCTCGTCGAAGCGGTCGATGGTCTGCGTGAAGGCTTTCAGCTTGAGCGTCCCGGCCCGGTCGATCAGGTAGGTGATGTAGGCCTCGCCCATGAAGTTGGACATCGAACTGTTCACGGCCTGCTTGTTGTCGATCAGGTAGTTGCCCTCGACCTCGACGAACAGCCGGTTGTTGATCAGGCTCTTCGACAGCCCGAAATCGACCTCGTCGCTCGTCAGTTCCGATTTGGGCCGGTAGCGGATCACCACGTTGTAGTCGGACGACGAAAGCCAGTTGCTGACCATGTTCGACACGAACTCCAGTCCCGTGGCCGCCGACACCGAGCTGCCGATGTTCGACGAGGCCTGCGACGAGTTCTCGGACATGAAGCTGTTGAACAGCAGCAGGTAGAGGAACTGCGTGTCGACCGTCTCGGGGGTCGAGAGAGCATTGGCGATCAGGCTCTGCGTCTCGGGATCGGAGCCGGGAACCCGCACGTCGAAGGTGATCGTGGGGTTCGAAAGCCGCTCGCCGAGGTGAATGACGCACTCCACGGGAACCGAACGGTCGCCCCCGAGGTCGGCCGTGCCCTGCAGGAGGGGTTGCAGCGACGCCTTGACCTTGTACACGGCGTCGATGTCGAGCATCGCGTTCATCGGCGACCCGGTCCACTGGATCGACGAACCGCTCTCGATGGTGAAGCGTTTGTTGATGATCTGCTGGAGCGACAGCATGAAACTGCCCTCCGCGATCGTATAGTCGCCGTAGATCTCGAAAATATTGGCCTTGGGGTTGATCTGGAGGTTCAGCGCGCCCGCGCCGCGCCCCTTGACCGTGTTGCCCGCCACTTCGAGTTCGACTTCGGCGTCGGGCCGCACGTCGAGCGCGAGGGTGATCTTCATCTGGCTCCCGGCGTCGGATTTCTGGCGGTGCTTGCGCTCGAAGGAGAGTTTCTTGCGCGCCACGTCGTCGAGCGTATCGGCCTGCTCGGGCTGCTCGAAGACCACGAAATCGGCGTTCGAAATGTTCGACTTGCTCGACAGCGGCATCACGAACGAGGAGTTGCCGTCGGTCGAGGCCGTTATATCCATGTTCACCGCCCCCTTGTCGCCCGAGATGCGGGCCGTGCCCGTGGCGAAGACCCTGCCGTAGAACATGTCGTTGTCGTCGGAGTCGGTGTCGAGCACCAGCATCTGCTGCGGGGCCACGCGCACGTCGTAGGAGATATTCGAAAGGTGCTGGAGGCTCATGTCGAAATCGAACCGCCCCCGGTTGCCCCGTGGGTCGAAAATCGGGACGTTCGAAGCCCTGAACCGGTTGTTCTTCACGTTCAGCACGGCCTCGGGCATCGAGTAGGTCACCTGCGTGAAATCGACCGTGGTTTTCAGCCCCGCGACCCGGATTTCGCCTTCGAGATCGGCCTTGCGGCCCTGGCCCTGCAACGTGAGGCCGGCCGAGGCCATGCCCTCGGTCGAGGAGACGACACCCGCGAGGATCGGGTCCAGCAGCGCCATGTCGAGACTGTCGACGTCCAGCCGGGCGAAATAGCGGTTGCGGTCGGGGGCGTAGAAACCGCGGATCAGCGTGTCGCGCCTGATACGGTCGGAGACCGTCACTCCGGCGCGGCTGCGGGCGAAGTCCCAGCGCGAGGCGAGGCGCATCGGCGGCGCGGGAATGTCGTTGACCTCCACGCTGTCGAGCAGGATGTCGGCCGTGATCTCGCCGCCGCGCAGCACCGACTTCATCGCCGCCGAACCGTTCGTGCGCCCCTCGATGTAATAGCCCATGCGCTCGGCGACCTGCGCGAAGGGCGCCAGGTCGAAATTGTGCAGCGAGAGCGTCACCGAATCCTCGCGGCTGCGCGAGGCGACGCCGTCGAGCAGCAGCTCCTGCTCGCGGTTCATCACGTAGAACTTGTCGATCACGACCTGCGCGGTGTCGAGCAGGATTTTGCGGGCGAAAATCTGCCACGTCTTGTCGCCGCGGGTGATGTGCGAGGGAAGAATCCGCAAATCGACGACGCGGCCGTTGGGTCCGTGCTCGTCGGCCACCGCGGCGCGGAACCCGACGAGTCCCGAGACGCGGCGCAGGGTGTCGTCGAAGCCTGCCGAGAGCTGCACGCGGTTCTGCCGCGCGCCGCCCGTCAGCGAGAGGCGCGGAAGGTGCAGCACCCCTGCATAGAGATCCTCGGCCGAGGCGTAGACCGCCAGCGAGTCGCCGCGGTTCGAGGCGTTGACCGAAAGGCGCGTGGCAAGCATGCGCCGGCGCTCGATGTATTCCGACGCTGCCTTGAGCGACAACTGGTCGCTGGCCGGATTGAACAACAGTTGCAGCGACGAGCCGTCGGCGATCTGAAGTCCCGTCGACACGGCGTCGGCCACGGGGTTGAAATTGCGGATGTTGACCGACAGCAGCGAGAAGTCGTTGGCCACGGCGGCCTTGCGTTCCGAAGGCGTCTCCTCCCACTTTTCGCCGCCCAGCATCGGCAGGTATTTCCACGCGCTCCGGCGCAGGTATTCGAAGACGGTGCGGTAGCTGGTTTTCGACCGGAACGTGACGTCGGCGAAGTCCGAGCGCAGTTCCACGAACTTGCTCCGCTCGGAGTTCTCGCCCGTGACGGTCATGCTGGCGGCCGCGATCTCCTTGTCGTTGTAGCGGTAGCGGGCGTCGGTCACCTGAATGCGGCCGTTCAGATCGTCGAGCGAACGCCCTCCGGCGGCAGCGACGATGCGGCCCGAGAGCTGCGACACCGAGTCGCGGCGGTTGACGTGCAGCCGGGCCAGATCGGCGTGCCGCAGGTCCATCGTGAAGTCGTAGCGCGGCACGGAGTCGTTCAGGTCGACCGTGCCGAAGAAGTCGAAGTCGAGGTTGGGATCGCGGGCCGTGATGCGTCCGTCGAACTCGCGGTTGCGCAGGCGGCCGTCGAGCCGCAGCGAGTCGTAGACATAGCCGTTGAATCCCAGCTGCGTGACGTTGCCCACGACGTTGGCGTCGGCCACGCCCCTGCCGATCACGCCGTCGACATAGGCCGTGAGGGTGGCGTTGCCCAGCAGATCGCGGCGGTCGAGCAGCTCGCCCAGACGCAGGTTGCGCGTCTCGACATCGCCCCGCACGCTGCTCAACCCCCCTTTGACCGGGGCCATTTTCAGGTTGCAGGAGACGTTGCCCACGCCCGTCGCGGCGCCCAGCTGCATGTCGAACGACGAGAGCAGTCCCCGGAAACGGGCATTGAGGTCGATCTGCCCGGAATTGCCCAGCACGCCGACCAGCTTGTCCGAGAGTTTGCGGCCCGCGATGCCGAGGACCAGCTCGTCCACGGCCCGGGCCGTGGAGCGCAGGCGGGGAACCGACAGGTCGAAACGGGTCTTCCGGATGTCGGGAAGCCCCTTCACCGAGGCGTCGGCCACGAGCGTCGTCCCCTCGCCGATCTGCATGCTCCTGATCCGGCCCGTGAAATCGGACACCACGCCGGCGACCTCGACGTTTACGTCGGTGAAATCCACATGCCAGTCGCGCAGCTTCGGGGCGAAAAAGGCGATGTCGTCGGTCGAAACGGTCGTATTGCGCATCGAGGCGTCGATGCGCACCTCGCCGATGAAATCCTTGTACTGCGCCCACGAGTCGCCCGCCAGCGAGACGAACGGAAAGTTGACGTTCGAACGCGGCGTGATGATCGAGGCGTTCTCGAAGCCCAGACAGCCCTGCGTCATGTAGAACCGCCCGGCCAGGTGGTTCAGCACGAAGCCGCTGCGTTCGCGGGCCGAAAAGGCCGCAATGGAGGTGTAAATGGCCTGCCCGTCGATCGTGAAATCGTCCACGCGGGCCGTGATGCCGTAGAGGTGCATGTGCGAGAAGTCGATGCCGTGCTCCGGATCGCGATGGTCGAGCCGTTCGAGGCAGAGGTCCATGTTCTCGATCGAGGCCTTCTTCAGCGAGAGGCGGAAATTGCCCTTCTTGGGTTTGTCGGGGTCGGAAATGCGGTCGACGATCTGTTTGATGTTCATCTCCCCGCCGGGCGTCTGCCGCAGGTAAAGCCTCGCGTCGGCGATCTCGCCGCGGCTCAGCTCCAGCCCGCCGCCGAAGATGCCGAAACTCGTGATGAAGGCGTCGAGCTTCCCGACGTAAAGCAGCGTGTCGCGCTGGTAGTCCTCGACATAGAAGCCCTTGACCCTGACCTTCGAGAAGATGCCGATGTCCACGCGGTCGATCGACACGGTGGTCTCCAGCTTGCGCGAGACGAAGCACGCGGCCCTGTGCACCGCGTAGTTCTGCACGGCGGGAATGTCGAGCAGCAGCGAGAGCGCCACGGGAACAATTATCAGCAACAAAACCGCCGCCGAGAACACCTTTCCCAATATTTTTATACCTTTGCGCATCAGGACTCCTATATAACCTGCAAATTTAGCGAAAATAGTTAAAAAACAATTATAATTCCGGATGGATATTACAATTCTCGGCATCGAATCCTCGTGTGACGACACCTCTGCCGCCGTGCTCCGCAACAACGTCCTGCTGTCGAACGTCATCGCCTCGCAGGCGGTTCACGTCAAATACGGCGGCGTGATCCCCGAACTGGCCTCGCGGGCCCACCAGCAGAACATCATCCCCGTCGTGGACACGGCGCTCAAGGAGGCGGGCGTCGCCGCCGACCGGATCGACGCCATCGCCTTCACCCGCGGCCCGGGGCTGGTCGGATCGCTGCTCGTGGGCGTGTCGTTCACCAAGGGGCTTTCGATCGCCCGCAACATCCCGATGGTCGAGGTCAACCACCTTCAGGGGCACATTCTCTCACACTTCATCGACCTTCGGGACCGCACGCTGCCCCATCCGGACTTTCCGTTCCTGTGTCTTCTGGTGAGCGGCGGCCACACGCAGATCGTGCGCGTGGACTCCCCGCTCGAAATGGAGATCATCGGCACGACGATCGACGACGCCGCGGGCGAGGCCTTCGACAAGTGCGCCAAGGTGATGGGACTGCCCTACCCGGGCGGCCCGGTGATCGACCGTCTGGCCAAGGAGGGCGATCCGAAGGCATTCCGCTTCGCGCATCCCCGCGTCGAGGGCTACGACTATTCGTTCTCGGGCCTGAAAACCTCGTTCCTCTACACGCTGCGCGACGCCGTGGCCGCAGACCCCGACTTCATCGAGACGCACAAGGCCGACCTCTGCGCCTCGCTGCAAGGGACCATCGTCGAGATTCTGCTCGACAAACTCATCCGCGCCTCGAAGGAGACGGGCATCCGCGACATCGCCATCGCGGGCGGCGTCTCGGCCAACTCGGGCCTGCGCGACGGCATCGCCGAAGCGGGCCGCCGGCGCGGCTGGCGAACGTTCCTTCCGGAGTTCAAGTTCACGACCGACAACGCGGCGATGATCGCCATGGCGGGCTACTACCGCTACCTGCGGGGCGACTTCTCGTCGCTCGACGTCTCGCCCGTGGCGCGGCTCGAGGAGTTGTAAGCTACTCACTCACAAAAAAAATAATTTATGCAAACATCCAGATTCATGCGGGTCCTTTCGGGGCTGCTGCTGTCAGTTTTCGCCGTCACCGGCCCAACCGCCTGCAACGACGACAACGACAAGAACACCGCGACGCTGACCGTCAGCACAGACGCCCTCGTACTGGGCGGCGAGGCCGGGGAGTCCGAAACCTTCACCATCACTACGACCGCCGCGTGGAAGGCCGTCCCCTCGGGCGAAGGCTTCACGCTCGACAAGACCGAGGGCACGGGTGACGCTACCGTCCGCGTAACCGCCGCCGCGGGCAACTGGGACGGCTATGTGAAGCAGCTGGGCAGCATCGAGATCGCGGCCACGAACGTCGACGGAGTGAAAACCGTCAGCGTCAGCCAGGACGAAATCACCCCGGTGCTGCCGTCCGAGGTAACCCTGGTGGCCGATTTTACGCTGGGAGCTTCGGTCGCCACCCCCGAGCTGCCGCCCTATTCGACGGATAACTTCACGACCGGGCGCCATGAGTACACGATCGGCGGCTACACATTTGCCATTTTCGTCGATCCGGACGAGGGCGGCAAATTCTACTGGCTCGACAACAAACAGTTCAGCCCCTCCATTCCGGATCCGGCCCAAGGACTGTTTTTCAGCAAATTAGGCGCATACGTCGAATTCCCGGCCATCGCCGGCAAAGTTCTTTCGGAGGTTCACTACCTGCCCACGAGCCAGCAGAACGACGTCAGCCTCGACCTGTTCGGCGCCGACAATTCGGAACCGCAGTATACGCTCGATTACGGCGACGACGGCACATGGTCCTACACACTGATCGACGCCCGAGAGAACCTGCGTTACCGCATCGAGATCACCAACAAGAAAAACGCGCAGCTCGCCAAACTCAAACTCGTCTACGCCGCGGCGAAATGACGCACGACATCCGGCAAAGACAAACCCCTCCCGGCCATTTGGCCGGGAGGGGTTTGTCTTTATTGGGAGGCGGCGGATCACTTCGCGCCGAAGAGTTTTTCCCGGAGCGAGAAGCCTTCGCATTTCGCGGCGAAGCTGTCGTACTCGGTGCGGAGCGATGTCATCAGCTCCCGGACCGACTGAATCTTCTCGGCACGCCAGGCGTTCGAGCCGCAGAAGGCGTAGCCGTTGCGGAGCTTGCCCTTGAAAGCGTTATAGAGGGCCAGCATGATGCAGTAGGGGCTGTGCGTCACGTCGCACGTCTTGATGCAGTCGAACGGGCACGCCTTGGGGACCTTCAGGCCCTCCTTCACGCGGTCGAGGAACGAGTTGCGAATGGCCCGACCCGGCATGCCGACGGGGCTTTGGATGATCTCGATGTCCTCCTCGTGCGCCTCGATGTAGCTCTGCTTGAAAGCCGGATCGGCGTCGCACTCGTCGGTGGTGACGAAGCGCGTCCCCATCTGCACGCCGTCGGCGCCCAGCGCCATGATGCGGTAGATGTCCTCGCCCGTATAGATGCCGCCGCCGGCGATCACCGGAATGCGGCAGTTGTGCTCGGCCTCGAAGGCACGGACCTCGGCCACGATCTGCGGAACGATGGCTTCGAGCGAATAGTGCTCGTCGGCGATCTGGTCGGCCTTGTAACCCAGGTGGCCGCCCGCCTTGGGACCCTCGACCACGATGGCGTCGGGGATGTACTTATATTCCGAGAACCATTTCTGGCACAGTACCTTCGCGGCGCGCGCCGACGAAACGATCGGAGCCAGTTTGGTCTTGGCGTCTTCCGTGAGGAACGACGGCAGGTTCAACGGAAGCCCCGCACCCGAGAAGATGATGTCGGCCTTCTCGGCGATGGCGGTCTTCACCATGTCGGCGAAGTTGGACATGGCGACCATGACGTTGACGCCGATGATGCCCTTCGTCGCTTCGCGGGCCTTGCGAAGCTCCTCCTTCAGCCCCCAGATCGAGGCGGCGCGATAGTCCTTCGAATAGTTGTTATAGATCGCCCCGAGACCGGCCGACGAGATGACGCCGACACCGCCCTGATTGGCCACGGCCGATGCCAGGCCCGCAAGGGAGACGCCTACGCCCATACCGCCCTGAACGATGGGCATGGAGGCGCATAAATTTCCGATTTTCAATGATTTCATGCTGTTTACTTAAAAGAATAAGTGACGTAACGGGGTACAAGGTACGGAAAATCGGAGCGTTTGGTTCCGCGCGGGAACATATTTAACGCAGACTTCACATTGTCCGCTCACAAAAACCGGATGCCGCGGACCCGTTTCTGCCCCCGGCCGGCGGCCTCGCGCTCGACGATGCCCGTCACGACATCCGCCGCGTCGTGCCATCGGTTGGCGCGAAACTTCCGGCGGTAGGTCGTCAGATGGGCGTAGAGTTCGGGCCAGCGGAGGTTCCAGCCGCGGGGAAAACGCACGAGGTGGAGCGCCGTGGCCGAATTGGAGAGGATGCGCGCCTCCTTGTTGCCGCTCTGGTGGAACCACTCGACGCGCACGCCCGGCGCAAGTGCCTGCACGGCCCGGGCGAAACCGCGGCCGCCGTTGTTGCTCTCGATGGCGGCCTGCCGCGTGTCCGAGCGCACGAGCATCTCCCCCACCAGCGGCTCGGTCGCCTCCATCGGCTCGCGCGAATAGACCGCGTCGGTAATGTAAATCACCCCGTCGGCATCGACCGCATAGGAGAGCGAACAGAGGTAGTCGTCGCCCGTGTCGGCGGTGTCGGTGTAGTTGGCGCGGCGGACGATCTCGTGTGGCAGACAGTCGTACTCGGCGAAATTCAGCCCGTACAACAGCCCCTCGCGGGCCGACGGACGCCCCTGATACATCGCCTCGAATTGCAGCGGGTCCAGCCGCCGCTTGGCCTCCAGCAGCGCAGCGCCGTGCTGCCGCTCCCACAACGCCTCGCCCGGCTGGCGGGGGTCGACCTCCGTGGGCGGCGCGGTTTTCAGAGCCTCGAAATTGAGGTGCAGCCACCGGTCGGCAGGCAGCGTGTCGAGCTGCGACCACGCGCGCAGCTCCTCGACCGGCTCGCGGACCGCGAGGGCGCCGATCAGGTCCTCCTCGTGCCAGCGGGTGAAGACCACCAGCTCGCGCGAGGCGTTGTGCATGCGGGTCCGCACGACGGAGGTGTACCACTCCCAGCAGTTGGCGCGGACGAGCGGCGAATTGGCTTCAAGCGCGTCTTTATATAAATCGTCCAAAACAAAGCAATCCACGCGGTTACCCGTCAGCGACCCTTCGCGGCCGACGGAGAGCAGCCCGCCCCGGCGGCCGATGATCTCGACCTCGTCGGCCGTGCGGATGTAGCCGGGCGGTTTCGCCCCCCGCTTGATGGAGGTGTCCGGAAAAAAGGCCGCGTATTCCTGCGATTCGAGGATGCGCTGCACGCGGCGGTTGAACTTCGAGGCCAGCGTCCCCGAGTAGGAGGCGATCGCCACCCGGCAGTCGGGGTCGAGCCCCAGCACGTAGGCCGGGAGCAGGGTCGTGGCCCCGACGCTCTTACCGTGCTGGGGCGGCATGGTGACGATCAGCCGCCGGACGCGCCCCGCGGCAAAGGCCTCCAGCACCCGGTAATAGGCCCGGTGGAAGGGTTCGAGCTCGAGAAAGGGATAGACCCCGAGGGCGAAATCGGCGAAGGACGGGGGCGCGGCCGGCGGCGCGTCGTCCGGAAGCACCAGCCCCTCGGGAAACGGCGAGCCGCCGGAAAACAGCGGAAAGCCCGCAAATACGGCATCGCACGCGGGAGCATCCGGAGAGGCGTTCCCGCCGGTTACGAAAACCTCTGCGGAGGAGCGCTCCGCAGAGGTCGGTTCGGTTGGTTTGAGCATTTTACTGAATTTTTTTGAAAAACCCATGCGCGGCGCCGCGGCGGGCAGGTTTTTTGTCGGGGTGCGCTCCGGCGGCAGCGCCGTGCCGGGGAAGGAGGGCCGGAGCGCGGCGGCAGGTCAGAGGAGCGCGCGCACCTCGGAAAACGAGAAGTCGTTCAGCGCTTCGCCGTCGCTGCCGACGGTGTGAAACTCCCACCAGACGGGAACCAGGTCCGCAATCGCGTCCCGGTCGCCCTCGGGGAGCTGCTCGCGCCGCCGGTAGACGATCACCGAGGCCGTGAGCCGGCACTCCATATCGCCGAAAGGAAACGTGAGCGAGCCTGAAAAGTAACTTCCCCCGCCGATGGCCTCCGCAAGACGCGCGGCCACTTCAAGGTAAAGTTCCGATGAAACCGAATACATCATTGATAATTAATCGTTTTTTCGCAAAAGAGTTTGCAGAAGAAAATAAATTGTTTAACTTTGCAGAACAAAGATAAGTTCAAAATTTGAATTTTCTGCAATAAAGTTCAAATATTTTATATAAATAATTCCGATAACAAAGCGATGAACGAACGGGTAAAACTGATACGCAAGCAGCTCGGCATGACACAAGAGCAACTGGCACAACGACTTGGAATCGGCAAAGCGGCGCTGTCGATGATCGAAACCGGCAAGGCGGGGCTTTCGGCGCGCAACCGCAACATATTGGTTCAGGAATTGAACGTCAATCCCGACTGGCTCGAAACCGGCAAGGGCAACATGTTCAACGCCGAACCCGATCTGACGGCCTACATGCACCGCACGGACAACTCGCTGCCGCTGCAAAGCGTCCCCCTCTACTCGATCGAGGGCACGGCGGGCCTGGTCCCGCTGTTCACCGACCAGGCGCAGAGCAAGCCCGTCAACTTCATCCACATTCCCAACCTCCCGAAATGCGACGGGGCGATCTATATCGTCGGCGACTCGATGTACCCGCTGCTCAAGAGCGGCGACATCGTGCTGTACAAGCAGCTGCGCGACATAAACGACATCTTCTGGGGCGACATGTACCTGCTGTCGATCGACATCGACGGCGAGGAGTACGTGACGGTGAAGTACATTCAGAAATCAGACCGCGCAGGCTACGTGAAACTCGTGAGCCAGAACCAGCACCACGCCGACAAGGACGTGGAGATCTCGCGCATCCGCGCCATCGCGCTCGTGAAGGCGAGCATCAGGATGAACTCGATCCGTTAGCAGAAACAGCGGAGGCAGACCGAAGGGGCGAAAAAACGCAATCGGACAAAGCTGCGCAAATAAAATCCGGTTTTGGGTAACCAATTCCGGATTTTTTATTATCTTTGCAAAGGTCGAATTGGTTCGCCAATTTCGACCGTGTCAAACTCCGGGCTGCGGCCCGCCGTTCCGGAATACAACGAATGCAACAATTATAACTATGAAAACCAATTACGAAATCCGCTATGCGGCGCATCCCGAGGATGCGAAAAGCTACGACACGGCGCGTCTGCGCCGCGATTTCCTGATCGAAAAGGTATTCACGGCCGACGAGGTCAACATGGTCTACTCGATGTACGACCGCATGGTCGTCGGAGGCGCCATGCCTGTCGCCGAGACGCTCCGCCTCGAAGCCATCGACCCGCTGAAGGCTCCGTTCTTCCTCACGCGCCGCGAAATGGGCATCTACAACGTCGGAGGCCCCGGCGTGGTGAAGGCCGGCGACGCCGTGTTCGAACTCGGCTACAAGGAGGCCCTCTACCTCGGTTCGGGCGACCGCGAGGTGACCTTCGCGAGCAAGGACGCCGGGAATCCCGCCAAATTCTATTTCAACTCGCTGACCGCACACCGCAACTACCCCGACAAGAAGGTCACCAAAGCCGACGCCGTGGTGGCCCACATGGGTTCGCTCGAAGGGTCGAACGACCGCAACATCAACAAGATGCTCGTGAACCAGGTGCTGCCGACCTGCCAGTTGCAGATGGGCATGACCGAGCTGCTGCCCGGAAGCGTGTGGAACACGATGCCCGCACACGTGCACTCGCGCCGCATGGAGGCCTATTTCTATTTCGAAGTGCCCGAGGACCAGGCCGTGTGCCACTTCATGGGCGAAGTCGACGAGACGCGCCACATCTGGATGAAGGGCGATCAGGCCGTGCTCTCGCCCGAATGGTCGATCCACAGCGCCGCAGCCACGCACAACTACACCTTCATCTGGGGCATGGGCGGCGAGAACCTCGACTACGGCGACCAGGATTTTTCGAAAATAACGGACCTGAAATAATTCATAATTCAAAATTCATAATTCAAAATTATGGTAAACTTTTCACTGGAAGGTAAGGTCGCGCTCGTGACGGGCGCCTCTTACGGCATCGGATTCGCACTGGCAACGGCTTTCGCACGTCAGGGCGCAAAAATCGTCTTCAACGACATCAAACAGGAGCTGGTGGACAAAGGCCTGGCCGCCTACAAGGCCGAGGGCATCGAGGCCAAAGGCTACGTCTGCGACGTGACCAGCGAGGAGCAGGTGAACGCCATGGTGGCGCAGATCGAAAAAGAGGTCGGCATCGTGGACATCCTCGTCAACAACGCCGGCATCATCAAGCGCATCCCGATGGTCGAGATGACCGCCGCGGAGTTCCGCCAGGTGATCGACATCGACCTCAACGGCCCGTTCATCGTCTCGAAGGCCGTCATCCCCTCGATGATCAAGAAGGGCAAGGGCAAGATCATCAACATCTGCTCGATGATGTCGGAGCTGGGCCGCGAGACCGTCTCGGCCTACGCCGCAGCCAAAGGCGGACTGAAGATGCTGACCCGCAACATCGCTTCGGAGTACGGCGAATACAACATCCAGTGCAACGGCATCGGCCCGGGTTACATCGCGACGCCCCAGACCGCACCGCTGCGCGAGCGTCAGGCCGACGGATCGCGCCACCCGTTCGATTCGTTCATCGTGGCCAAGACCCCCGCGGCACGCTGGGGCACGCCCGAAGACCTGATGGGACCCGCCGTGTTCCTCGCATCGGACGCTTCGGATTTCGTCAACGGACACATCCTCTACGTCGACGGCGGCATTCTGGCCTACATCGGCAAGCAGCCGCAGTAGGTTCCGCACACCTCCGCATGAAACAGCCCCCGCTCACCGAAGCGGGGGCTGTTTCCGTTTTCAGGGCCGGCATGCCGCGCGTTTCAGGCCCAGAGGGCCTCCAGACGCCGGGCGACGACCTCGTCGGTGATGTAGTCGTCGTACTCCATATAACGGTCGACCATGCCGTTGGGCGTGAGTTCGATGATGCGGTTGGCGACCGTATTGACGAATTCGTGGTCGTGCGAACTCATCAGCACGTTGCCCTTGAAATTGATCAGCGAGTTGTTGAACGCCTGGATGGATTCGAGGTCGAGGTGGTTGGTCGGAGAGTCCAGCACGAGCGTATTGGGCTGCTGGATCATCATCTTCGCCACCATGCAGCGCACCTTCTCGCCGCCGGAGAGGACGCTGACCTTCTTGTAAATCTCCTCGCCGCTGAAGAGCATCTTGCCCAGATACCCCCTCAAATAGAGTTCCGAGGTGTCGGACGAGAACTGCGCCAGCCAGTCGACGATCGAGAGCTGGCTCTCGAACCAGGGGGCGTTGTTGAGCGGAAGGTAGGCGTAATTGATCGTCGTGCCCCACTCGACGACGCCCGAATCGGCCTTGTCGTCGCCGACCAGAATGTCGAACAGCGCCGACACGGCACGCGGATCGCGCGCCAGGAAGGCGATCTTGTCGCCCTTCTCGACCGTGAAGCTGACGTCGCTGAAAAGCCGTTCGCCGTTCACCGTCTTGCTCAACTCGTCGACCCCGAGGATCTTCGTGCCCGCCTCGCGTTCGGGCTGGAAGATGATGCCCGGGTATTTGCGCATCGAGGGCTTGATCTCCTCGATGTTGAGCCGTTCGAGCATCTTCCGGCGCGAAGTCGTCTGCTTCGACTTGGCGACGTTGGCGCTGAACCGCTGGATGAATTCCAGCAATTCCTTTTTCTTCTCCTCGGCCTTCTTGTTCTGGTTCTGCTGCTGGCGCAGGGCGAGCTGGCTCGATTCGTACCAGAAGCTGTAATTGCCCGAGAAAAGGTTGATGTCGCTGTAATCAATATCGACCGTATGCGTGCACACCGAATCGAGGAAGTGGCGGTCGTGCGAGACGACCAGCACCGTGTTTTCGTAATTCGACAGGTAATTCTCCAGCCACGCGATCGTCGTCCGGTCGAGGTCGTTGGTCGGCTCGTCGAGCAGCAGGTTGTCGGGTTTGCCGAACAGGGCCTGCGCCAGCAGCACGCGCACCTTCTCCTTGGCGCTCAAATCGCGCATCAGCTGGCCGTGCAGGGCTTCCCGGACCCCGAGGCTGCTCAACAGGTTGGCGGCGTCGCTCTCGGCGTTCCAGCCCTGCATCTCCGCGAACCGCTCCTCCAGCTCCCCGGCCCGGAGACCGTCCTCCTCCGAAAAGTCGGGCTTGGCGTACAACGCCTCCTTCTCCTTCATCGTCTCCCACAGCGGCTGATGCCCCATCAGAACCGTGTCGAGGACCGTAAACCCGTCATAGGCGAAGTGGTCCTGCTTGAGCACCGACAGGCGTTCGCCCGGGCCGAAGGCCACGTTGCCCCGCGACGGGGTCACCTCGCCGCTGAGCACTTTGAGGAACGTGGACTTCCCCGCCCCGTTGGCCCCGATCACACCGTAGCAGTTGCCCGGGGTGAATTTGAGATTGATATCCTTGAAAAGAACCCGTTTTCCGTATTGCACCTCTAAATTCGAAACTGTAATCATCCTTAAAATCTGAATTTGAAACTGCAAAAGTAGCCCAAAAGAACGAGGAAACCGCACCGGAATGAAAAAAATCGTCCGGATCGCCGCTTTTCGGCCCGAAATTCCGGCGGCATGCGGAGCGCATCCGAAAGAACGGAGTCCGAAAAGGTTTTTCAGCGACGATCGCAACAAAAAGTTATCTTTTGAATTACAGCGAATTAGCGATCCGGGGCGCAAAAAACCGACAGACACGGAACGGAAAGCTAAAAAATCGCCCGAAAAAGTCCGATATGACAATTTATTTAATATATTTGCATAACGGACAGGATCGGTTCGGCATGGACTGCGAACAAATTCGCCGTTTTGCCCCAATCAGTCACTGTATATTTGCGAAATCGTTGTTAACCCATAATCTGAAACCAAAATCATGGAACAATCAAAAGTGCGGGAGTTGCAGGACGTCGTGATCCGCTTTTCGGGCGATTCGGGCGACGGCATGCAGCTCACGGGCACGCTCTTTTCCGACACTTCGGCGCTGTTGGGAAACGGCATCTCGACCTTCCCCGACTACCCCGCCGAAATCCGCGCCCCGCAGGGAACCGTTGCGGGCGTTTCGGGCTTCCAGGTCCATTTCGGCGACCACCGCGAGCTGAATCCCGGTGACTACTGCGATGTGCTGGTGGCGATGAACCCCGCGGCGCTCAAGGCCAACCGAAAGTGGCTCAAGCCGGGCGCGACGGTCATCCTCGACGGCGATTCGATCACCGAAGAACATCTCAAGAAGGCGGGATTCGCAACCCTCGATCCGCTGGCAGAACTCAAGCTCGACGAATACAACGTCGTCGTTCCCGACATCACCTCCATGACGCGCGAGGCGCTGAAAGAAACCGGACTCGACAACAAGGCCGTCGTCAAGTGCAAGAACATGTTCGCACTGGGCATCTGCTTCTGGCTGTTCGACCGTCCGGAGGATTACGCACTCAAATACCTCGACGGGAAATTCGCCAAGAAAAATCCCGCCGTGGCCCAGGCCAACAAGCTGGCCATAGCGGCAGGCTATAACTACGCCGCAAACACCCACCAGTTCGCCAACAACTACACCGTGGCCCCGGCTCCCCGCGAAAAGGGCACCTACCGGTCGATCAACGGCAACGTCGCCACGGCGTGGGGACTCTGCGCCGCGGCCGAGAAGGCGGGCCTGCCGCTCTTCTGCGGTTCGTACCCGATCACCCCGGCCACGGTGATCCTCGAAGAACTGGCCAAACGCAAGGACCTCGGGGTGAAGACCGTGCAGGCCGAGGACGAGATAGCCGGCATCTGCACGGCCATCGGCGCGGCCTTCGCGGGCAATTTCGCCGTGACGACCACCTCGGGCCCCGGACTGTCGCTCAAGAGCGAAGCGCTGGGACTGGCGGTGATGACCGAACTGCCGCTGGTCGTGGTGGACGTACAGCGCGGAGGACCCTCGACGGGCCTGCCGACGAAAACCGAGCAGAGCGACCTCCAGCAGGCGCTTTACGGCCGTAACGGCGAGTGCCCGGTGATCGTCGTGGCGGCATCGTCGCCCAGCGACTGCTTCCACTACGCCTTCGAAGCCGGACGCCTGGCCATGGAGCACATGACGCCCGTGATCCTGCTGACCGACGGATTCATCGCCAACGGCTCCGAGCCGTGGCGGATTCCCGAGATGAAGGACTACCCCGCCATTCAGCCCCCGATCGTGGACAAGGCTCCCGAAGGAGGGTTCATGCCCTATGTACGCAACGAAAAACTGGCCCGCGGCTGGGCGTTCCCCGGCAAAGTGGGTCTGGAGCACCGCGTGGGCGGACTGGAGAAGGACTGCGTGAAGGGCTGCATCTCGCACGACCCGGCCAACCACCAGAAGATGACCGACACCCGCGCGGCGAAGGTGGCCAAAGTCGCCGACGACATTCCCGCACAGGCCGTCTGGGGCGATGCGGAAGGCGACCTGCTGGTCGTAGGCTGGGGCGGCACGCGCGGCCACCTGCAAAACGCCGTGAACGAAATGCGCCGCGAGGACAAAAAGGTCTCGCTGTGCCATTTCAACTACATCAACCCGCTGCCGAAGGGGGTGCGCGACATCTTCGCGAAGTTCCGCAGGATCGTCGTCTGCGAGCTGAACGAAGGACAGTTCGCGGCCTATCTGCGCCAGAACTTCCAGGAGTTCCCCTACGAACAGTACAACAAGTGCGAGGGACTGCCCTTCACGGTCGCAGAACTTAAACAGAAATTCGAATCCTTACTGAAGTAACCATGGCAGACTACAAATACACCCCTGCGGATTTCAAGAGCGACCAGGAGGTACGCTGGTGTCCCGGATGCGGCGACCACGCGATTTTGAGCGCCGTGCAGCGCGCGCTGCCCGAAATCGCCGACGCGCTCGACACGCCCCACAACCTGTTCACGTTCGTGTCGGGCATCGGATGCTCGTCGCGGTTCATCTACTACATGAAGACCTACGGGTTCCACTCCGTGCACGGGCGCGCCAACGCCGTGGCGACGGGCGTCAAGACGGCCAACCCGCGCCTCTCGGTGTGGGTCACCACCGGCGACGGCGACTCGCTGGCCATCGGCGGCAACCACTTCATCCACGCCATCCGCCGCAACGTGGACCTCAACGTCATCCTGTTCAACAACGAGATTTACGGCCTCACGAAGGGCCAGTACTCCCCCACTTCGAAGCTGGGCAAGATCACCAAGACCTCGCCCTACGGAACGGTCGAGAAGCCGTTCAACCCCGGCGAACTGGTCATCGGCGCCAAGGGCACGTTCTTCGCCCGCACGATCGACATGGAGGTCGCCCTCTCGAAGGAGTGCATGATCGCCGCGGCCAGACATACGGGCATGTCGGTGATCGAAGCGTTGCAGAACTGCGTGATTTTCAACGATAAGACCCACGCCGACTTCGCAGCCGACAAGGCCACGCGCGCCGAACGCACGGTGACGCTGCGCCACGGAGAGAAAATGCTCTTCGGCGCCAACAACGAAAAGGGCATCGTGTTCGAGAACATGAAACTCAAGGTGGTGACCGTGGGCCAGGACGGCTACACGCTGGACGATGTGCTGACGCACGACGCCCACGAGCGCGACACCACGCTGCACTCGATGCTGGCGGCGATGAAATACCCCGACTACCCGGTAGCGCTGGGCGTAATCCGCTCGGTCGAGGACGACTCGGTCTACGACCGCGCCGTGGAGAAGCAGGTCGAGGAGGTCAAAGCCACGAGCAAAATTCACTGCGTGGACGACCTGCTCCGCTCGGGAGCCACCTGGGAGGTGGAATAGTCCCGCAGCCGGGAAGCCGGCATCCGGACAACGAAACGGCGGACCCTTTCCCGGGGTCCGCCGTTCGTTTCGGCAGGAGAGAGGGGTTTCGGCAGGAGAGAGGGGTTTCGGCAGGAGGGAGGGGTTTCGGCAGGTGGAGGCCCCCCGCAACCGGGAATCAATAGACATTGGCCGATTTGCGGACGATATTCTCCAGCAGGCGCTGCATATTGGCGATCACCGGACTGCCAGCCATGCCGTATGCCGCACCCTGCCGCTTCATCTGCGTCCGTTGTCGAGCGTCGTGGCGGCATAGATCATCGCCCGGTTCCCGGGTTTGGCAATCAGCACCCCGCCAGCCAGCCTGATGTCCCAATGGCTGATGTTCTCGGCCGAGGCCCAGATGTCGGAGAAACCCTTCAGCGACGGGCTTCCGGAAGCGTTCCGAAGAGCTTCGGGAGGTTTTTTCGAAAAAAGTTCAATTTCGGAGCCGATTTTTCGGGCCGAAAATTGTGGAAATAAAAAAATCCGATTATCTTTGCACCCACAACAAGGGGGATTAGCTCAGCTGGCTAGAGCGCTTGCATGGCATGCAAGAGGTCACGAGTTCGAATCTCGTATTCTCCACCATAAAAACGGGACCATCGAAAGATGGTCCCGTTTTTCAGTGTATGTTTCCGGCCGTATCGGCCGCACCCGGCACAAACGGCACAAACGGCACAAAAGCATCCGTGCCGGCCTCCACCCGCAACATTAGCGATAATTCAGCGGAAAAACCACGGCAGCAGCCAAAAACGACAAAACGAAATATCCGGCCGTCCTTGCGGACGGCCGGATATGCGCAACGCTGCCGGAAGGCGTTATTTGTCCCGGAAAAAAGCCGTGACGAAAGGCGCTTCGAGCAGGTAATCGGCGCATTCGCGGACGCTGCGCACGATGTCGTTGTAGCTCGAACCTTCGATCTCGACGATGATGTTCTCCACGCCGGCTTCCCGCGCGTTGGCGAAGATGGCGTCGAAGCCCACCATGCCGCTCTGGCCGATCTCACGACGATCCTTGATGTGCAGGAGCCGGAAACGCCCCGGATACTTCTTGAAGTAGTCCACCGGGCTGGCCTTGCCCATCACAGTCCAGTAGACGTCCATTTCGAACAGCACCTTGTCGGGATCGGTGTTTTCGAGCATGTAGTCCAGCATGACCTTATCCTCGATCTTCTCGAACTCGCGCGAGTGGTTGTGGTAGCCGAACTTCATGCCGGCGGCCGCACAGCGCGCACCCACCTCGTTGAAATAGCGGCAGTAGGTCTGCAAATCCTTGAGCGTCGAAATCTTACGCATCGAGGGGACCACGATATATTCCGCACCGGCGGCCTTGTGCGCCGCGATGCACTCGTCCCACCAAGCGAGGGCCTTCGAGAAATCGCCGCTCGCCAGCTCCTCGTCGGAGAGGTTGAGCGTGCAGTGCGTGGAAATCACCCGCATACCGGCATCCTCGACATCCTTGCGGAATTGCTCGGGAGTCTGCCCGTAGAGCATTCCGTCCTTGTAGCTGGCGGCCTCGACCGAAGTGTAGCCCATGTCGGCGAGCTGTTTCAGGACGGGTTTGTAATCGCCCTGGCTCTTGCCGAAAACCCCGATCAGGCTGCGCACCGAATAGAGCTGGATACCGATGTCCTTCTTCGGGGCCTTCTTCGCTTTGGCGGATGCTCCGCCGGGGAGCATCGCCAGAGCGAGGAGGACGCAGATGACTGCGAATAGCCTGTTTCTCATCGTAAGAAGCCCTTAATCGAGAATCTTGACACGGATATTGCGGAACCAGACGTCGTCGCCGTGGTCCTGAAGGCCGATGTAGCCTTCGTGGTTCTCACCGCCGCAGTTGTTCAGCAACTCGAACGCCAGGGGCCACTTCTCGGAGCTGAACTTGCTGTTCTCCAGCATCTCGGTCCACTGGGGAGTCCACAGGTGGTACTCCACGACGTTCTTGTCGTTCTGGCCGTGTACGACCGTGCCTTTGTAAACCATGATCTTGGCCTTGTTCCACTCGCCGAAGGGATTCTGGTTCTGCGGAACGGCGGGGATCATGTCGTAGAGCGACGCCGACTGGCGGTTGCCGTCGACACCCAGCTTGGCATCGGGATGGTTGGTGTTGTCGAGCACCTGATACTCGGGGCACGAGATGTAGATCGGCTCGTACTTGGTCTTGCCGTCCTTCTGGGTCGTAACCTCCTGGGCCAGGTAGAAGATGCCCGAGTTGCCGCCCTTCGAAACCTTCCACTCCATCTCCAGCTCGAAGTTCTTGAACTTCTTGGCGAAGATCAGGTCGCCGCCCTCGCCCGTCTGGGCCTCGCCGCCGCCCGAGCCGTTGAACTTGATGGCGCCATCCTCCACCGTCCAGCGCGAAGGAGCCTTGTCCTTGCCGTAGCCGCGCCAGCCGTTGAGCGTCTTGCCGTCGAAAATCACGTAGTAACCGTCCTTGTCCTGCGGGAACGAGGCGAGGTCCACCTGTGCGTTGTCGACAACGGTGTATTCGGGAACGGCTTTCTTGGCGGTTTTGGCATCGGCCGTTTCAGCCGTCTTGGCCTTGCCGCCGGGGCCGCCGCACGAAACCAGCGATGCGGTCAGAGCCGCGCATACCGAGAATAAAAGGGTCTTTTTCATATTCTTTCTGTTTTTTTAAAGTTTTACGGACAGGTTAGTTAATCAGCGCGGCATGGCGGGAAGCGCCCAGCCGTCGCGGTAGGTGTGTTTGATCAGCTCCTGGGCGAACTGCTGTGCGTTCACGGGATCGGTCCAGGTCTTGTCGAAGGTCGGGTGTCCGTCCTTGATGTGGAAGCCGTCCTTGATGACCGTCTTGATCATGGCGTCGTCCGGGATGTTCGTGAAACGCATGTTCGGACCGTCCCACTCCAACACCTGATTGAGGCCCTGGAGGCGGACTGCCAGCACGCCCATAACGACCATTTCGTTGAACGGTCCGGCTTCGCTGAAGTCCGATGCCGAAAGCACGCGGTCGTCGGCGTCCTCCTTGCAGGCGCGCACCCAGTCCATCTGGTGCGACTCGGTGATCTCGCGCAGCACCTTCGGAGCCTCGGGAACACGGCCCGAAACCAGATAGGGGTCCTTGCCGTAGCAGCCGCAGATCAGCGTGTCCTTCGTACCGTAGAAGATGGCGGCGCCGCCGCTCACGTTCAGGTTCTTGCCGGCGGGAAGCCCTGCGGGACGCTCCGGCATCAGGCCGCCGTCGTACCAGTGCACCTCGACTTCGGGCATGGCCACCTTCGGCATGTTGTCGCGGGCCGGGAAGATGAACTTCACGCGCTGTGCCGAGGGAGCGGACTCGTTCAGCAGCAGCGTCGAGCTGCCCTCCACCTTGGTCGGATAGCCCAGTTTCAGCCCCTTGAACACGGGGTGCAGGATATGGCAGGCCATGTCGCCCAGCGCACCCGTACCGAAATCCCACCATCCGCGGAAGTTCCACGGCGTATAGGCGGCGTTGTAGGGACGATAGGGAGCCGGACCGATGAAGGCGTCCCAGTTCATCGTCTTGGGGATGCGCATATCCTCCTCGGGACGCGCCAGGCCCTGCGGCCAGATGGGACGGTCGGTGAAGGTGTCCACGCGGCGCACCTCGCCGATCTCGCCGTTCCAGATCCATTCGCAGACCTTGCGCACGCCTTCGGCCGATGCGCCCTGGTTGCCCATCTGCGTGGCCACCTTGTACTTGTCGGCCAGCTTGGTCAGCAGGCGCGACTCGTAGACGGTGTGGGTCAGCGGTTTTTCGCAATATACGTGCTTGCCGGCGGTGATGGCGTCGGCGGCGATGATGGCGTGCGTGTGGTCCGCCGTAGCGACCATCACGGCATCGGCCGACTTGAGCATCTCGTCGTACATCTTGCGGTAGTCGTTGAACTTCTTGGCCGCAGGATAACGTTTGAAAATGTGGTCGGCGTATTTCCAGTCGACATCGCACAGGCCGATGATGTTCTGGCTCTCCAGGCCCTTCAGCACCGAAGCGCCGCGTCCGCCGACGCCGACGCCCAGGATGTTGAGTTTGTCACTGGGGGCCGTGTAGCCGAACTTCTTACCCAGAACCGTGCTGGGTACGACCGCTAAACCGATCGCGGCAGCCGCTCCCTGCTTCAGGAACGTTCTTCTTGACATTTCTTTTGCCATCGTTTCGAGGTTTAATTTGAGTTAGTATTGGGGTTATTTGATGTTCTTTTCGATGTTGTCGACCTCGTCCTTGAAGATCTTGTAGCCTTTGCCGAGGCCCTTCATCAATTCCGGGATCTTCGTGCCGCCGAACAGCAGCAGCACGACAAGCGCGATGATGACGATTTGTCCCACGCCGATAAATAACAGATGATTCATAGTTCAGGTAGTTTTAGGGTTATGCGATTGTCATGCGTGTTTGCGCAACAGGCCGTAGCCGTCCTTCATCGTGCGGCGGCGTTCGCGGATCTGCCGCAGGGTCTCCAGTTCCCCGATGGCCGGGAGGTCGTGCTCCCGCGCGTCGCGCAGGAACCGCCAGGCGTACTCCGAGGCCAGCGCCGCGTCGCGGAACTCCGGGAGCGCCTCGCTGCGGCGGCCCGTCTCGATCGACTCGGCGAAGAGCTTGCAAAGGGTGTCGATGTTCTTGCCCCCGTAGGGCTGGATGAGGCGGTGGGTCTGCGTCACGCCGTGCAGCTCAACGATCGCCGTCTTGAAATCGTGCGTCATGCGTGCAATGCCCTTCGTGCCGATGATGTCCACATAGGAATTGTGGGTCTGGGTCTGGGCCAGCTGGCCGTAGACATGCCCCTGGGTGATGTCGAACACCACGCCGTTCTCGAACGTGCCGTGGCATTGCAGCCACCAGGGGTCCTTGTAGTTCCACATCCGCACGGCCTGGGCATTCCAGGTCTTGAATTCCGACTGGGCATACCAGCGTGCGATGTCCACGTAGTGCATGCCGCAGTCGTGGAACGCGGGACCTTCGTATTCGTGGCCCTCGCCCGGAGCCAGTCCCGGAGTCATGTGGCAGACCCGGATGATGGCCAGTTCGCCGATCTCGCCCTGGGCGATGAAATCTTTGATCGTATTGTGATACCAGGAGTTGCGCAGGTAGAGGTTCACCGTCGAGAACAAGGGCGTGTTCTCGGCCAGCTCGACGGCCTGCCATTCGTTTTCGATACTGTCGGAAATGGGTTTTTCAGCGATGACGTGCTTGCCCGCGGCGAAAGCCCGCTCGATCTGCGATTTGCGCGAGTCGGCCAGAGCGAACAGCCCCACGACCTGCACTTCGGGATCGTCGAAAATAACCTGTTCGTCATCCACAACCTTCGCCCCGGGGGCCAGTTTGCGCGCCAGGTCCCGCGATTCGGCGCAGACGTCGCAGATGTACGCAACGTCCCACCTGCCGCTTTTCTGCATCTCGTCGAGGTAGAAACCTCCCATTCTGCCGAAGCCGATAAGGCCAACTTTTACAGGATTCATCGTGTAGTCAATAAGGTCGGTTAAAAGTTAGGTTCAGCGCCGCGCCTCCCGTTTCCGAAGGAAAATACCGGCAGGCGCACCACCTCGATTACAAAATTAGCCCGAATAACCTTCGGTTTGAAAACTGAAGCGGAAAATGTAGAACCCAATTCGAACCATATCTCTAATTAACAATTTATTACATTCTGAAACAACCCGAAAAATGTAGACGATCTGGAATGGTCAGACGTCCGTTTTATGGGCCGTTCCGATCTTCATGACCATCTTTTCGAACTCCTCGCGCGAGATGGCCGCCTTGTTGCGCACCTTGGTCCGGTAGTTATAGACGGTCGAAAGCGAACAGCGCAGGAACGAAGCGATCTTCACGCTGTCGGTGATGCCCAGACGCAGCAGGGCGTAAATCCGCAGCTCCTTGTTCAGCAGGTCCTCCTGCTTGAGCACGATCCGCTCGTCCTCGGTCAGCAGGGCGTTGAAGTCCTCGACGAACGACGGATAGAGGTTCAGGAAGATGACGTCGAAATTCTTGTAGAGTTCGTCCTGCTCGTCCTCGAGCATCGAGGTCGATTTGAGCCGTCTGTTGAGTTCGTCGAACTTCCGGTCCTGGGCCAGCTTCTTGAGCGACTTGCGGTAATCGTCCATTTTGTCGATGTACATGGAGCAAAGGTCGAAGAACCGCGCGATGTACTGCACCTTGACGGCATTGGAGTCCGACAGCTGCTCGTTCTTCTCGCCCAGCTCCTCGTTGAGCCGAGCCAGCTTCGCATTGGTCTGCGAAAGCTCCTCCTTGATGCGGTAGACCCTGCGAAGCTGCTTGTACAGGTAGACGAACAGCAGCACCAGCACCGCCGACAGCACGCTGATCAACACCAGATAGTATTGCAGCTTGTGCTTGGTGCGGGACTCTTTGGCCTGGTGCGAGGCAATGATGATCGAGTAAAGTTCCGACATCTGGACCGTGCGGAACTGCACGTTGGAGAAAAGCGCGTCCTCGACGGCCGCCTGCGTGTAGCGGAACGCACGGAAAAGATCGTCGTGACGGTAATAGAGCGTCGCGAGCGCCTGAAAGGCGGCGTTCTCCTTCGTGGAGTTCCGGATGTCGGTCATCGCCGACAGCATGTAGTACTTCCGCGCCAGCCAGTCGTCCCCGCGGCGGCGGTAGAAACTGCCCACCGAATAGGCGCACTCGGCGTAGAGCTGCGAATCGGGTTCGAGACTGTTCAGAAACCCGAGCAGCCGGACCTCCATTTCGTGCGACTGGTTGCGGCGGCTCATCTGGTAGAGCCGGTCGAGCTTGTAACGCACCGAAACCGTGTCGGCAAACATGATCACCGAATCCTGATAGCGTTCCTCCAGCTCGCGGAAGTGTCTCTGTCCGCTGAAAGCCACGTATTGCTGGTAGAAACGGTTGTAAGCCTTGTAATAGGTCGCCAGCATGTCGCGGGGCACCGACCGGCGGTCGATCGAGTCCAGCATCCGCTTCGCCTCGATGGACATGCCCGTCGACGAGTAGAGTTCCGCCAGGCGGATTCCCGAAAGACAGCCCTTGCGGCGGTCGCCCAGACGACGCGCCAGCAGGACGTTGCGCTCCATGTAGCGGATGGCCGAGTCGAGTTTGTACTTGTGGAATTCGCCGAACAGCCTGTCGTTGATCTCGTACTCCTGGGCGGGAGTCAGGCCGCTCACGCTCAACAGATGCCGCAGTTCGGCGATACGCTGCTCCTTCTGGCAGTCGTAAACCTGCCGGTTGGCGATCATGTGGTCCAGTTTGTCCGACAGCGACTGCGTTTCGTTCCGCTCGCAGGCGGACGACACGACCGCTACGGCGCAGAGCAGCAGCAGGGTTCGCAGCAGGTATGTGGGTTTCAGCAGTTTCATGGTCGGGGCCGGCCGCCGCAGGAAGCGTCCGCGAACAGGGCAAAAGTACAACTTTTTGCCGAATGCCGGCTTTCTTTTTAATCTTTCCTATTTGTTTGACGCCGCAAAGACATATCACGCGTCGCAAACCGAAACGAAGAGACGCTCCGGATTCCGGTTCGGATTTCAGAGCGAAAATCTCCTTTTCACGGTTCAAGGTACAAAAAATCGCCGACATACGGAACAGAACGGGCAAAAAAAAGAATCCCCGGCGACAGAATCGCCGGAGATTCGGGCGGAAATCCGCCGGAGGGAGGTACGGCACAGGATGCGTCCCGAGCCGTAATTCGCAGGCAATGAGCGTTGAAAGCTACCCGAGCTTCATCACGTCGTCGATGCCCATATCCTTATAGGTGCTTGCCAGCTCCTCGCTGCGGTCCGAAATAACCAGCAGCTTGTCGCCCAGCTTGAGTTCCGTCTTCCCCTGCGGCACGAAGTACTCCCCGTCGCGGCAGACCATCATCACCAGCGTATTCTCGGGCAGGGTGATGTCCTTGAGCGTATGGCCGCTGGCGAGCAGGTTCTCGTTGACCTCGACCTCCGTCAGCGCCGACTTCATCTCCTCGTGCATCTCGACGTTGAAGGCCGATTCGCGCTCCTCGTAGGCCAGCCCCAGCAGATTGGCCATGCCGCTCACGGTCGTGCCCTGCACCAGAAGCGAGATGATCGTCGAGAGGAAGACCACGTTGAACAGCAGCTCGGCGTGCTCGACGCCCGCCATCATCGGGTAGATGGCGAACAGGATCGGCACGGCGCCGCGCAGGCCCACCCACGAAACATAGAGACGCGCCTTGGTCGTGAAGCGCCGGAACGGCAGCAGGCAGGCGAAAACCGTGACGGGACGCGCCACGAGGATCATAAACGCGCCGACCGCACCGCCGAGGATCAGCACCTCGGGACGCAGCAGTTCGTCGCTGTTGACGAAAAGTCCCAGCGTGAGGAACATCACGATCTGCATGAGCCACGTGAAACCGTCGAAGAAGACCGTCAGCGAGCGTTTCTGCGCCAGCTTATGGTTGCCCACGACCAGACCCGCGAGGTAAACCGCCAGGTAGCCGTTGCCCTTGACGAGGTCCGTGAAGGCGAAGGCGAAGAAGATGAAGGCCAGCAGCAGCACCGAGTAGAGCGAGTGGTTGGCCAGGTTGATCTTGTTGATCGTCCACACAGCCAGCCGCCCGATCAGGTAACCCGAAAGCGTGCCGACGACCAGCTGCACCACGAAATAGAGGGCGCTCATGCCCAGACCGCCCCCGCCCTGGGAGTTGGTGACCACGCCGATCAGCAGGATCGTAAGCATGTAGGCCATCGGGTCGTTCGAGCCGCTCTCCAGCTCCAGCAGCGGACGGAGATGCTGTTTGAGACCCTGCTTCTTGCTTCGCAGGATCGAGAAGACCGACGCCGAGTCGGTCGAGGACATCGTGGCGGCCAGCAGCAGCGCCAGCGCGAAGGAGATCTCCAGATCGAGCCACGGAGCGACGAGCCAGACGAAGCCCGCCAGCACCATGGCCGTCATGACCACTCCCACCGTGGCCAGCACGACGCCCGGCCCGATGATCGGCTTTATCTCCTGGAAGGAGGTGTCCATACCGCCCGTGAAGAGGATGATGCACAGCGCGATCATACCGACGAACTGCGTCATTTCGACCGAGCGGAACGAAATGAAATTCAGCCCGAACAACATGCCGACCCCCAGAAAGAGCAGCAACGCGGGGGCGCCGAAGCGGTAAGCGACCTTGCCGGCCATCACCGCCACGAAGAGCAGCAACGCACCGACCAATACTACATTTTCACCACTGATGTCTATCATCTGTCCAATCTGTTTTTTCGTATCCAAAATTCAGCGGGCGCAGTTCCGGTCCCGGAGCGCAGCGACGAACCCTACGCCTCGCAAGCCCCCTCTTTCTGCGGGCTGATCTGCAACCGGGTCAGCGGCCGGTATTCCAGGTCCGCGTACTCGAAGGCCTGCATGGCGGCGAAGCGGTTGTCGGGCGTACGGTACATGGCCACGGAGACCGCCGGAACCCGCGCATGGGGCATTGCCAGCAGCCGCTCCACATTGCCTTCCGCCACGAGGGCCACCACATCGCGGCTCTGGGAACGCTCGAAGTAGAGTTCGTCGTAGCGCAGGTAACTGCGTCCGGCACGGTAGTAGGGCGCGCCCTCGGCGCTGAAAAAGCGCGCCGCGAGCGTGATCATCCCCGCCAGGGCCAGCGAACCGCCGATGAACACCGCCGACGAGCGGAGGTTGTTGGTCATCGAGGCTCCGTAAACGTGATTCAGAACCAGTATCGCCACGCCGGCCGCAAGCAGCGCGGCAGGCAGTACGAGGGATTTGCGGCGGCGCACCACAACCTCCCCGGGCAAGGCGTACATCGCCTCGCAAATTTTAATCTTATCCATATCTCTTTCATTATCAGACGTTCGTATTTCAGGCAAACAGAACGGCGAACCGTTCGGGAAATACCGCACGCTAAATAATGAGCCGCCGCAGCCGGTAGACATAGTAATCCACGGCATGCGGTCCGGCGGAGAGATCGGAGGTTCGGAACGCAGCGGTTAACTTGGCAACTCCCGTACCGCAGCCCCACGAAGCGGCGCCGCGCACGACGGCGCGTTCGGCCGGAACTTGCCGGTCGCCGTAACGGAACGAAGGCTGCACCGGGCAGGATTCCGCCTCCCGGAGCACACGGGGTTGGTGGTTCAGGTCCGAATTGTACGTACGCTCGCACTGCCACTCGTCGGCGTGCATATCGCCCGCCGAGAAGGCTGCAGAGGGCGCCTGCTGCCGGATGCACGCACCGTCGCCGCCCTCCGGAAAGAGCAGGCACGCCGTGAAGGCCAGCACGATGAAAAGCAGTTTACGCATCTAACGGTTCGGAAAATTACGTCGGCTACAAAGTTACGTTTTTTTCGGACAAATCCGCGGCCGAAGCCGAAATTATCCATAAAAAAAGCCGATTTTCCCGACACAGAGCCGCCCCAAAAAGGCCTTCTTTTTGCCGGGAAACGTCTTCCGCGGCTTCCGACCGCGGTCGACTGCCGGCCAACAAGCGGCAAAATTCCGAACGGACAACGCTCGAGATGCCCCAGGATGTGCGGCAGGCAGGCCGCAATCATCCGAAATCATTGGGGAATGAAGATATAAGTGATGGTTCCCGTCTGACGGGCGGGCGCCGAGTTGTCGATGTTGAACAACGAATTGCGGGCGGCGCGCAGAGCCGACTCGCGCATGCAGTCGTCGCCGCCCTCGGTGACGCGCGCGCCGGTCACCTTGCCCGCACGGTCCACCGTGACCGAAACCGTCACGTCGCCCCCGCCCTCGCACAGATAGGCCGGGACCTCCAGATAACGCGACGTACGCACGGGATCGGTAATCGAAAACGACACCGTGACGCGCCCCTTGACCTTGCGGTCCTGACGTTCCGCGCCGTCCTCCTTCCCGCGGCGTTCGCGGATGGCCCGCTCCTCGGCAAGCCCCTGCTCGTAGGCCTCGCGGTTGGCGCGCATCCGCGCCTCGGCCTCGGCCGCCGCCTCGTTCAGCGCCGCAGCGTTGGTCCCGCGGTCGTCGCGGAGCTTCTCGTTCAGGGCGTTTTCGTTCGACGCCTGGTTGCGGATGCTCCGCCAGTCGATCTCCTCCTGCCGCTGGCGCTCGCGCACCTCGCGCTCCAGGCGGTCGCGCTCCTGCTCCATTTCGGCCAGCGTCTGAAGGTCGATATACATGCCCTGCTGGTGCGTGCGCCGGCCCACGACGATCTTCGACGAGACGAAGACGATCATCAGCGCCAGATAGGCGATCAACGTGACGCACAGGCCGATACGATGGTCGTAGGTCCACGACCCCATATCCTCCCTGCGGTTGTCGAAGGGCAGTTTGATACGCGGCCTGCGGGCGGGTTTCGGTTTGTCGTCACGGGGTGTTTCAGTCATTGCGGTGTATCGGAATTTTGAGCAAAAGTAGCGTTTTTTACCGAAAATTTCCTATCTTTGCGCGCAAATATATAGAAACACCGCTTATGTCAACCAAACAACAAACGCTGAAGGCGCCGATCTCATTTTCGGGAAAGGGCCTGCATACGGGCGTCAAAGTTACCATGACCGTGAATCCCGCCGAGGCCGGAACCGGAATCGTATTCCGCCGCACCGACCTCGAAGGACAACCCATAATTCCCGCCCTGTGCGACAACGTCGTAGACACTTCGCGCGGCACGACCGTCGAAGCCGGCGGCCACCGCGTGCACACCATCGAGCACATCATGTCGGCGCTCTGGACCCTCGGCGTGGATAACGCCGTGATCGACATCGACGCCCCCGAGACCCCCATCATGGACGGCTCGGCCCGCGAATACGCCCGGGCCATCACCGAGACCGGACTGGCGGACCAGGACGCCGAGCGGCAGTTCTACCACGTGACCGAAAAGATGGTCTACACGATCCCCGAGAAGGGCGTGGCGATCATCCTCTACCCCGACGACGAATTCTCCGTCTCGGTGCACGTGGACTACAATTCGAAGGTCATCGGCAACCAGTACGCCACCTTCAACCCCGGCGACGACTTCGCCCGAAAAATTTCGCCCTGCCGCACGTTCGTCTTCCTGCACGAGCTGGAGCCGCTGATCAACATGAACCTGATCAAGGGCGGCGACCTGGACAACGCCATCGTGGTGGTGGAAAACCCCGTGCCCGACGAACAGCTGGACAAGCTCAAGAAGGTCTTCAACAAGCCCGACATCGAGATCAAGGCGGGCTACCTCAATAACCTCGAACTGCGCTGCAACAACGAGCTGGCGCGCCACAAGCTGCTCGACCTGCTGGGCGACTTCGCGCTGCTGGGCGTACGGATCAAGGGCCGCGTCTGGGCCACCCGCCCGGGACACTTCGCCAACACGGAGTTTATGAAGCAGCTCAAGCAGACCATCCGCCGCGGAGGCGAGAAACCCCGCTACACCTACGACTGCCGTAAGCCGCCGCTCTACGACATCAACGACATCCGCCGCATGCTGCCCCACCGTCCGCCGTTCCTGCTGGTGGACCGCATTTTCCACTGCGATTCCTCGTCCGTGGCGGGCATCAAGAACGTGACGATGAACGAACCGTTCTTCGTGGGCCACTTCCCCGAGGAGCCGGTGATGCCGGGCGTGCTGATCGTCGAGGCCATGGCGCAGTGCAGCGGCATCATGGTCCTGAGCAACGTCCCCGACCCGGAGAACTACTCGACCTACTTTATGAAGATCGACGGCGTGAAATTCAAGCGCAAGGTCGTTCCGGGCGACACGCTGCAATTCGAAATCCACCTGCTGGAACCCATCCGCCGGGGCGTCGCCCTCGTGGAGGCCAAGGCTTTCGTCGGCGAGACGCTCGCCTGCGAGGCCGTGATGATGGCGCAGGTAGTCAAAAACAAAAAATAGAGGAAATGATCAGCAACCTGGCCTATATCCACCCCGACGCCAAACTCGGAGCCAACGTCACGGTGGAACCATTTGCCTATATCGCGGGCGACACGGTGATCGGCGACGACTGCTGGATCGGTCCCGGAGCCGTGATCCACGACGGGGCGCGCATCGGCAGGCGATGCCGCATCCACACCGCCGCTTCGGTCGCATGCCTTCCGCAGGACCTGAAATTCGCCGGAGAAATCACCACCTGCGAAATCGGCGACGACAACGACATCCGCGAGTACGTGACCATCAGCCGCGGAACCGCCTCGACCGGAACCACGCGCATCGGCTCGAAAAACCTGCTGATGGCCTACGTCCACATCGGGCACGACTGCATCATCGGCAGCAACTGCGTGATCGCCAACCGCGTGTCGCTCGCCGGCGAAGTGCACGTCGGCGACTGGGTGGTCATCGGCGGCCACGCCGCCGTCCACCAGTGGACCCACATCGGGGCGCACGCCATGGTGCAGGGCGGCGCGCTGCTGGGGCAGGACCTCCCGCCCTACGTCATCGTGCGCAACGACACGCTCCGTTTCGCGGGCATCAACAAGATCGGGCTTGCGCGCCGCGGCTTTTCGCACGAACGCATCGCCGAGATCCACGACGCCTGCCGCATCCTCTTCCAGAGCGGCCTGAACTACCTGAACGGTTGCGACGAGGTCGAAAAGCAGGTTCCGCAAAGTCCCGAGCGCGATACGCTCCTCGAATTCATCCGCACCTCGAAACGCGGCATCATCAAACCCTACGAATCGCGTTGCAAAGAGGAGTAAATTTTGCGTATAAATATTGGTATATCGGAATTTTTCACTATATTTGCGGTGTCGAAAGACAGCGTGAAGGGTAAGGGGACGGGCAGTCCCCTTATTTCATACTTACACCGGACCGAAATTCAACGACTATGATAGAGACGAAAAAGATAATCGAAGCGGCGGAACGTCATTTGGAAGGCTCCGATATGTTCGTGGTGGAGTGCACCTCGACCCCGGGCAACGAAATCGAACTGACGATCGACAGCGACACGTCGGTCGGCATCGACGCCTGCGCGGAGTTGAGCCGCGCCGTCGAAGCGCAGTTCGACCGCGACGAGGAGGATTTTTCGCTGACGGTCATGTCGGCCGGCATCGGCTCGGAGCTGAAAAGCCTGCGCCAGTACCGCAAACTCGCCGGCAAATCGGCCGAGGTGCTGCTCACCAGCGGCGTGAAGATACTGGCCAAGCTGGAGGAGGTCACCGACGAAGGCATCACCCTCTCCTACGAGGAGAAGCAGGCCGTCGAGGGCAAAAAGAAGAAACAGTTGGTGAAAGTCACGCGCAGCTACCCCTTCGATCAGATCAAGTACACGAAGGAGTGGCTGGATTTCAAGTAACAATTAAAAATCAGATAAAGCACACAATGGACAATCTCAATCTCATCAGCAACTTTGCCGAATTCAAAGAGCTGAAGAACATCGACAAGTCGACGATGATCGGCGTGCTGGAGGACGTCTTCCGCCACGCGCTGCAAAAACAGTATGAAACGGACGAGAATTTCGACGTCATCATCAACCCCGAGAAAGGCGACCTCGAAATCTGGCGCAACCGCACGGTCGTCGAGGACGACGCCGTCGAAGACCCCAACGCACAGATTTCCGTCTCGGAGGTCAAGGCCATCGACCCCACCTACGAGATTGGAGACGAATACGCCGACGAGATCAAACTCTCCTCGTTCGGCCGTCGCGCCGTGCTGTCGCTGCGCCAGAACCTCGCCTCGCGCATCCTCGATCTGGAGAAGGCCAGCCTCTACGAAAAATACTCGGAGAAGGTCGGCGACATCGTCACGGGCGAGGTCTACCAGGTGTGGAAAAAGGAGGTGCTGATCCTCGACGACGAGGAGAACGAGCTGATCCTCCCGAAGGCCGAGCAGATCCCCAACGACTTCTACCGCAAGGGCGACACGATCAAGGCCATCGTCAAGTCGGTCGAGATGAACAACAACCAGCCGCGCATCATCCTCTCGCGTACGGCCAACCAGTTCCTCGAACGGCTGTTCGAGCAGGAGGTTCCCGAGATTTTCGACGGTCTGATCACCATCAAGAAGATCGTCCGCATCCCCGGCGAGCGCGCCAAGGTCGCCGTGGAGTCCTACGACGAGCGCATCGACCCGGTGGGCGCCTGCGTCGGCATGAAGGGTTCGCGCATCTACTCGATCGTCAAGGAGCTGCGCAACGAGAACATCGACGTGGTGAACTACACGGCAAACCCGACGCTGATGATCCAACGTTCGCTCAATCCCGCAAAGGTGTCGTCGATCACCATCGACGAGGAGAAGATGACCGCTTCGGTCTACCTCAAGCCCGACCAGGTGTCGCTGGCCATCGGCAAGGGAGGTCTCAACATCCGCCTCTCGAAAATGCTCACCGGCTATGACATCGACGTTTACCGCGAGGTCGAGGAGGAGGACGTGGCCCTCACGGAGTTCGCCGACGAGATCGACGGATGGGTGATCGACGCCCTGAAAGCCGCCGGATGCGACACCGCCAAGAGCGTGCTGGAACTCCCCGTCGAGGAGATCGCCGCACGCGCCGACCTTGAACTGGAGCAGGCGCAGAAGGTCGTGGAGATCCTGAAGGCCGAATTCGAATAATCAAAGCAAGACAAGAAAGGAAAAGAGACAAGATATGGGTAATGAAAGAAAATTAAGGCTCATTCAGGTTGCAAAGGAGTTCAAGGTGGGGCTGAACACCGTCACCGACTTCCTGCAGAAGAAGGGCATCAAGAGCGACGGATCGCCCAACACGCTGGTCGATGCCGAGACTTACGCCGTTCTGGAGAAGGAGTTCGGGGCGAACCGCAGCGCCGCCAGCGCACGTGATTCGATCCGCGAACGCATCTCCCTGAAGCAGACGACCGTAACCCTCGAAGAAGCCAGGAAGCAGGAGCGCGAGGAAGAGAAGGAGGTTGTCATCAAAAGCAACGTCATCAGCGTCAAGGACGAGATTCAGCAGCCGAAGTTCCTCGGCAAGATCGACCTCTCGCCCAAGCCCAAGGCGGCTCCGGCTCCCCAGCCCAAGCCCGCACCCGAGGCCGTGAAACCCGCACCCCAGCCGGCGGCTCCCGCCGCGAAAGCGGAGGAGGCCCCGAAAGCTCCGGAGGCCGTGAAACCGGCTCCCGCACCCGCTCCGGCTCCCCAGCCGAAGCCGGCCGAAACGCCGAAACCCGCAGCGGCCGCAACGCCGGCCCCCGCGAAGGCCGCAGCCCCCGTGCAGGAGGCCCCGAAGAGGGAAACGCCCGCCCCGGCTCCGCAGCCCAAAGCCGCAGAGACTCCCGCACCCAAACCCGCTCCGGCCCCGGCAGCGCCCGCGGCACAAGCGGCTCCGGCCCCCGCCCCCGCGGCGGAGCCGAAGCCCGAGGCCCCGAAGGACAACATCTTCCGCCCCGAGACGGTGACCCTCACCGGTCCGCAGGTGCTCGGCACGATGGACGTGTCGGGCTTCGTCGCAGGCGGCAAGCATAAGCGCAAACGCCTCCAGAAGGAGAAAGTCGACGTCAGCAAAGCCCCGAAGGGCAATGCACAGGGCGGCGGCAACCGTCAGGGCCAGGGCGGTCAGAACAACAACGGCAACCGTTCGGGAGGACAGGGCCAGAACCGCGGCGGAGGTCAGAACCAGCCCCGTCCGGGCGAAGGACGCCGCAACAAGGGCAAGAACGCCCCCAAACCGATCGTGCGCCCGGAAGTGAGCGACGAAGAGGTTTCGAAGCAGGTAAAGGACACCCTGGCGCGTCTGACGGCCAAGGGGTCCAAGAGCAAAAGCTCGAAATACCGCAAGGACAAGCGCGAGGCCGTCGCCGAGCGCATGAACGAGGAGTTCGAACGCGAGGAAATGGAGCGTTCGACGCTCAAGGTCACGGAGTTCGTGACCGTGAGCGAGCTGGCCACGATGATGAACGTCGCGCCGACGGAAGTCATCATGGCCTGCATGAACCTGGGACTGATGGTGTCGATCAACCAGCGTCTCGACGCCGAGGCGCTCGTGGTCGTGGCCGAGGAGTTCGGCTACAAGGTCGAATTCGTTTCCGTGGAGATTCAGGAAGCCATCGCCGACGACCACGAGGACAGGGAGGAGGACCTCGTGCCGCGTCCGCCGATCGTGACGGTCATGGGACACGTGGACCACGGCAAGACCTCGCTGCTGGACAACATCCGCAAGACGAACGTCATCGAAGGCGAGGCGGGCGGCATCACGCAGCATATCGGCGCATACAGCGTCGAGCTGAACGGCCAGAAGATCACCTTCCTCGACACCCCGGGCCACGAGGCCTTCACGGCCATGCGCGCCCGCGGCGCGAAGATCACCGACGTGGCCATCATCATCGTGGCGGCCGACGACAACGTGATGCCGCAGACGATCGAGGCGATCAACCACGCGCAGGCCGCCGGCGTGCCGATGGTCTTCGCCATCAACAAGATCGACAAGCCCAACGCCAATCCCGACCACATCAAGGAGCAGCTCTCGCAGATGAACTACCTCGTGGAGTCGTGGGGCGGCAAATACCAGGACCAGGAGATTTCGGCCAAGAAGGGGCTGAACCTCGACAAGCTGCTCGAAAAGGTGCTGCTCGAGGCCGAGATGCTCGACCTGAAGGCCAACCCGAACAAAAAGGCGCAGGGAACGGTGATCGAATCGACGCTCGACAAGGGCCGCGGCTACGTCTCGACGGTCCTGGTGCAGAGCGGCACGCTCCGCGTCGGCGACGTGATCCTCTCGGGAACCTACACCGGCCGCGTGAAGGCCATGTTCAACGAGAACGGCAAGAAGGTGGCCGAAGCGGGTCCCTCGACGCCCGTGCAGGTGCTGGGTCTCAACGGCGCCCCGCAGGCCGGCGACACGTTCAACGTGATGGAGGACGACCGCTCGGCGCGCGAGATCGCCAACAAGCGCGAGCAGTTGCAGCGCATGCAGGGCATCATGACCCAGAAGCACGTGACGCTCGACGAAATCGGACGCCGCATCGCCATCGGATCGTTCAAGGAGCTCAACATCATCGTCAAGGGCGACGTGGACGGATCGGTCGAGGCCATGTCCGGATCGCTGATCAAGCTCTCGAAGGAGACCGTGCAGGTCAACGTCATCCACGCCGCCGTAGGCCAGATTTCGGAGTCCGACGTGCTGCTGGCCGCCGCCTCGAACGCCATCATCGTCGGCTTCCAGGTGCGTCCGTCGGCCGCTGCGCGCAAGGTGGCCGAGAAGGAGGAGATCGAAATCCGCCTCTACTCGATCATCTACGACGCCATCAACGACATCAAGGACGCCATCGAGGGCATGCTCGAACCGGTGATGAAGGAGGAGATCGTAGCTTCGGTCGAGGTGCTGGAGATCTTCAAGATCACCAAGGTCGGAACCGTCGCCGGATGTATGGTCCGCGAAGGCAAGTTGCAGCGCTCGACCCCGATCCGCGTCATCCGCGACGGCATCGTGATCTACACCGGCAAGCTCGGATCGCTCAAGCGGTTCAAGGACGACGTGAAGGAGGTGGCCTCGGGTCAGGACTGCGGTCTGAACATCGAATCGTTCAACGACATCCGCGTGGGCGACATCGTCGAAGGGATACGAACAGGTGGAGGTCAAACGCAAGTAACCCATAAAACTAACAACTACTTACAATTTTTTGGCAGTAATGACTAACCCAATCCATTTTACGACTGCGGAAGAGGCCGTCAAGGTCATCAAATCGGGCGATCATGTGCACCTGAGCTCCGTGGCATCGGCTCCGCAGTGCCTGATCAACGCCATGTGCAAGCGCGGAGAGGCCGGCGAACTGAAGGACGTGCACGTCCATCACCTCCACACGGAGGGTCCGGCCCCCTATGCCGATCCGAAATTCGAGGGCGTCTTCCAGCTCGACTCGTTCTTCGTGGGCAGCAACGTCCGCAAGGTGACGCAGAGCGGCTACGCCGACTACATTCCGATCTTCCTGAGCGAAACCCAGCGGCTGTACCGCTGCGGCGCCGTGCCGTGCAACGTGGCGATGATCCAGGTCTGCCCGCCCGACAAGCACGGCTACGTGTCGCTCGGCACGTCGGTGGACGCGACGCTGGCCGCCGTGGAGTGCGCCGACTACGTGATCGCCGTGGTGAACAAATACGTTCCGCGCGCCTTCGGTCAGGCCATGATCCACTCCTCGAAGATCGACCTCTTCGTGGAGGACGACACGCCGCTCATGGAGGCGCACTTCTCCGAGCCCAACGAGGTCGAGACGGCCATCGGCAAGCACTGCGCCGCGCTGATCGAGGACGGCGCGACGCTCCAGATGGGCATCGGCGCCATTCCCAATGCCGTGCTGGCACAACTGGGAGGCCACAAGAACCTCGGCATCCACACCGAAATGTTCGCCGACGGCGTGCTGCCGCTCGTCGAGAAGGGCGTCATCAACGGCGAGGCCAAAGAAGACCGACCCGGGCAAGATGGTCTCGACCTTCCTGATGGGTTCGCAGAAGGTTTACGACTTCATCGACGACAACCCCGGCGTGCTGATGATGGACGTGGGCTACACGAACGATCCCTACATCATCTCGCAGAACGACCGCATGACGGCCATCAACTCGGCCCTGCAAGTCGATCTGACGGGCCAGGTGTGCGCCGACTCGCTCGGCACGAAGTTCTGGTCGGGAGTGGGCGGCCAAATCGACTTCGTCTATGGCGCGTCGCTGTCGAAGGGCGGCAAGGCGATCATCGCCATGCCTTCGATCACGAACAAGGGCGTCTCGAAAATCTGCCCGACGCTGTTGGACGGCGCGGGCGTCGTGACCACGCGCAACCACATCCACTGGTTCGTCACGGAGATCGGAGCCGTGGACCTCTACGGCAAGACCTTGCAGGAGCGTGCACGCCTGCTGATCTCCATCGCGCATCCTTCGGCGCAGGAGGAGCTGGACCGGGCCGCTTTCGAGCGCTGGGGATCGCATCACCACTACATCAAGGGATATATGAAATAGCGTTTCCGCACCTCGGAAACAGCAACAAGAAACGGCGTTCGCATGAACGCCGTTTTTTGCATCTTCCGGCCAACCGCCCCTTGATCCCGACGGACGGACTGCCTACATACAAGCCGGACGCACCTCGGCAACGGGCTGCGCACGACTGATCGGCAAGGAAGGGCTTGCGAGGTCCGAACAGTTTCGACTTACCGTTTTACCCGACAAAACGGGCTGCAACCGATCCCCTGTAAGTTCGCGATATGTCCAATACCCGATCCTGGACGGTTACTTGCGTCGGCGTCCAGGAGCTCACATGCCCAATATTGATCAGATAGGCCCGATGAATACGGACGAACCGATCGTCGAGCCGCTCAGCCCATTGCGAAATACAGGTCCGCGTCCGGTAAGACCTTCCTGCGTATGGAGAAGAACTTCTTTATCGTTAGACTCCACATAGAGAATCGCCTCGATCGGCAGCACAACCTTACGGCGATCGGAAATAAACGTCACATATCTCTCCTCTGAAAGTTTCTTTTTCAGATAATGAGACAGCAACTCCCCCGGGACGACAATCGCCACCAGCAGAATCAAAATAAAAACGGGATTCGAAAATAACCCGGGAAAAGGAGCTCGCATCAAATTCTCAGACGGAGTAGTGTGGAAACTGGCAAGGAGAAGCGACATCCATTCGATGATCAGAGTGCTTGCAACCACACAAATAACAGCCAAAACCCGGCGCCGTTCTGCCCGAAGAGCCATCGGCAGGAAAAATTTCGCACAGAACATTCCCGGCAGTAAAGACGTGGCAAGAAACAACGCCCGGCCGAACCGGTAATCGAAACTCACCAGAATAAGCGCCAGCGCAAAGACGGCAGCCAGCCAATAGAGAAAAGTCGCAAGGTGTTTCATTTAATACAAAGTTAATAAAAATCGCCATCCACAGAAACAAATCAGAGAGTTCCGGCCGATTTGACATCTGGAACAGGGGATTTGAATTTGCATCGTCACCACATTTGCGTCTATCTTTGCAAAAGGAATTCCTGCCAACTCATTATCTAACTTAAAACAAAGCCCCATGCAAACCTTCACCAAACTTCTGCTTGCCGGACTGCTCTTCGCTGCATCCGGAGCCTTTGCCCAAGACCAGATCAGTGTCCAGTCTTCCTGCGCAGCAACTGAATCGGCTGACAAAAACCAGCCGCCAGCCGGTATGATAAAAACCGGCGAAATGACCGTAACGAATGCGGAAACAGGAGAAACGACTACCGCAGACAGCTATTCACCTCCCCCGAAATCCATAGCCGATCTCTATATGGAAGGTGGCTACATTTGGATGTCAATGATCACTATTTGCCTGATCGCCATGCTGTTCGCAGCCTGGAAAGCTCCCCGCTGGGTAAAGGAAGCCGGTTTGGCTGCACTGATGCTGGGCTGGATCTATTTCATGACCGGATTATACGACATTTCGGAGATTATCGGCAGCGGTCAACTCGCAGGCATATCATCCGAAAGCAAGTTGGCAATACTTTTCAGCGGAGTGAGGGTAACCGTAATCGCACCGACATACGGCATGATCGTCTATTGCATCTCGCTTCTCCTGCGCATTGCCGTGAAACCGAGAATCTGAACTTAAATCGCCTCTTATCCGGTAATCAGGAACCGTTCCGATTATGAGCGGATAATCGGAGGCGACACCGCTTCGGCCGAACAAGAAATGACCGCCTTCGGCACGGTATTCTTTGGAAAACGAAACCTCCCTGTAGCTGCGAATCGAAAGGTGTTATCGGAACCATTTCCCGCGGCATTCACCCATCTGAAAAAGACAACGGATCGGTAGTGATTCTTTCGCGCGACGCCTCTTCTTGTCTCCTTTCCGCTCGATGGGAGAATCACGAACAGAGCGGATTCACAGACCTGAAAAACAAACCGGTTATTTTATTCAACCCGTTTTTTCCGCTTTTACGCTTATTTCCGTATATTTGTGCGTTAACTAATACGAAACCGCCAATGAAATAACACACAAAGTTGCAGTAACACGACTAAAAAGCGCCGGTTCCGCACGAAAAGCGGCGGTGCGCACATATAAAAAGCGTTAGCTTTAACCTTGCTTTCTGAAAATCTGGAAAATTTAAAGAGCAACCAAGGAATGAAGTTTGACGCTCACGTTTCCAGCGTGGGCTTCATTCTGTATTTGGTTGCCAGGTTATTCCAGAGCCTCAGAAAGCAAATCAGAGTTTTGTCCCACGTTTTTTATTTCACCTTCCGAATCCGAACTTAATTCCATGCGCTGCGGGACAGGCGTACATACCCACCCATGAAAGCCTATCTCCTGCTCCTCCCGATCAGTTTCCTGCCTGCCGTAGCGGGCATCCTCGTTACGCGTCCGATGTGGCGCATACGCCAGCTCCCCAACGAAGCGATACAGGGCATCGGTCTCGTCGTGATGATCTCCGTCCTGATCGGCTGCCTCGTCCCGCTCTTTCTCGGCGACACAGGGGCTGTCGGATGCGCCTGCATCCTATTGAGCCTGTTCAACCTCGTGATTTTCCAGTATTACGAGCAGCGGCTCACCACCTCGCGCTGCCCGCAATGCCACACGCGCAACCTGCACGTGCGCAAGTACAGCAAAGGACTTTACAAACTCTACTGCCCGCATTGCGGCCTGCACAGCCGGTGGCGCACATGGCGGTATTTTTCGAACGAAGCTTAACGATGTCCCGAAAAGCCGTTCGGCTACCCCTTCATCCAGCGCGGCGAACATGCGTTTGAGGTAGATGCACGCCTGAAATAGAATGCCCTGCAACACCCCGTTCCCGAGTCCTGGAATGCGTCGCTCCGCGGCCAGGAAAGTCTTGGCCGTGAGCTTCAGCTTCGCACCGGCCACAAACGCCCGTCTCCGATCACGCTCGACGAATACCTCGCAGAACGGGAAAAATAACGTCCCCCAAACGCCGCTTTAAAAAGGCAGTCTTCCCCCTCCCGAAAATATCCGGCATCGAACTCCGTGTCGGACGTCGAACATTTCGTCTTCGCTCCCCCTGTAGGTTGCGCTGCCCCCCCCCTCCAAGACAAAAACCCCTCCTGTTAAGGAAGGGTTAGGCACAAAAAAAAGGTCAGACCTTACGATCTGACCTTGAAGAGGCGGCTACCTACTCTCCCACGGGAAAACCGCAGTACCATCGGCGTAAGTGAGCTTAACTTCTCTGTTCGGAATGGGAAGAGGTGGAACCTCACTGCTATAACCACCTAAAAGAACCTATGCTTCAATATATCGAAGCCGTGCGAGTGATGCTTTTAGATCATCACAATCCGTCGCACTCGGTAAGAGTTGACATATTCGGGTAATGAGATAAAGAATTGCTGCAAAAAAGTCGTTCGGGTAATTAGTACTGCTCGGCTTTGACATTACTGTCTTTACACCTGCAGCCTATCAACGTAGTAGTCTCCTACGCCCCTCAAGGGAAAAACTTATCTTGGGGATGGCTTCGCGCTTAGATGCTTTCAGCGCTTATCCAAACCGAACGCGGCTACTCGGCAGTACACTTGGCAGCATAACCGATACACCGGAGGTTCGTCCAACTCGGTCCTCTCGTACTAAAGTCAGGACCCCTCAATTTTCCTACGCCCGCAACAGATAGAGACCGAACTGTCTCACGACGTTCTGAACCCAGCTCGCGTGCCACTTTAATCGGCGAACAGCCGAACCCTTGGGACCTTCTCCAGCCCCAGGATGTGACGAGCCGACATCGAGGTGCCAAACCGCCGCGTCGATATGAGCTCTTGGCGGCGATCAGCCTGTTATCCCCGGAGTACCTTTTATCCTTTGAGCGATGGCCAGTCCACACAGAACCACCGGATCACTATACCCTGCTTTCGCACCTGGTCGACTTGTAAGTCTCACAGTCAAGCACCCTTATGCTATTGCACTCTGCGCACGGTTACCATTCGTGCTGAGGGTACCTTTGGGAAGCCTCCGTTACGCTTTTGGAGGCGACCACCCCCAGTCAAACTACCCACCAAACGGTGTCCCCTATCAAGGGTTAGAATCCAAGTACACAAAGGGCCGTATTTCAACGTTGACTCCACGAATACTGGCGTACCCGCTTCAATGTCTCCGGCCTATCCTACACATTGTGTACCCAAATTCAGCGTTAAGCTATAGTAAAGGTTCACGGGGTCTTTTCGTCCCGTTGCGGGTACCCGGCATCATCACCGGGACTACAATTTCACCGAGCTCACGGTTGAGACAGTGTCCAGATCGTTACACCATTCGTGCAGGTCGGAACTTACCCGACAAGGAATTTCGCTACCTTAGGACCGTTATAGTTACGGCCGCCGTTTACTGGGGCTTCGATTCAATGCTTCTCTTGCGATGACATCCCCTCTTAACCTTCCATCACCGGGCAGGTGTCAGGCCCTATACGTCTTCTTTCGAATTTGCAGAGCCCTGTGTTTTTGATAAACAGTCGCCTGGACCTCTTCGCTGCGCCCTACTCGCGTAGGGACCCCTTTTCCCGAAGTTACGGGGTTAATTTGCCAGTTCCTTAACCGTGATTCACTCGAGCACCTTAGGATACTCTCCTCGACCACCTGTGTCGGTTTACGGTACGGGTAACATATACTATAACTTAGAAGATTTTCTCGGAAGTCGACTTGGGTGAACTATCAGATTGGCCGTAGCCGCTCCGTACTGTCGGGTTTCAGCAAGGACTAACTCTTAATCTGTCCCTATACCTACACCCTTTAACCACCTATTCCGTCAGGCGGCGTCACTTACGTTCCTTCGTCTCTCCATCGAGGTATATGTTAGTATCGGAATATTAACCGATTGTCCATCGAGATCACCGTTCGGCTTACCCTTAGGACCCGACTAACCCTGATCCGATTAGCGTTGATCAGGAAACCTTGGTCTTGCGGTGTGCGGGTTACTCTCCCGCATTATCGTTACTCATGCCTACATTTGCTTTTCCATAAACTCCACCTATCCTCGCGGAATGGCTTCGACGTCAATGGAATGCTCCCCTACCGCACTTTCGTGCCCAGAACTTCGGTGGTATACTTGATGCCCGTTTATTATCCACGCTTTGCCGCTCGACTAAAGTGAGCTGTTACGCACTCTTTGAATGAATAGCTGCTTCCAAGCTAACATCCAGCTGTCTCTGCAGCAAAACATCGTTAGATCAACTTAGTATACTCTTCGGGACCTTAGTTGCTGGTCTGTGTTGTTCCACTCTCGTAACCGGACATTAGCACCCGGTCGCTCACTGCTGTAAATCATACTACTGGCATTCGGAGTTTGTCAGGATTTGGTAGGCGGTGAAGCCCCCGCATCCAATCAGTAGCTCTACCTCCAGTAGACTCTTAATTACAACGCTGCCCCTAAAGGCATTTCGGGGAGTACGAGCTATTTCCCAGCTTGATTAGCCTTTCACCCCTACCCTCAAGTCATCGAGAAGCTTTTCAACGCTTATTCGTTCGGTCCTCCAGTTGGTTTTACCCAACCTTCAACCTGCTCAAGGGTAGATCGCAAGGTTTCGCGTCTACAACCACTGACCAGCCGCCCTGTTCAGACTCGCTTTCGCTTCGGCTCCGTGCATCCGTGCACTTAACCTCGCCAGTGATTAGTAACTCGTAGGCTCATTATTCAATAGGCACGCCGTCACAGCACGAAACTGCTCCGACCGGTTGTAAGCGTATGGTTTCAGGTTCTATTTCACTCCCCTGTTCGGGGTTCTTTTCACCTTTCCCTCACGGTACTGGTTCACTATCGGTCTCTTGGGAGTATTTAGCCTTACCGGGTGGTCCCGGCAGATTCAGACAGGATTCCTCGTGTCCCGCCCTACTCAGGATACTGCTATCGCATAACGAACTTACCTGTACGGGCCTTTCACCCTCTATGGACGAACTTTCCAGATCGTTCCAGTTCATTGTTACTTGAATATTGCAGTCCTACAACCCCGGCATTGCCGTAACAATACCGGTTTAGGCTTTTTCCCTTTCGCTCGCCGCTACTCAGGAAATCGATGTTTCTTTCTTTTCCTCCTCCTACTAAGATGTTTCAGTTCAGAGGGTTGGCCCATCTTACGATGTGTCAGGTCTTCTACCTGACGGGTTGTCCCATTCAGAAATCTCCGGATCAAATCTTGTTTGCAAATCCCCGGAGCTTTTCGCAGCTTACCACGTCTTTCTTCGCCTCCAAGAGCCTAGGCATTCCCCATACGCCCTTATTTACTTTCTTACAACTTCTCACACAGCCTATTCCCGCGTGAGAACTTTATCTCATCTCCTTAAATATGTCAATGAACGCTGCGAATTTCTTCGCTGTGAACAGCACTCGGTTCGAACCTACGCCTAAAGCGGTGCTGTTGTAACGTTTCTTTGAAGTGAGCAGCTACCTACCTTTGAAACAAGGCTCCAGAAAGGAGGTGTTCCAGCCGCACCTTCCGGTACGGCTACCTTGTTACGACTTAGCCCCAGTCACCGGTTTTGCCCTAGGTCGCTCCTTGCGGTCACGAACTTCAGGCACCCCCAGCTTCCATGGCTTGACGGGCGGTGTGTACAAGGCCCGGGAACGTATTCACCGCGCCATGGCTGATGCGCGATTACTAGCGAATCCAACTTCACGGAGGCGGGTTTCAGCCTCCGATCCGAACTGAGATAGGCTTTCGAGATTCGCATCCCATCACTGGGTAGCTGCCCTCTGTACCTACCATTGTAACACGTGTGTAGCCCCGGACGTAAGGGCCGTGCTGATTTGACGTCATCCCCACCTTCCTCTCGGCTTACACCGGCAGTCCCGCCAGAGTGCCCAGCTTGACCTGATGGCAACTAACGGTAGGGGTTGCGCTCGTTATGGGACTTAACCCGACACCTCACGGCACGAGCTGACGACAACCATGCAGCACCTAGTCTCCTGCCCCGAAGGGAAATCCTGCTTCCAGAATCGTCAGTAACTTTCAAGCCCGGGTAAGGTTCCTCGCGTATCATCGAATTAAACCACATGTTCCTCCGCTTGTGCGGGCCCCCGTCAATTCCTTTGAGTTTCATTCTTGCGAACGTACTCCCCAGGTGGATAACTTATCGCTTTCGCTTAGCCGCCGACTGTGTATCGCCGACAGCGAGTTATCATCGTTTACTGCGTGGACTACCAGGGTATCTAATCCTGTTTGCTCCCCACGCTTTCGTGCCTCAACGTCAGATATAGTTTGGTAAGCTGCCTTCGCAATCGGTGTTCTGTATGATCTCTAAGCATTTCACCGCTACACCATACATTCCGCCTACCGCAACTACTCTCTAGTTCAACAGTATTAGAGGCAGTTCCGGTGTTAAGCACCGGTATTTCACCTCTAACTTATCAAACCGCCTACGCACCCTTTAAACCCAATAAATCCGGATAACGCTTGGATCCTCCGTATTACCGCGGCTGCTGGCACGGAGTTAGCCGATCCTTATTCGTACGATACTTTCAGGCTCTTACACGTAAGAGCGTTTACTCTCGTACAAAAGCAGTTTACAACTCATAGAGCCGTCTTCCTGCACGCGGCATGGCTGGTTCAGACTTGCGTCCATTGACCAATATTCCTCACTGCTGCCTCCCGTAGGAGTTTGGTCCGTGTCTCAGTACCAATGTGGGGGGTTAACCTCTCAGTCCCCCTATGTATCGTTGCCTTGGTGAGCCGTTACCTCACCAACCAGCTAATACAACGCATGCCCATCCATAACCACCGGAGTTTTCAACCAGAACCGATGCCGGTCCTGATGTTATGGGGTATTAGTACCAATTTCTCAGTGTTATCCCCCTGTTATGGGTAGGTTGCATACGCGTTACGCACCCGTGCGCCGGTCGCCACCAGTGTATTGCTACACCGTGCTGCCCCTCGACTTGCATGTGTTAGGCCTGCCGCTAGCGTTCATCCTGAGCCAGGATCAAACTCTCCATTGTAAAAAATGTTTCGTTTTAAATCTTTCGCTCTAATCTCAAAGGTATTGTTTGAAATCAACTCTTTTGCAAGAGTAGAAAAAACTAATAGCTGCTCAAATACTTCAAAGAACGCTGTTCAATATATTACTATAAGAACAATTTCTTTTATTTCTCCGGGGTCCGCCTTTCGGCCTCTCCCGCTGTTCTGACCGCGATTTTTCAGCGAAAAGCGGTGCAAAGATAAGTGTTTATTTTCGAACCACCAAATCTTTTTGAAAGATTTTTCAGAATTTTTTTCAGAACCTTTTTTCGTATCGTTTCGAACCGTGTGTTGCATTCGAAGCGGGTGCAAAGGTAAGTCATTTTTCTGAATCTCCAAAGGATTTCGGAACTTTTTTCAAAATTTTTCAGAACCTGTTTTTGTCGCTTTCGAGCGGTGTTTCTCTCTCGAAGCGGGTGCAAAGATAAGGACTTTTCCAGGCAACTTCCAAATAATTCCGGGACTTTTTTTCGACAATTTTCACGTCTTTTTCTCACCCGATTATGGATCAGCGAGTTAGTTGTAAAAATATTTTAATATCTTTGCAGAAACAATTTCAAAACAATACCCATGCGATTGTTATTATATATAAGTATATTACTGTGCGGCTTTTCCTGCACCCGAAACGCCCCTTGTCTACACCCGGGAGATTTGTTGTTTCAGGTCGGAGAAACATCGGAAATGACCGGAGCGATCACTGCCGCGACAGGCAAAGAGCGACAACTGAACTACTCGCACGTAGGCATAGCGGTGCGGTCGCGCGGGCTCGATTCGGTACTGGAGGCCACGAGCGACGGCGGCGTGCGGGTCACGGCCCTGGGCGATTTTCTGGCACGCTCCGCCCGAATCGACGGACGGCCTGCGGTTACGGTAATGCGTCTGCGCGACACGACGGGCGTCGCAGCAGCGATAGAGCGGGCGCGAAAATTCATCGGACAGCCCTACGATTACTCGTTCCGACCGGACAACGGCAAGATGTATTGCAGCGAACTGGTATGGGAAAGCTACCTTGCCCCGGACGGCAGCAGACGATTTCCGGCCCGGCCGATGAATTTCCGCGCGGCAGACGGATCGTTACCCCGGGTCTGGGCAGAACTGTTTGCCGGATTGGGAGAGGAGATTCCCCAGGATATTCCCGGAACGAATCCCAACGACATGGCACGCGATCCGCAACTCAAAGAGGTCGCCCGCTGCTATTGACATGGCTTTCCTCAAAAGGGCTGCCCGATAAAGGCTCCCAACCTGCATGGTTGCGGAAAGACTGCGGCAAACAAGATGGCAGCGGAGGCAATAGCGGCAGGATAACGCTCCGGGCCTGCAAGAGGCGAAACGGTTTCCGAAAAAACCGGAGGAGGGGGGGGGTAATTAAAAGCCCGGCCTGCGAGGCCGGGCTTCTAATTATACAGAGCGTATGTTTATTTTATCTCGAATTGTGCGATTGCACGGACCGAACCCTCGACGGTAGACTGGCTGGAGAGCGAAACAGTCGCCATAGCCGCCTCCACAGCGTCGTAATAATTGATTTTCTTGGCTCGCGCACTACCCGTCAGCGTGGAACTCCAATAGGCAATACCCAGCATCTCCTGATAGCCGCCCTTATTGATAAGTTCGCCTTGCATATCGAAAAGAGTTGACAACTCGTCTCTTGCAGGCAGATACCAACCGTCGCCCAAAGCCAGCGCTGCGGCAAAAGCAGGATAATCGGCAGAATTTCCCCGAACGGCCTCCGTATTTTCGCCTTACCGTCCGAAATCGAATTCAGCGCAGCAGCAGAGGGGCCCCAACTATACCAATAATACGTACCGATCTCGTCGGACACCTCCGTACCATTCACCGAGCAGTCCTTCAGCGCAGCAATCTTACCGGATTGCCCGTCCTGTGCGGCCTCAAAGACGATGCCTTTAACATCACCGCCGACAGCGCCGTTAGGATAGATGTCGCCCACTTTATAAACATGCGGAGCAACGGTTCTGACCGTAACGTTTGCAATTCGCGTTATGCTTCCGGCATCAACAGAAAGGCCGTCGGCAATGGTGCGCGTTCTGGACCAAACAGGTTTGGGATTCGTTGAAGACATGACATCCAGCGCCAGATAGCCATAAGATTGGGCAGGAACGACAAAATAGAACGTGTTAGGCTCCCCACCCTTCACTTTATAGTTACCGAGTTCGCGCGAAATCGACTTACCGGCGTTCGCCCCGATACGGAACGACGGCTCACCGTTGACGAACCTCACTTCACCGCTACCAGTAAGATTCGCCGTCGAATTGAGTGTAATCGAACCCAACGCAGCATCAGCATCGGTAGTCAGCGTAACGGCCATAATACCGCACAGGTTCTTAAAGGCAAACCTGACATTCGAAAGGTTGCCGTCCTCCACCGCCGCATAAGCAGCCATCGGAGCCGCACCCTCGGCGATATTGTTCGAAGGCCGGTTTATATTGTTATTCTGCACCGAGTTCAGCGTAATCTGCTTCGAGGCGCTCGAAGAACCGTTGTACAAAGCATAGAATTGAGTACCGTGGACACCCTCTTCGTTACCCACAACTTCGAAAACCGCATTCGGAGTATCCGCTCCGGATTTCAGACGGTACAGCAGCAGCCTCTCCGGCTCCTGCTCGCTCCAGACGGTAATACAATCGCCCGAAGACCAAAACGTTTTAACCTCTTTACCCGCACCGAACTCAACGTCTTCGAGATACGCGCGCGTCGCAGGCAGGCTTGCCGAGATCTCGGCCAGCGTGACGAAATCGTTATTCCCGGCCGGAGCGGGATTCATTTCAGCGACATTATCCGAGCAGGCGGACATCACCAATGCCGAACCTGCAATCATCCAAAGTTTTTTCATGACTTTACCGTAAATTTGGAATTAGACAATGTTATTCCCACTCGCCGTCTCCGGAATCATCCGTCATGCCCCATCCTCCGGAAGCAGACTCTCCGGTCTCGGTCGACACGGCAAATCCCACCTCGACCTTTACATCGACAATCTCAATTTCGGGGACCTGATATCCCCCCCTCTTTTCTGTAAGGTTCTCATAAGCAAATAATTATTCAAATAATAAAACAAGTGAAAAATATTTTTAGTCAAGTAAATTCAACCTTCGGCGTATCGCATACAAAAACACTGCAAAATTAAATATTAAAATTATTTTTTGCGAATCAAACATATGCATACATATCAGATATTTACATCTTTTTCAGATACAGGCGGCCAATCTGCAAATCGAATGTCATCCGGCTGGTTCATCGGACAATAAAAAAGGCTCCCGGACAATTCCGCCGAAAAGCGGAAACGCCTGCACCTTCACGTAAAGCGACGGAGAAAAACGAAAGCGGCGACCGTGACGGCGAAAACTGCGTCAGACGATCTTTTCGACAGTGATGTCCGGATTTGCGCGCAGCAGGTCGATATACCCCTCCTCGCTGGCCTGCCCCTTGGCCCGGATGACGATCGTGGCGCGGTGCACCACTCCGTCGGAAGTGCGCTGGGTCTCGACTTCGTAGGAGATCACCGAATAGTCCTTGCTTTCGAGGCGCTCGAACATCGCGTCGATGAACTCCTTCTTCGAGGCCGAGAAGACGATCATCGTCCGGCGCCGCCCCAGTCCGCCGAAAACCAGCGTCAGCACCTCCAGTCCGAACAGCGTCAGCGCGGTGGCCGCTCCGGCTACGATATACATATGCGCCCCCGCCGCCAGGCCGATGCCCGCCGTGGCCCAGAGGCTCGCCGCGGTGGTCAGCCCCCGTACCAGCTGCCGGTGAATGATGATCGTCCCGGCGCCGATGAAACCGATGCCGCTGACCACCTGCGCCGCGATGCGGCTGGGGTCGAGACGCAGCCCGTCGTGGGTCGCCAGAAAATCCTCGAATCCGTATTGCGAGACAATCATAATCAGCGCGCTGCCCAGCGCCACCAGGAAATGAGTGCGGAAACCCGCATCCTTAACCCGGTATTCCCGGTCGAGGCCGATGATCGTTCCGCAAAGGCCCGCCACACACAACCGCACGATAAAATTCCATTCCATCTCCATAAGCACTCCGGGCTTCGCCCCGCAAAAATCATACATAAAATTCCGGCATTCCTCCGGGAGAGGTCCCCGGCCGCCGCATCCAGCTCCGCAAAACACGACCGCCGGCGCGTTCCGGGTCCATCCAAAAGTACGGGAAAAACCCGGCCGCCGCAAGACCGGACCGCCGCAAGCCCCGGCAAAGCCTCCCGACCACCCGAAAGCGTCGTTACGACACCAAATGTAAGAAAAAATCCCGGATTGCGAAGAATTTTCGGCGGGAAGGTTGCACTGTGGGAAAAATTTCGTACTTTTGCAGGCTACGTTTAACTAATTAACTATTTACGACAATGCCGAAAATGAAAACCAATGCCGCTGCGAAGAAGCGTTTTACCTTCACCGGCACAGGAAAGATCAAGCGCAAACACGCTTATCACAGTCACATCCTGACCAAAAAGACGACGAAACAGAAGCGCAACCTCTGCTATTCGGGGATCGTTTCTGCGGCCGACGAGGCCAAAATCAAGAACCTGCTCGTGAAGTAATTAACCCGCAGCATTTTATTAATCGGGACGAACCAGCCCCAAAGAATGCGGGAGAACCGTATCGCTGGCAGTCCTCCAAAAACTTTACAATATGCCACGTTCAGTAAACGCTGTCGCGTCACGCGCACGTCGAAAGAAAGTTTTGAAACTTGCCAAGGGTAACTTTGGTTCAAGGGGAAACGTTTGGACCGTTGCGAAAAATACGGTCGAGAAGGGTCTGTGCTATGCCTATGCACACCGCGCCCTCAAGAAGCGGACATTCCGTTCGCTGTGGATCACGCGTATCAACGCCGCAGTCCGCGCGCAGGGAATGACCTATTCGCAATTCATCGGCAAGCTCAACGCCAAAGGCATCGCCCTGAACCGCAAGGTTCTGGCCGACCTGGCCATGAACGAGCCGCAGGCATTCGAGGCAATAGTTAAAGCAGTTAAATAGCCCTTCGCAAGAAGGGTTTTAGCGCGGCGGATACCTTGGTATCCGCCTTTTTTTCTCCGGAATTTTTCCAGGAAGCACTTCCAACCTAAAATAAACCGCATGAAACATCTGACCTTGCTCCTGACGACGGCCTCGAGCCGGCTGCACGCATTCAGCGGCACGGAAAGCGACAATAGGGACCTCGGCACCGGCGCGCTCAAACTTCACACCGACGGGCGGCAGTTCCGGCTATGGAGCGACAAAGCCCGCATGGGTTTCATCCTCCCTAAACTCGGATTCTAAAAGGACAGAACACATCGTGGAAAGCTGGAAAAAAACATTCGCCGTCATCTGGAGCGGGCAGCTGGCCTCGATCCTCAGCAGCGAGGTCGTGGCCTACTCGATCATCTTCTGGATGAGCCTCGAAACAGGCTCGGCCGAGGTGCTGGCCCTCGCAGCCATCGCCGGGATGCTGCCCCAGTCGTTGCTGGGGCCGCTCGTCGGGGTTTACGTCGACCGCTGGGACCGCAAGCGCACGATGATCCTCGCCGACAGCTTCATCGCCCTCTGCACGCTGGCGCTGACGGCGCTCTTCTGGCTCGGCGCAGCCCGGATGTGGCACATCTACATCCTGCTGGCCTGCCGCTCGGCCGGCTCGGCCTTCCACATACCCGCCATGCAGGCGTCGGTCCCGCTGCTGGCCCCCGCATCGCAGCTCACGCGCATCGCCGGAGTCAACCAGATCATCGCCTCGCTGTCGAGCATCGCGGGTCCGGCCCTCGGAGCGCTGCTGATCAACCTCACCTCGATCGGCAACATCCTGCTGTTGGACGTGGCGGGAGCCGCCATCGCCTGCATCTCGCTGCTGTGCGTCCGGATTCCCGACCCGGCGCGCGACACGACGCGCAAACCCGACCTGTGGCGGGAGTTCCGCGAAGGTTTCTCGGCCATGCACGCCATTCCGGGCATGGGATGGTTTTTCACGCTGGCCATCGTCGTATGGTTCTTCATCATGCCCGTCGGGGTGATGTTCCCGCTGATGACGCTCCAACACTTCGGCGGAGGCGCTTTCGAAATGAGCCTGATCGAGATCGTCTGGGGCGGCGGGGCGCTCGTCGGAGGCGCCGTCATGGGCGCGCGCACCTACCGGGTCAGCCGCATCGTGCTGGTCAACCTGATGTATCTCGTCGAGGGACTCTCGTTCGCGCTGTCGGGGCTTCTGTCGCCTGCGGGATTCCTCTGGTTCGCCCTCTTCACGGCGGCGGCGGGCATCTCCAGCAGCATGTTCAACGCCTCGTTCGTCTCCGTGGTCCAGACCCGGATCGAAGCGGGCATGCTGGGACGCGTCATGTCGCTCTACCGCAGTTTCGGGCTGCTGCCGGCGGCCCTCGGACTGCTGGGCACGGGATTCCTGGCCGAGAACGTGGGACTCACCACGACCTTCGTCGTCGCCGGAACGATCATCGTCGCGGTGGGCGCGGCGGGATTCTTCATCCCCTCCGTCATGCGGCTCGACCGCAACCCCTGATCCGCCCACCCGGCACTTGCAAAAAAATGAGGCGCGCATGGAACAACATCCATTCGCGCCTCGCAAGCAAGTCTGAATAAGCCCTTTTATCAATCCTTCGGATAAACGTATCCGTTGTAGCGAATCTTCTGGAAAACCGTATTGGTCGAACTGTCGTACGACCATTCGTAGGTCACCGACGATGCGGGGTACTTGGTCGTATCATACTCCAGAGGGGAGAGGAAACGGCACTCCTGCGTTCCGCTGATGATCTGCATGCCGCGGTAAACGCCATTGGTCAGTTCATAGCCCATCCCCACCGCCTGCGTCATGTCGGACGAATAGAGGGTCGGACCCGAAGCGCCGCCTTCGACCTTGAAATCCTTGCCCGAGCAGAGCGAATAGGCCAGGCTCGAATCCTCGGCACGCAGCGTATAGCGGCCGGTCCAGTTGGAGGACGCATCCACATTATCGAGATGGATACGGAACGACGAGGCTCCGATTATATAGGAATCGGCGCCGTCGAAATAGAGCGTAGTCTCCCCGCCATCGAAATTGAACGCCGACCGCAGACCGGTATTCGTGTAAGCGAACACCTTGAGATCCTGCATCTCGACGGTCCAGGGCGCAGAATAGGAGGATTGGTTCAGCACCTTCGTCCCGTTGGTTTTCACCAGCACGGAACCCGCCATGAAGAAACGGTCGGGCAGCTGGGCTTCGTCGCTGTAAGTGATCAGATAGTCTTCACCCTGCCGTTCGAGTTTCGTATGCGCGCCGAAAAGGGTTTCCCAGACCTTGATCGAGGCGTCGCCCTTTTTGACCACGATCTCCTTCAGGTCTGCGGACAGGACATCCTCGCCCTGCTTATCCGCTTCGGCCAGCAGCATCGCCAGGCGCAAGGCCGCATTGGCCGGCCGCATGGCGAGTTTATCCTGATCCGTCGCCAGCTGATAGATGTACATTCCGGGCTGAACGGGAAGCATCTCCTTCCAGGTATCGTTTTCCTTGATACAGCTCGTGAATGCGAGAGCCGCCAGCGCGATTGTTGCAATAAGTTTATTCATACGGTATGTTTGGTTAATTTATTCATATAAACGCACCCGGCGGCAATATACTGCGCGGATGCCGTAAAAAATTTCCCTTTATCCGATTTCCGTCCGGTATGCCGGCCTGCAGAAACCCGGCAGCGAACCTTTGGCGCGCCGCGTCGGGGTTTCCAGCTCCGGTTCGGGCGTGCGTCGGAGCTGTGCTGCCGCAAAGATAGATTTTTTTTTCGCGTATGCGAAATCTATTTTGCCGTTTCGCCGCAAATTTGTATCTTTATTCCATGATGCTCCGACTGACGACACCCCTTTTTGCCGGACTGCCGTTCAGCCACACGCTGATCGCAGATTTCGCGATCGAACGATTATGAAAACACACAAACCAACCGTATTCATTCTTATGTCACTGCTCTCCATTTTCGGCTGCGGCCGCGCAAAAACCCCCGAATATCCCGCCGACCGGCTCTCCGCCCGCGACGGGACCGAATTCACGATCACCTTTTTCAAGCACGCCTCGCTCGCGATCTCCGTGGGCGGCAAATACATCTACGTCGATCCCGTGAGCGCCAACGCCGACTACGGCGCATTGCCGAAGGCCGATGTCGTGCTGATCACCCACTCGCACTACGACCACCTCGACGTGGCGGCCGTCGAGAAGCTGCTCGCCGCCGACACCGAAATCCTCTGCGACCGGACCTCGGCCGAAGCTTTCGAAATGAACTGCTACACGATGCGTCCGGGCAGCGTCGCCACGCCGCGCGACTATGTGAAGGTCGAGGCCGTCGCGGCCTATAACACCACGCCGGGCCATCTGCAATTCCACCCCCGGGAGCGCGAGGACTGCGGCTATGTGCTGACCATCGGCGGCACGCGCATCTACATCGCGGGCGACACGGAACCCACCCCCGAACTGAAGGCGCTCCGAAAGATCGACATCGCCTTTCTGCCCGTGAACCAGCCCTACACGATGACCGTCGACCAGGCCGTCGAAGCGGTGAAAGCGCTGAAACCGGCGATCTTCTACCCCTACCACTACGGCGAGGTGGACGAAAAGACCGACATCGACCGTCTGGCCCGCGAGCTGGAGGGCGTGACGGAGGTCCGCATCCGGCCGATGGAATAGCGGGTACGCCACTGCAAAACAAAGAGCGTCCCGGCGGGACGCTCTTTTCACAGCGATCCTCCCGCCCTACCTCCTGCGGGAGAGAACGCGCTCCACGATGAACGAGACGATCAGTCCCAGGCCTCCGAAAACGAGCACCGAACCGCCATAAACGGCGCTGCGCGTGTCATAGGACTGGATTTCGGTTATCCGGGTCAGCATAAAGCCGAAAAGCAACCCGGCGCCCAGCCCCAGCAGCAAGCAGCCGGCTTTCAGCGCCCCGGCCGGGATACCCGGAGCAGTTTCGGACGCAGTCCGTATCGTGGCGCCCGTCCGCAGCCCCATCGGTACCAGTTTCAGGTAATCGATCAGCGAACCGGGTTCGAGTTTCCCGATAATCTCGCGCCGCTCGCGGCGGCAGATAAGCAGTTCGAAGAACTTGTAAATTCCCAGCGTGACGATTCCCGTCACCAGCGGGACCATGATAAAATTCATAATCTGTAAAATTAAAAGGTTTCCGATTCTTTTTTTGCGATCTCTGCCCTGTTAGACGCCGAATGTGCAAAAAGGTTACAGACGACGGAAAAACACGGCTCACGTGTAACCTTTTCCGCCGCGGCGCGTCTAACGGAATAACCATGCAAACGGAAGAACAGGAACTGATCCGACGAATCGCGGGCGGAGAGACCCGTCTCTGCGCCCGCCTGGTCGATCGCTACGGAAGAGCGGTTTACACGCTGGCCGCACGGATCGCCGGATGCACGGAGGACGCCGAAGAGCTGACGCAGGACATTTTTCTGAAGGCCTTCTCCAGTCTGGACCGGTTCGGCGGGCGGAGCAGTTTCTCGACGTGGCTCTACCGCATCGCCTACAACACGGCCGTGTCGCACGCGCGGCGCACGCGTCCGAAGCATTACGGCATCGACGAACGGCGGCTGGCGGCTCTGCCCGACAGCGAGGCCGACCGGCTGGAGGAGTGGGCCGAAAAGCAGGAGCGTCTCGACGCGCTGAACCGCGCCGTCGAACGGCTCGATCCCGAGGAACGGGCGCTGGTAACGCTGTTTTACTACGAGGACCGCTCCGTCGGCGAGTGCGCCGCGATCACGGAACTCTCGGAAGGCAACGTCAAGGTGCGGCTCCACCGAATCCGGAAAAAACTATATGTACTGGTAAACGACGAGATGAATGGAACAGAGTGATGCGATACGCCGCGCGGTCCGGCAAGTTCCGCCCCCGGAACTGCCCGCAGGCTTCACCCCGCGGCTGATGGAACGGATGCGGCGTGAGACCCTGCGGCGCGAACGACGCGAAACGTGGCTGCTGACGGCCGGGGGCGCCGGCTGCTTCGCGGCGCTGATCGCCGCCTGCGTGACGACGCTGTGGCCGGACTTCAGGCTGCGAATCACCGACTTCGCCCTTCCCCGCCCCGAACTGCCGCACTTCACGCTGCCGCACTTCGCGCTGTCGGAAGAGGACAAATGGCTGGTTGCAATGTGTGTCTGCATCGCGCTGGTCTTTCTCGCACTGCTGCTCGCCGACCTCGTGATCCGCCGCCGCATCGCCTCCTCCCGGAACTGAAAAACGGGGGAACCTCCCGAAGAGGCTCCCCCGTTTCCGATAACAAACCCGCCGAAGCTATTTCTTCGCAGGGGCTTTCTTGGGTTCGGCCTTCACCTTGATCGTGGCGAACCCCTTGACGATGTTCTCGTCGTTGTTCTTCGAAGCGTCGTAAATCACGGTGACCTCCTTCTTCGGCAGGTCCACCTTCACGTCCTTGATGCCCTTGCCGAGCGACGGAACGTTGTTCATAATCTTCTTCACGCAGTGTTCGCAGTCGATGTCCGTAACGAACACCGTCGTCACCTCTTTCTTCTGCGCCGGTTTGCCGGCCGCAGCGCACATGCCGAGGCCCATCACCAGAGCCAGGCAAATCATCAGAATCTTTTTCATCTTGCTGTTATTTTAAGGTTTCGAAAATTTCATTATCCTGTTTCCGGGCCTCCCCTTTCAAAGGGAGGTTCGGAGGGATTGTCTGCACGGTTCCATACCGGTCTTCAAAACAGTCCTAATAGAGATTAAACCGTAAACCGACATAGAACTTGCGGCCCATGAGCGGCCCCCAGACGTTCATCGAGTTGAACTTGTAGTCGTAGGGGTCCTGCGCATTGAGAATCGGGTCCTTCTGGCGGTAGTCGGCGATATTCTCGCACCCGGCGTAAATGTCGAACTTGCCCACCTTGCGGCTCACCTGCGCGAAGAACATCGGATAACGGGGCGAATAGTAGCTGTCGGCCAGGTCGCCCGTCTGCGTCGGGATGCGCGCCGGACCGTTGAGCTGCGCCGTGGCGTCGAACACCCAGCGGCGGAACTTCGTAGCGTACTGGATGTTGAGCAGCGTCTTGTACTGGCTCACCAGCGGACGCTCCACGCGGGCCGTACCGCCGTCGGCGCGCCTGATCGTCATTTCGCTGTCCGTGTAGCGGAACGTGGCGAAAATGTCGAGCCGCTCGACGGGCGTCCACGAGAAGTCGATTTGGTAGGTGTCGGTGAACGACCGTCCGTCGCTGTCGTAGAAAACGATCCGGTCGGCATACATCTCCTGATCGACCACCACCGAGTTGCAGAACTGCGTGCGGAAGTAGTCGAAGCTCAGCGTCGCGTCGCCCGGATTCACCAGTCCGAAGGTCTGCGTAAGGCTTCCGCCGACGGTCAGGGCCTTCTCCATACGGTCGAATTTCCGGAAATCGAACTTCCCCGATTCATTGTCGAGGAACGTGATCGCCCGGCCCGTGGCCAGGACGCCGATATTGTCCGTAATGACGTTCGTCGAACGGTAGCCCAGTCCGGCCGAGGCGCGGAGCGTCGTCGAAGGGGTGACGTTCCATTTCACGTGGCCGCGGGGCGTGAGGAAAAAGCGGTCGTAATAGTGATTGTAGTCGCCGCGAAGTCCGGCCACGACCGAGAACTTGTCCTTGATGGCGTAGGTATACTCGGCATAGGCTCCGGCCTCGCGCTCGTTGCGGTCGAAATCGTAGTTGCGGACGCTGTTGGCGGCGATCCACGGCGTGGGATTGAGGAGCTTCTCGCGGTAGTAGTCCAGATGGGCCTGCACACCGACGTTGAGCGACGAACGGTAGGTGAAGTAGTGATTATACATCAGATTGAGCGCCAGCGAATTCTGGTTTCCGCTGTAGTCGTTCAGCCCGAAATAGGCCTCCTCGTCGAAATGGTCGAAGTCGGCCACGAAGGCCAGGTTCGAGCGCATCTCGTCCTGTTCGTCGGGGTCGTAGACCGCCGGACCGACCGGCATACCGACTTTAAAATAGCCGTTGGCGTTGCGGTTGCGGATGTGCGAACCGTAGAGCGGCATCTTCTTGTCGCCGGCCCGCCAGTCCCAGTCCTTCTCCATCGCCTCGCGCATGGCGTCGGTGTTCTTGTAGTCGAGCATGCCGCCCAGACGATTCTCCTGCACGAATTTCCAGCCCCAGCGGACCTGCGTGCCGTTGTCGGCCGCATAGAGCCACTTGTTGGCCACGTTGATCTGGTCGGATTTCGGCAGGTCGCGGAATCCGTCGTGGTTGTGGTCCATCTTCCGGGCGTCGGTATCCATCGAACCGTGAAGCAGGATGACGCTCGAGAGCTTCTTGTCCCGCGACACCGGAAAGGCCGTCGATACGTTGGCCTCGGGGCGCAGCTCGTCGTCGAGATAGAGGTTCACGAAGAGCCGCTCCGAATCGGTGGGCTTGCGGTGTTCGAGGTTGATCTGCCCCGTGATGGCCTCGTGTCCCGCCGTCACCGACGCCACGCCCTTCGACACCTGGATCGAATTGAGCCACATGCCGGGCGTATAGCTCAGCCCGTAGGGGGCGCTCAGGCCCCGCATGATCGGACGGTTCTCGTCGAGAATCTGCGTGTAGGTCCCCGCCAGTCCGAGCATCTTGATCTGCCGGGCGCCGGAGATGGCGTCGCTGTAACCCACGGTCACCGAGGCCGAGTTCTCGAACGACTCCGCCAAATTGCAGCAGGCCATCTTGCAAAGGCCCGCGAAGGAGATCATCTCCCCCTTGACGATGCCGTCGCGCTTGACGAAGTTGCCGCTTAAATTGCCCTCGACGACGACGCCTTCCAGCGCCACGCCCTCCGAACGGAGCGCGAACGCGACCTTGTCGACGCCGTTTTTCACGTCCAGCGTGTCGTTGACGAAGCCCAGATACGAGGCCACGAGCTTGTCGTAGCCCTTTACGCGGTGAAGGAGGAACGCACCCTGGGCGTCGGTGCTGGCTCCGATGGTCGTACCGGCCCAGTAGACCGAGGCGCCGACAAGCGGTTGATTCTCGGCATCGCGGACCACGCCCCGCAAATCCTGCGCACGGAGCGAACCGCACGCGGCGAGGGCGAAAAATGAAAATACAGTGATTTTGAAAAATTTCATGGAAATTCCGTTATTGGTTAAAACTGATTACGGACCGGCGTACACGACACCGGTCCCGAAGGAGTCTTAAGCCAATACGGGAGGAGCGCGGAAGCCGACGGAGAGTGTCGAGGCTTCCCGGACGAAAGGCGTTCGCCTCTCGGCGACCTTCTCGCGCAGAAAGGGAACATGCGCGGGACACGGGCACTCTGCGGCGAGCGCAGGCGGCAGGTCGAGGACGATGCAGCGGGTATACCGCTCGTTGTTGTCGAAAGACGAGGAAACGTAGAGTTCGATTTCGGTCGAATGGTGGTTGCCGCAGCAGGGTGCGCGCATCTCACCGCCGGCCGCGGCCGGAAGGTCCGCCACATGGAGGCAATGGCAGCAGCACGCATGCTCCGTGCGGGCCTTCATTGCCACGCACTTGCACGTCAGCGACGCCAAAGCCGTCCCCGCCGTCGCAAAAAGATAGACGGCGAGCAGCAGCAGCGATATGGACCTTTTCAATTTCATCTACTCTTCCACGATTCCGCATTCGGCGAGGCTCGCGATCCACCGCCCGGCATCCTTCCGGGCCGTGTCGGCGTCGACCTCGTAACGTTCGGTGAGCAGCAGCGCGGCATCCGCAGCCGTAAACTCGCGTCCCCGCAGCTTCTCCCACAGATACATCGACGAAGGATTGAGCGACACGATGCGTGTCATATCGGCGGCGCCTCCGCGCCCCGGCATCACGATCACGTGCTCGCCGGCCATCTCCCGGACTTTGAATTCTTCGCGTATCTTCATCTGTCGAACGTTCTGATCTTCGCAAAAGTATAAAAAAATCTCCAATCCGCCTAATTTTTTTACAAAACGGCTTGCAAACGGCTTTTGCCCCGTCCCTTCTTTTTTTATACCTTTGTGTTATGAAACCCGCACCGGACAGGATATACGACACGCTGAAACGCTACTGGGGCTTCACGGAGTTCCGTCCCGTGCAGCTGGAGATCATCCGCTCCGTCCTGGAGGGCCGCGACACGCTGGCGCTGATGCCCACGGGCGGCGGGAAATCGCTCACGTATCAGGTTCCGACCCTCGCCCGCGAGGGGCTGTGCATCGTCGTCACGCCGCTCATCGCCCTGATGAAGGACCAGGTGGACCGGCTCCGCGCACGGCCCATTCCCGCCGTGGCGATCCACTCGGGCCTCTCGCCGCGGCAGATCGACATCGCGCTGGACAACTGCGCCTACGGCGACGTGAAATTCCTTTACGTGGCCCCCGAGCGGCTGGCGACCGAGGCGTTCCGCCTGCGCGTCGTGCGGATGAACGTACAGTTGATCGCCGTCGACGAGGCCCACTGCATCTCGCAGTGGGGCTACGACTTCCGGCCCTCGTACCTGCGCATCGCCGAGCTGCGCGAAAAACTCCCCGGCGTCCCCGTGCTGGCGCTCACCGCCTCGGCCACGAAGCCAGTGGCCGAGGACATCATGCGCCACCTGCGCTTCGCCGAGCCGCACATCCTGCGCAGCAGTTTCGCGCGTCCCAACCTCTCGTACAGCGTCCGCCGCACCGACGACAAGAACGGACAGCTGCTGCGGCTGGTCCGCAACGTCCCCGGCACGGGCATCGTCTACGTCCGCACGCGGGAGGGCACCGAGCAGATCGCCGACCTCCTGCGTCAGGAGGGCACGACGGCCGCCGCCTACCACGGCGGGCTGGGCCACGCCGAACGGGCGCTGCGCCAGGAGGAGTGGCTCGCGGACAAGGTCCGCGTGATGGTGGCCACCAACGCTTTCGGCATGGGCATCGACAAGCCCGACGTGCGCTTCGTGGTCCACTATGCGATGTGCGACTCGCTCGAAAGCTACTACCAGGAGGCCGGCCGCGCGGGCCGCGACGGACAGCCGCGCCTACGCGCTGCTGCTCGTCGCGGCGGACGACAGCGACCGCATCGCACGCCGCTTCGAGCAGGAGTTTCCGCCGCTGGAGAAGATCAAGGAGATCTACGAACGGATCTGTTCCTACCTGCAAATCGGCATCGGCGACGGCGGCGAAGCGTCGTTCCTGTTCAACCTCCACGACTTCTGCGCCCGCGAGCGCCTCTATTCGGGGACCGTCACCGGCGCCCTGAAACTGCTCCAGCAGAACGGCTACATGACCCTCACCGACGCACAGGAGAACCCCGCGCGGGTGATGTTCTGCGTCAGCCGCGACGAGCTGTACAAACTCCGCGTGCAGCGCGACGAACTCGACCACTTCATCCGCACCCTGCTGCGGCTCTACAACGGCGTCTTCACCGAGTTCCGCCCCATCGACGAAGGGGAGCTGGCCACGTGGAGCGGCTACACCGTCGAGCGGGTCCGGGAGCTGCTCAAAACGCTCTGGCAGCTGCGCGTGATCCGCTACATCCCCTCGAACCGCTCGCCGATCCTCTTCCTGAACGAGGAACGCCTTCCGCGCGCCGACCTCTACATAGCCCCCGAGACCTACAAGCGGCGGCAGGAGCTGATGCGCGAACGCTTCGAACAGATGATCGCCTACGCCGCCAACGAGCAGGAGTGCCGCAGCGCCGTGCTGGAGCGGTATTTCGGCGAGGAAAACCCCGCGCCGTGCGGGGTCTGCGACATCTGCCTGGCCCGCAAACGGGCCGCGAAAGCCGCCGCCCGGGAGGCCGGAACCGCTCCCGGAACCGCTCACCCCGGAGCGGCAGGCGATGCGCCCGGCTCCGAAAGCGCCCTGCGCGAAAAACTCCTGGCGCGCCTCGCCCGGTCCCCGGCCGACCCGCACCGGCTCGCCGCCGAACTGGCCTGCCCGCCCGAACGGCTGGCCGAAGCGGTGCGCGAACTGCTCGGGGAAGGGGCGGTCCGGACCTTCGCAGACGGACGCATCGCGCTTTTCAGCGGTCCCGACGGCCCGGACAAGGCAAAATAGCGCGCCGAAGAGCCGCTTTTCTGAAAATAAATGCATAAATTTGTGGGAATTTTCACCGCATGACCACAGTTAACAACTTCATTGATAAAATCAGCAACGAGCAGACCGCCCTGCTCCCGGCCGTAGAGTTCCGGGGGGAGATCCGCATCGTCGAACACGAACGCGACATCGCCGCGGCCTGCAAAACGCTCGCCGAGCAGCCCGTCATCGGCTTCGACACCGAGACGCGCCCCTCGTTCCGCCCGGGCGTCACGTTCCGCGTATCGCTGCTGCAACTCTCCACGCCGACAGTCTGCTACCTGTTCCGGCTCAACAAGATTCCGCTGGCCAAGCCCATCCTGCAACTGCTCGAAGACAGGCGGGTTCTCAAAATCGGCGCCGACGTGGCGGGCGACCTGCGCTCGCTGCGCCAGATCCGCCACTTCCGCGACGGGGGCTTCGTCGACTTGCAGGGCATCGCCCCCGAGTGGGGCATCGGGGAGAAGAGCCTGCGCAAACTCTCGGCCATCGTGCTCGGGCAGCGCGTCTCGAAGGCCCAGCGGCTGAGCAACTGGGAAGCCGCGACGCTCACCGACAAGCAGCGTCTCTACGCCGCCACCGACGCATGGGTCTGCACGCGCATCTACGAGCGGCTGCTGCGCACACCGAAAAAAACGATTCGCAAATGATACCGCAAATCTACCTGCGGCGGGGCAAGGAGGAGTCGCTCCTGCGCCGTCATCCGTGGATCTTCTCCGGAGCCATCGACTACATCAAGGCCGAGGAGGAGTCCGAAATCGCCGAAGGGGCGCTGGTCGAGGTCTACACCCGGCAGGGCGAATTCATGGCCCTGGGCCACTACCAGGTGGGGTCGATCGCCGTGCGCGTGCTCACGTTCGAGCGCGAGGAGATCGACCAGGCGTGGTGGAACCTCCGGATCGCCGTCGCCTACGACGTGCGCCGCACGCTCGACCTCACGGACAACCCCGCGACGACCTGTTATCGCCTGGTCCACGGCGAGGGCGACTCGCTGCCGGGCCTCGTCGTCGACATCTACGGCCCGGTCGCCGTCATCCAGTGCCACTCGGCGGGCATGTACCACGCGCGGATGCAGATCGCCGAGGCGCTGCGCACGGTCTACGGTGCGCGCCTCACGGCCATCTACGACAAATCGTCGCAGACGCTCCCCTTCAAGGCCGCCCTCGGAGCCGTCGACGGATACCTGTGGGGAACCTCGGACCATGCGTCGCACATCGTTCTGGAAAACGGCGAGAAGTTCTGGGTGAACTGGGAGAAGGGGCAGAAAACGGGCTTCTTCCTCGACCAGCGCGAAAACCGCGAGCTGGTGAAGCGTTACGCCCGGGGGCGCACCGTACTCAACACCTTCTGCTATACGGGCGGCTTCTCGGTCTACGCCCTCTCGGGCGGGGCGCGGCGAAGTCTGTTCGGTGGACTCCTCGGAGCGGGCCGTGGCGCTGGCCACGGAGAACATGCAGCTCAACTTCGGCGACAATGCGGCCCACTCGGAGGTCGCCGCCGACGCGGTGGACTACCTGAAGGACATCGGCGACAAATACGACCTGATCATCCTCGACCCGCCGGCCTTCGCCAAACACCACAAGGTGCTGGGCAACGCCATGCAGGGTTACAAGCGGCTCAACGCCCGGGCGCTGTCGCAGATCCGCCCCGGCGGGATCCTCTTCACCTTCTCCTGCTCGCAGGCCGTGTCGAAGGAGCTGTTCCGCACGACGGTCTTCTCGGCCGCCGCGATCGCCGGCCGCCGCGTGCGCATCCTGCACCAGCTCACGCAGCCGGCCGACCATCCGATCAACATCTACCACCCCGAAGGCGAATACCTCAAGGGACTGGTGCTTTATGTAGAATAAGCCATGAAAAAACTGCTGACCACCGCCCTGCTTGCGCTCACCGCGGCCCTGACGGCCGGAGCGCAGAGCCGCACCGAAGTCTACACCTTCCCGAGCGAGGTCCTCGGGGCCGAAAAGAGCTGCACGGTCTACCTGCCCGACGGCTACGACCGCTCGCAGGAGTCCTACCCCGTGCTCTACCTACTGCACGGCGCCAGCGGCTGCCACACCGACTGGACACAGAAAGGCGACCTGCGCCGCATCGCCGACGAAGCCATCGCCGCAGGCATGGCCCGACCGATGATCGTCGTCATGCCCGACGCCTCGGGCGAAGGCCCGAAACGCACGGGCAGACACATGGGCTATTTCGACGTTCCGGGCTGGGACTACGAACGGTTCTTCTTCGAAGAGTTCATGCCCGCCGTCGAAAAACGCTACCGCATCGCCTCCGACAAGGCGCACCGCGCCGTTGCGGGGCTGTCGATGGGCGGCGGCGGCACGGCGGTCTACGCCCTGCACCACCCCGAACTGTTCGGCTCGGCCTGTTCGATGAGCGGCCTGCTGGACATGTTCCCCGGCCGCCGCAGCTACGACAACGCCTTCCAGCAGTCCGTCGCCGACAACTCGCCCGTGGCCCTGCTGCGCGGAATGACCGCCGAACAGCTCGACGGCGTGCGCTCGGTCCGCTGGTGGGTCGACTGCGGCGACGACGATTTCCTCTGGAAATGCAACGTCGATTTCTACACGCTCATGCGCGAGCGCGACATTCCCCTGCAATACCGCATGCGCGACGGCGGCCACACCTGGCGCTACTGGCAGACGGTGCTGCCCGACGCGCTGACATTCGTTTCGAACGGATTCGGCAAATGACGACACAAAAAAAGGGCTTCCGTAGGAAGCCCTTTTTCGTTTCAGCGGTACAACACCGCCGCCAATGCCGCCGGATCGCCCGGCAGTCCGGGCCAGGCTGCGGAAAGTGCGGCCGCAAGCGCTCCGGCATCGGCATTCTCCGCGACGAGGGATTTCAGTTTTTCGAGATAAGCGATCTGGAACTCCACCTCGGCCGGTGTTGCGGGTGCGCCGTGCCCTCCCACGAAGAGCGTGCAGCCCGACGCCGCAGCGGCTTTCAGCGCCGCAAGCTGCGCATCGACCGCCTCCGGTCCCGTGATTTGAAGCGGGGATAAGTGGGCCTTCGCCGGAGCGAAATGCGTGTAGCAAACCCGGCCGCCGATCACCACGCTCGAAGCCGGAAAATCGGACGACGCACCCCGTGAAAAATCGAAAGCAACTCCGGCCCATATCCGGCGGCCCTCGGCCGGCACTTCTTCGTGCCCCGCGTGTTCACGCAGGTCTATCGCATCGCCGAACGCCGCTTTGAAGCCTTCGAGCATGCCACCGTAAACGGCCCCCTTCGCAAATTCGGACATTCCCTCGACCAGCACGACCTGACCGGGCGCATAATCGGCCACGCCGCCCACATGATAGTCGGCCACGACCTTCACGACGGGTTTTCCCAGTCCTTTCAGGTATCCGGCAAACTCTTTCAGGTTCTCTTTGAAGAGGGGCATTTCCAGTATCACCAGTCCGTCGCGGCCTTCGACGACGGTCGTCGCATCGCCCAACGCATCCTGCGTCAGGTAGACATGAAGCCGAAACCCGTCCATGTCATACGTCTTCACCTCACCTTTCAGCAGCGCCGCAGCGCCCTGCGCTCCGAACACGCCGCTGCCTGCCAGGAGCGACACGATCCATAAAATCTTTTTCATCGCATTAACAATTTAGAAATGAATATTAGTTACTTTCAGTAATATGATTACTATTATTTACCGCAAAGGTAAAGCAACGGTTGCGGATATGCAAGAAGGCACCTGCCGATCAGTAGGTTACCTTCGTGTAACGAATATTCGGAATGAGGCGATTAAATCGGTGAAAAAATTGAAAAAAATTTCGAAGGCCGCGAGTCCTGCGGCCGCAGTTTCCGGCACGGAATCGAAAAAGCCCCCCAGAGAGGGGCATTTCCATATTCATCTATTTCACCTTCTCGAAGACGTAGACTTCGTGCACCTCGCCGTCGTAGCCCGGATAGAAGCCCCGCGGCATGCCCAGCACGATCCGCGCCCCGCGATTGGCCAGCACCAGCAGATCGTCCGTCGCAGGATCGACGGCCAGCCCCTCGATTTCGCCCGGACGGCGGAAATCGGCCATCGAGCGGAACGGAAGCACCGTGGCATACGATTTTCCGTCGCGCAGATCCGCAACGTAGAGGTTGTCCGGTTCATCGAGGTCGGCGTCCCCGTCGTCCGCAGAGATCAGCATGCGTCCGCCGACCATGAAAATCCCCTGCTGCCACTGGGGTACGGGACGCAGGTGGACCTTGCGGACATACCGCCCCGTTTTCCGATTGTAGCCGTAGACGTAGCGTCCGTCGACCCAGTCGGCCATCCAGACCATGTCGCCGTCGCGGTCCACCGCCAGCCCGCACACCTCGACCTGCCCCGACGAGGGTTCCCAGTCGATCGAGCGTTTCCATTTCAATGTGTTAGCGTCGTAGACCGCCACCTGGATATTCTCCCCGCGGCCGTCGTCGAAGGTTTCGATCCCGGCGTAAATCTCCCCGTCCCACACGTCGATGTCGCCGATGTGGTTGGCAGCCAGCGGCAGCCCCTCGAACGGCCGCTCGTTTTTGGCCGCCAGCCGCCCCTGCTTGTCGTATTTATAGAGCGCCGTGCTGCCCGACACATAGTAAAAATTCGAATCGGCGGCGACACCCTGCCGTCCCTCGACGGGAATCACGCGTTTCAGCCGGTACTCCGACCCCAAATTCTGCGCCCCGAGCGGCATTCCGGCCGCCAGCAGCGACGCCAGCATCAAAATTCGTTTCATAACGGTATCGTTTTATGCGGCCTCCGGCAAAAACAAGGCCGGAGCGTTCCCGATGTGGAATCCGCTCCGGCCCGTGTTCAAAGCGGAGTTCCGCCTATTTTCTCTTCGCGCGCTGCTGGGCCTCCTGCTGACGCATCAGCTCCTCGTAGCGCTGCTGGAATTTCGATTTCTTGCCTTTCGACTTCTTCGCGGCGTTCGCCTGCATGATCGCGTGGATCTTGTTGTCGTCGACCATGCGCCGGATGACGAGCGTCTGCCCGATGGTGAAGATATTCGACAGCAGGTAGTAGTAGCAAAGGCCGCTCGAATAGCTGTTGAACCAGAAGAGCATCATAATCGGCATCATGTAGACCATCATAAACTTCATGCCGGCCATCTGGGGCTGCGACGACGCCGTCTGCTGGTAGTTGAACCAGGAGTATCCGAACAGCGACACCGCCATCAGCAGGGCGAACAGCGAAACATGATCGCCGTAGAAGGGAATCGAGAACGGCAGGTTCACGATGCTGTCGTACGACGACAGGTCGTCGGCCCAGAGGAAGGACTGGTCGCGCAGCTCGATCGACGCCGGGAAGAACCGGAACACGGCGATCAGAATCGGCATCTGGATCAGCAGCGGAATGCAGCCGCCCATCGGGTTGATCCCGGCCTTTTTGTAGAGCTCCATCGTCGCCTGCTGCTTTTTCATGGCATCCTCCTGCTTGGGGTACTTCTTCGCCAACTCGTCGACCTGGGGCTTGACCAGACGCATCTTGGCCATCGAAACGTAACTCTTGTAGGTCAGCGGCGAGATCACCAGCTTCACCAGAAGCACCAGGATGAAGATGATGATGCCGAAACTGCCGATGTAGTTGCGCAGGAAGTCGAAGACCGGAATCACGCACCAGCGGTTCACCCAGCCGAAGATGCCCCAGCCCAGCGGCACGAGACGCTCCAGATAAATATCCGCACCGCCCGGCTCCCCGATCTTCTTGAGGATCGAGTACTTGTTGGGGCCGAAGTAGAAGGCGAAATCATACCCTTCGGTCTGCGGCGTGTAGGGCACGCCCATCTGCGCCGTGAAGGTCTTGAGCAACGACGACTCGGGAGCCGCCGTGTCGAAGGCGAGGTTGGCGTAGGACACGTTGTCCGGGGCGATGAACACCGACGAGAAGAACTGCTGCTTGAAAGCCACCCAGTTGACCTGCGTCGAGATATTCTTCGACTTTGCGCCTTCGCTCATGCCCAGCTCCTCGATCGAGGTCTCGTCGGGGAAACGGTACGAGAGCGTGGTGTACATGTTCTCGTTCTGGAAGCCCTTTTCGTTCTGGTAGGTGGTGTTCGACCAGTCGATCTGAATCTGCGTCTGGTTGGCCATCTCCGGAGCCATATTCACCAGCCGCACGTCGAAGTCGACGAGGTAGTCGCGCTCGGGAGCCTCCGTATCATATATAAGGTAACGGTACTCCAGATAGGCCCTCTCCGCCACCGGAAGGCGCATCACGACGCTCTTGGCTCCGTCCGCCTCCCCGACTACGGGCTGGGCCGTAAACACGTAATCCAGCGTGTTGACCGGCACGTTCTTCAGCCCGTTCTTCAGATAGAACGAAAGCCCGAAACGCGCCGTGGCGGGGTCCATCATCTCGATTTTCCGGTCGCGTTTTCCGCGCGGACCGTATTGGGTGTAATCCTTCAGCGTGACGCCCTTGATCTGGCCGCCGCGGGTGGAGAAGAGCACCGCCATCACGTCGTTCTCCACGATGAATTCTTCGGCCTCCGCCTCGCGGGCCGCCGTCAGCGACTCGCCCAGCGTCTCCACCTGACGCTCGCGTACCGCTGCCGCAGCCTCTGCGGCCGCCACTTCTGCCTGCACGCCGTTACCCGACGCCAGCGAATCGGCCACGGGAGCCGCCGCACGCGCGGCTGCGGCCACCGAATCGACATAGGCCTCGTATGCGGCTTTCTGTTCCAGATACTCTTTCTGCTGCTGGCTGTTGAAATAGGCGAATCCCAGAAAAAGAACCGCTACGACGGCAATGCCTATGATTGATTTTTTATCCATTAAACTGTCTTCCTTTTTATCTTTTCAGAGGGTGATTACTTCTTCTCCGCATACGCCAGCGCGGCCTTCACAAAGGCCACGAACAGCGGCGAGGGGCTCAATACGGTGCTCTTGTATTCGGGATGGTACTGCGTACCCACGAACCAGGGATGGTTCTCGATCTCGACGACCTCCACCAGATTCGTGTCGGGATTGACACCCACGGCCTTCATCCCGGCCGCCTCGAACTGCGCGAGGTAGTCGTTGTTGAACTCGTAACGGTGGCGGTGGCGCTCCGAAATGTTGAGTTTGCCGTAGGCGGCAGCGACTTTCGAGCCTTTCTTCAGCGCACAGGGATAGGCGCCCAGACGCATCGTGCCGCCCTTGGCCGTGATACCCTTCTGCTCCTCCATCAGGTCGATCACCGGATGGGGCGTCTGCTCCATTTCGCTCGAATTGGCGTCGGCGATTCCCAGCACGTTGCGGGCGAACTCGATCACGGCGCACTGCATGCCGAGGCAGATGCCGAGGAACGGGATGCCGTTCTCGCGTGCGAAGCGCACGGCCTCGATCTTCCCCTCGATGCCGCGGTTGCCGAAGCCCGGAGCCACCAGAATGCCGGACATCTTGCCCAGCTGCGCGCCTGCGCTCTCGCGGGTGATCTTCTCCGAATTGACATAGCGCAGCTTGACCTTGCAGTCGTTCACCGCCCCGGCGTGCACGAACGATTCGCAGATCGACTTGTAGGCGTCGGGCAGCTCGGTGTATTTGCCCACCAGCGCGATCTCGATCGTCTTCGAGGGGTGTTTCACCTTCTCGACGAATGCGCTCCACGCGGCCATGTCCGGCTCTTTGTCGGCCGTCAGGTTCAGTTTGTCCAGCACGACCTCGTCCAAATGCTGTTCGTGCATCTTCATCGGCACTTCGTAGATCGTCGGCACGTCGATCGACTCCATCACGGCGTTGGCGTCCACGTTGCAGAACAGCGCCACCTTGCGCTTGAGCGCCGTCGACAGCGGATGTTCGGCGCGCAGCACGAGGATGTCGGGCTGGAGACCGTTTTCCAGCAGCGCCTTCACGGAGTGCTGCGTGGGCTTGGTCTTCAGTTCGCCCGACGCGGCCATGTAGGGGATGAGCGTCAGGTGCACCAGCGCCGTGTTCCTGTACCCGAGCGAATAGCGCAACTGGCGCACCGACTCGATGAAGGGCAGCGACTCGATGTCGCCCACCGTACCTCCGATCTCGGTGATGATCACGTCGTATTTCTTGGTCTGCCCCAGCAGTTGAATGCGCCGCTTGATCTCGTCGGTGATGTGCGGAATGACCTGCACGGTCTTGCCCAGGTACTCGCCCTTGCGCTCCTTCTCGATGACGCTCTTGTAGATCTTGCCCGTCGTGACGTTGTTGGCTTTCGACGTGGGGTGGTTCGTGAAGCGCTCGTAGTGGCCCAGGTCGAGGTCCGTCTCGGCGCCGTCCTCCGTCACGTAGCACTCGCCGTGCTCGTAGGGATTCAGCGTTCCCGGATCGACGTTGATGTAGGGGTCGAGCTTCTGGATGGTCACCGAATAGCCGCGCGCCTGCAACAGCCGTGCGATCGAAGCCGAAATGATACCCTTGCCGAGCGACGACGCCACGCCGCCCGTCACGAATATGTACTTGGGTTTGGAAAGTTTCATTACTGTTTTATTTATAAATTCGTTGTAACACCGTTCAGCGCCTTTTTCCGCAAGCCCCCGCCAAGGCGGGGGTTCGGGGGCGGGTCAAACCTGTATACACGGCGTTCCGCCGTGGGCCGGCGTCCGGAGCGGCAGGGCGATCCGATCGTCAGGCATTGTTATTTTCGTCCTGGTCCTGCTTGTCGATCAGCTTCACCTTCTCGATCGTCGCGGCCAGCTCCTCGCGGGCCCGGTCGATCTTCGCCCGCACCTCGGCGATCAGCGCTTCGGCGTTCTTCGACTTGGCGAAGAAGCCCACGTTGTTCTCCAGCAGGGCGATCTCCTGCTCGATCTGCCGCACCTTGTTGTAAAGGCGCTCGCGCTCCGAGCGCAGGCGGCGGTCCCCCGAGGCCTTCAGCGAGGAGACCTTCTCGCGGAAACGGGTCATCGAACGGTCGCGCTCCGAGCCGCGCAGCGTGTTGAACAGCTCGTCCACGGCGGCCTTGTACTTTTTCTGGATGGCGTCCTTCTGCTTGATGGGCACGAAACCGATCTCGCCCCAGCGGCGCTGGAACTCGCGGATCACCTCGTAGCCCCCGGCCTTCACGTCGGCCCCGGCCATTTCGGCCAGCAGGGCGAGTTTCTTCTGCAGGTTCTCCTCGTGCTCGCCATCGACGCTCGCGAAGTGCGACGCCTTGCGCTCGAAGAACTTGTCGCAGGCAGCGCGGAAACGCTTCCAGACGGCGTCCGAATGGCGCCGCGACACGGCTCCGATCTGTTTCCAGCGGGCCTGCAAGGCGATCAGCTCGTCGGTGGCCTTCTTCCACTCCTCGCTCTGCATCAGCGACTCGGCAGCCTCGCACAGCTCGGTCTTGAGTTGCAGGTTGTGCTCCATCTCGGCCTTCACCCCGGCATAGAACTGCCGCTTGGCCTCGAAGAAGCGGTCGCACGCCGCACGGAACCGTTCGTAAATGCGGTTGTTATCCTTTTTCGGGGCGAACCCGATCGTCTTCCATGTCTTCTGTATCTCCAGCAGCCGGTCGCTCGCGCGGTTCCACTCCTTGCGGGTGGTGAGCGGCTGGGACGAAAGTTCCTCCGTGGCGACGCACAGCCCGGTCTTCAGCTCGAGGTTCCTGACCTGCTCGGCCTTCAGCGCCTCGAAATGCTCCTGATGCTGCTTGTTGATGCGGCTCGAAGCGGCCTTGAACCGCTCCCACAGCGCCTCCTTGTATTCGTTGGCCACGGGACCCGTCTCGCGCCATTCGTCGTGGAGCTTCTGCAACTTGTGGAACGCCTCGACGACGGAAGGCTCCAGCACCAGCGCCTCGGCCTGCTCGCAGAGGGCTACCTTCTGCTCGTAGTTCTTCTTCAGGTCCAGGTCGCGCAGCTCCTTGTTGATCTTGATGAAGTTGTAGAAATTCTCGACATGCAGGTTGTAGGTCTCCCACAGGTCCTTGACATGCTGCTGGGGCACGATGCCCGTCTCCTTCCAGCGCTGCTGCAACTCGCGGAATTTCGTGAAGGTATGGTTGAGCGTCTCGTCCGAATTGACCAGCTCCTTCAGCTCCTCGATGATCGCCTGCTTGACCTTGAGATTCGCCTCCTTCTCGGCTTCGAGGTTGGCGATGAACGCGTCGCGGCGGCGGCGGTACTCCTTGAACTGCTCCTTGAGCTGAATTTCGGCGCCGTCCACCGAAGGAGCGAAATCCTCCTCGGCGCCGCCCTCCTCGACGAAGCGGCGGCGTGCGGCCTCGACCTCGGCGCGGCGGATGCGGTAAAAGGCGATCTTCAACGCCTCCACATCCCGGCGGATCGACTGCACGGGCTGCTCTTCGAGCATCCGGGCGAACAGGGCCACCAACTCCTCCTTGCCTTTTCCGGCGAACTTGTCCTCCTCGGGCTTCTGCGCGGCGAGTTCCTCCGCGGCCTCCTCCTCGGGCGTCGCGCCCTCGATCTCCAGCCCGGCATTCTGCGCCGCGAGCGCAGCCTCCTCATCGGCAAAGTCCACCTGCACGTCCCGGGACGCGTCCTCCTCCGATTCCGCAACCTCCGGCCCGGCGGCAGGCTTGATCCGGGCACGTTTGGCGCGCGGCGCAGCCTCCTCCCCGGAAATCCGCTCCGCGGCGGCCTCCTCCGCAGGCGTTTCTGCGGCGGGCGCTTCGGCAACCCCGGCAGACGCTTCGGCGGCGGGCGTCTCCGTCACGGCGGATTCCGCGGGCGCGTCCGCAACCTCCGCAACGGGTTCTTCCGCAGCGGCGGACGCCTCCGCAGCCGGTCCTGCGGCGGGCATTTCGGGTTCAGGGACTCGGACAGTCACGGCAGGATTCGCTTGCGCATCTTCAGCCGCAGGGCTGACTTGCTCCTCGGGAGCAGGAAGTGTCGGTTTTTCAGTAGCCATTTCAGTACACGTTTTTGGTTCCCGCATGTGCGGGAGCATATAAATCTCGCAAATATAACCATTTTATGCGGAACGCCGAAAAGATTTCGTCAAAACATGCAACAACGCCGCCCTGCGGAAGCGCGAAATCGCTGCATCCCAGCACGGCGGCGCAATTTTCCGGTCTGTTCCGGCCCTTCGTCAGCGCTTGCGGCCCTTTGCGGCAATGCGTTTGGGCGCAGCCTGACGGCCCGTGGTGACGGGACGGCCGCTGCGGCGGACGCTCCTGGTCCCGCCGCCGCGCTTGGGCTTCTCCCATGCCGCGGCATCGTCGTAACGCTGGAAAGCCTCCCAGTCGAACCCGTCGTTGCCGCCTGCCGGAGACGCGTTCCAGTCGTTCTCGGCCTTTTTCCGGCTCCGCGTCACGGAACGCCGCTCCCCGGCGTCGTCCGCCGTTTCCGCGGTTTCCCTGCGCGGCCGCCTTTCGGAGCGGAACTCCTCCGCGCCCTCGGGCTGCCCGGCCTTCCTGCGGCCCCGCGTCTCGGAACGAGGCTCTCCGGCCGATTCGCTTCCGGACGCGCCTTCGCCGCCGTTGCGACCCTCCGTAGCCGGCCGGCGCCGCTTTCCGCCGCCGTTCTCCGCATCGGAACCGTCAATCTTGGCGATGCGGCGACGGCCTCCCGAGGCGTTGAGCTGCCCCACGACCGCCTCGGCGTCGCTGAACGGCACGCTCACCAGCGAATAGTTCTCGAAGACACGCACGTCGTCGATATTCTTGTCCCGCAGTCCGCACTTGCGCTTGAGCATCTCCACGATCCGGCGGGCCGTGTAGCCGTCGCGGCCCCCGAGCGCCAGGAACAGCCGCGCCTTGCCCTTGCGGTCAACCGAGAACGAACGGATTTCGGGATAATTGCTCTGATCCAGCTCACTGCGGAAAGCCAGCCGCAGCAAGGCTCCCAGCGCCACGTCGGGCGCATAGCTTTCGAGCAGTTCGGCCGCGATGTCGGCGTAGTCGCCGTAGCTCTCATTGGCCACGATCTCCTGCAAATCGTCCTTGATCTTGGCGCGCTTCATCGCCACGATGTCCTGCGGCGAAGGCAGCGTCTCCCGCTTGATGTCGGCCTTGATGTCGCGCATCATCCAGTTGAAACGGCGCAGTTCGGCGCCCGAAATGAAGGTGATGGCCGTACCCTGGTTGCCGGCGCGGCCCGTACGGCCGATGCGGTGGACGTAGCTCTCCGAATCCTGCGGCAGCGAATAGTTGATCACGTGCGAGAGGTTCGACACGTCGATACCCCGCGCAGCCACGTCGGTCGCCACCAGGATGTTGACCGCCTTGTCGCGGAACTTGCGGAGAATCTTCTCGCGCTGGGCCTGCGACACGTCGCCGTGCAGCCCCTCGGCCGAATAGCCCTGGGCCACCAGACGCGTCGCCACCTCGTCCACGCCGATCTTCGTGCGGCAGAAGACGATGCCGTAAAAGTCCGGTTCGATGTCGATGATGCGCGTCATGGCGTCGAACTTGTCGGCTTCGCGCACCTCGAAATAGATCTGGTTCGTGAGGTCGGCCGTCAGGTGCTGCGACTCCACGCGCAGCACCTCCGTATTGCGCATGTAAGCCTCCGAAAGACGGATGATCCGCTCGGGCATCGTGGCCGAAAAGAGCAGCACGCGGCGGTCTTCGCCCGTATGGCCCATGATCTCCTCGACATCCTCCACGAAGCCCATGTTGAGCATTTCATCGGCTTCGTCCAGGACCAGGAAACGGACCTTGTCCAATTTGAGCGTACCGCGGCGGATGTGGTCCAGCACGCGCCCCGGCGTGCCGACGACGATGTCGACGCCCCGCGACAGGCGGCGCAGCTGCTCGCTCATCGCGGCCCCTCCGTAGATGGCCGTGATCGAGAGCCGCCGCTCGCGGTTGTAACTCAAAAGTTCCTCGGCGGCCTGCACGGCCAGCTCGCGCGTCGGGACGAGGATGATGGACTGCACGCCCTCTTTCGAAGGCTCGATCTGCTGGAGTATCGGCAGCCCGAAAGCCGCCGTTTTACCCGTGCCAGTCTGGGATTGCGCGATGATGTCGTTCTCTCCCGAGAGCAGACGGGGAATCGTAAGTCGTTGGATGGAGGTGGGTGTTTCGAACCCTTTTGCCTGGACGGCCGCGAGCATCTCCTCGCTGAGGCCTAAAGCGCTGAAATCAGCTTCGTTGATCATATATGAATAGTTGAAAGGCCAAAGGTACGACAATTTATTGAATATTCGCCGGAAAATCATTATCTTCGCAAAAAGTTACGCACACACGGCCCCTCGCGGGCCGCCTGACCGAAAACCGACACCATGAGTCACCGTATCCTGCTGGTCGACGACGAGGTAGACATCCTCGAATTCGTCCGTTACAACCTCGTACGCGAGGGTTACGAAGTCTTCACGGCCGAAAACGGCGCCGAGGCGCTGAAAGTGGCCGCCGAATGCCGTCCGCACCTGATCCTGCTGGACATGATGATGCCGGTGATGGACGGGGCGCAGACCTGCCGCGCGATCCGCCGAAACCCCGTGCTGAAGGACACGATGGTGGTTTTCCTCTCGGCGCTGGGCGAGGAGGGGCAGCAGCTGGCAGGGTTCGACGTGGGAGCCGACGACTACCTGACCAAGCCTATCAAGATGAAGCTGCTGGTAAGCCGCGTGCAGGCGATCCTCAAGCGCATCGACGCCGACAGACCTCCCGAGAAGGCCCCGGCCCCGGGGCTCACGGTCGACCGCGAGCGTTACACGGTGATCCGCGACGGACAGGAGATCACCCTCCCGCGCAAGGAGTTCGCGCTGCTGGACCTGCTCCACTCGTCGCCCGGGAAGCTGATTCCCCGCGAGGAGATTTACGCCAAGATCTGGGGCACGGAGGTCGTCGTGGGCGACCGCACGATCGACGTGCACATCCGCAAGCTGCGCCAGAAGATCGGCGACGAACGCATCGTCACGGTCAAGGGCGTGGGATATAAATATGAACCCTGAAACGAAAGGTGAAAATTGGATTGTCATTCCGGGAAGAGCCGAAGGACCGACGTGGGAATCCGCTGGACGCGTTGTGAGGTTACGACCTTTGATCGGATTGCCGCGTCGCCACGCTCCTCGCAATGACGGGAGAGGGGGGGGGCAGGCGACCGAATCCGTTTGTCCGGACGAAGCGATTTTGAATTGTGAATTATGAATTGTGAATCGAAAAAATACCGCCGCATCGTCGTCAAGATCGGCAGCAATGTGCTCACCCGCGAGGACGGACGGCCCGACACCACGCGCATCTCGGCGCTCGTGGACCAGTTGGCGCGCCTGCACCGGGCCGGCACGGAGTTCATCCTCGTCTCGTCGGGCGCCGTGGCCTCGGGCCGCAGCCTGCTCGAAACCCGCGTCGGACGCATCGACACCGTTTCGGCCCGCCAGCTCTTCTCGGCCGTCGGGCAGGTGAAACTGCTGAACCGCTACTACGACCTCTTCAACGAATACGGCATCGCCTGCGGGCAGGTGCTCACCACCAAGGAGAGCCTCTCCACGCGGCGGCAGTACCTCAACCAGCGCAACTGCATGGAGGCGATGCTCGCGGCGGGCGTCGTCCCGATCGTCAACGAGAACGACACGATCTCGGTCACGGAGCTGATGTTCACCGACAACGACGAACTTTCGGGTCTCGTGGCGGCGATGATGGGAGCCGAGGCGCTCGTCATCTTGAGCAATATCGACGGCATCTACGACGGTTCGCCTTCGGACCCCGCCTCGCAGGTCATCCGCCGCGTCGCCCCGGGCCGCGACCTCTCGCAGTACATCGACACGGCGCGTTCCTCGCGCGGCCGCGGAGGCATGACGACCAAGAGCCGCATTTCGTCGCGCGCGGCGGGCGAGGGCATCGAGGTCGTGATCGCCAACGGCCGCCGCGACAATATCCTGACGGATCTGATCCTCACGGACCGCGACGTCGTATGCACGCGTTTCGAAGCGGCTCCCCGACCGGCTTCGGGGGTCAAGAAGTGGATCGCCAGCAGCGAAGGCTTCGCCAAGGGCGCCCTGCACCTCGACGCCGGGGCCGCCGCGGCCGTCTCGCAGAGCAAGGCCGCGAGCATCCTCGCCGTGGGCGTCACGGCCGTCGAAGGGGATTTCGAGCGCGACGACATCGTACGCATCCTCTCGCCCGAAGGCGCCCCACTGGGCGTGGGCCGCATCTCGTGCGACAGTGCGACGGCCCGCCGCAACCTCGGCCGCAAAGGTCTCAAACCGCTGATTCACTGCGATTACCTATATCTGGAATAAAAATGGAATACGATACGATCTTCGCCGCCGCCCGGCGCGCCGGCAACGAACTGGCCCTTGTCGACGCCGGGCGATTGAGCCGCACCGTCGCGAAAGCCGCCGCCCTGCTGCGGGAAAACGCCGGAAAAGTGCTCGCGGCCAACGCCCTCGACCTGGAGGCGATGGACGCCGATTCACCCATGCGCGACCGCCTGCGGCTGACGGCGGAACGCATCGCCTCGATCGCCGCCGACATGGAATCCGTCGCCGGACTGCCCTCGCCGCAGGGCGAAACGATCGCCGAATGGACCCGTCCCAACGGCATGACCCTCCGCAAGGTCCGCGTACCGTTCGGCGTGGTGGGCATGATCTGCGAGGCGCGCCCCAACGTCACGGCCGACATTTTCTCGCTCTCGATGAAGACGGGCAACGCCTGCGTGCTGAAGGGCGGCAGCGACGCCCGCCGCTCCAACGAAGCCATCGCCGCCCTGCTCCGCGAGGCGCTCCGCAGCGAAGGCGTCGACCCGGCGGCCTTCACCCTGCTGCCCGCGGGTCACGAGGCTGCCGGAGCGCTGCTGAACGCCGTGGGTTACGTCGACGTGGTGATCCCGCGCGGCGGCGCGGGACTGATCCGCTTCGTGCGCGAAAACGCCCGCATACCCGTGATCGAGACCGGGGCGGGCATCGTCCACACCTACTTCGACCTCGACGGCGATCTGACGAAAGGCCGCGCCGTGGTCTGCAACGCCAAGACGCGGCGCGTCAGCGTCTGCAACGCCCTCGACTGCCTCATCGTCCACCGCGAACGGCTCCGGGACCTCGCGGAACTGTGCGACCCGATGGCCGCCGAACGCGTCACGGTCTACGCCGACGCGGAGGCGTACGCCGCACTCGAAGGCCGCTACCCCGCGTGCCTGCTCCGCCCCGCCGCGGAGGAGCACTTCGGGACCGAATTCCTCGACTACAAGCTGGCCGTGCGGACCGTCGGCTCCCTCGACGAAGCTCTGGCGCACATCGCCCGCTACTCCTCGCGCCACAGCGAAGCCATCGTCACCGAAAACGCCGGGACGGCCCGGGAGTTCACCCGGCGGGTCGATGCGGCGTGCGTCTACGTCAACGTCTCGACGGCCTTCACCGACGGCGGCCAGTTCGGGTTCGGCGCCGAGGTCGGCATTTCGACCCAGAAACTCCACGCCCGCGGCCCGATGGGGCTGCCCGAACTCACGACCTACAAATACGTGATTTCAGGCAACGGACAGACCAGAGAGCCATGACGGTCACGCCGCCGCCCGCCGTTTTCGCGGCATCCCGCCGCGTTCCCGACTCCGCCCCGCACGGGAGAAGCGAAGTCGCCGCGCACCGATGCATCCCCCGACGCCCCTCGCGGAAGGGAGACGCCGCCGCATGGCCCGGACGGCCGGCGCCAAAAGACCCCGACGCCATATGTGACAAAAATTCCACTTATTTCGGCAAATAATTGAACGATTCGTAATCATTTTTTGCTTAAATTTGCACATCCGTAAAATAATACATATATTTAAATTATGATTCGTGAACTTTTCGCCGTGGGCCTGGGAGGCGCCGCCGGAAGCATCGTCCGCTATATGCTCTCCGTCTGGCTGCTCGGAGGGCACACGTTGCTGGGTTTTCCGGCCGGAACGTTCACGGTTAACGCCGCGGGATCGCTGCTGATCGGCATTCTGCTGGAGACCACGAATTCGGCTGCGGCAGGATGGTTGCTCATCGCAGGATTCTGCGGAGGATTCACCACCTTTTCGACCTTTTCGGCCGATGCCGTGCGGTTGCTGCGTGCCGGAGACTACGGGCCTGCGACGGCCTACATTGCGTTGAGCGTCGCGGTCTGCATCGCCTTCGCCGCACTGGGCATGTGGATCGGAGCGCAAATTGCACGCAATTAAAAATGAAAAATTAAGAATTAAAAATAACCTGCAACCCGGTTAAATCCCGGCTGAAATCCCGGTCGCGCTGCGACAAGCCCCCTCCGAGGAGGGGATTTAGGGGAGGGTTAGAATTGGATACGCGGCGGAACGCCGCGAATTAGATGGCTGAATTTGCCCGGGTCAGGCTTGTAAACGACGCCAAAGGCGGCGACGACACCGCCCGGAAGCACAACGACGAAGAAAAAACATAAAAACTTAAAATAGAAGTTATGGTAATTCTGGTTTTAAACTGCGGCTCCTCTTCGATCAAATATCAGGTGATCGACATGGAGGACGCGTCGAGCAAACTGCTCGCAAAAGGCATCGTGGAACGTATCGGCCTCCCGGAAGGCGACCTGACCCATAAACCCGTCGGCAAGGAGCGGTTCGAGCTGCGCCAGCCGATTCCCGACCACACGACCGGCATCAAGCTCGTGCTCGACGCCCTCACCGACTCCGCCCACGGCGTGATCGCGTCGCTCGACGAAGTGAAGGCCGTCGGCCACCGCGTAGCCCACGGCGGCGAGTTCTTCCCCGAGAGCTGCCTCGTCACCGAGGACGTCAAGGAGAAGATCCGCTCGCTGTTCGAGATCGCCCCGCTGCACAACCCCGCCAACCTCGAGGGCGTGCTCTCGATCGAGAAGGTGCTGCCGGGCGTGCCGCAGGTCACGGTCTTCGACACGTCGTTCCACCAGACCATCCCGGCCGTCAATTACATGTACGCCCTGCCCCACGCCTATTACGACAAGTACCGCGTGCGCAAATACGGTTTCCACGGAACCAGCCACAAGTATGTGGCCAAGGTGGGCGCCGAACTGGCCGGGCTGGATTTCCACAACTCGCGGATCATCACCTGCCACATCGGCAACGGCGCGTCGGTGACGGCCGTGCTCGACGGCAAGTCCTTCGATACGTCGATGGGCTTCTCGCCGCTCGACGGGCTGGTGATGGGCACGCGCTGCGGACAGGTGGACGCCAGCGCCGTCACCTACATCGGCGAAAAGGAGGGCATGTCCTACGCCGAGCTGAACGACATGATGAACAAGCGTTCGGGCGTGCTGGGGCTCACGGACCTCTCGAGCGACATGCGCGACATCGACCGCGCCTACGACGAGGGCGACCCGCGCGCGATTCTGGCCCGCGACATGCACTACGGCCGGATCAAGAAGTTCGTCGGACAGTACGCCGCCGAGATGGGCGGCGTCGATCTGATCGTCTTCACGGGCGGCGTGGGCGAGAACTCCGAGGAGATGCGCGAATCGGTCTGCTCGGGACTGGAGTTCATGGGCGTGAAGTTCGACCCTGCGGCCAACAAGGGCGCGCGCGGCGTGGACAAGCTGCTCTCGGCGGCGGATTCGAAAGTCAAGGTAGCCACCATCGCCACCAACGAGGAGCTGGTGATCGCCACGGACACCTACAATCTGGTAAAATAACGTCCGCATCCCGGCCGCATGCGATAAGCCCCTCCCGCGGGAGGTTTTTGGGGTGGGGTCGGGCTTGCAAACGACGCCGGCGGCGGCAACGACCGCCGACAGCATAGAGGCAAAACAACAAAGCATATATCAATTTTAAACGTAACAACACCATGATTCAGCATCTTACCGAAATCGTCGAGGAGGCGAGGAAACGGGGTAAAAAACGTCTTGCCGTAGCTTACGGACAGGATTCGCATACGCTGGAAGCGGTCTACGAGGCCTATAAGGAGGGGCTCGTGGAGCCTACGCTCTTCGGCGACAAGGAGGTTATCAAACAGGTCTGCCAGGAGAACGGCATCGACATCAACGCCTTCAACATCGTCAACGAACCCAACGATGTGAAATGCGTCCAGCAGGCCGTCGCATCGGTCGTTTCGGGCAACGCCGACGTGCTGATGAAGGGGCTGGTCTCGACGGACAAGTACATGCGCGGCATCCTCAACAAGGAGGCCGGGCTGTTCCCCCCGAAAGGCGTGCTGAGCCACGTCTCGATCGTCGAGATGCCCTGCTACCACAAGCTGCTCGTCATCTCGGACGTCGCCGTGATTCCGCTCCCCGACTTCAAGCAGAAGACCGTGCAGATCGGCTACCTCGCCCGCACGGCCAACCTGCTGGGCATCAAGACGCCGAAGATCGCCTGCATCGCCCCCTCGGAGCAACTGCTCCCCAACGTCGTCTCCTCGACCGAAGGCGCGCTACTGGCCAAGATGGCCGACCGCGGCCAGTTGGGCGACGTCGTCGTGGACGGTCCGCTGTCGCTCGACGTGGCGCTCTACAAGGAGGTGGCCGAACACAAGAAGGTCAAGGGTTCGTCGGTGGCCGGCGATCCGGACTGCCTGCTGTTCCCCAACCTCGAATCGGCCAACGTCTTCTTCAAGTCGGTCACGCACCTCTGCGGCGGCGAACTGGCGGCCATGGTCATGGGCACGAAGGTTCCCTGCGTGCTCACCTCGCGCGGCGACACGAGCAAGACCAAGCTCTTCTCAATAGCGCTGGCCTGCCTGGCGGTAAAAAAATAAAATTCCGGACATCCGGACCTAACCCAATCTTAAACCAGCCCGACGAAAGAAGCAACGCCTCCCGGTTGAAAGTCACCCTTCGACAATCAGTCATTGCGAATCCGTCGGACTCACGTTAAAAACGAACCGAGAACTTATGGGCTACAAAATTTTAGCAATAAATCCCGGCTCAACGTCTACAAAGGTCGCCCTCTACGACGAGGAGCGGCCTTTGTTGGAATTGAACCTCCGTCACTCCACCGAGGAAATCTCCCGCTTCGCCGGAGTGAACGACCAGCTGGACTGGCGCCGCGGACTGATCCTTTCGGCGCTCCGCGAAGAGGCGTTCGACATCAGAAACCTCTCGGCGGTGATCGGCCGCGGCGGACTGATACGCCCCATTCCCGCAGGAGTCTACGAGGTCAATTCGCGGATGCGGTACGACCTGCGGAACGCCCAGATGAAGCACGCCTGCAACCTTGGAGGGCTGCTGGCGGCGCAGATCGCCCACATGGCGGGCGTGAAGGCCTACATAGCCGATCCGCCCGTGGTGGACGAGATGGACGACGCGGCCCGCATCACGGGCATGCCCATGTGCCCGCGCAAGCCGATCTTCCACGCCCTGAACCAGAAGGCCACGGCGCGTCTCCACTGCGAACGGATGGGCTGGGTGTACGAAGAGGCGAACCTGATCGTCGCCCACATGGGCGGCGGCATTTCGGTCGCGGCCCACAGGCAGGGCCGGATCGTGGACGTGAACAACGCCCTGGACGGCGACGGCCCCTTCGCCCCCGACCGCGCGGGAAGCATCCCCTCGAGCGAGCTCATCAAGGTCTGCTTCTCGGGACAATATACGAAAGAGGAGCTGCTGAAATTCATTTCGAGCAAAGGCGGGCTGGTGGCCTACCTGGGAACGAACTCCGTCATGGAGGTCATGGGACGCATCGCCGAGGGCGACCAGCGGGCGCAAGAAGGTGCTCGACGCCATGTGCTACAACATCGCCAAACAGATCGGCGCCATGGCCGCGGCCCTCTCGGGCAGCGTTCAGGCCATCGTCCTCACGGGCGGCATCGCCTACAACGAGCCTGTCGTGGAGTACATCCGCGAACGCTGCTCGTTCATCGCTCCGATCGCGGTCTATCCGGGCGAGAACGAACTCGAAGCGCTGGTCACCAATGCGCTGGTGGTGCTCCGGGGCGTCATCACCCCCAAAGTCTACAAATAACCCGCATTCTTCCGGGAAACGAACGGGCCGCATCCTTCCGGGGTGCGGCCCGTTCGTTCAGATGCGGGAGCAACGGGAGCGGTAAAAATAACGAAACACCCCTGCGTCACTCGAAAGCGATGCTCTTCCAGGTAAGCGGATCTCCGTAGTAGTTCGTGGCCCATTGGTCGGCGGACGCAGCTTTCGGTGCCGCCGTGCCGGTGCTGTAATGCTTGTCGGCATTCAGCGTAAGATCGCATACTTTGGCGAAGTTCGGGCTGAAAGGAGTTGCTCCACTGTCCATTTCCAGGGTAATATTCCCTGCTGCTGTCAGCCGCAGCTCGGTCAGAGCATCGCAATGCTGAAATGCGCTGTATCCGAGTCGGGTCGTTTCGGGCAGCGAAAGGGAGGTCAGGCCGGAAGCCATGAAAGCTGCGTTATAAATCCGAACCGCCTCGGGCAGTTGCACGCTCTCCAGCGAAGGGCAGCCCGACAAGGCCTGCACTCCGACCTCCTCCACGCCGTCGCAGGAGACGAAGCTCAACGCCTGGCAGGCGAAAAATGCCAAACAGCCGAGCGCTTTCACTCCGGCGGGCAGTCTCACTTCGCGCAGGGCGGGATAGGCATAATGGAACGCTCCGTTATCATATTTTTGTCCGTCGAACGCCCTTGCCGGCAGACCGCGGACATCGTCCGGGGGAAAGTTGAAATCGTCGTCCACCCGTCCGTTCACATTCACTTCCGGCCAGTCGGTCACGCCGGTCAGGTCGATCTTTTCCACGCCGGAGTCGTAGAAAGGGTTGCCGACCGGAGGGGTGCTGGAAAAGGAGACCCGAGCGGGAATCCCGATCTTGGCAAACTCGCCCGTCAGTTTGAATTCGGTGATGCCCGCGTCGAGTGCGGCTCCGATCGCGGTCTTTACCTCATCGGCGGTCATCCGGGTCATATCGACCGTGCCGGATACCGGTGACGCCTTGTTCCCGCCGCCGTCCGAGCACCCCGCCAGCGCCAGCACTGCGGCCGACACGGCCAATGCGGCCAATGCGGCCGTAAAAAATCCTTTCATCATCATATTGCATTCGTTTTAATCCGATGATAAAAGTAGCGCAAAACGGCTGCGGAGGAGTCCGGGAACTTAAAAAACAACGCCGGGTTTCTGGACTCGGCGTTGTTTTCATTCTTGCGAAGGGGCGATCGGGTCTCCGCCGGCATAGCGGCGGCGGTATTCGCCGGGCGACATGCCCGTCACTTCGGAGAACTGCGCGAAAAAAGTACTGCGCCCGTGGATGCCGACCATCTCGCCCACCTCGAGGGCCGAAGCCCCGGGATGCTCCAGCAACAGCCGCTGCGATTCGGCAATGCGCAGGGCGCGTATCCACGATTTGAAGTTAAGCCCCAACTCGGAGTTGACATACCGCGACAGGTAACTGCGGTTGCACCCGACCTCGCGGGCCAGCGACTCCAGCGAAAGACCCGGGCGGACATACCCTTTCGCGGCGATCCATTCGTCGAGCGCCGTACGGATATTCTCCCCGGCGGCCAAAGGCTCCGGCACATCGTCGGCGATCACGGGAGCGATCCGCCCGAACTCCGCGGGATAGTTGATATACTTCATTCCGAAGAAGGTGTAGAACACCATGTAGACCCCCGTAAAAGCAAACAGGTAAGGCATCCCTAACCCCGACACCAGCCATGCCGCGGCCGTCAGTCCGATCAGGGCCGTCATCAGAAACGACACGGCCACCCATCGCAGACGGCGCATCTCTCCGTCCGAAAAAAAGTTGTCCAGCTTGCGGCGACAGACCCGGTATTCGCGTACGAAAGTCCGCGCAAAGAGGGCTATCTGCACACAATAAGCGGCTGCCGTCAGCCGGAAAAGCACCGGAAAGGCCTGCGGAAAGAACAACATGCAGCCGAACAGCGACGCCGTTCCGGCAGCCACGGCAAGCAGATGACGGCGAACTCCCCGCGCAAGCGGAAAACGGGAGTTGACCAACGTCACCAGCGCCCCGGAGAACATCGTGGCCTGCACCGCAGCGACGGCCAGCACCAGAATCCGCGTGAAATCCAGTTCATACTCCTCCCGCAAGAAGAGCAGCCACAGCACATCGGTGAAAGCGAGCGAAAAGTAGGCCCAGCCGACAAAACGGCGCGAAAGGCGGTAATTGCGCAGGCGTTCATCGCCCGGCATACGCAGCAAAAAAAGAGATCCGCCGACCACCGCGAGAATGATCGCCGAACAAAGCAACACTCCGGCATAGAGTGAATCGGGTTGTCGGAACATATCAGAGGCCCTTGGGTTTCAAACCTTATTTTTTCAGCTGCCTGCGCACGATGGTCGTCACCTCCCGGAAGGCTTCCAGCCGGAACAGCGCCGACAGCGCGAGGTAGCTGACCACGCCCGTCGCCAGTTCGGCCAGCAGCCGCACGAGGTCGTTGCCGGGAATCGCCGCGGCCGTGAGCCGCACGAGGAGGTACATCGTCCCCGACACCAGCGCCACGGGCAGCAGCGTACGGACGAAACGCCGGAACGTCAGGGAGGTGAAGCGCGTCGTCGCCAGGAAATTGACCGCCATTTCGCAGAATGCGATGGCCACCAGCCCCCAGACCACGGCCATCACGCTGTGCGGAATCGTCACGGCGAAAATCGCCGTCATAATGATCTTCTTCACCACTTCGAGACGCACGATCAACGGACCCTTACACCTTGCTTTCAACACATTGTAAGCCGTCAAAGCGATCGGCGAGAACAGTCCTGCCAGACATACCGCCTCGAAATAGGGAACCGTCGGCATCCACTCCTCGCCCAGCAGCACGGCGAACATGTCGCGGGCCACGGCCGACATGCCCAGCATGATCGGAAACATCACGTAAGAGACGACCATCACCACCTGCCGGTATCCTTCGGCGAACTTCGGGGCATCGTCGCGGATCTTCGCCAAGGCCGGGAACGTGACGTTTTGCACGGCCTGAATGCCCGTAGCGGCGGGCATATCCTTGAGTTTCACCGCCTGGTCGAACGATCCGAGCACCGCGGGCGAATAGAGTTTTCCGAGAAAAAACTGGGGTATCTTGTTATAGAAATTCGAAATCAGGTCCGTCACCATCAGACTGCACCCGAACGGCGCCATCTCGCGCAGGGGCTTCAGCCCGCACTTGCCGCAGGGGCGCCAGTCGCTCAACCACCACAGCAGCGCGGTCCGCATCCCGACCGCGATCACACGCTCCGCCACGAGGCTCCAGATGCCCCACCCGGCCATCGCCAGCGCAATGGCCGTAAGCCCGCCCGCCAGCGACGAAAGGAAGGTCACCTTCGAGAGCAGCGCGAAACGGAACTGCCGGATGAAAATCGTATTCTGAACGGCGCACAGGGCGTTGAGCGGCAGCAGCAGGAAGAAAACCGGGGCGATCCGCGCGATTTCGGGCATGCCGTACCAGCGCGCCGCAAGGGGCGCCAGGGCCACCAGCACCCCGTAGAGCACCGCCGAAACGGCGATGTTGAAGAGGAAAACCGACTTGTAATCGCTCTGCGAAGGCCCTTTGTGGCGGACCAGACTCTGCGAGAACCCGCTGTCGACGATCACCAGCAGCACCGTCACGACGGCCGACGGAATGGACATGAAGCCCAGTATGTCGCGCGTCAGCAGGCGCAGGATGACCAGCCGCACGGCCATCGCGAGGAGCATCGAGCCGATCTTCTCGGCCATGCTCCACGCCACGCCCTGCGCGACTTTCTCTTTGAGTTCGCCGCCCAACAGCCTAACAGTTGTGCTGCGCGACGATCTCCTCGTTACGCTTGCGGATATTCTGCACGTTGGCGATCTCGACGTACGACGCACCGCCGTCGGGACCGAAGCTGCCGCCCACGATGGCCAGCAGATCGTCGTCCGCGAGTTTACGGTACTGGTCGAGGAACTCCAGCGCGTCGATCAGGAAGTGGTACTTGTCGCGCAGCTCCTGATTGCGGAGAATCGGCACGACGCCGTACGAAAGCGCCAGGATGCGCTGCGCGTGAAGCTGGTAGCAGACGGCCATCACGGTCTTCCGGCCGCGGAACGCCGCCAGGTAACGCCCCGTGCGGCCCGTCTTGGTGTCGAGCACCACGTACTTCACCGGCAGGTTCGTCGAGGCGCGCACGGCCGAACGGGCCAACTGCGCCGTGATCTCGTGGTTCACCGAGACCATATCCATGTCGATCATCGGCTTGAAATGCGTCTCGTCGCGCTCGATCTCGCGGGCGATGCGGGCCATCGTCTCCACGGCCTCCACCGGATAGTCGCCCATGGCCGTCTCGTCGCTCAGCATCACGGCGTCCACGCGCTCGTAGATCGCGCTGGCCACGTCGCTCACCTCGGCGCGCGTCGGACGGGGCGACTTGACCATCGAATAGAGCATCTGCGTGGCGATGATCACCGGACGTTTGGCGCAGATGCACTTCTCGACGATGCGCCGCTGCGCGTTGGGAATCGCCTCGGCCGGCAGCTCCACGCCCAGGTCGCCGCGCGCCACCATGATGCCGTACGACGCTTCGATGATCTCGTCGATATTGTCCAGCCCCTCCTGGTTCTCGATCTTCGAAATGATCTTGATCTGGCTGCCGTGGGCGTCCAGGATCTCCTGCACGGCCCGGATGTCGCGCGCCGAGCGCACGAACGAATGGGCGATGAAATCGACGTCGTGGCGCACGGCCCACTCGATGAAACGGCGGTCCTTCTCGGTCACCGACGGCAGATCGACCGAGACGCCCGGCACATTGACGCTCTTGCGCGAACGCATGGCGCCGCCCACGACGAACTCGCAGTCGAGCTCCGTGTCGTTCTTGCCCACGACACGTATCTCCAGCTCGCCGTCGGCGATGAGCATCCGCGCCCCCACGGGAATGTCGCGCACGATCGTCGGGACATTCATGTACACCACCTTGCGCGTGGTCATGTCCGAACCGTCCGACCCGCGCACGGCGACCCGGTCCGCCCGCACGGAAATGGATGCTGTTGCCGTATTCGTCGGCGATCGTCGTCACGCGGATTTCGGGTCCTTTGGTATCTATCATAATCGGAATGGCCGGGTTCACCCGGTGCACCGTCTCGACGATATGCGTGGCCCCGTCCTCGGAGACGTGCGCCGAATTGACGCGCACCACGTCCATACCTGCGTCGAAAAGCTGTTTTACGAACTCTTCGGTGCAGCGGAAATCCGACATCGTAGCGACAATCTTGGTTTTTTTCATGCGATACATAGAGCTATGTTTTTACGTTTATATTATCCTTCGATACGCTCTCGGGCGGTGTTGCCGCCGCCGTTGGCGTCGTTCACAAGTCTGTCCACCCCGAATCCCTCCCCGGAGAGGACTTGAAGGCAGCGTTGCCGGGCTTCCGCCCCGACGCAACTATTTTTCCGCGCCTGTCAGCAGCGCGTACACGCCCAGCCGATAGGAGTTCAGGCCGAACCCCATGATCGACCCCGCGGCCACGGGAGCCAGCAGCGAGGTGTGGCGGAACTCCTCGCGGGCGAGGATCGAGGAGATGTGCACCTCGACGACGGGAACCGACACGGCCGACACGGCGTCCCGCAGCGCCACCGAAGTATGCGTATACCCGCCGGCATTGAGCACCACGCCGTCGTAAACGCCGTCGGCCTGCTGCACGGCGTCGATCAGTTCGCCTTCGATGTTCGACTGGAAGTAGCCGAACTCCACCGAGGGATAGTTCGCTTTCAGCGCTTCGAAATACGACTCGAAAGTCTGCGATCCGTAAACCCCGGTGTCGCGCCGCCCCTGAAGATTGAGGTTCGGTCCGTTGAGAATCAATATCTTCATAGTTTCATTCATTAACCTAACGCCCCAAGCGGGCGATTCCCGGACAAAGATAATCAAATTCACCGAAAAAATCGGTAACTTTGCGCCATAACACAACTCTTCCATGACCGAATTCGGATTCATCGACAGCATAAAAACCCTTTTCGCCCCGCTTCCCGACAACGGATTCGAGGGCATCGGCGACGACTGCTCCGTGTTGTCTGTCGGCGGCGGCGAATCGCTGGTCTTCACCGCGGACCTGCTGACCGAAGGGGTCCATTTTCTCCGCACGGCGACCTCGCCCCGCGAGTTGGGACGCAAATCCCTCGCCGTAAACTTGAGCGACGTGGCTGCAATGGGCGCCCGCCCCGTGGCGACGCTGCTCTCGATCGCCCTTCCGGCCGATGCCGCCGATGCGTGGGCCGCAGAGTTCATGCTCGGCTACCGGGAACTGTCCGAGGAGTTCGGCGTGACGCTCGCCGGGGGCGACACGACCCGCTCGCTGTCGGGCCTGACGATCAACGTCACGGCCATCGGCCGCGCGGCCGACGCGCACCTCAAGCGACGCAGCGACGCACGCCCCGGGGACGTGATCTTCACCGCCGGGGAACTCGGAACCTCGGGAGCAGGCTTGCAGGACATCCTCGCGGGACGCTGCGACACCCCCGCGGCCGCCGTGCACCGCAACCCGCAGCCGCAGGTAGCCGAAGGCATCTGGCTCGGCAGCCGTCCCGAGGTGCGCGCCATGATGGACCTTTCGGACGGTCTGGCCTCCGACCTGAAGCATATCCTCGACCGCTCGGGCGTCGGCGCCGAAGTCGCCGTCGAGCAGATTCCCGCAGCCCCGGGCGCCGACGTCCGCATGGCCGCCTGCTCAGGCGAGGACTACAAACTCCTGCTCACCGCCGCGCCGGAGGCCGCCGAACGCCTCGCCGCTGATTTCCGCATCCGCTTCGGCACGCCGCTCCATCCCATCGGCCGCATCACTTCCGGACCGGGCCTCGTGTGGCTCCGCAACGGAAAACCCGAACCGCTGGACTGGCACGGCTTCGAGCACTATTAATGCAAACGGGGGTGGCTTGCAGCCACCCCCGTTTGCCGGGCGGTTATTGAAGTACGTCCCGTTCGCGCTGCACGAAAGCACGCGCAAAGAGGCCCTATGAAATCGGAAAGCCCTATTCCCTGATAATGTACACGTGTTCGTTGCGCCCCTGCATGTGGTAATTCTCCCGGGCGTACTCTTCGAGGTAATCGTCGTATTTCAGCCGTTCGAGCAGGGTGCTGTCCTGTGCGATCTTCTCCGAATAATAGCTCTGCTCGCGTGTCAGGGCGTTGATCTGCCGCTTGATCTTCACGGCATGCAGGGCGTTGCGCCCCACGACGAACACCGTGAAGACGACGATGACCGCCGTTGCGACGATCCAGAACCTGCGGCCGAACTGAATTTTCATTTAAGGAATTATCGTATTGCCAACCGCCCGAAGCCTACGCCATCTCCCTCTCCGAGGGAAGGCCGGAATGGGGTCAGACTTGCATCTGACGCCGCAGGCGGCAACGACAGCGATCGACAGCGGACCAAGCGTGAAATCATCCGATTACTTCTCTTTACGGTATATGCATGTATTTGTGCGTCTGAATGGAGATATTCCATTGCGGATGCGCCTTGGCGTACTCGACTATTGCGGGCATGACCCTTTCGGCAACGCTCCACTCGGGCTGGAGGAACAGCAGGCACTTTCCGCCTACGCGGGCGGCATTCCGCTCGGCCCATTCGAAATCCTCCTCCGACTCGACGATCACTTTCAGTTCGTCGGCCCGTTCGAACGCCTCGTCCAGGGGCGGCTGCCGGCGCTTCGGCGAGAGACACACCCAGTCGAAAACACCGCTGAAAGGGTGCGAGCCCGATGTTTCCAGAAAAATCTGCAACCCCCTCTCGCGCAGCGTCTCCGTGAGCACGCCCAGCGGATAGAGCAGCGGCTCGCCTCCCGTGATGACGATGGCCTGCGCCGGACACGACGTCGCACGGTCGATCACGGTCTGCACATCGGTCGGCGGATAGAGTTTCGGGTTCCACGTATACTTGGCGTCGCACCAGCGGCAGCCCACGTCGCACCCGCCGAGACGGATGAAATAGGCGGGTTTCCCGGCGTGGAATCCCTCGCCCTGAATGGTGTAGAAATCCTCGACCAACGGCAGCATTCGCCCGCCGTCGAGCCATGCGGGATCGGTCGCGGCAGCCATCACTCCGTCACGACGTAAATATCCTTCAGGCTGCGGCCCAACTGGTCGTAGTCGAGCCCGTAACCCACGATGAACTCGTTGCCGATCTCCATCGCGCGGTACTTGATCGGCACCTGCTTGCGGTACGACCCGGGTTTGAAAAGAGCGTACAGACCTCGACCGACGCCGGGTTGCGGGCCTCCAGCTCCTTGATCATGTGCTCGATCGACTCGCCCGTGTCCACGATGTCCTCGACGATGATCACGTGACGGCCCTCGATCGGATTGTTCAGGCCGATCAGACTTTTCACGCAGCCCGTGGAGCAGGTCCCGTCGTACGACGCCAGCTTGACGAACGAAAGTTCGTTCTGGAATTCGATTTTCTTGATCAGGTCCGACATGAACATGAACGAACCGTTGAGAATGCCCAGGAACAGCGGGGTCTCCTTGCCGGCATAGTCGGCATTGATTCGCTGCGCCACGGCATCCACGGCCTTGTCGATCTGCTCGGCGGGGATCATGATTCTGAACTTCTTGTCGTGAAGTTGTATGGTATTCTCCATTTCGTTACGGGATTTTTGGGATTATACCTGCAAAAGTAACTATTTGCACGCAACAAACGAAGTCTTCGGGCAAAATAAATTGCAGAACGCGCAAACTCCGCACGGCGACGAAAAGAGCCGCCCGGGCGATCCGGGCGGCTCGTAAAACGAAATCGGCGCTTTTCGCCTATTCCGCGTAGGTAAATTCGAATATCGTTTCAGAGGTGACCTTGACTCCGATACCCATCATATCCATACCTACTCCGCCCCACTTGGCAGCGGTCACGTAACCCTCGCCGTCCTGGGTGCAGGTTACCGCCTTGGCGGGATCATCTTCCGACATGGCGTCGAACATCGTCGCAGTGGGCAGGTTGAGCGAAGCCTTTCCGTCATAGCCCAGGAAACAAGCCAGGGCATGATCGTCGTCCAGCGAGGTGGTAACACCAGCAATGGCTTTCGCCACATCGACGCCGAAGATGTTGTTCTTCTTGCCGGCATCGCCGTATTCGAACATTCCGCCCGCCGTATAGTTCCCGTTTTCAAAATCGAACGAGACGTAATTGGAGCCGGTGCTCTGATAAACGACGCCGGTGCACTGTCCGTTAACGGCATCATAGGTCCAGGTGAAATCAGCGGGTCTCGAAACGACTTCGCCGCTGACGGTTCGCATGAAGTCGACGTTGCTGCTCTCTACTTTTCCGCCGTTGAGCACCCAGGAGAATGCCCGGATACCGGATTCGCCGTCTTCGTACATCTTGTTCAGGGCCGAAACCTTGTCTCCGTCGAAAGAGAACGTGTACCAGTCGGCAGCGTCTGCGCCCTCGCCCTGCTGAACGGCGGTCACCCGGTTGTCGCTGCCATATTTGAGCGACAACTGCGACACGACGTTCGTTCCCTCGCTGAACAGCATCTCGAAATACATATCGGCCATCTCCTGATCGTTTCCTACCATCTCCAGCAGTATGGCCTTCACGGCCTCCACGCCGCCCTCCACGGTGGAGAAATCGCAGGTCTGCGACATCGCATAGCTGATGCCCGTCAGCCGCTTGTACACCGCAGCGGGAATGTTCTCGCCCAGCGTCCAGTCGATGTTGTTGTGCTTGAGGATCACGTTGTACGTGCCTGCCGCAACGCCGTCGGGGATCGTGCAGCTGATGCCCGTCGAGGAGGGCACGGCCGTCAGCTCCGTACGGGTCTTGGCGGCATCGGCGGTCTCCAGGAAGATGCGCGAAGCCGAGGTGAAACCGTTACCGGCGATCTCCAGCGTCTTGTTCAGCTTGATCGCAGCGGGCAGCACGACGCTCGACACCGGGTTCTGCGCAGCCTCCAGGCGCACCGGACCCAGGTCCCAGCTGCCGTTCTGCTTCACGACGACGGTGTACACGCCGGCCGTGAGGGTCGACGGAACCGTACATTCGATCCCCGCGGCCGTCACGGTCTGGTCGGCCGCCGCGGTCTCCGTGCCCGAAGCGTTGCGCAGGAAAAGCTGCGCCGAAGCCTCGAATCCCTTGCCCGTCACCGTGTAGAAACCGCCGATCTCGGCCGTGGAGGGAACCGTATATTCCGTAATCGGACAAGACGGCTTCTGGTCGTCATCACCGTCCGAGCAGGCTGTGAATGCACCCGCCGTGCATCCGATCAGCAACATAAGCCATAATTTTCTCATAATGCTTTGGTTTTAAAAAGTTAAAAATCAGGTATCTATATTCCTTCCAGTTCGTTCAGTATCCGTTCGGTATCCTCGGACGAGGGCCGGAGCATGTCGGCGTTCACGATCTTCCCCTCCTTGTCGAGCAGGATGAAGTGCGGAATGCCTTCGATGTTGTAGTCGCTCTGAAACCGGCTGCCGGAACCCAGCAGCAACTGCACGCCCGCCAGCTGGCCCGACGCGGCCATCTTCTCCCAGGCGGCCTTGTCCTTATCGACCGAAAGCCCCAGGAAAGCGATGTTCCGGCCCTCGAACTTCTTCACCAGTTCGCGGAAATGCGGCAGTTCGGCCTTGCAGGGGGCACACCATGTCGCCCACATGTCGATATAGAGGTATTTGCCCCTGAAATCGGCGAGCGTATAGCTCTTTCCCGCCAGGTCCGTCGCCGTGAAATCGGGCGAAGGGCGCCCTGGCGCCGTCAGGTCGTGGCTTTCGAACTCCTCCTTGTATTCGCGCAGCATCTGCGGGTCGGTGATGTAGGCATTCGCTATGTTCTGCAATTCGGCCGTATTGCGCACGCCGTTGTTCTGCATGTATTCGATCGCCAGCAGCCGCAGCATGGTCTGCTTCACCTTCTCGTCGGTGAAATTGTCGGCGACGTAACGCATCGTCGCCACCGTGCGGGTGTAGGGATCGCCGAATTCGCGGCCCTGCCCTTCGAGCACCAGCGGGATCGCGAAATGGATGAAATCGCGGTAGACGTCCACGTCGGCCAAGTCCTCGCGCTCCACGACCATCTTCCCCACGGCGTCGTAAACCTCCCTGCCGGGACGGTAATCGGGATCGCCGCCCATCAGCTGGTGCCCCATCGGATACATCACCATCGTCTGCGCGTAGAGATAGCGGAGGCGCGCCTCCTCGACCTTCGCGAAATCGGGGCACGTCTGCTCCAGCTTACGGGCCTTCATCAGATGCACGGCATCGTCCGCCAGCCGGTTGATTTCGGCAAAGAACTCCTCCCAGGGCAGGTCATAGGCGTTGAACTCGGGCAGAGTCATGGTTTGCAGGTACTCGTTGGCCTCAACGTTGCGGCCTTCGACCCGGAAGCCATCCTTGAACTTGCGGCCGTCGAAGCGCAGCGTCACCTCCTCGCCCCGGCCGATGAACGCCATCTTCGCAGTCTGCCCGTAAATCACGCGCGGATAGATGTTTCCCAGTCCGGTAATCACCAGCCGGCCCTTGCCGTGCTTGTCGAGCGGGATGGTGAAAGATGTCGAACGGTCGATCAGCAGCCCCACGTTGGAGACGGTCATGTTTTCCACCTCGACGTTCACCACGATGTCGTCGGGATTTTTCGACGTGCAGGCGCAGAGAGCCGCCCCCAGCACGAACAATAAGATTTTCTTCATATTCCTGTTTCGGTTAATCATTTTCCGTAAATTTCCTCCAGCACGCCGTCCAGCCATCCGCCGCGGGCGTTGAGCCGGCAGATGCGGCCTTCGCCGTCGACGAGGATAGATGTCGGCACGGCCGAGGTTTCATACGTCGTGAAACTCGTGCGGCCCGTGTCGAGCAGCTGGGGCCACGGCATCTTTTCCTCGCCGAGCGCCTGTTTCCAGTTTCCGGCGTCGCTGTCTATCGACACGTAAAGCACGTCGAAACCGTTCCGGTGGTATCTGTCGTAAGCCCTCCGGACGAACGGAATCTCACCCCGGCAAGGCATGCACCACGAAGCCCAGATTTCGACCAGCGTGTAATGTCCCGGACGGATGAAATCCGACACCCGGCGCACGACGCCCTCCGCATCCGGCAGTTCGAGGTCGGGCAGCGGCTGTCCCTCCACGATCCGCTTGTCGCGGATGCACGCCGCGGCGTAACGCCCGGCTGCCGACTCCCTCGCCTGCGGGGCGAGCGCATCCATCAGCGACTCCATCTGCGCCCGATCCAGCCGCGACTGGCGGTCGCAAAGTTCCTGCACGATGGCGAGGCTGACCGCCGAAGCGGGATGCTCCCGCACATAAGCGATCTTGAAATCCCGGATGAGGCCGGCCTTTTCATCGACCCGTCGGGCCAGTTCGATCCCTTTGGCCTCGTCCCCGCCGTTGTAGAAAGCCTCCACATAGTCGCGGAATGCACGGTTGCGCTCCTCCGCCAGCGGTTCGAGGGCCGCGCGGTAAGCCTGCCACTCGGTCTGGGTGGCGCCGCCCGCGAGCGTGAAGACGGGATCGCTTTTCGAAGCGTCGCACACGGCATTCACGGCCGTGCTGTCCAGAAATACCGGAAAGGTCACCGTCAGGTTCCTGTCCGACCGGTTTTCGGGATCGAGATAAACGGCCACACGGCAGTTGCGGGGCGCATCCAGCACGCCCTGCAAACGGAATTTCCCGTTCGCCACCGTCGTGCTGTCGATGGCCTCGGCCTGCCCGGCGTCGGTCGTGAACAACACCACGGGCTTGCCCTCCCAGGCTTCGGGAACCTCCCCGGTAAGGGTGTAGCCTCCGTGCGGAGCGCACCCCGTCGCGAAAAGCGCCGCCAGAGCGGCATAAATCCAGTTTTTCATAATCAGTTCGGTTTATCGTTGTTTCGGTTATTTCAGCATTTCACGGTAAGCCACGTCGACGATCCGCCCCAGCCCGGTGTGGACCTCGGGCGCCACGCCCCGGAAATTTCCGTCGGAATTGAAGCCCTCGTAAATCCGCAGCGTGCCCGTGTCGTCCTTCACGCTGCCCACCACCAGGTCGTACGTGCGGGTGAGGTTGGCGCTCTGCCGGTAGATATTGAATTTCAGGCAGGTGACGGTCTCCCCGACGAGCGTGAACTGCGTCGTCGCCGTCAGGGGCTTTTCCGAGAGATCCACGCGGTAAACCGTCCCGCCCACGGCATAATACATGTAGTTTTTCAACGAGCTGAATGCGAAATGCTCCGCCCGCGCGATGTTCGTACACCCCGAGAGGTCGCCGTAATAGGCCCTGCTCAAGGCCTGCGTGCAATCGCCGACGGTGACGACGCTCCATAATTCGCCCAGCTGCGTCCCGTAGAGGCAATACCGGTCCCCGTCCTTCAATACGGTGTAGACGACACCCATATTCGTGCTGTTCGGGTCGTATTTCGTATTCTCCATCCAGACGAAATCCAGCCCTTGGGGGAATTCGGCGAAGGCGTCTCCGGTGACCCTTCCGCCGTTGTCCATCTCTCCGAGCAGTTTCACCAGGTCGTTCATCTCCTGCAAAGGGGCGTATCCGCCCACGTCGGGAGACCGCAGGTTGGGCGCATAACCGACGAACCGCTTCGCGTCGAGGTCGTACATCATCACGACGGGAACCACAATGTTCTGCGTCACGATGTTGGACCCGATCACCGGCGCTGCGTTCAGCGGCGTGTCGCCGATCGGCCCGAACAGACCGACCGACACCAGACATTCGGCATAATAGGTTTTCGAATCGCTCACCATCATCTTGGACCCCGAGGCGTCGTTGATCACCCACGGGCGCGGATCGTCCGAATTGCCCATCTCGTAGATCAGCCGGTACTCTTCCTTCCACTCGAAGCCGTTGCGGCCCAGACGCGTGGCGCCGTCGTCGGTCAGCAGGTAGTAGGGCGAATCGGCGTCGGCGAACCGCGACCACTGGATGCGCCGCGGCCCCTTCATTTCGGGCATGCCGTTATCCTTGAGCAGGTCGGTGTAGGTCTCGCCCGTCACCGCGGAGACCATATCGAGGCGCGCCCGGTCGTCGTCGCCGTCGGCGCACAACACCATCCACCCCTCGGAGGTGGCCTCGCTCACCTGCAATTCGCTGCTCGTCTGCCAGTAGACGCCGCTGGCATCCTCCGTCACCTTGAAGAAGAGCGTATAGGCGCCCGCCGGAAGCGCCACCTCGTAATCCAGATTGCGCGACGTGCCGATCACCGTCACCGTCTCATCGGCGCTCCGGGCGAGCGTCCGCCACTCGAACGAATAGCGGTCGTCCGGGAAATCGTTGCCGCCCAGGTCGGGCGTCAGTTGCAGCCGGGCATGGGTCAGTACCGAGATATTCGCCTCGATGCCCGTGATGTCGGGTTCCGTGAGGTCGCGGTAGTCGTAGTTGCCCAGATCGTTGGCGCACGCCGCGCACAGAAACAGGGCCGATATGCAGAAAAATCGTTTCATCGTCATACTCCTTCCATATTAGAATTGCAGGGGGTTGCCGTTCTCGTCGAAAGCCCGTTCGTCATAAGGCTCTCCCCCGGCTTTCAACTTCTCCTGATCCCTGACATAATTGATCATCCGGCTCTCGATGTAGAGCCATTTGGCATTGGTGATCTTCCCGACCTCGTTGAAATCGGCCCTCGGAATCTCCATCACGTCGCAGATAAGTTCGAATTTCTGCTGCGAGAAAGGCCCCACAAACAGACTGCGCCAACCTGCGGGCGGCGCCGTGAACTGGTCCGAGAAGTTGATTTTGAAGGTCACCGCCGACACCGTGTCGCCGCCCGACTGAACCTGGCTGGTGAACGGAATGATGAAGTTCTCGTTCGCCCGCAGTTCGAGCAGCAGGTTTTTGGTCTTCTCCTTCAGAATGTCGGTGCGTTTGAGGGTGACCACGTAGTCGAACGAGACGCTGCCTGCTGGAAGCACGGCTTCGCCGCCGAGCGTGTAGTCCGTTCCCTCCTCGGCGTCCTGCGAAGTGACCCGGACATCGACCGCCCGGGGCTGCGCCGCGGCGCGTCCCACCAGTTGCAGCCGGACGGGCACTTCCAGCACGTCGGCGTCCTCGTAGATGAACGTGTATGCGGCGCTGTCGACGACGGTCCTGTCCGTCAGCTGGTTGTAGAAGTAAATGCCTTCGATCGCGCCGAAATTATCCGGCAGGCTCTCTTTGCAGCCCGCCAGGCAAAGCCCCAGCAAGAGGGCTGCCGAATGGATGATATGCTTCTTTTTCATGTCGTCAGGGGGTTATTCGCGGTTTTCGGTCTCCGAATCGGGCAGCGGCACGACGAAAAGGTTCGTGCTCGGTTCGGGGTTCCGGGAGTCGGTATAGGACCAGATCACCTTCGAGAAGAGGCGTTTGTAGAGGTAGAACAGCTGACCTTCGCCGTACAGTTCGCGGATGTACTCGTACTTGAGCAGTTCGGGCGTCAGGGCCTCGAGCGAGGTGCTGATGCCGCGGTTGCGGCGCAGGGTGTTCACATAGGAGGTTCCGTTGGCCAGCACGTCCGACTGGCTCTCGGCGGCGATCAGGTACATTTCGCCCAGCCGCAGCATCGGGATCATCGTGTTCTGAATCTTTCCGGTCTGCGCCATGTCGGTATATTTGTAGAAATAGCGGTTCTCGCCGGACGTGCTCCAGTTCACGCGGTTGCGGTAGTCGTCCTGATAACCGCCCGTCTCGGCCCCTCCTCCGAAAATCGCCTTCGAGATCAGGTCGCTCTCCATCCTGAAGGTGAAAGTCGTCCGCGCAGGGTTGAAATAATTCAGAAACAGCTGGCTGCGCTTGGCGTGCGACAGCGCGAAGACCACCTCCGACGAGAAAATCCGGTCGGGGTCCTCGGGATTGCCCACCACGAGGCTGCGGTCCACGAACGGGAAGATTCCGTTGTTCGAGGCGCGGATCACCTCCACGGCATACGTCAGGGCGTCCTGTTTCTGCCCGGCATAGAGGTTCACCCGCGCCAGCAGGGCCGAAACGGCGTAATAGTTGAGCCGCAGGGCGCGGTAACGCAGGAAATTGGAACCGTTGCCCGCGCTGCTCATCAGCGTCCCTTCGGTGATCACGGGATCGTTGAGCAGGGCCGAGCGCGCCGCCATGAGGTCCTGGAGAACCTTGTAGACGACCTGGCTGGCCGGCAGCAGGGCTTCGGGCGTCAGCGTCTCGTCCGCGTAATAGGGAATGGACGTCCCGTCGGGATTGAGCGAATAGACCGGTCCGAAAAGCCGCAACATGTCGAAATGCAGCATCGCGCGCAAGGCCAGCGCCTCGCCCCGGATGATGTCGTAATTGTGTCCCGTGAAGAGCGCCTGCCTGCCCTGGATGTTTTTCAGCAGTTTGTTGCAGTTCAGAATCAGTGCGTACGCCTTGTTCCAGGTCCCGTTCAGGCGGCCGCGCCAGTAATCGGTGTTGTAGTCGTAGTCCTTGAGGTCCAGATAGTCGCCCCACACCGAGGAGTTGTCGCCGATCTCGTAGGCGCCGCCGAGAATCTCGATCATCTCGACGGAGAGCGTGCTGCCGTACAGTTCGTCGCTGTTGAGTTCGATATAGATGCCGTTCAGCAGTTTCTGGAAACCCTCTTCCGATTCGAGCAGCTCTTCTTCCGAGATCTGGTCGTAGGGCTTCACGTCCAACCAGCCGCTGCACCCCGGGCACAACGCCGAGGCGAGCAGGATCAATGTAAGTATTTTGTTTTTCATAATGCGCTTTGTATTGAGATTGTCACGATCAGAAGGTCGCCGCCACGGAGAACGAGATCGTCCGTGCGAACGGGTAGTCGATGCCGCGCTCGTTCTTGACCGAGGAGATGCGGAACGCATCGTTCATGTTGGCCTGCACGCTCAGGGCCGAAAGTCCCAGCTTGCGGACGAACGACTGCGTGAATTCATACCCGATGCTGAACGATTCGCCCGAGATGTAGTTCTCGTCCATCACGAAACGCGAGGACTTGTCGGTTTTCTGCGTCAGCGAGATGCCTTTGAAATAGGCCTCGGTGTTGTTCGGCGACCAGCGGTCGTAGAGCGCCCGCTTGTCCTGGTTGTTGAACACGTCGGCCGTGCCGATGTTCTCGACCTTCTGGAACAGCGCGGAGTTGAAAATCTGCGCGCCCAGCGAATAGCGGAAATAACACCCCACCGACAGGCCCTTGTAGTAGAACGTCGTGCCGATCACGCCTTCCAGCTTGGGTTCCGTGTCGCCCAGCACCACTTCGTCGTTCACGTCGTAGCTGAACGAGTACGTGCCGTCTTTCTTGATGAACAGCTCCTTGCCCGTCGCGGGGTCGATTCCCGCCGAGCGCACGCCCCAGATCGCCGTGGGACTGCCGCCGTCGTAGTAGCGGGTCATCCCCGAGAGCGAGGCCCGGCCCTCGTTGTTGAGCGAACTGAACGCATTGCCGATCTTGGCGTACTTCGCCTTGGCGTGCGTGCCGTTCAGGCTGATGTTCCAGTTGATGCGGTCGTGCGGCCGGTAGACCGGCGACACCTTGAGCGTCAGTTCGACACCGTTGGTCTTCTGCTGCCCGGCGTTCATCGTCACCGACGTGATGCCCATCGAACCGGGCGTGGTGATGATCGCCAGCAGGGGATCGGTGATCTTGACGTAGTAGTCGAACGTGACGTTGACCCGGTTGCCCCACACGGTCACGTCGGTTCCCACGTTGTAGTTGACCGTCTCCTGCCAGGCGAGGTCGGGATTTCCCAGCTGGTTCAGGATCACGCCCGTGCCGAAGATGTTGGTCATCCAGCCGTTGAAGGCGTAGGTCGAGAAGGCCTGGTAGGCGGCGAAATTCTGGTTGCCGGGATTACCCACCGAGGCGCGCAGCTTGAGCAGCTGGAAAAACTTGCTGTCGCGAAGGAACCGCTCGTTCTGAATGTTCCAGCCCACGCCCACCGACCACGTGTTGCGGAAACGGTTGTTCGTGCCGAACATCGACGCGCCGTCGCTGCGGTAGTTGAAGTCCAGCAGGTAGCGGTTGTCGTAGGAGTAGCCACCGTTCAGGTAGAAGCTCGCGGCACGCGTCTGACTCTCGGAGTAGGTCGACTTGCCGCCCTCGGGATAGCCGTTCGCGAACGACGGAGCGCCGAACTGGTCGTCGGTGAAGCCGTTGGCCTTGTATCCGTTGGCCGTCCTTTTCGTGGCGTTGAAGTTGAATCCCGCCACGGCGTTGAGCATGTGCTTCTCGGCCAGCACGCGGCCGTAGGTCGCCGTAAGGTCGCCCTCGTAGTTGGTGCGCTTGGTCGTCGAGTGGGTGTAAAGGCCCTTTTCGGTCTCCTCCAGATCGTCGAAATCCGTATGCAGGGGCGACAGGCGCGTGTCGGTCGTTCCCGTGGCGTGCGTGATTCCGAACTTGCCGCGCACCCGCAGGTCCTTCGCCACGAACCACTCGATGATGAAGTTGTTCGTAAATCCGAACTGGTCGCCCTTGTCGTAGTTGTTCAGGTGGGCGTTCCACAGCGGGTTGCTGATGGCCTCGGTTTCGAGCAGCTCGGGGTCCTGGTAATAATAGAGGTAGCGGTCGATCCGCCCCTCGTCGTTGTACTTCTTGAAATAGGGGTTGGCCTGCGCATACTCCGAGAAGGGGACCGCGGGATCGTTGGTTTTCTGATAATCGAGCGTGAGTTTGTTGCTGAACTGGAATTTCCCGGTCCGGTAGATCAGGTCGATGTTGCCGCCGATGGTCTGACGGTCGGAACCCTTCATCACGCCCTGCACCTCGCCGTAGCTCAGGCCGATGCCGTAGCGGATCTTCTCCTCGCCGCCCTCGGCGTAGATGTTGTGCCTGTGGGTGAATCCCGTGCGCAGCGGTTCGTTCAGCCAGTAGGTGTCGATGCCCCGGGCGATGCCTTTCAGCCGCTCGTTGCGCAGGTCGTCCAGCCGCAGCTGGTTGGCCATGCTCTGATTGGTGTCCTGATACACTCCGGCGAGGGTCTCGAACTGGAGTTTCTCGCTCGAATTCATCAGATTATAGTCTGTCAGGTCGGCCATCGTGACGCTGAAATCGCCCTTGTAGGAGAGTTGCAGACGGCCCTGCTCGGGCGCCTTGGTCTCGATCACGACCACGCCGTTCGAGGCCTTCGAGCCGTAGATGGCCGTCGAAGCCGCATCCTTGAGCAGGGTCACCGACGCCACGCGGTTCATATTCAGGTTCATCACCGTCTCCAGCGTCGTTTCGAATCCGTCGAGGATGAACAGCGGCTGGTTGGGATCGGTGCCGTACTCCTCCTTCAGGCCGATCACGCTGCTCTTGCCGCGGATTTCGAAATCGGGCATGCGGTTGGGGTCGGAACCGAACTGGACGCTCTCGGAGATCTTGAACGAGGGGTCCAGCGTGCGGAGGCTCTGCAAGACGCTCTGCGTACCCACAGCCTTGAGTTCCTTGGACTTGAACGTGGTCGCCGAGCCCGTGAAACTCTCCTTCTTGCGCTGGTAGACGCCCGTCACCACCACGTCGGCCACTTCCACGGAGGTCGGCGTCAGCGAAATTTTCCGAAAATCCGCGAGGTTCTGCCCGTTGTAACGCTTCACATGGATTTCATAGCCGATGAACGAGAACATGATGTTGTAAATGCCGGCGGGAATTTTCAGCACGTAGCGTCCGTCGGCGTCCGAGGAAGTTCCGATGGTCGATCCCTCGACGACGACCGTCACGCCCGCCATCGGGGCCTTGTTCGACCCGTCGGTGATCCGTCCTGCGATCTCCACGAACGCCGGCTCCTCGGGAGCCGGCTGCGCGGGGCGCGGCACGACCACGATCGTGCGGTCCTTGATCCGGTAGGAGAACTCCGTTCCCGAAAAGACGTGATCCAGCACGGTTTTCAGCTCCGTACCGTCGAACGAGGCCGTGATCCGCTTGTCGCTTTTCAGCACCACGTTGGAGTTATAGAAGAATTCGTACCCGGAGGCCGCGCTCACCTTCTTCAGCGCCTCGGCCAGCGACACGTTTTCCAGCACGACCGACACCCGCTGGGCCGACGAAGTTTTCGGCAGCGCGATGCACAGCAGCAGCGCCAGCAGCATCAGGGTTCTCCCCCGCCACCGGCTCTGCGGAATTGATTGGCAAAATTTCATAGACAACGATTCTTTCATTATTTAAGTTTCCGTTAAGCGAAGCGGCCCCGTCAGCTGAGCCGCATCACGCCGTTCTCCACCTTACAGATTACGTCCGACGTTTCCGACAGCAGGTTGAGGATGTACTCGACGCCCCTGTCCTGGCGGATTTTCCCGGAGAAGGTATACTCCCCGAGCCGGGCGGCCACCTCCACCCGGATGCCGTATATGCGCCCCAGACGCTCGGCCAGGGCGGGCAGGCTTTCGTTCTCGAACCACAGCCAGCCCTCTTTCCACGCGCCGTACACCGACGCGTCCACGGCGCTGACCGCGACGGTCCCTGCCGCCAGGTCGCGGCTCACCTGCTGGTTAGGCTCCAGCACCACCTCTTCCGCACCGGCCGACGCGGCGTAACCGATCCTGCCCGTTACGAGCGTCGTCACGTGCCGGCCGTTCCCGGCATAGGCGTTGACATTGAAACTCGTCCCCAGCACGCGGATGCACTCGCCGTCGCCCAGCTCCACGCAGAACGGCCGGCACGTGTCCCGCTTGATCTCGAAAAAGGCTTCGCCCTCGATCCGCACGCAGCGTTCGGAGGCATTTTCGAAGGTCGCCGGATATTCGAGCTTCGATCCGGCGTTGAGCCACACCTCCGAGCCGTCGTCCAGCACCAGGCGGAACTGACGTCCGTTGGGCACTTCGACTTTCAGTTTGCGCTCGGTGGCCAGGGGACGCTGCTCTCCGGTCTCGGTGCGCAGAGCCACTTCACCCTCGGAACGCCGTTCGAGACGGGCCGCATTCTCCAGCACCAGCCGCATTCCGTCGTCGGCCGTCATCACCACCTGGGGCCGCTCCACCGTCACACCCATCTGCTGCAACTGCGCGAAGGCGTCCGGCTCGGGCAGCACCCCGGGCTGACGAACCACCAGAACCACGGCGGCAACGATCGCAGCCGCACTTCCGGCCAGGGTCGCGCGCGACATCCAGCGTCGCCGCACACGGCGGCGAATGCGTCTTTTCACGTCGTCGAAGTCCCTGCTGTCCGCACCGGGACGATCGTCCGGCGTCTCCAGCCCGGCCCAGATGCCGTTCAGCAACTCTTCATCGTCCTCATCGAGATTCCGATGCGGAAAATTGGATCTTTCCATAATACAGGATAACTATTCTTTACCCCATAAATACGGTGAACCCGAAAACTACGTACTGTTTTTTTACTTTTTTTTGATTTCTCCGCGCAATTTCTTCACTACTTTGTACAAAATAGTCTCCACCGTTCGCACGGAGATGGAGAGTTCGGTGGCTATCGCTGCGTTCTTCTTGTTTTCCCAATAGCTCATCAGCAGCACTTTGCGGCTCTGTTCAGGAAGCCGTGAAATAGCAGGGGCCAATTCGGGGGGGGGAACCTCTTTCTCCTGGTCCCATCCGCCGTGCAGTTCGGCGGCGGCGCTGATTTCGCGGCGGCGGCGGGCCTCGTCGTACTTGAGCAGGCGCAGGGAGTTGTTGTGCACGGCGCGCAGCAGGTAGTTGCGCAGCGGTTTTGCGGCGTCGAGCCGCTTCCGGTTGAGCCACACGGCGGTAAAAACGTCCTGCACGACCTCGTAAGCGGCCTGCTCGTTCTGGAGAATGGTCGTGGCATAGTGTCGCAAAGGCGCGCAGAAAGCCGTATAGACCTCCTTGAAGGTCTCCTCGTCACCGGTTTTCAATGCCTCTACGATCCGACGGTTATCGGATATGTCGAAAGTGTATGCCATGTAATTAACCTAACCCTATTTTGCAAAAATAGTCATTCCGGCCAAATAGACAATAGAAAAGCGCCATTTTTCTCATTTCGCGCCCATTTTCCACCGGGGAGAAGAAGGCTCCGGCGGAAAATTCCGTGCCGTCCCTTCCTCCGGCCGCGCCCGGATTGCGCCCGCTCCGCCGCCGATCCACCGCCGGAGCGCAGCCGCGACGGTCGCGTATCGCAAACGGCGGTCCGCCGCGACGCATTGTTTGCATTTTCGGGCTAATTTTCCTATATTTGTCTACCTGTTATATGCCGCGTTCCGACGGAACGGTCATTCCCGGTTCACCGGATGTCCGGAAAGTCGGCGTGCGGCCGTAAATGTCATTCACAGCCCATGTCCACATTCAGCAGCGACCGCATCGCCAATATTATTGTTCCGGATTTGCAAAAACGGTTCCGACGCGGTTATATCGACTATTTCAACCGGAAAGACAAAACCTACCGGCCGGTGGAGGAGGTCCAGATCCGGTCAATCGTCCCCCTGGAGCAATTCGAGGAGCTGATGAAGCTGCTCGACGACATCGTGCTGTTCAGCGCGGCGACGCCGGAGCTGGCGACCAAATTCCAGGGGCTGTGGAACCGGCTCGATCTCCCGGACAAGGACGACAAGGACCGGATCGAGTGTACGCGCATGGGGCTTATCTCGCTCGAATCCTACATCAAAGTCTTCATCTACCTGCTGTGCGGCAACGGCGACCTGCTGCGGCAGATCGAAGCCGAAAAACACGGCCTCGGATACATCCTCAACGAACTCGGCGTCCCGTCTCCCGACGGGAAACGCGGTCTGTTCGACAGTCGGTATAAAGGTCTTTTCGACACGCTGCGCCGCTACCGGAACGGAATCACGCACTCCCCGAGCGACACCGACACGGAAGAAAGCGACATCCTGATGCCCCGGGGCAATCTGAACGATGCTTATGACGGGTTGTTCCTGCTGACGCTGACCGGACTGCTGCTGCTGCTCCACCACCATGCCGGCTATTACAGGCGGTATCTCGACGAACACCGGCCCGAGCTTCCCCCGGAGAAAGCCGCAGCGGCATCTCCGGCCGACGACTTCGACCTCGAACGGTTCAAGGACCGTTACCTCGAGGAGCTGCTCGGCGAACAGAACCGCGAACTGAAACAGAAGGTGGGCTTCATCGGCCGGATCGACAACCAGCAGACGCTGAATCTGCTGCCTCTGAAACTCCAGCGCCGGCAGGATGCCGGGGAGGGGCTGTCCGACCCGGACTACGGCGGCCGTCCGCACGAAAGCGGCGACTTTACGGACGGCGAACAGGGCGGCATGGCGATGGACGACCTGATAGACGCCGGAGACCGCATCAGCCTGATTCTGGGCAACCCGGGCGCAGGCAAGACCACGGTGTTGATCCGCCTGATCCGCCAGTATGCGGACCTGTGGCACAACGGCGACCGTTCGATCCTGCCCCTGCGTATCAATCTCAACGCGGTCACCGAAGGCCAAACGATGGACGACGCCCTGCGGACGGCCTTCAACGCGGGTTTCGGAATCACGACGACCGAGGACCGGAAGCGCATGGTGTTCGCCCATGCCGAGCAGCTGCTCGCAGAGGGCCGCATCGCGCTCTTCATCGACGGGCTGAACGAACTGAAGGTCTCCCGCCCCGAACTCTTCATCGCCTCGCTCGGATCGTTCATCGCCAAATACGACAAGTGCCGCTTCCACATCACGGGACGCATTCACGAATTTGCAGCCTGCCGCGAGGCTTTCCGGCGGATCGAGGGGTGCGGGGTTTACCACCTCTGCGAGATTTCGCTCGACCAGATTCTGCTCTACCTCCGCCAGCTGGGACTCCCGGAGGAGCGGATCGACGAATTCCGGCTGCAAATAATCCGGGCCGGAATCGAGGAGCTGCTGGGCACGCCGCTCAACTTTATGATGATCGCCGCCCTGTTGCTCGGCAGCACGGAATACAAGATTCCAGCGGTCGGCAACCGGGGCGAATTGCTGGAGATGTTCATGCGGTCGTCGCTGAGCGTCCGGAGCCGGGAGAAGCTGGTGGACGAAGCGGTCAATTTCAACGCCTTCGACCTGCTGCAACAGATGGCCTGGCGGATCGCGGCCGAAGGGCAACGGGTCCTGCGCGAGGATTTCGTCATCGAGATCGCCCGCGACCCGCGCTACAAGGGGGCCGACCGGGTGGAGAAGCTCGTCGACAGCCTGATCGGACTGCACATCGTCGAACAAAGCGTCGACCACAAAGGGAGCTGGCTCACGTTTTTCGTAGACACCTACCTCGAATATTTCTTCGCCCGGCGTCTGGCGCTCGACTTCTGCGAACGGCACGCGCCGCTGCCCGGGCAGCTGGATGTAACCAACGAGCGCAATTTCGAAATCCTGAAACTCACGCTGGAGCTGATTTGCAGCGGATGGGTCCGCAAGGAGGGGTGCATCGCCGACGGCCGCGATTTCGTCAAGGCCCTCTACGACCTGGGGCGCAATCCCGCACAGCCGGCCGCGACAACCACCGCCGACGGCGTGCTGCAAACCGAAGGCCTGCCCTCAAAACCGGCCGTCAACGGAAACCTGGTCCTCGTGGCGCGCATGGCTTCCGGCCTGAAACCCTATACCGACAAAACGAATCCCAACGCGCGGCTGCTGATCGAATCGTGGCTGCTCAATACGATGGTCGTCTACCGGATCGGCCATCCGGTTCCCGACACGGAAGGGGATTACGACTATATCCGGCAGCTGGCCGAATGCGCCGTCGTCCTGTCGAGCGAACGGATTTTCAGGGAGCTTTTCTCGGACTACTGGCTGACGACCCTGCTGCTGACCGTCGCCGACGATTTCGGCATGCAGCTGCCCGAGAATTCCGTAAAGGCGTCGGCGCTCCACCGGGCGCTGATCGACAACTGCACCGACGTCAGGCTGTTCTACCGTTTCCTGCACTCGCGCTACCTCGACCTGGTGCTGTTCCGCCCCCGCTCGGCGCTGCGGATTCGGAAGTTCCTTTCGCTGCTTTTCGGGAACCTGAAAAAATACACCCAGAAACTGCTTTACGGCTATATCGCGGAGTGGCGGGAAGCCGACGCGCAGCGGCAGGGCGGCGACCACTATCTGGCGCAGGACGCCAACACCCTGCTGCTCTGTATCGACGATGTCGACTACCTGATTTCGAGATACGATCTCCCCGCGGCGGAACGCTCCCGGACGAAGATCGGATGGTCGCAGCTGCGCAAACTGGTGCGCAACTACGACGACGAAAGGCTGGCCGCGTTCATTTTCACCGAGCGTTTCTTCGCACTGTTGCAGAACCGGGAACAGATGGCGCTTTACCTCTTCCGCTACTACATCTTCCGCAACCACTTCCCGCGCTGCCTGATGCAGTTCCTTTTCGAAGGTACGGGCCGCAAGGGAATCTCCCCCGGCAACCTCTCGGAACTGCTGGACGCTTTCCCGCTGGAAAAGATTCCGGTCGGCGAGGCCCGCAAGCGCTACGACAACGAAATCTACGACTACCTGACCCAGGAGACGCACAGCGAAGAGTCGGACGACGGGCTGATCTACCGCATTTTCGATGTGAACGCGGAACGGATACGGCTCGCGATCAAGGATGCGAACACCCCGTTCGAAGGGCTGACGGCATGTATCCGGACCGACGACACGCGCATGTTCTGCCGCGTGGAAGCCGACGGATACGTCGACGCCCGGGGCGAGACCTTCAGTTTGAGCAGCCGCGACGGCTCGCTGCTGCCCGTCTCGGGGAAGATCGTCGCACCGGACGGGACGGAACTCGCCTATGCGGCCTCGGCCAGCAACAAGGAGATTTCGGTGACCTGCTACGACAAGGCGGAGATCGCCTGGCTGCACGCATTGGCCGAAGCCGGAACCGGCGTGCGGATCGGATCGGCCGAGTGCAGCCTGCGTTTCGCCGTGAGCGCCCCGCTGATCTGCCACCGCGTCCTTACGCTCCGGCGCGATGCAGCCTGCGGCCTTCCCCGCTTCACGGGCGAAATCACCTTCTTCCGCGGCGACGACCGGTCCGCACCGGTCGTCATCGACCGACGTACGCGCCCGGAGAACCGTTACCGCAGCCACCGGCTGTTCCAGCCGATCACCCAGGCTCCGCTCAAAGCCCCGGAGACCCCCTACATCCTCTTCGGGTACGCCGGCCGCAAGGCCTTGGTGATCACCGACAAGCTGATGAACGCCGACCGCTACCCCGGCGCATCCGTCCGCCTGTGGACCAGAAACCAGTCGGCCACCTGCCGGTTCGTCGCGGGATGCAAGATGCAGCAGGGCTTCGCGGAACTCACCCTGCGCTCGTCCGTCAAATGGGACCTGAAACCGTCGGGAACGCTCCGCCATACGCTCCCCGACGGTTCGACCGAGCATATCCCCTATATCTTCTGCCTCTCGAACCGCACCACGTTCGTCCTGCGCATATTCCACGAGGATTTCGTGGCCCGGATTCGCGACCGGTCGGTCTGCGACCGCTACATCGCCGGGAAGGACGATTTCCGGGTCGGGAAACTCAGCCTGCGCCTCGAATCGGCGGAGTATTACGAGCCGAATTCCAAACTGTCGCTTCTGGAGCTGGAGCTTGCCGACGGGCAGTCCGCCGTTCCGGCCAAAGGTTCGCTCGCCATCACGCTGAAGCACGAAATGCAGCCCGCGCAGCTCTCGTTCACCGGCGAATCGCGCGGCCCTTCCACCATGCTGGTCAACGTCTGCTGTGCGGGAATCGACTTGCAGGGCCGCGAAGCCCGCTTTCTCGTGCCCGACTCGGGCATGCCGCTCGCCAAAGGGCTTTACCTGCGCGCCCCCGGCTCGACGGCGCACCTGTGCATCCGGCAGACGCCGCAGCCGGTGCAGTGGTGCGTCGAACTTGAACTGCGCGCCGAACTGCGCTTTCCGGAATCGGGCGAAATCGGCTTCGAAGAGTTCCCCGGCGTCATGTTCGGCTTCCGGAACCTCACCGTCGGGGAACGGACGGGCACGCTCCTCGTGTGGTGCGCCGGAGAAGCGGCCATCGACTGCGACAGCTTCATCCGGACGGTGTCGCAGGCGACCCGGATCACCCTGTCGTCCGGCGGACGCCAGACGCAGATGGAGCTTTACCAGGCGGGCGACGCGGTTCGGCGGACGGGTTACGGGCGGCTGGCGGTCGTCGATTTCCCGGGCGGCGCGGAGGCGGACGCCGCGGCATACTACGCCGCAAACCGGCTCCTGGTGGAGATCCTGATGCCGGTCGTCAACACGATCGACATTCCCAAGGTCGACAAGGCGCTGTACAAAATCCACTCGCTGGGCTACAACAAGGCGGGCAGCAACCGAATCCGGATCGTCAGGCCGCTGACCGGAATCGACAAACTGTGGCTTTCGCTCGACGACACCAAGATCATGTGCCGCCCCCGCAACCCGGTCACCGAAATACTGGACGGCGTGGAGTACCTGTGTCTGGGCGTGGAGACCGAAACGGGCGTGGTTCCGCGCATCCTCAACACGGGAAGCGTCCATTTCTTCCGCCGCGGGGAGTCCGGCACGGAACCCGAGCAGGTGGGATTCGGGGTGATCTTCCCGCTGATCGCATACGGCCGTCCCGAACGCTACCACGCGGACATCTGCGACGTCGTCAGCAGCGAAATGGCCCATACGGTCACGATCATAAACGAACAGATCATCGAATTTTTCGTGGCCAAGAGCCGTTCCTACCTGTTGCTCGACAATGAAAAGTTCTTCGAACAAATCTGCCGGATGAAAACCTGCGGTCAGGTTTTCGACGTCTGCCGCATCGTCTCCCAGGACAACGCCCAGGGGCTGACCGTCTATTCGCCCCTGCACAAGACCACGGCCTGCACCTGCGACACGGAGGCAGGTTTTTCGGCTCCCGGCTACGAGGCCGACAGCCATGTCCTCTTCGAGAAGAACCACCGCATCCGCCTGCTGCGCGACATTCCGCGGCAGCCCTGCATGGGGTGCAAGACGGGCGTGGTGGTCTATTACAACGAACGCCGCGACGCCTTTATCTCCGTGGAGAACGAGACGGAGGACTACTACTACCCGATGCGGGACGACGAGACGCTCCAGCCCGGCGACCGGGTTACCTTCTTCGCCACGGAGAACCTGCTCTACAAGCGGCGGCGCAACGCCGGCAAAACGATGATGGCCGACAACGTGCAGTATGCGGGCGCAGCGCCCTCTTACCGGGGCCGCGTCGTGGACAAAGTCACCCGGCAGGACGCCGCGAGCGGCACGACGCTGTTCGAACTCACCGTGGCGGCCGACGACAAGCGCCTTCCCCGGTCGCAGGTGACCATCACGCTCTACGACACGTCGAACCAGCGGTGGTCGGTCATTTCCGCCTGGGAAAAGGGAACCCCGTGTTCCTTCTTCATCGCCAAGGGCAAATGGTATCTCCACCTGACCCCCGACCCGGCACAAACCCCTTCAACCGAAAACGCACATGGAGAATAGGAATTCCCTGCAACCCATCCGCACCGCCGCCCCTGCCGACCGATTGCTGGGGCGCGTGTGCAGCGTCGGCGGCCGCCGCTACCTCGACTGCGGATTCGACCAGCTGATCGCCGTCTCCGACGCGGACGCGGCGCGCTACGCCGACGGAGCCTTCGTCGAGGTGGAGATCGCCGCCGGGGCAACCCCCTGGCGCGACGCGGTCTCGCAGCAGCAGGCCGTGCAGCAATCGTTCGACCAGCTCATCGCCTCGATCCGCGAACATACGACACTCGAAGTCGGACTGGCCGCGGCGGACGTGGAGCGGCTGCAAAGCGAACTGACCGCCCACGCCCTTTCGGGCCGACGCTTCCGGGTTTACGCCCCGGGCAACAGCTGCCATTTCACGCTCAACCCGAAGAACTGCACGGGCGAGCACCTCTTCCGGCTGCTGGCGGGCGAGCGGATCGAAGCGCAATGCTGGGACTATACGGATTTCAACCGACTGAAAACCAATGTCGACGAACCGGTCTGCCTGAATCCGGTGCGTCCCGCTCCCGTCGAGGCCGCGGAAGGCGAATGTTTCGATGTCTATGTCAACCGGGCGGTCGATTTCGGCCTGTTCGTCTCCTTCGGCGGAAACGACGGACTGATCCACAAAAAGTCGCTTCCTAACTACGACGAGCGTTTCCGCAGCGGCGAGATCGCCGCCGCCTACCGCCGCGGCATGAAAATCCGGGCGAAGCTCCTTTCGAAAACCCGCGACGAGCAGTCGGGCCGGCTCCGGTACACGTTCGACCCCGTAACGGACGACGCCCCGGTCGCCTTCGACTCGCTGACGCTCGATGTCGGGGACACGGTCACGGTCCATGTCAACAACGTCACCCGCAACGGACTCTCCGTACGCTATCGCGGCGAGGTCCACACCGTCGACAGGAACTCGATCCCCAACTGCGTGGAACGCTTCCGCAACGGGATCTACCTCCCGAACCAGCCGTTGCGGGTGAAGATGATCAGACGCAACGACAAGCAGCGCCATTTCCTGTTCGAGCTGCTCGACAAAACGGTCGATTACGGGCTGGCGGAAGGCGACATCCTCCGCTGCGAAATCACCCCGACGGAAATCCCGGCCACGACCGAGATCCGAACCACGATCGACCAACGCTCCTGCTCGTTCCACCTCCACCCGCAGGAGCTGCCCTACTCGCTGAACAACTACCTCCGGGAACACTCGCTCGAGACCGAGGTGCGCGTCTGCGGCTTTTTCGAGCACGGCGATCCGAAATTCCAGTTCAAAAGTCTGATCGCCGACCGTATCCAGGCTCTCGACGAGGGTCTGACGCTCGACGCCGAGGTGCTCTTCGAGGACGGGCAGGCCGGGATCATACTCTGGCGGGCCGGCGAGGTGTTCGGGTTCCTTCCCGTCGGCAGTTACTCCTTCCCGATGGCCCGCAACATCGCCTTCTCGCCCGGCGAGCGGATCGCCGTACGGGTCGGACGGTCGGACGGAAAGACCTTTTTCCGGCTGGCGCAGCCGCCGGTCAACCCCTGGGACTCCCTCTCCGGCATTGCCGAAGGGAAGCGCATCCGGGTGCAGGTGTGCGACGTGCGGGAGGACGAAATCCGGATCGGCTACGACCGGGTTTTCGGCATTCTGAAACCCTACACCGCCCGCCGGCCCGAGGCGGGCGAAACGGTCGAGGCGTTCGTCTCGCGTTTCTCTCCGTCGGAGGCTGTGCTGGAGTGTTTCACCACGGACTGCGACACCGTTCCGGACAGTCTCGAACCGGGGACCGAATACGACCTTCAGGTGGTGGCCCACGCCGCCGGGGCGGGCAAACTGTGGGCCTTGCAGCAGGAACGGCTGATCGAAATCGAACTGGAGCGGCCCGAAATGCCCGATTACGTCACCGAGTGCCTGCTCCGCCACGGCAGCCGGGTCCGCGTACGCGCCGAAGAGCGTGACGGCGTCCGCCGGGTCCGCCTGCTCTACGACAGGGAGTCCCTCTGGGCGCAGGCCGGCCTGCGCGAAGGCGACCGCTGCTACCCGGTCATCGCGGAGATACGCCCCGACCGGATGATCGTGACGCACCGCGACGTGATCGGCTATATCCCGAACGACGAACTCGACTGGAATTCGTCCCGGATCGTCGACCGCTCGGCCTACCGCCCGGGCATGCAGGTCGAAGCGCTCGTCCTGCGGGCCGACGCGGCGAGCGGCGAGCTGGTCTTCAGCCGCAAGGAGCTGCTCGAAGACCCCTGGCCGGCCTACCCCCACCGGGAGGGCGACACGACGGAGGGGACCGTCGCGGCGGTGCTGCCGAACGGCAACCTGCTCGTAAATGCCGACGGCATCGTGGGCGAGGTGCTGAAATACAATGTCTCGTGGTTCAACTTCCAGAGCGGAATGAACCGTTACAGGACCGGCGACCGGCTCCGGGTCCTGCTCGTGAAGTTCGACCCCGAAGCCCGGGTTCTGTTCCTGAGCGGAACCGGCGGCGCCGAATCCCCGTGGAACGGGGTAAACTACCGAGTCGGCTCGAAGTATGAGGTAACGGTATTGCGGACCGACCGCATGGCCGTCATGGTCGCCCTGGACGGAATCATCGGCGAGATACCCCGCGAACGCATCGGGTGGATCACCCCGCCGAGCGCCGAAGGCGCATTCGCCGAAGGCGAGCGGATCGAGGCGCAGCTCATTTTCATCAACCGCACGAAGCGGGTGGCCCAGTTCAGCCGCAAGGCCGTGCTGCCCGATCCGTGGAGCGTTCCGATCGCCGAAGGCGACGTGGCGGAGGCGAAAGTCGTGGAAGCCACGGCGTCAGAGGTGCGTTTCGATGTCGGGGGCCGGCTGGGCGTCTGCTCCCGCGAAACGGCCCGCACGTTCGTCGCCGGAGCCTGCGGCGACGTGCAGCCCGACGCGCTCTTCCACCCGGGAGAGCTACGCCGCGTACGCATCGAGGGCATCGACCGCCGCAACCAGCGCCTCTACGTCGGTTCGCCCGACCGGGAGGACTGCCGCCGGATGGTCGGCCAACGATTCGACATCACCGTCCTCGGCCGGGAACGGGCCGGGTACCGGGTCGAAACCGCCGGCGGCATCCGCGGCATGCTCTCCTTCGAACGCGCCACATGGAGTGCGCCGGAAACCTCGCGCCTCGCACCCGGCGAGCGTCTGGAGGCGCAGGCCGCGGCCTACGATTTCAAACGCGGCTGCCTGCTGTTCGACCATCGCACCCTGATTCCCGATCCGTGGAAATCGCTCCGTATCGCCCCCGAATCCTTCATCGAAACGCAGCTCGTCGCCTTCGACGCAGGATCGGCCATCGTGCGTTACGAAGGAATCGACCTGTGGCTTTCGCCCCGCGACACGGCGATCCTCGCCGGAAAGCCGTGGCTGGAGTCCGTCGCAGCCGACGAGCTGCCGGCAGACGGCCGTTTCCGGCTTTATGTCGCCAGGTTCGACGCCGGAAAGCGCCGGCTGCTGACGGAGCCGCGCCCGCAGCTCTCCGACGCATTCCGCAACGGAGCCGGGGCCGAAGTGGAGGTGAAGCACTGCACCGAAGAGGGCATCCATGTCTTCTGTCCGGGCGAAGGGTGCTTCGGATTCATCCCCCGGGAGGAGATCATCTGGGGAATCGTCGACTCGGCCTGCTCGCTCTACGACGAAGGCGAGAGGCTGTGGGTCTGCCATCTGGATTACGACGCCGCCCGCGGCCTCTGCCGCTTCAGCCGGCGGCGACTGCTGGCCGGGGCCGCCGTTCCGTTCGTCGCGGGAGCGCGCCTCTCCGCCCGGATCACGCGCATCACCGAGAAACTCATGGTGGTGAAGTGCAACGACACGGAAGCTTCGGTGCTTCTCGGGGATACGACCTGGACCCCGCCCTTCCGGCTGGGCGAACGTTACCTGCCGACCCGCTACGCGGCGGGCGGAGAGATCGAGGCCGTGGTCGAACGACTGGAGAAGAGCGGAGTTCCGCGGCTCAGCATCCGCCGGCTGCAACCCAATCCGTGGCTTTACTGCCCGGTGTCGGACAACGATACGGTCGTCGCCGAAGTAGTCGGGCACTGCGGAGAGAAGGCGGCGGTCGAATACGCCGGCTATGCGGGCCTGATCGAAGGTCTCGCCCCGGGACTGGGTTCGACGCTCGTTCCGGGCGACCGGGTGGCCGTCTGTTGCAAAGCCATCGACCGGGAGCAGGGACGCCTTCGCTTCTCGCTCGTGAAAATCCTGCCCCGCCCGTGGGTGGAAGCCGGATTCCGGCAGTACGGCACGGTGGAATGCACGGTCGTTTCGGTCGGTGACGACCGGACGCTCACAGTCGACGCGGCCGGTTATGCCGGCGTCGTGCCGTGCGGGGAGCTGGCATGGGGCGAACCTTCCGCGACGTTCGTTCCGGGTCAGCGTCTTTCGGCGGTGATCCTGCAAATCGACTACGAAGACCTCTCCCTCGCGTTGAGCCTCCGCTATGCCGAGGGCATTCCTCCGGCGGACATGCCGCTGCGCATCGGCGAAGCGCACCGCGTCCGGATCACCGACGTGCGGACCGCGGCGCGGAAAATGCCCGAGCAGCTCACCGTCGAGAGCGTCGAAATGCCGGCGCTGCGCGGCGTGATCTTCGCCCGCGACCTGGCCTGGGAGCGGGCCGGACGTTCGGCGGCGGCCTACCGCCCGGGCGAAGAGATCGAAGCGGTTGTCACCGACCTGATGCCGCGCAAACTGACTTTCAAGGCGAGCCTGCGCGACATGGTCGACGACACGCGGTCGCTCGACGACATCCGCCCGGGCGAGAAACTCGACGTGACGCTGCGCAAATTCATCCCGCAGGAGTTCGCCGCCGAAGTGACCTATTACGATTATGCGGGGCGGCTCACGCTTGACGACGCCGTCTGGAGCGGCGTCGAGAATCTCGCCAACTTCTTCCGTCCCGGCCGCGAGATCGAAGCCGAGGTAACGGCGGTCGATCCCGACACGCGAAGCCTGGCGTTCCGACTGCCCGAAGACGAATATACGCCCGACTGGGAAGGCGTCCGGCTTACGGAGGGCGACACGCTCGAGGTGACGGCGGACTACGTGATGGATTCGGCCCTCTTCGTCAACTACCACGGAATCGTCGTGACCCTGCGCCGCGAGGAGTTGAGCTGGCTGCCGGTTTTCCGCATCGGGGAAAACTACCGTGACGGCGACACGCTCCGGGTGAAAGTCAAACGGTTCGACCGGGAGAGCCGCATTCTGAAATTCAGCGTCCGGGAGCTTCTGCCCAACCCGTTCCTGCAGGAGATGCCCTTTGCGGAGGGCGATCTGGTCCGGGGGAGCGTCATGCAGGTAGTTCCGCAAGGCATCTACGTGGATTGCAGCGGGTATCCGTGCTACATCGCCAATACGGAGTTCGCAGGCGAAATCCGCCGCAACTACAAGGCGGGCGACGCGCTTCGCGCCCGGATTCTCTCCATCGACCCCGTGCAACGAAAAATCCGGCTCACCCGCCGCTGCGAAGAGCTGTCCGGCGAAGAGCTACGGTTCAGCCCCGGCGAATGGCTCTGGTTTACCGTGACGGAACGGACCGCCACAGGCCTGTGGGCCGAATACGAAGGCTATCGCGCCTTCCTGTCCGACACCGATGCCGGGTTCCGGGAGAACGAGAGCCCCAGTCAGCGTTACGGACCGGGCCAGCTGGTCCGGATGCGCGTGACGGGCATCGACGAAAAGGCCAATGCGCTCACCGTATCGGCCGAACTGGTCAGCGACTATTCGCAGTTCGACAGCTGTACCGTAGGCACGGTCGATGTCGCCGAGGTGATTCATGTGGCCGTCAAGGCGATCACGGTCTGCTTCCGGGGCATCTATTGCCGGGTTCCGCTCGAACGCGCCAGCCTCTTCCCGATCGCCAACGCCAAGATGCTCTACGCGGTGCGCGAACAGCTGACGATGGTCGTCGAAGCCGCCGACCCCGAGACGCGGACGCTGAAGCTCAGCGTGCAGCAGCGTTACAACGACTGGTCGGAGATCCCGGTGCGGCCGGGCGACCGGGTTTCGGGCGAAATCTGCTTCCGGTCGCCGCGCTTCGGACTGTTGCTGCGCGACGGCGATCTTTTCTACCGGGTGTGCGCCGAGAGCCGTTTCTGGCAGCCGGCGACCGAGCTTGCGCTCTACCCGATCGGCTCGCGCTGCGAGGAGGCCGTCGTGGAACGCATCGACCCCGATGCGCGGATGATCTACGTCTCGATCGGAACCCGCGCCGCGACCGACCCGTTCGAGCAGGCCCGGCTCCGCAACGGCGACATCGTGAAAGCCACGGTGGCCGGAGGCGACAAGACGGTCTGTGTGCTCCGCTACGGGGAACTCTACCTCTCGATGCCCCGGGAGGAGGTTCTGCCGGGACATGCGCCCGAATGCGGCGACGAGGTCAAAGTCCGCATACTGTCGGTGGACAAGGTCAAACGCACCTTCTACGTTTCGCAGCGCGCCGTAACGCACGATCCGCTGCTCACGTTCAGCGTGGGTCAGAAGGCGGAGGGCACGGTGCAGAGCCTGTTCGGAACGATGTGCCTCGTCCGGGTCAACGGACTCGTCGGAACGCTTCCGGTCAGCGAAGCGCAGATCAAGGCCATGAACATCCGGAGCGATGCGAACATAACGGTTTACGTTTCCGCCATCCGTTTCACGAAGCGGCAGATCACATTCTCACTCACGCCCACGACCAACAACGACCTGGCCGTCGGCTCCCGCGTGCAGTGCACCGTAGTCAAGGCCACGGCGCATCATGTGTTCTGCACGTTCCCCAAACGGGGCAGGCTCTACGACGCGGCGATCCGGTCCTCGGAGTTCTACTGGAACCGCCCGCCCGACGTGCCGTGCCAGCCGGGCGACCGGATCAACGCCGTCATCACAGGTGAAGAGATCATCGGCAAGACAAAGTACACGACGCTCAACGCCTGCGCGCTGACCCCCAACCCGCTGCTGACCTGCGAGACCGGCGACACGCTCCCCTGCACGGTGCTGGGGACGACCGCAGGCGGCTACCTGATGCGCTGCGGCGGAGCCGTCGGCTTCCTCCACTGCTCCGAGATCATGTGGCAGTACTGCGACCAGTGGCACGGCGTCTGGAAGCGCGGCGAGAAGGTTTCATGCCGGATACTGCACCTCTCGCCCGCGGAAGGCGGCCTGCTGCTGGGCCACAGACAGACCGTCGGCGATCCCTTCCTCAAACACACGCCCGGCGTCGGGAGCGGTTATCCGGCCACGGTGCGGCGCTCCTCGGACGAGAGCGTCGTCGTCCTGCTCGGGGACACCGGGATCGAAGCCACGATCTCCAAGGCCGACATGAAACTTTTCTTCACGGGCGTCGGCCAGTTTATCCCGCAGCCCGGCACAACCATATCCGAGGTGACGGTCGTCCGCATCGAAAACCCCGGGGACCCGAAGCGGCGCCATCCCTTCGTCCGAGTAACCCTGCTTTAACCCACAACGATCCATGGATAACAAACTGCATTACGCGCATACCTTTTTCTGCAGCCACCTCGCCGCCGTCGGACGGGCCTCCGAAGTGCAGGCCGCCGACAAGCGGTGGCAGGCGGAAAAACCCCTGACCCGCGAGGCCTACGAACGGCTCAGCAGCATCTATTACGAGAGTTTCATTGATTCGCTCATGCAGGTCGACGGACAGACCTCGGGGGCGGTCTATGCCGACACGGCGCACCTGACCCTGGAAACCGACCGGCTCTGCACGCTGCGCCACCCAAAGCTCCCCGCCGCGGAATACGCCTTCAGACTGTGCCGGTTCCACCTCTTCTTCTTCCCCTACGACATCTGCCTTTTCGCCATGGAGATCGCCGAAGAGCCTGAAACGACGCTCGACACGCTGATCGCCGCACACGGCATTCTGCGCGAGACCTCCTGCTATGAGATCGCAGAGCAGGGGATTCTGAAATCGCAGATCGACGCCCCGGAGTACCTCGCCCTGCTGGAAGAGATCCTGCGGCTGTGCCCTCCCCGGCCGTCGGCCGAATCCCCGCGTCAGGGACGTTTCTCCGGCCTGACCCTCACCGGCAACAAGCTGAAATGTTTCCAGATCTTCATTTTGGACGACTTCTCGGACGAACTGCTCTTCGAACTGGGAACCTTGAGCCCCGTCGGCTGCGTCGCCGACCACAAACACGAATATTCCCCCTCCCAGGAATATTACGACCGGATCATCCGCACCCACACGATTTCGGCATTCCGCAACTGGAAAGCGCTGGCGCTGGTCGACAGTTTCACTGTGGTTGCAAAAGGCCGCACGGCCGCACAGATGTGGGTATGGCCCAACAGCTATTTCCGGCTGATCTACATCCATGCGCTTTACCAGAAGACGCTGCTCTTCGTCGTCAACCGGCAATTCCGCTCGGCCGCCAACGACCGGAAGTCCATCCGGCTGCTCCACAAAATGAAGGAGCAGGAGCATTGGTACGCCTTCTCGAATATCTCCTACAACTTCCTGCCGCAGCTCATCTACCGGGCCATCGACACCGGGCTGGACATCGCCACCGAGCGCGAACAACTGCACCGCCACCTCGAACAGGAGGCCGAACGCCTCGAAAAGAACTCGGAGCGGCGGCTGGCGGGCCTTATCCTCTTCCTGACGATGCTGACCGTCTGCTCGGCGACCTACGACGGCGCGTCGCTGGTCAAGGATTATTTCGGCTGGGAAAGCGGCACGACCCCGTTCCGGATTTTCGCCGCGCTCCTGCTCTCCGCAATCGTGATCACAAGCATCTCCGTCTGGCATTACCGGCGCAACAAATCCTGATCGGAGATGGAACGAATATCCTATTCGCCCGAAACGCTTTTTCACGTCCTGACCCATTTCGAAACGGCGGACGAAGCCCTGCGCGACAGCCTGCGCCGGGCGGGATTTACCGACGAGGCGATCGACGGCCAGCTACGCATGCCCGGGTCCAAATTCCTCCGCACTTTCGCCCTTTCTCCGCAGGAAGCCGTCGCGCGGCTGCAACGGGATTTCCCCGAATCTTTCACCGCCCTGCACCCCGGAGCCGACGGCCGGGTGCGCCTGTCGTTCCGCTACGACGAACCCGTCGGGACGAGCGGACTGGCGGCAGACGCGGAGCTGACGCCCGCCGAGCGGGCTACGGTTCGCAACATCCTGCGCAACGGATGCCCTGTCCGCACGGTCCGCACCTCCCGCACGATCTCCACCGGAGCCTGCCAACTGATCCTCGAACGCACCGGAGAGGCCGGGTATGCCCTGCGCACGCTCTTTCCCGGGGAACTCGCCCCTCCCCTTCCCCTGCCGGGCGAAGCCCCCGATCCTTTCTGGGCGACGCATCTCCTCATCGAATTCAACTGAATCCGGCTGCAACCGGGGGCGGCATGCGCACCGGTTCCGAACCCGTTTTCCAAACAATGCGGGACAGATGCCGTGCATCGTGAAACAGATTTTTGATTTTAAGCCGGGGAGTTCCGTATATCGTGAAGAACGGGGCGGATGGATAGTACCTCAAGTACATTCCATTCGCCCCGTTCGAGGGATGTGCGGAAATAGCCGCTTACAAATCGGAAATCAAACCAGACCGGAGAATCCCATAAACGCCATGGCCAGAATCCCGGCCGTGATCAGCGCGATGGGAATGCCCTTGAACGCCTTGGGCACGTCCTCGAAATCGAGACGCTCGCGGATACCTGCGAAGAGCACCAGCGCGAGGGCGAAACCGAGGGCCGTGGCCACCGAATAAGTGACGCTCTGCAACAGGTTGAACTCCTTCTGGATCATCAGAATCGCCACGCCCAGCACGGCGCAGTTCGTCGTGATGAGCGGCAGGAAGATACCCAGCGCCTGATAGAGCGACGGCGAGATCTTCTTGAGAATGATTTCGACCATCTGCACGAGGGCCGCGATCACGAGGATGAAGACAATCGTCTGCATGTAGACGATGTCCAGCGGCACGAGCACATAGGTCTGAATCAGCCACGCCACGACGGCCGCAATGGCCATCACGAAGGTTACGGCAGCTCCCATGCCGAGCGACGTCTCGACCTTCGACGACACGCCCAGGAAGGGACAGATGCCGAGGAACTGCGCCAGCACGACGTTATTGACGAAGATGGCGCCGATGATGATTGCGAAATAGGAAAGCTCCATAACTCTATTTCTTGGCTAATTTGTTAAACAATACCATCAGATAGCCCAGCACCAGGAATGCCCCCGGGGCCAGCACGAAGATCAGCGGCGCGACGTCCGCAAAGCCGAGGTTGACGCCGAAGATGGCGCCGCTGCCCAGGATCTCGCGCACGGCGCCGATCACAGTCAGCGCCAGCGTGAAGCCCAGACCGATGCCCACGCCGTCGAGGATGGAATCCAGCGGCGAATTCTTCGATGCGAAAGCCTCGGCGCGTCCCAGAATGATGCAGTTCACCACGATCAGCGGAATGAAGACGCCCAGCGCGGCGTACAGCGCCGGCACGAAAGCCTCCATCAGCATCTGGATGATCGTCACGAACGAGGCGATCACCACGATAAAGGCCGGGATGCGGACCTTGTCCGGAATGATGTTCTTGATGAGCGAAATCACCAGATTCGACATGATCAGCACGGCGGTCGTCGCCAGCCCCATGCCCATGCCGTTCGCGGCCGACGTCGTCGTGCCGAGCGTGGGGCACATGCCCAGCACCAGCACGAACGTCGGGTTGTTCTTGACGATGCCGCTCGATATAATTTGCAGTTTATTCATTTTGACCTCCTTCCTGAGCCGCAGGCTCGTTGGTTTGTCCGGCGGCAGCCGTCGCTCCGGACGCCGTGTCGGTCGGGGCTTCGCCCGACGCCACGCTCCGGTAAGCCATCCACGCGCGGTTGATCGCATCGACATAGGCGCGCGAGGAGATCGTTGCGGCGGTCAGCGCATCGACGTCGCCGCCATCCTTCGTCACGGCCAGCTTGCCGTCGACGAGCTTCTTCGATTCGAGTTTCCGGCCCTTGACGCTCGCAAGCAGGACGTTGCCCTCGTCGGCCATCTTGGTACCGAGACCCGGAGTCTCGGTCTGCTCCAACACGTTGACGTTCACTACTTCGCCTTCGGGCGTGAATCCCACCATCAGGCGCACCACGCCGCCGAAGCCCTGCTTGGTCATCGACTGCACGGCATAACCGCTCACGCTGCCCCCGGCCGTCGCCGTGTAAACCGTGATCGGCATGTCGTCGATGGTCAGCTCCTCGGTCGTCGTGGCGTCGAACGCCGGGAGCACCTCGTTCAGGGCCGCCAGCGTCGCGGCTTCCTTGGCCGCCGCGATCGGCTCCACCGTAATCATGTTCACGACGCCCACCCCGGCCGAAGCCACGAGGGTGATGCCGAAGAGCACGGCGGTCATGTTCAAAAGCGTACTTTTCATACCTCGCACCTGCTTATTTCACGCCGAAGCGCTTGGGTTTGACATATTTGTTGATAAGAGGAACGCAGGCGTTCATAATCAGGATGGCGAACGACATGCCCTCGGGATAAGCGCCCCACAGACGGATGCACATGGTGATCAGTCCGATTCCCACGGCGAAGATCACGCCGCCCCGAACGGTCATCGGCGAGGTCGAATAGTCCGTGGCCATGAAGATCGCACCTAACATCGCGCCGCCCGCAAGGACATGGAATATACCGGCCCTCCACGCAGTCCCGAAGAGGTATCCCAGTTTATAACCGGCCGAACAGGTTCCGTCGGCAGCCTGCGGAAGCGCGTCGAACGACACGGAGCACATCGCAACCACCCCGGCGAACACGGCCATCGTCGCCAGCACCGTCACGGGGACATGCCACCGGATCACGCGCCGCCACAGCAGGTAGGCGAATCCCGCCAGCAGCGCCAGCGCGGCCACCTCGCCCAGCGAACCGGGCATGTTGCCCAGCAGCAGCTCCTGCACGCCGATGGCGCCGGGACCCGCCAGCCCCTGCTTCACGGCCGCCAGCGGCGTGGCGCCCGACAGAACGTCGAACGAGCCGTTCACGGGCAGCGGCCAGGTGGTCATCTGCACCGGATAGGCGATCAGCAGGAACACGCGTCCCACCAGCGCCGGATTGAAGGGGATTCTTGCCCAGCCCGCCGAAGGTCATCTTGCCGATGGCGATGGCCACGAAAGCGCCGATCACCACGATCCACCAGGGAATCGAGGCCGGGAGGTTGAAGGCAAGCAGCACGCCCGTCACCACGGCCGACCAGTTGCCGACGGTAGTCGCACCGCGGACCATGAATTTCTGAATCAGGTACTCGATCACCACGCACGACACCACGGAAAGGGCCGTAACGCGCAGCACGTCCAGTCCGAAGACCACCGTCGACACGACCAGCGCGGGCATCAGCGCGATCACGACGTCGCGCATGATCCGGGTCGTCGACTGGGCCGTCTGCACGTGGGGTGCGGGAGCCACAATGAGTTTATTAGCCATATCTATACTGTTTTTTCATTTACTTTTTAGGTGCAGCCGCTGCGCGTGCGCGGATCAGGCCCATCACGGTCTGCTTGCCGAGGCGCACCCAGTCCAGCAGCGGCAGGTAGGCCGGGCAGGTCGCCTGGCAACTGCCGCACTCGATGCACGAGGTGATCATCCGCGCCTCCAGCTCGTCCCAGCCCTTCTTCTGCGTCATCTTCGAGAGGAAATAGGGTTCGAGGCCCATCGGGCAGGCCTCCACGCACTTGGCGCACTTGATGCACTGCGTCGCCTCGCGGCGCTGTGCGTCGCGGCCCGACATGACGGTGATGCCCGAGCAGCCCTTCGTCACGGGCGAGTCGAGGTTCACCATCGCCCGGCCCATCATCGGACCGCCGTTGATCACCTTGCCCGCATCCCCGGGAAGGCCGCCCGCGGCCTCGATCAGCGCCGAGATCGGCGTACCCATGCGGGTCAGCAGGTTCTTCGGCTCCTTCACGCTCTTGCCCGTGACGGTCACCACCCGCTCGATCAGCGGTTTGTTCTTCAGCACGGCCTGATAGACGGCAACGGTCGTCGAGGCGTTGCACACCACGGCGCCCACGTCGATCGGCAGCGCCGGCGGAGGCGGGACCTGACAGCCCGTCACGGCCGCGATAAGCTGCTTCTCACCGCCCTGCGGGTACTTCACCTTCAGGGGTACGACCTCGATGCCCTTGTATCCGGCGGCGATCTTCGTCAGATGCGCGATCGCGTCGGGCTTGTTGTTCTCGATACCGATATAGGCCTTACCGACGCCCACGGCCTTCATGAGGATCGTGACGCCGACGAGCAGCTCCTCGCCGTATTCGAGCATCGTGCGGTGATCCGATGTCAGATAGGGTTCGCACTCCACACCGTTAATGATCACGCATTCGGCCTTCTTGCCGGGAGGAACCGAGAGTTTCACGTGCGTGGGGAACGTCGCGCCGCCCATGCCGACGATGCCGGCCTCCCTGATGCGGGCGACGATCTCCTGCGCCGAGAAGGAGCAGACCTTCACCAGCGCCTCCGAGCGGTCGATGCCCTCGGCCCACTCGTCGCCCTCGCGCCGGATCGTAATCATCATCTGGCGCAGGCCCTGGCCGTTGACGACCATATCGACAGCCGTCACCGTACCCGAAATCGGGGAGTGGATGTTCGCCGACATGAAACTGCCGGCTTCGGCGATGAGCTGGCCCGTGAGCACCCGATCGCCTTTGGCGACCTTGGCCACCGCCGGGGCGCCGATGTGCTGTGCGAGGGGAATCGTCACCACATCGGGCAGCGGCAGCACCTCGATCGGTTTGGCGCAGCTCAACTTATTTTCCGACGGATGGACTCCGCCCATTGGAAATGTTCTCATAGATATAGTAAGGTTCTATTTTTATGCTTCTGCTTCGAAAAACCTGTTTCGTTTTTCCTTATCCGCAGGTCGTGATCGCGGCGCAACGCCGCGTTTATACATTTGACCCACCTCTAAATCCCCGCCTTGACGGGAACTTATCGCCCGCGACCGGATTGTCAACCGGAATGCGGATGGAAAAGTCTCAACTCGTCTCTTTCAGTTTTCAACTTTCGGCGCAGCCCCGGCCTTCGGAGCGGCGGGTGTTGCCGGTGTTGCCGGAGCCTTCGGGGCTTTGGGCAGCGGGTCCATGCCGACCAGGCGGATCGCTCCGGTCGGACACTCGTTCACGCACTTGCGGCACAACTTACACTTCTGCGGGTCGATGTAGGCGAGGTTGTTCTCGACGGTGATGGCCCCGAAGGCGCACACCTTCTCGCACTTGCCGCAGCCGATGCAGCCCGCCTTGCAGGCTTTCATCACCGCCGCGCCCTTCTCCTTCGACACGCACGACACATAGACCGCGCGGTTCTTGGGCCACTTCTTGCGCAGCTCGATGATCATTTTCGGACACGCCTTCACGCAGGCGCCGCAGGCCGTGCACTTGTCGGCGTCGACCTCCGGAAGTCCCGTTTCCGGGTTGATGTGAATGGCGTCGAAGGCGCAGACCGCGACGCAGTCGCCGAAGCCCAGACAGCCGAACGCGCAGCCCGTCTCGCCCACATAGAGCGACGAAGCCACGGCACACGACTTGGCCCCGTTGTACTCGTTGGTGCGGGGGCGCTTCTCGCATGTGCCGCCGCAGCGGACCGTCGCCACTTCGGGCTGCTTTTCGGCCGCGGCCTTTCCGAGGTATGCAGCCACGGCCTTCATGCAGTCGCTGCCGCCCACCGGGCAGAACAGCGCCGAAATGTCGTCGCGTTTCACGAGCGCATCGGCCATGCCGCGGCATCCGGCGAATCCGCAGCCGCCGCAATTCGCCCCGGGGAGCATCTTCTCCACCTCGTCGATGCGCGGGTCCTCCTCGACCCGGAATTTCCGGGCCACGAAGTAGAGGATTACCGCCGAGAACACTCCCAACGCGCACAACGTCAGGATCGTGTAAAGTAATACTTCCATTTAGATTTTAGTTATTGTAAAATGAATTGTGTGTTCGATTCTCCGCCGGAAGAGCCACAGCGCGAAATAATAAACGCCCACGCCCGCAATAGCGGCGAGGGCGCCCGCACCTTCGCTCCATCCGGCGACGGCGATCGTCCCGACCAGAACGGCCAGCAGGACGGCCAGCGCACCGACATAGGCCAGCACGACGGCGCGTACGCCGGCACTCCGCCGCACGCCGACCATCACCTCCCTGCCGGCGGCATACTGCCCGGCCTCGGGGGTCGCCACGGCGACGATCTTGTCCTGCGCCTCGGCCAGGCCGCACGCCTGGCGGGCCTTGCACGCTCCGCAGGCGCTCCGGGAGGTGATTCTCACGTACACCGCGTCGCGCTCCGTGCGTTCCACCACGCCGCAGTGTTCGATCAAATCCGCCACGCCCTAATCTCCGTATTTGTTCGTGAGGGGCATCAGCCGCTCATGTCCGAACGTGCACGACGAGAGCCGCAGCACGGGCGGGAACTGGTAGCGTTTCTTCTCGTTGCGCATGATCATGCCGTGGATCTTCTCCACCACCTCCGAGTCGAAACCCGCATTGACGATCTCCTCGCGGTGCTGCCCCTCCTCGATCATGCGGAACAGAATGACGTCCACCACCTCGTAGGGAGGCAGGATGTCGCTGTCCTTCTGCCCGGGGTGCAGCTCCGACGAAGGCTCCTTGGTCAGGATGCTTTCGGGAATCGGGTTGCCCTGCGTCCGGTTGATATAGCGTGCCACGTCGTACATTTCGCTCTTGTAAAGGTCGCCCGTGGGGCTGAAAGCGCCTGCCGTGTCGCCGTAAAGCGTGCAGAGCCCCAGCGCGTTCTCGCTCTTGTTCGAGGAGTTGAGCAGGATGTAGTCCGTTTTGTTCTGCAGAGCCATGAGCAGCACGGTGCGGATACGGGTCTGGATGTTCTCCTCGGTCGAGTCGAACTCCGTGCCGCCGATCACCGGCTTGAGCGTGTTCACCACGCTGGTGTAGATTTCCGAAATGGGAATGACGTTGTAACCGATGCCCAGGTTCGCGGCCAGCCGCTTGGCGTCCTCCACCGACTCGTCGGACGAAAAGGGCGAAGGCATGAGCAGCGCGCGGACATTCTCCGCCCCCAGCGCATCCACGGCGATCGAGGCCACCACGGCCGAGTCGATGCCGCCCGAAAGGCCGATCGAGGCTTTCTCGTAGCCGTTCTTGCGGAAGAAGTCCCGCAGTCCGCAGCGTGCCGCCTCGTAGACCAGACGCGTGCGGTCGTTGTAGGTCGAGGGGATCGAGATCGGCCGGGCGGACGCCTTCGTATCGAAAATCTGGAAATCCTCCTCGAAACTCTTCATCATCAGCACCAGCTCGCCGCGGCTGTTCATCGCCCCCGAAGTGCCGTCGTAAGACGATCTCCGTCGAACCGCCCACCTGATTGGCCATCACGAGGTTCTTGCCCTCGACGAAGGCCAGGTCGCGCATCATCTCGTAGCGGTAGGTCATCGTTCCCTTGCCGTAACGGCGGGCGTTGATCGAGATGATCGTCTCCACCGACTTGTCGAAATCGCGCTCGCGGCTCAGATCGTCGCCCACCACCACGGCGCACTTGTGGCCCTTGACGGTGATGTACTCGTAGCCCTTCGAAGGGACCAGGAAACCCATTTCGCGCCGCGCCGAGATGTATTTCTTGCCGATATAGCGCAGCACCTTGCGATCCTGGATCAGCGCCGCGGCGCTGATCGTGCCGTCCGCCGTGAGGATCGGAAGACCGACGATGGCGGCGATGCCGTCGCAGCACGAGGCTATTTCGACCAGAGCGTCCTCGCACAGTTCGAGAAAGGTCGTCTTGCGCAGCAGGTCGAAGGCGGGCGTGCCGCTCACGGCCTGCTCGGCGAAAATCACCAGGTCGGCATGCTGCGCTTTCGCCTTGTGAATGGAGTCGATGATCTTCGAGGCATTGCCGTCCACGTCTCCGATCGTGTAATTCAGCTGAGCTATGGCTATTTTCATGCGAATAATTTAAGTCCGGAAATTACAACTTTGCAAAGTTAAGGATTATTTGCAAAAGTCGGAAAGATTTTCGATGTTAATAAATTAACATTCCCGCATTTACAAAAATATTTAAAAACAAAAAAGGCTCCCGGTTTTCCGGAAGCCTTTTCGCTGTTCGTATCGTCTCTATTCCTGCGTTTCGTCGGGATCGGCGACCAGGATACGACCGCAGTACTCGCAGACGATGATTTTCTTTCCCTGGCGAATGTCCACCTGGCGCTGGGGCGGAATGCGGTTGAAGCAGCCTCCGCAGGCGTCGCGCCTGACGGTCACCACGGCCAGTCCGTTGCGGACGTTGCGGCGGATACGCTCGTAAGCCGCCAGCAGGCGCTCGTCGATCTTCTCCTTGGCGCGGGCCTCCTGTGCTTCGTATTCGGCCACCTGCGGCGCCGTCTCGGCCTCGATGCCGTCCAGCTCGGCCTTCTTGGCCGCGAGGTCGGCAGCGCGCTCTACGGAGAGGTTCTCGACCTCCTCCAGCTGGAGTTTCTTGGCCTTGACGCCCGCGGCGTACTCCTTCAGGCGCTTCTCGGCCAGCTCGATCTCGAGCTCCTGGTACTCGATCTCCTTCGAAATGGCGTCGAACTCGCGGTTGTTGCGCACGTTGTTCTGCTGCTCCTTGTAGTTTCCGATCATGATCCGGGCCTGATCCACCTCGCGCTTGCGCTGCTTCGTGAGCGTGTTCAACTCCTCGATCTCGGCGTTGATGTGCTCGATGCGGGTCTTCATTCCGGCCACTTCATCCTCGAGGTCCTGCACCTCGAGAGGCAGTTCACCTTTCACCTTGTTGATCTCGTCGATCCGGCTGTCGATCTTCTGCAGTTCGTAGAGCGCCAGAATCTTCTCCTGCATCGAGTAATCAACTTCGGCAGTCTTCTTTTGTGTTGCCATATGTTGTCTTTAGAGTTTAGACTTAAACCAGATAATTCACCGGATTGCGAGAGCATTCACTCTTGCGAACCGCAAAGGTACGTAAATTTTTCGACAAAATGTCAAATAAAAGCTGAATTGCGCAATATTCGCTTTCAAAATGGCCTATATCCGCCACGGTGAGGGCCTTATCGGGCATCATGAAGTCGTTGTACTTCATGTCGGCCGTGAGGTAGAAATCGGCCCCGGCGCGGCGTGCGTCGCCGATGAGCGAGGCCCCGGCCCCGGTGCAGACGGCCACGCGGCGCACCGCGGAAGAGGCGATGTCGCTGTAACGTACGACGCTCACCTCAAGCCGCCGTTGGATGATCCGCATAAACTCCACGGTGTCAACAGCTTCCGGCAGTTCGCCCACGACGCCGAACCCCGCGCCGTCCCCGGTCTCCGAAGGCTGGAGAACCCGAAGGTTCCCCACGCCCAGCATTTCGGCCAGCCGCCAGCTCATGCCCCCGGGGGCGCTGTCGAGGTTGGTGTGGCAGGCGTAGAGCGCGATCCGGCGGCGGATGGCCCGCTCGACGCACCGCTCGACGGGATCAGCCGAGTTGAACCGCTTGAGCGCGCGGAAGACGATCGGATGATGCGTGATCACCAGATCGCACCCTTCGGCTTCGGCCTCGTCCAGCACCTCTTCGGTAACATCCACGGCCAGCAGGGCCTTGTGCACCTCGTCGTCGGGGCGGCCGACGATAAGTCCCGCATTGTCATACGATTCCTGCCACTCAAGTGGGGCAAAGCGTTCGATGACGTCGGTTATTTGTCTGATAATCATATGAGTTAATTATATTATACAGCATTCAGGAGTTCTTCGCCGCCTGCACCTGTGCTTTTAGCCGGTCTGTCGCTTCGCGGCATTACGCCCCGCCGGGGCGGGGGCTTGCGAAGACGGCGGCACGCCGTGAATACGCCCGGTAAAGCCGCGAATTCTTGAACAATACCCCGCGCGGATCGAGAGCGTCTTTACGGACAATGCTCAAAATAAGGATTGTTCGTAAAACGCGAACAGCTCTTTGGTTTCGGCCTCCTCCTTCTTGCGGCGGGGCCTGCGGACGCTGCGTTTGACGGCAGGCTGCGCCGAGGAATCCCCGGCGGCTTTCCCGGCGGCTTTCCCGGCGGCATCGTCCGACGGTTCGTCGATCTTCACCACGGCCTTGGCCCGGCGGCGGCGCACGGGCGTTTCGGCGGCGGCAGCGGTATCAGCGGCGGCAGCAGCGGAGGCATCGACATCGGTCATATCGGCATCCGAAGCAGTCACGATCTCACCCTCCCCGGCTTTCAGGTCCTCGCGAACCTCGACCAGCAGGGCGCGGATACGCTGCAACCGCTCCATCAGTTCGGCATCACGGTCCACGCCGCTCTCGGAGGGCGCCTTCCGGAGCGCCTTCTTGGCCCCTTCGAGCGTCATGCCGCGCTCCTTGACCAGGTGGTAGATCATCTTGAGGTTCTCGACGTCCTCCGGCGAGAAGAGGCGGTTGCCTTTCTTGTTGCGCTTGGGGCGGAGAATGCTGAACTGCGACTCCCAGTGGCGGATCAACGACGTGTTGACGTCGAACATCTCGGCCACCTCGCCCATCGAATAAAAAAGTTTATCGGCCATATCTATTGTTTTATAATTCGCAATGAGCTGGGATACAGGTTATTAACCCGTGCGCCGATCCGTTTGGCGAATCCCAGCGCACGCCCCCGCGAGCAGACGAGGTTCATCCCCTCGGCCAGCCCTCCGGCGGCGATGTCCTGCCGGCGCAGGAAGCGCAGCGTCTCTTCGTCGTCCAGTTCCGCCGCAGGCAGCGCCCCGCGGTTCATCCCATCGAAAAAAGCCAGCGCGGGATCGGGTTTCAGCACTCCCTTGAACACCTGCCCCAGCGCCACGCCCGAATAGATCACGGGCAACGCCTCGGAGAGCGTCCGCACGGCGTCGGCCTGCGCGGCGTACCATGCATAGCAGGTGTCGGCCACCGCTGCGAAGTGCATACCGCCGGGATTCCGCACCCAGCGGGCCAGTTCGCCGGCGGTCTTCCGGTCCACGGCCGCAAATACCGTGCGACGCGCCTTCGGCGCGCGCACGCGCCCCCCCGGCGTCGAACGATTTGCGGGCCACGGCGGCGAAGAACCCTTCGCCGCAGGTCCGGTGGGGATAGAACCGGAACGTGCGGAACGCTCCGACACGCCCGCAAACGATGCCCCACGCATCTTCCACAGCCGTTTCTTCCGACTCGGCGATCTCGTCGCCGGCCCACGCCGCCATCCGCTCCAGCGCGCCTTCGTCCTCGTCGCGGTTGAACGTGCAGGTGCTGTACACGAGCGTGCCGCCCGGCCGCAGCGCCCGCCACGCCTCGCGCAGGATTTCATCCTGCCGCGCGGCGCACTGTTTCACGTTGCCTTCGCTCCATTCGCCGCGGGCGTCGGGGTCCTTGCGGAACATCCCCTCGCCCGAGCAGGGGGCATCGACGGCCACCACGTCGAACCACGCCTCGAAATCGCCCAGCGCACGCGGCTCGCAGGTCGTGACGGCCACGTTGCCCGTACCCCACTTGCGCACGTTGTCCGCCAGCACCGAGGCGCGGCGGCGGTCGATCTCGTTGGCGACGACCAGCCCGTCGGGTCCGGCCAGCGAGGCGTAGAGCGTCGTCTTGCCGCCCGGAGCTGCACACAGGTCGAGGATGCGCGCCCCTTCGGTGCGGACCGCAGCGAGCAGGTGTCCCACGAACTGCGACGAAGCCTCCTGGACATAGTAGGCCCCGGCATGGAAGTCGGGATCGAGCGTGAAGGAGGGACGCACGGCGAGGTAACGCCCGTCGCGGCTCCACGGCACGCGCCCGGCGATCGCCAGAGCGGGAAGCCCCGCAGCCTCCGGAACGGGAAGCCCGGCGTCAGGTCCGGCGGGAAGCGTGTCCGCCCCGGTCTTGGCAGGGTTCAGCCGCACCGATACCGGCGGCTCCGCGTCGAGCGCCGCGCAGAGGGCCGCGCCCTCCGTCCCGCCGAGGTCGCGCAGGACCCGCTCCACGAATTTCGCAGGCAGCGTCATGCGCTATTTCTTCGCTTTGAGCGCGTCGAGGCGCGCGCAGATCCGTTCCAGCACCGCAGGGTTCGAGACGAAATCCTCGTGGTCCTTGTCCACGACGAGCACCTCGCCGTCGTAAATGGTGTCGATCCAGTGGTTGTATTTGTCGTTGAGCCGCTTGAGGTACAGTTCGTCGATGTTCATTTCGTACTCGCGGCCGCGCTTGCGGATCTGCGAAATGAGCGTCGGGACGCTCGCCTTGAGGTAGATCAGCAGGTCGGGCTTGGGAATGAGCGTCGTGACGAGCCGGAAAATGCTCATGTAGGTCTCGATGTCGCGCGTGGCCATCAGCCCCATCTCATGCAGGTTGTCGGCGAAGATGTGCGCGTCCTCGTAGATCGTGCGGTCCTGGAAGATCACCCCCGACTTGCAGTCGGAGATCATGTCCATCGTCTGCTGGATGCGGCTCCCGAGGAACGAAATCTGAAGATTGAACGCCCAGCGGTTCATATCCTCGTAGAAGTCGCCGATATAGGGATTGTCGCACTCCTCGAGGTAGCACTTGGCGTCGTAGCGCTTCGTAAGGATCTGGGTAAGCGTCGTCTTGCCGCTCCCGATGTTTCCGGCTATGGCTATGTACATGGCAGTATAGGTGTTATTTTACGTTTCTCATTCGTTTTCCGGTCTCCGAAGCGCATATCCCGCCGCCTTCGGCCTCGTTTTACAAGCCTGACTCTACCCGGCTAAAAGCCGGGATTCAGGGGCGATGCAAAGTCACTGCATCCGGACTCAATTCCACGCTTCCATTCCCAAAAGCCGTTTCTTAAACGGCCCTCGGGAGGGGCTTCTCGCAGCGCGGCCAAAATGCGGACAGACAGCCTCAAAGGGTCTGTTCGGTCTGAAAAGCCAGTATCTCGTCGGCCACGCGGCGGTCGTTCACCAGCCGCGGAACCTTGTTTTTACCCCGCGCGCGCATCCACGCGAGGAACCGCCCCCGCTCCACAACCGTCAGACGCTGCCGTTCGAGCGTCGTGCGGCGCTTGGCGTCGTAGTCCGAATTGACGGCCCGCAGCGCCTCGTCGAGCGCCCCGGCGAACCGTTCGGCGCTCTCCGGCTCGCGGTCGAACTCCACGATCCACTCGTGCGCCCCCCGTTCGCGGAGCGACATGTAGCACGGCGCGACGCTGTATTCGCTCACGACGGCCCCCGTCTTCCGGCAGGCGGCCAGCAGCGCATGCTCGGCGTTGTCGACGATCAGCTCCTCGCCGAAGACGTTGATATACTGTTTCGTCCGGCCCGCGAAGCGGATGCGGTAGGGCGTCGTCGAGGTGAACTCCACCGTGTCGCCGATCTCGTAGCGCCACAGGCCGTTGTTCGAGGTGATCAGCACGGCGTAGACCTTGCCGCACTCCACGCCTTCGAGCGGCACGATCTGCGTCCCGCTGCGGAACTCGAAGAAGGTTCCGTAATCCAGCATCAGCAGCATGTCGCTGCGCGACGGGTCGTCGGCCATGGCGAAGAATCCCTCCGAAGCGTTGTAGGTCTCCATGTATTTCATCTTCTCCGAAGGGATCAGCTCCTCGAACGACGTCCGGTAGGGCGCGAACTCCACGCCTCCGTGGGCGAACAGCTCCAGCCGGGGCCACACTTCGAGCAGATTCTTCCGGCCCGTGTACTCCAGCACACGGCGCATGAGCGCCAGATTCCACGACGGCACGCCCGCGAAGGCCGTGATCGGTTCGCCGACGCATTCGCGGCAGATCGCCTCGCACTTCGCGTCGAAGTCGGGAATGATCGCCGTCCCGATGCGCGGCGCGCGGAACCAGCCGCTCCAGAAGGTCGTCTCGTGGATCAGCAGCGCCGAGAGGTCCCCCACGAGGTTCCGCCCCTCGCGCCTGCACGAACCGCCGAGCGTCAGGGTCTTGCCGTCGAAAACGCGGGTCTTCGGATTGTTGGCCGAAAAGACCGTCGCCACGTCGCGCATGCCCAGCGTATGGTTCCACCACAACGACTCCCGCGTGACGGGGATGTACTTGCTGCGGTCGGAGGTCGTGCCCGACGAACGGGCGAACAGCCGGACGCGCCCGGGGGCCGTGACGCTGCGCACGCCCGCCATCATACGCTCGACATAGGGCTTGAAGGTCTCGTAGTCGAACGTCTCGACCTGCGACTGGAACCGCTCCACGGAGCGGATGTGCCGCAGGTCGTAGCGGTCGCCGAACTCCGTCAGGCGGCCCCGGCGCACCAGACGGCGGAGCATCCGCTCCTGCGTCTCGACAGGACGGCGGCGAAAACGGTCGATGGCCCGCTCGCGCTGCGAGAACCAGGCTTTGAGAATTATGTTTCGAAAAGACATGATGCGCTGCAATTCAGAATTGTGAATTCTGAATTGTGAATTCTTAATTAAAATAATACCCTACCTTCCCCACCGAACCGGGCATGGCGAAGACCACCACGCGGTCGTAGGGGATTATTTCCATGTTGTCGACGGCGATGAAAACCTTGTCGCCGCGCACGATGCCGCCGATGATCGCGTCCTCGGGCAGCCCGAGGTCCTTGATCGGGGCCTTCGTGGCCGGGGAGTTGGGCTTGACGATGAACTCCAGCACCTCGGCGTCGCTGCCCGTGAGGCACTTGATCGCCTGCACGTCGGTAGACATGGTGAAACGGAAAATGTTCGACGCCGTGACCAGCTTCTTGTTGATGATCGTGTCGATGCCGATCGACTCGGCCAGATTGATGTAATTGAGATTCTCGACCTCGGCGATCACCTTCTTCACCCCCATGCGCTTGGCGAGCATCGCCGCCAGGATGTTCGTCTCGCTGCGGCCCGTCACGGCCACGAAGGCGTCCATGTTCGAAAGCCCTTCCTCCATCATCGCCTCCGTATTGCGGCCGTCCTCGTTGATGATGAGCGTCTTGTCGAGCGTCTCGGCCAGCCGGTAGGCCTTCTCGGCGTTGTAGTCCACCAGTTTGATGTTGATCTCGTCCTGCAGCTCCGTGGCGATGCGGATGCCGATGCGCGAGCCGCCGAGGATCATCATGTTCTTGATCTCGATGTTCGACTGGCCCGAAAACTCCATCACCTCCCGCACGGCGTCCTGCCGCGCGATGACGTAGATCACGTCGCCCTCCAGGTACCGTTCGCCTCGCGCGGAATGATCGTCTGCCCGCCGCGCGTGATGGCCACCGTGCGGTAGCTCAACGGGGCCTGGTCGTCGTCGAAGCCCGTGAGCACCTCCCCCACCAGCGGCGAGGCCGGTTCGAGGCGGAAAACCACGAGCGAGAGTTTGCCGCTCGAAGAAATCGACGTACTCCGTGGTCGAAGTATGGCCCAGCAGGTTGATCACCTCGCGCGCCGCGACCTTCTCGGGATAGAACAGGTAGTCGATACCCATGTCGATGAACAGCTCCTTGTTGTCCGGTTCGAGGTACTCGTTGTTGTCGATGCGGGCGATGGACTTCCTCGCCCCGAGCTTCTTGGCCAGCGTCGCCGCCACGATATTGTCCGTCTCCTCGTGATTGACGGCGATGAAAAGGTCGCACCTGCGCACCGCAGCGCGCCGCAGCACCGCGAAGGTCGTCGAGTCGCCCTCGACGGTGAGCACGTCGGCCAGACTGCCCACCTCGGCCAGCAGTTTCTGGTCGGCGTCGATAATGGTGATATCGTGGCCGTTGCCGCTGAGCATACGGGCCAGGTGACTGCCCATCTCGCCGGCACCCGCTATCACGATTTTCATAGTTGCGTCTGTTTAGTCAGCACAATACGTCGCCCGGAAGGTCCGGGCAACATTTTTGCAATTTATCTTACAAATGTATACATTTGTCCCCGAAACCCCAAATTTCGGGTAGTAAAAAAACGGAATCCTATGCCAACGTGGTTAATCCTCCTGCTTTGCGCCATACTCGCCGTCGGGCTGTTCGTACTGGGCATGTCCCTCACGCTGATGATCAAGGGGCACAACATCGACTCGGAAATATCGACCAATAAAAACATGCAGAAACTCGGCATCAAATGCGCCGTGCACGAGACGCGCGAGGCGGACGGCGGAGCCGACTGCTCCGACGGACAGGGCGTCGCGGGCTGCTCGGGCAACTGCGGCGCCTGCGACATCGAGCATATCAGCAAGAATTCATAGGAGAGACCCGAAAAGCAGACAGGCATTCGCCGGTCCGATCCCGGCCAACCGCTGCTGCAAATACCGCCGCAGGCGGCAGAGGCGACGATCGAACGCAACCGGCGCAGAACGAAAACCGGCTCGCAAAACCACCTATATCTTCGAGAACTTCGACCGGCAGACGAACCACGGATTGCGGAGGTCCTCCTCGTTGTAGAGCAGCTCCCGGCCGTCGGGAAGCGTACGGGTGCTGCCGCCGGCCTCGGCGAGAATCAGCTCCCCCGCCGCCGTGTCCCACTCGTAGGTGTGCGTCGTGCGGACGTAGTAGTCGACGCGGCCTTCGGCCAGCAGGCAGAATTTGTAGGAACTGCCCTGCTCGACGATCTCCAGATCGGGGTGCCGCTCGCGAAGGCGGGCGACATGCTCACGGGTCTCGGGCGTCTGGTGCGAACGCGAAAGGGCCACGCGCGGATGGTCGTGAGGCCCCTCCCCGGCCAGCGGCAGCGGCGTCCAATTGCGGACGATCTCGTCGTAGGTATACTCCGCGGCGGCGTCCGGCGCGATATGCTCCTTGAGGTACGAACCCGAATCGCGGCCCGCAATGTACATCTTTTCGAAATAGGGAACATAAATAACCGCCCCCATGCAGACGTTATTCTCCATCAGGGCGATGTTGACCGTAAATTCGTTGTTGCCTTTGATAAATTCGACCGTGCCGTCCAGCGGATCGACCAGCCAGTAAAGCTCCCAGTTGCGGCGCTCTTCGTAGCGCATCTTCCGACCCTCTTCCGAAAGGATCGGGATACGTGTGGGACCGAGGTACTCGCGGATGGTCTTGTGCGCGACGCGGTCGGCCAGCGTGATCGGGGTTTTGTCGTCTTTGAGACTTATATCGTAATCGTCGAGATTCTTGTAAACGCGCATGATCGAGGCTCCGGCTCTGACTGCCGCATTGAAAAGCGGCGGCAGCAGATACATTCTCACCTTGTCGTTAATCATCGTAACTCGTATTTTGGGATCGGTAATTTTTATTGCCATGGTAAAGGTAACAAGAATTTATGATAACGAAAAATTTTCAGTGCCTTAATAGTGTCCGAAAAGGCGTCTCCATGCCGTGAGGCCTCCCGGGGCCGAAAAGGCCGTTCCGCCCGCGAGCCGCGCGGCGCACTCCCTGCCGGCCCATACCAGCGCGAGGGTCGCGAGCGCGGCGGCGGAGGTCCACCACCCCGCAGCGGCCGCGGCGGCGAAAGCCGCGGCAAGCGACGCCGCCGCCAGTCCGCGCAGCCGTCCCGGCATTCGGACCCCGGAGCGCGGCGCGGCAAGCAGGGGTTCCCACAACATCCTCCGCCGGCAGCGGGGAATCCCCCGCAGCGGGCGCATCCCGAAACCGCCCGCCGCGACCACCGCCTCGCGGCTCAACAAGGCGGCGGGTTCGCCCAGGGGCGAGCGTATGAGGTCGAGGCTTCCCGGCCGGCCTTCGCCCAGTTCGGCGACGAGCCGCTCGACGCTTCCGGGCAGCAGGAAACATCCTGCGCGAACGGGCAGCAGGTAATCGTAGGTGGCCACCGACGCCGCGGCGTCGAAATCGCCCGCCTCCGAATCCCGCGCCCGGTCGACGAGCACCAGCCGCCGGAAACACCGCCTGCGCGAACGCCCCAGCGCACGGACGCCCGAGACTTCGAGTTCGCCCGAACAGACCCACTCGACGCGGATCATGCGGTAGCGCGCCGTCAGCGCGGCGAATTCCGCGGCGTGGCGGCGGGCGTCGAGCACCACGATCACCTCGTAACGCGAGTATTCGGGGGAGAGGAGATTTTCAATCTGCGCCGCATCCGTCACGCCGCTGCACAGGACCGAGATGCCGATGCCGTCGGGGGCGTCGCTGGAAGCCCTGCGCACGGCGTTCAGCAGCAGTCGTTTGCTGCGGGCGCGGGAGATCAGCGGCAGCAGCGCGCCCACGCATGCCGCCGTCGCAGCGAACAGCAGGAGAAGGATCGGCTTCATGCCAGGCTGCGTTTATAGGTTTGCACGAGCGATTCGTAATAGGGACGCTCGCGCTCGTCGAGCAGCCGCCGGAGCGGTCCCGGGGAATAGCCCTCGGCGACGACATAGCGCAGCAGGGCCTTGCGCTCGGCGGGAGGCATGGCCGACAGCCGCCCGGAAACGGCCCGCCGCGTCAGCGGACGGCGCAGCGCGCAGAGCGTATAGAGCGCTTCGCGCACCAGTTCCGGGTCTTCGTCCCCGGACACGATGCGCAGCAGGAGCCGCTCGGCCTCCTCGATGCCGAACTGCCGCACGATGTTCAGCCCCACGATCCGCAGGTTGCGGCTTGGAGACCCGATGAGGGGTTCGTAGGCGATCGGCAGCATCCCGCGCCGCAGGACGGCCATGATCTCCCCCACTTCGCAGGCCGAAAAGGGTTCGGGGTATTCGGCCATCAGCCGCAGGGCCGTCGAGGGATCGGCCGCAAGCCGCACCATCAGCGACTGGAAACGCACATAGCGGTTGCGGCTCGCGGCATAACGCGCGGCGCAGTCCGCCGCGGCTGCGCCGACGGGCAGGCGAGAGAGCAGCAGCAGGCAGCGCGCCCGGCGGTAGCCCCGGGAGCGGGCCGTGCGGCGGAGCAGCCAGGCGTCGAGTCCGTACTCCGCAACGATGCGCCGCAGGGGCGCGGCGTCCAGTCCGTAGGTGACGCCGGCAAGTCCGGCGACGGTCTCGACGAGCAGCAGCCGGGCACCGGCACGACGGATCATCGGAAACCGCGGCGCGGGGCCTTCGCCCGCAAGCAGGTAAAGCATCACGATACGCAGGTATTTCGCGCGCAGAGCGGCGTCGCGGCAGCGCCGCCTCCGGGCGTGGAGTTCGGCCGCGCCGAGCAGCGACAGCAGGGCGAACGTCCCAGCCGCCGCAAACATCGCATAGAGCATCAGAAGCGTTTCGGTCATAACTGTCGGTTCAAGGCGTTGGCGATCTTCGTCCGCAATCGCTGAAGGCTCACGGGAAAGGTCATGTACTGGTCGACGCCGCACTCCAAGAGGCTCAACACCGTCTGTTCGGCCTGCTGCCACGCCACGACGTAGACCAGCGGCCGTCCGAGACCGGCGGGGCGCAGCGTGCGCACCACGTCGCAGCCCGTGAAGAAAGCCGAAGTCCCCACGACGACGACCAGGTCGAACAGCATGCGCCGGACCATGCGCTGCATGTCGGGAACATCCGATGCACAGCGCACGTCGGCCTGCATGTCGGCGAGCGAAAGCCGGATCACGTCGCGCAGGAACTCCTCGTCGGAAACAATCAATATTCGGTGCATGTCCTTCCGCCGGCTTTGCCGGCAGCGTCTGCCGCGCCCAAAACCGTGCCAGAGGCGCACCGGGGCAAAAAATTGCAGGATGTGTTGTTTATAAGATAAATATGCGTATATTTGCACTCCCGAATTTATGTTCAAATACATAATCGACTTAAATGTACGTTATAGTAGAGATTGCAGGTCAGCAATTTAAAGCTGAAAAAGGTCGGAAACTTTATGTCCACCGTCTTCAGGGCGAAGAAAATTCGTCCGTAAGTTTCGACAAAGTCCTGCTCACAGACAACGACGGTCAGGTTAAAGTCGGCGCACCTGTAGTGAAAGGCGCCGCAGTGAAATGCAAGATCCTGAAACATCTGAAGGATGACAAGGTTCTGGTCTTCAAGAAGAAGCGCCGCACGGGCTACCAGAAGTGCAACGGCCACCGCCAGTACCTGACGCAGATTCTCGTGGAGGAAATTGTTGCATAAACCTTTAAAAACGGAAGTAACATGGCACACAAGAAAGGTGTAGGTAGTTCGAAGAACGGCCGCGAGTCGGAAAGCAAGCGACTCGGCATCAAATTGTTCGGCGGCCAGTTCGCAAAGGCGGGCAACATCATCGTTCGTCAGCGCGGCACGGTTCATAACGCCGGCGAGAACGTAGGCATGGGCAAGGACCACACGCTCTTCGCTCTCGTCGACGGAACAGTAGAATTCTGCAAGAAGGGCGAAGGAAAATCGTACGTAAGCGTTTCCCCGCTCAGCGAGTAAACAAAACAACGAAAACGATAAAAAGCGGTCTCCGTGAGGGGCCGCTTTTTTCGTGTGCCTGTTATCAATGAAAAATCGGGGACGGAAACCTTCCGCCGGGTGAAACTTTAGTATGTAGTGACGTATTGGCCGTCGGCCCGTCCCCGAAAAAAAGGGGCGGCGGATGGGACTCCTGTCGGAGATCTCTCCAGTGTGACGCCTCTATACACCCGTCGTTCGGAAACGAACGGCAAAAACAGGAATCCCCCGGGAAGAATGTTATCTGTGACGCCTAAATCACAGCCGCCGCCCCTAAAATCCAACCGAGACGGCAGCACGGGGATTTCGTCAGAAATCCCGACCGTGATGCAACGGCGGACGCCGCCCCGGAATAATGACCGCGCGGCTTTGTTTCCAGCAAAAAAGCGCAAGTCGGTCCCTCTCAATGCAGGCTTCAAGGAGCCGGAACAGGAAAATCGTCCCGTGCCCATGCCTGCCCCACCACGAAGTCGAGGCATAACACAGGACCGACAGCAACCATACCCGGATCAAACAGTCTCCTGATGAAGTTCCCCGATCAGCCAGAGGGATAAAGAGTTGTTTACCTTTGTTTATTTGTACAAATATAAACAAAAATTCCGTTTCGACAACGTCTGAAGCCAAACAGAATAACATTGATCTCCTTTTGGCACACATATGCGGCCGATTCAGCGCATATCCGGACAAAAGCGGGTTTGCCGGAGAGGAATCGACCCGCGCAGCGGCTGTTTGCGGTCGGCGAGTTGTGATGGCGGGCTGTGGCGGCAGACGGAGAGTGGCGAATAACAAGCGGCGGGCGAACAGTAGGCACAGGCAACAAGCGGCGAACGGCGAGCGGCAAACAGCGAACAGCGGACAGCGGACAGCGAACAGCGGACAGCGAACAGCGAACAGCAAAAGGTGGATGAGAGAAAACCGGTGACCGGCGGTGCGCTGCGGACTTTTTGCAGGGCCGCGAAGGATGCGGCGACCGGGCTTCGGAAATTGCCGAATTTAACGTATCTTTGTACCATGCGGCGGAAAAACGAACGATATAACGAACCTGTGGTCCGGGGCGTGGTCGCGCAGCTGCGCGAACTGCGCCATGCGCGCAACCTCTCCCAAAAGCAGGTCTTCACCGACACCGACATCAACATCGGCCGGATCGAATCCGGACGCGGGAACATCTCGGTCTCGACGCTTGCCGACCTGTGCGCCTACTACGGAATCCCGCTCCGGGAATTTTTCGAACGGCTCGAAGCAGGAATCGCTTCCGGAGAATGACACCCCGCATAGGAGGGCGGCCGCGGGTCGCGGCAAAAAGACGAAAATCCCGCTTCCGACACTCGGAAGCGGGATTTTTCATTCAGGCCGGGATACGACTTATTTCTTTTGAGCCGCAGCGTCCTGCACGGCGCGGAACTCGGCAAGCAGCTTCTTGTCGTCGTAGAATTTCAACTCCTCGCCCTTGATCTCGTAGCCGTCCACCTCGTCGAGCATCTTCACGAAAGCGTCCTCGTACTGCATCTCGGGGCAGGCCATCCGGGTCATGCCGAGATTCTCGAACTCCAGCTTCTGCCCTTTCAGCTCGTACTTGCCGAAGAAACGGTTGCAGTTGGTACGGCCCGACACGAGCGTATCGGCGGCGCTGAATTGCAGGGTGAAGAAATCGGCCTCGGCGTCGACGGCCTTGGCGGGAATCGCCTCCATTTTGGCAAGTTTCCACGTCGTGCCCTCCAGCGGAAGGGCCTCTTTCTGCGATCCGCCACAGGCGGTCATGGCTAAAAGCAGCGCTGCGGCTGCAAAAATCTTTTTCATAATTTCAAAATACGTTTGTTAACCGAACAATTCATTCAAAACACGCGCCAGACGATAACCGGCTGCCGGCACCTGCCCCTCGGCAGGAGGCTGTACGGCCATCAGACAGGCGTCCGCCCGGGCTTTGTCGAACGCATCGCCGGGTTTGATCCAGTCATGGACAGCGCGGCAGCCGCGGGCGTTCCCGTCGGCGGGGCGTGCCGGCGGCAAAGGCGCACGGCGCGCATCCAATCCGCAAGGCACAGCAGACGATCAAACGGCGGCGAGCAGGGAAAAACGTTTCTTCGCCTCGGGCCTGTTTCCGTCAGACAAATATAGGCAATATATTCGGGTTGCGCAACAACCGGCTGCCGAAAAGGATGAAAGCACGGCCTTCCAACGCCGGCGACGCTTCGGGCGTTCGCAGAATGCCGCCAAAAAAAGGCCGCACCTAAACTGGGATGCGGCCCTTACAGCGGGAACAGACGGTTAGTACTCCATCTGCGCGAGACGCTTGTAGCCGTTGTAACGCCACTTGGCGTTCTCCTCCGCAGCGGCGAACAGTTCGTCGGCCTCGGCAGGGAACGACTTCTGGAGCGAGGTGTAGCGCACCTCCTTCAGCAGGAATTCGCGGAACTTCGACCAATCCGGCTCTTTCGAATCGAGCACGAACGGGTTCTTGCCCTGCTCCTCAAGCAGCGGATTGTAGTGCCACAGGTGCCAGTAGCCGCAGGCTACGGCCTCCTTGCCGACGGTCTGCGTGCGGGTCATGCCGCCCTTGATGCCGTGGTTGATACACGGCGCGTAGGCGATCACCAGCGAAGGTCCGGGATAGGCCTCGGCCTCCTTGAGCACGTTGAAGAGCTGCTGCTGCGAAGCGCCGATCGAAACCTGCGCCACATAGACATAGCCGTAGGTCATGGCCATCGCGCCGAGGTCTTCTTGCGGATGCGCTTGCCGCTCGAAGCGAACTTCGCCACGGCGCCCACGGGAGTGGCCTTCGACGACTGTCCGCCGGTGTTGGAGTAAACCTCGGTGTCCACAACGAGGATATTCACGTCCTGACCCGACGCCAGCACGTGGTCCACGCCGCCGTAGCCGATGTCGTAGCCCCAGCCGTCGCCGCCGATGATCCACTGCGACTTCTTCACGAGCCAGTCCTTGTGCTCGAGAATCTTCCGGCAGTAGTCGCAGCCGCAGGCCTCCAGCATCGGAAGCAGGCGTGCCGTGACCTCGGCCGATCGGGCCGACGAGCCGCGGTTTTCGATCCACTCCTTCATCACGGCTTTCAACTCCTCGGAGCACTTGGTGCAGTTGGCGATGGCCTTCTCCATCGTCTCCTGGACGCGGTCGCGGAGTTTCTCCACGCCGACGTGCATACCCAGACCGAACTCGGCGTTGTCCTCGAAGAGCGAGTTGGCCCATGCGGGACCCTGGCCGGCGGCGTTGGTGCAGTAGGGCGTCGAGGGAGCCGAACCCGAGTAGATCGAGGTGCAGCCCGTGGCGTTGGCAACCATCATCTTGTCGCCGAACAGCTGCGAAATGGCCTTGATATAGGGGGTCTCGCCGCAGCCTGCGCAAGCGCCCGAGAACTCGAACAACGGCTGTGCGAACTGAAGGTTCTTGACCGACTTGGTCTTGTCGACGACCTGCTTGTAACCGATATTTTTGGTGATGTAATCCCAATTCTTCTGCTGGGGCATCTGCTCCTCCAGCGGACGCATGACGAGCGCCTTCTGCTTGGCGGGGCAGACGTCCACGCAGTTGCCGCAGCCCGTACAGTCGAGCGGCGAAATCTGGATGCGGAACTTGTACTCCTTCGTCTCGCCCAGGCCCTGCTTCCACTCCACGCCCGAAGCGGCGGCCTCCTCCTCCGTGGCGAGGAACGGACGGATCACGGCGTGCGGGCAGACATAGGCGCACTGGTTGCACTGGATACAGTTGGCGATCTGCCACTCGGGAACGTTCACGGCGATACCGCGCTTCTCGTAGGCGGCCGTGCCGTTGTCCCACGTGCCGTCCTCGCGGCCGTCGAAGGCCGAGACGGGCAGCCGGTCGCCCTTCAGACCGTTGATCGGGTCGACGATCTTCTTCACGAAGTCGGGACGCGCGGCATCGGCCGTGTGCTCCTCCTCCTTCACGACGATATTCGCCCACTCGGCCGGAACCTCGACCTTCACCACGGCGTTGCCGCCGGCGTCGACGGCCGCGTAGTTCATGTTGACGATGTCCTCGCCCTTCTTGCCGTAGGACTTCAGGATGGCGTGCTTCATCTCCTCGACGGCCTTCTCGAACGGAATGACGTTCGCTATCTTGAAGAAGGCCGACTGCATGATCGTATTCGTGCGCGAACCCAGCCCCAGCTCGGCGGCGATCTTCGTGGCGTTGATGACGTAGAAGTTGATCCTGTTCTTGGCAAGGTAAGCCTTCATGTGGTCGGGCAGCGTGGCGCAGGTGGTCTCGGGGTCATGCACCGAGTTGAGCAGGAACGAGCCGCCGGGCTTCAGGCCCTTCAGCACGTCGTACTTGTCCACGTACGACGGCACGTGGCAGGCCACGAAGTCGGGCGTGGTCACCAGATAGGGCGACGTGATGGGCAGGTCGCCGAAACGCAGGTGCGACGAGGTATAGCCGCCCGACTTCTTCGAGTCGTAGGAGAAGTAGGCCTGGCAGTACTTGTTCGTCGAACCGCCGATGATCTTGATCGAGTTCTTGTTGGCGCCCACCGTGCCGTCGGCGCCCAGACCGAAGAACAGCGCCTCGAACGTGCCGGGCTTGGCGAGCGAAATCTCCTCGCCGACGGGCAGTGAACGGAACGTCACGTCGTCGACGATACCCACCGTGAACTGGTTCTTCGGCTCGTTCATCTTCAGGTTCTCGAACACGGCCAGCATCTGCGCCGGAGTGGTGTCCTTCGACGAAAGGCCGTAACGCCCGCCGATGACGAGCGGCTTGCGGTCGCACGGACAGGCGGCGAACGCCTCCACGACATCCATATACAGCGGGTCGCCGTTGGCTCCCGGCTCCTTCGTGCGGTCGAGCACGCAGACGCGCTTCACACTCTCGGGAAGCACGGCCATCAGGTATTTCACCGAGAACGGGCGGTAGAGGTGCACGGTCACTACACCCACCTTTTCGCCCTTGGCCATCAGGTAGTCGACCGTCTCCTTGATGGTCTCGGTCACCGAACCCATGGCGACGATCACGTTCTCGGCGTCCTTCGCGCCGTAGTAGACGAACGGCTTGTAGTCGCGTCCCGTGATCTTCGAGATCTCGCGCATGGTGTCGGCCACCATGTCGGGCACGGCGTCGTAGAACTTGTTGGCCGCCTCGCGCGTCTGGAAATAGATGTCGGGATTCTGCGCCGTACCGCGCGTGACGGGGTGCTCGGGGTTGAGCGCCCGGGCACGGAAGGCCTTCAGCGCATCGCGGTCGAGCAGCGCCGTAAGCGACGCCTCGTCGATCAGCTCGATCTTCTGAATCTCGTGCGAGGTGCGGAATCCGTCGAAGAAGTGCAGGAAAGGCACGCGGGCCTTCAGCGCCACGAGGTGCGCGACGCCCGCCAGGTCCATCACCTCCTGCACGGACGAGGTGGCCAGCATGGCGAAGCCCGTCTGGCGGGCCGCCATCACGTCCTGATGGTCGCCGAAGATCGACAGCGACTGCGCGGCCAGCGCGCGGGCCGAAACGTGGAAGACGCCCGGCAGCAGCTCGCCCGAAATCTTGTACATATTGGGGATCATCAGCAGCAGACCCTGCGACGCGGTGAACGTCGAGGTCAGGGCGCCGCTCTGCAGCGAACCGTGCACGGCGCCCGCGGCGCCCGCCTCCGACTGCATCTCGACGACCTTCACGGTCTCGCCGAAGATATTCCTGCGCCCCTGCGCGGCCCACTCGTCCACGAGTTCGGCCATCGTCGATGACGGCGTGATGGGATAGATGGCCGCGACTTCCGAGAACATGTAAGCCACATGGGCCGCAGCGTAGTTACCATCACAAGTGATAAATTTCTTTTCTGCCATTTTAGTTGAAATTTAGATGATATTTGTGTGTTTTTCCTAACAATCCAGACACAGCCCGGAAACACGGGCGATGCAAAGATAGCAATTTCAGCCGAGAATCCGCACTTACTTTTGTTCAAAAAAGCGTTATTTTTCGACATTTCAAATGTGAATCGAATAACAGCCGGGTTGTTATTCAATTAACAACAAACTGCCGGGAAATCACCAAGTTGCAGAACTGGCTAACCAATAGTGAATTACCCGCAGGCGCACGCATCCCGAGGGCGGAAACGCCGCGTCCGGACACGGCGCGCGGCGCGCGGACCGCAGGCCGGACGGACGGAGCCGCAAAAATAAGGTTTATGAATAGGACTTTCGGACACATTGGCCGCAAACCGGGATTTTTTATTAACTTTGCCCTCGGAAACACGTTTGCATTCGTTCTTTAAATATCGTTATTGAAACGGTTATATTGGGGCTCCTGAAATCTGGTAAATTTTTTGTAAACCCACAATGGATCGTACCCGAAGGGTGCGCGCTGATGTGAGGGGTTTACAGGCTTTACCAGAGCCGCAGGAGCCAGGATCTCGGCAGCACTCTTCTCGTTTCTGCCGATGTACCGGTCATGCAGCGGCGGGAGCGATGGATTCCTATCCCAAACTTCTTCATAGTCACCGAATCCATTTTCCGAACAATGAGGCGTCACTTGTATTTCCCGCCGCTGCTTTTTTACGGTCCCCGGGGACGCGACCGCCCTTTTATCTGCCGGAAGGTTCTACGGGACCATCCCACGCAATCCCGGTTTGCAGCCACCGGACTTTTTCGTACCTTTGCGCAACTATGATTCCATACACCAGAAAAACACTCCCCAACGGGCTGACCGTCGTGGTCAACCGCGACCGGGCCTCGAAGCTCGCCGCGGTGAACATCCTCTACAAGGTCGGGGCGCGCAACGAAAACCCCGCACGCACGGGATTCGCCCACCTGTTCGAGCACCTCATGTTCCGCGGCACGCGCGCCGTGCCGAACTTCGACCTGCCGGTGCAGATGGCCTCGGGCGACAACAACGCCTTCACGAACAACGACTACACGGACTTCTACATCACGCTCCCGAAGGACAATCTCGAAACGGCACTCTGGCTCGAAAGCGACCGCATGGAGGGACTCGACATCACCCCCGCCAAGCTCGAAGCCGAGAAGAAGGTGGTCATCGAGGAGTTCCGCCAGCGCTACCTCAACCAGCCCTACGGCGACCAGACGATGCTGCTGCGGGCGCTCGCCTACAAGGTCCACCCCTACCGCTGGGCGGCCATCGGCCTGGCGACCGACCATATCGCCGGAGCCACGCTCGCGGACGTCGAGTCCTTCTACCGCGCCCACTACCGCCCGTCGAACGCCATTCTGTCGATCTCGGCCGACATGGAGGAGGAGCGGATGCTGGAGCTGGCCGAAAAGTGGTTCGCGCCGCTCGCCGACCACCCGTCCGCGACGGCCGCCATCCCGCAGGAACCCGTGCAGACACAGGCCCGCCGCCAGGAGGTCGAACGCGACGTGCCGGCCTCGACCGTCACCGTAGCCTATCACATGTGCGCGCGCACCAAGCCCGATTTCTACACCGCCGACCTGGTTTCGGACCTGCTCTCGGGCGGCGACTCGGGACGCCTCTACACGCACCTCGTCAAAGAACGCAACCTGCTGTCGAGCGTCAACGCCTACATCACGGGCGACGTCGATCCGGGACTGTTCGTCTTCACGGGCCAGCTGCTGCCGGGCGTGGCGCCCGAAGCGGCCGAAGCGGCTTTCCGCGAAGAGATCGAAGCCCTGCAAACGACCGCCGCGACCGCATACGAAATCGAAAAGGTCAAGAACAAATTCGAGGCGAACACGCTGTTCGGCGAGCTGAACGTGATGAACAAGGCCATGAACCTCGGCTTCTACGAAATGCTGGGCGACCTCTCCCTGATCAACCGCGAGGTGGACCGCTACCGCGCCGTCACCGACGAGGACATCCGCTCGTTCAGCCGCCGCACGCTGCGGCCCGAAAACAGTTCCACACTCATTTACAACGCCAGGAAATGACACAACCCCGCATAACTCCCTCGCAGGTCGAGGTCGCCGAAGCCCGCCGCACGACGCTACCCAACGGCATCCGCCTCTACACGCTCGCCTCGGAGGATTTCGAGGTGCTGCGCATCTCGTTCGTATTCCGCGCCGGATCGGCCCTCCAGCAGGCGCCCTTCTCGGCGTCGGCCGCCGCCAACCTTCTCTCCGAAGGCTCGCGCGACATGACGGCGCACCAGATCGCCGAACAACTCGACTACTACGGCTCGTGGTACGACGTGAACGTCGACCGCGACTACGCCTACGTCAATTTCGCCACCCTCTCGAAATTCTTCGACCCGACGCTCGCCGTAGCGGAGCAGATCCTGCTCTGCCCCGCATTCCCCGAGGAGGAGCTGCGCACCTACGCCGCCAAACGCAGACAGCGGCTGGCGGTCGAGCGGGCGAAGATCGACGTGAAGGCCCGCGAGGCCTTCGCACGGGCGCTGTTCGGGGAGCGGCATCCTTACGGCGTCTCGTCGCACGAGGAGGCCTACGACAGCCTCACGCGCGACGACGTGGCGGGATTCTACCGCCGGTTCTACACCGCCGAAAACTGCTTCGTCGTGTGCAGCGGGCGCATCGGCGACCACGAGCTGAAGGCCGTGGCGGAGCTTGCCGGACGGATTCCCCGCGGCGCGGCCGAAGCGCCGCCCGCCTTCCCCGCGCCCGAGACCACGCATACGGCGTTCGTCGAGTACCCGGGGGCCGTGCAGTCGTCGCTGCGCATCGGCCGCCTGCTGTTCCCGCGCACGCATCCCGATTTTTTGGGCATGCAGGTCGTGGCGACGGCCCTGGGCGGCTATTTCGGCTCGCGCCTGATGCAGAACCTCCGCGAAGAGCACGGCTACACCTACGGCGTGGTCTCGGCGATGGTCAACTTCGAACGCGAAGGCTATTTCGCCATAGCGGCCCAGGTCGGCGCGGACGTGACGCAGGAGGCTCTGCGGGAGATTTACGCCGAGATCGAACGCCTCGGCGCGGAGCCGATGCCGGAAGCGGAACTGGAGCTGGTGAAAAACATGATGACGGGCGAGATGATGCGCATTCTCGACGGGCCGTTCGGCATCGCCGACGTGACGATCGAAAACATCCTCTGCGGCTGCGACAACACGGTGATCGGCAGCAACATACGCCGTATCCGGGAGATGACGCCCGCCGGGGTGCAGCAGCTGGCCCGGAAATACCTCCGCCGCGAAGACCTGGTGACGGTGGTCGCCGGGGCGGAAAAACCGGCCGGCATGTAACGGCAGGCCGGAGCAAAATGCGTTTTCGATTTTAGAGGAACAGATTTGTGCTTAAACGAAGAGCGGCACGGATGGGTAGTATCGAAATACGTCCCATTCGTGCCGCACGAATGCAAGTGCAAAGATGCCCTATAAAATCGAAAATCGCGAAACCCAATTCGTTAGCTCCACGAACTCGGCGACGCCCAGCTGCTCGGCGCGCCGGGTGAAGAAGGGGTGCTCGGCCCCGCCGAAATCGCCGAACACGGACTTCAGCGAGTTGCGGATCATCTTGCGCCGCTGGCCGAAGGAGGCTTTCACCACCTTCACGAACAGGGTTTCGTCGCAGCCGAGACGCTCCGTGGCATTGCGGCGCAGGCGGATCACGGCGCTCTTGACCTTCGGGGGCGGATTGAACACCGTCTCGCTGACGGTGAAGAGGTATTCGATGTCGTACCACGCCTGCAGGAGCACCGACAGGATGCCGTACTCCTTCGAACCGGGAGGCTCGGCCAGCCGCACGGCGACCTCCTTCTGGATCATGCCCACGCACTCGGGAACGAGATCGCGGTTCTCCAGCACCTTGAAAAATCTGGGACGAGATGTTATAGGGGAAGTTGCCGATGATTTTCAGTCCTTCGGGAAAGCGTTCGCGCAGGTTCATCCCCGAGGAAGTCGCCCGCGACGAGCCGCGGCGCGAACTCCGGGTAGTGCGCGTGGAGGTATGCGACGCTCTCCGGGTCGATCTCGGCGCCCCAGGTCACGATGTCGCTGCGCCGCAGCAGGAACTGCGTCAGCACGCCCATGCCGCACCCCACTTCGAGCACCGTACACGGTCCGCCGGCCGCACTGCCGCCCGAAAGCGAATCGCAGATTTTGCGCGCGATATTCAGGTCGACCAGAAAATGCTGTCCCAGCGCCTTTTTTGCCCTTACTTCTCCCATAAACTTTACATTGTAGGCAACAAAGATAAGAAAAAGCCGGCTCAAAACCGAATCGCCGGCGAATTGCAAAGCACTCCGGCAAACAAAAGCGCCGCAGCGGCGCCAAAGACAGGAATTATCGCTACCTTTGGGTCCATACGACAAAAAGATGAAACGCCTCCTCCCCACCCTGCTCGGTCTCTGCTGCATCGCAGACGCTTCGGCACAACTCAAAGTCCAATCCGTCCTGCCGCACGGCGCCGCGCCGGAGAAAACCGCGCCGGCGGTATACGATTCGACGGCAAACATCCGCACGGGCGGCGACGCCGCCTATTACGAAAGCCTCGTCGGGCAACGCATCCTGTTCTATCCCCGGGACATTCACGCCGATCTCCGCCCGGTCGCCTACTTCAACTTCCTCGCGGAAACGCCCGCCGTCGTGCGCATCGACACGGTGTGGCTGCGCAAACCCCGCAGAAAGGTCCGCCCCGAGGATTTCCGGATCGACACCCTTTACAGCGATACCTACCGTCCCCGGTTCTACAAAGACGAAACGACAGCCGCCTGCGGATGCACGACAATGGAGTCGCACGTTCTCGGACGGGACCTCTTTCCGACGGCTCCCGAAACGGGCTGGTTCACCCCGGCGGAAGCCATCGAAGGAAAAACCTTCGAAATAACAGGTCTCAAGACACACAGAATCCAGGGAGAGGCGTTCCGGGTTTTCCGGCTCCGATCCAAAGAGGGAGAAACACTCTATTGGTATGCACATGCGGGAAAAGACAAAACGAACCTGCGGGACGAATATTATCCGGTCGTCGTCGAAGGGCTGATCGAGAAGTACCGTGCGGCATACGTCGGCAGGGAGTTCTTCCTCACGAAGCGCAAACCCGAAGCTCCGGGATATGTTTCCGGATACTTCGGATTGCAGGCCAAGACCATGCAGGGCGAAGAGAACCGGCTGAATTTCGGCACGGAACTGAAGTGCCTCGACCTCCGGCTGATCGGCGACGGAACGGGTTACGCCGTGCCCGCGTTCGTATTCGAACGGAAAGAGGACAGCGTGCGGATTTACATCCCGCTTTGCCGCTACCCGACACCTTTCGGCGTCGAAGGATACACCCTCGGCAGCGACCGCGCCTTCATGGAAGAGCTGATCTTCACCCCGTCCGAAGAGGTATACGCCCAGCGCGCCGAGGAGGCCCGAAAGCGCGCCGAAGCCCGCCTGCAACAGGAAAAAGAGCAGAAGGAGCGTAAGGCTGCGCTCTACCGGAAATACGGCAAGGCTACTGCCGAGCTGATCCTGGAGGGCAAAGTCCGGATCGGTATGACCCGGGAAATGTGCCGTGAGGCATGGGGGTCGCCCGAAGACGTCAACACCATGTCGGGCAGTTGGGGCGTACACGAACAATGGGTCTACGGAACAAACAGCTACCTTTATTTCGAAAACGGAACGCTCGCCTCGATTCAGAACTGAACATGCGCCGGCCGCCGGACAAGATTGTCCGGCGGCCGGCGCATGCAGGGGGGGGCTGATCGGACAGGACCGAAGATTCGGAGCGACGCTCCGAGCCGGGGTCAACGTCCAAACGACCGGACGAGCGATCCCGGACGAAAGAGCCGCACGGAACCTGCGGACCCCGGAAAACGATTCCGGCCGGGTCACGCACCCGGAACCGGCAAAACGACCGACATCCTCCGGTTACAGCCCCGGTCAGCGTTTCGAACGGCGGCTGCGCTTCTTTTCGAGCCGCTGCCGCTCGCGATTTTCCCGGGCCACGCAGCGCTGCGTCAGGCGGAACGTATAGAGCAGGCCCACGAACCCGATACCGAGCAGCGCAACCCAGAACCACACGGCGATGCCGCGCTCCATGAATTCGATGGCATAGATGACGCCCGCGACAGCCAGCACCATCAGTACGAGGCGCAGGAGCTGCATAAGATTGGTTTTCATGTCAATCCTTATTTTGGGTAACTTTCCTTTTCCGGTGCTGCAACGCGCCGACGGTCATCGCGGCGGATGCCAGGGCCATGATCACGGGAACGTACCAGATGTCCCCTCCGTCGGCGACGGCGACCCGCCAGGCCGAAACCAGGGTCCCTATGAAAAATACGACGGCCATGACGGCCTGAAAACGGTCTATCGCACGCATCGGTCAAGGAATTTTGTGCTTGTTCACCTCATCGAGGTGTCTGCATTTCTTTTTGTTGAACTCGTTATACACCATTCCGACTCCGGCCGCGACGAACAGCACGCCCACGACCAGATCGAACGCATTCACGCAGTTGGAGCGCGTCACCCGCCAATAGACATTGGCCCCGAGCCACCCCAGCGCGCAGATCAGAAAAATCACGGCTAAAGTAAAAGTCTTCTTGTTCATAGGCGTCAAAATTAGGTTATATCGGTTAGTTACATCCTTGCCAGCGGCACCCGAAGGCCAACCCCGTTTCATCTGCTTTTTGATTCCGGAGGAACGGTTTCCGGGCTTCGGGCCCGAGCAGGAGCTGCAAAAACAGGACGGTCCCGGGCCGCAGACGAAGTGCGGAAAACACCCTGTAAAACCGAAAATCAGTTGCCCTGCTCGCACATAAACTTAATGCGCACCAGGCGTATCTCCTCCTCGGTATAGTCCGACCCCAGCTCCCCGATGGCCGCGTCGAGCGAATCGCTCTCGGCGTCCTCCTTGAAGTAGAGGTAAATGTCTTCCACCTTGTCCTCGTCCATGAAATCCTTCAGGTAGTACGAAATATCGAGTTTCGTACCCGAATTGACGATGCCTTCGATCTCCGTGAGCAGCTCGTCGAAATCGAGGTCCTTAGCCCGGGCGATGTCCTCGAAGTCCATCTTGCGGTCGATCGACTGGATGATGAAAATCTTGTTGCCCGACTTGCTGGCCACCGACTTGACGACCATGTCCTGCGGCCGGATGATCTCCTTCTCCTCGACGTAGGCCTTGATGAGCTTGACGAACTCCGCGCCGAACTTGCGGGCCTTGCCCACGCCGACGCCCGTGATGTTCTGCATCTCTTCGAACGTGATCGGGTACTGCACGGCCATATCCTCGAGCGACGGGTCCTGGAAAATGACGAACGGCGGCAGCCCGTGCTGCTTGGCGACCTTCTTGCGCAGGTCCTTCAGCATCGAGAAGAGCTCCTCGTCGGCCGCGCCGCCGCGCCCCACCGGAGCCACGGCCTCGGCCTCCTTCTCCTCCTCGTCGTAGTCGTGGTCGAGGGTCACGGTGACCGGGAACGGCAGGGCGATATAGCCCTCGCCCTTCTTGTTGACCGAAATCAGCCCGTAGTTTTCGATATTCTTGTCGATGAGGCCCAGTATCAAAGCCTGACGCAGCACCGCGCCCCAGAACCGCGCGTCGTGCTCGGCCCCCGCGCCGAACCACTTCGACTTGTTGTGGCCGTAGCTCTTGATGAGGGCCGTATTCTTGCCCACCAGCACGTTGATCAGGTAGTCCGTCTTGAACTTGTCGCCGAGGTCGCGCAGCGCCTCGAGGGCCATGCGGAGCGCAGCCCGGGCGTCGATCCTGGGCTTGGGATGGCGGCAGTTGTCGCAGTTGCCGCAGTTCTCCTCGGTGTACTCCTCGCCGAAATAGTGCAGCAGCGTCTTGCGGCGGCACATCGAACTCTCGGCGTAGGAGACCGTCTCGAGCAGCAGCAGCTTCCCGATCTCCTGCTCGGCGACGGGCTTGCCCTGCATGAACTTCTCGAGCTTCTGAATGTCCTTGTAGCTGTAAAAGGTCAGGCAGTGTCCTTCGCCGCCGTCGCGGCCCGCACGCCCCGTCTCCTGGTAGTAGCCCTCGAGCGACTTGGGAATGTCGTAGTGGATGACGTAGCGCACGTCGGGCTTGTCGATGCCCATGCCGAAGGCGATCGTGGCGACGATCACCTCGACGCGCTCCATGAGGAAGGCGTCCTGGTTGGCGGCGCGCGTCGCGGCGTCCATGCCGGCGTGGTAGGCCAGCGCGCGGATGCCGTTGGCCACGAGCAGTTCCGTGAGCTCCTCGACCTTCTTGCGGCTCAGGCAGTAGATGATGCCGCTCTTGCCCTCGTTCTGCTTGATGAAGCGGATGATCTCGCGGTCCACGTCGTGTTTGGGCCGGATCTCGTAGTAGAGGTTCGGACGGTTGAACGACGACTTGAAAACCGCGGCGTCGGACATGCCCAGGTTCTTCTGGATGTCGAGCTGCACCTTGGGGGTGGCCGTGGCCGTCAGGGCGATCAGCGGCGCCGGACCGATCTCGTTGATGATCGGCCGGATACGGCGGTACTCCGGGCGGAAGTCGTGGCCCCACTCCGAGATGCAGTGCGCCTCGTCGATGGCGTAGAACGAAATCCGTATCTTGCGCAGGAACGCCACGTTGTCCTCCTTGGTGAGCGATTCGGGAGCGAAGTAGAGCAGCTTGGTCTTGCCGTCGAGCACATCCTGCCGAACCTGCGCCACGGCCGTCTTGTTGAGCGACGAATTCAGGAAATGGGCGATGCCCGACTCGGCCGAGAAGGTGCGCATGGCATCCACCTGGTTCTTCATCAGGGCGATCAGCGGCGAGATGACGATGGCCACCCCGTCCATGAGCAACGCAGGGAGCTGGTAACACAACGACTTGCCCCCGCCCGTGGGCATGAGCACGAACGTATCCTTCCCCTCCAGTACATTGCGGATGACCGCCTCCTGATTCCCCTTGAACGACGAAAAGCCGAAATACTCTTTCAGCTTGTCATGCAGCAGGGAAGAATCAAATTGTTTCATTTCGCCGATAGTATGCTTTAAAAATCATAAAATTCAATGTAAAGATAAAAAAGATTTCGGAAAAAAAACATAACTTTGTAAAAAAATTATCGAAAACACGCAATGCGCCTTTACACCAGCGAACTCGTCAAGAAATACAAGGCCCGTACGGTCGTCAATCACGTCTCGATCGACGTCAATCAGGGCGAAATCGTCGGCTTGCTGGGACCCAACGGCGCCGGCAAGACCACGACCTTCTACATGATCGTGGGACTGATCAAGCCCAACGAAGGGCGCATTTTCCTCGAAAGCGACGAAGGCCAGGCCTCCGAACTGACGGACCTGCCCGTATACCGCCGCGCCCAGCTCGGCGTAGGCTATCTGGCGCAGGAGGCGTCGGTATTCCGCCGCCTCTCGGTGGAGGACAACATACGGGCCGTGCTGGAGATGACCTCCTTCTCGAAGGAGTACCAGAACGAACGCGTCGAAGCGCTGATCGAGGAGTTCCGGCTGCAAAAGGTGCGCAAAAGCCTCGGCATACAGCTCTCGGGCGGCGAACGGCGGCGCACGGAGATCGCGCGGGCGGTGGCCATCAACCCGGCCTTCATCCTGCTCGACGAGCCGTTCGCGGGCGTGGACCCGATCGCCGTGGAGGACATTCAGTCGATCGTGGCGACGCTCAAGCACAAGAACATCGGCGTCATCATCACCGACCACAACG